>Ga0116144_10000003_pt1 | contig 395330 bp, 336 predicted proteins | sample AD_UKC035_MetaG_FD_89746 | JGI IMG/M metagenome (GOLD analysis project Ga0116144, IMG submission 89746) | Active sludge microbial communities of municipal wastewater-treating anaerobic digesters from USA - AD_UKC035_MetaG | ecosystem: Engineered > Bioreactor > Anaerobic > Digestate | place...
CGCCGGCCATGATGGTCAACTACGACATCCACGGCAACCTCACCGAGAAGCGCCTAAAAACGATTCTCGATTCCTACAAGAAGAAAAAGAAGCCGGCCGCCTCCGAGGAGTGCGGGCCGGAGGTTGAGGGGAAGAAGTGCGTCATCGACGAGAAGAAGCAGACGAAGCGCCTGCTGGCGGACGTCGGCGTGGTCGATCCGCTCAAGATCGAGAGCTACCAGAAGCAGGGCGGCTACGAGGCCTTCGCGAATACCCTCGCGGGCAAGAAGCCCGAGGACGTGGTAAACGAGATGAAGGCGTCCGGCCTGCGCGGCCGCGGCGGGGCGGGGTTCCCGGCGGGGATGAAGTGGTCGTTCGTGACCAAGGGCGACATGCAGAAGTACGTGATCTGCAACGCCGACGAGGGCGAGCCCGGCACCTTCAAGGACCGCATCCTCATGGAGGAGAACCCGCACGCCGTGATCGAGGGCATGGCCATCTGCGGCTATGCGATCGGCGCGTCGCTGGGGTACATATACGTGCGCGGCGAGTTCCGGCGCTCCATCGACCGCTTGCAGAAGGCGATCGACGACGCCCGCAAGAAGGGGCTTCTGGGCCGCAACATCAACGGTTCCGGGTTCGACTTCGACGTCCACATCAAAGAGGGCGGCGGCGCATACGTCTGCGGCGAGGAGACTTCGCTCATCAACTCGATGGAGGGCCTGCGCGGTTATCCGCGCTTCAAGCCGCCGTTCCCGGGCGGCGCCGGCTTCAACAATCTTCCGTCGAACGTGAACAATGTGGAAACCTTCGCGTCGGTCCCGCTCATCATGAAGAACGGCGCCGATTGGTACAAGGCCGTAGGTCCGAACAACTGCGCCGGGACCAAGCTCTTCTGCCTCTCGGGCAAGCTCAACCGGACGGGCCTGGTGGAGCTCCCCATGGGCACCACGCTCAAGGAGATCATCGGCGTATACGGCAAGGGGATCAAGGGCGGGAAGAAGTTCAAGTTCGCGCAGGTCGGCGGAACGGCCGGCGGGATCCTGGGCAAGGACCTCATGGACCTGCCGCTCGACATCGACCAGACGGTGAAGGCCGGCGTGACGCTGGGTTCCGGCGTGGTTCTGGTGTGCGACGAGAGCACCTGCGCGGTCGATTACCTGCTGCACATTCTCTCTTTCTTCGAGCACGAGTCGTGCGGGCAGTGCGTTCCCTGCCGCGTGGGCACTTCGCACCTTCACCATCTTGTCAAGAAGATCGCGTCCCGAACGGCCTCGGTCGACGACATCGCTCTGCTCGAGGAGAAGGCGTTGCTCATGAAAAAGGCGTCGCTCTGCGCGCTGGGCCAGTCGCCCATCATGCCCATCACGACGATACTCAAGTATTTTCGCAAGGAGTTTGAAAAGCACTGCGATCCGAAGTACGCTTGCAAGGCGTGCGACGCCTCGCTGCGGCGTTATTACGCCGGCGCGGCTCACTAGGCGCACCGTCGGTATTTGCCGCCCCGTTCGCCGGGTGGACCGGCGGAGGGGGCGCGGGCTTTATAAAATTTCACACGAGGAGTCAAACACATGAGTAATGAAAATCTTGAGAGCAAACGCTGGCTCATCGCCGGAGCGGCGATCGTCATGCAGCTTTGCCTCGGGACCGTGTATGCATGGTCCGTCTTTAAAAAGCCCCTCATGGGCACCCATGGCTGGGCCGAGACCCCGACCCAGCTGACATTTATGATCCTGATGCTTGTTATCGGATGTTCGGCCGCCTTCGGCGGGACGCTCGTCGACAAGAAGGGCCCGCGCTTCGTCGCGACGATCGGCGGCATCCTGTTCGGCGTCGGGACGCTCATCGCCGGCCTTGCCGACCAGATGGGCAATCTCTATCTTCTGTATCTCGGATTCGGCATCGTCGCCGCGCTGGGTAACGGCTTTGGCTATGTGACCCCGATCGCCACCCTGATCCGCTGGTTCCCCGATAAGCGCGGACTGGTGACCGGCCTTGCGGTCATGGGTTTTGGCGCGGGCGCCTTTTTCATGGGGCAGATTGCGCCGTTTATGATCAACAAGTTCCAGGTCCTCGGCGAAGGCGGGAAGATCGTGAGCTCCGGCGTCGCGACCACCTTCTATATCTGGGGCGCCATCTTCCTGGTGCTCGTGACCGGCGCTGCGCAATTCTACAAGAACCCGCCCCAGGGTTGGGTGCCGGCCGGCTTCACGCCCGCCAAGAGCGCTGTTTCCGCCGCCGATTCGTATCAGTTCGGCCAGGCCGTCAAGGTTCCGCAGTGGTGGATGCTGTGGGCCATGCTCTTCCTGAACGTGTCCGCGGGTCTCGGCCTCATCTCGCAGCTTTCTCCGCTCGCGCAGGAGATGTACAAGGCCTATGTCCCGGCCGACCTCACTGGTGATGCGGTCGTTAAGGCCCTCGCGGTTGCGGGCGGCACGGTCGTCGCCATCACGGCCATCTTCAACGGTCTGGGCCGTCTCTTCTGGGCCAGCCTTTCCGACAAGATAGGCCGTCGCGGCGTGTTCATGACCATGTTCATCAGCCAGGCGGTGCTGTATGTCCTTGTGGCCGCCGGCATCATCAGCAATTACTATTTGTTCCTGATCGCGGGATGCTACCTGCTCGCCTGCTATGGCGGCGGATTCGCAACGATGCCCGCCTTCGCGGCCGATGCGTTCGGTCCCACCTACATCGGCAAGGTGTACGGGTTCATGCTCACGGCATGGAGCTGCGCCGGCTTGGTGGGTCCCTTCGTGTTCGCCCAGTTCAAGGCCCAGGCGCTCTATATCGCCGCCGGTCTGCTGGTCGTCGGTTTCCTGATCGCGCTCATCTACAAGAAGCCCGAGCGGAAAGCCGCGTAACGGTTTGTCATTTTCTGCGAAACAAGGAAGGCATGGCGCCTTCCTTGTTTCGTTTTATCGACAATTTTTACAAAAATGGAGGACCCGATGGCGGATATGAATCTCGGTTCACTGCTCGACAAGGCGATTAAAAACGAGGAGGATGCGCATACGTTTTACATGAACCTCCACGGCATCGTAAGCGACGCCGACGCCAAGAGCACGCTCCTGTTCCTGGCCGACCAGGAGAAAAAGCACAAGGAGTTCCTCGTTGCATACAAGAGCGGGTCGTATGCGAACAAGGCGCTTGCGGCCAACACGGCTATCGACTACGCTATCGCGCAGTACGTCGATGCGCCCGATATCGAAAAGAACATGAAAACGAAGGACGTCTACCTCGTCGCTGCGCATCGCGAGCTCAATTCCTATAACTTCTACAAAGGCCTGGCGGCGGTCCAGCCGGCCGGAGAAGTGAAGGACATGCTGGTCCGCATGGCCGACGAGGAGCTCAAGCACAAGGAAAAGGTCGAATACCTCTACGCGAACTCGGCGTTCCCCCAGACCGAGGGGGGGTGATCCCCGGGGTCGCCGCGCACGTCACCCGGCCTGTCTCGTTGGGTTTTCGGGCCGGGTGATTGGCCGGGAGGAGAAAAAATATTTTTTCTGAATAAAAAAAAGTTGCATGATGGACGGGCATCGTAACAGTGGTTGCTAAATAGAAATGCACCCGGTCCCGGGTGTAGGTTCTTTTACATCTCCCCTTTAGCCATTCGTTTTTTCTTTCCTAATATTCGTTCTGGCGTGTCATTGGCGCTCGAGGTGTGTCTGCGCGTCGCGGTGCGTGTGCGATCAACGGTGAACTATGCCCAGAGCGAGAATTCCATCAAAAAAGAGGGTCTATGGGTTCACACATTGCTTCGGTAGTGCAAAAAGCGGCTGACAGGTATCGAAACGACTCTTCGAAAATGCTGGATGTTATCCGTGACGTTCAATCGGAAACCGGTAGCGTTTCGGAGGAGGCCATCGTCCAGATCGCCGCGGCGATGAACGTGTCGCAGGTGGATGTCGAGGGCGTGGTGACGTTCTATCACTTCTTTTCCAAGTCGCCCGTCGGGAAGTACTCGGTGTATCTGAACAACAGCGCGGTTTCGTTCATGAAGGGCTGCGCCGCAATCGCCAAGGCATTCGAACAGGAAGCAGGATGCGCGTTTGGCAAAACGACCGCCGATGGCAACATCGGTCTCTTCTACACCTCCTGCATCGGGATGAACGACCAGGAGCCGGCCGCCATCATCAACGACGTGGTTTTCACCAACCTCACGGTCGAGAAGGTGAAAGAGATCGTCGCCGGCATGAAGGCCGGCAAGAGCGCCAAGGACCTCGTGAAGCAGTTCGGCGACGGCCAGAACCAGTCCGAGCTCGTCAAGTCCATGGTGAACAACAACATTCACAAGAAGGGCCTTGTGCTCTTCGCGCCGTTCGAGGCGGGTTCCGCAGTCAAGAAGGTCGCGACCATGACCCCGGATGCCGTGGTCGAAGAGATGAAGGTCTCCAATGTTCGCGGCCGCGGCGGCGCGGGTTTCCCCACCGGGATGAAGTGGGACTTCACCCGCAAGAGCGAGGGGCCCAAGCGCTACATCGTCTGCAACGCCGACGAGGGCGAGCCCGGCACCTTCAAAGACCGCGTGATCCTCACCGAGATGCCGCAGATGCTCTTCGAGGGCATGGCGGTCGGCGGCTACGCGATCGGCGCCGACGAGGGTCTCCTCTATCTCCGTGCGGAATATATGTACCTGAAGAACTACCTCGAGAACGTCCTCGAGAAGATGAGAAAAAACAACCAGCTCGGCAAGGACATCGCCGGCAGGAAGGGCTTCAACTTCGACATCAAAATCCAGATGGGCGCCGGCGCCTATGTGTGCGGCGAGGAATCGGCGCTCATCGAATCGGCCGAGGGCAAGCGCGGCCAGCCCCGCAACCGCCCGCCGTTCCCGGCGCAGGTCGGTTTTATGGGTAAGCCCACCTCCGTGAACAACGTTGAGACCTTCTGCTGCGCGACGCGCATCGTGCTCGAGGGCGGCGCGTGGTTCGCCGCCATGGGGACGCTGCAGTCAAAGGGCACCAAGCTGCTGTCCGTCTCCGGCGACTGCAAGAAGCCGGGGATCTACGAGATCGAATTCGGCACCACCGTGAAAACGCTCCTTGAGGAGTGCGGGGCGATGGACGCCGTCGCGGTGCAGATCGGCGGTCCATCGGGGACCTGCATCGGCAAGAAGGACTTCGGCCGGCGGATCTGCTATGACGATCTCGCCACCGGCGGCTCCATCATCGTCATGGGGCCCAAGACCGACATCCTGCAAGTGGTCCACAACTTCATGGAGTTCTTCGTCGAGGAAAGCTGCGGCTGGTGCGTGCCGTGCCGGGCGGGCAACAAGATCCTCACCGAGCGCCTGGAGAAGATCATGCACGGCAAGGGATCGGCGACCGATCTCACGGAGCTCGAGTCCTGGTGCGCGATCGTCAAATCGATGAGCCGGTGCGGTCTCGGGCAAACCTCGCCCAACCCCATCCTCACCACCATCCAGAACTTTCGGGAGCTCTACGAGGCCAAGATCCAGAAGGACAAGGACTACGTAAGCGAGTTCGATTTCGCAGCGGCCGTGAAGGATTCATGCGCGGCGGCCAACAGAAAACCTTTGAGCGAGGGGCACTAAAATGGCAGATATCAAGTTTTCCATAGACGGAAAAGAATGCACCGGGAAACCGGGGCAGTCGATCGTCGATGCCGCGAAGGACAATGGCATCTATATTCCCGTGCTGTGCAATTATCAGGGGATGAAGCCCGCGGGAACGTGCCGTATCTGCACCGTCCGGGTGGGCGGCCGATTCATGGCCGCGTGCACCACGCCGATCGGCGAGGGCATGATTGTCGAGAGCGGCACGCCCGACATCGAGGACATGCGCAAGGCGATCGTCGAGATGCTCTTCGTCGAGGGGAATCACATGTGCCCCTGCTGCGAGAAGAGCGGCAACTGCGAGTTGCAGGCTCTCGGGTATCGCTATCAGATGCTGGTGCCCCGTTTCCCGTACCTGTGGCCCGCGTCTCAGGTCGACGCCAGCACCCCGAAAATCTTCCTGGATAAGAACCGCTGCGTCCAGTGCCTGCGCTGCGTCCGCGGCGCCGTCACGCCCGACGGCAAGCATGTCTTTGGATTGCTGAACCGCGGCGATCGCACCGCCATCGCCATCGACCATGCGCTCGCATCGAAGATGACCGACGAGATGGCGCAGAAGGCGATGGATTCGTGTCCGGTGGGCGCGATCCTCAGGAAAGAGGTCGGCTACGTGGTGCCGATCGGGAAGCGTAAATTCGATTCGAAGCCGATCGGCAGCGACATCGGACAATAACAATCAGGATAGTGACGGAGGAGATGCAATGAGTAAACCAGTAGTGGCAACGGCGTCCCTGGCGGGTTGTTTCGGGTGCCATATGTCCGTGTTGGATATAGACGATCGCATTCTGCAACTGATCGACCTCGTGGAGTTCAACAAGTCGCCCGTCGACGACATCAAGACGTTCACCAAGACCTGCGACATCGGCATCATCGAGGGCGGGTGCTGTAACAGCGAAAACGTGGAGAACCTGAAGGAGTTCCGGAAGCACTGCAAGATCCTCATCTCGCTGGGCGAGTGCGCCATCATGGGCGGCCTGCCCGCGATGCGCAACGGCATTCCGGTCAAGGAGTGCATGGAGGAGGCGTATTACAACTGCCCGACCATCGACAAGAACGATCCCAAGATCATGCCCAACGACGACGAGCTTCCGATGATCTTGGACAGGGTGTACCCCCTGCACGAGATCGTGAAGATCGACTACTATCTGCCGGGCTGTCCGCCCCGCGCGGACCTCATCTGGGAGGCGCTGGTCGCGCTCATCACCGGAAAAGAGCTGAGCCTTCCGTACGAAGTGCTCAAGTTCGACTAATCCACTGACAGGGAGCACATCATGAGTAGAAAAATAACGATAGAACCGGTAACCCGCGTCGAGGGCCATGGCAAGGTTACCATCCATATGGACGACGCCGGTAAGGTGTCGCAGACCCGTTTTCACATCGTCGAATTCCGCGGTTTCGAGCGATTCGCCCAAGGGCGTCCCTACTGGGAAATGCCCGTCCTGGTGCAGCGCCTCTGCGGCATCTGCCCGGTGAGCCATCACCTGGCGGCCGCCAAGGCGATCGACGTGATCGCGGGCGCCGGTACCGGCGAAGGCCTCACGCCGACCGGCGAGAAAATGCGCCGCCTCATGCACTATGGCCAGATGTTCCAGTCGCATGCGCTGCATTTCTTCCACCTCGTATCGCCCGACCTGCTCTTCGGCGCGGACGGCGATCCGGCGATCCGGAACGTCATCGGCGTGGCGCTCATGCACAAGGACCTCGCGGTGCAAGGCGTCATGATGCGCAAGTTCGGCCAGGAGATCATTCTCGCCACAGCCGGGAAGAAGATCCACGGCACCGGCGCGATCCCCGGCGGCATCAACAAGAACCTCTCCGTCGCCGAGCGCGACAGCTTTCTCAAGGGGGCCGATCCGCTCAACATCGAGAAGATGGTTTCCTGGGCGCAGGGCGCGCTTGACTTCTTCAAGGACTACCATTCAAAAAACAAGGAACTCATCGACGATTTCGCCGTGTTCCCGTCGAACCACCTGTCGCTGGTCCGCAAGGACGGCGCGCTCGACCTGTATCACGGCGTACTGCGCGCGGTCGATACCGACGGCAAGAAGATCCTGAACGATGTCGATTATCAGGACTACCTGACGTACATCGGCGAAGAGGTCCGTTCGTGGAGCTACATGAAGTTCCCGTACCTCAAATCGCTCGGCAAGGAAAAGGGCTGGTACACCGTCGGTCCGCTGGCCCGACTCAATACCGCGGACTTTATTCCCACGCCGCTGGCGCAAAAGGAATTCGAGATCTACAAGGCCTATACGAAGGGCAAGGTCAATAACATGTCCATGCACATGCACTGGGCGCGCCTGATCGAGCTCTTGCACTCGGCCGAGGTCATTCGCGACCTGCTGAACGACAAGGATCTCCAGGGCGACAATCTGGTCGCCAAGGGGCCCAAGAAGAAGGAGGGCGTGGGTCTGGTCGAGGCGCCGCGCGGAACGCTGTTCCACCACTATCGCGTCAACGACAACGACCAGGTCGAGATGGCCAACCTCATCGTCTCCACCACGAACAACAACGAGCCGATGAACCAGGCGGTCAACTACGTCGCCAACTGGGCGTTCAACGGCAAGAAGGAGATCACCGAGGGCATGATGAACCGCGTCGAGATGGCGATCCGCGCATATGATCCGTGCCTCTCCTGCGCCACGCATGCGCTGGGGCAGATGCCGCTCGAGATCGAGTTGCTGGGCGCCGGCGGTATTATGCTTGACCGGAAGCGACGGTAGGTTTTGAATAGCGCAAAAGTGATCATTTACGGGTACGGCAATCCCGGCCGTCAGGACGACGGCCTGGGACCGGCCCTGGTCGAGCGGCTCGAGGGCGAGGCGCTGCCGGGGGTCGAGACCCGAAGCGCCTTCCAGCTCAATATCGAAGACGCGCAAACGATCGCCGATGCCGGGACGGTCATCTTCGTGGATGCGTCGATGACCGGCGACGGACCGTTCGCATTCCATGAGATCGTTCCGTCGGCCCAGATAACCTTCACGACGCACGCAATGTCACCCGGTTCGGTCCTGGCGCTGTGTCAGGACCTCTTTAACCCGGAGCGAAGGGCGTATATGCTTTCAATTCGCGGTTATGAGTGGGAGTTTCGTGAGGGGTTTTCGGCAGGCGCCAGTGGCAATCTCGAACAGGCCTATGCGTTTGTGATGGAAAAACTGGCCGAGTGCGTATCGCGTGTCGATGGTGCGGTTTTGTCCGTACACTGAAAAAACAGCAAGGAGATATTATATGGCAAAAAAGATTCTTATCATCGATGACGATCCCGATATCCTCGATTCCATTAAGGCCATTCTCGACGGGAACGGGTTCGCGACTGTGACCGCCATCAGCGGCAGCGCGGGCGTGGCGGCGTTCAAGAAGGATGCGCCCGATCTGGTGCTCTGCGACATGATGATGGAGAGCATCGACGAGGGGATGAAGGTCGCGGCCGAGATCCGCACGATAAACAGCAAAGTCCCGATGTATCTCCTGTCGAGCATCGGCGCCGCGACAGCTTCAAATATTGAAGTGAGCAAGCTCGGATTCAACGGCGTATTTCAGAAACCGGTCGATCCCGGCATGCTGGTCTCGAGCGTTAAAAAGGCGCTGGGAATGTAGCCGGCGTCGTTCGAACGGCTCACGAGAAACGATAAGGGCTCCCCACACGCGCGGCGGGGGGCCCTTGCTGTCTATGTGGCGTTCGCCTTCGCGTACTCGTCCCAAGCCTCGTCGATGAGGCGGGCCTCCTCTTCGTTGAGCTTCTCGATGATGAAGCCGGCGTGGACGATCACCTTGTCGCCGATCATGATGTCGGGAGCGAGCGCCGCGCTCACGCTCGTTTCAACCCCGCCCTGTTCCACGACGGCCTGCTGGCCGTCGATTCTGATCACCGTCATCGGTACCGCGAGACACATGGTGTTCTTCCTCCAGTAATCGTCGTTAGCAGATTCTCGGCAACTGCTCCTCCGTGAGGAGGGGCAGGATCCTCCGCCCGCCGATGGCCGTTTCAAGGTAGGCCTTTCCGGGATGCGTTCCGTCGATGACGCCGATGATGCAGGCGTCCTTCCCTTCGGGGTGCTCGCGCAGCACGCTCACGATCGACTCGGCCGCGTCATTGTCGACGACCATCACCGCCTTCCCTTCGTTTGCCGCGTAAAGCGCGTCGATCCCCAGAATGCCGCAGACGCCCTTCACCGCGTCGCGGATCGGTAGCGACGGTTCTCGCAGCTTCGCGCCATAGGGCCGCCCGGCGACGATCTCGTTGAGCACCGAGGCGACGCCGCCCCGCGTGGCGTCGCGCATGAACTTGACGCTGCCGGGGTGACGCTCCAACACCGCGCCGATCATGCCCTTGAGCGACGCGCAGTCCGATTGCAGTCCCTTTGAAAAACTCAGGTTGTTGCGCGCCGCCATGATGGCCATGCCGTGATCGCCGATGTGGCCGTTTATCAGTATAGCGTCTCCGTCCGAGATTTCACGACGGGCGGGCGTTTTTTTCACGATTCCGATGCCGCTGGTGTTGATGAAGATCCGGTCGGCCGCTCCGCGGGGCACCACCTTGGTGTCGCCCGTGACGATGGCGACGCCCGCCGCGTCCGCCGCGACGCGCATTGAGTCTAAAATCCGCTCGAGGTCGGCCATCTCCATCCCCTCCTCGATGATGAGCGCGCAGGAGAGATACCGCGGATCGGCGCCCATCACCGCGAGGTCGTTTACGGTGCCGTTCACCGCGAGCGCGCCGATGTCGCCGCCCGGAAAGAAGATCGGGGTGATGGTGAAGCTGTCGGTGGTGAAGGCGATCGGCCCGTCGATCGACAGGAGGGCGGCGTCGTCGAGCTGAACGTGTGCGCCAAGGCGCGTGCGGATCGTCTTTTCGATGAGCTCGTTCATGAGCCTGCCGCCGCTGCCGTGGCCGGGAAGGATCTTCATCGGTCGAATCCTCCATACTTGTAGAATGCCGCGCAGGGCCCTTCGGTGGACACCATGCAGGGGCCCACGGGCCGCTCCGGACGGCAGGCCGCGCCGAAGAGCGCGCAGTCGGTCGGGGCGATGAGGCCGCGCAGGAGTTCGCCGCATCGGCACCCGGGGTGCTCCTTGACGGGCGGCGGCGTCACGGGGAATTTCTTGAATCCGTCGTAGCGGGAAAATTCATCACGGACGGCAAGGCCGCTCCCCGGGATCACGCCGATCCCGCGCCACTCGGCGTCGTCGGGCTCGAAGACGCGGCGCATCATACTAAGGGCCGTCGGGTTGCCGCCCGGGCGCACCACGCGGGCGTATTCGTTCGCGACCGTTCGGTCGTTCGATGCGATCATTTTCATGAGCGCAAGCGTACCCGTGATGAGGTCGGCCGTCTCGAATCCGGCGACCACGCAGGGCTTTCCGAACCGCTCGGGGATGGGGCGCCACGCCTCGGAGCCGATGATCGCGCTTACGTGGCCGGGAAGGATAAAACCGTCGATGTGAACCTCGCCCAGGGACAGAAGCGCTTCGACGGCCGGAACCGTGAGCTTGTTGCCGGGGAGAATCGAGAAGTTTCGGATGCCCGCATCGCGTGCCGCGATGACTGTCGCGGCCTCGGTGGGGGCCGTGGTCTCGAATCCAACGCTCACGAATACGACCTCGCGAGCGGGGTCGTGCCGGGCGATCTCCAGCGCGTCCATGGGCGAGTACACGACACGGACGTCCATGCCGGTCGCCTTCTCCTCCGCAAGCGAGCTGTACGATGAGGGGACCTTCATCATGTCGCCGAAGGTGGCGATGATGACGCCGTGCGCGCGCCCGATCTCGATTGCCGTGTCGAGGTACGCGTTCGCGGTTACGCACACCGGGCAGCCGGGTCCGTCCACCAGCGTGAGGTGAGCGGGAAAGATGTCGCGCACGCCGCTTCGGAAGAACTCCGTGGTATGCGTTCCGCACACCTCCATGATGCGCATCGGGGCGTCGAGGCGGTGGTTCCGCAGCGCGTCTGCGAGTTTGTGTACCGTTTCATTGTTCATTCGCGTTCCCCGTTCGCAGCCGCTCCTTGGCGACGGCGATTTGCCCTAGCGCGATGCAGCCGTCGTTGGAGGGAACCGCGCGATGCGGATAGACGTCAAATCTTTTATTGCGCAGCCGATCGAGAAGAAGCGAAAGCAGCAGCCGGTTCTGGAATACGCCGCCCGACAGCGCGACGGCGTTCACGCCGTGTCGATCGCGCAGCATGTCCGCGACCGACGCCGCGCTGTCGGCGATCGTTTCGTGGAAGCGGTAGGCGATCACGTCGACCGGCGCCCCATTGCGCAGTAGGTCGAGAAGGTATTCGGTCAGCGCGGCGGTTGATATGATGATGCCGTCTGCATTCTCCGTCGGCAGGGCGAACGCGTCCGGCCGCGATACGCGCGATCCCCGCAGCGCCGCCTCCTCGAGGAGCATCGCCGCCTCGGCCTCGCAGCTCACGGTGTCCGCGATACCCAGGATGGCCGCCGCGCCGTCGAACAATCGGCCGATGCTGCAGGCGAGCGGGGAGTTGATCCGCTTTTCGATGAGCTCCATCACGGAATCGGCGCCGGGCCGCTCGCCGAGGCGGGGGAGGCTCTGACCCCGGGCCGCATGGAGCATCGAGACGCCGATCTTCCATACCTCGTGGATCGCGCTCTCGCCGCCCGGGAGCGGGACGTAGTCGAAGTGCGCGGCGCGCTCGAACCCGCTCCGCGTGGCGATCAGAAACTCGCTTCCCCAGAGCGTGCCGTCGGCGCCGTAACCCGTCCCGTCGAAGGCGATGCCGATCACCGGTCCGTCCAGGTCGTGCTCCTCCATGACGGCCGCGATGTGGGCGTGATGGTGCTGGACGCCGATGCGCCGCATGCCGCGCGCCTCGAACTCCTCCGCGATGCGCGTGGTGAAGTAGCCCGGATGAAGGTCGCAGGCGACGGTGTCGGGCGCGAAATCGAAGATCGTTCTGAAGTGCGCCACGCACGATTGAAAGAGCGCGTTGCCGGCCGGGGATTCGAGGTCGCCCAGGTGCTGGCTCACGATGACGATATCGTCCTTCGAAAGGGCGAAGGCGTTCTTGATGTCGCCGCCGGTCGCGATGATGTGGCGGCCGGACGGGCGCGAGCGGAAGGGTACGGGGACATAGCCCCGGGCGCGTCGGATGAAATGCGGCGCACCGTCCGCGACAAAGAGCACGCTGTCGTCCGAGTGCGCGTGGATGGCGCGATCGTAGGTGACGAAATAGTCGGCGATGCCGCCCAGGCGCTCGAAGGCCTCGTCGTCGTCGAAGACGATGGGCTCCTCGGAGAGATTGCCGCTGGTCATGATGAGGACCATGTCCGACGCGAGCGAAAAGAACAGGTGCTGGAAGGGCGCGTAGGGCAGCATGACGCCGACATGGGACAGGCCGGGCGCGACCAGGCGGCTCACGGTTTCGCGCCGCTCGCGGAGCACCACGATGGGGCGTTCGCGCGAGAGCAGCAGATCGCGCGCAACGTCCGAGACCTCGAGGAACGATTCGACGATATCGATGTCCCCCGCCATGAGCGCGAATGGCTTGAACGGGCGTCCCTTGCGCTCCCGCAGCGCCCGCACCGCCGCGTCGTTTCGCGCATCCGCCGCGAGAAGATAGCCGCCCACGCCCTTGATGGCGACAATCGCGCCGTCGCGGATCAGCCCGATAACCCTGCGGGCGATCTCGTCGGTTCCCGCGCATACACGCGTTCGTGAGGAGTCGAACAGCGACAGGTGCGGGCCGCAAATCGGGCAGGCGTTCGGTTGCGTGTGGAAGCGCCGATTGTCGGGATCGCGGTATTCCGCAGTACAGCGCGGGCACATGGGGAAGGGCGCCATCGCGGTGTTCGCACGGTCGTAGGGGATGTCGCGGATGATGCTGAAGCGCGGCCCGCAGTGCGTGCAGGTGATGAAGGGATAGTGGAGCCGCGGATCGGCGGTATCGAAGTGCTCGCGACGGCAGTCCTCGCAGAGGGCCGTGTCCGGCGGGATGAAGGCCGCGCGGGTCCCGGTGTCGGCGCTTTCGCGAATTGTGAAATCGATCTCGCCCGTGGGTTCCGTGTCGATCACATCGATCGAGCGGATCGATGCGAGCGGGGGCCGCTTGTCGTCGATGGCGGCGATGAATGCGGTGACGCTAGAATCATCCCCCGTGGCGTGAATGAGCACGCCCTCCGTGTCGTTTTGCACCCAGCCGGCGATCCCGTGCGCGCGCGCGAGCGCATACGCGAAGGGACGAAACCCCACGCCCTGCACAATGCCCTGTACGCGGATGTTGACGCTGCGGATCATGCGATTGTAGTTCTCACGTGTATTTGCATCATTTTCCGCTGTATGACACGGGGATGGCAATTCATTAATGGCGGTTTCGACCAGAAAAGGACTTGCAAAAACAAGCGTTTATGCCGTAGTACTTATGTGGTCGGATGAATCGGCACAACGATATGGAAGATCGGGATTATATTATCAGAACGTTGGGGGCGATCGCGGAGGAGAACGGCGCCGAGCTGGCGATCCTGTTCGGCTCCTATGGCCGGGGGACCGCCTCGCGCCGTTCCGACGTCGATGTCATTTTCGTGGAGCAAACCGATGATCCGTTCCTGCGGCGGATCGATCGCTATCTTTCTCCGATCATCGACCGGTTGCGCCTGGCCGCGGATGTTTTTGTGTATACACCGAAGGAGTTCATGCGCATGCGGGAGTCTTTCTTCGTGCGAAAAGCCATATCGGACGGGGTGGTGGTCTTTGAGCGGCGAAAAGTATCGTGAAGACGCCGGACGCTGGTATCGCCAGGCGCAGGCGGACCTGAAGGCCGCCCGCGGGAGCATGAATACCGGCAGCCATGAATGGGCGTCCTTTCAGGCGCAACAGGCGGCCGAGAAGGCCCTCAAGGCGTTATGGTATTTTTCCGGTGCCGATCCCTGGGGGCACAGCATCGCGAAGCTCATCCTCGATCTTCCCGAGGGCCCGTATCGGGATGTGGTCATGCCGCTCTTGGACTCGGCGAAGGCGCTCGACAAGCTCTACATTCCGACCCGGTATCCGAACGGTCTTCCGGACATGATCCCCGCCGAGGTGTACACGCCGGCGGAAAGCCGGTCAGCGATAGCGTGTTCCGAGGCCATACTGTACGCCGTCGAAAACGCCATGCGATAGGCATCGCCGCGGTTCTTATCGAATGTGGAATTGCGTGTGGACCGTCTTGCCCTTCACGGACTCGATCTTGCGCCAGGAGCTCTCGTCGTTCATCGGCTGCCAGCGGCGCTCTTCCTTGAGATAATTCCAATCCTTGTCGTTCTGGTAATAGATCTGGATGCCGTCGGCCTCGAGGATGTTGAGGATCTCGTTGTCGTGGTAGTTGTACTCGTCGAAGTCCGTGAACGCCTTCTGCGCCATCTCCGAGTAGAGTTCGTTAAGCTCGATGAGGAGCTCGTTCGCCTGGCTGTCGAGCGCCGAGACGCTCAGGCCGATCTTGCTCGCCTCCTTTGAGGTGATGGGGTAGGAGTGCGAGGGGTAGTCGAAGTTGAGGTGGCGGCTGATGCGCTCCGCCTCGCTCTCGTCCGTGAGATGGTACAGGAGGATCTCCTTCGCGATCTTGATCGACAGCGAGCTCGAACGATCGATCTCCCCGATGACCAGCGGGTGAATGTACTTGAAGATGTCCGAAAACGGATTCGCGTGATGATCCTTCGCGTTCTTGTTCCATAAATTCACGATGCGCGACACCTGGTCCTGGCTCACGCTCACGCGCCGGTTCTCGCGCTCGTCCAGCGGCGAGAGGTCGTGGATGAGCGAGGAGTCGATGGCCGTCAGGTGCGCCAGCGGTCCCATCTGCAGGTGGTCGGCGCCCAGCGCGATCATGGTGGCGGCCGAGGCGCATTCGAGCGGGATTACGGCGGTCACGTGCCGGTAGTACTCGCGGATGAGGTTTACGATGCGCAGGGCCGCCTCGGGATTGCCCCCGCCCGATTTGATGAAGAGCGAGGCGCGATCGCCGGGCCCGATCTTCTGGAAGAGCTCATAGAGCGCCACCACGTCGTTGGCGCATACCGAGCCGCGGTCGGAGGTCCAGTAGGAGATGGTCTTGCAGCCGAGGATCTTCTCGGCCTTCGCGATGATCTTTTGGGTTTTGTCGAACAGGAGCGGCGGCTGTTTGATCTTGATTTTTTCCGGTTGTTTCTTCATTTGCATCCATCCGGTCGGAGTATGGGCGACGACAGAAAGCACGCCGGGCCGGCGCGTGTCCTGTCAATCAACTTTCGGTGGGCGGTCGGGCGCGTTATATGGTGAACAGCGGATTTTCCTGGAGCGCGGCGAGGTAGCCGGCGTTAAAGGCGTCGAGCGCCTCCGGCGCGAGGCCATAGTGCGCGGCGATGGCGGATTTCGCGGCCAGCTCGGGTTCCAGCACCAGGCAGCCGGTGAGCTCGCGCGCGATGATGTCGGCGCAGGCGATGATGCGGACGCGGTCCGACGCGCCGGTGACCGCCGCGGCGTCCGTGATCGGATTCTCGATCACCTCGATGATCGAATCGCCCAGGTTCCAGTCGCGCGCGAGCGCGGCCCCCACGGCGATATGGTTCGTCTTGAAGGCCGCCTCCTCGACGGCGGTGAGGGCCATGCGCTTTTTCTCGGCCGTCTCGAGCACCTGCGCGTATTCCTTCTTCGCGTTGAGCGCGATCACCATCATGCCGATCTTCGCCAATAGCCCCTCGATGAAGATGTCGTCCTTGTTGATGTCCGTGCGGCGGGCGGTCTTCAAGAGGTCGACCGCGATAAAGGCGGTCACGAGGGGGTACTGGTGGATGTATTTCTCGTAGATGCCCTTTCGCAGGATGGCCTTGATGTTGCTGTTCGCGGCCGACATGACCAGCATCTTGATGGTGCGCAGCCCCAGGCGGTTGAGCGCGGTCTGCAGGTTTTCCACCTTGCCCACGCCGGCGTAGTAGGCGGAGTTGGCGACGCGCAGGATCTCGCTGGAGAGCCCCTTGTCGGGGGTGATGATGTTCAGGAGTTCGTTCGAGCTGGAGATCTCGTTGTCGAGCTCGTAGCGCACCACCTTGAGCACCACGTCCTGAATGGGCGGAATTTCCTTTATTTCAAATGTGTTCGGCATCGCGTGTCGTTCCTCGGGTGCGCGTCTCGGTCGTGTGCGTCGCAGGCTGTGCGCCGCTGTGGCGCATGAAGGCTTTCACGCGGGCGTATGATCCGTCAATCCATTTTCGCGCGACTCTGCGTCGAATTCGAATGGAGTGCATGCGGCGGGGCGCGTCACGTTCGTGTGCCCGGAAAAATCAAACGGCGCGATTGCTCGCGCCGTTTGGCTCAATGCGATTGTATGAATCGGGTGCTACTTGGCCGGGACGACCATGAAGGTCACGCGGCGCTGGCAGTTGTCGTTGGCGCCGCATTTGCTGGAAATGATGTTCCCCGCAACGCCCTTGTAGGTGAACTTCTTGTCGTTCACGCCCTGCTTCTTGATCGCATCGTACACCTGCTTGGCGCGTGCGGTGCTCAGGTTCAGGTTGCCGGCGGAATTGACGCCGCCCTGCGCATCGGTGTGGCCCGTGGTCTGAAGGCTGTATCCGTCCGGAACCTTCGGGAGGACTTCCTTGACGACCGGGATCGCCTTGGTGATCATCGCGTCCCACTCCTGCTTGGATGCGGCCTTGCCGGACTGAAAGCCTTCGATCGGAACCTTCGCGAGCGACGCATTGAGGGCGTCGACGACCATGTTCCCGGACGAGGCGGCGCCGGATTTCTTTTGTCCGCTGCACGAAATCGCCGCGAAGGACACTGCGATAACGAGGATGAACAGTACGAGAGAGAATTTCTTCATGTACAACCTCCATGTGATTTTTAATACTGTCAGCGGTACGTGTTTCACGGGTAAAAATCAATAAAAAAATTAATACAACTGGATTTTACCGATGCGGCGAATCGGCGACCGGCAGGTGCTCATAAACATAAACCTGTTCAGGTTGATTCCGTGTCGTTCCCGAGCGGGATCTCGAAGGTGAACTCCGCCCAGCGGCCTTCCTCCGATTGCGCCTGAATGCGCCCGCCGTGGAGCTGCAGAATTTTCCAGGTGACATACAGCCCGATCCCCGAGCCCTTGCGCGCCATGAGCTCCTTCTTGGGCAGCCGCGAAAAGCGCCGGAAGAGCCGCGCGCGGTCCTCGACGGAAAACCCGGGCCCTTCGTTCCAGACCGATACGACCAGCGCGCCGGTGTCGTCGGTCGCCGTGATTCGCACAACGCCTTCGCGGTTGCCGTACTTGACGGCGTTGCCCAGCAGGTTGATCATCGCCGTTTTCATCAGCGCGGGGTCGCAGGATACGGGGCGGCCGCCGAGGCGGTAGTCGGTCTCGAGGCGGACCGACTGCTCCTCCATCTGGGGCCTGATGATGTCGATCGCTTCATCGACAATGTCCGTGATGAAATCGACCGTCGCCGTGCGCAGGCTCGCGCCGCCGCTCTCGAAACGCGCCAGGTTCAGGTAGTCGTTGCTGATGCCGCTGAGGTACTCCGCCTTCTTCACCATGCGCCCGACGAACTCGGCGACGCGCGCATCGACGGGCCCCAGGTAGCCGTTCACGATCGTTTTTCCCATGGTGGCGATGGAGTCGAGCGGGCTCCTGAGCTCGTGGGTCACGAAGGCGAGCGTCTCCAGGTAAGCGTTCACGGTGGACGAGAGCTGCTCGATCCGCCAGGCCTTCTCCACCGCCTGGCTGAGGCGCTCGGCGATCATGAGGTGGAGCGCGACCTCGCGGTCGGCATACACGCCGGGCGCGCTCGCGCTTCGGAAAAGAACGCCGACGGGCCGGCCGTCGACCGTGAGCGGGCAGGTCATGTTCGCGCGGATGCCCTCCATTAGGATGAGCCGCGCACTCTCGCTGTCCGGGTGCGCCGTCGCGTATTCTTCCATGTCATTGATGACGCGCGGGCACCCCGTCTCGAAGACATGCCGGAGCGAGCTTCGCGCGATGTCGGCGCTGTAGCCTTTTGTCAGGCGGCGCGGCTCGGTCCGGGAGACGACGTGGTGGATCGTGAGGCGCGTCCCCTCGTCCTCGAAGAACGCCACGGCAAGTCGGTCGCAGGGCATGATCCCCTGCGTTTCCGCGAAGAGGAAGTCGATGGTCTGCTCGAGGGTGTCGAGCGCGGCGATCTTTCGGTTGATGCGCTCGAGGACCTCCGATTCCCGTTCGGTGGGGCGATAACGGAAACAGGCGTCGCCCGATTGCGCGAAGACCAGCGATGCGGGTCGGTCTGCGGTCATGATGGGTCTGGCTCCTCCTGCGGATGCGGCGTATCGGTGCGATAATCGCGATGCACAGAGCCTATCATGCGCGCCGATTTGCGCAACAAAAATGCGATGCCGTAACCGGGACGCGCCGTGATGCCGTCTGTTTCTTGGTTGAAAAAAAACGGGTGTTCCGCGACTATGCGCATCAGGCAGCGCGATGGAGGTGGTATGGGCGCCCTGATCGCCGATCTGTTCAAGGAGCACCGGGGGATCGCGGAATTCCGCGAATCCATTGTCGGGCTGGGCGGGCGCTTCGCCTTCGAGCCCGGCGACATGCTGGAGCTGGGCGCGGTCTACTTCGAGCGCTATCCCGACTGCTTCAGCAATCGCAACTGCCAGGAGGTCCAGCTCGGCTACCAGATGGTCCGCATCTGCGTCGTGGAGAAGGCCATTGCGGATTTGCCCGAGCCGTCGCGACAGGCCTACCGGACCATGTTTTTCTCCATCCGCGACATCGATGCTAGGGTCGATTCCATCGTCGCGGCACGGGGCGCGGACGCCGCGCTCGAGGAGCTGGCGCAGGTGGAGCGGGGGGTGGCGTCGCTCAAGGACGCGATCGACACGCTCCCCACGGGCATGATCAAGGAGCGCTTCGTGGGCGGCATCAGCAATATCTTCAATGTCGTCTATCTTATCAAAACAAGCCTCGCGCGGCATCGCTGATCCGGCATGCTGAAACGCGCGCCGAACTTTTCCAGCGTTCGCGTCGCGGCCCTGTTCTGGGTCTGCGGGCTCGCCCTGTCGCTTCTCGCGGTGTTCGGCCTTTCGATGTATCTGGTCCGCATGTCGGACATCCGCGCGGCGGAAACGGAGCGGCTCGAGGCGCAGCGCGACGCGCGGGCGCGCGCCATCGGGCAATGGCTGGACCGGATCGCCGGCGACCTGCGGACGCTCGCCGCGATGCCGGAGGTTCGCTCGAACGCCGCGCTCATGGGCTCCGGCGCGCTCTCCGGGCACCAGGCGAGCGCGCCGTTCCGCGGCGTGTTCAACGCCTATCTGCACAACTACAATCTGTATTACGAGTTCTTCATTATCAGCGCGCGGCTGGGGAAGATCGTGTATTCCACCACGCGCGAGAACATCGGCGAGGCGCGCCCGGCGGAATCGTACTTCTCCGACGCCATCCGCGACAACGACATCCTGGTCAAGGACATCTATTTCTCGAAGAATCTGAGCATCCCCACCATGACCGTCGCGGTCCCGCTGCACGCCTCGCCGCAGGGAGACGCCCCCCTCACGGGATACCTGGTCGCGCGCATCTACCTCGATCGCTCGCTCTACGAGCTCTTGGGCGAGCGCGGCGGCCTGGGGAGCTCCGGCGAGGCCCTCCTGGTGAACGGGCGGCACAAGCTCATGAACCGGGTGCGCGGTCTCGAGGGCGCGCCGCTCTCGCAGCGGCTGGATGATCCCGCTTCGCGGCTCGCGGCCGAGGGGAAGACCGGCGCCATGGAGGTGACCGATTTCCGCGGACGGACGGCGCTTGCGGCGTACACGCACCTGCCGCGCCTCCGCTGGGGGCTCGTCGTGAAGAAGGACGCCGAGGAGGTGTACGCCCCGGCGCGGCGCATGCTCGGGGAGATGGCGCTCGCGTTCGTTGTCGCGCTCGCGCTGCTTGCGTACGTCGGCGTGCGGCTGGGGAGCGGTCTTGCCGCGCCGCTCGAGGCGCTCTCGTCGGTGATGCGGCGGATCGGCGGCGGCGAGTACGCGGTGCGGGCGTCGATCCCGGGGCGGGACGAGCTGGGCCGTCTCGCCGAATCGTTCAATGCCATGGCCGATTCGATCACCGCCGAGCTCCAGCTCCAGAAGGAAAGCTCCGACATCATCGAGATCATGGTGTCCGCGGTGGAGCTGCACGATTTCAGCACCGGGGTCCTCCGGGCGCTCGTCGAGATGACCGCGTCGAGCATCGGCGCCTTCTACGTGCTCTCGCCGGACGGCCGCGAGTTCGTCCATCTCACCTCCATCGGCCTGGACGCGAACGCCATGGAGACCTTTCACGCCGAGAAGCTCGAGGGCGAGTTCGGCCGCGCGCTGGCGACCCGCCGGATCACCCGCACCCGCAACATCTCCGGGACGTCGATGCTGAGGCTGCGGACCGTGATCGGCGACGTCGTGCCCACGGAGCTGGTGACCGTACCCGTGGTGGTGAACAACCGGTGCGTGGCCATCATCTCGCTGGCGTCGCTGGGCGAGTATTCCGAGATGGCCATCAAGGTGCTCAACCTCGTGTGGCCGGTCATGAACACGTCGTTTTCGAACATTATCGCCAACGAGGAGACGCGGGTGCTGGCGCGCGAGCTCCGGAGCAAGAACCAGCTGCTGGAGATGCAGAAGGAGGAGCTGCAGGCCAAGGCCGAAGAGCTCCGGCGGCAGACCGAGCGGGTGAACCAGCAGAACGCGGAGCTCGAGGAGCAGCGCGCGCGGGTCGAGGAGGCGAACCGCCTGAAGAGCGAGTTCCTGTCGAACATGAGCCACGAACTGCGCACCCCGCTCAACGCCATCCTGTCGCTGTCCAAGGTGCTGATCCGTCAGGCGGCGGAGCGCCTGCCGGCCGACGAGGTGGGCTATCTCGAGATCATCGAGCGAAACGGTCGCACCCTGCTCGCGCTCATCAACGACATCCTGGACCTCTCAAAGATCGAGGCCGGGCGCATCGACCTCAAGCCTCAGCGCCTCTCGCTGCCCGCGGTCGTGGGCGCCATCATCGAGAACCTCGAGCGCTCGGCGCAAGAGAAGGGGATCGCGCTCGAGGCGCGCTTCGCCGCCGGGTTCCCGGAGATCGAGTCGGACGAGCAGCGGGTGTATCAGATCGTGCAGAACATCATCGGCAATGCGGTGAAGTTCACCGAGCGCGGCGGCGTGACCGTCGCCGGTCGGTTCGACGCGCACACCGTCACGATCGAGGTCGCGGACACCGGCATCGGCATCGCCGAGAATGACATCCCGACGATTTTCGAGGAGTTCCGCCAGATCGACGGCACGCTGTCGCGGAAATACGGCGGCACGGGGCTGGGGCTCGCCATCGCGTCGAAATCCGCACGTCTCATCGGCGGCGCGATCGACGTCGCAAGCACGCCGGGAACGGGATCGACCTTTACGGTGCGCATGCCGATCGCCTGGGGGGGCGCCTGCGTCCCTGCGCCGCAGCGCGCCAGGCCGGCGGACAATCGCGCGAACGACGGTTCGGGCCGGCCGCTCATACTGGTGATCGAGGACGACCCGGACAACCTGACCACCATCAAGGCGCTCCTGGCCGGGCATGGAACGGTGATCGAGGCGACCACCGGGCGCGCGGGCCTCGAGCGCGTCCGCGCCGAACGCCCCGACCTGGTGCTCCTGGACATGGCGCTCCCGGAGATGAACGGCTTCGAGGTCGCGCGCGCGATCAAGGACGATCCGGACACGGCCGCACTCCCCGTGATCGCCGTCACGGCGCTCACCATGGACGGCGACCGCGAGCGCGCGCTTGCGGCCGGCTGCGACGACTACCTGCCCAAGCCCATCGACATTGACGCGCTCTTCGTAACGATTCGCCGGTGGGTGCGTCTGGCATGAGCACCATCCTCGCCGTCGACGACAAGCAGGACAACCTCGTCACCATCACCGCGGTCCTGCGGAACCTCATGCCGGAGGAGCGCGTGATCACGGCGCTCTCGGGCGAGGAGGGGATCGCCCTGGCCGTGCGGGAGTCGCCCGACGTGATCATCCTGGACGTGAAGATGCCCGGCCTGGACGGGTTCGAGACCTGCGCCCGTCTCAAGGCGCTCCCCGAAACGGCGCACGTGCCGGTGATCCTGCTCACGGCCATCCGCACCGACGTGGAGAGCCGCGTCCACGGGCTCGAAATCGGCGCCGACGCATTTCTCACCAAGCCCATCGACGAGGCCGAGCTCGTGGCGCAGATCAGGGTGATGCTGCGCATCAAGCGCGCCGAGGACCGCCTGCGGCGGGAGCGCGACCGGCTCGAATCGACCGTGCAGCAGAAGACCAGCGAGCTCCGCCGCGAGCGCGATTTCCTGCGGACGCTCGAGGAATCGTCCCCGGCCTTCTTCGTGGCCATCGGCGTCGACGGCACGGTGCTCACCATGAACCGCGCCCTGCTCGATGCGCTGGGGTGCGCTCTCGATGAGGCGGCGGGGAAACCATATCTTGAAACATTCGTCCCGGCGCGCGAGCACGCCATGCTGGCGGGCGTCTTCGAGGACCTCGCGCGGGGCGGGCCCGGCACCACGAACGAGAACCACATCATCGCGCGCAGCGGCGAGGAGCGGCTGGTGGAGTGGCACGGCCGGGCGATCCTGTCCGCGGACGGCACGGTGGATTACTTCTTCGGCGTGGGGATCGACATCACCGAGAAGACGAAGCTCGAGAAGCGGGTGCTGGGCGAGATCGAGAAGGAGCGCGCCCGGATCGGGCAGGACCTGCACGACGGCCTGGGACAGCACCTCGCGGGCATCGCCTTCAAGAGCGAGATCGTCAAGCTCAAGCTCGCCGAGCGTGCGCCCGACGCCGCGGGAGACATCGCCGAGATCGGCGAGCTCGTGCAGCAGGCGATCGACCAGGCGCGGGGTCTCGCGCGGGGCCTGTGCCCGGTGGACATGGACGGCGGGGGACTGCGCGCGGCGCTCGCGGACCTGTGCGCGAACACCGAGCGACTCTTCCCGGTCGCCTGTCTGCTCACGTGGGACGAGGGAATCGACGTGGCGGGCGACCTCGAGGCGACGCACCTGTTCTATATCGTCAAGGAGGCCGTGAACAACGCCTTCCGGCACGGCGCGGCGAAGAACATCGTCATCACCGCGCGTCGGGAAAACGATTCCGTCACCGTCCGGGTTTCGGACGACGGTTCCGGCATCCCGGACGAGGCGACCGGCCGCGGGATGGGCCTCTCCATCATGCATTACCGCGCGTGGGTGATCGGCGGATCGCTGTCCGTGCAGCGGAACACGTCGGGCGGGACCGACGTGGCCGTGAGCTTTCTTGGCGCGGGGGCGGCGCGGCGCGAGGATTTCGCGGAGTACTACCGCGGGCGCTTCCGCGCCGACCGCGAGAAGCACTGGGTGCTCATCGTGGACGACCATCCCATCGTGCGCCAGGGGCTGCTGCAAATCATCAATCGCGAGCCGGACCTGGTCGTCTGCGGCGAGGCGCGCGGCGCGGACGAGGCGCTGCGGTTCGTCTCGAACACGTTGCCCGATATCGCCGTGGTGGACATCTCTCTCGAGGGCTCCAGCGGGATCGACCTCACGCGCGCCCTGCGCGAGCGCTACCCGGATCTGCCGGTCCTGGTGCTGTCGATCCACGACGAGGCGATTTACGCCGAGCGCGCGCTGCGCGCCGGGGCGCGCGGCTACGTGATGAAGCAGGAGGCGCCGGGACGCGTGGTGGGCGCCATACGGACGGTGCTGGAGGGGCGGCAGTATCTGAGCGAGGCCATGAAGGAGACCATTATGCGCAAGGTCTCGCCCGACGCGGCCGCGCCCGGCGCCTCTCCGGAGGAGACGCTCTCGGACCGGGAGCTCGAGGTGTTTCAGCTCATCGGGCAGGGGCTGGCCAACCGCGCGATCGCCGATCGGCTGCGCGTGAGCATCAAGACCGTGGAGAACCTTCGCGAGCGCATCAAGACCAAGCTGGGCATCGCCACCTCGTCGGAGCTGGTGCCGTTCGCGATCCAGTGGACGCTCGCGAAAAATAAATAGAGAATCGCGACCTCGCCCCGCCTTCCCTCTGGGCCGCCCTTAGCGACAGGATGTAGCGTATGCAGCATGGCACACGGATGTGCAAGATGCTGCCTCCCGTAGGAGAGGGCTCCTTCGGGACAAGCTAATTGTCGGTCACGCCCCCTTCTCCCTGTGGGAGAAGGCTCCCAACAGGATGTCGCAGCGGCGAGCGCGGGCAGGAGGCCCGAAAGGCGTTCGGCGGGGCTGGGGCGTTGCGCTGAGCTTGTCGAAGCGGATGGAGTAGGTCGTTTCCTATGCCGATTCTAGGTGATTTCTGAAATAAAAAATTGGGGCGATGTGAAGCTCGGGCGGGTCAACTTGGATTGACATTTCGCCGCGACCGCATATATTCAACCATATACACAGAGGCCATTGCCAGGGGGTCTTTTGGGAGCGAAAATACTCATCGTCGATGACGAACTCATCTTTGCGCGCGACGTCGAACGCCGCCTGACGGAATTTGGCTACGAGGTGGTCGGGACGGCCTCCACCGGGCCCGAAGCCCTCGCGCTCGCAAAGCAATGCGCTCCGGACCTCGCGCTCATGGACATCGTCCTCGAGGGGGCGATCGACGGCGTGACGGCCGCCAGCGAGATGCACGCGACATACGGCGTGCCCGTCGTGTTCGTGACGGGCAACGCCGATCAGGCCACCGTCGAGCGCGCGCGCGAGGCGAAGCCCTATGGCTATGTCCTCAAGCCCGTAAGCCCCCTCGATCTCTACTCCACCATCGACACCGTCCTGCGCCGCGCATCGCTCGAGAGGGAGGTGGTGCGCCAAAAAGAGGAGCTTGCCGCGCTCAACGAGGAGCTCACCCAGGCGCTCGAGGAGATGGAGCAGTCGAACGAGGAGCTGGCAACCTCGAACGAGGCGCTCGCCGGCACGCAGGCCGAGCTCGAGGAGCGCAACCGGCAGCTTGCCCAAAACGGGGAACTCCTGCGGCTGCGCCTGGATGCGATCCTCGAGCCTGACGTCGAAATCGACGAGCGCGAGTTCGCCGCGATCGTGGACACCGGCGCCGTGCAGTCGCTCATGGACGACTTCTACGCGCTCACCGGGATCGGCGTCGCCATCATCGACCTCAATGGAGCGGTCCTGGTCGCGACCGGCTGGCAGGACATCTGCACGCAGTTCCATCGGGTGAATCCCGAGACGGCGCGCAACTGCGTCGAGAGCGACGTGTTCCTGTCGCAGGGGGTTCCCCCCGGCGCCTACCGGAAGTATAAATGCAAAAACAATCTCTGGGACATGTCCACGCCCATCATGGCCGGCGGGAAGCGCATTGGCAATCTGTTCCTGGGACAGTTCTTTATCGAGGGTGAGGTCCCCGACCGGGAGTTGTTCCGCGAGCAGGCGCGGCGGTACGGCTTCAATGAAGATGAATATCTCACAGCCCTCGACCGCGTCCCGCGCTGGAGCGAGCGCACCGTGGAAACCGTGATGCGCTTCTACGCGAAGTTCGCGAACCTTCTCTCGCGCCTGAGCTACGAAACGGTTTCGCTGGCGCGGACAAACCAATCACTTAAAGAGGCGCACGCGGAGAATGAATCAATTCAAGGGCTTCTTGCGCAGCGAGAGGAACATTATCGGCGGCTATACGAGCAGTCCCCGCTTGGATATCAATCGTTGGATGCCGACGGTCGTTTTATTGATGTGAACACTGCGTGGCTGGAACTGCTTGGGTATGAGCGGGAAGACGTGATTGGCAGATGGTTTGGCGATTTTATCATCCCGGAGCAGGTCGAGGCATTTAAGAAACGTTTTCCCCAATTCAAGGCGGCCGGTTCGGTAAGCACCGAATTCGTGATGCTCCGAAAAGACGGTAGCTTGGTTACCATCTCCTTTGACGGGAGGATCGAGTATACAGAGAAGGGCGACTTTCGGCAAACACATTGCATCCTGAAGGACGTAACGGAGCAGCGTCGTCTTGAAGAGGCTGTCGAATATGAACGAAACAAATTCAACACCATCTTCTCCGCCGCGCCCGTGGGAATCCTGCTGCTCGATGCCGAGACCGAGGTGGTGAACGCCAACGACGCCGCGGGGGCGATGGTCCTGCGCGAGCCCGCCGAACTCATCGGGGAGCGGATGGGCGGGGCGCTGCAGTGCGTACACAGCGCCGAGGAGCCCCGCGGCTGCGGGTTTTCCGTCGCCTGCCCCGTGTGCCCGCTCCGGCGCGCGGTGGAGGAGGTGCTCGCCGGGGGCGAGCGCGTTCGGGGGGCCACGGTCGAGGTGGAGCTCATGGTGCGGGAGCGGCGCGAACGGCGCTGGCTGCGCATAAACGCCGAGCCGATCGCACTACGGGATTCGCGCAACGTGATCGTGACGGTGGACGACATGACCGACGTCGTTTTCGCGGAGCGGAAGCGCGCCGCAGCGGAGGAGCGGGCGATCGAGGAGCGCAACCGCCTCTTCGCCGTCCTCGATCTGCTGCCCGCGTACGTATACCTCATCGACGAGCGCTTCAGGATCGTCTATGCCAACCGGTTGTTCAAGGAGTACTTTGGCGAGCCGGGCGGCCGAACCTGTTACGATCTGTTTCACGGGCGAACCGAGCCCTGCGAGAAATGCCCGGCAATGCGCGTGTTCACAGACTGCCGCATGCAGGTGCGAGAATGGACGCACCCGTCCGGTCGGGTGTTCGAGGCCTATAATTACATCTTCCCCGTTCCCGGCGACGCGCCCATGGCGCTCGAGGTTGGCCTGGAGGTCACCGAATGGAAGCGCGCCCAGGAGGGACTGCGAGCCAGCGAGGAGAAATACCGCGAGCTGGTGGAGAACGCGAACAGCATCATTCTTAAGATGGACCCGTCCGGGAACATCGCCTTTATCAACGAATTCGCGCAGCGCTTTTTCGGCTATGCGTCGGAGGAGGTGCTCGGCAAGAGCGTGGTGGGCACCGTCGTCCCGCGCATCGAAAGCTCGGGGCGAGACCTGGCGGAGCTAATCGCGGATATCTGCGTGAATCCCGAGAAGTATACGTACAATGAAAATGAGAACATGAAGAGCTCCGGCGAGCGCGTATGGGTGAGCTGGACCAACAAGCCCGTATTCGACGCCGGCAGCCGGCTGGTGGAGATTCTGTGCATCGGGAACGACATCACCGAACGAAAGGCCTTCGAGGGCCGGCTTTCCGAAAACGAGCGGTATTACCGCACGCTCCTCGACAATTCGTTCGATGCGATAGCGCTCATGAATGACCGGGGCGAATTCATGTACGTATCTCCCTCGGTTGAGCGCATACTCGGATATGCACCGAACGAACTCATCGGACGCCTGTCCCAGAGTTTTACGACCCCGGAAATGGCGGCTTCCCTGAATGAACAGCTCGGGCGGGTGCTCGCAAATCCCGGCGGTGTTCGAAGCGCGGAATGGACGGCGTTCCATCGCGATGGTCGCGAGATCATCCTTGAGGGCGTTGCCCAAAACCTGCTTCACGATAACATCCTCCGTGCGATCGTGATAAACTTTCGCGACATCACCGAGCGGAAAAAAGCCGAGGACGCCCTCCGCGAGAGCGAGAGCATGATGGCGGAGGCGGAGGTGCTGGCCGGGCTGGGATCGTTCGTGTGGGACATCCGGGACGATTCCCTTCGATGGTCGCGCAATATGTATGCGATCGCTGGGATCGATCCGTCCGAATTAAGCGGCAATCTCGGAGAGACGATGTTGAGCATCATCCATCCCGACGATTTCGAATCGACGTCGCGGCAGATTTCGGAAATGCTACGTGAAAGGCAGAACCGCCCAATTGAGTTTCGAATCGTACGCCCCGACGGCGAGGTCCGCCTGCTTCGTTCGGGATCGCGGTTTATCGTCGACCGCCACGGTGCGCCCGTCCTGTGTGTTGGCGTGAATCAGGACGTCACCGAACAACGAAAAACCGAGAACGAGTCGCGCCGGCGCGAGATCATGCTGGACAAGGTGGTCGAGATCCTTCCGGTTGGATTGTGGTTCGCCGACAACACGGGGCGGCTCACGCGCGCCAACCGCGAGGGCGTACGCATATGGGGAGACGAACCGCACGTGGGACAGGACGAGTACCGGGTGTTCAAGGCGCGTCGCCTGCCGTCACGCGAGGAGATCGCCCCGGACGACTGGGCGCTCGCGCACACCATCAACGAGGGCGTGACCATCGCGAACGAACTTCTTGAGATCGACGCCTTCGACGGCGTGACGCGCACGGTGCTCAACTTCACCGCGCCGGTCCGCGACGACAGCGGCGCGGTCCTCGGGGCGCTGGTGGTGAACCAGGACATTACCGATCTCAAGCGCGCCCAGGACGCGATCGTCGATTCCCTTAACGAAAAGGAGACGCTCCTCAAAGAGATCCACCATCGCGTGAAGAACAACTTCCAGCTCATCATGAGCCTGCTGGACTTGCAGGCGAACCGGCAGGAGGCCCGCGAGGTGATCGCGCAATTCGCCACCGCGCAGGGCCGCATCAAGTCGATGGCGCTGGTGCACGAGAAGCTGTACCAGTCGGCCGACCTGGGCCGGATCGATTTCGCGGAGTATCTGGGCGATATCGTACAGAGCATGGCCATGTATTGCCCGCGGGGGAAACGTGTCCCCGCGATGCGGGTGGACGCCCATCCCGTCTATCTCAACATCGAGCGGGCGGTGCCGTGCGGCCTCGTGGTCAACGAGCTCCTGGTGAACGCCTGCAAGCACGCCTTCCCCGACGGCTGGGCGGGCGAGCCGGAGCTTTTCGTGTCCCTACGGGAGGAGGCCGAGGGCCGGGTCTGTTTGACGGTTGCGGACAACGGCATTGGTCTTCCCGAGGGCGCCGAAGACGGGACGGGCAACGCTCTCGGGTTCATACTGGTGGGCCTTCTGGTCAAGCAGCTTCGCGGCGAGCTCGCGATCGACCGTTCGAACGGGACCCGGTTCACGGTGAGGTTTGGTCGATGAGCGCGCGCATTCTCATCGTCGAGGACGAGCTCGTCGTTGCGCGCGGCATCAGTGAGATGCTGACGCGTTTCGGGTATGCGGTGGTGGGGACCGCCGACCGGGGCGAGGAGGCCGTGGACCTGGCCGGGCGGCTTGCGCCCGACCTCATTCTCATGGACATTGTCCTGGCCGGGACGATGGACGGGGTGGAGGCCGCGCGCGAGATCCGGGAGCGCTTCGCCGTGCCCGTCGTGTACATGACCGCCAACGCCGACATGGGCACCGTCGCGCGGGCGCGCGATACGGCGCCCTACGGGTATGTCCTGAAGCCGGTGGAGCGCCTGCACCTCTTCTCGACGATCGACACGGCCGTCAACAAGCATGCGCTGGAGCGCAGGCTGGTCGAGAGCGAGCGCACGGCCCGCGCGCTCCTTGACGCGAGCCGGGACCGGGCGTTTCTCATCGGGCGGGACTACGTGATTCTGGGCCTCAATATCGTGGCGGCCCAGGCGGTGGGGATGCGGGCCGACGAGGCCATCGGCCGGAGCATCCTCGATTTGGTTCCGGCGGACCTCGCCGCCTCCCGAAAGCCCCATCTCGATCGCGCGCTTGTGACGGGCATGGCGGTGACCTTCGAGGACGAGCGCGGCGGCGTGCTCCTCGAGCACCACATCTATCCGATCCGCGACGAGCGGGGCGCCACGGCGCAGATCGCCATCTTCGCGCGCGACGTAACGATAGAGCGGCGCGCGCAGGAGGCGATACGCAAGAGCGAGGAGCGATACCGGCGCATCGTGGAAACCGCCGCGGAGGGCGTGTGGTCCATGGACGGCGATCGAGTGACGACGTTCGTGAACCGGCAAATGGCCGAGATGCTGGGACGCCCGGCGGTGGATATCGTGGGAAAACGCGTAACCGATTTCATGTTTCCCGAGGACCTGGCGGAACATGAGCGACGCATGGAGGGGCGCGCGCGCGGCGAGGGCGGCCGGTACGAGCAGCGCTTTCGCCGCGCCGACGGATCGACGCTCTGGTGCCTTGTTTCGGCCACGGCGCTTGCGGGCGACGACGGCTCGTTTCACGGGTCCTTCGCCATGTTCACCGACATCACCCAGCGCAAGCAGGCCGAGGAGCGGCTGCAGAACAATCAGCGGATCCTGTTTTCGCTTCTGAACGCGACTACCGACAGCGCCGCGCTCCTCGACGTGGACGGCGTGACCCTCATGGAGAACGACGCCTTCCGGCTCGACTTCGGGGACGACTACTCGGTCCTCATCGAGCGCGCGGTCCCGGAGGCCCCGCAGGGGCCGATCGTGCGGGGCGCGGTTTCGCGCGTGGAGGCGGTGGTCGCGACGGGCCGACCGGTCAATTTCATGCTGCGCCGTGACAATCGCCATTTCGACGTGACGCTGTACCCCATCGTGGACGCGAATCGCTTCGTGGTCAATATCGCGCTCTTCGCACACGACATCACCACCATCGTTCGCGCCGAACAGGAGTTGCGCGCCAGCGAGGAGAAGTTCCGATGTCTCTTCGAGGACTCCTCCGACGCGCAGGCGCTCCTGGACCGGTTCGCGGTCGTGGATTGCAACGGCGCGGCGGCGCAGCTGCTCGAATACGGCGGCGCGCGCGATTTGGTCGGTAAAAGCCTGTACGACTGCTCGCCCGAGGTCCAGCCCGACGGCATCTTCTCGGAGGCGAAGGGCGACCTGGTTTCGCGTCGGCTCGCGGAGGAGGGCAGCTTCCGGTTCGAGTGGGAGCTGGTTCGGCGCGGGGGTTCGTCATTCATTGTCGAGGTGTACGCCACGCGGATCCGCCTGGGGAGCCGGACGGTGGTGCACGCGGCGCGCGGGCGGGTCCAAGCGGGCTATGTCGACGGACCCGACGGCCGCGCTGCCGTTCCCTTCGACGACGAGGAGGTCCATCTGGTCGACGCCGTCGCCCGCGAGCTGGGCGTGACCGCCGAGCGGAAGATCGCGGAGGAGGAGCTGCGCGCCTATCAGGAGAACCTCGAGGACCTGGTGCGCCGGCGCACCGCGGAGCTCACCGAGGCGAACCGCCTCCTCTCCGCCGAGATCGAGCTGCGCAAGGCGACGGAGGACGAGCTCCGTGAGGCGACCCTCGCCGCCATGGCCGCGAGCCGCGCGAAGACCGAGTTCCTCTCGAACATGAGCCATGAGCTGCGCACGCCCCTCAATTCCATCATCGGTTTCGCCAAGCTCATGAAGATGGGCTACGACCCCGACGACTACGGCCCCAATCTCGACAAGATCATCTTCTCCGGGACGCACCTGCTCAAGGTGTTCAACGAGATATTGCAGATATCCCGCATCGAGTCGGGGCGCTTCGAGATCGAGCGGAAGCCGGTCGATCTCGCGCGGATCATCGCGGAGTGCGGGGGCATGATGGAGGTGCAGGCCGCGAAGCGGAATATCGCGATCTCCATTGACGCCGCCGCGGCCGCCGGCGCGCAGATCCTCGGGGACGAGGCGAAGCTGCAGGAGGTGTTCATCAACCTCCTGTCGAACGCCGTCAAGTTCACCGACGAGGGCGGGCGGGTCGCGGTGCGTGCGCGGACCGCGTCCGGCGCGCTCGAGGTCGACGTGAGCGACACCGGCGTCGGCATCAGCCCCGAGCACGCGGAGTACGTCTTCGAGAAGTTCGCCCGCGTCGAGACCGGCCTCACCCGAAAGACCGAGGGGACCGGGCTGGGGCTCTCCATCGCCAGGAAGATCGTGGAGGCGCATGGCGGCGTCATCACCCTGAAGAGCGCGCCGGGTGAGGGAAGCACCTTCACCGTGCGGCTGCCGATCGCGCCCTGAGCGAGCGCCGCGCGGCGTAAAAATGAGTTGCAACGACGGCGCCCGCGGCGCGATCATACCGCCCGAGCCCAGACAAGCGGAGAGAGATATGGCAGCCGAAGAGAAATTGACCCCGACCCGGGTGGGCGTGCAGCCGCCCCGCGATCCGATCCTCGTCGTCGAGGACAACGAGGAGACCCAGGCCCTCCTGAAGGGCATCCTGAAGAAGATGCAGATCCCCTGCGTTGTTGCGGGCAACGGGCGCGAGGGGCTCGAGCGCGTGGGGCAGGGCGCCTTCTCGCTCTACATCGTCGACCTCATGATGCCGGTCATGGACGGCAAGCAGTTCATCAAGGAGCTGAAAAAACGCGACCCCAACGCCGTGGTGCTGGTGCAAACCGGCCTCGACCTCTCGGAGACCATCATCAGCGTGATGCGCCTGGGCGTGTACGATTACCTCATCAAGCCCATCGATCCCGAGGTGTTCCAGGCCATCGTCTGGAAGGCGGTCGAATACAAGCACCTGAAGGACCTGGAGGAGGGCCAGCGCGCGAGCGCGTCGCTCAAGATCCGCAGCCAGATCGAGTGGCTCAACTACAAGGAGAGCCGGCGCGTGGCCGACCGCGACTACTCGAGCACCAAGTCCATCTACTCCCTCAAGACCTCGATGTCGCAGGGCGCCGGCATTGGGACGCTGGTCACGCTCATCGAGCTGCTCAAGAGCGCGGCCGAGCCCCAGGGCGACAAGTACCTCGTGGACAAGAACATCGTCGACATCATCATCGAGAACAACGACTTCTGCCGGCTCATGATCGAGGGCCTGCAGATGGTCAGCGACATCATCGAGAACGAGGTCCCGCTCTCGCGCGCCGCCTCGACGGACCTGATCGAGGCGCTGCCGGGGATGATCGAGGGCGTGCTGCCCTACATGGAGGCGCGCCGGATCGGCGTCACGTATCCCGAGCCGCGCGCGGCCTGCCCGCTCGATCTGAACATGGAGAAGGTCGCGCTCGCCGTCGAGGAGCTCATGATCAACGCCTACAAGTACTCGGTGCCGGGGAGCGTCATCAACATCATCGCCCGGCAGAGCGAGGGCTACTTCTGGCTCTCGGTGAAAAACGAGGTCTCGGAGAAGCCCTATTGCGGGATCCCCGAAAATTACGAGAAGATGGTGCTGGAGCCCTTCTTCCGGATCCTCCCGCCGGACGAATCGATCGCCAAGTACGAGAAGTTCGGTTCGGGGCTGGGGCTCACGGTGGTGGACAATATCGTCCGCAAGCACAAGGGTTTGTTCATGATCCGCGATATCCGCGACCTCACGGGCCGCGCGCCGAAGCTGTGCGTGATGGCCGAGATGCTCTTTCCCGTCGCGGACGCCGCGTCGGCCGCGGAGCGCGGCTAGAGCGAGCGGATGGTGAGGTACGCCATCGTCTGGTTGAGCAGCTGGTAGGCGATCTCGCCGAAGGTGATGGGACCGGTGATCCCGCCGGTCTTCCTGCCCTCGAGCTCGGAGTACAGGTAGTTGAGGATGCAGTTGCACGAGAAGAAGATGGAGTCGATCCCGTCGTGCGGCAGGTGTCCGGTGAACTCGCGGACGTAATCGCCCACGGGCGCGGCGTGGCGGTACTGCACGTCGCGGAACACCGGCGCATAGAGGTGCACCCGTCGGCTCGCCGTGTCGATCCGCTGGATGCTGATGTTGATCATCGCGCCGCAGTAGTTGGCCACCAGCGGCAATCGCGTGTCGAGCGTCCGCGCGGCGATGTAGTCGGCGAAGTTCGTGTTCTCCCCGTTGATGAACGCATCGCCCACGATGAAGCCGTCCTCGGGGAAGGTGATGGTGTCGCCGTCGCCCTGCGAGAAGATGTTGATGATGTTCAGATCGGCGTAGGTGCCCGCGGGCAGGGTCGCCTGCATCACCACCGCGCCGTCCTCGAGCGCCTCGCCCGTCTCCCCGAAAAACACCTTCGCGCGGCGCTTCCCGATCTCGTCCACATGCACCCCCGATATCCAGCCGATGAGCGGGCTGGTCGCGAAACCCTCGTAGGTGGGCGCATTGACCGCGAACGAGAGGTGCGTGGGGCTGGCCGCGGTGATGATGATGATGCTGAAGCCGTTTGCCGGCGCGTCCGCGTACACGCGGGCGATGGTGTCGGCGCGGTAGGTCGTACACGACGCGGTCTCGACGGATGCGGGAAGCTCGGTCACGTGGATCAGGTCCTTCGACATCACCCCGCCATCCGCGCCCATGAAGTATGGAATGGTGCCGCCGATCCACCGGCCCTTCGGGAGCTTCGAGAGCACCGCCTCGTCCCCCGCGAGTACGAGGCGCGCCCCGGTTGTGATGCGTTGCGCCACCTCGTCGAGGCTATAGAGAACCCGGTTCATGACATGCCTCCCTCTTGGATCATGCGTTTGAGATCGTTCTGCGCCTTGGGCAGGTGCTGGGACTTGAGGAACAGCTCGCGGAGCTCGTGTGCGCACTTCTGAATCGACTCCGGACTTGCATCCTGCTTTACCGCGAGACGAAGCCGCGCGAGCAGGATCTTCATGGCGAGAAACTCCAGCTCGTAGGTTCGCTCCGAGGTGACCGCGCTGATCCAGAACGGGCTGGATGCATCGGGTATATGCATGCATTCCTCCGAAGGGCATCGATGACGGGCCCTGACGAGGGCCATTCATAACGGTACGCAGCATAGCCGATTGCGGGAAACGGGTCAAGCCGATTTTCATTCGTACAATTTTGTCGCACTGGATGCGGATTGTGCGCGCGCCGGCCGGGCGATCGCCAGGGGACGGACCGGGGTCGGGGTGGATTGAAAATATCGCGGCGTGCATAATGTTATTGTCGAAATCATCCCCGGGCCGATATAAACGTCGAGGGAGGAGGGCGCTCGATGGGCATGGGGACGGTTTTCGTGTTGATGGGGGTGCTGGCCGCCGGGGCGACTGACGGGCGCGACCTGTTGCGCGAGCTGGTCGGCAGGTGCGCCGGCGTTTCGAGCATCGACGCCGTGATCGAGCAGCACATCCGCTATCCCGGCGCGCCTCCCGAGGTGTTCCGCGGCCGCTACCGTGCCGACGCCCAGGGTCGGTTCCGGATCGACTATACCGCCCCGTCGGTGCAACGCGTTCTGCATACGGGCGCGGCCCTGTACTGGTATTATCCCGCGGACAACCTGCTCTATCGCATCGGCGGGGGAGGCGGATCCGCGCCGGCGCCCGGCGCGCGACCGGCCGACGAGCTCATGCGGCGCCTGGACGAGCGCGGCGAGGTCGAGTATCTCGGGCGGCGCCTCTACGGGATCTTCACGTTGGCGCATCGCTTCGTCGTGCGCGGAGACGATCCCCGGGTGCGGATCGAGGTGTTGGTCGATTCGCGGCGCGGCGTGGTGCTGGAACGGCGGCTCCTTGACGAGCGCGGACGCGAGGTCGTCACCGAGGTCTTCAGCGATTACGACCGGACGCAGGGCGCCTGTTATCCGCGGCGGATCGACGTCCGCGCGCGCGGCGAGCGCGGCGTTGTCCGCAGCACGACGGTGTATCGCGACGCGCGCATCAACATCCCCCTTTCGCCCGGCCTCTTCGCGCCCGATTTTCCGCCGAACGCCCGCCGTCGCCTCTACCGGGACCGCTGATGGCGGGACGCTGCCGCATGCTCCTGGCCGTCGCGGCGCTGCTCGTCGCCGTGGACGCGCGCGCGGCCGTGATTTCGCGCATCGTCATCGTCGGATCGAGCGTCGATATCGGGCTGGCCGAGCTCGTCGCCGGGCGCACGGGCGACCTGAGCGACGCCGACATTCGCGCGATCGGCGTCGAGGTCACCCGGCGCTATCACGAGGCGGGATACGTCACCTGCCATGTGGCGCGGCTCGTGGCGCGGCGCGACGGCGCGCTCGAGGTGCATGTGGTCGAGTCGCGCGTGCGGGAGGCCGCGGTCGCGGGTGTCGACGGACCGGCGGCCCGGGAGCTCGCCGCGCTCATGCTCCCCGAGCCCGGCGAGATATACAATCGCATCGTCGTCGCCGAGCGCGCGCGCTTCGCGTCGGCGGCGCTGGGACTGTCGTCGGTGCGCGTCTCCGCGGAGAATCACGGCGATGGCGCCGACGTGCTGTTGCGGATAACGGCACTCGTCGCGCCGCGCGGGGCCGTTGGTTTCGGCATGGGGTACGGGCCCCGGTACGGCTATGCGCCGGTGATCGAGTACGCGCGTCCCGCCGGCGGCGGGGCCGTGCGCTCGCGCGCGGAGATCGGTTTCCGCGACGGCTATCTCCGCCAGGGGATCGCCGCGGTCGAATTCGACGGTCGCGATCGCGAGACGGACGGCGGGGGGCTTCTGCTCGGCGCGCGCTATCGGCATGCGCGCGATGTGTGGGAGTCCATGGACCGCGAGTTCCTGTCGAATGCGGGCGAGGCGTTCGCCGGCTACGGTTGGCGCTTCGGGAGCGCGACGCTCGACTGCACGTTCCGTCAGGCCATGAGCGGCCTCGAGCGCTACCGGGGCAACTGGTATGTCGACAATGACAGCCGCGCGCAGGCGGTCTACCGCATCGCCGACCGCCGGCTCCTGCTCGACCGGCGTCGCGCCTCGGAGCTTGCGCTCTCTGCCTCGGGCGGCGCAAGTGACCTTTGCCCAAAGGGATACGCCATGGCCGCCGCTTCGGGACGCACGGCGCTTGTCCCCGTCCCGTGGCTGTTCGTCGTCCCGCACTTCGACGCCTGGTACGCCACGTCGGCCGAGCGCTATCACTGGCGCTATGTGTTCGACGAAACCCTGCCCGGTCGGTCGGACGATTTCACGGCCTCCCGCTGGAAACACACCGCCGGGATCGATCTCCTCTTCGAGGCCTACCCCGATCTGGCTATGGCGGGGCCGTTCGCGGTCGCCGGCTGGTATCGCAACGAAGACGATGAGTGGCGGACGGCCGTCGTGTGCGGCGTCAGGTGCGCCGTCCAGTTCCGCGGCGTGTCGATCGCCGCTGCCTGGTCCTGGGACGTGTCCGGCGCGCTCTCGAGGGGAAGCGTCACGTTTTCGGCGGCCGGTTCGCTGTAGCCCGCGGCGGCCGGGCCCCGCGGACGGATCATCCTGTAAAACGACTCAATGCCCGCACCCCAACGGCCGACACTTATATCAGAAAAGACATCCGTATGTCGCGAGTGACCGCGTCTCGGCACGGGGTGATCTCGGCGCGGCGGCCGCAGTTCCGTCGTGCGGGGTTTCCTCCCGAACCGGGCGCTCGGGTGGTCCGTGCGCGCTGCGCGGAGTTGGCATGCATTTCAAGGGGGAAGGGTAATAATTCTATGGACAAAAAAGTGGTGGATTTTATATCGTATAAAATCGAAAAATCGCTCCGTCGCAGCGGCTTTAGCGTCAAGAAAGACAACAAGAAGAACGTCAAGATGTTGCTGAAACTCAACGACAAACACAGGGGGTAGGATGGCACGGCTAAAGGCATTTCGGGGGCTCCGGCCCGCGCCGGGACTCGCGGAACAGATCGCCGAGCTGCCCTACGATGTCGTTAGTTCCGACGAGGCGCGGGAGATCGCCCGCAACCGCCCGTTAAGTTTTTACCATGTCACCAAGCCCGAGATAGACCTTCCCGAAACCATAGACCTCTACGACGACCGCGTGTATGATACCGCGCAGAAGAACCTGCGCGGCTTTATCGAGCAGGGGCGCCTGCGTCCCGACGGCGCGCCGGCGCTCTATCTGTACTCCCTGTCCGTCGATGGCCGCGAGCAGACCGGCCTGGTCGCCTGCGTGCACATCGACGACTATGCGAACAAGATCGTGAAGCGGCACGAACTCACGCGCGAGGACAAGGAGCGGGACCGCACCCGTCACATGGCCGCGCTGGGCGCGCAGGCCGGACTGGTGTACCTGTTCTACCGCGAGGACGGCTCGAAGGCGGACCTGTTCGCGCGGGCGCGCGCGGCGGCGCCGGAGTGCGATTTTACCGCACCGGGCGGCGTGCGTCACGTGTTGCGCGCACTGCCGGACGCGGCGCTCGTCCAATCCTTCGTGGACGCGTTCGCGAACGACGTCCTCTATATCGCCGACGGGCATCACCGCGCGGCCTCGGCCGTGCGCCTGGGACGAGAGCGCCGAAGCGCGCATGACGACGGCAGCGCGGAGCATAACTGGTTCATGGCGGCCATCTTCCCGCACGCCGAACTCCGCATCATGGCCTACAATCGGGTGGTGCGCGACCTGAACGGCCTCTCCCCCGAGGCCTTTCGCGCCCGGCTCGGGGAGCGCTTTACGGTCACCCCCGCCGCGGACGGCGTTCCCTCCGCGAAGGGCCGCTTCTGCGTGTATCTCGACGGGGCCTGGCTCGAGCTTACGCCGCGTTTCGCGGTGAACGATCCGGACCCGGCGAAGCGTTTGGATGTGCGCACGCTGCAGGACGAACTGCTCGGGCCCATTCTCGGGATCGACGATCCGCGCACCAGTACGCGCATCGATTTCGTGGGCGGCATCCGCGGCACGGGCGAGCTCGAGCGGCTGGTGGCGAGCGGCGAGTTTCGGACGGCCATTTCGATGTACCCGACCTCCATCGAGGAGCTGATGGCGGTGTCTGACGCGGACGGCATCATGCCGCCCAAATCGACCTGGTTCGAGCCCAAGCTGTTAAGCGGCCTCGTGCTGCATCAAATCTGAAGGTCGGTTGCGTTCGAGAAAGAATTGACTTGACTTTTTATTTCGGCTGGGTTGTGCTTACTGCGGTATAGTTCCTGTGGAGATGAGGGGAATCGAACCCCTGACCTCTTGAATGCCATTCAAGCGCTCTCCCAACTGAGCTACATCCCCGTTCGGTTCGGTGGGTATTACCGTTTGAACGGTTGGGTTTTGTCAATACTATTTTTTCGATGCACGGGTGATTTTCCCGAAGGGGTGTAATCAATATGGCAGATCAACTTGAGAAGCTCACAAAAGAGAACGAGGCCCTGAAGCGCGAAAACGAACATCTCAAGAACATGCTCCGCAGCTACGAGAATGTCCTGAAGCTCAACGAGCAGGAGCTCGAAAACGCCGACGAGATTAAGAAGATGTACGAGAACATCTGCGAGTTCTCGCGGACCGAGCTCATGCAGGCCGTCGAGACCGCGCGCGCGCAGGAGAGCGCGTCCGAGCTGTCGCGCGAAGAGCTGCTCAAGGCGTTCCACCACATCAAGGACCTCGAGGAGGAAAACAAGCGACTCAAGGAGCAGCGGGCGAGCGCCCGCTAACGGCCCGCCCGGCACCCGTCAACCGATGTTATTCACCTATATCATCATCTTCTTCTTCGTTATCGTGTTCGCGATATTCGCGTTGTATCTGCTCAACACCTACGTGTTTCCCCGCCGCATCGACGAGATCGCCCAGATGATCGAGAGCGGCCAGACGAAGCTCGCGATAAAAAAGCTCACCGACATGCTCGAGAAGGACGACCGAGACGCCTACGCCCATTTCCTGCTCGCCGAGGCATACCGGAAGGAGAATAATATCCAGTACGCCATCCTCGAGTACCGTCAGGTGCTCAAGCTGGGCAAGTTCGACGCCGTGGTCAGCGAGATCGACGTGCGCACCAAGCTGGCCGCCATATTCAAGGACAAGGGCGCCGTCGAGGAGGCCAAGAAGGAGTTCCTCATTCTCACCAAGATCGATCCCGACAACTACCGGAACTATCACGAGCTCGGCGTCATCTACTTCAACGCCAACGTGTTCGACCGCGCCGGCGGCTATTTCAAGAAGAGCATTTCGTGCAACGCGCAGGACAGCGACTCCCAGTACTATCTCGGCCAGATATTCTACCGGAGCGGGAACTATCCGGAGGCCAAGCAGATGTTCATCGAGACGCTCAAGATCGACCAGACGAATTACCGGGCGCACTACTTCCTGGGGCTGGTGCTGCGGCAGCTGGGCGACCACGAGTGGGCCGTGAAGGAGTTCGAGGTCGCGCAGAAGAGCGACGACATCAAGGTGAAGTGCTTTTTGGCCAAGGGGACCATCTTTCTCGAGAAGGAGCAGTATCCCAAGGCCGTGGTGGAGCTGGAGCGCGGGCTCAAGTTCGCCAAGCGCCGCAGCGACACCGAGCTCAACCTCCGGTATTTCCTCGCCGAGGCGCAGGAGAAGATGCGCGACCTGCACTCGGCGATCTTCAACTGGGAAAAGATCGTCGAGGTGAACCGCGATTTCCGGGACGTGCAGGAGAAGCTCAAGTCGTACTCCGAGTTCCGCCAGGACGACCGCATCAAGGACTTCATGATCGCCGGGTTGTCCAAGTTCGAGCACCTCTGCCGCAAGATCTGCGAGGGGATGGGGCTCACCATCATGGACGTCGATATCATCAGCGACACGGTGATCGAGATACTGGCCACCGAGACCGAAGGAAAATGGCGGAACACCCGCCGCACCAACCGCATCATCCGCATCATGCGCAACACCGACAGCGTGGGGGATAAGCTGCTGCGGCAGCTCCACGAGTCGATGAAGCTGCGCAACGCCACGCGCGTCATCATCATCTCGACCGGCGAGTACTCGCAGTCGGCGGTCGATTTCTCCAATACGCGCCCCATCGAACTCCTGGGAAAAAACGAGCTGGTCGGCCTCCTGCGCAACGTCAAAGACTGATCGCGCCGCGATGGATACGATCCGCGACATCCTGAGATCGGTCCCGCTGTTCGGGGGCTGCTCGGCCGTCGAGCTCGACGCCCTGCGGCGCATGGCGCGCGCGGCCTCATTCGAGCGGGGGCGGCGCGTGGATGTCGGCGCGGCAAACTCGCTGTTTGTCGTCGCCGGGGGCACCTTCGAGATCGAGTCGGCGGGGCCCGGCGATCCGGTGTTTCTCGCGCCGGGCTCGTTCTTCGGAGACCTCCCGTTGGCGCGCGCCCCGCGCAAGGGCGCTGTCCGCGCCCGCACCGACGGCACGCTCATCATCCTGCAGTCGGACGATCTCACGCGGTTGCTCTTGTCCTCGTTCAAGGCGTTTCGCGCCTACGCGGACGCCCTCGCGTATCTTGACATCGCGCATGCCGGCGCCGAGGGCGCGGACGCGGTGGCCCGCTGCCGCGTGATCACGGTGTTCGGGCCCGGGGAGGGGAGCGGGAAGTCCTTTTTCGCGGCCTGCCTCGGTGCGGCGCTGCCGTCCGGGGAGCGGGCCGTCATTCTGGACGCCTCGTATCGGGGCGTCTCGGTGTTTTCCGTCCTCGGGTGCAAGATGATGCCGGCGATATCGCAGCGGCAGTCGGCCGAGGTGATCGACGAGAAGTTCATTTTCGATCGCGTCGTCCGTGCGACCGACAGCCTCTCGGCGATCAACATCGTTGCCGGCTCGAAGGTGCGGATCGATCCGTCCATCCTGCCGCCCATTTTGTACCTGCTCGCCCGGGAATACCGGTACGTGATCATCGACCTCTCGGATTACGACGAGGACCTCCGCGCGGCGGCGCTCGCGGCATCGGATATCGTCTTTTGCCTGTTACAAAAAGAAAAGGACCGACGGCGCGTGTATGATATGCTCGCCGCCGAGCTCGCAGAGGGCCAGCGGCTGTTCTATGTGCTGAACGCGCACAATGCCGGCCAGAACGCACGCATCGACGGCGGTCTGCTCTTCGAAGCGGTCGACATGCCGGACGACGGCGTATCCTTGACCGCACACGCCCAGCGAATGCGCGAAGGGCCCATGAAGGAATTCGTCGCGGCGGTCACGGCGCGGCGGCGGGGACTGGTGCTTGAGCCCGGTCTGCTCGAGTCGGTGGCGCATGCGGGAGCGCTCGCGGCGCTGCGGGAGGCGGGCCGTACTTTCGATGTCATCTACGCCGCGTCGATGTCGTTCGCGGTGGCCGGGCTCTATCTCCTGTCGAGCGACAATGACTCGTTCCGGGACGCCGTGCTGCGCCTCTTTTCCGAGGAGCGCCTCAATGCGCTGCTCGACATCTCCTTTCCGGAGGAATTCGTTTTCCGGAACACGAAGCTGGTCAGATGGGCGGCCGAGCGCGCGGGCGATCAGCGAATGGAGTTCTTCGGCGCGCTCCCGGCGGTCCGGTTGGCCGACGAACAGCGACGGGAACGCATGTGTACCGCGGGATATCTGCGGGACGCGCTCGCCGCATCGCTTCTGCTGTATCCGGTGGCCGAGCCGCTCGCCATCGGCGGCACGCGCTATCATGCCGGGTATCCGGACTGCATGGCGCGCGGTGCCGATCTGCGCCGCGCCGGCATCGACGAGGTCCTGCTGGTGTCGATCGCGAGTCGCTCGCGCTGGGATTTTTCGGACGGGAGACTCCTTTCCTTTTATGGAACGTATCTCAACGCGCTCCACGGGCGGCGTTCCGAGAGCGATCGAGCCGATGCAATCATCACCATCGACATTGACGAAAAGCGCTACAAGCCGGCCAAGATCATCTCCGATGCGGAGAAGGCCGTCGCCGGCGCCCTCGCCAAAAGCCATAATCCTTCTTGACTTTCTCCTCGCCTGATCGTATCTGTCGCTACCGGACATGACAATCGATAGGGGGGCGTGATGCGATCTCGTGCTACAAATCTGCTGCAGGCGGCCGCGCTGTTCGCGGGGATCGTGTATCTGGTCGTGGGGTCGCTGTTCTACCTGTCTCCCATATTGTTCAGCCGGATATGCGGCATGGATGTGGGCGAGGACTGGCTCACCGAGATTCCCAAGGACCCGTTGATGTCGACCCTGTATTACATGGCGACAGCCTTCGCCTCGCTTCTGGGCGTGACCGGCGCGTCGATGGTGTTGCCGCTGTTCGATCCCGAGAAGTATCGCGTGCTCATGTACTTTACGGGGGCGATCTTTCCGGGCTTCGCGGCGGTCACGCTGCTTCGCAACGGCATCCGGCTGGGGCACCCGCTCCTGATCGTATTCGGCGGCGTGTTTCTCGCGATATGCGTCGTGACGGTGCTCGGCATCGCGGCGACCCGGCACGCGGGGCGTCCGGGCGGGCGGTAAACCGGGATCGTCCGGCGGTAATATTAACAGCGGTCAAATAGTGTAAAGAATATTGGCGGAAAATAATACAACAATAGCTTGACAAAAACCGGGTGTTCGAAGATAAATTCACATTGAGAGCATAGTGGCCGTTCCGGCATGTGGAGCGTGTAACGCTTTTACCGGAGTATCTTTTTTTAGCAATGGAATGCACCCGAGCGCAATAAGGAGGGGTTGATGGATCTCAAGACGAAAAAGGTGGACAATGTCATCGTCGTGCATCTCTTCGGGCGCTTGGACGTTCACTTGTCGGCCGACATCGAAAAGGAAATCGGCAAGATCATATCGGACGAGCCCTCCAGCCATCTGCTTCTCAACCTCGAAGACGTCGAGTACATGAGCAGCTCCGGATTGCGCATCTTCGTGTCCACCATGCGCATTCTCAAGGAATCGAAGCGCAAACTCAAACTGTGCAATATCAAAAGCGCGGTGAAGAAGATTTTCGAGGTCGTCGAGCTTATCGACATGTTCGATATTTACGATTCCGAAGAGGCGGCGCTGCAGGCTTTCAAGAGCGAGTAGCCCGGACGTGCCGCTTCCCTGGATCAGCACGAAAAACGAACCGGCCGACGCGTCCATCAATCTCAATGATATAAAGGCGGATTTTGTCGATACGGCAAAAATCGCCGCCGGCCGCAGCGACTATCTGCGGGACCTCCGCAATTACGTTCTCTTTCAGAAAATGCCCACGTTCCGTTGGCCGCTCTGGCTTACGGGGCTCGCCGATCCGGCCTCCGAGTATCATCGTCCCATCGTCCCCGCCTTTTTGTCGAATACGGCCGGGACCGACGCGATCGCCTTCTCCAATATCCTTTCCTCGGACGACCTATTGGTCGATCTGGCCGGGATGCTCTCGCCGACCTATGCGACCTGGTCGATGGAGGTGTGGATGATCGCCGACGGCGCGCTCATACGCCCGCAGGAGCGCCCCGGGCGCGTCTCGATGGAGCGCATTCCGCGCCGCGGCATGGTGAAGGCCGTCTGGGACGAAAGCGCCTTCCGGGTGACGACGGAGCTCTTCGGCATTCGCACGGACATCGACGAGGCGGTGATCGACATCGCATGCTCCGTGAAGAAGTCCGTTCAGACGGCCGTCCTGTGCGTCGCGTTTCGTCCGTACAACGGGAGCACCCTCGGCGGCATCGAGGCGATCGAGTACCAGGGCGACACGCGCATCGTGCGCATCAACGGGCGCGAGCGGGCCCTCGTCGGGGCCAAGCCCGACGCCGTGGCCGCGGGCAGCTTCGATGCGGGCGATATCGACGCCGCAAGCGCGGCCGGGGGAGAGCACAAGGCGCGCTGCCGTTACGGGATGGCCACCCTGGGGCTTTTCTACCGCCTTTCGCGCGGCGAGAACGCGCTCACCGTGCGCTTGAGCCTTGCGCGGGACCGCGCGCTTCGCCCGGCCAAGCTCGATTTCAAAAAACTCCGCGAGGATTTTTCGGCTTTTGCAAATCAACGGGCGAATGCGGGCGTTTCGATCGCCATCGGCGATCGGGGCATCGAGCAGTGGTTTCTCGCCTCCAAGCTCTCGCTGCTGTCGCACCTGAACAACGGATCATTGTTCCCGGGGAAATCCATGCCGGACGTTGCGCAGGCGCGACTGTTGTATTATGTCCTTGCCGCCTACGTGCGCATGGGCGCCTTCGCCGAGACCCTCATGGTGCTGGAGGCCTTTCTCGGTTCGCTCTCGCTGGGCGAGCGCCCCGGTTTTCACGATATCGTGGTCGCCTGCTATTTCCTCTGCGCCGCGGGAGACTATTTCACCGTTTCGCGCAATATGGACCATCTCAAGACGGTCTTTGCGGCCATTCGCGCGGTCGCCGTCCCGGTGCTCGCCCATGCGGCAGGGATCAAGGAGAAGCAGGTCCGATCCGCGGACGCGGTCAACACCATCCCCTACAGCTTTCTCCGCCATGCGCACCTGCACGATATATTCCTGGCGGCGTGCGCCTGCCGGCAGTTCGCCTATCTCGCGCGCTGCATGGGGCTTTTCGGCGACGAATTGAAGTTCGCGAAGGAGTCCCAGCGGCTCGAGGAGATCGCGTTGCGCGAGATCGCACAGCGGTTCCCCGCGCCGCGCGCCGGGAAGAAGGACGACGCCGCCGCGCGCCGGGCCGCGATCGCCTCCGAGGACGAGACGCTCATCTATTGCCTGTTCGCGGGGTTTCCCTTCGGGCTCACCCTGCTCTCTCCGGAGAAGCTGCGCACCATGACCGACGCGCTCGTCGAGCGCTACGGCGGCGTCCCGCTGTATCTGCGGTCGCGGGGCGGCTGGGACTCGTTCCTCTCGCTGGCGCTGGCGCACAATCTCATCGCGCTCAAGGACGCGCGGGCCTTCGACATCATCACGCACTTCTTCGATGCGGGAGGAAAGCGCTTCTCGGTCCCGGACGTGATCAACCCGAAGAGCCGTCATGGCGTTTTCGGCGAGGGCGATTCGCGCCTTGCGCATGCGGTGCTCTTTCTCGCGCTTCGCAACCTGATGTTCGTGGACGCCGAGAACCGGCTCGAGATCTTTCCCCTGCCCCGGGAGGAGTGGTTCACGCCGGGTTCCGAGATCGTGATCCGCGACGCGCCGTCGCGTTTCGGCCTCATCAATCTCCGGGCGGTCTCGACGCCGAACGAGATCCAGGTCCATTTCGAACAGCTGCCGCAGTTCCTTCCCCACGACATGCTCATCACCCTTCCGGTGAAGACAAAGCTGGTCAAGGAGGACGATTTCATCATCAAAAAGGAGCTCGGCAATGCCTATCTCATTAGCGGCTGGCCAACCATCGTCAGGTTCCTGCGCCAGTGAGCCGCCGGGTGCATCCAGATGATCGTCTACATCCTGCTCGCCGCCGTCATTTTCCTGGGGCTGCTCATCTATTATCTGTTCTATATCGCGCCCCGGTTCAATCCGCGTAATCGCGCGGCGTCGTTCGAACAGCAGGGGCTCACCCGCGAGGCGATCTACGAGTACAAGAAGATCCTCGACGAGAACCCGCGCGACCCGGCGGTCCACTACAAACTCGCCGGCCTCTTTCTGTCGGTCGACGAGCCCGACAAGGCCGCACTGCACCTCGAGGAGGTGATGAAGATCGGCCAGTACTCGGCCGAGGTGGACAAGCTGGACACGATGAAGCGCCTGGCGGGAATCTATCAGGACCGTGAAGATCTCGAGCGGGCCTTCCAGGTGTATTTCGAGCTTCTGCGCACGTATCCGGCCGACGAGGAGGCGCTGTATCACGTGTCGTTCATCGCGCTGGGGCAGGAGGAGTTCGAGCTGGCCCAGCGCTATTTCGACCGTTTGGTGAAGCTCAAGCCGGGCGATTTCGACATCCAGTTCGGCGCCGGCATCTGCAGCTACCAGAACCAGAAGATCAACGAGTCGGTCGAGTATTTCAAGGCGGCCGTCGCGCTGCGCACCAACTCCGATCTCGCCAACCTGGCGATGGCCTTTGCGCTCCAGCGGAAGCGCGACTACAAACAGGCGATGGCCGTCCTCGGGAAGCTTGCCGCCACGACGCCGGACCCGCAGGTGAAGTTCGTCGCCCTCCGGCTCGATGCGTTCATCCATCTGCAGTCGAAGCGGCACGACGAGGGGGTGAAGGTGTTCCAGGACCTTCTCGAGATGGCCCGGACCGACGAGTTCCAGGACGAGCTGCCCCTGGTGCTCTACGACATCGGCTTCGCCTGTATCCGCGCCGAGAAATCGCGCATGGCCTACGATTACTGGAACGAGCTGTATCAGGTGGACAAGAGCTTCCAGCGCATCGACGGCCTTATCACCATGCTCCGCAAGGAGATGGACGTCGATTATAAAAGCATCAAGGAAACCTTCGATGTCTCGGTGGCGGATTACATCGACGAATGGCTGGAGAAAGCCTTCCCGGCAACCTTTCTATGGGATCTCTGCGGGCTCAAGAGTGCCGAGACCATCAACCTGAAGGACGTTATCGTCACGACGCGCGTGAGCGCGGGCGGCGGCGGCGCGGACCTCTCCTCGTATCGAGATTACTCCGAGGCATTGGCCCGCCTGTCCGCGCTGGACACCGAGTCCTTCCGGGTGATGGCCAACCGCGTGGTCCAGAAGCTGGGGTATAAGGTGGACCAGATCCTTCCGACCTACCGGGACACGGACGGCGTTGATTTCATGACGGTGTCGGTGTCCACGAAGGAGAAGACGCTCATCTGGGTGCGTCGCTGGACGAAAATCACGGTGGGCGAAATACCGCTTCGGAACCTGGCGCAGTCGACCAACGACCTCAAGGCGCGGCAGGGCATTCTCATCACGGCCGCGGAGCTCACCCCGGCCGCGGAGGAGAGCCTCTCCCGCCTCTCCAAGGTGTCCGTGGTGCACCCGGACCAGCTGGGCGAGATCCTGGACGGATTGCTGTAGCGCGCATGATCGCCCCGCCCGACGCCACGCGCGCGACCCTGCCGTTGTGCGACATCGAAATTGACGACGCGCGCTTTCGACTCGGCGCCTCCGGTCCGGACCAGCGGCTGGTCGACTCCATCCGCCGGATCGGCGTGTTGCGCCCGCCGGTCGTACTCGAAGGCGCCCCCGCGGTCCTCCCGGTGTTCGGTCACGGGCGATTGCGCGCGCTGCGGGAGCTTGCAGTCGAGCGCGCGGAGGTCGTGCGCGTGCGCGCGGTCGACCCCGAGTGGTACCTGCGCGCCGCGCTGGACCGGCACTATCGGCAGGCATTGGGACCGGTGGCGCGCCTGCGGCTCGTTCGCCTGCTGCGCCGCGAGTTTACCATGGATGAGCGCCGAATCGAACCAATCGCCCGCGCGGAGCTGGGGGTCCCGGATGCGCTCGCAGGCGACGATGCGGCTGCGAGCGTCCTGTCGCTTCCCCCGGAGCTCTTGGACTATCTCGACCACCGGGCGATCGGATATAAGACCATCCGCGAGCTCGTCGGGCTCGATCCGGCCGCGATCGCGCTCCTGGCCGGCTGGATCGGCGCGACGGACATGCGGGTGAACGTGTTCAAGGAGATCGTGGAGATGCTCGGCGATCTGACCACCCGGCCGGAGGTCCTCCGCGCGCTTTCCGTGGAGACCGACCCGTCGATGGACCGCCGCGCCTGCGAGCGCGCCATTCACGAGGCCGTGTTTTGCGCGCGCTATCCGGACTATGCCGCCAGTCGCGAACGCGCGAACAATTCGCTGCGCGCGCTTGCCGTGCCGGGGGTGGAGGTGGTGTTTCCCGAATTTTTCGAAGGGAATACGGTCGAGGTGCGGATCCGCCTGGGGCGTCGGGACGGCGCCTCGGTATTGCGCGAGCGAATCGGGCGCATCGACGATGACGCGCTCGCGCGGCTCCTGGAGTTGCTATAAAATGAAAAAGTGCTGCATCTCCTGGAGCACCTTGCGGCAGGTCTCGTCGAGGGACAGTTTCGATTTATAGCCAGCCGCGTTCTTGTGCCCCCCCCCGCCGTTGGCCATGGCGATCTTCGCGACGTCGTAGTCGCCCTTGGTCCGCATGCTCACCTTGATGGGCCCGCCGATATCCTGCTTCACCAGAATGCTCGCGACCACGCCCTTCACCGTGTGGGGGAGGTTGATGTTGAGTTCCCCCTCGGAGAACGACGCGCCCGACTCCTTGAGCATCTCGGGCGTGAGGCGCATCAGGATGAGCCGGCCGTCGAAGTACTTTTCCATGGACGCGAGCATGAGCGCGCGCAGCTCGAAGCTGGCCAGGGAGTTGTTCTCGTACACCTGTTCGTAGATATTGAAGGGGTTCGCGCCGCGCTCGACCAGGTCGGCGATGGCGCGGAAGGTCGCGGGCGAGGTCTTCGGGTAGCGAAACGAGCCCGTATCGTACAGGATGCCCGTGTAGATCGCCTGCGCCGCCTTCCGGCTCGGCTCGGCGCCGAAGTGCCGCATGAGGGTGTAGATGATCTCGCTGGTGGAGGAGGCGTCCACCGCGATATAGTGCCCGCGCGACGAACCGCGCGACTCGTTCACCTCGTGGTGGTCGATGATGAGCAGGTCCAGGTCCTTGATGATGGGATGCACCGATCCGATGTTCTCGAAGTCGTTGGTGTCCAGGACGAAGACCGCGTACTCCGCGAGGTTGTCGGGGATCTCGCAGCCCTTGCTGAACACGTTCACCTCGTTCTCCTGGTCGACGAACAGGAACTTTTCCGGAGTGGCGTCGGAATTGAGGATGATGGCCTCTTTGCCCAGGTGCAGCAAAAGCTCGCGGAAGGCGATCTCGGCGCCGAGGCCGTCGCCGTCGGGACTTTCGTGGGTCGAGATGATAAATCGGTCGTGACGGGACAGGTACTCTTCGAGGACGTGGAGATCGGGCATGGCCGGACGCAGCCTCAGGCGTTCCGCGCGACGGCAGTTCGTGCGGCGGCGTTGTTCAGGAGCGGGAACCCCATCTCCTCGCGGATCTCCAGATATCGCTCGGCGCAGCGCCGCGCCAGGGTGCGCACCCGGGCGATGTAGCCCACGCGCTCGGTCACGGAGATGGCGCCGCGCGCATCGAGCATGTTGAAGGCGTGCGAGCACTTCAGGACGTAGTCGTAGGCCGGCAGAACCACGCGGATCGCGGGATTGTCGAGGATCGCCAGGCACTCCTTCTCGTACAGATCGAACAGCGTGAAGTGCAGCGCGACATCGGACAGGTTGAAGTTGTAATGCGAGAACTCGAACTCGCTTCGATGGTGCACGTCGCGATAGGTGAGGCGATCGTTCCACTGGATGTCGAACACGCTGTCCTTGCCCTGAATGTACATACAGATCCGCTCGAGGCCGTAGGTGAGCTCGACCGGTATGGGGTTGAGCTCGATGCTTCCGCAGAGTTGGAAATAGGTGAACTGCGTGATCTCCATGCCGTCCAGCCACACCTCCCAGCCGAGGCCGGCGGCGCCCAGCGTGGGCGATTCCCAGTCGTCCTCGACAAAGCGGACGTCGTGCTCCTCGAGCCTGATGCCGAGCGCCCGAAGCGAGTCCAGATACAGGTCCTGGATGTCCAGCGGCGAGGGCTTCATGATCACCTGGTACTGATAGTAGTGCTGCAGGCGGTTGGGGTTGTCTCCGTAGCGACCGTCGGTCGGCCGGCGCGAGGGCTCGACGTAGGCGACGTTCCACGGCTCCGGGCCCAGCGCCCGCAAAAAGGTCGCAGGATTGAAGGTGCCCGCGCCGACCTCCAGGTCGTACCCCTGGATGACGATGCAGCCGTGTGCGGCCCAGTACTCGTGCAGGCGAGCGATGATATCCTGGAAATACATATCGATAGAAGGGTGTCGCGCGGGCGATTTCAGTCAAGTACTTTATTTGCGAATAATCACTCCTCGGTCTGGCTGGCGTAGGCGTCCGAGAGCGACTGATGGAGGAGGATGAGGTCGCTCTCCTCCGTGAGGTCGAAGTACTGGAGGATCTCCGAATCGATGGGATAGGGCTTCTCGCCGATTTTCTCGATATCGGCCAGGGTGTTCGCCAGGTACACGATGTAGACGAGATCGCGTATCTCGTCCGGCGCCATATAGGGCCGATGATGATACTCGATCACGCTGATCAGGGTCTTGTTGAAGTTCCATTTCTCCAGCACCTTGCAGCCCAGCGTGCTGTGGCTCATCCCCAGGCTCATCTCCTCGAGGACGCTGGAGACGCCGATCCCCTTGATCCCCACGAGCTCCTTGATCCGCTTGCCCAGGTCGGGCCGGATGGAGAGCATCACGATGCGTCCGAGGTCGGACAGGAGCGCCGCCAGGTACACCAGCTCCGCCAGTCGCACGCGCTTCATCTGCATGGCGATCTTCTGGGCGTAGAAGGCCGAGCGGTTCGACGATTTCCACACCTCCTCGAACTTCTTGTAGCGCGAGTCCATGATGCGCTGGACGCCGCTGGCGATCAAGAGGGCGTTTATCCCCTTGAGGCCAATGATTTTCACGGCGCCCTCAATCGTCTCCACCTTGTTCATGGTGATATAGCCCGCGGAGTTGGCCAGCTTCAGGATGTTCGCGGTGAGCCCGGGGTCGCGCCGGATGTGCTCCGCGATCTCGCGCACCGACGACTTCGGGTTGGCGCACAGGCGCTGGATGGCCACGATGTTTTCGGGGAACGAGGGGATGCGGTCGATCTCGGCGATGATCTCGTCGGTGATCTTGGTGTGGAGCTCCTTCTTTTGGATGTGCTGGGGTATGGTGATGATGGCGATGGTGAGATTGCCCTTGCGCGCGATCTTGAAGCCGTCGTTGGGGAAGCCGGCGCTCTTGCACAACATGAGCGCCATGATGAGCCCCAGGCCGGCTCCCTCCGAGTCGTCCAGGACGTCGTCGAAGGCGTCGGAGATATCGTCGTATTTATACGCCTTCTGGATGCGGGCGTTCACCTTGTGGATCTCCTCGTCGATGATGGGAATGTTGTTGATGACGTGGATCTGCAGGTGCCGTTCGAATGTTTTGAACAGGACGCGCACCACGAGCTTGGCGCGCTCCAGGCGATCGAAGAAATCGCTGCCGGGCGTGTAGACTATCTCCTTGAAGGTTTCCATCCCCTGCCGGTAGTCGGCGGGGGTATTGATGTCCAGGTTGTTTAGCTTAAAATAGAGGCGTTTGGCGTTGGCCTTGATGGCGTTGTTCGAGAGCTCCTTCAGGATGGCGTTGAGCATGTCCTTGAGGTACAGGATGTCGAACTTCTCGAGGTAGCGGTGCAGGACGCGCTGAACGGCAAGCTCCACGGAGCTGTTCATCTGTGAAAACTGGATAAAGCAGCTCTCGCCGTTTTTGATGGCCTCGCTAAAATTCTCGGGGCTGACGATGTAGGGAGCGCTTCCTTCCAAAACGATACCCGCAAATAATTAAATTGCGCTGGTGTCCGGTCGTGCCGGTCCAGGCTGTATTTGCGACATCATTTCCCATGCATCGGCAGTTTTTCAAGAAGAAAAAGCCCCGGGGCCATATTTTACGGTTACGGGGAGTGGGGCTGATGGAGCTCGTCCCGGGGAGCGATCGTCAGTCCTTCAGCGCGGCGAAGGGCCGCAGTGAGCCCTTGAAGGCGCCCTCGTAGAAGGTCCCGACGCCGAAATAGACCTGGTTCTCGCCGGCCCGATCGAACCCGCGCGCCGCGCCGATATAGGCACGCAGGTCATAGGCATAGCCCAGAGTGATGCGGACGTGGAGCTCGAGGCCGGCGCTCGAGCGGAAGTCGCTCAGGCGCGGATCGCCGCTCCAGGTGTTGCCGTATTCGCCAAAGACCGCGAGCCACACGTCCTTGAGGAGGACGGGGAGGGTGCTGAAACCATAATCGGGCTGGACCGCCGGAAATCGGTACTCCAGCGCGGCCGAGGCCGTCCGGTTGCCGTAGATGAGGCCAGCGGGGTAGCCCCGAAGCCCGAAGAGATCGTCGTCGGACGCGACGCCGCCCTGCGCGCCCCGTTCGAACCGGCCCACATTGAATGGGGCGAGGTGGTCGGGATTGTCGAAGGCCGCGCCGCCCCGCAGGCGCAGCAGGGTCACGTGGTTGCGAAAAATGCCGGGAAGGTACTCCGCGTATTCGGCGCGCGCCTTGCTGAAGGAATAGTCGGACCCAATGCCCCGATGATAGAAATCGTACGAAAGCGAAACGCTCCGCCCGTCCTCGGGGCTCACGGACCAGGCGTACCGGCTCGCATTCGAGAAAAGATAGGCCACGCGGACGCGCGCGAGATCGTCGGTATAGTGGCGCTCGTCCGTCGGCGGGAAGAACCAGTCCGTATAGGTGCGTTGATAGGTGTAGGCGAGCACGATATCGTGGCTGCTGTAGAACGAGAGAAACGGGACATCGACGGCAACCGTGCCCGATTTTTCCATGGTGCGCTTGACGGTGAAATTGTTCGTCTCCCGCCAGGGAAAACCATCATGCCCATAAAAGAGGGAGTCGTCGTTGTACTGGAGCATGATGTTCGGGTAGAGGCCCGAATAGAGGTACATGGCGGACACGGCGGCCCGTTGCTGCGTCCCCGCCCCGGCGGCCGCGAGCGCGTAGAAGTGGCGATACAGGGCGTCCGTGCCCATCGTAAATGCGCCCAACCACGCGTCGTAGGTGTCGTTGTAGATCTCGTCCGAATAGAGCATCGGGATCCACGCGGGATTGAACAGCGAGCGAAGCGGGGTGTACGGCTGTTCCGTCGGTTCGCTCGTCCGGACCGGGGCGCTCGGCGGCGGGAGGAAGTGGTCCGGCGCCATGGGTTTCGCGGGAAGCTTTTGCGGCGGCGACGCGACCGGATAGGGCATGAGCGCGATATCGAACCCGTTTTTCCCGTAGGCCGAAAAGGCGATGCCCGAGCCGTCGGGCGAGACGGCGGGCCACAGGGCGCCGCCGAGCAGGTTGGTGAGCCTGACGAGCTCCCCGGTGGCCAGGCGGTATTCGTAGAGATTGTAGGCGCCCGAGCGGTCCGACGAGAATATGATGCGGGCCCCGTCCGGGTGCCAGACCGGCTGTAGGTCTATTGAGGCGTCGTCGGTGATGCGGGTGAAGGCCTTCGCGGCGCGGTCGTAGACGGCGATATCGACATTGCCCGAGCGGTCCTTGAACGAGAACGCGATCCTTCCGCCGTCGGGCGAGAGGCGCGCATACGAGATCTGCAGGTCGCTTGTGTCAATGATGCGCGCGCGCTCGCGAAGCGCAGCGTCGGCCAGCACCAGCGAGTAGCGGTCGCCGGGCGCCGTCACGTATACGGTCTCGTGCTCGTCGTCGGAGACGTCGATGGACACGGCGCGCAACCCGCGGCTCATCTGGCGGTAGCCGTCCGTGTATCGGAATACGTCGCTGTAGAGCGAAAAGGAGCGGTACAGCTCCAGATCGGCCAGATAGACCGCGCCCGATTTCCCGACGGCGATGTCGCCCGGCGCGTTGACCCGCGCAAGCGTCGCGGTTGTCGCGTTCTTCAGCGAATAGCGCATGAGCGCTCGCTTGTCGTAATTGGTCATGCGCACGTAGTAGAGGTCCCCGCCGTCGCGGCTGAAGCGCGGAAGGACGGTATTGTGGCCGCTGTCGCTCACGAGCGCATGCCGGGTTACGGGCGCCTGCCGGATCGAGGTTATCTGCGCCTCGTATTTTTTAGTAAGATGGGCCCGGTAGTCCTCCCAGAGGGCGCGGAAGGTTTTACGGTACACCGTTTCGGCCGTCGTGTCGATGAAGGGCAGGATGAAGGGGATGATGTTGTCGGAATAGGGCAAGAGGTTGTATGAATTCTCGATGAATATGTCCGCAAACCGATTACGGCCGCGGGTGTCCTCCAGGTATTGGACGAAGAGGCCGCCGTAGAGATACGGGACCAGCCCGGTCGGCCAGCGCCGCGGCATATGCGATGCGGCGGTGATCGACGCGATCGTGTTGTGGAGCGCCTCCGTGCGCATCACCATGTCCGTATAGGTGCTGTTGACGCGGCCGAAGCGCGAGTCGCGCGACTCGTGGTAGACGGCGTTTCCTTCGGTCGCCCAATAGGGCAGGAAGGCGTTGGGGAAGCAGACCCGGCCCAGGAGGTAGCGGCTCGCCTCCGGGAGCCCGCGCACGGCATCGATGTTCAGGGTGTGCGTGTATTCGTGCGTGAAGAGGAGCTCGAGCCAGTTGTCGTAATTGTTCAGGGACTCGTGCATCGTCGGACGCGCCAGGAAGAGCTGCACCCGGTTGAAGGGGACGGGGATGGCGAAGCCGTTGGCGTCGTCCATGTTGTCCACGAGCACGATATCGGTCCGGAAATAGGGCCGCCATTTCGTGAGCGGGGTGAGCGTCCGGTGCACGCGCTCGGCGATCACGGCGAGACGGCGGGCGTCGGGCTCCAGGCCCTGGTGGTAGTGGATCCAGAAATGCTCGGTCCGGATGGAGCGCCACTCGAGCGCGGGATCGAACTTCACCAGCGGGAGGTCGAGAAGCTGCGCCGGGGCGGCCGTCGCGAGGGCGAGGAAAAACAGAACGGCCAGGGTCATGTGTCGATAGGGGGCTCTCATCGGTTGTGCGATGGACGGACCGTCCCGTTGCCTGTGGGCAGGACAGGGGGCAAGTGTCGGCGGGACGCGCCGCCTCGTCAAACCGTTATTTGCTTGATCTGTCGGGATTTTTTTGCTTGCATGGCATTCGGCGATGCGGTATCCCATTTTTTATAGCCGGGACATCATAATGATTGACAAAATCGCTTTTTTACATTTGTTACGAGTGCCGCAGAATCTCCAATGCGTGGTGCAAGGAAATGAAAAGCAGTCATGACTTCCCCAACGTAAACCCGAAGAACCCCGACGGCCTCAAGCCGAGCGGCAAGCCCTATACCGTGATGGTCGTGGAGGACAAGGAATTCCACCGGAAGCAGATCGTGCAGATCCTCGAGTCCGAGCAGTACAAGATCGTCGCCACGGCCCAGAACGGCAAGGAGGCCGTCGAGATGTACGACAAGGTGGCCGACAAGCTCGACCTCATCACCACCGACCTCGACATGCCGGTGCTCGACGGCTATGCGTTGCTCTTCGAGCTGATGCGGAAAAAACCTCAGGCGAAGATCGTGTTCATCAGCGACGAGACGTCCAAGGGCGTGGTGCAGGACCTCATCAAGATGGGCGCCGCGGATTTCATTCTCAAGCCCATCCAGCGGCAACGCCTGCTCGATCGCGTGAAGCTGGCGCTGTCACGCCCGAAGGGCGAAGCGGTCGATCTGTAAAAAAATAAAGATCCGAGAGGAAGGGACATGGACCCCGAAATCGCCGAAACCATCGCGAAATCTCCCGAGCTCGCCCGGAAGTACCAGATCGCGCTGCACTATACGAACGGCGATGAGGACAAGGCCCTCAAGATGCTCGATGGCGCCTACCAGGATCTCTATATCATCAAAGGGCGATTCAGCTCGACCACGCAAAACGGCCTGTTCGTGATCTTCTATAACTGGTTTAACTTCGTCGCGGTTTCCACCTCCGAGATCATGAGCCCGTCGTACATGCTGCGCAATGTGGATCCTTCTCAGGACTGGCGGGAGTTCGAGCGCCAGCTGATGGAGCATGTCGCGAAGGGGGACCACGACGAGGTGATGCGCCGCGCCATGCGCGATGCGGTCCTCAAGGCCTTTACCGTCACGATCATGAAGGACGTGAACAAGGCGGTCCGGAACAACGACGACATCGTCCTCAATCGGATCTTCCAGCGCCTCATCAAGGACAGCATGGGACTGCAGAATGTGGACATGGAGGTCAACTGCCAGCCGGACTCGTCGTTGGCCATGGAGCTCGACTCCATAACCAGTAAAAAAATTGATGTCGAGTCGATTGCGAAAAATGCGTCGCGGGAGAGCGAGTCCGCCGTTGCGCCCCCGGCCGACGGCTTCGTGCGGCCCGAGGTGGGCAAGGACGGCGTGAAGCTCATCCTCAAGTGCGGCCTCATCCTCTCGCCCATCAAGGGCAAGCACATCTCGCGGCTCGAGGTGGGCGACCGGGTCCGGGTGTCGATCCTGGAGTCGAGCCCCAACGCCATCAAGGTGGCGGAGGCCTTCAACGCCTACGACGGCAAGCAGTTCAGCCCCATCAACGCCCGCATGAAGGTCGCCCGCAAGGGGGACAAGGGCTACGAGTTCTACGCGGTCATCGCCAAGGGAATCCTCGCCCATGTCGTCGAGGAGGAGGAAAACATCAAGGTCGCGATGGACCCCGCCTTCACCGTTCAGGAAAGCAAAGACGAGACGAAGAAGGGCGGGATTTCGATGCCGATCATCGTCGCGATCATCGCCGCGTTCATTATCATCGTTTCAGTCCTCATCTTTCTGGTTAAATAACCAAAATCAGATCATCCGCACCGGGACGCCGCGCGCGGCGAGGTACTCTTTCACAGACGCGATGGATATCTCGCGGAAGTGGAAGATCGACGCCGCGAGGACCGCGTCGGCCCCTCCGGCCGTGAGTCCGTCGTAGAGGTGCTCGATCGTTCCCACGCCGCCGGAGGCGATCACCGGCACCGGGACCGCATCAGCGATGGCGCGCGTGAGCTCGAGATCGTATCCGATCCTGGTCCCGTCGCGGTCCATGCTGGTCAGGAGTATCTCGCCCGCCCCGCGCTCGCAGGCCTGGCGCGCCCATTGGATCGCGTCATGTTCGGTGGGGGTGCGCCCGCCGTGCAGGTATACGGTCCAGCCGCCCGCATCGTTGCGCTTCGCGTCGATCGCCACCACGATGCACTGCGAGCCGAAGCGCACGGCCGAATCGTCGAGAATGGACGGATCAAGGACGGCGGCGGTGTTGATGGAGACCTTGTCGGCGCCGTTCTCCAGGATGCGGCGCACATCGTCGACCGTGCGGATGCCCCCGCCCACCGCGAAGGGTATGTGGACCGTTTCGGCCACGCGTTTGACCATCTCGATGATGATGTCGCGCCGGTCGCTCGACGCGGTGATGTCGAGGAAGACGAGCTCGTCGGCCCCCTCGGCGTCGTAGAACTTCCCGTTCTCGACCGGGTCGCCGGCGTCGATCAGGTTCACGAAGTTCACGCCCTTGACCACGCGGCCGTCCTTGACGTCGAGGCAGGGAATGATGCGCTTAGCCAGCATCGGGCGCCTCGCGCCTGCGTTGCGCGGCCAGCAGAAACATGAGGCCGGCGAAGAGGACGGGGTGCGCGAACAACGCCATGGAAAACCTGAAGGCGTACAGGTGCTGGTCGGGCACGAGCGGATGAAGCGGGATGACGGCGATGGCCGCGACGATGGACGAGCACAGAAGGAGCGCGACGATGTGGGCGCCCAGGGCGCGCAGCGCAAGCTGATCCGCGAGCGCGCGGTCCATGAAGATCGCCCGAAACAAGAGCGCGCCTAGGACCAAGGCCACAAGGTAGGCCGCGATCGCCTCGGTGAAGCGGGCATTTGATGTCACCATGTATTTCCCGACGGCGATGCCGGCGCAGTAGAGCGCGTTGAGCGCGACAAGCGTCGGGACGCCGTGCCCGCTCTTGAACACGACCCATGCGATGAGGGCGATCGCGCAGGCGATGGCGCCGACACGCTGATAGAAGAGCGACTCCGCGTTGCGCTCCTCGACGAATCCGAGGATGTCCTTGGTCTGGTCGAGGTCGCGGCTCTCCAGGCTCGTGACGATGTCGCCGCCGACGGCGAACCCGGCGGTGGCGGCGCTTCCGCGCAACATGCCGATAAGGTGCCCCTTCTTCTCGATGGACTCGGTGAGATACGATACCCGTCGGTCCGCGCCGACGACCTCGTGGATGATCGTGCCGGCGGCGCAATCGGGCAGGGGGGCGCCCAGCATGGCCGCGACGGTGGGCGCGATCGAAATATTGTGAACCTGCCGCCGCACCACGCCGTGGGGGATGTCGCGCGCCAGGATATAGAGCGGGATGTCGAGCGAGAGGGCGTCGGAGCCGCCATGATGGCCGTCTGAGTCCATACCGTGGTCGGCCATGACGATCACGCAGGCGTTTCGCGCGCGCGCGTCGAGCTCCCGGAAGACGCGACCCAGGTCGCTGTCGATGGACGTGACGGCGTGAAGGTACTCGGGGCTCGCGTTCGAGCGTGTCTGGTGCGCGCGGGTGTCGGGCGCGGTATAGTGGACCAGGGTGAGGGGCGAGAGCGAATTCGACTGGACCGCGCTCAGGAGCGCCGCGGTGACGCCCGGGGTGTCCTCGCGCCCGCGCTCCACCTGGATGTACTGCGCCTGCCCTGCGGCGAGATCGCCGTACCAGACGAAACCGATCACTTCGCCCGCGCGCCCGTGTTGCTTCAGGCGATGGAAGACCGTGGGAATGCGCGCATGCCGCTGGAAGCGCCGGGCGTTGTTGGTGATGCCGTTTAAAAACGGCGGCGCGCCGGTCATGATCGCGTAGTAGTTGGGCGCGCTCACCGAGGGAAGCATGCACTGCGCGTTCTCGAAGCGCATGCCGCCCGCCCGCCAGCGCGCGGTGATGTTCGGCGCGATCTCGGCATTGTACAGGTAGTCGCGCCGCACCCCGTCGAGCACCGCGATGATCACCGCGTCGTACCGCAGCGGCCAGCGATGCTGTTTGCTCGCATTGTATCGCGCGTTGTGCGCACTGACGTCACGGTAGTCGAGCGGGTCGGTGAACCGGAAGGAGCGCGGCCCATTGCAGTCGTAGACATATGCCGCGAGGGCGGCGAAGACGAGCGCGATGCCGGCGAAGACGATCCGCATTAGTGAGCCCGTTTGAAGTTCAGCTCGCCCAGCAGCGGGTAGCTCAGGACAAGCCGGTCGTCGGTAAAGGAGTACGGGATGCTCTGACTGGCCCCCCGCTCCGTGACGGTGATGGTCCCGTCGTGGGCGCTGTAGCGCATGCCGAGCACGGGCCCGCCCTTGCCCAGCCGGACGCGCATGCTCCCGTTCTTCTTAAACTCCAGCATCATGACCGTCCGGATCCCGGCGGGGGCCTTGATCTCCGCCTCCCATTTGCCGATGAGACGCTCGTCGATCTTCGAACAGCCTGCCGGCGCGGCGATCACGCCCGCAAGAAGGATGAGCGCCAGTGCGTGTCGTGTGCGTGTGTTCATGGTCTCGTCGCGGTCGCTGAATTTCGTGCGCACTATATCGTCCGATTGGCGGCGGCGGCAAGGATATTTTTCCCATTGACAAAAAATAGTGGCGGCACTGTATTCCGTTCACCTATGGCAGCATCGAAAAAAACGACGGGCGCCGCACAGAGCGCCTTCCGCGGCTTTAACGCGCGCCATTCGCCGGCGATCGACCGGTTCATCGCATCATTCTTCAAGGGGAAGATCCGCTCCGCGCAGTTCCCGTTTATCGCCGATTGCTACCGCGACCTCTCCGCGTATTGCCTGCGCCCCGGGAAGCGTCTCCGTCCGCTCGTCCTCATCGCCGCCTATCTCGGATACGGGGGCGATCCGAAACGCATCGGCGAGATCACGCCCATCGCCGCGTCGCTCGAGCTCATGCACTCGTTCCTGCTGGTGCAGGACGACGTGATCGACCGTTCGGACGTGCGGCGCGGCGGAAAGGCGCTCCATGTGGTGATGGGCGAGCGCTATCGGAGCGCGGTGAACAACGAGCACGTCGGGAACGACGTCGCCCTCATCCTCGGCGACGTCTTGTTCGCGAACGCGATCGAGATCATCTCCTCCGCGCGCATCGACGGCGACGTCCGCACCGAGTTCATGAAGCTCTTCGCGAACACCTACGAGCTGACGGCGTGGGGGCAGATACTCGACATCATGCATTCCCTTCCGGCCGACATCGCGCCCGGCAACGGCGTGTCGACGAGCATCGGGCTGCTCAAAACAGCGTACTACACCGTGCTCAATCCCATGTGCATGGGCCATGTCCTCTCCGGTCGCGTACGCGGCGTTGCGGGACTCGTGGAGCGGGTCCCCATCATGCAATTTGCGCTACCGCTGGGCATGGCCTTCCAGCTTCGGGACGACATCCTGGGCGTGTACGGAAAAAAAAAGGACACCGGCAAGCCGTCCGATTCCGATATCGCCGAGGGCAAGCTCACGCTGTTCGTGGAGCTCGCGGTTTCCTCGCTCTCTGACGCCGAGCGAAAGCGGTTCATCTCCCGCTTCAGCGCGCCGCGCAAAACGGCCAAGGACATCGCCGCCATCCGCGACGTCTTCGATCGCACCGGCGTGCGCGAGATCGCGACGGACCGCCTGGGCGTGCTGATCCGGCAGGCGCGCGAGGCGTTGCCCGGCTGCAGGCTGCGCGAGGCGGAGCGGAAGGTCTTCGATTCGCTGGTCGACGAGGTTGCGCGCGTATAACCGGGGGAGTGGCCATGAAACAGTTGCGAACATACAACGGGGAGCAGGCCGCGCAGGCGCGGATCGGACAGGTGGTGTCGGACCTGTGCGACGAGCGGTCGTACCGCTCGGTGTACCATCGCGCGAACCACGACGTTCCCATGCCGGCCATCGAGCGGCTCTCGGAGATCGTCGAGCTCTTGCGCGCCATTCTCTTTCCCGGATATTTCGGCAACTCCGAGGTGAAGCCCGAGACGATGGGCTACTACATCGGCGCGTCGGTGGACACGGTCTACCAGCTCTTGGCCGAGCAGCTCAAGCGCGGCTACTGCTTCTCGTGCGCCGAGACCGAAACGCTCGACTGCGCCGATTGCGAGCGGCGGGCGCGCGACATCGCCGTGCGCTTCATCGAGCGGCTGCCCGAGGTGCGCCATCTGCTCTCCACCGACGTGGCCGCCGCCTTCGAGGGGGACCCGGCCGCCAAGAGCTCCGGCGAGGCCATCTTCAGCTATCCGAGCATCGTGGCCCTCACGAACTTCCGCATCGCGCACGAGCTCTATCGGCTCGACGTGCCGCTCATCCCGCGCATCATCACCGAGATGGCGCACTCGCGCACGGGCATCGACCTGCACCCGGGGGCCGAGATCGGCGAGCGCTTCTTCATCGACCACGGCACCGGCGTGGTGATCGGCGAGACCTCCGTGATCGGGCGCAATGTCCGTCTCTATCAGGGCGTGACGCTGGGCGCGAAGAGCTTCCCGATGGACGACAAGGGAAATCCCATCAAGGGGATCCCGCGCCACCCCATCGTGGAGGACGACGTGATCATCTACTCCGGCGCGACGGTGCTCGGTCGCGTGACGATCGGGCGCGGCGCGGTGATCGGCGGCAACGTGTGGCTCACGCGCGACGTCCCGCCGGGCGGGCGAATCATGCAGGGCGCACCCGACGAGAACGGGTTTTCCGGCGGCGGCGGCATCTAGGCGCGAATCCCTTCGGTACGATACTGTACATTTCATTTCCGCGTGTTCCGGCGTAAATATTTTCCCCGCCCGGTAAAATATGCTTGAAATGACGCCGGTGGCGACTATCGTTCAAGCCGTCCTGTCGTATTATAAAGAGAGATTTCCGTTCGGGTGGCATTGGCATGGAGTTTCTGAAGAGTTTTTACGCGAATTACTTTACCGTTGGAGCGCTCATACCCGCCTGCTTCCATCTGTTTCTCGCCTTCCTGTTCCTGCACATCGAGAAGAAGTCCCGCTCGACCTTTCACATCGGGATGGGGCTGGTCGCGATGACGGTCTTCAATCTCGCCTATACGGTCGCCGGGAGCTTCTATCATCCGCTCGCCGCGTTCCATCGCTGGGTGACGGTGGGGGTGATCCTCATCGCCGAGACGCACTTCACCATGTTCGCCTTCTATCTCTGCGAGGAGAAGCGCGTAACGTTCGGAAAATGGTTTCTCGTCGCGCAGTACGCGGTGGCCCTGCTGGTCGTCGCGGTTTTCTTCGCGAAGACCTATGGCGCCGGTATCGTGTATCATTTCGCCGGCAATTACTACGATTTCGACGCCGAAGGGATCAGCCGGGTTGTCGCGATCTGTATTATCCTGTACATACTGATCTTCTTCGGCGTGATCCTGTGGAAGGTGTTCACGATCTCGGGCCGCGACCGCTGGATCGTCCTGGCCATCGGGATTACGTATTTGCTCGCGACCGTGGTGCCCAGCGTCACCAATATGCTCAGCCGCGACGGCGTCCTGGACCGGGGGACCTTCCAGATCACCTGGGACCTGTTCAATATTCTCGGCTTTTTTATGATGGCGATTCTCTACATCAACTACACCAACGACCGGACCACGTTCATGGCCAAGATCGTGGGGATAAGCCTGGCGACGCTGCTTCTGGTGCTGCAGGGCCTCAGCTATGTCACCTTCACGGACAAGGAGGAGGCCTTCGACGAGATTCACCGGAAATCGGCGGAACTGGTGCTGCGCGACGATCGGCATCCGCACGACCTCGCCTACGTGACGGCGTTCTCGCCCGGGTCCGACGGCTTCACGCGCCGATACATCGCCAGCGACGCCGCGCGCGACATCGATTTCCACACCCGCACCGTCGAGTTTCTCAATGCCGCCATCGTCGAGAAGATCGCGGCGCTTCCCGCCGACTCGTTCGAGAAAGAACTGCCGGCGGTGCTCGCCGCCGGGCACAATCGCTTCGACGGGTACCGCGCGGCCTTGGAGCGAATCGCGGCATCGATTCCCCGCGCAACGCCCGACCCGGCGCGGCTCATGGTCGCGCGCGTCGAGGACCTCGCCAAGGCGCTTCGTTATCGCGCGAACAAGATCCGCAATCTTCCCAGCGACGATTTCCGCGAGAGCCTGACCGTCTATCTGAACAAGACCGACGACGCCTTCCGCCCGTTCGCGACGGCGATGCGCGACCACCTGAAGCGCTCGCGCGCCGAGGGGTTCGCGCTCAAGGGCGAGGTACTGGACTACATCGCGCCGATGCAGCCGGCGGGAGTACGGATCTACCGCGGGGGCCGCGGCGCCCACTTCGTCTCGTACATGCGCGGCGACGGCGCCGGGCGGATCATCCATGAAGTGGGCTTTACCTACGAGAGCTACCGCGCGTATCTGCACCCCGCGGCGCTCAAGATGGTTATCATGCTCGTGGCCACGCTCATGGTGGTGATGGTCGGGTTCCGCTTCTTCTTCCTGGGGGCGCTCATCAATCCGCTCGAGACGCTCCTGCACGGACTGCAGGAGGTGCGCCAGGGGAACCTCGACATCCGCATCCCCATCAAGGTGGAGGACGAGATCGGCTTTCTCACGTATAATTTCAACCGGATGGTGCGCACCATTCGATCGGCCAAGAAGCGGCTGGACAACCACGCCGAGAACCTCGAGAAGATCGTGGACCGGCGCACCGCCGAGCTCAAGGTGGCGCGCGACGCGCTCTGGGGCGAGATGGAGCTCGCCAAGCGCATCCAGACGATCCTCCTTCCCGAGCATCCGTCCATCCCCGGCTACGAGATCGCGGCCCACATGATGCCCGCCAGCGAGGTGGGGGGCGATTACTACGACGTGATCAACGGCGACGAGGTCGACTGGGTGATCATCGGGGACGTGTCCGGGCACGGCGTCCCCGCGGGGCTGGTGATGATGATGGTGCAGACCTCGATCCAGGTGATCCTGCGCGGGAAGCCCCTCGTCAAGCCCTCGGTGCTGTTGCGGGTGATCAATCGCGCCATCACCTACAACATCAAGAAGCTCGACGAGGACAAGTACATGACGATCACGGCCTTCGCCTTTCTGAAGGGCGGCAGGGTCCTCTTCTCGGGCCTGCACCAGGACATCTACGTGTTCCGGGCGGCCACCGGGACGGTGGACGTGATCGAAACCAACGGGATGTGGCTGGGCTTCATGGAGGACCTGGGTCGCCTCAACCGCGACTTCGAGTTCACGCTGCATGTCGGCGACACGCTCCTGCTCTATACGGACGGCATCACCGAGGCGATGAGCTCTCACGGGGAACTGTTCTCGAACGAGAGACTGAAACAGGTGTTCGGATCGCTCGGCGGTCGCGACCCCGAGGGGATCAAGCGGGGAATCCTCGACGCCGCGCACGAATACACGATGAAGGACGATGTGACGCTCTTCGTCATGAAGCGGCGTGCTTGAGATGATGGGAGGATGACACCGTGGCCACGTTGAAGGACATCGTGTTCGTATCCCGGGACCGCTCCCGGGCCGGGTCGTTCGAGGATACCTTCACCGGCGAGATGCTCGCCAGCGAGCGGCTGCGCGCGACCATCATCGCCGCGTTCTTTCTGCTCGGCGGGCTGTTCATCGGCGCGGCAACCCTGCTCTTTCCGCAGGGCTTTCCGCGCGAGATGTTCCATGTCCGCTATGGGTTGCCCGTGCAGGCGTGGTACATCATCTTCTTCGCCGTTTCGGGGGTCTACGAGATCTTCGTGCGCTGGATGTTCGGGTACTTCATGCGGACGGACCGGCCGTTCCCGCGCCTGATGCGGTACGGAAACGCCATCGTCGAGGTGAGCGGTCCCACCGTCATCGTCTTTATCGGTTCGATCCTGTACGCGGAGGCCCCGTCGCTGGCGCTCAATGCGCCCATCGTGTTCCTCTACTTCATCTTCATCGCCCTGTCGTCCTTCCGGCTGAGCATCGCGCTGTGCCTGTTCACCGGGGCCCTGGCCGCCGTCGAATACCTGGCGCTCGCCCTCTGGCTCGTCGGCCTGCCGCATGCCGAGGCGGTGAACCCGCTTTTGCTCTCGCAGGCGCAGCACATCGGACGCGCGGCGCTCCTCCTGGTCGCGGGCATCGTGACCGGCTTCGTGGCCCTGCAGGTCCGGCGGCGCATCTTCCGCGCGCACCAGGCCGTCCAGGAGCGCGAACGCGTCATGGACACCTTCGGCCAGCACGTCTCCCCGGCGGTGGTGAACAAGCTGCTCGAGCAGAAGGGCGAGTTTTCGAGCGAGATGCGGCACGTGTGCATGATGTTTCTCGACATCCGGAACTTCACCGCCTTCTCCGCCGGGCGCGATCCCGAATATGTCATCGGGTATCTCAACACGCTCTTCGATTTCATGATCGACATCGTGAATGCGCATAACGGCATCATCAACAAGTTCCTGGGGGACGGCTTCATGGCGGTCTTCGGCGCGCCGCTCTCGGACGGGCGGGACAGCCTGAACGCCGTGCGCGCGGGGCGCGCCATCATCGAACGGCTGGCCGAGGAGGTCCGCGCCGGGCGGGTCCCGGCGACGACGGTGGGGATCGGGCTCCACGCCGGGCGCGCCGTCACGGGGAACGTCGGGTCGTCGGTCCGCAAGGAGTACACGATCATCGGCGACGTGGTGAACCTCGCCTCGCGCATCGAGCAGCTCAATAAACAGTTCGGGTCACAGATGCTGGTGTCGTCCGCCGTGCGGGAGGCCGTTGCGGGCGAGGGGTTCGTCGGGGAGGACCTGGGGCCGGTGGAGGTCAAGGGCCTGCGCGAGCCGATACGGGTATACCGGCTCGCGTAGGGACTCCGTCACTCCTTGACGGGGACCTTCTCCGGCTCGCACAACAACGGCGCGTCGATGGATATCCGCCCGCACTTCTTGCACCGGTAGCGCAGTGTGTGCCGGTCGTTGAGGCAAAACGGCGGCATGTCGATGCTTTCGGTCCCGCACCAGTCGGATTTGCGCACCCGCCCCGCGGGCTGGCACAGCGAATCCGCGTTGAGCGCAACGGCGCCGCAGCCCGTGCACGAAAAGGCCGGCGTATTCAGCGGCATGGGAACATGGTCTTTATCATGATGTGACATGGTCGGTCTCTCCTTTGTTGTATGATGAGCGTCGCACCGCTTCATCGACGGAACGCGGCACGATCCTTCCGTAAATGCGCTTTGCCCGATACGCACTATATCACAAAAAAACGCCTGCGTCAGATGTCAAGGAAATATTCCGGCGGGACGCCGTCCGGCGCGGGCGGGGCATGCCCGTGGTTACAGCGGCGGGCGGATCCGGCGAGCGTTCCAATCGTCGTCGCCAAAGAGATCCCGGGCGAGCGCGGCGGCGCGTTGGCTCTCGGGGCCCGTCGGTGACGACGGTTCAATCGCGCGGCCGAATGTTCCGGCGAATGAGCCGATGATCGCGTCGCAGAGCGTCGAGTATGTTTCCGGCGCGAGCGCCCGATCGCCGATGAGGTCGCGCAGCGGGACGACCCGCTCGGCCGGTCCAGCCGCGTCGCGTCCCCGCGACTTCTCCGGGTCCGCGCGCAGATAGGCGGACATCCGCGCGCGGTCGGCGTCGATGAGCACGGTGCCGTGTTGCAATATCGCCCCGCCGCGGCGCGTCTGCGCGCTCCCGGAGATCTTCCTCCCGCCCACGATGATGTCGTTCACTGGCGCGAAGGAGGCGTCGATCCCGAGGCGGGAGATCGCGCGCGCGACGGCGCCGCAGATCATGTCGTAGGAGCCCGCGATGGACCGCAGTTCCGGCGAGGCGCGCTCGGGGAGGGCGATGCTGTAGGTGAGCTCGCAGTCGTGGAACACGGTGCCGCCGCCGGTGACGCGCCGGATCACCGCCACGCCGTCGCGGGCCGCCGCTGCGAGGTCCACCTCGCGTTCCGGGTCCTGGAAATAGCCGATGGTGATCGCGCATGGCGCCCAGCGGTAGCAGCGGACGACCGGCGCGGAACCGCCGGCGACGGACTCGAGGAGGGCGTAATCGAGCCCCATGTTGTACGGGCCCGGTGCGGGCGGGGTGATGATGCCGCGCCACGGCGTGTCGCTCATGCCGGGCGCTCCCCGCCTTCGAGGGCGCGCCGCACGGCCTCGGCGATCGATGCGGGGGAGACGCCGGCCAGGCGAAGGCCGCGATTGCGCACAACGGCATCGATACGCGCACGGACCGCACCGGGGTCGGCGCCGACGAGGGCGGCCTCGATATCCTCGACGCCCGATTCCGGCATGATGAAAAAATCGCCCGTGATGGCGATGCGCTCGATCCGCCCGCCGGCAAGCGAAAGGGACACACGGACGAGCTTCCCGCCCGTCGGTTTACAGGAGGCCTCGAGGCGACCGTCGGTCACGATGCGCCGCGCCCGGACCTGCGTTTCGCCTTGTCGGCGTACATGTTCGCGTCGGCGTCGTTGAAGATGTCGATGACGCGGCGGTCGGCCAGGCGGCCGCAGGCGGCGCCGATGGAGACGGCCACCGCAGGCCCGCTCCCGGCGAGATTGTGCGCCGCGATGTTCCGGTCGATGCGCAGCGAGGCGGTCACGAGAATCTCCGGGGTGCAGTTCGGGACGATCGCGACGAACTCGTCGCCCCCGATGCGCGCCACCACGTCGCTGTCGCGGAACGATTTTCTGATGATGCCCGCCGCGGCGCGGATGAGCTCGTCGCCGGCTTGGTGTCCCCGGGTGTCGTTGATCGCCTTGAGGCCGTCGATGTCGCACACGATGACGCCCGCCGTATCCATGCGGCTCTTCTGCACGCGCTCCATCTCCATCTCGAAATAGGCGCGGTTGTACAGGCCGGTGAGCTGGTCGTGCATGCTGAGGTAGTTCAGGTTCTCCTCGCGAAGGACGGCGTCGGTGACGTCCTGCACCTGGACGAGGTACCGAGCGGGCGGCGCTCCATCGGCCGCCGAAATGGGGGTGATGATGACGTCGATATGGATGATGCCGGACATGGAGGTTTTATACAGCCCGTGCTCGCGGACCAGGTCGAAGGAGAAGGGCGTGCGGTAGCGGACCTCCTCGCCGCCCTGCAGGCGCAGCTTCGCGCTCGCGCTTACGTTGGGGTCCTCGAAGAGGCGGAAGCCGCGCACCGCGTCGGGATCGGCCACGCCAAAGATCTCCAGGCAGGCGGCGTTGATCTCGAGGAGCTCGCCGCGCTCGTCGTACAGCTCGATGCCGATGGGGGACTGCTCGTAGATAATCCGGAACCGCTCCTCGGAGACGCGCAACGCCTCTTCGGCGCGTTTGCGCTCGGTGATGTCCAGGATCACCCCGACAAGCCCCTGGGGCCGCCCGTCCGGCGCGAGGAACACCGCCTTGTGGAACTCAACCTCGTGCCGGTTGCCGTCGTCATGGAGCACCGACGCCTCGTATTCCTGCACGCCGCCGTCGCGAAAGAGCCGCTCGTCCATCTCGTGATAGCGCGCCGCGAGGTCTGGCGGGGACAGATCGAACACCGTTTTTCCGACGATCTCGGTTCGCGTGGTCCCGAGATAGGCCTCGAAGGCCTTGTTGCAGCCCAGGTAGCGTCCGTCGCGGTCCTTGTAGAAGATGGGATTGGGGATGGCGTCAATGAGCCCTTGGAGGAAGCCGAGGCGGTCCCGGCAATCGTCAGTCTTTTGTTCGGTGGGTTGATGGGGGTGCTGGTCCATGTGTCGATTGCCGGATCGGAATAGGTAGTATGGGCAATACTCTAGCGCGATTTCCCGCGCAAGTAAAAAATATGTTCTGGACAGAACGAACCGCGGGCGGTATCCTATAATCGAATCCCATGATGGGGGGCGGACCGACCGAGTCGATGCGAGAGCTGATGCGGGATGGATGAGCGAAAGTACATCAAGGAAGTGATCGCCCGTCCTGCCACGCGGGGCGAGCGGGAGCAGGCGGAGCGCCTGCGCAAGTTCAGCGCCGACTCCGGCGAGATCGTCGAGATGCGGGCGAAGCTGCGCGGCCTCATGGACGATCTGGTGGACGACGAGGAGAAGCTCAAGCGCCAGCAGGGCGCCATCGGCGGCCTGCACATCCTCCCGCAGTACCAGCGGCGCGCCTACGACCGTTCCATTCTTGTAAAAAGCCCCTCGAGCGCCTTCGTGTCGCTCTTTTCGTACTTTGGGATACGGCGCGAGTTCCGGCAAAAATACAAGGCGGCCGGAACAATATCCTGGAGCTTCTGGAGCTTTTTCTCCGGCGGCGACCTCTTCTGGCCCTCCATGCAGGTGTATCGCTTCGTGCAAAAGCTTGTCGTGATCATGGAGGAGCTGCGCGAGCCCTTCCGGCGGATGTACGCGCAGGGCTGGCTCAGCCGCGCCGGGGCCGACGTACTCTCGCCGCTCGAGTTCAATCTCATCGGCGAGATGGAGCGCCTCACGGCCGACGCGAGCATCTTTAACGTCCTGCTGGAAATCAGAAAACCGCGCAGCGCCGTCAAGAAGATCAATCCCTTTCTCGGGTACTATTTCTCGCTCACGAGAAACGGCGTGTATGGCGACCGGCTGGTCGAAGCGCTGCGCAAGTCGCAGCGACGCATCGTGAGCTCCGACGGCGGCGATTCCCGCCAGACGGAGCGGGCCGTGGCCGCGGTGCGCCAGCTCCTCTCGGGCGAGACCGACCGCGAGTTCGTGGTCCCGCTGTTCGAGTGCGCCTATCACCGGACGCTGACCGGCGAGGACATCCGCGCGATGGTCCGCCTCGAGGAGGTCGACGACGCCGAGTATCGCGCCGATGCGCACCTCTACGAGGCGATGATCGCGCGCAAGCGCAAGTTCCAGGAGCGGCTTCGCGAGGCGATCGCGGCGCTCACGCGCGACATCGAGCTGGTCACGGACATCGGCGCGGCGCTTTCGCGGCGGTATCCCGTGAAGCACGGGGCCCTGGACATCGTCGAGTATCTTCTGTATTATCTCTATCATAATAATGACGAGACCTTCCGAATCAAGAAGAACAACTTGGCCGGTTCCGCGGCGGACGCCTGCGAGGTGTTCGCCTTCGCCTACGAGCCGCTCATCGCGGAGGGGGTGTACGTGCGCGTGGAGCAGGACAAGCGCTTCATCTCATTGTTCAAGCCGGACGTGTTCGAGCGGCAGATCGAGGCCATCAAGCGCGAGAGCCGGGTATTTCTCGAGTGCGTCCGCAAGGGATACGGCTGGCCCTTGCTCAAGAAGGAGACGCTGAGCCGTGAGGAAGCCATCTTTATGAACGCGCTCTCGACGGTCACTGACGCGTTCTATTCGATGGGGCTCCTTCTGTTCGATTGCCTTCGCGACGCCTCGCTTCCGGAGTCGGCCGCCGGTCCGCTCGGGGCCGCCGAGATCGGGGTGCGCGCGGTGCCGAGCGCGGATCGCGTTATCCTGGCCGCGCAGTCGCCCGCGCCAAACCGCTACACGGTCTCGATGAAAACCGTGCGCGACGCTCTGCGCGAGGCGAAGGATTTCTGCTTCACGTTCAGCGCGCGCTTCGAATGGGCCGGACGCGATTTCTCGCAGACCGTGCGGCAGCGCTCCATCGCGGAGATGACCGGGTCGCTGGATGCGCTGCGCGAGCGGCTTCAGCGGATGGAGGCGGGCGACATTGACGACATCATGGCGTAGCGGGAGGGCGGGCGAATGACTGGTATGCCGCGACGTGGAGCTGGCCCATGAGCATCGAGATACGAAAAGAGTTCCTGAAGATCCTCGCGAACTCACTGAATACGGGCCAGATCAACTACCTGGGCGAGCGGCTCACGCCGGGCTTTAGCGTGCAGCGCGAGTCGGGCTTCTCTCCCAGCATTCCGCTGCCGGCGCAAACCGCGGCCGAGACGCTCGTGCGCTATTACGCGGACGAGGACGACATCGTCCGCCTGTTCGGCATTCTGCTGGAGAACGAGAACGCCCGTTTCTACAATGCCCCGCTGCGCATCTGGGAGCGCGACCGGTTCATCAAACTTCTGGCGCGGAACAAGTGGATGTACGATCCCGACCTCAAGTATTTCTGCCGCGATCCCTTTTATGAGCGGGAGATCAACCTGCTCAAAAAACTCCGCGTGATAGACCTGCGGGCTCAACCGCGACTGGAGAAGATCGTCTCCGATATCGCCGCCGCCGCGAACAAGCTCAGCATCCGGGACCTCGAGTGGCGCATCACCATCCGCTGTTACGACATGGACCGCGATGCCGTGGAGCTCGTGCGAAAAATAATTGATCTCCTGCTGGCGCGGCAGGACCTGCTGGGTTACTCCTATGAGCTGTTCACCTGCCTCAAGGAGCTCGCGGTGAACGCCACCAAGGCGAATTACAAGCTCCTCTTCGACCGGCATGTCGCGCGCCCACAGGGCGTCGGGGCGGGGTCGGATTACCGAGAGTTCATGCGCTTGTTTAAAGAGGAGATCGAGGAGAACGCGAACCGGCGCCTCGTCGAGCTCGCCCGAAGGGAGGACCGGTATATTACCATCTTCTTTCAGTCGTCGCCAGAGTCCATCGCCATCTGGGTGGCGAACAACGCCTCCATCTCGACAATCGAGAAGCGCCGGCTGCTGAGGAAGATCCGGCATGGGGAGCTCTCGGGAGACTCCTTCGAGGCCGCCAGCGATGATTTCGCGGAGGGAGCCGGGATGGGCATCGGTTTGGTGCTCAGCATCCTCAAGCGTCATTCGAGCGAGCGGGAGCCGCTCAAGGTGGTCTTCTATCCCGATTCGATCAAGATTGGCTTCGAGCTGCGGCGGGACGAGCTGTCGAAAGAAAAAGAGAGAGAAAGCGCCCCGGCAACGGCGGGTTCGGACGCCGGACATGTGCTGGGGGGACAGACGCTATCAACCGTCGCTGGGGACGCGCGTCGTGGGGCGACTGCGTCGGGCGCGTGGAAAAAGAAATCCGCGCCGAAGACGTCCGGCGCGCGCGGACCGTCGGGAAAGAAAAAAACCGCGACAAAACGGGGCCCGTCGCCCGCGAAGAAAAAGCCGACGGCCAGGGCCGCATCATCATCGAAGATCAAGCAGAAGAAGAAGAAAAAGAAATAGCGCTTCCCGGGGCTTCGTATTCGTTTTCTCCTGCGAATGGTCAGCCGGGGAAGGATCGCGCGAACACCTCGGCATGATGCGAACTGCGCGCCAGGGGGGCCGCGTGGACGGCCGTAAAACCCATCCCGCGGGCGCGGCGCGCGATCTCCTCGAATTCCTCCGGCGGGTAAAAACGCGCGACCGGAACGCATTCCCGGCACGACCGGAGATATTGCCCCACCGTGAGCATGCCGCACCCGGCAGCCCGCAAGTCCGCGAGCGTCGCGTCGATATCGTCCAACGTTTCCCCGAACCCGACCATGAGTCCCGATTTCACGCGGATGCCCGATGCGGCCGCGCGGCGGATGAGCGCGAGCGAGGCGTCGTAGTCGCCGTTGGGGCGAAGCAGATGATACCGCGGCCGCGCCACCTCGATATTGTGGTTGATGATGTCCGGCTGCGCCGCGATAATACTGTCCATGGACGCCTCCTGGCTCAGGCGGAAGTCGGGCACCAGGACCTCCACGGCGCAGCCCGACGCGCGTTCGCGGATGCGTGTGATCGTCTCGGCGAAGGCCCCCGCGCCGCCGTCGGGGAGGTCGTCGCGCGTAACGGAGGTGATCACGACATGGCGCAGCGAGAGCGCTGCGACGGCGCGCGCGACGCGGTCCGGCTCGGATGGATCAGGCGGGATGGGCGCGCCGGTCTCAATGGCGCAGTAGCGGCAGCCGCGCGCGCAGATCCGCCCAAGGATAAGGAAGGCGGCGCTTCCCCGGCAGAGGCAATCGCCGGTATTGGGGCAGCGCGCCTCGGCGCACACGGTGGATAGGCCCAGGCCGTCGACCGCCCGACGCACGGCGCGATAGCGCTCTCCCGAGGGGACGCGGTGGACGATCCAGTCAGGAATGGTCCGCGTCCGCAACGATCCCCCTCGCCACGGCGTCGTCGATGATGCCGCGGACATGCTCCCAAATCGCCGGCGACCCGTCGGCGATAGCGCCGTTCACCTCCCTGAGGCGCGACGCGGGCACGCCGTGCTCGCGCCAGGCCTTTCCGCCCGAAGCGTGATTGAGCAGCACCGCCGAGAGGCGGTCGATGGCGCGCGCATACCGTGCCTCGGGCGTTTTCCCGGCCTCGAACTCGTCCCAGAGGGCGCGCAGGTCGCGCGCCTGGTCGTCCGGGAGGAGGCCGAAGAGCCGCGCGGCGGCGCGCTCCTCGCGTTCGTGCTGGTCCGCCCGCGCGGCGGTGTCGTAGATGAAGGTGTCGCCGGCGTCGATCTCCACGATGTCGTGGATGAGCGCCATGGAAACGACGCGCGCGATGTCGATCGCCTCCTTCGCGTGCTCGCGCAGGACGAGCGCGGCGGTCGCGAAAAACCACGAGTGCTCCGCGTCGTTCTCGCGGCGCGAGCCGTCGGCCAGGTAGTTGCGCCGGAGCACCTGCTTGAGCTTGTCGATCTCGACGATGAAGGCGATCTGCGCGCGCAGGCGGTCCATGGGCGCTACTCGACCTGGGCGCGGTACTGGTCGGCGTCCATGAGATCGTCGTATTCGACGCGGCCCTTCACGTCGATCTTGAAGATCCAGCCGTCGCCGTAGGGATCGGCATTGATGACGCCGGGCGAGTCCTCGAGCGCCGTATTCACCTCCACGATGCGGCCGCTCACCGGCGCGTTCACGTTGGTGGTGGCCTTCACCGATTCCACCACGGCCAGGCGCTCGCCCTGGCGGACGTCGGTGTCGATCTCGGGCAGCTCCACGAAGACGATGTCGGTGAGCTGCTCCTGCGCATGGTCGGTGAGGCCGCAGACGCCGATGAAGTCGTCCTCCATGCGGATCCAGACGTGGTCGGCGGAATATTTCAGTTCGTCGGGCGTTGCGCTCATGGGTTCCTCCTTGGGGATTATCGTTTGGGCATGCGTCGTCGCGCGAAGTCGGCCGCGCGCAGGAGCGGATCGTGCACCTCGCTCACGGCGGGGCAGTAGGCGAGCTCAACGCGCTCGAGGTCGTCCAGGGTTTTTCCGAATTCGATGGCGGCGCTCGCGACGTTGATCCGCGCCGCGGCCCCGGCAGGGCCCACCGCCTGCGCGCCGAGCAGCCGCCCGGTCGCACGGTCCGCGAGTATCTTTACGGTGATGGCGTGGCCGTCCGGAATATAGTCGGGAAGGACCGGCGCGGAGATCTTGCCGGAAACGGGCTCGTAACCCGCGGCGCGCGCGGCCTCGGTCGTGTAGCCGGCGCCCGCGATCTCGAGATCGCCCAGCACCGTTACGAAGGCGCCCGCGGTCCCGGCATAGGTCATCGCGCCGCCCGCCGCGTTCGCGCCGGCGACCGTTCCCTGTTTATAGGCGCTTGTCGCGAGCTTCGCGCCCACCGGCTTTTTGTCGATGACGCTCCACGCGACGATGCAGTCCCCCGCGGCATACACGTCCGGGAGCGCGGTGCGCAGCGAGTCATCGACGACGATGCCGCGCGGGCCGCACTCGATCCCGCTTTCGCGCGCGAGCTCCGTGTGCGGCGCGAACCCCGTCGCGGCGATGCACAGCGATGCGGTGATCCGCGAATCGCCGATTCGCGCGCCGGCGAAGGCGTCCTCCCCGAGGACCTCGCCCACGGCCGCGCCCAGGTGAAACGCGATGCCGCGCAACGTCAGGTGCTCCGCGACCGGCGCCGCGAGGTCCGCGTCGATCACGCCGGGAAGGACCTGATCGCGCATCTCGGCCAGATGGACCGCGCGCCCCCGCGCGCGCAGGGCCACGGCGCATTCCAGGCCGATCGCGCCCGCGCCGATGATCAGGCAGTCCGATGCCCCTTCAATGCGTTCCATGATTCGGTTGCAATCGTCCATCGTGGCGAGCGTGTAAAGACCGCGATTGCGCAGGCGCTCGATTCCGGGAACCGGCGGGAGGACCGGCGCGCTCCCGGTGCAGATGATCGCGGCGTCGTAAGGGACGCCGCCCTCCGTGTCGCCTGCGTCAGTGATGATTCGCTTCGCGTCCGCGTCGATGCGCGTCGCCCGCGCGCGTATGCGGATCACCCCCGCCTTGTCCAGATGGACGTCCTGCTCGAGCCGCGCCGGGTCCGCCCGGCCCTCGAGCGCATAGGGGAGCCCGCACGGGTGCATGAGATCGCGCGCCTTCGGGTCGATGACGGTGATGGCTGCCTTCGGGTCGGTCTTGCGCGCCGCGGTGAACGCGGCATATCCCGCCGACCCAAAGCCGATGATGACGATTCGTTTCACGTGCGCTCCCCGGCGGCGAATTGCGGTGCGATGTACCCATCGGCACGGAAAAAACGGGGGCGTCAATACAAAAAAGCGCATGAACGACGTGAGGGGTTTTTCGCAGCGTGCGTTCATGGACCATGCCCGTGCTGCGGCTACCGCGGTATTGAATTTGTTCTTGAATATTTTCCGAATCGTGTATGGCGTGATGGTTGTCGGCGGAGCGTTGGATTTTTGCGGCCGATGCCAGGCACGCGATAATAAATCGATGGGAGTATCGCATGAAGTGCGCTCGCTGCAACCGCGCCATCACCGACGCCGTGTACAAGACTCCGGCCGTGACGCGAAACGGCAAGACCTACTGCCCGCGCTGCGTAACGATGTGCGTCGAGTGCCGGAAGAAACTGGTGCCCGGGATTGACGCTATCAAGGAGTTTAACGGGCGACCGTACTGCACGGCCTGCTACCGCGCCATGGACTGGCTCACCTGCGCGGGGTGCCGCGTGAAGATCATCGGCGAGTACGCCATGATTCTCCGGCGGTGCTTCTGTATGACGTGCGCCCGCTCGGCCCGGTGCCCCCTGTGCGGGTGTCCCATTGGGAAAAACATCGCGCGCGATGCGCGGGGGCGCGTCATCTGCTTTTTCTGCAGCCGGCCGCCGCGTGCGGACGTTGCGATCGCGGCGGCAGCGGACGAGGTGCGCGCCGCCGTTTCGCGGATGTGCGGGCTGGAGCTTCCCGCCGCGCCCATTGTGGCGTTGCCCTATGACGAACTGCAGAAGCGTAGCCCATGGAACACCCTCCAGGCGGCCGGACTCTATGTGCCCGCCGAGGATGCGGTTCTCATCGTCCCCTATTACCCGCCCGAATACCTGAAGGCGGTCCTGTGCCATGAGCTGGTCCACGCCTGGCAGTTTCGCAACTGGAGGGAGGATTACGACATGCGCACCCGGGAGGGCATGGCCATGTATGTGGAATACCGATACGCGAACAGCATGGGCTTTCGCGAGGAGGTCGCGGCCATCGAATCCATGCTCAAGGAGAAAACGGCTTCGAATTATTCGATTGGCCTGAAGATGTTTCTGGATATGGCGCGCGAGAAGGGCGAGGAGGCGGTGCTTGCGTATTTCAGGTCGCTGTGAAGGCGCTGCATGGACGTACTAATTCCTAAGGACCGTATGTCTATGATCGAGCGTGGAGCGCGGGCCGCTCTGTTCGCTTTTTCACTGGCGTTTTTCGCCGCTCATGTCGGCAACAGCCGGTTCGGTTTCTGGAGCGCGCCGCCATGGCCATCCGATCTCGTCATGCTTTTTCTGCTCTTCAATGCTCTGCACCAAGGGGAGGCGCTGATAAAGAATAGAGAAGGCGTGCTCCCCACACGCATTCTTTTATCGGCGGCGTGCATTCTGGCGATGATCTTCTCTTTCTTTGTTACACTGATCGTGTTCGGGGTTTGGGCGGCTTTTGATCGGAACGAGGACCGGAAATGGGTGAACGACCTTCTTGTCGGGTCGTTTGTCTCGGGGACGATTGGCGCGATTCTTGTCCTCATCGTACACCCTGCCGAGAATGTAATTCCTTATTATTCAGCAATCGCCGCGTATTCGGCGGCTGGCGTTATTGCTGCGGCAGTCTTGCGGTTCCGGTTTCGCGGCAGGCGAGCGGATGGCGTCCGTTCTGTGCCCGATAGTGTCGCTGTCCCGTCCCGGAAAATCGAGGGAGAGATTGACGCGCTTGCGGATGGGTGCCGGCGGCTCGGGGAGTCGGAGGTGCGCATCGGCCAAGGTATGCGAGAAGGGGAATGGCAACAGGTCCCCGACGCTTCCCGTTTCTGTGAAACGCCGTATTCCCGGAGCGCGTGGCGTTTGCACGGTTTTAACGGATGGAACGATGTTATCCCTCCGTTCGACGAACGTGGTTTCCTCGAAAGCGTCATGATGCTGCCTCGCCTGGCGCGTGACAGGGAACATGTGCTGTGGGCGATACGCAAGATCGTCGACACATTCATTTTCCCCGCTTCCGCCTTGTGCATGGTCCTTGTGGAACAAAACGGCCCGGTTCTTTACCAGAATGATGATGTCGTCTATCCCGTCTCACTCGATGATTTCGAGATGGATAATCCCCGAAGCCTTGCCTGGCGCGTACTTCGGGACGGCGCGGACTTCTTTATCGAAGACGTTGGGAATTGGGAGAATACCGGCGAACTCCCTAACATCTACACGATGCCCCAACAGCCACAGGTCGGCGAGGACGGCCGCTTCCCCGATTACGTCGTCGAACCGAAAGATTCCATACGGCATATGCCGTGCGGATTTTTGCAAAGGGATCGCTCGCTCCTGCTCCAGTGCCTTATGCTTCCTATCCGTGGGGGCGGGGAGGTAACGGGTTTTGTCCTCCTGGGGTGGGGGATGCGGATATGCAACAACCAGCTTCTACCTTCCACCCGGTGGGATTTTCCATGGTTCCACAAGATCATGGCCCAGTGGGTGTCCATCGCGTTGCAGGTCGTCGAGGAAAAATTTACTCACCCCCCGGCCCCCTCTCTATAAATAGAGAGGGGGAGGTTTCGGGAATAAGGATCCTTGATGAGGAGCCCCTCTCTACGAGTAGAGAGGGGCGCGGCGGAGCCGAGGGTGAGTAGGAGAGGCACTCAATGCCAGTAAGAGAAATCACACGATACCTCAGGAAGCGACAAACGCCCGCGGAAAAGGTGTTCTGGGACGCTGGGCGAAACAGGAAGCTCGAGAATAAAAAATTCTTGCGTCAGTATCCAGTTGTGTTTGAATACAACAATGCCAAGCGGTTTTTCATTGCGGACTTCTATTGCGCGGAGCATCGTTTGGTAGTCGAGATCGACGGCAAGATTCATGAACGCCAGGCGGACTACGATCGAATGCGCGAGTGGGTGATTAATGAGCTTGGGTATACTGTCGTACGATTTCGGAATGAGGATGTGATTGGTGGGGTTGATGATGTGCTGCGTGTGGTGAAGGAACGTTTTTTACTCACCCCCCGGCCCCCTCTCTATGAATAGAGAGGGGGAGGTTTCGGGAAATGGATCCATGATGAGGAGCCCCTCTCTGCGAGTAGAGAGGGGCGAGCCGGAGGCTGGGGTGAGTAGAGAAAGGCGCGCTGGCTTGCCCCGAGCTCAGTCGAGAGGAGGCGGGGATGAGTGAGCGTCATGGTTTTGTAATTGCCATGGCGCATGAATGCCCCAAGAATATCCCGTGAATGCCGAAGGGCGTCTTTACGGTACCAGTAATCTTTATCGCGACCCGAGATGTGATGCAACAGTAACTGGATGGAGCGTAACATGAGAAATTTCGTAATTCTACTATCAATACTAATTTGCATGACGCTTGTATTCTCGGGAAATCGGGGTGATGCGCAGGGGAACGCTCCTGGCAACTCCGTCGCTCCTGCGCCGGATGGCGAGCGGGTGAGGATGGTTTTGCAGAGCGGGCATGCAGCAAAAATTGAGAGCGTAGTTATTAGTCCTGATGGCAATTTGATCGTGAGTGGCTCATGGGATGGAACGATTTGCATGTGGAGCCGGAAAGGTGAATTATTGCGAATTGTAAGTGCACATGCATATGGTGTTTCAAGTGTAGTTTTTAGCCCTGATGGAAGAACAATTGCAAGTGGATCTTATGATAAAACGATTCGTTTATGGGATCTCAACGGACAACTGTTGAAAACATTTGTTGGACATGATGGGCCAATAACAAGTATTTCTTTCAGTCCTGATGGACGGATGGTTGCAAGTGGATCTTGGGATAAATCATTGCGTCTCTGGAGACGGGATGGTGTTCTTTTGCATACTTTGAAGGAACATGCTGATTGGGTAACCAGTGTTGTTTTTAGTCCAGATGGTAAATTGATTTTAAGCAGATCAAACGACAAAACAGTTCGTTTGTGGTCGAGTGGTGGATTATTAAAAAAAGTATATAGTGGTTTTAAGACTGGTGTTGATAGTATAGCGTTTAATAATGATGGGAAGATGATCGCGATTTGGACACATGGAAAGCTTAGACTGTGGAGCATGGAGGGCGTTGAACTTAATGTGATAAATGAGCATGGTAATATGAGTGGAGGGTCCCTTGCCTTTAGTCCGGATGGCAATGAATTGGCTGGGGCATTGTGGGATAATACAATTCGAATATGGAATCGTAACGGAATATTGCTGCGTACTTGCCATGGCCACACTGGAAAAATTACAAGTATTGCCTTTAGTGCAGATGGGCATACAATTGTGAGTTCTTCAGAAGATAAAACAATTCGTATATGGAGAAGAGACGGGACACAAATGCATGTAATTAATATGAATATGAGTAAAATTGCATTTGTTAAGTATAGTAACGACAAAAGATTTATGGCAATTGGCTCTGAGGATGGAGAGGCTTATCTGTCGAGCAACGATGGTACTTTTTATCGAATGTTGCGAGGTCATGAACGGGGCGTTAGTGATGTTTTTTTTAGCCCTGATGGGACAATAATAGCTAGTCAATCAAATGACGGTATTATTCGTTTATGGAAAAGTAATGGAAAATTGTTTAAAAGGATTAATGAACACTTTAGATTCATGAGAGTTCGTTTTACTCCAGATGGAAAGTCGGTTTATGGAAAACAAGCTTATGGCTATAATGTAAACTTCTGGAACCTCAAAGGAAATCTGGCGCGAACAATTCCAATAAAGAATAATCCATCTGCTGCGGATGGATTATTTGGTAATGCTTTAGTCTCCCCGGATGGACAGTCAATTGCACTTATGCCAGCTACTGGAAGAGTGAGCATAGTGAACTTAAAGGGGAAGCTCCTATATTCGTTGGGGAATCCTTCTGATCGAATAGTCTTGTTTGAGTTCAGCCCCGATGGACATTTAATTGCAAGTGTTTCTAGAGCGGGGAAAATAATACGTCTTTGGAGCTCAAAGGGGAAACTGCTTAATACATTGACCGGCCATTCTGATGAGATTACGACTATTGTCTTTAGTCCAGATGGGGGTATGATTGCCAGTGCGTCGAGCGATAGAACAGTACGTCTTTGGGGTCGCACGGGAGAACTCCTTGGTACTTTGCATGGTCATTCTAATGCTGTTGAGGATGTTGTCTTTAGCTCAGATGGTCGTATGGTGGCAACAGTATCAAATAAAACAATATATCTCTGGAACCGTGGTGGGAAGTTTCTAAAAAGCTTTAGTGGACATTCAAATTATATAATAAGAGGAAGTGTTGCCTTCGGTTCAAACGGGCAGATGTTGACAAGTGCTTCAGCAGACAATACCATCCGCCATTGGGACGTTAAAACCGAAAAATCCATTTCCTTTACCCAATTTAATACTGGGAATTACTTCGTCTCCACCGACGACGGCCGCTTCGACTGTTCTCCCGGCAGCGAAAAACACATCAAGTTCGTCAAGGGCCTCACCCCCTACGAACCCGACCAATTCTGGAAGAAATTCCATACCCCGCGCCTCATGAAGCGCTTCATGGACGGCGAGAAGTTCGCGCCCATCGACATCAACGATTATGTTCCCAATGCGCCAAAGGTCGCCATTGTGAGTCCTTCCGAGAGCTATCGGGAGCACAAGGACGAGACGATTACCATCCGCGTGAAGGCCGAGCCCGCGAAAAACGGACTTGGTGATGTATTCCTGTACCATAACGGCCGCGTACTGGACCATAAGTCGAAGGGCGTGAGCGTGAAGGTAACGGGCGCATACCGCGATTTCACGGTTGCCTTGCTTCCGGGGCAGGCGAACGCCTTCGTGGGCGGCGCGTACGACCGGGACGGGAATGCCGAGGGGCGCAGCGGCGAGCTGGTGGTCTACTATAAGCCGGGCGTGGTAATAAAGCCGGATATGTATGTGCTTGCGGTGGGCGTGAGCGACTATCAGACGAAGTCCATTCGCCTGGTATCCCCAAGCGCGGACGCCCGTTCCATTGCGAGCGCCTTTAAGGATATTTCCGGTTCGCTCTACGGGAACTACCATGCCGAGGTGCTTACCGACGGCGCGGCCACGCGTGAAGGTATACTGCGAAAATTCAAGGAGCTCTCGGCACGGATCAAGAACACCGACACGGTGATACTGTACTTTTCGGGTCATGGCATAATGAGAAAGGGGACTTACTACTTCCTGCCCCACGACGCGAAACTCGACGACCTCGGCGGTACGAGCATCAGCGTTGACCATATCGAGAACTTTATTGCCGGGCAGTACGGGAACAAGGTGGCGGTGTTTCTGGATACCTGCCAAAGCGGAAGCGTTACCGGAAGACTCTCGCAGCTTGCCATGGCCAAGAGCGTGGAGGAGCAGGTCATCATCGCGCAGCTTGCCCGGCAGCGTGGTATGCTGGTCTTCACGGCCGCCGGTGGCAGTAGCGACGCCTACGACGTGAAGGGACTGGGGAACAGCATTTTCACGTATTGCCTCATCGATGCGCTCAAAAACCGGCGCGACCGGATACGCGACGATAAAAACCTCATCACCATAACGAAGCTCATGGCCGAGGTGAAGGCCATGGTGCCGGGGGTATCCAAGAAATATCTTGCCGAAGAGCAGCTTCCCGATTTCTGGGGGAGCAGGCACGATTTTGCCGTGGGGAAGTGAGGGGATATCTCTACTCACCCCCCAGCTCGCCGAGCGTTTTTCGGATCTCCTGTCCACGCTCGGCACTGCGACGTCCTGTCGGGAGCCTCACTGTTCATGGAGATGGGGAGGTTTTGGAAATGGATCCATAATAAGGAGCCCCTCTCTACAAGTAGAGAGGGGCGGCCCGGAGGGCGGGGTGAGTCGAAAAGCACGCGCCGGCTAGTCCCGAGCTCATTCGAGGCGAGTCTGGGGTGAGTAGGCGTCAATGCATCACGACAACCCGGGACGACGTGCTTCAAGAAAATAATTCGCGCTAATAAAACCTGTCGCCATAGGAGGCCTGAATGGAGCGCCGTACATTAATCTATCTTTTCGCGTTTTCCCTTGTTCTGCTGATTGGACTTTTTCCCCTGTCGGCTGAAAAATCGTCAATTAAGCTAAACGTCGCGGTCATCGGAAAAGACGGATCGCTCGTGAAGCAAACAGCGGGCTATCTTGCGAAAAAGAATTATCTCACGGTGGTGGATCGGCACAATCTTTCATCAATTTCGGAGGAAAAGGAACTGAGAATGGCCGGTTTCGTGAAGGGGCTGCCGGTCAAGGAAATAAAGGGCGTCGACTGCTTCATCCAGGTGAAGAGCGAAAAGGGTGAAATCTCCGCTGCTATCGTAAAAATCGACGGGGGACGCGTCATCGGCGCGTATGCGGGCACGTTCGATGAAGTGCTCGCTCAACTAGTCGATCGCCTCGAGGCGGAGTCGGGCCTGCGGTATCTTGCATCGCTCGCGCCAGGCCGATCGGCGATCAAGGTGCACGTTGCGTTCGCAAAAAAGAGATTAAAGATAGGCGAACCGCTGGCGTTCACGGTCAAGGCCTCCGAGGACTGCTATCTATACGTCATTGACGTCCAGCCGGGTGGCGACGTGGTCCTGCTTGTTCCCAATGCGGCGATGAAGGAGTTCCCGCTCAAGGCGGGAGTAGCGACATCGGTGCCGTCCGAAGGATTCAAATTCGTCATCGATAAGCCGGCGGGTATCGACACGATCAGGGTCATCGTGACACGAAAACCGGTGGACTTCTTCAAGATCGATGGACTCGTCGATACGGGCGGCATATCGACCGTGAAAGAGGGCTACAAGAATGCTTTCGCAAAGGGTGTAACGCTCGTCATTTCACGGCTGGGCGATTCCGATTGGGGCGCGGCCGCGGAGAGAATTGAAGTCTTTGAATAATGGATTGATCGGGAAATTCCCCCTCTCCTCGTGGGAGAGGGGGGCAGGGGGGTGAGGTCGCGCGAGTGCCCGCAATACTGCTTGCCAATTCCGTCATCCTGATTCACCTGGCGTCGAGGACGCCGAATGTTTACGCTCATCCATACCTGCGATGATTTCATCGTAATCAGCAAAAAGGCCGGCGTGTCCTTTCACGGCGGCGACGGTGCGCCGTCCCTGGACGATGCGATCCGCGAGCGGATGGGCATCGACGAGCTTTACGCGCTGCACCGCCTCGACAATCTCACCTCGGGTCTTTTGGTGTTCGCGCGGACGCGTGAGGTCGTGCGCGAGCTGGCCCGCCAGTTTCGCGAGCGGCACATAGAAAAGTTCTACCTGGCGGTCGGCGGGCCCCATCCGAAAAAGAAACAGGGGATCGTCTCCGGCGACATGAAAAAGGGCCGCGACGGCGTCTGGATACTCACGCGCACGCATGAGCGTCCGGCGGTCACCAGGTTTTTCAGCACCTTCCTCCAGCCGGGTCTCCGGCTCTATCTGCTGCGGCTGTATACCGGCCGCACCCATCAGGTCCGGGTGGCGCTCAAGTCAGTAGGCGCGCCGGTGATCGGCGATGCGCGATATTGCAAGAAGATCATGGCGGGGATAGAGCCGGATCGAGGATACCTCCACGCGTACGCGCTTGGCTTCTCGGTGATGGGGGTCCGGCATCGCTTCGTCTGCCCGCCCGATGAGGGGCGTTACTTTCTGTCCGGTGAATTCAAGGCGGCGCTCATGCGCCTGGGCGAGGACCCCTGGGCGCTCACATGGCCAAAAACGCAGGTCCATGGTTTGTCCCCGGAACAATCCGGCATCTGAATGGCGTGATGCGGCATTCCAGCGCATAAGTTCTTGACGTTCATCAATCGCGGTGCTAGGAATGCGCGCATGCATCTCCGGTGCGGTGATACCATGCGAAACAAGATCTTATGCGCAATCGCGGCGCTGGCCTCGTTTTCCTGCTCCATGTTCGGGGGGCGCTTGTTTACCGCGATTGAACACGGCGACTCCAAAGCGGCTATCGAGCTGATTCGCACGCATCCCTCCATTACATCATCGCGACAGGATCATAAGAACAATCCCCTGACGCCCCTCATGTACGCCGCGGTCTACAACCGAAGCGACGTCGCTGCATGTCTCATCGAAAGCGGCGTCGACGTGAATGAAACGACCGGCGAGTACACCTTTCGCTCGGGATGGACGGCCCTGCATTATGCGGCGGCGTACAATGCTCCAGAAACCGCGATCGTGCTCATGAAGGCGGGGGCGAAGCCGACGGGCATGGCGCCGGGCCAGGGATGGACGCCCCTGCACGTTGCGGCCTCGTATGGCCATGCCCGCCCCTTGAAGGCCATGCTCGATGCGGGCGCGCCCCCCGACGCGCGTGACGGGCGGGGGACGACGGCGCTCATGGCGGCGAGCCGCTCCATGAACATCAGTGATGAAACGGCGCTCGTGCTCCTCAAATACGGCGCCGACCCCAATGTCAGGGGCGGCCGGATCGATCCGATCCGTACCAACTGGACTGCGCTCATGTGGGCCGCGTTCTACAACAAGACGGACCTCGTTCGGGCGTTGATCGCGCGCGGCGCCTCGCCCGATATCAAAAGCGGGGAGGGGATGACCGCCCTCATGGTCGCCGCTGACGTCGGCATCCACTCGGCGCAACGGATCCCGGTGGTGCGCGCGCTCCTCGAGTCGGGCGCATCCACGTCGGTGCGGGACAACGAGGGGAAAACGGCGCTTCATCACAACATCAAGAACCTGTACCTCGAGAGCTACGATATCGCCGTCATGAAGCTTCTTGTGCAGTATAAGGCCGACGTCAATGCGCGCACCAACGACGGCGAGACGCCGCTCGTGTTCGCCGTCAAACAAGCGAGCGATGCATCAAAGATCCGCCATAAGATCGAGGTCATCCGCACGCTGCTCGCAGTGGGCGCCGATGTGAACATCGCGACAAAGAACGGGCGTACGGCGTTATACGAACTCCTGGACCGGCCCGACCTCGGGGGGAAGCTCGGAAAGGGCGCGTACGATCCCGCCGCGATGCTCGATATGGTGCTCGCGGCGGGCGCGGACGTCAATGCGCGATGCGGATCGGAACAACGGACGGCGCTGTTCCCCGCCGTGTACTGGAATTATGCCGATGCCGTCAGGGCGCTGGTGCGTCACAAGGCCGAGGTGAACGTGCAGGATGCCGGCGGCTATACCCCGCTGATCCTGGCCGTGCGGGGGAACGCGCTCACCTCCATTGGTATTCTCCTGTCGGCGGGGGCCGATATCGCCATGGAGAACAAGCACGGGCGAAGCGCGATCGGCGAGGCCGCGGCCGCCGACCGGGACCGGGTGATTGCGCTGTTCGTCGAGCGCGGCATATCGCTCGCGGTGCGCGAGAAGTCGACGGGGTGGACTCCCCTGATGATCGCGTGCGCGTCCGGATCGAACGCCGCCGCGAAGGCGATCGTGAATGCCCGGGTGAATCTTAACGAGACCGACCGGCGCGGCCGGACGGCCCTCATGATCGTCGCCGATGCGCGCGCCCGCGAAATCGATCTCCTGAAGATGTTCGACACCGCGCGCGGCGCCGCCGGTCCCGCCGATTATGCCGCGATCGCGGAGCTCCTCATCGGTGCGGGGGCCGACGTGAACGCGCGCGACCTCTCGGGCGAGAGCGCGCTTTCCTATGCGAGGAAGACGCGGCAAGCCAGCGTCGAGCAGGTGTTACTGAAGCACGGCGCGAAGTAGCGGAACCGTGGGGCGTCGGCTCGCAGAGGCGCCGCTTTCCGTATGCTGCGCGCTCCCCGTTGGAATCAGCCGCGCCCCAGACGCGACACGATCCATTTTCCGAGCCGCCCGATCGCGCTCCCGAGCAGATACCACAGGATCGCGTTGAGCGACACCGATACGACAAAGAGCATGATCGTCGATGAGCTTCGCAGAAAGAGAAAGAACCACGGGAACGTGACGAAGAGCTGGACCACGCAGCCCTCGCCCCGGCAGTCCGACGAGAGAACCAGGGCCACCGTTGCGATGAATACGTACAGGCCGGAAAGCGCCAGGCCGGTGTAGGATACCCTTCGAGAAATGGTCATCTGATTCCTCCCCGGGCGGCGAGCCCGCGTGCTCCAAGGATACGGATGATTATCGGGCGTGTCAACGATTATACGCCCGCGTCGCCTTCCTCCGGGTCCGGTAGCATATCCACGGCCGCCTTATTGAGCGAGTACCACATCTCCAGGTCGTTCATGTTTCGCGCGGGGAAGCCGTTGTTCTTCTCGTACAGCTTGAGCATGATGGCGACCGTGAGCAGTTCGTCCTTCTCGCCGGGGGCCATGTTCCGGTACTGCCGTTCGATCCCCTCCAGCAGTTCGCGTTTCTCGTCGATGGTGATGTTGATCATGTAATTTCTGCCAATTCGCGTGACAACCCGCTTGTTCTGCAGCACCATTGTAATTGGATGGTCCTGCTCAGTATGCAACGATTTTCTCATTGAGCTTGCGTTTTTCTTGATTGAGGAGTAGTGTCGTTTGATGATTGGGTTTATAAGGGGCGATTTGGGGAAGAAAATGCAATCTGGAATTTGTAAAATGAATAAAAAAAATTTACTCATTCCCCGTAATATATAGTATACTCATCACGGGGGAAGCATTCCGTGGCCCGGAAGGGGGATGATTGCTGGAGGCCGGATGATAAAACTAGAAGATATTCAACGCATGCCGGATGAGATAAAAAAAGAGATACTCGATTATGCCGAGTATCTCATTGCTAAATATCAATCAGAGCGGGATGGAGAAGAAGTCCGCTGGGTTGATGTGCGATCTCGTGGTCGTTCCATTGGGGAAATGGCTTCGGATACCGTGGTAAAGCTCAGAAATGAGGCACGATGGTAGTTTTTCTCGACACATCCAGTCTGCTCAAGCGATACGTTGAAGAGCGGGGAAGCGATCAAGTTGATCGGTTTTTTGTCAGTGGGAATGCCATATGCATTTCTCCAATAACGCCGATTGAGATGTATTCAGCATTATGCCGAAAAGTCGCCGATCGCAGTATTGATCAGGAGACATTTGACAAGGCTCAGCGGTATTGGGGACAGGATATTCGCCATTATTCGATTGTTCCTTTTAGCGAAATCCTTGTGGAAAGAGCGATATCGATCATAGAAGCCCATAACATAAGGACTCTCGATAGTATTCAAATCGCTTCAGCCAGCCTTTCTGATCCTGACACATGCATTAGATCGGATAACGCCATGTCGAAGGTGTTGGAAAAAGTATTGGTGGGGCGAACGTTGGTTGTTTGAACGCGTTCCGGATACTTTTTTAGGCGAATGAAACCGTTTGAGGCACATGCGTGCATTGGATTACGGTGTGTTGCCAGATGTTCATTCGCTTCATGTTTGATAATTCCGATCGCCTCGCTTTGCTCCCGATGACTTCAAGCAAAACGGCCCGTCCTTTCACTCTTTCGGTTTCGGCGCCGCAAACGCGCCGTCCCGCTGCGCCGCGTTGATGACGCGCACGACGAGCGTGCGAAAGACCTCGTCCTTCACCGTGCGCTCGGAGCGTCCCAGGAGCGGGAACACCGGCAGGAGGAGGAAGCCGATCGTCTCGAATCGCTCGCTCATTTCGTACTCGCCGCGGCGCGTCCCGCCCCCGTCGTACACGCTCGCCCGCAGCGTGACGCGCCGCCGGTCGAGCCAGGTGAAGAGGAACGTGTTGAGCACCCGCGCCGATTTCGGGTGAAGGTTTTCCGAGATCGCAAGCTCGGTTTCCAGGATGACCGCGTAGCCCGCGTCCCGCTCCCGCCCGGCGCGCCGCTGCGTGACGGTGTGCGAGAAAAGCCGCGCGTCGCGGCAGGCCCCCTCGACGGTCGCGACGAAGGATTCGCGGTCGGCCTCGGAGACGATGGAGCCGGCCGTCGTATCGGGCCCGGCGAAGCGGTTGATGATGAGCAGCGCGCCCGCGTCGCGCGCCGGCGGGGTGAAGTCGAAGGGCGGCACGAAGCGCGAATCGCGAAACGACGCGCAGCCCAGGGCGAAGCACGCCGCGAACAGCATGATGCGGGCGGCCGTGCGCGTGATGGGCATTACTTCTGGCACTGGATAAACCGGCGCACGGAGCGGTCGTAGGTGCGCTCCACGCTGTCCGGAAAGAAACAGGCGGGCAGCTCGCCCGAGCGCCGGTGATATTGGATGCACTCGCAGCATTTTCCCTTGCGGCTGCAGGGCTCGTACGAGCAGTTGCACATCGCCAGGTTCTTTTCCATGCGGTCGCAGGCCATGCGGTCCCTCCACGATGGGGTGTCGCGGTGCGGCGAAGCCGCGCCGGATCATACTGTGAAACGAGAGGAGATTCCGCGCAATTGTTTTTTTTACCCGCCGTACGGGATGTTCCACCCCGGCCAACAACGCCGGAATTTATAGAATGAGTTGTTGTCCCGGTTCTTGCGTTTCCGTCTTGTTTCATTTTCAATATTCTGGTGCAACTGGTCATCGCGTATTTTTGTCCTTCCTATTGGTGATGCATTGCGGCGATGTCGATTCATGCGGCGCGGGTTCCCGCATTACGCAATCCTGCGACACCGTCCCGGAATAAGCGTCGCGCTGTATCGTCCACGGTCGCATAGGGCGTGTGGTTTTTCGTCGCTGTGATGGTGCGGCAACGGATGCCCGGATATCCGGGCAAGGGGGAGGTATGGAACATGAGAATTGTAGTGATACGGTTGCGAAGTGCGAATCGCCCACGTTGATGGAGCGTATCGCGATGCGTATGGTGTTGTCCCATCTGACCGCCATTCGGCACGGGCGGCTTCTGGTGGTGCTGCCCGACGGGGAAAGTCGATCCTATGGGTCGCATGGCGATTCGCACCGCGCGGTGCTGCAGGTGCGTCGGTATCGGTTTTTCACGAGGGTCCTCTTTGGCGGGGAGATCGGCTTTGGCGAGGCGTTCACCGCCGGCCTCTGGGACAGCCCGGACGTGGTGGGCGTCATCAATTGTTTTATCGATAACACCGACGCCCTGGGCGACGCGGCGCGTTCCGCAAACCGTCTCTCGCGCGTGGCGCAGTACCTCGTCCATCGCCTGCACGCGAACAGTATTTTCCGCAGCCGCAAAAATATCAGCGCCCACTATGATCTCGGCAACGGCTTCTTCTCGTCATTTCTGGACCGCAGCATGATGTATTCATGCGCGATCTTTCGCTCAAAGAAAGACGGGCTCGAGCGGGCGCAGCGGAACAAGATCCACGCCATCATCGACAAGGCGGGCATCACCGCGGGCGACCACGTCCTGGAGATCGGCTGCGGATGGGGCGGGTTCGCCATCGAGGCGGCGCGAACAACGGGGTGCCGCGTAACGTGCATAACCATATCGGGCGAGCAGCTTGCGATGGCCCGCGAACGCATCGCGGCGGCGGGGCTTTCGGATCGCGTGCGCGTCGAGTTCTGCGATTACCGCGCCGTGCGCGGATCGTTCGACAAGATCGTATCCATCGAGATGCTCGAGGCGGTGGGCCATCGGTACCTCGGGGACTTCTTCGCCGCGCTGGAGCGCTGCCTCGCGCCCGCGGGAATCGCGGTGGTCCAGGTGATCACCACGCCGGACCATCATTATCGCGCATACTGCCGCCGGGCCGACTGGATCCAGAAGTACGTCTTCCCCGGCGGACACCTGCCGTCGCTCGGCGCGCTCGTGAACGCGATGCTCAAGCGGTCCACATTGTTCGTCGAGCATGTGGAAAATATCGGGCCGCATTACGCGACCACCCTGCGGGCATGGCGGGAGCGTTTTGACGCGGTGGCGGAGCGGCTCGAGCAGACCGGTTATGACCGGATGTTCCAGCGGCTGTGGCGTTATTATTTGTCGATCTGTGAAGCCGGTTTCGAGAGCAGGATCGTCAATGACCTTCAGATCGTCCTCACGCGCCCGAGCAATCGAACCGTTCCGCGATACGTGACCTCGTTTGAGAATGGCTGATGGCGCGCGAGGCGCCGTGATGTCGTTTGTGCGGGATCGCGGCTAACGGTACCGGACTATTGGTGCAGCAGCGCTTCCAGGAGCGCGATAAGGAAACGCATCGCCGTCGAATGCACCACGCCCGGTCGCGAACTCTCGCGCGGACCCGCCACGTTGAGCGCCCCGATGTCCCGGTCCCGCATCCAATGTGCCGCACGGGCTGGATCGGCGCTCTCTCCTTCCATGTCGACCACCAGATACGGCCGGTTCATTCTGATGGCGCACTCGATGGTATAGGCCGTTCCCCCCGAGGGAGGTCCCCATGTCAGGATGAGCGTCGCGTCGGAGTCGCGGACATTGCGCTCCGTTCGCACCGAGTAGTCCCGGGATCTCGTCTCGGTGAGGAGATAGCGGGCGGGAAGAGTCCCGTCCTCCGCGAGCCGCCCCGCCGGACACCAGCCGCCGTGGGGGACGCCCAGCGCGATCGCGGCGTCCAGCGCCGCGCGGTCCACGCCCGTCTGCCCGCCGCTTATGATCGTGATCGATGGGGCCGGTGCGCTCGGCATGGGCTCATCGGGCGCGCATCGGGCGCAGGAGCGTCCAGTGGCGGACGGAGGTTCCGGGTATGGCGCTCTCATGGACCACCGTGAAGCCGAAGCGCGCGTAGAAGGAGATATTGTTCCCGTTGTGCGTGTCCAGGGCGCACGGGAGAGCGCCGGTGTCGATCTCGTCGAGCATGCCGCGAACGAGCGCGGACGCGGCGCCGGTCCCGCGCGCCGAAGGAAGCGCGCCCAGCGTTGAAAGGTACCAGCGGTGTGCGGGGAGGAAGCGCTCGTGGATCGCGTGCATGAAGTCGGACGCGCGCATCTGGCGCACGATCGACCGCGGGTGCTGGCGGACGAGCATTCGCAGCGCCCCATATCTGATCTGGTCTGCAAGGCCGCGCTCGGAAATGCCGGGCGGAAGCCACACGGCCGCCGCATCGCGTCGCGGCGAGAGATACACGCGCCCCCGGCCGACGGCATGGCTCACGATGAAGCGGAAGGTGTGGACCGCGCGATCACGCCGTCGGGACGCGTCGGGGAAGAAATGCGCGAAGAGCGGATCGTCCCGAAAGGCCTCGGCGAGGACGGATGCGGCGGCGCGAATGTCGGCGCGTTCGGTTATGCGGATCATCGGTTGGAGTCCTGTCAAATTGGTGGTATGGGCGCGCTCGGCGCCGTCGTCAGGTCGTGATGAGCACTGTGATCGCGGTCGCGGTAATGTTCGCGCTCGCCTCGACCGTTCCCACGATGGCCGCCTCCGCGCCTGCCGCCACGGGCATGCGGCCGATGGGGACGACGGCCAGGAAGCGGCACTCCCCGCCGGTGCGGGAAAAACGCGTGCCGTGCATGACGCCGGTGAACGCGATTACGTCGGGCGGCGCGAGGCGGCCGATCCCCAGGCGCACGCTGCGCGGTGGACCGGTCGGTTCGCCCATGTCGATCCGTACCGCGAGCCCGAAGGCGCGTTCGTCGTCGATCCCATCCGCGCCCTCCAGGCGATAGGCGATCTCGCAGGCCAGAAAGGCCCGCAGGACCGATGCGCGCGACGCGCGGTGCGTGAGCGAGAACGGCGCTCCGGGCGTCACGGCGCATTCCGCGAGCGCTGCGCCCGGGCCCCGGACGCCGGCGAGCGCCTCCCATGCCTCGCGCGGGGATTTGTTCCGCACCAGGCCGTAGACGACATATGCGATCGCGGCCCCAACGACGAGAACGGCGAACAGATACGGTTGATCCGCCATAGGCGCATTGGAGCGGAAAGCGTCCGGCCTGTCAATCCGCTTATCGCGTCCGCGGCGGGCCGTGTCGCGTGCGGCGCGGGATATCGTTGACAGCGCGCATGCGGCGTGATCCGCTCGGAGCGATGCGCCGGAGCGTGCGATGATCGACTTCATCACCGACAGGGAAATCTACGAGCGGGTGATCCTCGGCGCGGCGCCGAGCGCCGAGCGCTTTCTCTGGATCGCCACCGCCGACCTCAAAGACCTCTACGTGTCGCAGGGGACGCGCATGGTGCCGTTCCTTGCGGTCCTCTCCGGGCTCATTGACCGCGGCGTGTCGGTGCGCCTGCTCCACGCGAAGGAGGTTGGGCCGCATTTCCGCGACGATTTCGACCGCCATCCCAACCTCATCGACGGGTTGGAGCGCATCCAGTGCCCGCGCGTGCACTTCAAGGCCGTGATCGTCGACGGCCGCTTCGCCTACACCGGCAGCGCGAACCTCACCGGCGCCGGGATGGGCGCGAAGAGCGACGCGCGGCGCAACTTCGAGGCGGGCGTGGTCACCGACGAGCGCGCGCTGGTGAAGCGGATCATGGCGCAGTTCGACGAGGTCTGGATGGGGGCGCGCTGCGTCGAATGCCAGCGGAAGGAATACTGCACGGATTACCCCGACCTGCTCGCCGGCCGATAGGAAACCGCGTCGTCTGCGCGTTATGCGCCGTACGGAACGCGCACCGTGAACACGGTCCGTCCGTCGATCCGCTCGAACGACACGCTCCCATCGAGCTGCCGGGCCAGCATGGTCACGATCGACATGCCCGTCCCGGTGCCGCCGGAGAGTGAAAATCCGGGCGGGGGGCCGATCCCGGTGTCGCTCATCATCAGCACAATGTCGATCCCGTCCCGGCGGAGGGTTGCGTTGACCGCGCCGGCCCGGCCGTCGGGGAAGGCGTACTTGACGGCATTGGTCGCCAGTTCGTTCGCGATGAGTCCCAGCGTCGTCGCGCGGTCGGCGTCGATGGATATCTCGTCGCCGGTCGCGGTTATCACGATGCGGGAGGAGTCGTGCAGGATGGAGCGGGCGAACGCGTCGATGATGCGGCGCAGGTACAGGTCCAGCCGTATCTCGCCGGCCGCGGACAGCGGGAGCATGTCGTAGAGCTCCGCGAGCGAACGGATACGTCCGCCCATCGACAGCAGGGCCGCCCGCACCGCCGCGCTCTCGGTCGCGCGGCCCTCCATGCCCGCCAGCGAGCCGATGATCGACAGGCTGTTCTTCACGCGATGTCGGAGCTCGCGCAGCAGGGTCTCCTGCGCGGCCAGCGAGCGGGCGAGCTCGTCCTCGATGCGCTTTCGCTCGGTGATGTCCACCTCGATGCCGTCCCAGCGCGTGGTCCCGTCGGGCAGCAGCGCGGGCGTCGAAACGAAGTGCGACCAGCGCGGGGCTCCCGACGGATCGATCATGCGCACCTCGATGTCGAGACGCGACAATGATCGGTTCGCCTCCTCCTCGGCCTCGAAGAGCCGGGCCGTGTCCTCGTCGGCGACGCGCCCGTAGATGCGCGTCGGGTCGGCGATGGCCTCCTCGGGCGAGCAGCCGTAAAACCGCCGCACCGTATCGCTGAGGTGGGTGATGACGCGCGTCCCATCGGGGCGGCGGTCGATTTGGTAGATCATGGCCCCCGGGAGGTTGTCGCTGATGGCCGTGATGAGCGCCTCGCGGTGCTGCAGCGTCTCACGCATCGCCCGCTCGTCGCTGAGGTCCTTGGTGGCGGCGATGATGTAGCGCTCGCCGTCGATGGTGATCACCGACGCCGATTGCTGCGAATCGTAGAGGCTGCCGTCCTTACGACGAAAGGTGATCTCGCGGTCCCGAAACGAGCCGTTCTTCGCGAGTATCCGCTTCACCGTATCGCGGTCCCCAGGGTGCGGCCAGAAATTCAGTTCGAGTGACGTTTTCCCGATGATCTCGTCGAGGCGATATCCCGTCATGGCGCAGTAGCGATCGTTCGCCTGCACGATCCGTCCGTCCTCGAAGCGGGTGAGGGCGATCGCGATGGGCGAGAGCCGGAAGATCGCCTCGAACATCATCTCAATCTTCCGCCGCTCGGTAATGTCGATCAGCGTGAGGTATCCGGCGATGATCTCCCCCCGCTCGTTCACGATGGGCATGGCGTTCACCAGCTCGCGGCGGGTTGTGCCGTCTTTCCGCACGATGATCCGCTCCTCGTTGACGGTCCGCTCTCCGCGCAGCGACCGGGCGAGGGGCAGATCGCCCACCGCGCCCAGTGCGCCGCTCATGTCGCGGTCCTCGAAGGTGGGGCGGAAGTCCGGAAGCGAGGTCCCCACCGGAGAGGGCTCGTCCAGGATGCCCAGGAATTCGCGGCAGGCGCGGTTTGCGATGCGGATCGTGACGTCGGGCATGCTCACCAGCGCCATCGGAACGGGCGACTGCTCGAACACCTGTTCCAGGAGCGTCGTGAGCTGCAGCAGCTCTTCCTGCGAGCGCGCGAGTTCCTCGTTGGTCGATTCGAGCTCCTCGATCGTCGCGCCGAGCTCCTCGTTGGCGGCCTCGGCCTCGTCGCTTTTTTCCGTGAGCGCCGTGCGCGCCGCGAACAGCCGGAAGGCCATTTTGATGGAGGCCAGAAGCACCGTCTCGCCGCTGTCCTTGACCACGTAACCGTACGAGGTGATGCCCTCGGTGCGCTCCACGACCTCCGGCTCGGTGTGGCTGGAGAGGAAGACGATGGGGACCTCGCGGTGTGCGAGGATCCGCTCGGCCGCCGCGGTCCCGTCGACGCCCGCGCCGAGGTCGATGTCCATGAGGACGAGGTCGATGTGAGGATTCCGGAGAACGGCGTCAACCGCGGCGCCCCCCGAGGAGGCGACGATGACGGCGAATCCGCGCCGCTCCAGGAGCGCCGCCTCGTCCATCGCGATGATCGCCTCGTCCTCGACCAGAAGGATCGTTTTGCCATTGAGCATATCGGACATTGCCGTCTCCTGCGCGTGATGATCGAGGTGCGTCGTCAGTCGGGAATGGGCACGCACCGCGAGGTGAACGAGATCCCCTGCTGACCGTGGGTGCCGATCATGATCGACTCCACCAGCGGAGCGCCCGCGCCGGATGCCGCCCGCCAGCGCACGATGAAGTTCGCGCCGGTCCCGCCGCTCGTGTCCGATTCCCTGACATAGTACTGCACCGTCTCCAGCGGGTTGAGCGCGCGGGGCGTCGCGAGGTAGCTTTTCAATTTACGCCCCGCCGTATCGTAGAAGTCCACGGCGGTTATCATGATGGCGTTTCGCAGGTCCGTGTTGTGGATGGCCAGGGTCACCGCGAGGTTCATCGCATGCTGCCGGTCGCCGTAGTGGACGGCGGAGTAGACCGGGACGTAGCATGCGGACGGCCGGGGGGCGGTCCCCCTCTGTTTCGGCGCGGCCGCGCCCGCGGTCAGGAGCAATGCCGCAACGCCGATCGATACGATGCACAATAACGCTTTCATGTGCCTGCCTCCGTATGGGGTTGATTCCCGGCCTCGCCGGGTGCGACGAGCGATTCGAACGCCTTCTTTCCCGCCGGCGTCCCGATGATGGCCACGTGGTCGTTCTCGCGAAGGGAAAAATCGGCGTCCGGGTTCGGGGTGAAAAGGCCGTCGCGGAAGACGCCCACGACGGACACGCCGGTGCGCGATCGGACGGCGAGGTCCTTGATGGAGCGCTCCGCGGCCGGGCTCTCCGGGGCGATGTCGATCCAGGCGAGCTCCAGGAGGTGCGCGGCGCTGCGCAGCCCCGCGAGGAGCGAGTAGTCGGCGTTGGCGCGTAGCAGCGGCGAGGAGCGCGACCGGCGGACGTCGTCGGTGTACTGCTGGATCGCCGCGGCCGGATAATCCAGCGCCAGAAGCGATTGCCGTATGATCTCCAGGCCGGCCTCGAACTCGGGGCGCACCACCTCGCGGACGCGCATGGCGTAGAGCTCGTCCGCCTGCTCGTCGCTGTCGCCCCGCGCGATCACGGCGATCCCGGGCGCGAGCGAGAGCGCGGTCGCGATGATCGTGCGCGCCGACTGTATCGACGGCACCGTCATGATCAGCAGCCGCGCACGCATGACGCCCGCGGCGGCCAGGACCGGCTCCTGGGTTGCGTCGCCGAAGACGGTGGTGCAGCCGATGCCGCGCGCCTGCTCGAAGCGGCGGAAGTCCTGGTCGATCACCGCGCAGGCGACCCCTAGGTGGTGGAGGATGCCCGCGATGGTGGCGCCCACGCGGCCGCCGCCGGCGATCACCACGTGGTCGGTAAGGCCGCCCGCCGGCAGGTTCACGGTCTGATAGCGCTCCGTGCGGAAGTAGCGGTTGCGCAGGGAATAGAGCGGGCCGGCCAGCATCGCCAGGAACGGCGTCACGATCATGGTGATGACGGCCGTCGCCAGGATGAGGGCGTAGAGCCCGCGGTCGATCACGTTGTTCTGCAGGCCCGTGCGCGCGAGCACGAACGAGAACTCGCCGATCTGCGCCAGGGAGAGACCCGCCGCGAGCGGGACGATGTTCCGGTACCGGAAGGCCCGCGTGATCGCGAAGAATATGATGAACTTCGCGCCGATGACCGCGGGTACGAGCATCGCCACCGTCGAGAGGTTGGCCAGCAGAAACGCCGGGTCCAGCAGCATGCCGATGGAGGTGAAGAAGAACAGGCCGAAGATGTCCCGCAGGGGGATGATGTCGCTCAGGGCCTGATGGCTGTACTCCGACTGGTTTATCACCATGCCCGCCACGAACGCCCCGAAGGCCAGCGACAGCCCGAAGAGGTGCGTGCAAAATCCCACGCCCAGCCCGATGGCCGTGACCGTGATGAGGAAGAGCTCCCGCGACTCAAGCCGCGCGACCGTCTTGAGCACCAGCGGCAGCACGCGCATGCCCACCATGACGATCGCCCCCAGCAGGACGGCCGCCTTGAGGATCACCAGCCCCAGGGACGCGAGGTCGCCCGTGGACACGAGGTGCGGGATGAAGATCATGAGCGGGATGGCCGCCAGGTCCTGCACGATGAGCATCCCCACCATCACCCGGCTGGAAAGCGTCCCCATGAGCCCGCGGTTCATGAGCGTTTTGAGCACCACCATCGTGCTCGATAGCGACAGCGTCATCCCCAGGACGACGGACGCCGGCGCGGGCAGTCCCATGAGGCGCCCCATGCCGAATCCGAACAGCGCGGTGAGCGCGATCTGGACCGTCGTGCCGATGAGCGCGACGGCGCGCACGGAGCGGATTTCCTTAAAGGACAGGTCCAGGCCGATGGAGAACAGCAGCAGCGCCACGCCGATCTCCGCCAGGAGCTCGATGCGCGGCACGTCGGATACGGTGATGCCGCCGGTGTGCGGCCCGATGATGATCCCGCCGATGATGTAGCCCACGATGGGAGGGATCCCCAGGCGGTTCGCGACCAGCCCCGTCGCCAACCCGGCGATGATGATGTAGATGATGTCTTCCGCGAGTCCCATAATCGATCATGTGGTCCACGGTGAAGGCCGCTGGGGCGTATCCCTGAGAAAACGACCGTTCCCACGGATCGATTAATGACGATGATAGTTCTTGCGGCAAGTACAATTCTGTTTCATCGAAACGGCATTTTCGCCGAAAAATCGCAACCGTTTGTCGGACAATGCTGTCGCTATCGGAGGAAAGAAAAAGGCCGGTTCGCGAAATAAAGGTTTGTTTATATAGCGTGCTTTATGTACGTTGATCGCGCAATCGGTTATCGATTGTGGGTGCTATTGCAGAACCGGAACATGGCCTCTTGCATCATGCGATGATGCGCCGGTATCGCCAACCGCACGTATCGTTACGGGATGCCGCGATCACGCGGCCTCGCCGCATCGGTCCCACCGTCATAGTCGTCCTTTGTGTCGTCGGAACAAAACTGTATTCTCGAGGAGTGTACGCCATGTCCACCATAGCCCTGGTCGAAGCCAGCGCGGACTCGACCCATTACTACAGCAGTACCTATCTTCCCCGCATGGGCATGCCCACGCTGGGCGCGGTGCTCGCGCGCGCGGGCCATGCGTGCGACATCTGGTTTCAGGCCATGCCGGGCTTCGACGAGGAGCGGCTGTTCGAGTACGATATCGTGTGCATCAGCTCGCTGTCCAATACCATCGACGAGGCCTATCGCCTGGCCGACGCGCTCACGGCGGCCGGCCGCACCGTGATCATGGGAGGCGCCCACGTGTCGTTCCTTCCCGATGAGGCGCTGGACCATTGCCCCTATGTCGTCATCGGGGAGGGCGAGGACGTCCTGCCGGCGCTCGTCGACGCCCTCGCGCGGGGAGGACCGTTGGATGAAATACGAGGACTGGCCTACCGCAGCCCGGACGGACGCGCGCGCATTTCGGCCACCGCCGGCCTGGTCGACTTCGAGCGCCTGCCGTCGCCGGATTTTTCGCTCTCGCCGCAGGTCGCGCCGGGCAACACGCCGCCCATCGTGACCACCTCGCGCGGCTGCCCGCACGACTGCAGCTTTTGCAGCGTGACCAGCATGTTCGGCCGGAAATATCGCTTTAAATCGTCGGCGCAGGTGATCGAGGAGCTGCGGCCCCTGAAGCACCGTAGCGTCTTCTTCGGCGACGACAATATCTACGCCAGCCCTCGCCGCGCCAAGGCGCTCCTTCGCGATCTGATCGCCGCGGACGCGCTGCCGCTGCGCTGGTCGGGGCAGATGACGGTGAAGGCGGCGCTCGACGAGGAGTTCCTCGGGCTTCTGCGGGAGACGCGCTGCCGGATCATGTACATCGGCATCGAATCGGTCGACCCGGAGACCCTGAAGGGTTACGGGAAGGCGCACCAGGCCGACGCCATCGCGCACTGCATCGAAAATATGCACCGCTACGGCATCGGCGTGCACGGCATGTTCGTCGTGAACGCCGACGACGGCCCGGACGCGGTGAAAAAGATCGTCGATTACGCCATCGCGACCGACATCGACACCATACAGATTTGCGCGCTCACGCCCTTCCCGGGGACCGCGGCCTACGATGAATTCAAGGGCCGCTTGCTGCACACGGAATGGAAATACTTCGACGGGATGCACGTGGTGGTCGACCCCTCCGCCTGCACGGCCTATGAATTGCAGATGACCATCGTGCGCGAGCTCAAGCGCTTCTACAGCCTCACGCGCGTATTGGGCGCGTATCGACGGGGACGCGCCTGGCGGTTAAAGTACCGCGCGGGCGGCTATTACATCGCCCGGCGTTGGGTGCGCGAAAACCGGGAATATCTCTCCCAGCTCCGCGACGAATTGTGCCCGCGCACCCGGACATGGCGTGCGGGCGAACCGATCGTCGCGCCGGAGCCCGTACCCGGCGGGGTGTCGCGCTGATGACCGGCTGACGCGAATACTCCCGCGCGATCCGCCCGGCGGCGGTCAGTCCTTTTTCTTGGGCGGAATGCTCAGGGCGCCGTCGCCCGCTCCATCGGCAACGCTCAGGGCCCCGTCCGCGCCGCCCAGCGGCGCCGGGGAGAGCCAACCGCGCTCCGCGGTCCCCAGGCGCGACTGTATCCGCTCGATCGCCTTCGCCGCCGCCGACCGGACAAACGGATTGAGCGAACCCGACGACACCCGGTAGAGCGGCTCCACGGCCGCGACGCTTCCGCACTGCCCCAGCGCCTCGACGATGGGCACGCGCAGGTCGCCGCCGTCGCGCGCGAGCTCCGCGAGCAGGAACGGCCCGGCCGCCGGATCGGCGTTATGCGAAATTACGCCGAGGATCGCCTCCCGGACCTCCTCGGACTCGCGGCGTTCGTACGCCCGCACGAGCTCGTCGGTCCCGCCGCGCTGGCCCTGTTCCCGTTCTTGAAGGATTCCCAGGATGCGCAGGGCCGCGCCGTCGTGAACGGTGTCCGCCAACGCCAGCATGCCCAGCAGGTGCGCGAGTCCCCGAGCGCCCAGATGCCGCGCGGCTTCGATCTGCATGTCGATGTCCGGGTCCGCGAGGAGCTCGGCGAGCAGCTTCGCGACGTGCGGATCGTTTCGAAATCGGTCCACAAGCAGGGCGAGGTAGTGCATGCGGTCGAGGCCGTCGCGGTCCCTGACCGAATCGATGAGTTCTTTTCGTGTCGACTCCGTGTCGGTGGGGCCTGTTCGACGAATAAAACCACGGTGGGCGATGATGTAGACGATGAATGCGAGAAAGCATATCATCATGATCAGGGCGAAGTACATTCCCGCCGACGAGTCCTTGCTGTTGATCGCCGCAATCAGTAGTAGGAGAATGCTCGCAATCGCGATCTTTTCAATGATTCCCATCGGAGCCTCCCATGTCACCCTCGCTCGATGCGATGGGCGCCGGACGTGCTGTGACGCTCGATGATAGTGCGTGCACGGCAGTAACGACGACATTTCATCAACTCGAATGATTCACACGCGCATGCGGTATGTGTACGCATGGATCCGCATCCCGATCAAGGATTTTTTCATGTTCGCCGAGATCGCATGCATTCCGCTACGGCAGCACGAGAATTCCGCTTGTTTTTTTCTCCGCGATTGTGTATGCTTACCATGATGATTGCGATCGCATGCGTATCGCTGCGAGCAGGGGAGGGTCGCTATGGAGGGCATTCGATATATGATGTGGGCGCGGTGCGTCGCGCTCGTGTGCGCGTTGTGGGTGGTCGCGGTGCCGGCGTCGGCGAAGCGCGAATCCTCGGAGCGCGCCGTATCGTCGAAGATCGACCGGGTGATGGTCTATTACGACCGCGCGCTGGTGACCCGCGTCGCGCGGATCGACGCGATCCCCGCGGGGGTGTCCGACATCATCATCCCCAATCTGCCGCCGCTGTTGCAGGACGATTCCGTGCGCGCCCGGATCGTCGAGGGGGCCGAGGTGAAGATCCTCGACGTCGAGGTGAAGTTGGTCCGTCTGGAGAAGGCGCCCGAGGAGAAGGTGCGCGACCTGCAGGAGCGTCTCCAGGAGCTTGGCGACGAGCGGACGCGGAACCAGAACCGCCTCAAGGTGCTCGAGCGCGAGCGGGAATATCTCGCCAAGGCGCGCGACAGCTTTCTGGGCGTGAACCGCCCGCCGCGCCCGGCCGGGACCGCGGACGCGCAGGACCCGGTGCGGCTGCGGATCAAGGACTATGATGCGATGCTGTCGTACCTGAAGGACAAGTATGCGGCGAACGCCGACGCGGTCCTGCGCGCGGAGCAGAAGGGGCGCGCGATCGCCACGAGCATCGACCTCGTGAAGGGGGAGCTCGCGAAACTCAACGTGGGGCAATCCGCCATACAGAGCAAGAAGCTGGTGCGGGTGACCGTGGACGCGCATCGCGGCGGTTCGTGCGCGCTCGAGATATCGTACATCAATTACAAGATCAAGTGGCGTCCGGCCTACGATATCCGCGTGGCGTTGGACGATAAGAAGATGGATTTTACCGGATACGGCATCGTCGACCAGTCGAGCGGCGAGGACTGGATCGACGCGAAATTATCATATTCCACCGCGCAGCCGTCGGTGCGCGGCAGCCTGCCGGACCTCCTGCCGCTCTATGCGACCGATGCGGGCAAGGTGCGCGCGTCCAGCGGGAAGCAGTCGCGGGGTTTTGCGAGCCAGAGCCTGATGAACAAGGCGGTCCTCTCCGGCGACCTGGGCGGCGCGCGGGAGGGGCGGGCCTCCGACGAGCCGGTCTCCGAATCGGCCGCCGACGCCTCCGCCGACCGGAGCGCGGGGTCGCTCGTGTTTTCGGTTCCGCGCCGCTCGAACGTCCCGAGCGACGGATCGCCGCACCGCACGGTGATCGGCCGCTATTCCTTCCCGGTGAAATTCGAGTACCTGAGCGTGCCGCGTCTCTCTCCCTACGCCTATCTGCAGGCGGTGGGGACCAATGGGATGAAGGAGCCCGTCTTGCGAGGCGATCTCAACATCTTCATGGGCAACGACTTCGTGGGCTCGGCGTACACGGACACCATCCTTCCCGGGCAGGATTTCGAGCTCTCGCTGAGCGTGAACGAGAATGTCCGCGTGACCCGCTCCCTCGAGGAGAAGGAGGAGAAGAAGGCGAGCTTCATCACCGGCGCGCAGAGGACCACCTACGCCTTCCGGATCAAGGTCGAAAACTACAGCGGCGGCGATATCGTGATGAACGTGATCGACCAGATCCCGGTGAGCGAAACGCAGGAGATCGAGATCGACGAGGTCCGCTTCTCGCCGGAGCCGACGGTCCGCAGCAAAAAGGGCATCCTCAAGTGGCAACTGCCGGTGCGGTCGCGCGAGACGCGTGAAATATCCTTTTCGTTCTCGGTGAACGTCCCCAAGGGCAAAGAGGCGGCCTTTTTCCGCACCGGGCTCTCGCCCGCGCAGTATCTGCAGAACCTCTCGCGGCAGAACGTCGACTACTACCAGGAGAACATGGATCAGCCGTCGTCGCCGCGGAAGAAATCCCCGGCGATGCGCCAGATGCTGAAATAAACGGAGGTGTCCGCACATGGACCTGAGCGCCATAAAACGTCTGGATGTGATCTTGCTGTGCGGCGTGTACGGCGCCGGAAAAACGGAGTTCGCGCAACGGTTTCTCAAGCAGCCCGACCGCAGCCGGGTGAGCCGCAACGAAATTCGCAAGATGATGTTCGAGATGACCCGCTTCGGGCAGAAATGGACGGCCGCGGATTTCACCGAGGAGGACGACATTCTGGTGAAACACATCGAGCGGAAGGTGCTGGAGCACTTCCTGTTCAACAAGCGCCGGGTGCTGGTCATCAACACCTTCGCCACCAAGCGTTCGCGCCAGGGCATCGTGGGGATCGCGAAGCAGATGAACAAGACCATCGGGGCGGTGTTTCTCAATATCCCCCTTGAGAAATGCCTGCTGCGCTACAAGGAGCACAACCCCACGCTCCCCGAGCGCGTGATCACGTCCATGTTCAACAAGATCGAGCTCCCGGACCGTCGCGAGGGTTTTACCGACGTGCTGGTGGTAACGGACTTCTAGCCGCGGGTGCGCGCCTACTGGACCCCGCGCTCGTTGAAGAACCCCCGATAGGCCATGTCGCTTCCCAGGATGTGATTGGTGAGCCAGTCGCGAAGGAAGGTCATGAGCTCGAGCGAGAAGGTCGTCTTTCCCGCGACGAACCGCTCGTGGAAATCGGCCACCTGGGCCTTGAGCGCCTCGTGCTCCGCGCGGTGTTTTTCGAGGGCGGGGTAGCCGTGGAGCGCCATGTAGTCCTCTTCGTGCTTGAAATGTATGATGGTGTACCGGATGAGGCTTGAGAGGATCTCCTCCATCGTCTTCTTCGCGCTCCCGATGGTGAGGGCGTTGTTGAGCCGGTTGACGAAGCCGACCAGGTTTTTGTGCTCTTCGTCGAAAACCTGCACGCCGACGCTCAAGTTGTCGCTCCACTGTATGTAGTCCATGGCGTTCTCCGCGAGTGGTGTATGTAAATACGTAGCACGGATGCCGTCCTGCGGCAATAATTTTGTCGGTGCGATGGGACGTTTTTTTACGGCGCGCGACGGTGGCGATAGGTCAATCGCGATGATGTCGTCTTGAGGATCGCATTCGCTACAACCTCTCGGCATCAAGAAGCCGCCGCGCTTTGAACGCGCCCACCTCGATGTGCGCCACCCGCGTTGGCGTGGGCACGCGATACGACGACACGCAGCTCATCATGAAATCGGCCGCCTCGTCCACGCCGATGCGGTGGCCCGGCGACACGAACACGGGCCGCACGCCCGTCCGCGTTCGAAGCGTCACGCCGATGGGCGCGCCGGAGGGATCGACAAGGTAGGTCCGCGCGCCACGCTCGGCCGGGGGTTCGGTGCAGGCGCCGTACAGGCGCGATTTCGCGCACCCGATGGACGGGATGCCCGTCACCAGTCCCAGGTGCGCGGCGATGCCCAACCGACGCGGATGGGCGATCCCCTGGCCGTCGAACACCAGGAGGTCGGGCCGGATGGCGAGCTGCGCAAGGGCCGCAAGGATGAGCGGTCCCTCGCGAAACGAGAGGAGGCCGGGCACGTACGGAAAGCCGATGGCCCCCTCCGCGAATGCGCGGTCCACAATGACGAGCTCGGGATACGAGAAGGCGATGATGCCGCAATACCCGCGCGCATCGGCGCGCCCGAGCGCGATGTCGATTCCGGCGACGGTGCGGACCGGATCGGGCATCCCGCCGATGACGACGCTTTCGGCAAGCTCGCGCTGGACCCGGACGGCCTCGGCCGGCGTGACGTCCCAGGGGTGCGATATCATGGCGTCCTCGAGTTTGGAAAAATGTTGATGCTTTTTTTACGCCATCGGCCCAAATTGGGCAAGTACAATCGGCGGAAAACACATGGGAAAGATTCTATCATATATCCCGATCGCGCTTGCGCTCGTTTCATTCGCAGTATTCCTGCGCCCGGCGCCGTCCCTCTGCGCCGAGGAGCGCCTGTCGACGGTCGTCGTCGAGTTCGAGGAGAAGGAGAACACCGGGATCGAGCTGGTCTCGCGCCAGGTGAGCGAGCGGCTCGTCCTGTATTTGCAGGCGTCGGGGCTGTATGCGGTGGCCGAGCGGCCGCTGGCGTGGACCTATGTCCGGGCGAAGCGGCCGGACCTGCCCGCGCCGGCCGTGCGCGATACGACGGTCGCCATCGGGCAGGTGTTCGGGTATCGGGTCGTGGTCATCGGCTCGATCACGAAGATCGACAATCGCGTGATCATCATCGCCGAGGCGGTGAACGTGGACAAGCGGACCACCGTGGCCCACGCCAAGGTCGAGTTTTTCGAGACGCGCGATATGGACGATCGTGTCCACGATCTCGCCGGGCAGATCATACGCGGGGAGCGGCGCGCGGGCCGGAAAACCGCCGAACGCCCGGCGGACCTCATGCTGCGGCATCGGATCGGGTTCCGGCTGGGGACGGGCTACCTGTTCAATGACACCCGGACAGACGACAGCAAGGGATTTGCGCCGCTCGCCGTGGGCGCCTTTTATAACGGGCCGTTTCTCGACGTCGAGCTCTTCGGCATCACGCCCCCCACGAACGCGGCGCTCTTGTCCGGCGCCATCAACGCCTATCCCACGCAGGTCTTTGGGGTGGGGCTGGGCTATTTCTGGATATACGATCATCTCGAGCTGGCCCGTCGTGACCGGCTGCTCAAGGAGTATCACAAGGGCGAATACCAGTCGGCGGTCGCGGGCGTCGTGGTGCGCGCGCCCTTCGGGCTCAAGGTGTCCTTCTACGTCGGGTTTCCGGTGTCGGGCACCATCGATTATCAGGACGAGGACAATGCGTGGTATCGGTACGACATCCGCGAGCGCTATCAGATGGCGCCGCCGTCGCTCATGGGCTTCGTCGAGTACCGGTTCAACGAGTATATCTCGGTCCGCGCATCGTATCATCAGGGCGGCGGCGGAGCCGAGATCAGATCGAAGCCGGAGGGGAGCGATCCCTTCCCGACAATGCATATGGACACCAAGATCATCACCGTTTCCGTCGGGTATGGCGTCGATCTGTAGCGGAAATCGTTAAAATATTGACAGACCTGTACGATATATATATAAAGAGTCCCATATATGCCGGACGGGCAGGAGGGTGCCGATGTATTGCCATAATTGCGGGAAGGACGTCATCGAGGGTGGCGTATACTGTTCGTTCTGCGGCTCCACGCTCGACCATCCCCGGGACGATGCCGGCGGGCGGCCGCTCTACCTGCTCAAGCCGGTGTTCCTGAGCATCAAGATGCTCGCCGCGACGGTCGCCTGGCAGATCTTCCTCACGCTGTGGGCCATGGTCATCTTCGGCATCGTCGGCGTTCTCATGATAAGCCATTTCGGCTGGGACACCTCGCACTGGTATTTCGTGATCACCGCCGGCGCGGTCTTCTTTATCATGACTCCGGTGGCCTACATCATCATCATGCTCAACCGCTACACGCGCACGGAGTACCGGTTTTACAAGGACCGCCTGGAGTATTGGGAGGGGTATTTCCGGCTTCGGAAAAAACAGCTTCGGTACGCTGACATGATCGAGATCAACCTGAAGCGCGGGATCCTGCAGCGCCTCTCGCAGCTGGGGGACATCGTGATATCCTCGTCGGCGACCAGCGCATCGGACGGGATCGCGGAAAGCGGCATCCGCATTTTCGACATCTACGAGCCGGACCCGGTGTTCAATTATCTCAAGAAAAACGTGCGCAGCGGTGCGGCCTCGTAATAACGGATAGAGGCGGGTCGGTGACCCGCCTCTACGTGTGCGCGGACAAACGCGTATGATCGTTACTTGATGGAAATCTTTACGCTGAAGGTTCTCGCCGGCTTCGCCTTCTTTTCCCACGGGCGGGCATAGGCCAGGTCGATCGCGCCGTCCCCCTCCTTCGCGGCCGTGAAGGTGAACACCTGGTGATCGACGCCGCCCACGATCTTCTCGGCTCGTTTTTCCACCTCGACCTCCGGTTTTCCTTGAAGCGAAACGATCTGCGGCGACTTCGTGACCTGCCAGCTAAAGCCGGTGCTCATCTGCGACTTCAGCCGTATGCGGAACGACTCGCCCTTCGCCAGGGACACCGTAGTTCCGTTGTCGGCGTCGGCGATGGTCTTCATGTCAGCCTTGTTTTTCTCACAGCCCGCGCACAACACGAAGGTGGTCGTAAGCAGCGCGGTGAACAGCAATAACTGCAGTTTCTGTAGCATGACAACTCTCCATAGTTAGAACTTTTCGCTCGTCGGGACCATCCAGGCCGATCCGTAGCCGATATTGTTGCACCCGTACTCGATCCACATGTATCCCTTTTCGCCCCACTGCGTGCCCCAGGAGTTCTTGATGAGATACGATTTCTTGCTGTCGTCCCAACCCACGATCACGATCCCGTGATTGACGTCGCGCGGGCCGATGGTCGAGATGTGCTCGTCGAAGATGCCGCCGGCAAAGGCCTGGAAGGCCGGGGTGACCTTCACGGTCGATGCGATGGGGCCGTACTTGCACAGGGCGCGCTTCATTTCGGCCACGGAGGGGATCCCCGCATCCTGCTTCACGTATCCCCAGGCGGCCACCTTGTAGGTGGTGCGCGGGAAGGCGGTGCAGGAGCCGTCGGCGTTCCGGTACGGCACGCTTGTCGTGAGGACGGCGCCGGTCCTCGTCCAGTACTCGAACACCTTGCCGTACCAGCCGCCCTCGCAGGTCCCGGCCTTGCTGCCGCGATTGTCTGCGGCGCAGTTGACCAGCTGCTGCTCCGAGAGGTTGAGCGACACGCGGTTTGCGGTGAGATAGATCGCCTCGTACACGGCGCAGGCGGTGAAGGCCCAGCAGCTCCCGCAGGTGAGCTGGTGCTTCACGGGCGTCATTTTGCCGGCGTCGCGCCAGTTGAAGGCGGGCGCATTGGGGTCGGCCACCATGCCCAGGTGCGACGAATCGTCCGGCTTCGCGCGGTCCGCATCGTCGGTGCGGGTATCGTCGGCCCGACGGTCGTCTCCGGGCGCCTCGTCCTTTCGGGAATCGTCGCGATACTCATCGCGCTTGGTCTCTTCCCGGTACTCCTCGCGCTTGGTTTCCTCGCGCCGTTCGGGGCGCTTTTTCCCGCCTCCCCGCTGTTTCTTTTCGTTGTACTCGGCGAGCTTCTTTAAAAATTCGAGGAAGAGTTTCTCTCCGGCCTGGCTTTGGATTTTCGCCTCGCGGTTCAGATTGCTGGGCGATTTCGCGCCCGTGATCTCCTCGATGCGGTATTTGAGCGCCTCGGTCATCTCGGCCTTGAACTTCCAGTGGTTCTCCTTGATTTGCTGCCGGATGGCCTCGACCTGCTGGCGCACCTCGGCGAGGTCCTTCTGCTGTACCTCGCGCTGGCGCTGCACCGCCTCCTTGTACTTCTTGCCGTACTGCGAAAACGAAACGTTCGTATCGCCCGTGATGAACGCAACAGCGAGCGCGCTCACGCATAGGATCCTGAGGGCTCTATTCATGGTGACCTCTCTGTGTCCGTTATTGCCCGCACTGTGGCGTCGAAGCGCCATCGATGTCCGTTCCATACTAGACGACGGTCGTTCGGGCATGTGCAATTATTTTTATTGATAAGCAGGCATCGGGTAAAATTCAAATTCTTTTTTTAAAAGAGGGGTGATATTTCTTATATGCGCAAATATCAACTAATGTCAATAATGCAATCGCCCGGTAAAACAATACGAGGCCCCCTTCGCATGCTGGCCGATACTTCTAGCATGGGGCGAAAAAAGCGATGAAGGTGCTACTCACCGGTTCGGCCGGGTTTATCGGGCATCATGTCGCCCGGCGGCTTTCGGCGTTGGGATGCGAGGTCGTGGGGCTCGATAGCATAAACGACTACTACGATCCGGCGCTCAAGATGGCGCGACTGCGAGCGTCCGGGATCGATGACAACGCGATCTCGTATGGCGCACTCGCGAGAAGCAGCGCGCTGCCGGGGAACCGATTCATCTGGCTCGATCTGTGCGATGGCGACCGTCTGAGAACGCTCTTCGAGGACGAGCGGTTCGACGCGGTGTGCCATCTGGCCGCGCAGCCGGGCGTGCGCCATTCGCTGATCCGGCCCGCATCGTGCGTCGAGAGCAATATCAACGGGTTTGCCGTTATGCTCGAGGCATGCCGCGCGGCGCCCGTGCGCCATCTCGTGTTCGCCAGCAGCTCGTCGGTGTACGGGCTCGGGGGGCGCGCCCCGTACTCGCCGCACGGTCCCGCCGATCACCCCATCAGTCTCTACGCCGCGACCAAGCGCGCGAACGAGCTCATGGCGCACGCCTACAGCCATCTCTACGGCATCCCGACGACGGGCCTGCGCTTCTTTTCCGTCTACGGCCCCTGGGGGCGGCCGGACATGGCGTATTTTTCGTTTACGAAGCGCATCATCGACGGCGATGCGATCGAGCTCTTCGGGGACGGGGGCCTGCGGCGCGATTTCGTGTACATCGACGATGTGGTCGATGCGGTTGTTGCCGTGCTTGAGCGACCGCCCCTGCCGGACGGGGCGTGGGACGGTGCCGATCCGGCCTCGTCGGCCGCGCCGTATCGTATCTACAACGTGGGAAGCGGGGCGTCCGTGTCAATCGAGGAGTTCGTGCGCGCCATAGAGCACGCGCTGGGCGCAACGGCGACCGTCATCGCGACGCCCCGCCAGCCGGGCGATATGCTCGCGACCCGCGCGGACATCGCCGACCTCGCGCGCGAGTTCGGCTATCGCCCGCGCGTGCCCTTTGCCGAGGGGCTTGCGCGTTTCGTGGCGTGGTATCGGGAATACTATCGCGCGTAGCGCCTAGTCGCAGGGGTGCGATACGGCGATGCCGTACTTCTTGCTGAGGTAGCAGTCGACGGCGAACCCGTCGGTTTCGCTGAGGGCGTTGTTATACACGATTATCTCTGCGATGTCGCCCTGATAATACATGACGCCGTTTTGGCTCCCAATACTCGGAGCGCTCGGGCCATTGAACCATGTTGTCGATGAGTCGTAGGCCAAGTTCAATGTTCCACCGGATGAAGCGCCGTTAAGAAATAGCGAGGCGTTCTGTCCATTTAGCACAAAAACAGCGATATGGGGCGTTGTGGGCGTTAAGGGACTTGTGATGGATAGAAACTCCGGGGTTGCCTGTGAGTCGCCAACGGTTCCGGTAATTGAAACCGTGCTAATGTGCAATCCGATAAACGGTGTCGAACCCGCCGTCACCCCTTGGTCATAGATGATATGCCGTCCGCCTCCCGGTCCAGTGTACGCACCGACATAGAAAATGGTAAAAGACGAAAAGTTCATGAACTCGGAAGCGAGAATATATGAACTACCGTCAAATCGCACTGCGGGCATTCCGTTAAAGGCGGTATGGAAATATCGCGGGTTTGAAAAAACCACAGTGGTGATTCCATTCCCCGAAGCATCGGGCCAGTCGCTTATAACGGTCCCATCGGGCAGGGGAGTTATCCCGTCAGCCTTCAGCCACAGCGCAAGACCGGCGACGTCCGAGGGAAGACGCCCGCTTGTTTTCAAATCCTGTGCTTTCGATGTCAAATCGAACAGGTCTTGTTGATTGCAGCCTGCCGCAATCAACACCACTGACAGAATTATGGCCGAGAGAACCCGTTTCATCGTTTCACCGTGCCGAAGGATGTAATGAGCGTCAGCTTCACACTTGAAGATACGGAAAAAACGAGGATCCGTCAAGCGGCGCGTCAGAACTCGAACAAAATCATCGTCACATCGTCCTCGAACTGGTCGGTGCCGCTAAAGGCGACGAGGTCATCCAGCAGACGGTCCAACGTGTTGGTCTCGCCGGCGAGGATGAGCTCGCGGACCTTCTCCGTCATGCGCTTCTTCGAGTACATCTCGTGGGAGCCGTTCATCTGCTCGATGATCCCGTCGGTAAAGAAGAGCACCTTGTCGCCGGGCTCGATGTCCTGCTCCACGACCCCGAAGCGCGCATTGGGCATGAGTCCCAGCCCCGTCCCCGGGCACTCGATGGGCGTGAAGTCGTTCAGGCGCGCTTTCCAGACGAGCGGGTGGTGGTGCCCGGCCTTGGCCAGGACGATCCGGCGCTCTTCGGTGTGGATCACCGCATAGTAGCAGGTCGCGTAGAGCTGCGCGATCACCTTGTGGAAATGGTCGTTGAGGAAGGACATGAGCTCGATGGGCTTTTCGCCCAGGTCCGCAAGCACGATGGAGAGCGCGCTCTTGAGCACGCCCGTCGCGAGCGCCGCGGTGATGCCGTGGCCCTCGAAGTCCGCGATGATCATCCCCACCACGCCGTCACGGAGCTGGAAGACGTTCAGGAAGTCGCCCCCGATCGCGATGGACGGCTTGTAGATATAGGAGTGCCGCACGCCGTTGTCCGCGGTGTGCTCGGTGCGCAGGTAGTCGGTGTTGATGAAATAGCGCTGGAGCTTCTTGGCCAGCGACAGGTCGCGGTTGATCTCGTCGAGCGCCTCGCGCTTCTCGCGCAGGTCGTGCTGCGCGAAGGTGAAATTGGAGATGATGTTCCGGAACCGCGAGAAGGTCTCCTTGAGGCAGTTCTGGTGGAAGGCCGCCTTGATTACTATGTTGGCAGCGAGCAGCCGGTCGAAGTCGCCCCGGTTGAGCGTGAAGATCTCCGTGGCCTCCTCGGTGACCACGTTCGCCGAGCGCGGCAGGTTGTCGATGAGCGAGAACTCCCCGAAGTACTGCCCCTTGTAGAGGTGGCTGATGAGCACCTCGGACCCGTTCTCCTCGGTCTTGGTGACGCGCACCGTCCCCGACTTGATGATGAACATCGAGTCCCCGATGTCGCCCTCCTTTACGACCAGGCTCTCGGCCGGGAGCTCGTGTGTCGACAGGATCGGCACGATGAGCGCGAGGTCCTCGCGGCTGAGCCCCTGAAAGATGGGAATCTCCGAAAGTATTTGTATGATATGTTCCATGGCGAATCGCTTCCTCGTGGTGGTTGTATGCGCGTCGGTCCCGTGCGGGCCCTGCGCCCGCGTTTTCCTCACTTATTTCTATCGGCACATGAGCGTGCGAAGATACGAACTTTTAAGGGCATCGGTCCAAGCGCCGGGAGGGGCCGACCGCCGGGCTTCGCGCCGCGCTGCGCCGGGATAATTAATTTGACATTTTCCTTGGCCGAAACATTCGTGATTACATTGCAGGCCGGCTCCTACATATTTGTATAGCGCTGCGGGGCCGGCGGCGAAAACAAAGCGCGGAGGCGCACATGCATAGCCTGGGAATCAACATAGGGTCGTCGAGCGTGAAGGTGGCCATGCTGGAGGGAAACGGGATCCTCTGGAGCGAGGTCGTTGCGCACGAGGGCAATATCTTCGATACGCTGAGAAAAGTCATGCAGGGCAAGGACTTCCCCGCCGACCTGAAGACGCTGGTGACGGGCACCGAGGGCCGGCACCTGCTCACCGTGAACAGCGTGATCGAGCCGCTGTGCGTCGAGGAGGCGCTCGCGCGCGTGAACACGAAGGTCGACGCCGTCGTGTCCATGGGCGGGGAGGATCTCGTCGTCTACACCATCGACGCGAACGGGAAAATCGTCAACAGCTTCTCCGGCAACAAGTGCGCTTCCGGGACGGGCGAGTTCTTCAAGCAGCAGCTCGGGCGAATGGACATGCGCCTGGACGACATCAACGGCATCCCCGAGGGGTGCACGGTGCACAAGCTCTCGTCGCGCTGCTCGGTGTTCATGAAGAGCGACTGCACCCACCGCCTCAACAAGAAGGAGGCATCCAAGGGCGACATCGTCCTCTCGCTCTCCGACGTGATGGCCACCAAGGTGGTGGACTTCCTCAAGCGCGCGCGGATCGGCGGCGGCGCCGTGCTCCTTGCGGGCGGCGTTACGCGAAATAAATACATCGTGGACTATATCCGCCGGCGCCTGCCCGAGCTGACCTTCGTGGTGCCCGACAACGCCGCCTACTTCGAGGCCTATGGGGCGGGGCTCCTCGCGCGCTCCATCGGCACCGTGCTGCCGCCGCTCAAAAAACTCTTCAGGGAGAACCGCGTCGTCTTCGAGCGCTTCAAGAGCCTCAAGACCGCCGAGGGGAAGGTGACCTACATCCCCTCCAAGATGACAAAGGTGCGGCCGAATCGCGAGTACGTCCTGGGCGTGGACGGCGGCTCCACCACCACGAAGGCCTGCCTCATCGACATCGAGACCAACGAGATCACCGCGAACTTCTACGGCCGCACCCACGGCGATCCCGTACAGGCGCTCAAGGAGTGCCTCGTCGAGATGAAGAAGCAGATTAAGGAAGACATCGGCGACGCCCCCATCTCCATCAGCCTCGCGGCCACCACGGGCTCGTCGCGGGAGATCCTCGGGGTGTTTCTCGAGACGCCGGGCGTCTATAACGAGATCATCGCCCATTCAGTGGGAACCACCTTTTACGCGAACGACATCGACACGCTCTTCGAGATTGGTGGGCAGGACGCGAAATACGTGCTGCTCAAGAACGGCGTTCCCATCGACTACGCGATGAACGAGGCCTGCTCGGCGGGAACCGGCTCCTTCCTCGAGGAGTCGGCGCAGGGCGATCTCTCCATCGAGCACGCCTGGGAGATCGGCGATATCGCCATCATGGCCGACGAGCCGCTCAAGTTCGGCGAGCACTGTTCGGCCTTCATCAACTCCGACATTCGCAAGGCGATCCAGCAGGGCGCCACGCGCGAGGACATCACCGCGGGCCTGGTCACCTCCATCGTGTCCAACTACCTCAACCGGGTGGTGGGCAACCGGACCATCGGCAACAAGATCGTGCTGCAGGGCGGCGTCGCGAAGAACAAGGCCATCCCGCTGGCCTTCGCGCTCCTTCTGAACAAGCCCATCATCGTGCCGCCGGACCCGGAGCTCATGGGCTGCTTTGGCGTGGGATTGCTCGCGAAACAGAAGCTCGCCGACGGGTTCCTCGAGAAGACGACGTACGACATCGACGAGATCCTGGCCACCGAGATCGTCTACGAGCGCGAATTCAAGTGCCAGGCCTGCGAGAATTACTGTCCCATCCGCGTGCTCAAGGTGAACGAGCACCGGTACATGTTCGGGGGGCGCTGCAACAAGTATGCGAACATTCGGAAGAAAAAGGCCTTCGACGAGGCCGAGGTGTTCAATTATATCGACGCGCGCAACGATGTGCTGTTCGTCGAGTGCGCGCCCGACCCGGCGACCTTCGTGAAGAAGCGTGACGTCACGGTGGGCGTGCCGCGGTGCTTTTCCGTGTACACGATGTGGCCGTTCTACTCGTGGTTTTTCCATTCGTTGGGCATCGAGGCGGTCCTCTCGAAGAACATCTCCCACGAGGGGGTCGCGCGCGTGGAGAGCGCCTACTGTTTCCCCGCCGAGATCGCGCACGGCGCGGTGCAGGACATCGTGGACCGCGGTACGGACTATATCTTCGTCCCGCACTTCCGCGACCTTGAGGGCTACGAGGAGGGGCTCATCGCCAATTTCTGCCCCATCACCCAGAGCCTGCCGTACTATATCGCCAAGGCCTTCCCCGACGTGCCCGAGTCGAAGTTCCTGAAGCCGGTGATCACCTTTCACTACGGCCTCGACAAGGCCATCGAGTCCTTTCTCGAGTTGGGCGACAGTCTCGGCGTGCCGCGCGGCGATGTGCGTAAGGCCTTCGAGACGGCCTACGAGAAGCAGATCGAGTTCATCCACAAGATCCGCGATCTCGGCAAGCGGGCGATCGAGGAGGCGCGCATCGCGAAGCGGCCGGTGATCGCGGTCCTCGGCCGGCCCTATAACGCCTTCACCCCGGACGCGAACATGGGCATTCCCAAGAAGTTCACCACGCGCGGCTACTCGGTGGTCCCGTTCGACATCCTGCCCTTCGAGAACGAGCTCATCTTCAAGAACATGTACTGGTTCTACGGGCAGCAGGACATGAAGGCGGCGAATTTCCTCAAGAAGGAAGACAATATCTTCGTGACCTATATCTCCAACTTCTCGTGCGCGCCGGATTCGTTCATGCTGCATTATCTCAAGTGGATCATGGGCGTGAAGCCGTTCCTGATCCTGGAGCTCGATTCGCACACCGCCGACGCGGGCGTGGACACGCGGGTGGAGGCGTTCCTGGATATCATCGAGGGCTACCGCTCCAAGCTCGGCGATATCGCGGCGGAGCGCTACGACAACGGCCTGCGCTTCATAAACGAGCGCGGCAAGGATTTCTATATCAAGAACGCCGTCACCAATGAGATTATTCCGATCAAGGACAATCCGCGGGTGAAGCTCCTGCTGGCGAACATGGGCCGGCTGGGCGTGGAGTTATTAGCGGCCTCGGTCCGCTCGGCCGGGATCAACGCATCGGCCATGCCGGTGCCGGACATCCACACGCTGCAGCTGGCGCGCAACCACGCCTCGGGCAAGGAATGCCTGCCGTCGCTTCTGGTGCTGGGGAGCGCCCTGAAGTTCCTCGCCTCCGACAAGTATCGCAAGGACGAGGTGTATCTCCTGTTCGTTCCCACGACCACCGGCCCCTGCCGCACGGGGCAGTATTTCGTCTTTTACGAGAACCTCTTCCGAGACTTGCGCATCGAGAACGTGTTGATGATCACGCTGGATTCGGACAATTCCTACACCGAGCTCGGTCCCAATTTCTCGAAGTTCGCCTGGTGGGGCGTCATCATCAGCGACTACATGAAGGACATCGAGACCTCGCTGCGCTCCTGCGCGGAGAACCCGGTGGCCGCGATGGACCGCTACGACGCGCTGTGGCACAAGATGATCGGCGTGGCCGAGGGCGACGTGACCAAGATCGTGCCGCACCTCCAGGAGTTCGCGCGCGAGATCCGGAAGATCCCGCTCAAGCGGAAACAGGAGGAGTGCCCGCGCGTGCTCATCGTGGGCGAGATCTACGTGCGCCGCGACGATTTCGCCGTGGACGAGATGGTGCGCCGCTTCAGCGAGAAGGGCATCATCGGCAAGGTGTCCGGCGTGTCCGAATGGATCTACTACTGCGACTACACGCGCCATTTCGAGCTGAAGAAACGCCTCTCGCTCATTCCCTTCTATCGGCGCTATTTCTCGAAGGACTTCCGCGATCTGATCAACTGGCACGTCGAGCAGTGGTACAAGCACCGGGTGGAGCACACTGTCAAGAAGGCGCTTGCGGCCACGGGCCTCATCCCGGAGACCCCGCACGACATGAAGAAGATCATGAAGAACGCGAACACGATCTTCGTGACCCCCGAGCTCTACTCGGAGATCTCCATTTCGAGCGGGGTGGCGTCGGCGGCGATGCAGGACGGCTATTCCGGCGTCGTCAACATCTCGCCCTTCGCCTGCCTCATCGGGCGCGTCATCGAGGGGCTGATCACGCCGTGGGCGCGTGAGCGGAAGTATCCGGTGATGTCCATCGAGATCGACGGCAATCTGTTACCGCCGAACGTCATCAACCGGATGGAAATCTTCATGCTGAACGTCCAACGCTTCAAGGAGAACCCCGGTGCCGCCGCTTTCGTGGAATATCACGATAGCGACCGCGTTTCGGTTGACAGGAAGATTATCCGGGAATAAAAAGTCCCGTCGTCCGGATTTATTCGTAGAGCTGCCACGTCATGTTCTTAGGGGGCGTTGGCGATGCCGCGCCGAATGGCGCGGTAGCTCCGCCTGTCCCGCTGGATGGCGCAGCAATCCAGCGATGAAACGATCATGAATTGGCTCCGATCCCACATCGTCCTCGTCGTCGCTATCGGTGTTGCGCTCGCGTACTTATCGGGCGCCGTGCTCAGCTATGAGTTTTTCATCAAATACCTTCTCGCGACCAGCGGATTGTCCTGGCGGGGCGATTTCCTCATCCTGGTCCATCTTGCGATCTCGTGCGTTTTTATCGGGTTTGGCGCGTTCCTCGACCGCCAGTATATCCGCAACCGGGCGGTGGCCCAGGCGGCGCGGTTGCACTCGCTGGCCGTTCGTTACAGCAGCGACGGCATCGCCGTGATCGGGCGGGACGGCGTCTTGCGGTACGCCAGTCCCGGAATTGAGCGCATCTTCGGATACACCGCGGCGGACTTCGGGAACCTCGCGGAGATCATCGATCGCGTGGTGCCCGACCCCGAGGTCCGGCAAACCGTGGTCGCCAACTGGCTTTACGATCGCGATGCCGACAACTCGCCGGACCGCATCTATCCCATCGTGACGGGGAGCGGGGACGCGCGCTGGTGCCGCATCAGGTGCACCAGGATGAACGCGGACGAGCTGGTGGTGAACGCGCTCGATGTCACCGATCTCGTCCGTGCCGAGGAGGCGATCAAGGCGAGCGAGGAGAAGTATCGCGACCTGTTTACGAACGCGCAGGTGGGCCTGTACCGCACCCGTATCGACGACGGCTGCGTGATTGAATGCAACGATCGCTTCGCCCGGCTGCTCGGGTATGAACGCCGCGAGTCCTGCATCGGGACCTGCGTTGTCCTCGATCATTATGTGAACCCTAACCGTCGTGATGATATGCTGCGCGAATTGCGCTCCAGCGGGACCGTGCGGGATTTCGAGTCCGAGTATCGCGCGAAGGACGGGGCGCTGCGGTGGCTTTCGGTAACCGCGCGACTGTTCGGCGATGCGGGCTATATCGAGGGCGCCGCGATCGACATCACCGAGCGGCGGCGCGTGGAGCGCGCCTTCCAGCTCTCGGAGGAGCGCTATCGGCTCGTCGTGGAGAACGCCAACGAGGGCATCATCGTGGTGCAGGACGGTTTTATACGGTTCTCCAACCCCAAGGCGTGCGAGATCACCGGCTACACGGAACGGGAGATCTCCGCGATACCCGTGATGGACTTGATTCATCCGGACGACCGGACCCCGGTCGGCGACCGGTATCTCAAGTACACCCGGCGGAACAAGCCGGCGCACCAGTACGAGTTCCGCATTATCGAGAAGGGCGGGGCGATCAAGTGGCTGTTCGTAAACGTGGTGGCGGTGGATTGGGAGCAGGGACGCGCGGCGCTGCTTTTCTTCAGCGACATCAACCGGCGGAAGAAGGCGGAGAACGCCGTGCGCGAGGAGCGCGACCGGGCGCAGCGCTATCTCGACATTGCGGGCGTGATCATCGTCGCGATCGACGGCTCCCGGCGCGTCACCCTCATCAACAAGCGCGGCTGCGATATTCTGGGATACGCCGAGGACGAGATTGTGGGCCGGGAGTGGTTCGCCGATTTCATCCATCCGGAGGACGCCGGCTGGCTTGCCGAGCAGTATGAGGCCATGATGACGCAGGGGCGCCTGTACAGCGACTGGTACCAGGTCGCGCGCATCGTGACGCGCGAGGGCCAGGACCGGATCATCGCCTGGCACAACACCGTGCTCACCGATGACTTCGGCGTCCCCAGCGGCATCCTGAGCTCGGGCGAGGACATCTCAGAGCAGCGGCGCGCCGAGGCGGAGCGCGCCAAGATGCAGGCCCAGCTTTTACACTCGCAGAAACTCGAGGCGATCGGGACGCTGGCCGGCGGCATCGCGCACGACTTCAACAATCTGCTCACCGCCATCAAGGGCTCGGTGGACCTGGCGCTCTTCGAGGTCGACGAGGGCCATCCGATCCATCCGAACCTGAAGCAGATCCAGCACGCGGCTGTGCGCGCGGCGGACCTCACCCGCCAGATGCTCGTCTTCAGCCGGCGGCAGATGATGGAATCGGCGCCCCTGAACATCAACCGCACCATCGAAAACCTCTTGAAAATGCTCAAGCGCCTCATCGGCGAGGACGTCGCCATCACCACCCACCTCGCGCACGACCTTCGGGACGTGTACCTCGACGAGGGGGCGATCGAACAGGTCGTGGTGAATCTGAGCGTGAACGCCCGTGATGCGATGCCCAATGGCGGGCAGTTGATCATTGCCACGCACAACCGGTCTTTCGATGCCGATGAATCCAGCGACATGCCGGAGGCGCGACCGGGCGAGTTCGTGTGCCTTACCATCACCGACACCGGGATCGGGATGGCGCCGGAGGTCGTTGGTCGGATCTTCGAGCCGTTCTTCAGCACCAAAGAGGTGGGCAAGGGGACCGGCCTGGGGCTTTCGGTGGTGTACGGCATCATCAAGCAGCACAAGGGGTGGATCCACGTGGAGAGCGATCCCGGGAAGGGGACCGCCTTCAGCATTTTCATTCCAGCGGTGTCGAGCGCGGTGGCGGCTGAGCCGGCCGGCGAGGTGCCCCCGACGCCGCAGGGGCGGGACGAGGGCGTCCTGGTGGTCGAGGACCAGAACGAGGTCCGCCACATGGCCGTGAAGATGCTGCGGCTCGGCGGGTATCAGGTCTTCGAGGCCGAGACGGCGTCCGAGGCGCTCGCGGTGTTCGAGCGGGAGCGCGACCGCATCGGCGCCATCTTCTGCGACGTGGTGCTTCCCGACATGAGCGGGCCGCTCCTCGTGGAGCGTCTCTGCGAGATGTCCCCGAACTGCCGCGTGCTCTTCAGCAGCGGTTATTCCGATGAACGCTCGCAGTGGGACATCATCCGGGGGCGCGGGTACAACTTCATCCAGAAACCCTATTCGCTCGACGAGCTCCTCAAGGCGGTGCGAAAAACGATAGACGGCGAGCGGGATACGGCGCCGGCGCGGTGAGTCGATCCTGTCCGGACAGTTTCGCGGTAAGCCCTATTTCACCGATTTCATGAAAGCCTCGTTGCATTTCTGCACACAGGCGGATTGGTCTTTCATCGCCGCGAACTGGCAGTTCGCCTTCGCCTGTTCATTCCCCTGCGCGCCGCAGTTTTGCACGGCCAGCTCGAACTGCTCCTTGCATTGTCCGGTGCAGGAGTTCTGTTCCGACTCTCTCGCCCTTTTGCATGACATGGAAAAGATCGATACGCAAACCGCCGCAAGTGTGCACGCGATAATTGCTTGTCTCATGGTCCCTCCGTTATGCCGGAATATGACATCATATAATCGTATTAAAAAACACCTATGGTCGATCTGTCAATGACAATCGAAACGCCACGAGCGCTCGTTTCGCGCAGTGAAAAGATGGGGGGATCGCGATGGGGCGCTTCGGTCATCACCCCCATCGTTTGGAGGCGATGCCCGAAGCGCGGCTCCGTCTACGTTCGCTTGAAAATCGACCTGATGCTCTGCCGCTTCCAGACGATCGCCGCGATGATCGCGATGAACGGCAGCAGGTAGATCGTCACATAGACCAGGCGCAGCAGCAGGTTCGCCAGCCCCACGAAGGCGTTCCGGTACGGGGGCACGTCGATGTAGTCGGGCGCGACCGGGCCGCGGAGGTTGATATGCACCTGCGCCCAGGCGACGCGGTCGCGGATCTGCCAGCGCGCATGCTCGGCGGCGTCCAGGGCGTTTTCGCTGCGCTCGAGCGACGCCTCGCGCTCGGCCCAGTTGTAATTCGCGGGGGCCACCTGTCCCATGCTCTGGTTCTTGCGCGCCGTGCGAAGCTGCTCGCGTTTCATGGTCCGTTCCTGGCGCACCATGCCCTCGGTGTGGTCGGTCGCCGTGATCGATTCGTTCAGGAGGATCCCGAGCCGTTCGAAGTCGCGAAGCGCGTCGTAGAGCAGGGCCTCCTTGACGGAGAGGTCCGCGTCCAGCGACGGGTTGCGCGTCTCGGTGGTGGCCGAGCTCGAACGGATGTAGCCGTATTTCGCGATGATCCCGAGAAGCTCCTGACGCGCGCGATTGAGGTCTTTGCACTCGTAGGTGAGGGTGATGCGGTATTCCAGCAAGCGCTCCTTCGCCAGGTCCATGGGGGCGATCATGAAGGACTGCAGCCCGCGATCAGCATCGTCGCGCTTGTTCGCAGCGCTTTCATCCGAGCTTTGCCGAACCTTCCCCGGCGCAGCAGGAGCCGCGGCCTTGCTCTTCTCGGCCTTCGTCGCAAGCGTTGCGTCTTCCATTTCCGCACCGGCGGGCGCCTGCTTCTCCGCCTGATCGCTTTTCGCGCAGTGCGCTGCGAGAACAGCGCAGAGAACGATGATCCAGAGTGCGACTCGTCGTTGTGGTGATGTCACGATCGGTTCCTCCCTGTGTGGTGTCCGTGCGCGGCGACCGATGGCGCCGCCGTCGCGCGCCTGTCCATGAGACCGCGCCCCCGCCGCCGCGGTTCCCAGGATCGCTGAAAAATATGGGCGTGTCAACCGTAATCCGGCCAATCTTCTGGTTGACAAAATCGCATCTGCGGGGGTCACATCGTGCGATGGCGGGGATACGGACAAAGGCGGCAACGCGCGAGCTCTTCGGGTGGGCGATGTTCGATTTCGCGAACTCGTCCTATACCACCGTCATCATCACCGTGGTGTACAGCGTTATCTTCCCGCGGATCATCGTCGGCGACGCCCCCACGTTCCCGTATGGCAACTTCCTCTGGAGCGTCGCGCTTGCCGTGAGCAATTGCGTCGTGTTGATGTGCGCGCCCGTGCTGGGGGCGGTCATGGACTACTCCGCGGCCAAGAAACGATTTCTGCTCGTGAGTGCGGCGATCACGGTGCTCGCGACAGCCGCCTTGTTCTGCGTGCGTCCCGGCGATGTGTGGCTGGGCATCGCGCTCATCGTCTGTTCTAATATCGGGTTCATGCTGGGAGAGTCGTTCATCGCCAGCTTTCTTCCCGCGCTGGGGCCGCCGGAGCGGCTCGGGGCGATATCCGGCTACGCTTGGGGGCTGGGCTACTTTGGCGGTCTTGCCTCGACGGCAATCGTTCTCTTCGGGCTCGGCGCGCTCGAAGCGGAAAACTTTTCGAATCTGCGATACGTGGGCCCCGTTACGGCGGTGTTTTTTGCCATCGCCGCCATTCCCACATTTATATGGCTTCGCGAGCCGGGCGTTCCGCGGACCCTGCCCGGGATTGCCGCATATGCCCGTGTCGGATTCCAGCGACTCAGGGCGACGCTTGGCGCGCTGGGCGATTTTCGCGATCTCGCGGTGCTGCTCCTGTCCTACCTGTTCGCTTATGCCGGGCTCTCGGTGGTCATCAGCTTCGCGTTCATCTACGGCGACCAGGTGGTGCGCTGGAGCCCGATGGTCCAGATGTCGATGTTCATCGTCACCCAGGTGACGGCGGCCTGCGGCGCGCTTGCATTCGGCCATATCCAGGACCGGGCGGGCCCCAAGCCCGCCTATGCGGCGACATTGCTGTTGTGGATCACGGCCGTCGTGCTCATTTTTTTCGTGGACGATATCACCGCAGCCGCAAACCGGCTCGGCGGCGAATGGCAGGTGCAGCACCTCTTTCTCGTCATCGGTTCGGTGGCCGGCCTGGGGCTCGGGGCCACGCAATCGTCGTGCCGGGCGATGGTGGGCGTTCTCTCGCCGCTGTCGAAATCGGGGGAGTTTTTCGGGTTGTGGGGGATGGCCAATCGACTTGCCGCCGTGTGCGGGCTCATGGCGCTGGGTTTTCTCCAGGCCGCCTTCGGGCTCAGGAATGCGTTTCTCATCTGCATCGCGTTCTTCGCCGCGGCGCTTGCGATCGGGCTCATGGTGAACGTGGATCGCGGGCGTGCGGCGGCGCGATCGCATGAAGGGGAGTGAGATGCCGAATATGGATTCGTTTCTTGTCATTGGACATCGGGGCGCATGCGGATACGAGCCGGAGAACACGCTCCGCTCGTTCGAAAAGGCGATTGCGCTGGGCGCGCACATGGTGGAGCTCGATGTGCACCGCTGCCGCACGGGCGAACTCGTGGTGATCCACGACAACCGACTGGAACGCACGACAAACGGCAGCGGATACGTGGCCGAGAAAACCCTCGACGAGCTCAGGGCGCTCGATGCCGGGGGCGGCGAGCGGATCCCCCTTCTTCGGGAGGTCGTCGAGCGTGTCGGCGTGCGCGCCGCGATCAACATCGAGCTCAAGGGCGCGGGAACGGCCGGGCCGGTGAGCGAGCTCATCGAACGGACGGTCGGGTCCGGCGGGTACGACACGGGCCACTTTTTGGTTTCGTCGTTCGATCACCGAGAGCTTGCGCGCTTTGCCGAGATAAACCGCCGGGTGCGGATCGGCGCGCTGGTGGAGGGCGTGCCGCTGGGCCTTGCGGCCTTTGCGCAGGAGCTCGGCGCTTTCGCGGTCAATGCCGGGCTCGATTTCGTCACCGATGAGTTCGTTGCGGACGCCCACCGCCGGGGCATGCGCTTCTTCGTATACACGGTGAACCACCCGGAGGACATCGACCGGATGCGGCGCATGGGCGTCGATGGGATCTTTACGAATTATCCCGACCGGGCGTCGCCGTGAGGTCGCGCGAAGCGGATCATACTGGAACAGCGGCGTAGTGCCGACGCGGGTAAAATGCGAAAGGCGAGGTTGATGTCCTCGCCTTTCGTGTTCGGTGCGGCTGAATGCGGCCGCGCGTATGTGTCGTTGCGCGCTACTTCATCTTCCACTTGCGGTCGTTCATGTATCGCCCGGAGTTTTCCTCGTCAACCGAGCCGTCCTGGAGATAGAACTTCCACTCGCCGTTTTTCTTGTTGGTCATGTACTCGCCCTCGGCCTTGATCTTGCCGGTGGGATAATACTCCTTGTACTCGCCGTTGAGCTTGTTAAGCATGTAATTCGCTTCGATCTTCTTGGTGGTGCCGTCCGGAAAGTATTCCGTCCACTGGCCGTTCTTCGCCGGCATGATCCACTTGCCCGACCAGGTCTTGCACTCGGTGCAGTCGTCGCACTTCTCCACGCATTGCGGCTTGGGTATCGATTGCTTGAGCTGCCCCTCGCCGAGCTTCTTGCCGTTTTTGTAGACGATGCAGTTTCCGGTGATCATCCCGCCGGTGATGGTGGCGTCCATGAACTTCGATTTCCCGCCGACATATTCGTAGAAGGCCCAGTAGCCTTCCTCCCGGCCCTCCTTGTACAGGCCTTCCTTCATGACCCGATTGTCGCGGGCGAAAAACTTCCACATGCCGCTTTGCTTGTTCTGTTCGAATTGTCCGGTGATGCTGGCGGGGCCGTTGTCGTAGTAGGCGTCGTACTTGCCCTGGCGCTTGCCGGCGGCGTAGAACGATTCCTCCGAGCGGCGCCCGTTGGGATGGAACTTGTTCACCTTGCCGTCGTATTCATTATCGCGATACTGCGAAAATTCCTTCGGCTTGCCGTCCTCGTAGTATTCCCGGGTGATCCCGTTCTTGAGGCCCTTCTTGTACTCCTCTTCGCTCTTGACCTTGCCGGAGAGGAAAAAGGTTTTCTTGATGCCCTCGATTCCGCCGACCCGGGAGGTGATGCCCTCCACCGTCACGTCGCTGACCACATACGCGGCCTTGGTGAACATCTGCCCGGTCTCGTAAAACTCGACCCACTCGCCGGTCTTCTGGCCGGCGTCGAAGGAGCCCTCGGCCATCTTGGGTCCTTTTTTGTGAAAGTAGATCCATGGGCCGTGCTGTTCATCGTCTTTATAGTCGCCCTCGCCCTGCTTTTCGCCGGTCATCTGGTAGTAGAGGGTCCATTTGCCGTTTTTCTTGTAGTCCTTGTATTGTCCCACGCCCCGCAGAGAGCCGTCCTTCCAGTACATCTTTCCTTCGCCCTCTTTGACCTTGTCTTCCTTGGGGCCGTCCTTCTTCCCGGCCGAGGAGCAGGAAAACAGCAGTGCGGCTGCAGCGAACACCGCGATTATCTTGATGCGTTTCATATGGTTACTCCTTACTTGGTTGATATGGCTGGTGTATGGGCGGTGCGTCTCTCGCACCGACGATAGCCTATTTTAGGCGCAGTTATACTTCAAGTATAAAATTTAACGCGCGTGTAACTTTTTAAGGCCCGGATTGCGCCCGATAATCGTCATTTTTATTGTGTTTGACCGCTGCATGTGCACCATGCACAGGGGATGTACGGGGCGCACGATTCCGATACGACACATATGTTCCATAAAGTTTACAAGTACGTAATATGAAATCCGGGTTTGTTAATTGAAAAAAACCGGGGTGCGAACTATGTTGCATTCAACACGATAACGAGAATCTTTTTGTGGAGGCATTATGATACGGGAGAAAAAAGTTATTGCCGCCGAGCGCGAGTACGAGGCGGTCAAGGAAAAGGACATCCCGATATCCCACTACTTCGGTGAGGATACCTTTAATTCGCGGGTGCAGCAGATGAAGCTGCCGCAGAGCATGTACAAGCGTTTGCAGGCGATCATCAACGAAGGCAGCCAGTTGGATATCGAGACCGCGAACGCGGTCGCCCACGCCATGAAGGAATGGGCGATCGAAAAGGGGGCGACCCATTACAGCCACTGGTTCCAGCCCATGACCGGCGCGACTGCCGAGAAGCACGATTCGTTCATCGAGATGGTTTCGGCCGATGAGGTGATCGAGAAATTTTCCGGCAAACAGCTCGTGCAGGGCGAGCCCGACGCGTCGAGCTTCCCGAGCGGGGGATTGCGCACCACCTTCGAGGCGCGCGGGTACACCGCATGGGACATCTCGAGTCCCGCGTTCATCCTGCGCAGCGGCATCGGCACCACGCTGTGCATCCCCACGGTATTCATATCGTATTCCGGCGAGGCGCTCGATAAAAAGACCCCGCTCATGCGCTCCAACCGTGCGGTGAACGAGAGCGCGCTCCGGCTCATGAAGCTGCTGGGCGATACCGGCGCGAAGCGGGTCTTCTCGACGCTGGGACCCGAGCAGGAATACTTTCTCATCGACAAGGACTACTACTTCAAGCGGCAGGACCTGGTGCTGGCCAATCGCGTGCTCACCGGCGCCGCGCCGCCCAAGGGACAGCAGCTCGAAGACCAGTACTTCGGGAGCGTGAAGGAGCGCATCCTTTCCTTTATGCACGATGTCGAAGAGGAGCTCTATAAGCTGGGCATCCCGGCGAAGACGCGCCATAACGAGGTCGCTCCGAGCCAGTTCGAGATCGCGCCCATCTTCGAGGAGGCGAACCTGGCGGCGGACCATAATCAGCTGGTCATGGAGATGCTGCGCAAGGTCGCCAAGAAGCACAACCTCGCGGCGCTCTTGCACGAAAAGCCGTTCGCGGGTATCAACGGCTCCGGCAAGCACCTCAACTGGTCGCTCTCCGACGATCGCGGGAATAACCTGCTCAATCCCGGCAAAAACCCGCACGAGAACCTGCAGTTCCTGGTGATCCTTGTCGCGACGATCCGCGCGGTCTATCTGCATGCGGACATCCTGCGCGCATCGGTGGCCTCGTCGGGCAACGATCACCGTTTGAGCGCAAACGAGGCGCCGCCCGCGATCATCTCGGTGTTCCTGGGCGAGCAGCTCACGAAAATCCTGGAGGACATCGAGAAGGGCGCCGCCGCGAAAGCAACCGACGAGGCCATCATCGACCTCGGCATCTCGTCGCTGCCGGCGGTGAGCAAGGACAACACCGACCGCAACCGGACCTCGCCGTTCGCCTTCACCGGCAACAAGTTCGAGTTCCGCGCGGTGGGATCGTCGCAGTCCATCTCGTTCCCGGCGACCGTGCTCAATACGATCGTCGCCGAGAGCCTGGATTGCGTTGCCGACGCCATCGCCGCGAAGGGCGGGAGCCCCGCGCAGGCCGCAATGGACGTGATCCGCGAGGAGCTCACGAAGATCAAGTCGGTCCTTTTCATGGGCGACAACTATACGAAGGAGTGGGAGGTCGAGGCCGGGAAGCGGGGCCTTCCGAACCTGAAAACGACCCCCGAGGCGCTGAGCGGGATGACAACCGACAAGGCGCGCGGGCTGTTCAAGAAGTACCGGGTGCTCAGCGAGGTCGAGCTCATGTCCCGCTATCACATTCGGGTCGAGCGCTACGTCAAGGAGCTCGATATCGAGGCGATGACGCTGGCGAACATGGTCTCCTCGCAGATAATTCCGGCGGCGATCGGCTATCAGGGCGTGCTGGCCGCGTCGGTGACCGGAGCGGCGGGCGTGCTCGGGAAGGACGCCGATCTCGCGCCGCAGAAGGAGCTGCTCAAAGAGGTGGCGACCCTCATCGGTCGGATGCAAAGCGGGGTGCGCGATCTGGTCGCCAAGCGCGAGAAGGCGCACTCCTTCGAGGATGAGCACAAGAAGGCCGAGTTCTTCTGCTCCGAGGTGAAGGCCGTGATGATGTCGCTCCGGGAGGACGTGGACGCCATCGAGCCGATCATCGACGACGCGCGCTGGCCCATCCCCAAACTATGGGAGATGCTGTTCATCGGGTAGTCGGGCATCGAACAGTCGCCAACGAGAAACGCCCCCGGCTTGCCGGGGGCGTTTTCATCAGGACCTATGCGATGCCTCGGATCAGCGATAGCGGCACAGGTATGATGCGTCGGCGGCGACCTTCAGCTGGAACTTCCGGCCGGCCTCGACGGTGAACGATTCGTTCTCTCCGAATCGCCGCCACTCGTCGCTGCCGGGGAGCTTGACGGTGAGGCTCCCGCTGGTGACGGTCATGATCTCGCGCGACGAGGTGCCGAATTCGTATTCGCCGGGCGCCATCACCCCGATGGTCGCCGGGCCGTCCGCCATGGTGAAGCCCAGGGATTTCACTTTGCCGTCGAAGTATTCATTAACCGTGAACATGGATTGCTCCTTTGTATGATGGGGGATGGTTAATTAGTAGGGACAGGGCAATGCCCTGTCCCTACTAATTAACGGTTATACGATACCCGAGATATTCCCCTCGTCGTCGATGTCGATGTTGAAGGCGGCGGGCACCTTCGCCAGGCCCGGCATCCGCATGATCTCGCCGGTGATGGGGATGATGAAGCCCGCGCCGGAGGCGATCTTGATCTCGCGGACCGTGACCACGAAGTCCTTGGGCAGTCCCAGCAGGCTCGGGTTGTCCGAGAGCGACTGCTGGGTTTTGGCGATGCAGACGGGCAGCTTGTCGAAGCCGTTCTTCTTGATGAGCTCGAGATCGCGTTTGGCCTGCGGCTGATAGTCGATGGAAACCGCACCGTAGATCTCGCTGGCCACCTTGAAAATCTTGTCCTCGACCGGCAGCTCCCAGCGATATAGCGGTTGCGACCGTCCGGTGTTCGCCGCCATGACCTCGACGACCTTCCGGGCGAGCTCGAGGCCGCCCTCGCCGCCGCGACGGAAGATGTCCGCCGGCGCGATGTTCATTCCCTCGTTCTCGGCGGCCTCGACAAGCGTCCGGATCTCCTCCGGGCTGTCGCCGTCGAAGACGTTGAGCGCGATCACGCACGGGGCGCCGAACTTCGCGATGTTGTTGTAGTGGGTGCGCAGGTTGGGCAGGCCCCGGATCACCGCGCGCGGGTCGGGCGTCGCGAGCTCGCTGCGGTCCACGCCGCCGTGGAACTTGAGCGCGCGAATGGTCGCGACGAGCACCACGATGCGCGGGGAAAAGCCGCCGTAGGGCGCCACGATGTCGAAGAACTTCTCCGCGCCGAGGTCGAACCCGAAGCCCGCCTCGGTGACCACGTAGTCCGCCAGGCGCAGCGCCAGGTCGGTGGCCATGATGCTGTTCGCGCCCTGCGCGATGTTCGCGAACGGCCCGCCGTGGAGGATCACCGGGACACCCTCGGAGGTCTGCACCAGGTTGGGTAAAAGCGCGTGTTTGAGCAGCGCCGTCACCGCGCCCTCGATCTTCAGGTCGCGCGCGAAGACGGGCTTGTTCTCGTAGGTGAACCCCACCAGAATGTTTCCGATTTTTTCCTTGAGCTCGCGATACGAGCGCGAAAGGCACAGGATGGCCATGATCTCGCTGGAGGGAACGATATCGAACCCGCTCTCGCGCGGGAAGCCGTTGGCCGTTCCGCCGAGGCCGATGACGATGTTGCGCAGCGACCGGTCGTTCATGTCCAGCACGCGGCGCCAGGCGACGCGGCGCGGGTCGATGTTGTACGGGTTGCCATGGAATACATAATTGTCGATGAGCGCGGCCAGCAAATTGTGCGCGCTCTCGATGGCCGGGAAGTCGTTGGTGAAGTGGAGGTTGATCTCGTCGGCGGGATGCACGCGCGACATGCCCCCGCCGGTCGCGCCGCCCTTGATGCCGAAGACGGGCCCCAGGGAGGGCTCGCGCAGCGCGGCGATCACGTTCTTCCCGAGCTTGGCGATGGCCTGCGCGAGGCCGATGGAGACCGTGGTCTTGCCCTCGCCGGCGGGCGTGGGCGTCATGGCCGATACGAGGATGAGGTTCTCGTCGTCCCGGCGCTTCACGCGGTCCAGGATCTCCAGGCGCACCTTCGCCTTGTAGCGGCCGTAGGGCTCGAGCTCGTCCTCGCGGATGCCGGCCCGGGCGGCGATGTCGACGATGGGAGCGAGCGCCGGCGGTTTCATTTGCTCACGACCGCGTCGAAGCGGATATCGATGTTGAACTGGTCGCTGATCCGGAGGAGGTCGGAGCGCAGGTCCACGATCTTGACCGTCGGCGGCAGCGAGAAGTGGCAGATCATGTGGAAGATGTTCGCGCCGGTGAACGGATTGTAGTCGACGTTGCTCTCCATGTCGTCGATGTTGATGGCGCGCTCGCGCAGCACCTTGCAGATCTGGTGGACGATGCCGGGGTGGTCGATGGAGGTCGCCACCAGGCGGTAGGGGATGGACGGCTGCGACTCCCGCTGCGCCGGGGCCTTGGTGCGTCGCACGTGGATGTCCAGGCCGGTGGAGGCGCGCAGCGAATCCAGATCGCCGATGAGCGAGTCGATCGAATCGGTCTTGCCCGAGGTGAGGATGATCATGCCGAACTCATTGCCCAGCACGCTTCCCCGGGAGCGCTCGATGTTGATGCCGCGCGCGGTGAAAAATTCCGCGATGGCGTCGGCGAGGCCGGGCCGGTCGGGGCCCATCGAAGAAAATACGAGATATGACCGCATCGAGTCCTCCCCGCGGCGAGATGTCGCCGGTCCGTTCAGTATGATTTCGCGCGCGATCCCCGCGCGCGATGACGGCGAATGTCGCCGGACGCAGGGAAAAAGTCAAGACAAAGGCGTCATTTATCTTTTTTGCCTTGACGCGATTTAGCGACGGAAAACCCTGTTAAAACCCCATCACGCCATCAAGGAGCCAGCAATGGAAAAACCGCTTCTGTTTGAGGTCGAAAACGGCGTCGCCGTCATCACCCTGAACCGCCCCGAGCGGCGCAATGCCTTCAACCAGGCGCTTCTGGCGGCGATCTACGACGCGATCGACGAGGTGTCGCGCAATGGCGACATACAGGCGGCCGTCGTCACCGGCGCCGGCACGGCCTTTTGCTCGGGGATCGATCTCGCGGTCATCGGGACCGACAACCTATTCGACCCGCGCGGCGACGGGAGCGACATGCCCGACGTGATGGGGGCGTGCGCGAAGCCCATCATCGGCGCGGTGAACGGGCCCGCTATCACCGGCGGTTTCGAGCTTGCGCTCAACTGCGACTTCCTCATCGCCTCGGAGCAGGCGCAGTTCGCCGACACGCACGCGCGGGTCGGGATCCATCCCGGCTGGGGCATGACGCAGCTCCTGCAGCAGGCGGTGGGCGTGCGCATGGCCCGGCAGATGTCGTTTGCCTGCCAGCGTATCGACGCGCAGACGGCGCTCCGGATCGGCCTGGTGAACGAGGTCCTTCCGCCCGAACGGCTCCTGCCGCGGGCGAAAGAGATCGCCGCCCAGATCTCCGAGGCGAACCGGGAGATGCTTTCCACGATTAAAAGCCTCATCGAATACCGGCACGCGACCGCCCATGACGCGGCGTATGCGCACGAGCGGGCCGAGTTCCGCGCGTTCGTCGCGAGGGTGTTTGCGAAATAGCTGTTGACAAAAAAAAGTCAGATTTTAGTTAGTTAAACAGACGCATGTAGTAACATTGTCTTTCAGTTCTATATACACCGTATAGTTTTAATCACCTTATTTAAAATACTTCAGGAGGCAGCAATGGCTTTAAATAAATTGGTCGATTCGAGGGACGTTCGCTTCGTGCTCTTCGAAATGCTCGAGGTCGACAAGCTCAATAAGTACGCCAAGTACGCCGACATGGACCGGGACACCCTCGAAGCGACGCTCGACCTGGCCGAGCAGATCGCCATGGAGCAGGTGTATCCCGCAAACGCCCCCGGCGACAAGGAGGGCAGCAAGTATCTTCCCGACACCAAGGGCGTGAAGGTGCCCGAGGTCTACAAGCCCGCAATGAAGGCCTACAATGAGGCCGGTTTTATCGCGCTCGCCACCGAGACCGAATGGGGCGGCATGGGGCTTCCCGAGGTCCTGTTCCAGTCTTGCACCGAGTATTTCAGCGCCGCGTGCCTGGCCTTCACCATGTATCCCATGCTCACTATCGGCTGCGCGAACCTCATCAAGAACTTCGGCACCGACGAACTCAAGAAGATCTATCTCGAGAAGATGTATTCCGGCCAGTGGGGCGGCACCATGTGCCTCACCGAGCCCGACGCCGGCTCCGACGTGGGCGCGCTCAAGACCAAGGCCGTGAAGCAGGCCGACGGCACGTATCTCATCACCGGCACGAAGATCTTCATCTCCTCCGGCGACAACGATCTCTATGAAAACATGGTCCATCCGGTGCTCGCCCGCATTGAAGGCGATCCGGCCGGCACCAAGGGAATCTCCATCTTCGTCGTTCCCAAGTTCTTCCCGAATCCGGACGGCTCGCTGGGCAAGCAGAACGACGTCGTGTGCGCGGGCATCGAGCACAAGATGGGCATCAAGGGTTCCGCGACCTGCACGCTCTCCTTCGGCGACAACGGCAAGTGCGTCGGCTGGCTCCTGGGCGAGGAGCGCAAGGGCATGAAGATCATGTTCCAGATGATGAACGAGGCGCGCCTCTTCGTGGGCAACCAGGGCCTCTCGGTCTCCAGCGCCGCGTACATGCACGCGATCACCTATGCGAAAAACCGCATCCAGGGCGCGCACGTGACCCAGATGCTCAACCCCGACGCCAAGGGCGTCCAGATCGTCCAGCACCCCGATGTCCGCCGCATGCTGCTGTGGATGAAGTCCAACGTCGAGGCGATGCGGATGCTGTCGTATCTGGCCGGTTACAGCCTCGATTTCGCGCACGCGGCCGACGGCGAGGCCAAGAAGGAGGCGCAGGCGCTGGTCGAGTTCCTCATTCCGATCACCAAGGCCGGCAACACCGATCTCTCGTGGCTGGTGACCGCCGAGGCCTGCCAGGTATACGGCGGTTACGGCTTCTGCGGGGACTATCCGGTCGAGCAGTTCGCGCGCGACTCGAAGATCCTTTCGATCTACGAGGGGACCAACGGCATCCAGTCGATGGACCTCGCGATGCGCAAGCTCCTCATGAACCCGGAGCAGTACAACTATAGCATTTACAAGAAGCGCATCAAGGAAACCTGCGCCAAGGCGAAGGGCGTTGTGGACGACAAGTACATCGCGATGGTCGAGAAGGGCGTCGCGAAGATGGACGAGGTCGTCAACAAGATGAAGGAGCAGATGGCGGGCGGCAAGTTCCTCAACCTGTTCGCCACGGCGACACCGCTCCAGGTCGCCTTCCGCTTCCTCACCCATGCGTGGCTCCACCTGTGGTCGCTCACGCTGGCCACGCCGCAGATGAAGAAGCTCGTGGGCGACGCCAAGGGCGCCGACCGCGACGCGATCCTCAAGGACAACGCCGAGGCCGCGTACTATGCCGGCAAGGTCCTCTCGGCCCAGTTCTACATCGGCGCCGAGTTCCACCGGTACTTCGGCCAGATCGATTACCTCCTCTCGGACGAGAGCGCCGTCATCAAGACCTCCGACGAGATCTATACGGGGGCGCCGGCCGAATAGGCGCACGAAGCAGATTTGACCGACGGCGGCGGCGGTGGGGTTTCCTACCGCCGCCGTTTCATTTATTGGGCCTGGTGATGTTCGCGGCGCTCGATATCAGGGTATTGCGGAAAGTATTTCTGTCGGGACCAGCAGGGTCGGCGACGGGCCGCGATGGAGGTCTCCGTACAGAATGTACAGGAAGTACACCGTCACACGCCCGCGCGATTTCAGGTGTTGAAGGAATGCGGCGCTGGTGTTGTCGTGCCGGTCGAAGCGGAGCGGGATGGGCGTGGGCGATCCGTTGTCCGGCAGGAGGAGTGTGATGACGGTGTAGCGCTCGTCGCTCTCGATGTGCCAGCCGGGATTGTCGAGCACGCTTTCGGCGATCACTTCCTCGAAGGTGAGATAGATGAGCGCGAGGTCCCCGTCCGAGACGCATGCGCGGAACTCGCCCACGTCTTGCAGCGCGTGGTATAGGTCCGCGAGCGCGCCCTCGCGCGGAAGCGGGGTGTCGGGTGTGATGCCCTCGAGGGCGCGGCGCAATTCGTCGAAGCTGTCCATGTGCGTAGTGCGCGCCGGTCAGCCTGCGGACGCCGCGTTCGCGAGCTCGGCGTCGATGCCGTTTTCCTCGAGCCAGTCGAGCGAGCGCCGCGTGAGCTCGCCATCGTGAAACGCGCGCCACTTTTCGCGTATTTCGGGATAATTGTTGATGGCGTCGTTGAAGGTGCGGAACGGTTTTTTCTTCATGAGCGGCGTTTTGAGCTGCTCCTTGAGTCTCGCGTCCTGGATGTGGTCCACAAATTGCTCGATGATGGCGTATCGCTCCGCCGAGCCCATCGGGGTGATCGCCAGATAGCGATAGGGCTCCTGCTCGATCATACTGTGGATCTGGTCGGTATCCTCGATGGACTCGCTGAAGCGGTCCGCGACGGTGCGGATGACGGTACCGGTCTTGAGGTCCAGGTAGTGAGCGTGTTCGTTGGAATTGTTCTCGAGCGCCGCAACCAGGTCGCCGAATTCGATCGTGATCTTCGACATAGCCGTTATACGTTTTTCGCGATTGTTCTCGATACGGTGTTGCATACTGGTCCCGGCGTTTCGGTGCTGTCAAGGATTTTCTGGATTGGCATTCGGCGCGCCGGCGAAATCCATCGCGAATGGGTGCGAAAAATGATTGCCAGCGTGATCCGGCGCCGATCGTATCAGCATGCGGCCGTGATGGAGAATGAGACCGCACCAGAGAGATTGTGCGACAATGGCAGGGGGCCATCATGAAAGGACCGCTCGCGCCGAGCACGGCCATATCATTCCCGCTCACCATATCCGCCTGGAGGCGAACGGCGGGCACGATAGCCCTCGGCGCGTTCGTCGCGCTTTCCGTGTATCTGTTCGCGAAAATCAGCGATCTGGGCATCGTGTTGTTCTTGTTTAAGTTCGGCCTGCTCGTGGCGGTGCCGCTCATCTTTGTCTTCTATGAGATCGGCGTTCATTCGTATGTCTTCTCTGCGGAGGGGGTCGTCATCCGGTTCATCTATGGCCGAAAAAAGACGATCCTACCGGAGAATATTGTCCGCATGGCGCTCGACGACGAGTATCGCACGGACCTTGTCGTCAACTGGAAGAAAAGCCGCCGCCATGCGACGCGGACGATCCGGATTTCCGGGAAGCTGTGCGCGCCATACGGCTTTTCGGCAACGGGATTGCTCGACGCGCTTACGCGCCTCTATGGCGGAGCGGCGGCGCCGGATCGGTCGGTTTCGTAAGGCGCGCGCCGTGCCCGTCATCATTAACGGCGACGATTTTGGCCTTAGGCCATCAATTCACGAAAGTATCGCAGTGCTGATCCGGCGCGGCGCGATGACCAGCGCGAGCATTCTGGTCCTGCGCGATCCCGCCTCCTTCCACGCCGCCGCGCGCGCCTGCCGCGATAATGCCGACCGCGCGGGTTTCGGCCTTCATCTCGATCTGGACCACTGGTTCCGCTTCGACGAGACGCGCCACTTCGGGACCGACGAGAGCGACATCGACGCGGGCTACGGCGAGCTCGTCCGCGAGCGTCGCCGCGCGCTCCACGACGACATCGTGTCGCAGATTCGCACGCTCCAGGACGCCTCCGTGCCGGTGACCCACCTCGACGGCCATCACCACGCGCATCTGTTTCCCGGCGTGCTCGAGGTCGTCGTCGAGGCGATGCTCGAATGCGGCCTGTCGCGCATGCGCTTCAATCGCGCGTTCTACCGGAGCGCGGAGTCCCTCGGGCGGGCGCGGGAGTGTGTTGCGAAAAACGGAATCAGGATTCCGGACGGCTTCGTCGATCTCGCGGATATAATGCGCGGCGACGCGATGCCGTGTGACGACGACCGCATCATCGAGGTCATGGCGCATACCGACACGACGGACAACGAGTACGGCAGGCGCGATCAGCACCACTATTTGCTTGCACATGGCGCGTGCGGCCGAGCGCTCGTGACATTTGGGGAGCTCTGACCCCCTCCCGGGCCGAGCATTTTTTGGACATCCTGTCCATGCTCGGCATTGCAACATCCTGTTGGGAACCTCCCCCTTCGTTCGGGGGAGGGGATGTTCGCGGTTCTGCGTGATATCCCATGATTGTCAGATATCGATGCGAAACACGTAATGATCACGTGTTTTCTCGTGGAAATTTTCATTGACGATTTCCATCGATGAAGCACCATGCCCGCAACGATTACAGGTTCTCCAAATACGGAGACAAAAGGGAAACCCGTGCAAGCCGGGTGCGGACCCGCCGCTGTAATCCCGCCCTCGAAATTTGAGGGAACTCTTTCGGCCCAGTGAGCCACTGTCGCATGTGCGATGGGAAGGCCGCCGAAAGAGCGGGAGAGCCAGAAGACCTGCCTGTAGCTTTGGACCGATCCTCCCCGGAGATGGGCTGGATGGGCGTTCAGGTAACTGTGGATGAAAATGGGAATCCCCGGGCCAGCAATGGTCCGGGGATTTTTTCGTTATATGGGATTCTCCACGGTGCGGCGGGATTCCGCAGCCGTCCGCATGCGGTTTCGGAAAGGAGATGGATGACATGAACAGAGTATCTCGTTTTGTATTGATTTTAACGATAGCTGCCAGTGGCTTGCTTGTTTCACAAAGGGGTCAGAGTCAGGATCCCGGGGTCAGAGCCCCTGACGGGGTCAGAGCCTCGGAGGATGGGAAAGGGAAATCAGGAGATCAAGGGGTCAGAGCCCCCGGGGAGAGCTCGGAGAAGGGGAATGATGCCTCCACCAGGAAGCCCGCGAGCGGCGCCGGCGAAGGAAAATCGAAAACGCCGCACCTCGACGAGATCGTGGTGACCGCCACGCGCACCGACGAGCGCCTCAGGAATGTTCCGGTGAACGTGGAGGTGATCAAGGCCCGCGATATCGAGGAGACGGGCGATGTCTCGCTCGCGGACGTGCTGGGGAAGCGTGTCACGGGCAACTACATGAAGTACCAGGGCGGCCTGAGCGTGAATGGGATGCGGGGCTTCAATAACGATGTGTTCGGCGACGAGCTGAAGGGACATGTTCTGGTTCTCATCGACGGGCACCGGCTGGGAAGCGCCAATCTCGCGAAGATCCCGCCGGAGATGATCGAGCGTATCGAGGTCATCAAGGGGCCCGCCTCGTCGCTCTATGGCGCGCTGGCGATGGGCGGCGTCATCAACATCATCACCAAAAAAGGGAAGGGGCCGCTCTATGCGGGCGTGAAGGGCGAGGCGGGGAGCTTTAACTATCTGAAGGGGGCCGGCTGGGCCGGCGGCATGATCTCGGATTGGGCCAGCTTTCATGTGTTTGGGAGCCGGATGGCCATGGGGGACTATCGCACGGACGATTACGGCACGGTGCACAATTCCTGGCAGCGGGACTGGCATACGGGCGGCAACCTGACCTTCTACATCGGCCAGAAGCAGACCCTGCGCTTTGGATTTTCCTATTCCGACATGACCAGCGGTTTCCCCGAATGGCGGTATACCCGCGGGGTGTACGACAAGGAGAAGTATGATCACTACGTCCAGGATGAAACGTTCGTGTATCTGGAATACGATCAGAACAACCGCCAATACAATCACCGTGAGCGTGCCCACGCCGATGCGGAATACAACCTCAAGGCGCTGAATGACAAGATCCAGTGGCGGTCGATGGTGTATTATCTGCGCGATTTCAATAAAACGAACTATGGCGACATCTATCTTAACCAGAAGCCGGAGGACTACGCCTACAGCTCCGACGATCAGACCTGGGGGACCGACCAGCAGTTCACGTTCGTGGTGCCGTATAACAAGATCGTCGTGGGCTATACCGGCGAGCACCTGAAGCGGATCACCCGCAATAAGGAGGCCGGAAAGTCGGCCACGCCCTTTGTCCCGAGCATGGAGTCCCGTACTAACAGCGGCTATGCGGAGGACATGGTGTCGCTGTTCGACGAGCGGTTGATCTTCGTTATCGGCGGTCGCTATGATTCCTACGAAGTGAACCTGCTCAAACCGGCGACCGGCAGTTACGCTTCGTTTAGCAGGACAAAGCGCACCTTCCAGAATTTTTCACCGCGGGGAGGCGTGGTGGTGCGGCCGCTGGAGTGGTTTCGGTTGCGTGGCAATATTGGCGCATCGTTCCGTCCTCCCACGCCCGAGGAGCTGGCCGCCGAGTACGAACTCGCATGGGACCGGTGGTTGGGCAACAAAGACCTCAAGCCCGAGTCGGGCTACACGCGCGAGACGGGATTCGACATCAGCCTCCGGTCGTTTACCTTCGGGGCGACGTATTTCTTCACCTATGCGAAGAACATGATTCAGAAGTCGGGGGATAAAACCGAGTATCAGGGAAAACAGTGGACCACGTGGGAGAACGTGGGGGCGGTTGAGATCGAGGGCTACGACGTCTTCGCCTCGATCGCTGCGGGAAAACTGCTGGAGCTTCCCGTCGATCTCGATCTGTCGTCGAGCGCGACCTTCAACCGCCGCTATCGAAACATGATCACGAACGCCGATCTCATGTTTGTCGCCGACCAGGAGGTGAAGTCCAGCCTGCGCGTGGGATACAAGCAGGCGTCGGTCACGCTCTTCCATGTGTATGTGGGAACGCAGAACGTGTACAACTGGGATGACCCCTACAACTCGTGCGTCGAGATCAAGGATCCGTTTTATTACTTCGATCTCACCTTCCAGTGGCACATCAGCAAGCATGTGAAGATCGACGGCGGCATCTTTAATCTCACGAATCGCGATTACGAGTGGGTGCGCACGTATCCCATGCCCGAGCGCAACTACAAGCTCGGCGTCACGGGGACTCTATAGCACTATGTTCTATTTCACCACCTCCCCCTAACGAAGGGGGAGGTTCCCAATAGGATGTCGCAATGCCGAGCATGGACAGGATGTCCAAAAAATGCTCGGCGCGGGAGGGGGTAGGAGGGTCAATGAAACTCATCGCATCATGGAGCGGCGGCAAGGACAGCTGCCTGGCGCTGCATCGCGCCCTTCAAGCCGGGCACGAAATCGCCTGCCTGCTCAACTTCGTGACCGAGGGGGAGGACCGCTGCGCATTTCACGGTATCCCGTCGCGGCTCCTGCTCCTGCAGGCGGAGGCGATGGGGATCCCTATCGTCCAGACGGAGATGCCGCGTGACATGGCCGGATACGAATCGGCCTTCACGCGATGCGTGGCGGAGCTCGCCCGGAGCCTCGGCGCCGGGGGGATGGTGTTTGGCGATATCTATCTCGATGAGCACCGGGAATGGGTGGAGCGCGTATGCGGTGACATCGGCATCATCGCGCTCGAACCGCTCTGGGGCGGCGAACCGATAACTATCGCCCGGGAGTTCATCGATGCTGGGTTCCGGACGACCGTGGTGAGCGCGAAGGCCGACCTCTTCACGGCGGACGATGTGGGCCGCGATTATGATATGGGATTCGTCGAAACGCTTGTCCGTCGTGGGGTCTGTCCCTGCGGAGAAAACGGCGAATTCCATACTTTTGTATATGATGGACCGCTTTTCCGTAATAGAATTGTAATCAACAAAACACAAAAAACGCTGGTCGATGGATTCTGGGAGCACTGGGAACTTGATATTCAAGGCTTTTCTTTGAGCAATAATGATTGAGTGTTAAGAAGCATGGGGGTCAGAGCCCATTAAATGGGAAGCGACACTATGCTCCATCTTTTTCCCGAGCTCAAATGAAGCTCGGATAACAGGATGGAAGCACTATCGAATAAAAAAAGGGGTCAGAGCCCCCTTGTACCCCCATTTCTAGTGTGTCCACGAAAGACCAGGGTAGCCAAAAGAATGCGTTAACGGATCGAGTCGGTGCCGCCCCGCTCGTCGAGGCCGGAGCGCCTGAAGACGATGGTGTAGGCCGTACCGCCGTCGCGGGAGAGCGAGAGCGTCCCCTCGATTTGCTCGGCGAGGATGACTACCAGGCGCAATCCCAGGGTGTCGATATTTGCGATATCGACGGAGTCGGGTAGGCCAACGCCATCGTCGGCGACGGTGAGGCGATAGCCGCCGCCCTCATCGGGCCGAAGGACCACGGTGATTGCGCCGCGGCGGCCGTCGGGAAAGGCGTACTTGAGGGCGTTCGAGATCAGCTCGTTGAGGATGAGCCCGCACGGGATGGCCGCATCGACACCCAGCGGCACGTCGGCGGCGTCGATGGCGAGTTTAACGCGCGTTTCGTCCATCTGGTATGAGCGGAAGAGCGCGGCGCCCAGGTTGCGGGCGTAGTCGCCGAAGTTCACCGAGGTGAAACTCCCCGACTGGTAGAGCTTCTCGTGGATCATCGCCATGGAGCGGATGCGTCCCTGCAGGTCGCGGCTGATGTCGCCCGGGGTGAGGCGCGCGAGGGTTTTCTCGAAATCGCGGAACTGCAGGTTGATCATGCTCGCGATCACCTGCATGTTGTTCTTGACGCGGTGATGCACCTCCTTGAGGAGGACCTCCTTCTCGCGGAGCGAGGAGCGGATCCGCTCGTCCGAGCGCGTGCGCTGCACCACCTTCCACATGCCGTCCATGAGGAGCTCCAGCTGGAGCGCGTCGGATTCGTCGTACGGCTCCGCCTTGTTGCCCACGCCGGCGACCAGGACCACCCGGTCGCCATCGAGGACGGGCACGCTCATGTGGCGCGTAACGGGGAAGTGCCCCTCGGGATAGCCCTTGCGGTCCGGATGGTTCGGGTAGTCGTTGTGGAAGACGACCCGTTTGGTGCGCAGGGAGTCCGCCCAGATGCCCGCGGACTCGACGGGGTAGTGTCGCATCTTCTCCGCGGTGCAGCGCTCCAGGGCCGCGCGCGACCAGGTGAAGAGCTCCAGGCTGATCTGGTCGTCCTCGATGAAGTGCGCGTAACCCACCTCGCTCCCGGTGAGCCGCACGCCCTCCTCGAGCGCGAAATCGATAATGTCCTTTTCGCTCGTGTTCTGCATTCGCCCAAGTTCGTAGAGCGCGCTAAAGCGCATCTCGTCGAGCCGGAGCTGATCCTCCGCCCGCTTGCGCTGGGTGATGTCGATCATATGCGCAATGCAGTAGCTGTCCTGCGGGTCCGGCGTTTTCACCAGTGCGGCGCTCAGGAGCACCCATATGACGGCACCGCTCTTGTGCAGATAGCGTTTCTCGAATATTGCGGAATCGATCGTCCCCGCGATCACCCGAAGAAGCTGCTCCCTGCTGATGTCGCGATCGTCGGGATGAGTGATGTCGTTGAACGGGATGCCGGCGAGCTCCTCCCGCGTATAGCCAAGCATTGCGCAGAAGGCGGTATTGCAATCGATGAAACGCCCATCCGTCCCGGTTATGGTCATGCCGGTTGGCGCATACTCGAAGGCCGTTTGGAAGCGCTCGGTCGCCTTCTGGAGGTTCGATTCGGATTCCTTCAACGCGGTTACATCAGTGATAAAGCCCTCCAGGAATAACAGCTCGCCCGAGTCCGCGAACACGCCCCGCCCCCGTTCCCACACCCATCGGTATAGGCCGCTTTTAGTGATGATGCGATAGGAATCCTCGAACTCCTCGCGCGCCGCAAGCGCGTCCTGCCATTTGCTCCAGAGCTCGTCGCGGCGCTCGTGCTCGACGATATCGTTGAAGGCGATCGTCCGGTTGTCGATGAAGTCTTCCGGCGTATAGCCGGTGATGGCGTAGCAGCCGTCGCTGATGAAGGCCATGGTCCATTTGCGGTCGTTCCGGCAGCGGTAGACGAAGCCCGGCAGGCTGGACACGAGCGTAGCGTACATGCGTTGGCTCTCCCAGAGCGCGTTCTCGATCCGCTTGCGCTCGGAGATGTCGCGAATGATCGCCTGGTAAAATCGTTTCTCGAGTACCTCGATGAGGCGCGCGCTCACCTCGACGGGGAAGGTTGAGCCGTCCTTGCGGCGGTGGACGGTCTCGTATACGCTGCCGCCGTCGCGTGTTACCGCGGCGACTTGGTCCTCAAGCCCGGTGGCGCTCTCCGGGGCGCGCAGGGCGTGCACGTCCATCTCGAAGAGCTCCTTGCGCGAATACCCGTAGACCTCCACGGCGCGGTCGTTCGCCTCGATGATCCGCAGGTTCTCGTCGCCCAGCACGATGATGTCGTTGGCGTAGCGGGTGAGGTATTCGTAGTGGAAGCGCAATGCGCGGAGTCGCACCTCGGCCTCGTACTGCCTGCGGAAGTAGTTCGCCGAGCGGCGTTTCCACCAGTACCCCGCGATTGAGAGGGTGCCCGCGATGACGAGGGTTCCGATGACGAGTATCATCCAGAATAGGACGCGTACCGATCGGTACACCTCCGATATGTCGACCTTCGAGACGAGGTGCCATGGCGTCCCGTCGATGCCGCGCAGGTCCGCCAGCACCTCGACCCCGCGGTAGTCCATGCCCTCGACGATGCCCGTGACGCCCCGCACCGCCATCGCGGTGGGGAGCGCAGGCCTGTTGATTGGGTTTCGCAGGGAGAGGGCCGTGACCTTCCGATGCCGGAGCTCGTTCAGGTACAGAACGTCATCGCCATCGCGCCGCACCAGGAGCGTCTCGGCCGTCTCGCTGGGCGTGGGCCATTCCTGGATGAGCGGAAAGAGGAACGCGCGCGGGTCGACGCGGATCACCGCGCAGGTCGATACGGGCCCCGGTGCGGCGATGGCCCCGGAAAGCGGGACGATGAAGTCGCAAAAGATGTCCCCGTCGTCCGGGCAGCGATAGATGTCGGAGAAGAGAACGGTGTTCTCGCGCACGGCCCTTGCGATGAGCGTACGGACGTATGAGCTAATATGCGGGATCGGGTCGTCGACGCCGAAGAGGACGGTCCCGGCGGCGTCGGTGATGATGATGTCGGCATAGCCATAGTGCCGCACGATGTCGCGCATGTGCTCGCGCAGGTGAGACATCTCGGCGCCGCTGCGGGTCGCCAGGTACGCGCGGGAGCTGTCGCGCCAGTGCGCGGTATGGCTCAACAGCATCGCGTCGCCCATGCGTTCTGCGTACCAGGTGGCGATGTGCGCCGCCTTGAGGCGGGAGATGGCCGCAAGGTCCTCCGACCGACCCGAGCGGATCCGTTCCTTCTGGGACTGGAAGACGAGGATGGCCGCAACGATGATGAGTCCGACGAACGACGCGACGATGACGGGCAGACGGGGAGGGATCTCCCCGCTCGCCAGTGCCGTGCGCAGCTTTTCGATTTGTTTCGGGATCATACACGGTTCTCGCGACGCGCTCGGCCGGAGGCAGCCTGGGGCGGCCGCGAACCGGGCATCGTCACGCTGCCGGAAGCATGGCGGATCGGGCCCGTAAAAGCAATAACAAAATGCCCGTTACACCGCTAGGTCCGGACGTACTCGCGGTCGCGGCGGTTGATGAGGACGATATGCGCATAGTCCTTCCCCTTCTTCTTCTTGCCCTCGTGGACGATGCGCAGTCCCTCGTCGCGGCAGCGATCGCACGCCCCGATGGGTATCTCCACGCACAGCGAAAGCGGATTCGCGGACGATGAGGTTTCGATCTTCAAGGTCCCCGCGCACTCGTCGCAGATCATGATCGATTCCACCTGCTCCTCGCGGATCATGTCGGTGTCGTAGAAGACGCCCTTTCTGCGCACGTCGTAGTTGCCGGGCATCCCCCGCTCGCCCGACGGATTGAAATACGCGGCCAGGACCTCATCGGCCACCTTCTTTATGAAAGGCATGATGTTCCTCGGCTGCTCGATGCACGCAGCATCGTAGGTGGGCTCCCGCACGGCCGTGTAATCAACCCCGGCCATCGCGAGCACGATCCCCAGGTTCACGTACGGCAGCGCGCCCTGGATGGAGTAGCCGCCCTCGAGCACGGCGATGTCGGCGTTCAAGAGCTCGGAGAGGCGCGCATAGCCCTGCGCCGAGAAGTTCATGTTGGTGATGGGGTCGGAGTAGTGGTTGTCCTGCCCGGCGGAGTTCACCACTAGGTCGGGCTTGAAGTCCGTGAGGATGGGCAGCACCATGCGCTCGATCGCGTACAGGAACCCCTCGTCGGAGGTCTCCGGGGGGAGGGGGATGTTGATGGTGCGCCCGCGCGCATTGGGCCCGCCGTCCTCGAAGGTGAACCCCGAGCCCGGATACAGCGTGCGGCCGTCCTGGTGGATGGAGATGTAGAGCGTGTTCGGATCGTGCCAGTAAATGTCTTGGGTGCCGTCGCCGTGATGGCAGTCGGTGTCCACGATCGCGACGCGCAGCGGTCCGTAGCGCTCGCGCAGGCGCTCCACCATCACCGCCTCGATGTTGATGTTGCAGAAGCCGCGGTTGCCGTGCACCACCTTCATGGCGTGGTGCCCGGGCGGACGCACCAGGGCGAAGGCCTTCTGCTCGGTCTTGTCCATCACCAGCTCGCCGGCCTTGATGGCCCCGCCTGCCGAGATGAGGTGCGACTCGGTGATCACGCTCGCGACGTCCGGCAGGCAGAAGTGGACGCGCGCGACGTCCTCCTCGCTCGCGACGAGCGGCTTGTACTCCGTGACGCCCGCGATGTCGAAGACGCCCTCCTCGCGAAGCTGGTCCTGCGTATACAGTAGCCGCTCCTCGCGCTCCGGGTGCGTGGGGCTGATGGCCCAGTCGAACGCCGGGAAGAAGATGAGGCCGAGTTTGTTCTGTGCGGTTATCATTGCTGTTTCCGTCTGCTGCGAACGCGTGGTGATGGTTTCGCGCGGGTAAACTCAGCAATAGATTTTTTAAACTCCCTGGAACGCTTCTCGGTGTTGGTTATTTCAGTGAAGCCTTCCTTTCTAAGGAGTTCTTCGACCGCCTGAACTTCCGTTTTTTCGCGTTTAATCCTCATTGAGAAATCTCCAGGTGAAGAAAATATAGTTTTCCTTGAAATCTTTTATCGCGAAGTTCAATCCGGACTTTGTGTCGACTAAGTCGTATGTGACTACTCGTTTCTTCTTACCCTTTTTATTTAAAATATCCTTATGAATGCTGCTATGATGACAGTCAAATCGTTCAACCTCGGACCACTCATTATTGTAATAGTACTCAAGTTTTACGACAAATTTTAGTATTTTATTTCCATCGGATGAAAAATATACGATAATCCGTGTTACCTGATTCAAATAAATTTTATAGTTCTTATCTGGCATATGAAAGAACCGTGTGCCTGTTGTGGTATGATGATGACATCCGACCCCCTCACCCCACTCGATATCCCTTCACGATGCCCGGCTTCACCTGGCACTTCACGCGGATGTTCCGTCCGGTGGTGGACCAGCCGCCCACCATGTTGAAGGAGGCGGCCTCGATGATCTCGGAGGCGCACTCCGCGGATTTGACGCCCAGCCCGGCGAGATGGTCCGCCAGTCGCGCCTGCGCGTCCTTCTTCGCGTGCTCCAGGGTGTAGGAGCCGGAGACGCGCTCGTTCACGTTGAGGAAGGGGATGAGCATCACGCCCCGCTCCGTGTCGGCGAAGAGCTCGATGTCCATGGTCGCGCGCGTGAGCGCGGCGCCGACGGCATTGGCCACCGCGTACTGCTCGGGCACGGTGATCGGCAGGCCGAAGCGTTTCGCGAGGGCGTCGGAGAAGGCGCGCGCGGGCCCTCCCATCACATAGAGGCGTTTCGGGACGATCGTCTTTCCCTCGAGCACCTCGTGGACGGTGTAGACGGGCTTCTCGTTGATCGAGCGCACCATGGCGTCGCTCGCCTCCTTGATCGCACGCATGGCGTAGTCGATGGCGGCGCCGGCCAGATCCTCCGGGGAGCGGCCGCTCTTCTTTGCGAGCGCGCGGACGCCCTTCTCGGAGGCCGCGGTGTCGCCGTAGGCGGCGAGCTTCTTCACGTTGAAGGCGTCGATGAGCGTGGGAGCGGAACCGCCATCGGCCATGGAGGGGCCGCGCCGCTCGGGTCCCGCGGTGACGGACGTGCCGCTCACGGCGAGAATCGAGTCGCCGCCGATGCCGATGGAGCGCGTTTTAAGCGCGCGCACCAGCGTCGCCCGTTCGTCGAGCTCGATGCCGTCCTCGACGAGGGGCGCGCCGTCGGCGAAGATCGCGATGTCGGTGGTGGTGCCGCCGATGTCCAGGACGACGGCGTCCTCGACGATGTCGCACAACGCCACGATGCCCATCACGCTCGCGGCCGGGCCGGAGAGGATCGATTCCACCGGGATGCGCCGCGCGACCGCAAGTGGCATGGTGCCGCCGTCGGCCTTCAGGATGTTGATGGCGGGGGCGATGCCGTGGGCGGCCACGCCGGATTCGATCGCGTCGGCGAAGCGGTTGAAGATGCGCCAGACGGCCGAGTTGAAGTAGGCCGTGCTCACGCGGCGCGGGAAGTTGAGCGCGCCCGAGAGCTCATGGCCCACCGTGGTGAAATCGGCGTTTCCCTGGATGATGTCGCGGATGCGGTTTTCGTGCGCGGGATTGCGCGTGGAGAACTTGGATACGGCGGCGAACACCTTCACGCCGTTCTTGAGGCAGTGGCGCACGGCCTTCTGGATCTCGCCCTCGGCGGGCGGCAGCACCTCGGTCCCGCGATGGTCGATGGAGCCCGCGATGGCGTAATAGCGGTTCCCGACGGCGTGCGCCTGCGGATCGACGCCGGGACCGGCCGAGACGATGACGCCCACCTCCTCGGTTGTGCGCTCCACGATCGCGTTGGTCGAGAGCGTGGTGGAGAGGTTGATGCGGTCCACGGCCGCGACGTCGATTGCCGAAAACACGCGCTCGAGCGCGCCGGTGACGGAGGCGAGCAGATCGTCGTGGTTGGTCACGACCTTCGCCGAGGCGGCGATCCCGTCCTTCCCGATGGCCACAACGTCCGTGTGTGTGCCGCCGATGTCCAGGCCAAGAAGCATGGGCCACCTCCCGGAGTGTATGATGACGCCCGTGTTGACGCGGGTCCGCAGCCTGAGGACCGAGTCGTGCCGCGAGCATACTATCGACGCGCTTCCTGTCAAGACGATAAAATGAATCCATCGCGCGGGATCATCGGGCCGCGGCAATGCGTATTTCGTGGGAACGGGAGCCATGCCAGGTAAACAAAAAGTAAAATATGGCCCAGTGGGGCGAGGGTCGATTCGCAGACGCTTTTTTTATTGATTTGACGGGGGTGTTCGCATATCATACCACCGAGGTCGTGAAAGAGGAGCGTTCGCGAATGAGCCGAAAGAGGATCCTCCTGGCGGAGGATGAATCGATAATATCGCTCGACATCGCCTCCATTCTCAAGGGGCTGGGCTACGAGATGGCGGGCATTGTCGCGACCGGAGAGGCGGCGATCGCGGAAGCCGAGTCGTCCCGACCGGACCTGGTGCTCATGGACATCGTACTCAAGGGCGGCATGGATGGCATCGCGGCGGCGGAGGCGATCCAGACTCGTCTGGGGATCCCCGTGATCTATCTGACCGGCAATGCGGACATGGGCACGGTGTCGCGCGCGCGCCAAACGAACCCGTATGGCTATATCCTCAAGCCCGTGAGCGCGCAGGACGTGTTCACCACCATCGACACGGCGCTCCACCGGCATGAGCTCGAGCGTGCGGTACGGGAAAAGAACGCCGAGCTCGCGGCGCTCAACGAGGAGCTGGGCCAGGCGCTGGAGGAGCTCGAATCGACGAACGAGCAGCTGCGCGTCTCGAATGAAAGCCTGGAGCGCGAGGCCGCGGAGCGGGCGAGCGTCGAGCTCGAACGCGACGAGCGGGAGCGGGAGGTGGAATTGTTCTTCCGCAGCGGTCTCGATCTTTTCTGCATCGCGGACACCGACGGGTATTTTCGCCGCCTCAACCCCGAGTGGGAGCGAGCGCTGGGATATTCCATCGACGAACTCGAGGGAAAGCGCTTTCTGGACCTGGTGCACCCCGATGATGTCGAGGCCACGATGAACGCCGTCGGGGAGCTTGCCGGGCAGCGCGAGGTGCACAACTTTACCAACCGGTATCTCTGCAAGGACGGAACGTACCGATGGATGGAGTGGCGCTCGCTGCCGGCGGGGAAGCTCATCTACGCCGCCGCGCGGGACGTCACCGAACAGCGCGCCGCCATGGAGTCGCTCGCGGAGAGCGAGGCGCGCTTCAGCACCCTGTTTAACACGACCACGCTGGGGATCGTGTACCAGGCGGCCGACGGCCGGATCGAACTGGCGAACCAGGCCGCGCTTGACGCCCTGGGCCTCACGCTCGACCAGATGCAGGGCCGAACCTCGTTCGATCCGCGCTGGCGCGCGATCTACGAGGACGGCGCGGACTGCCCCGGAGACGAGCATCCCGCCATGGTGGCCCTGCGCACCGGCGAAACGGTGCGCGGCAGGGTGATGGGCGTGTACCGGCCGAGCGACGACTCGTACCGCTGGCTGCTGATCGATGCGGTGCCGGATTTCCGTCCGGGCGAAGCGCGCCCGTATCGGGTCTTCGCGACCTTTCTCGATATCACCGAACGGCGAAGCATTGCGGACGCGTTACGCGAAAGCGAGGGGCGGTACCGGGAGCTCTTCGATAATATCATGGTTGGTGTCGCCGTGTACGAGGTGGTCGACAATGGCCGTGATTTTATCTTTAAGGATTTTAACCGTGCGGCGGAATTATTTGACAATCAGCGTCGCGAGGATCTCATCGGTCGAAGCATCTTCGAGGCACGGCCGGGCGTGGAGCGGTTCGGGCTTATCGACGCATTTAGGCAGGTTGTCGCAACGGGGGTTTCGCAGCATTATCCGGTAGCCTTGTACGAGGACAACCGCCTCACGGCCTGGTATTCAAACTTTATCTATCTCCTCCCGTCCGGCGAACTGGTTGCGGTGTTTACGGATGTAACGAAAGACAAGCAGGCTGAGGCGAAAATCCAGGCCTCGCTTCGCGAGAAGGAGACGCTGCTCAAGGAGATCCATCATCGGGTGAAGAACAACTTCCAGCTGGTGACCAGCCTGCTGTCGCTGCAGTCGATGAGCGTGAACGACGAGCACCTGGAGCGCGAGTTCTCCGAGGCGCAGGGGCGCGTGCGCTCGATGGCGCTGGTGCACGAGAAGCTGTACCAGTCCGCCGACCTGGGGAGCATCGATTTCGCCGAGTATGCGCGCGAGATGTCGCAATCGCTCTCGCGGTCCTTCGCCGGCGGACGGCGCGCGCCCAACATCGCGGTGAACGCCGTCGAGGTCAGGCTCGGGGTGGACAAGGCGATCCCCTGCGGACTCATCCTCAACGAGCTTGTCACCAACAGCTGCAAACACGCCTTCCCGGAATCCTGGCGGGGAGATCCGGCAATCGCGGTCGATCTTTCGGAGGAGGGCGGGGCGGTCACGCTTCGTGTGTCGGACAACGGCGTCGGGATTGCCGACGCCGTGGCCCTCGAGCAGCCCGCGACCTTCGGGCTCTCGCTGGTGTCGCTCCTCGCGCGGCAGCTTCGCGGAACGATTCGCGTTGCGCGCGACGGCGGGACCGCGGTCACGGTCGAGTTTCCGGGGGAGTGAGACGTAATATCAAGGAGATGGCCGTGGGATCCGATCAGAGCTTTGTCGATTTCGTTCTGGACAACATCGAACAGGCCGGGGAACTGTCCGCCCGTAAAATGTTCGGCGAGTACGCGATCTATTGCGACGGAAAGGTCGTCGCGCTCGTATGCGACAACCGGCTCTTCGTGAAACCCACGCCGGGCGGGCGCGCGCATATCGGTGATCCGGCGGAGGCCCCGGCCTATCCGGGCGCCAAGCCCTCGTTTCTCGTCGAGGACCGGATCGAGGACCGGGAGTGGTTGAGCGAGCTCATCCGCATAACCGCGCGCGAGCTCCCCGCGCCCAAACCGAAAAAACCGAAGAAGACGAAGAAAACAGGCGAATCGCGGGGGGCCCGGTGAGCGCGATGTTCGATTTTGGTTTGATTCCGGCGGCGCCGCAATGAGCGTTCTCGACCTGCGTACGGTATTCCTGACCGGCGTTATCATCAACGCGATCTGCACGCTGGTGGCCGTGCTCCTGTGGCGTAGCAGCCGCGACCGGTTCGACGGGACGGGCCTGTGGGCCGCCGACTTCGCCGCGCAAACAGCGGCCTTTTTCCTGATTGGGCTCCGTGGCGTCCTGCCCGATGTCGTCTCGATTTCGATCGGGAACGCGCTCTCTGTACTCGGAGCGCTGGTGGGGCTCCTCGGATTGGGACGCTTTTGGGGCAAGCCGGTTTTTACCGGCGTTCAGTGGGGCATCTTCGCGGTCTATCTTGCATTGCATAATTACTATACGTATTTCGAGCCGAGCCTCGCGGCGCGAAACCTGCTCTTTTCAGCCTCGCTTCTTGCGCTGTGCGGGCAGTGCGCCTGGCTTCTGTTGTACCGGGTCTCGTCGGCCGTGCGCTCGATGTCGTTGATCGCGGGCATCGCGATGACGGGTTTAACCGTGGTGAGCGCCGTTCGAATCGTCATCGAGGTTTTTGTACCGATACAGACGCAGGATTACATGCACTCTGGCACCGCCAATGCCATGTATATTGTCCTCTACCTGGCGCTCATCGTATTCCTTGCCTACGCTCTGGCGCTCATGGTGAATCGCCGCCTGCTCGCCGATCTTGGCTCGCAGGAGCAGAAGTTCTCCAAGGCGTTTCACTCCTCGCCGGACGCGGTGATTCTTACGCGCCTTGCCGACGGCTCCATCTACGAGGTGAACGACACCTTTACGCGCATGACCGGATTTACCGCCGCCGAGGTGATCGGAAAAACGACCGTGGATCTCGGCCTCTGGGCGGATGCGAGCGACCGCGAGATCTTCATCGGCCGCCTTCGCGAGCACGGGTCGGTTTTCGGTCTCGAGTTTACGTTCCGGATAAAATCGGGCGAGCTCCTCGTGGGACAGCTTTTTTCTGATGTCCTCGTCATCAACGAGGTGCCCACGATCGTCGCGAGCATCAGCGATATCACGGAGCGCAAGCGCGCGGAGGAGCGCCTCATCGTGGCGATGCAGGAATCGGACATGCTTCGGGAGCGGGCGGAGCGACTGGGCGCCGAAAAGGAGATCATCCTGCGCGAGGTGCACCATCGCATCAAGAACAACCTGAGCACGGTGCACGGCCTATTGTCGCTGCAGGCCAACAGGCTGTCCGATCCGCAGGCCGCGAAATCGCTTCGCGATGCGGTGGGGCGCGTGCGCAGCATGGGGCTTTTGTACGACAAGCTGTACCGCGCGGAATCCATCGGGCGCATGTCAATGAAGACGTTTCTCGAGCGGCTCGTCGCCGAGATCGCCGAACTCTATCCCGCGCCGGTGCCCGTCGCCGTGTCCGCCGACATCGAAGAGGCGACGCTGGACGCGAAAATCCTCTCGCCCCTGGGCATCATGATGAACGAGCTCGTGACCAATGCCATGAAGTACGCCTTTACCGGTCGCGCGTCCGGGCGTCTTGACGTGCGCTCCCGCATCGAGGATCGAGGCATCACGATTATTGTCGAGGACAACGGCATCGGCCTCCCGGACGGGATCGACATCGATCGTTCAACCGGTTTCGGAATGCAGCTGGTGGGCTTGCTCGCCAAGCAGATCGGCGCGACCATCCGCGTCGAGCGGGGCGAGGGGACGCGATTCGTCATCGAGTTTACCGCGCAGTCGCCCGAACGGACGGTGTGACAATCGCCGAGCCCCCGTGGCGATTTTCGCGATATCGACCGGGGGCGATGGCGCTTAAAGACATCAATCAAACGGTGCGCGAACGGCAGGCCGGTCCTGCCGGCGCGTGAGGAGGGACGCATGAAGAACATCATATCGATACGCGATTCGTCCGCGATCCGCACGAACTTCCGGCATGCCATCAGAAAAACACGCAGGGTGTTCGGAGCGTTCGCGTTACTGATCTTTCAGGCGCTCGCGCTCGCAGCGTGTATATGCGCGGCGGCCGTTCCGGTTCAGGCGCAGTATGATCCGACCGACACCGCGAAACGGCCCGCGGAGTCGGTCGCGGACCCCGGAAAGAAAGAGGACAAAGGCGCGGGCGTAACGGCTGGAGTGGACTACTGGACGCTCTACTTCTGGCGCGGAGACCTGCTCTATGGCGACAACGGCGATGTGTTCTTTCCCTTCGTGAAGTGGGCGATCTTCGACACCGGGTTCACGCTCACCTGGATGGGCGAGTACGCGCGCAACAGCCGCGACGTCGCGCTCAAGGAAAAGAACGCGGCCGACTTCGGGCTCAACTACGACGCCAAGGTGTGGAAGGAGCGCATCACCTGCGGCGCGGGCGTATGGTACTGGTGGTTCTACAACTCGGGCGCCTATAGCGAGGAGTATCCCGATCGATTCGTCGATCCCGAGACCAACGCGCTCGATCGCAACGCGGATCCCTACTATAACGCCCGTTACGACGCCAGCTTCTGGAGCGGCTCGGCATATGTGGGACTCAATGTCCCGCTCAATCCGACCGTGACCTATACCCACGACTATTATTCAAACAACCAGGAGCGGACGCGCCGCGTCTCGTACGATTGGGCCGTTCAGCTCAAGACGAGCCAGGAGTTCGAGGTGACCCGGCACGCGAAGCTGCTGTTCGCGGTCTCCGCCACGTACTATCGCACGCGCTATGCCGACGACCGCACCAGTTGGCGCGACGAGACGCGCGACGGATGGTGCGATGTGACCGGCACCGCCACGCTCACGGTGAGCCTTGCCGGCGCGTCACTCTGGGTGAGCGGCAACTGGGCCAATCGCCCGGACCGCGATTGGTATCGCGTGACCGAGCCCGACGGGCGCGTGTTCAACGTGCACAATGTGCAATGGTGCACCGCCGGAGGTTCCTATACGTTTTAACCGTGCACCGGAATTGATCCGGTCGTGCCGAATAAAAAAGGCCTTCCCGATTCCAGGTAGGCCTTTTGCGTTATTCGCATTGCGTGATTCTGCTTACAATGGAATGAACCCCGCTTCCTTTACAAGCTTTTGTCCCTCGGCGCCAAGCAGGTAGTCGAGGAAGGCCTGCGTTTGCGGCGTGATCCGTTTCTCGTTCACGTACATGTACAGCTTGCGCGATACGGGATACTTCCCGGACTTGCCGTTCTCGATGGTGCCCTCGACCTTGTTCACGGTGACGGTTCTCACGGTGTCATTGAGGTAGCCGAAGCCGATGTAGCCGATGGCCTTCGGGTTGGTGGACACCGACGAGATGATGGCGCCGTTGGAGGCCTGCAGGAGCGCGTCCTTGCGTACGTCCTTCTTCTTGAGCACCTTCTCGTGCCAGATCTCGTAGGTCCCGGAGCTCGTGTCGCGCGAGATGACCACGATGGCGCCGGGCGTCCCGCCCACCGTGCTCCAGTCGTTGATGGAGCCGTCATAGATGCCCTTGAGCTGGTCCATCGTGAGGTCCTTGACCGGGTTTTTGGGGTGGACGATGGGGACGATCATGTCGTAGGCCGCCACGATCTCCTTCGGGGTCACGCCCTTCTTCTTCGCCTCCTCGATCTCGTTGCCCTTCATTTCGCGCGACGAGTTTCCGATGTCGCAGGTGCCGTCGATGACCGCCTTGATCCCGTTGCCCGAGCCGCTGCCCTCGACCGAGATGGCCACCTTGTTCGTCTTCCGGAATGCCTCGGCCACCTTCTGGGTGATGGGGAGCACGGTGGTGGATCCCTTGATGACGATCTTGTTGCCGGTGTCGCGCGAACAGCCGATCGCGGCGAACGCCGTACCGGCGATAATGAGCGCCGATATAATTCCGGTAATTCTTCTTGCCATTGTTGCCTCCTTGGGTGCTGTATGATGTACCGATACCGGGACCGTGTTAAGATTTTATTAAGAAACGCTTTAAAAACCGTGAAGCCATGAAGAAATCCGAAATTAACAAAATCTTTACAAAACCATCACGGAATATTTAACACCGGGTTTTATTGTGTTTTCAATTGATTACGTGTATTGTAGTAAGGGCAAGGCGCTGCCTTGACCCTACTACCGGGAAAACGCATGGATAAAATAACATCGGTAAACCTCACCTTCTCGTATGGCGGCGTTCCGGCCATCAAGAACATCAATCTCACGGTCGAGCCCAATACCGTGATGGCGCTCATCGGGCCGTCGGGCTGCGGGAAGTCCACCTTCCTGCGGTGCATCAACCGCATGAACGACATCATCCCGAACATCGGCATCGACGGCGACATCCTCATCGACAACGAATCGATCTACCACCGCGATTTCGACGTGACGGGCCTGCGGCGCCGGGTGGGGATGGTGTTCCAGAAGTCGAACCCGTTTCCCAAGTCCATCTTCGAGAACATCGCCTACGGGCTTCGCATCAACGGCATCAAGAACACGTACGAGATCGAGCGGACGGTGGAGCAGTCGCTCAAGCGCACGGCCCTCTGGGACGAGGTGAAGGACCGCTTGGACCAGTCGGCGCTGGGGCTCTCCGGCGGCCAGCAGCAGCGGCTCTGCATCGCGCGCACCATCGCGGTCGCGCCCGAGATCATCCTCATGGACGAGCCCGCCTCGGCGCTCGATCCCCTCTCCACGCAGAAGATCGAGGAGCTCATCCAGGACCTCAAGCAGAACTACACCATCATTATCGTGACGCATAACATGCAGCAGGCGGCGCGCGTGAGCGACCATACCGCCTTCTTCTATCTGGGCGAGCTCATCGAGGTGAACCGCACCGACATGATCTTCACCAAGCCCGACAATGAGATGACGGAAAACTATATCACCGGAAAATTCGGCTAAGGAGCGCGCATGATTACCCATCTGGAACAGGAACTGGAGGCGGTCAAGACCCGCATCTTCGAGATGTCGGACCTCGCGATGGAGGCGATCGCCCGCTCGGTGGAATCGCTCAAGAAGGGCGACGTGCGCCTGGCCGAGCGCGTGATACAGGGCGACTCCGAACTCGACCGGCTCGAGATCGCCATCGACGAGGAGTGCGTCCGCATCCTCGTGACCAAGCAGCCCGCCGCGAAGGACCTGCGGCTGGTGACGGCCTTTCTCAAGATCAACACCGACCTGGAGCGCATCGGCGACCTGGCGACGGTGCTCGCCAAGGAGACCATCCGCATGGCCGGCAAGCCGCCGGTGAAACCGCTGGTGGACATCCCGCGCATGGCCGTCCTGTGCGCGGAGATGATCAAAGAGTCGTTCCTGGCCATCGCCGAGCGCGACGCCGCGCGGGCGCGCGGCGTGATCGGTCGCGACCGCGAGATCGACGAGCTCAACATGCAGATCTATCGCGAGCTCTTCTCGTACATGGCGGAGAACCCGCACAGCATCTCACCGGCGCTGTCGCTCATCATGGCGTCGAAGGCGCTCGAGCGCATCGGGGACCATGCGACCAATATCGCCGAGCGCGCCATTTACTACATCGAGGGCGTGGACGTGCGGCACGGCGCCCACGAGGGGTCCGAGGGCGAGTAGCCCGGAACGCGCGGACGCATTCGCGCGTGCGCAGATGACGGAAGGGGCCAGATGAAATCCGCAAAGAAAAACATCTTCGTCGTGGACGACGAGGCCGACATCCTGGAGATCCTGAAGATCAACCTCACCGAGGCGGGGTTCATCGTGCATACCTTCTCGTCGGGTGAGACGGCGATGAGCGCGCTCAAGAAGATCATCCCCGACCTCATTATCCTGGACGTGATGATGAGCGGCATGGACGGCTACGATTTCTGCAAGACGGTCCGGGGGATCCCGGACTTTCACGCCGTGCCCATCATCTTCCTTTCCGCGAAGTCCGAGGAGTTCGACAAGGTGCTGGGGCTCGAGCTCGGGGGCGACGATTTCATCACCAAGCCCTTCGGGATCAAGGAACTCATCTCGCGCATCAAGGCGGTGTTGCGCCGGGCGGAGAAGCAGCTGCGCGCCGCCGAGCACGAGGCGCTGCGCTTCAAGGGCGTGGAGCTCCATCCCGACAAGTACATCGTCACGGTGGACGGCGAGGAGGCCAAGCTCACCAAGACCGAGTTCGAGATTCTGCACCTGTTCATGAGGTACCGCGGGAAGATCTTCACGCGCGATAATATCATTGACAGCATCCGCGGAAACGACGTATACGTGGTGGACCGCACCATCGACGTGCACGTGATGAACCTTCGCAAGAAGCTCGGGCCCTACGGCGAGTCCATCAAGACCTTTTCCGGCGTCGGGTACGGCATCAAGGAATAGCCCGCGCCGTTCGGCGGCCCGTCCGTCCGGGAGGGAGCGCGATCATGTTCAACACCATCGGCAACAAGATCATCGTCTCCGTGGCCGTGTTGATTGCTGCGCTGATCGGCGCGCTGTCGCTGTATGTCGACGCCCGCGCTCGCGACAATCACCTGCACATGGTCCGACGCGTCATGGCCGAGAAGGCGGACCTCCTCGGGCTCTTTCTGTCCGACGGGCGGCTCAATCGCTCGGCCTTGTCCCGCGCCGACGCCGCGCTCATGGCCGATATCGCGCGGATCGGGGACATGCGGATCACCGTGATCGCGCGCGACGGGCGGGTGCTCGCCGACACCGAGGTGGCGGACCTCTCGACGCTGGACAATCACCGCTATCGCGCCGAGGTGATGGGGGCGCTCGAAACGGGGTCCGGCGAGAGCGTCCGGTACAGCGACACCCTGAAGGCGAACATCATGTACTATGCCGAACTCCACCACGATCTCGTGGTGCGGGTCGCGAAGCCCCTGGCCGATGCCGAGGCGAGCCTGGCGCGCCTGCGCCGCGCAATAGTGGTTGCAGGGCTCTCGGCGATCCTTCTCACCGTGGCGGGGGCCTTCGTCCTAGTCCGGCGCGTCACGCGCCCGGTCCGCGAGACCATCGCCTTCGCCGAACGCTTTTCCGCAGGCGACTTCTCGCACCGCATCCTCAACTACAACGACGACGAGATCGGCACGCTGCAAAAGGCCCTCAATCGCATGGCCGACACCATCATCGAGAAGATGAACGGGCTCATCCTGGAGCAGAAGAAGCTCCAGGTGACCATCGAGAGCATCACCGACGGGATCGCGGTGATCGACCATTCGAAGCGGGTGCTCATCGCCAATCGCGCCTTCCTCTCCCTCCTGGACATCCGCGCCGCGGTGTTCGGCCGCGCGTATTACGAGGTGGTGCGGGGAAGCTCGTTTAACGCGAAGATCGAGTACTCCCTTGCGCGGGGCGTGGAGGCGCGTTTCATGGAGGCGCTCGCGAGCGGCCGCTATTGCGAGGTGTTCATTTCGCCCATCACCGAGGAGAAGGCGGTGCAGGGAATCCTCATCGTGCTGCACGACATCACGGAAAAGCGGCACCTCGAGGAGCTCAAGACCGACCTCGTGGGCAACCTCTCGCACGAGCTCAAGACCCCCATCGCCATCCTGCGGGGTTACCTGGAGACGGTGAGCGAACACCTGAACAATCCCGCGTTGTGCCGCGAGCTCGTGGACAAGGCGCTCACGAACGTGGACCGGCAATCGTCCATCGTGAGCGACATGGTCAAGCTCAACATGATCGAGACGCTGCCCGAGCTTCCCATGGAGGAGGTCAATCCGGCGCGAATCATCGAGGGTTGCGTCGAGATCCTCCAGCCCAAGGCGGGCGACCGGAACATCGCCCTGGCGCGCAGCCTCGCCGACGTCGACGTCACGGTGCGGGGAAACCGCTTCCTGGCCGAGGAGGTCTTCTTTAATATCATCGACAATGCGATCAACTACAATGTTTCGGACGGGACGGTGCGCATCCTGGGGCTCCGCGACCAAGCGGGGCTCGTCGTCACCGTCGCCGACACCGGGATCGGCATCCCCGCCGAGTCGCTGCCGCGCCTCTTCGAGCGCTTCTACCGCGTGGACAAAAGCCGATCGCGCGCAACGGGCGGGACGGGGCTCGGGCTGTCCATCGTGAAGCACGCCGCGGAGATCATGGGCTGGCGCGTCGAGGCGAGCTCGGACGGGACGGGCACCACGTTCACCGTCAGGATCGCGTAGGCGTTCGCGCGCGTATCTCCCCGTTCATCGTCGTCCATCGGGTTTTCGATTTCCGACATCCGGCCGGCGGCGGGACGAATAGCGTTATGCGGTATGCTTAAACGCGCGGGGCCGTTCGACGGGAACGGCGCGCGGAACTACCCCTTGAGGCGCTTGCGGAAGCGGTAGCGCAGGATGAGCCCGGTCATGTTGAGCGCGAGCACCAGCGCGATCAGCACGATGGCCGTGCCGTACTGGAGGTGCCGTGTCGCCTGGATGTGCGTCCCCGCCGTGGCCATCACGTAGATGTGGTAGGGGAGCGCCATGATCTCGTTGAAGATCGAGGTGGGGAGCTCCGGCGTGTAGTAGGCCGCCGCCGTGAACATGATGGGCGCGGTCTCGCCGGCCGCGCGGCCCAGCGAGAGCATGACTCCCGTGAGGATCCCCGGGAGGGCGTTCGGGAGAATGATCTTGTAGATGGTTTGCCAGCGCGTGGCGCCCAGGGAGAGCGACGCCTCGCGGTAGGTCCCCGGCACCACCAGGAGGGCCTCCTCGGTGGAGCGGATGATCACCGGGAGGTTGAGCACGCCCAGCGTGAGCGAGCCCGCGAGGATCGACGTGCCGAAGCCGAGGAACACCACGAACAGCGACAGGCCGAAGAGGCCGAAGACCACCGAGGGGACGCCGGCGAGGTTGTTGATGCCCAGCCGGATGACCTTCACGATGCGCGGGCTCTTCGCGTATTCGGTCAGATAGATCGCCGTGATGATGCCGATCGGGATGGCGATGATCGACGAGCCGACCATGAGATAGAACGTGCCCAGGATGGCCGGGAGGATGCCGCCCTGGGTCATCTCGTTTCGCGGCATCTCCGTGAAAAACCCGAGGTCGATGGCCGAGGCGCCGCTTTTGATGATATAGCCGATCATGAACACCAGAAATGCGATGATGACGAACGACGAGACGCGGATGAGCGCGAACATGATCTTTTCGGTGACGGCGGCGGAGGCTTTCATCAGTTCTCCTTGAACTTGTACTTGTTCGAGAGGTAATCGGCGACGATGTTGAAGAAAAAGGTGATGATGAACAGGATGATCCCGATCGCGAAGAGCGCGTGATAGTGCTCGCCCCCGACCGGGGCCTCGGCCATCTCGGCCGCGATGTTCGAGGTAAGCGGGCGGACCGGCGAGAAGATCGAACCCGGCAGCACCGCCGCGCCGCCGGCGACCATGAGCACCACCATCGTCTCGCCGATCACCCGCGAGATCCCCAGGATGATCGCCGTCCAGATCCCGGAGAGCGCCGCCGGCACGATGATGTGGAATATCGTCTGCCAGCGGTTCGCCCCGAGCGCGTACGAGGCCTCCTTGAGCGACACCGGCACCGAGGAGATCGCGTCCTCGGAGATGCTCGCGATGGTGGGGATGGCCATGAAGGCGAGCATCACGGCGGCGTTAAACAGGTTGAGGCCCGTGTCGATATCGAAGTGTTCTTGTAGGAGGGGCGCTATCACCACCATGCCGAAGAATCCGATGATGACCGAGGGGATGGATGCGATGATCTCGATGGTCGGTTTCACGACCTCGCGCACCGTGGGGCGGGCGAGCTCAGAGAGATAGATCGCAATGGCCAGGCTGAACGGCACCGCGATCACGGAGGCCAGCAGCGTGACGGCGATCGACGCGACGATGAGCGGGAACACGCCGAAGCGCGGCACCTCGCTCGTGGGATACCAGCTGTCGCCAAGAATGAAATCGAATACGCCAACGGTCTTGAAGATCGGGATCCCCTCCCGGAACAAGAAGAACATTATAAGGAAAAGGAAGAAGAGGCACACGAGGCCGATCACCAGGAAGGTGTTTTCTATGATTGTGTCGTAGATGACGCTTTTATGGCGCATGATGTTGTCCGTGACGAAACATTGGGATGTAGGGAATGTCCGGCGGCGCGGTTAAGATTTTGTTAAGAAAATATCAATAATCCGCAAATGTGTAAGCCGCTTGACTGCGGGCTCTGACCCCCCTTCTCCCATGTCTTCATACGGACATCCAGAGTCTTTTACGGTACATCTCCTCGAATGTAATAAACTTCTCCAGTCGATCGGTACATCGATTCCCGAGTCCCATGAAGTATCGATGTATTGAAATCTTCAGTTTTCCCTTGTACGTGCCATCGAGGTAGTAATTGATGCTTCCGTAGAGATACTCTCTTGGGTCGTCGACCTTGGCTTTTCGAACCGCGTTATAGGCAAGATACCACAGCAGCCACATAAGATAGAAAACCGGGTTGGGTTGGGACTCGACGATGACATCGCCAAATCGCTCATTCCAAAACGGGCCAGTTCTGCCGTTCTTCCTATTGTAGGTTTCCGCGAAACGGGCTTTAATGTATTGCATAATGCGGGATATCGTCGCCTCGCCTTTGCAGGTTTTGATGACCAAATGTACATGATTATCGAGTATTTGGTAAAATGCGAGTTCGAAAACGTATTTTTCCTGAGTTTTTTCAATGGTGTTGATCATGATCTCCTTGTAGGAGTCGTTCAGCATGAGATTTCGGCGGTCGATACAGCGTGAAAAAACGTGATAGGTTGCTTCTTCGATACAGATCCTGTGTGGGCGTGGCATGGCTGTTTCCTCACTTGGTCCGTGGTTTAATGATGTCATTAATATTACGGACGTATGGCATGGAGTATAAATTTTTTTGGAAAAAATAATTGGGGTCAGAGCCTTCATCTGTTCAGTAATGATGCTCTGACCCTTTAGCGCTCCCTTAATGGCTCTGACCCTACGAGGGACCCAGCGAAGCTATAACGGAGGGTAATCTGTCCACTACTTCAATCAGCACTCATGTGCCGGAGAAGAAGGGTCAGAGCCCCCCGTCCCGCAGCCTCATCGCAGACAAAGGTGACATCAGCAAACAACCATCCCGCTTCGACGAAGCAAAGCTTAGCGATCCGTCAGGCGAGGAGTTCGGCTCGCTGCGCTTTTTGAAGCTCATCAGGGAAAAAAGGGATGACACGCTCGTCGAGATACGGGACGCTCTGTTCGCCGAGATCAAGACGTTTCGGAAGGGACAGCCGCAGGGGGACGACATGACCGTGGTTCTGTTGCGCTATATTGGGGAGGGGCGGGAATGAAGAACCTGGACATACTGGCGGCGCTCGTGCGCAACCGCAACAGCCGAGCGCTCAACCGGTCGCTTGTCGGATTCGCGATGCCGGATTTCGACGTGACCATCGCGCATCGGGACATCGCCGCCTACGCGAAGGCGACGGGCGACGCCAATCCCGCCTATGCCGCGCCCGACGGCCCCGTGCCGCCCTTCTTCCTTTCGCGGCTCATCTTCGATAACGTGAAACAATTGCTCATACACCGCGACCTGGGAATGAACCTCATGCGCATGGTGCACGGCGAGCTCGACGCCGCCTGGCACCGTTCGCTGCGCGCGGGGGACCGGGTGCGCGTCCGCGTCTACATCAAGGAAATCAGCGACACGGCCGCGGGCGAGCTCCTGGTGCTTGCCGGGGAGGGATTCATGGACGGCCAGCGCGCGCTCGAGGCGTCGCTCGGTTTTATCATGCGCAAGGCCGGCGGCTCGGGGCGGAAGCACGACGCCGACGAGGCCGCCGCGCCGAAGGAGATCTTCCGTCGCGAGGTCCGCACCTGGGACGGGCAGGAGCGCGAATACGCGCGCGTCTCGGGCGACACGATGCCCATTCACACGAGCACGCTGGTGGCGAAACTCGCCGGGCTCCCGCGCACCATCCTCCACGGCGTGTGCCAGATGGCGATGTGCACCGCTGCCTTCGCCGACGAGCGCCTCTCCGGCGATATCGCGCGCCTAGCGTCGGTGCGCGGCCGCTTCGCCGGGATCGTCATCCCGGGGTGGACGCTCACGCTGGTCGGATTCGCATCCGACGAGCCCAACACGGTACCCTTCACGGTGCTCGACCCGAAGGGGCGCGCGGTCATCAAGAACGGTTTGTTCCGTCACCGCTAGCGATTCGTTCCGATTCGTGCGCACTGGCGCGCATGATGCGCCGGCGTACGGGAAGTCGCATATCGCGCATCGCCGTTTCACGCGACAGCGGCGCAGTATGATCCGCACTTCGTGCGCGGTCGGATCATGCCTGTTCCGTCGTTTATCTGTATGATAAGGCGGCGCACTCGACAATATCGCGCGAGTTGCGAGGCGATCGTTGCGAGACTGCCGGCAGTACGTGAATATGGGACCGTGCATGCGCATATTTTGCGATGAGCGCCTCGGGTCGCTGCACCGTTATCGTCCCGTGCCGTAATGGGAAATCACGCATCGCGGCAGATCCATTCGAGTTTCCCGAAGCTAAAAATTACTTGCAATATTCAAACCCGCTGTTATTCTACCGACCACAATTCCAACGGCACACATACAATCGCCAATCGGGAGAAAGCCATGAAAAAAGCACTCTGCACGCTCGTGACGCTCGCATGCCTCGTTTCGCTCTTCGGCGGCTGCGCGGCCCAGAAGGAGTATCCGATCGCCTGGTCGCACTACACCGGATGGGAGCCGTGGGACTATGCCGATGCCGCGGGCATCCTCAAGAAGTGGGGCGACAAGTACAAGATCAAGATCAAGCTCGTCCGCGTGAACGATTACGTGGAGTCGATCAATCTCTTCACCGCGAAAAAATACTACGGGTGCGCCATGACGAACATGGACGCGCTCACCATCCCGGCGCTGGGCGGCGTGGACTCCACGGCCCTCATCATCGGCGATTTCTCCAACGGAAACGACGGCATCGTCACGAAGAACGAGACGATGGTGATGGGGCTCAAGGGGAAAAAAGTGAAGCTGGTCCAGCTCTCGGTGTCGCACTACCTACTCTCGCGCGCGCTGTCGATGAACGGCATGACCGAGAAGGACCTGACGCTGGTGAACACCAGCGACGCCGATATCGGCTCCGTGTTCCTCTCGGACCCCGCGGGCATTGCCGTTACCTGGAATCCCATTCTCATGAACGTCGCTCAGTCGAAGGGCGTGAACCTCATCTTCGACTCGTCGAAAATTCCGGGCGAGATCATCGACCTGATGGTGGTGCACTCCGACGCGCCGGATGAGCTCAAGAAGGCGCTCGTCGGCGCGTGGTACGAGACCATGGCGGTGATGAACGGCGGCGCGAAGGCCGGCGAGGCGCTCGCGCACATGGCGAAGTCGGCGGGAACGACGGTCGACGGGTTCAAGGCGCAGCTCGCGACAACCGCGATGTTCTACAAGCCCGGCGAGGCGGCGAAGTTCGCGCGCGACAAAAAGCTCGCGACCACCATGGAATACGTCCGCACCTTCTCCTTCGAGAAAGGCCTGTACGGGCAGGGAAAGAAGACCAAGGACTTCGTGGGCATCAGCTTTCCCGACGGCTCGGTGCTGGGCGACAGGAACAATGTCAAGCTCCGCTTCGACGACCGCTACATGCAGATGGCGGCCGACGGGAAGCTGTAGCCGGCTCGTGTATTCCGCATGACTTGGAGGAACCCGCACTTCCTGGGTTTTGCCGCGCGGCCGTCGAAGCCGCTGCGGGTGGCGTTGGGATCGGCGCTGTTCGTGCTGTGCCTGGCGCTGTATCTCACGGCCTCGCACCTGCGGCACCGGGATAATCCGCAGGACAAGATCCTCCCGTCGTTCGGCCAGATGGCGACGGCCGTCTACCAGATGGGGTTTGAGCGCGACACGAGGACCGGCGAGTATCTCATGCTCGTGGACACGGCCTCGAGCCTCCGGCGGCTGTTCATCGGCGTGCTCCTGGCCGCGGCGCTGGGGCTTGTCCTGGGTCTCAATATGGGGCTCTTCCCCGGCGTGGAGGCGCTCACCGCGGTCTTCGTCACCGTGGTGTCCATCATCCCGCCGCTTGCGGTGCTGCCCATTCTCTTTATCGCCTTCGGGGTGGACGAGTTCGCGAAAATCATGCTCATCCTCATCGGCACCTTTCCGCTCATCTGCCGCGACATCTATCTGTATACGAAGAAGCTGCCCTATGAGCAGGTGATCAAGTCGCTCACCCTCGGGGCGGGGGCGTTCACGACCGCCTACCGGATCGTGCTGCCCCAGGTGATGCCGCGGCTGCTCGAGGCCATGCGCCTCTCCTTCGGCGCCGCGTGGCTCTTCCTCATCGCCGCCGAAGCGATCGCCTCGACCGACGGGCTGGGCTACCGGATCTTCCTCATGCGGCGTTATCTGGCGATGGACGTCATCATCCCGTATGTATTTCTCATAACGGCGCTGGGCTTTGCGATGGACGTGTCGCTCAAGCGCTTCGTGCTCTGGAGGTTCCGATGGTATTCGGGACGATAGGCGGCCGCGCATGAGCCATCACGATCGCTTTCTGGCGCTCGAGAACGTCTACAAGGCCTACGACGCGAAGGTGGTGCTGGACGATATCGACCTCGCCGTGAGCCGCGGCGAGTTTTGCACGCTCGTGGGCCCCAGCGGCTGCGGGAAATCGACGCTCCTGCGGCTGCTCCTCGGCCAGGAGGCGCCCACCGCCGGCGCCATCATGCTGGACGGCGCGCCGCTCGGATACGCCGATACCCGGCGCGGGGTGGTGTACCAGAAGTATTCGCTCTTCCCGCACCTCACGGTGCTGGACAATGTGCTCTTGGGCAAGCGGATCACCGCGGGCGCGCTCGCGTCGCGGGCCGTGCGCAGCGCCATGCGCGACGAGGCCGTGGAGTATCTGCGCCGCATGGGCATGGCCGATCACGCCGGAAAGTATCCGCACGAGCTCTCCGGCGGCATGCAGCAGCGCGTCGCGATCGCGCAGGCGCTCATCATGAAGCCGCAGGTGCTGCTCATGGACGAGCCCTTCGGCGCGCTGGACCCCGGCACGCGCGAGAACATGCAGGTGTTCATTCTCGAGCTCTGGGAGGAGGCGGGGATGACGGTCTTTTTCGTGACGCACGATCTCGAGGAGGCGGTGTTTTTGGGCACGCGCCTTCTGGTGCTGTCGCAATACTACACCGACGGCCGTGGCGATGGCGTGCAACGCGGGGCGCGCATCGTGGCCGACTACCAGATCAAGGTCGCCTCCACCCGCTCCAAGGAGACGGCCGACTTCGGGGCGTTTATCGCGCAGATCCGCCGCGAGGGCTTCGATCCCGAATGCCGGCGGCATGTTGCGGACTTCAACCTCCGGCATCCGGATTCGTTTCATACGGTATCCGCCGCCGAGCTGCAGCGGTGAGCGGCGCGGCGGATGGCGCCCGCGGGGGCGCGATCGACATCAGTGAGCAAGGAAGGAATCGAATGAACCGATCAATGCGAAACACGCTGCTGGCCGCGGGCGTACTTGCGGCGCTCATGCTGGCCGTCACCTTCTGCGGGAAAAAGGAGGAGGCGAAGGACGCGGTGACGCCCGGCGAATACGCCTCGGGGAAGATCATGCGCGTGCCGCTCATCGCCTGGGGCGCCGACCTGGTGGCCATCAATGCGAACGGTCGGAGCGCGCGCACGCTCAAGGGGTCGTACTTCGAGCGGGAGGGGATCAACGTGGAGCTGTTCCGCGAGGACAACTTCATGAAGCAGGTCGATCTCTTCATCAAGGGCGACATCGTGTACCTGCGCGGGACGATGGGGATGATGAACATGGCCGTCGAACGCCTCAGCGCCTCGCCTGCGACGCGCCCGGTTCTCGTGTTCCAGCATTCGTGGTCCGCCGGGGGCGACGCGCTGGTGGTGAAGCCGGGCATCGCCTCGGTCGCGCAGCTCAAGGGCAAGACCGTCGCGATCCAGAAGAACGGCCCGCACGTCGATTATTACCTGAAGCTCCTCAAGGACGCCGGGCTCTCCTTCGACGAGGTGAAGACCGTGTGGACCAAGGACCTCGTGGGCCCGCAGGGCGACACGCCCATGGCGAAGCTCGCGCGGCCCGACGTTGACGCCGCCTTCGTGATCATCCCCGACGCGCTCTCGCTCACCTCGCAGGGCAAGGTGGGCACCGGCGCGGAGGACTCGGTGAAGGGGGCGCGGATCCTCCTGTCCACGAAGACGGCGAGCAAGATCATCAGCGACGTGTACGCCGTGCGCAAGGACTACTTCGACAAGAACAAGGAGCAGGTGCGCAAGTTCGTGAAGGCGCTCATGGCCTCGGAGGAGGAGGTGCGCGATCTCTTCCGAACGAAAAGCGCGAACGAATATAAGGAGCTCTTGAAGATCGGGGGCAAGCTCCTTCTGGACGATCCGAACGCGACGACCGGCGTCGAAGGAATGTACTACGACGCGGAGATCGCCGGCTACAACGGGAACGTGCGGTTTTTCGCGGAGCCCAACTATCCGCGCAACTACCAGGTGCTCACGCGCGAGATCCAGGACTCGCTCATCGGCGCGGGGATCATGACCCGACGCATCGACCTCCTGACCGCGGGATGGAACTATGCCGAGCTCAAGGCGGGCCTACGCTACGGCGACGCCGTCCCCGGCGAGCGGTTTGATCCGGCGAAGGCGGTGTCCGTCGCCGAGCGGCTCGGCGGCGACCGGACGCTGTTCATGTTCGAGATCTACTTCAAGCCGAACCAGGACGCCTTCCCGGTGGCGCAGTACAAGCGCGAGTTCGACCGCGTGATCAATTTCGCCTCCACCTACGGCGGGGCGCTCATCACCGTGGAGGGGCACGCCGATCCCATGAGCTTCCTGCGCAAGCAGAGCGAGGGCGCGGGCGAGGTGGTGCTCAAGCGGATCAAGCAGTCGGCGAAGAACCTGAGCTACAGCCGGGCGCAGGCGGTGCGCGACCAGATCGTCCGGTACGCGAAGGAGAAGGGGATCGCGCTCGACGCGACGCAGTTCACCATCCTGGGCCACGGCATCGCCGCGCCCAAGTTCAGCGTCCCCAAGACGAGCGAGGAATGGCAGCAGAACATGCGCGTGCAATTCCGGATCATGCAGGTCGAGGCGGAGGAAGAGGTCTTCCGCCCGCTCAAATAGGTGCCGGTATGCGAAATGATATGATGGCGTACGCGATCCGGTCCGTCTGCGTGGCGGCCGTACTGTGCGCGATGCTCGCCTCCTGCGCGAAGCGGGAGGATCCGGCCGCTTCGTCCGGGGAGGTCGCGCGTCCGGAAACGATCCGGGAGGACCCGTGGCCGCCGCGGCTCGCGGACGTTCCGGTCGACCTCGGGCAGATATCCCGCAAGAATTACATCATCATCTTCGACGGGTCCGGCAGCATGACCGGCCACAAGATCGCCACGGCAAAGGCCGCGCTCAAGCGGTTCATCATGACGATCCCGCGCGACGCCAACGTGGGACTGGTCGCCTTCGACCGGAGCGGCTGCACCGAGCGCGCGTCGCTGGGGACGCCCCGGGAGAAGATCGTCGCGATCGTCGACGGGATCACCGCGGGCGGGTATACGCCGCTGGGCGGCGCTTTCACGATCGCCTACGACCGGCTGGTCCGTCAGGCGAATCGCCAGTCCGGGTACGGCGAGTACCACATCGTCGTGCTCACCGACGGACGCGCGACCGACGGGAGGATCATGCCGCAGAAGGTGGCGGCCATCCTGGCCGAGAGCCCGGTGGTCATCCACACGATCGGTTTCCAGATCGGGTCCGGGCACGCGCTCAACCAGCCGGGGCGGACCTACTATACCGTCGCGGACAATTTCGAGGAGCTGTCCCGGGGGCTCGTCGCCGTTTTGGCGGAGCTCGAGACCTTCACCGTGACGACGTTTAAATGACATGAGCGCCTTCTCGACATCGGTCAGTCGTATCGCCGGGGCGGTCATCCTCGCCGCCGTGGCCGGGTGGGGCGTGTACACCTTTCTTCTGAAATCGAAGGAAGAGAGCGTCATTACCTACAGCACCAGCGATGCGCGCAATCTCAAGGGCGAGTTCACCATCGCGCTGGACAGCTGGATCGGCTATTTCCCGTTCACCTCGCCCGTCTTCGGGCAGCTCATGCGCGACGACGGATACCGCGTCAAGATCATCGACGACAAGGCCGATTACCCGGGACGGATGAAGCGCCTCCGCGCGGGCGATGTCGATTTCGCCGTGTGCACGGTCGATTCCTATCTGCTCAACGGCGCATCGCAGAAGTTCCCCGGCGCGATCGTGGCGGTCATCGACGAGTCCAAGGGCGGCGACGCGCTGGTCGCGTGGAAGGACCGCATCGCGAACATCGACGAGCTCAAGCGGAAGGCCGAGTACGCCATCGCCTTCACGCCGGCCTCCCCGAGCGAGCACCTGCTTCGGGCCGTGCGCGCGCATTTCGACGCGCCGGCGCTCCTTGAGAAGCGGCACCGCGTGGAGGTGGACGGCGCGGAGGAGGCGTTCAAGCGCCTGATGGCAAAAAAGGTGGACGCCGCCGCGCTCTGGGAGCCGCACGTGAGCGAGGCGCTGGCCGCGCCCGGGATCGTGAAGCTCATCGGCTCGGACGACATGGAGCGGCTCATCGTGGACATTCTTCTGGTGAACCGCCGCTTCGCCGAGAACAATCCGGACATGGTGAAGCTTTTTCTGAAGAACTACTTCGAGACGCTGCGGATCTATCAGGCCGCGCCGGGCAAGCTTTCGGAGAACATCACCGGGCAGCTCAAGCTTTCCGCCGCGCAGGTGGCGGCCATGCTTCGCGGGGTGCGCTGGATCAACTACGCGGGCAATGCGCAGTGGTTCGGAATCGGGGCGCGCGAGACGCACCGGCGCCCGGAGCTGGTGGAGTCGATCCACGCGACGGTGGGCATCCTCACGCACAGCGGCGACATCGCGTCCGATCCGCTTCCGGACCGCGATCCGTACACCATCATCAATTCCGCCTTTCTCCGCGACCTGCCGTCGTTCTCCCCGTCGCTCGCCGCGGTGCGCTACGAGGAGCGCGGGAACACGCTCATTCGGAAATTCAGCCGCCTCTCGCAGGGCGACTGGAACTCGCTGGGCACCGTGGGTTCGCTCAAGCTCCGGCCGGTGTCCTTTCGCAGCGGCACCGAGGAGATCGACGAAAGCGGCCGGGAGGAGGTGGGGCAGATCGTCGAGAGCATCCGGCACTATCCCAACTTTCGCATCCTCATCAAGGGGCATTCGGGGCGCCGGGGCGATCCCGAGGCCAACCGGGAGCTTTCGCTGAGGCGCGCGAAGGCGGTGATGGACGAGCTGGTGGACTCCTATCACATCGACCCCAACCGGATTCGCATCGCCGGCGCGGGCTCCGCAGAGCCGCTGCCGCGGCAGGACGGCGAAAGCGATGCGAGCTATGACGCCCGTCTTAAGCGCGTGGAGATCGTGTTCCTGTCGAAGAAGTAGGTGCGGGTGGCGCGGAGGTGTTTGGTTTTATGATTGCTCCGTCGCGATTGCGCCTCGTATTTACGTGAAACCCTGTTTCGTGCCATCTCAAGCGGTTGTATCATTGGAACCATGATGAAACTACTGAAACGACTTCTCCCCGCAATCGCGCTCGGCGCCGCCGCCTTCATCGCCTTTTTCTGGCTGTTCGAGGCGGGCGCGCTGGTGTCGCTCCTCTTTGGCGTCGGCGGTTTTTTCGGCGGCTATCTGTTGTTGGCGCCGCGCACCATCGATCCCGAGTTCGCCGAGCTCGAGCGCGTCTACGGCATCACCCCCTCGATGATCAAGAAGACCGTCGCGGAGGGGAGCACAAAGGTCAAGAAGATGCGCGCCCTGCTCGAGAAGGTGGACGACGCCGATGTCCGGGGGACGATCGGCGCGATCATCGAGCACACCGAGCACATCTTCCTGGACCTCAAGAAGGACCCCAAGGACATCAAGGCGGCGCGGCAGTTTCTCGCGTATTATCTCGACGCGACCATCAACATCATCGAGAAGTACATCGCCCTCTCGCACATGCGCTCCAGCGGCGATCGCGAGAAGACCATCGGCAAGGTGCGCGATCTTCTGCAGTCGGTCGAGGCGGCCTTCCGCAAGCAGCTCGACCAGCTCTATAACGACGACTTCCTCGATCTCGACGCGGAGATCACCGTCCTGGAGAACGTGATCCGGCAGGACGGGCTCGCCGATCCGAAGCGGACGTCGGCGGGCGGGACGAAATAGGGAGCATCGACATTGGGTGCGCGACATCGACCGGGGCCTGTCATATGAACACGACCGAGTATTCGGCGCGCGAGCTTCTAGAGATCCGCGGGAGCGTGTATTATACGCTCATCTCGCTTGCGATCGGCGTTATCTCCATATCGTTTCAGCTCTCCGCGCAGGTGCCGTTGCGCAATACCATCATGACTATTGCCCTTTCGATGTGTATCATTACGATGGGCCTGCTGATACGGCGCGGATTGCGCAAACGTACTCGGGTCATCCATTATAAATGGATAGCGGCCACCGTCAGCATCACCGGGACCATGGGGACCAAATTCACCTATGCGCAGAACATGGACTGGACCTTCGCGGCGCAATCGTATCATCTCGTGGGAATCACCATCGCGTTGCTCATCCTCTTGCAGTTTTTATACGATCGGAACATCTATCGTGTGTTTTCCGTCGCGGTGTTCGTCTCCTGGATCGTTTTTCTGCTCATGGCGTCGCACAATGGCGTCGTGTTTCATCCCCGGGTCGTGGGGCCCGACGGCGGTTTTCTGCACACCGACATGCAGCTGCACCGGGAGGTCTATTTTTTCATGATGATGCTCGCAGTGGCGTTCATCTCGTATCAGAATATACCGAACCTCGAACTCATGGTGCGCATTCGGACAGCCGAACTGCAAAAAGCGCGGGACATGCTCTGGGGTGAGATGCAGCTCGCAAAGAAGATCCAAACCACCCTGTTGCCGGAACGACCCGAGCTCAGCGGGTATGAGATCACCGCATATATGGAGCCGGCCGCGGAGGTTGGCGGGGATTACTACGACGTCATCAGTGTCGGCGGAAACGACTGGATCGTTATCGGCGATGTTTCGGGGCATGGGGTTCCGGCGGGCCTCATTATGATGATGGTGCAGACCTCGATTCACGTGGCGCTTGACCAGAACCGGGACCTCGATCCCTCCGGGTTGTTGACGGTGATTAATCGGACCATAACGGAAAACGTCAGGAAGCTCAATGACGACAAGTACATGACCATAACCGTGCTCGCCGCGCACAAGGACGGGCGCTTCGTGTTCGCCGGATTGCATCAGGACATTCTGGTATATCGCGCCTCGTCGGCCGCGGTGGAGGTCATTGAAACAGACGGGGTCTGGATCGGGCTCATGGAGGATATCAGCGGAATGATCGGCAACAAATCGTTCACGCTTGATTCCGGCGATGTGTTGCTGGTGTATACCGACGGCATCACCGAGGCATGGAGCCGAGGGAGCCGTCCCGGGACCCGCACGCCGGAGCGTGACATGTTCGGGGCCCACCGGCTCAGCGAAACGCTCGCCGCGCTGGGTGCACGCCCGACCGAGGAGATCCGCGACGGCATCCTCCAGTCGCTCCGTCAATTCGAATGCATGGATGATGTGACCATGGTTGTCATTCGTCGAGTGTAGCCGTATTACGCCCCTGATCCCCTGACGCGAAACGGCCGCGATCTCCCGCGGCCGAATCATACATGATGCTGTGATTGTGCCGTGACTACGAGACGCTTGTTTTCGTCTCCATTCGCGCGTCCACGTAGCCCTGGTTGACCGCCTCGAAGTCCAGCACGGTGAAGAAATCCGCGCACTTGAAAGACATGTCCAGCGCCGGCTCCCCGCCGATCTTCGCGCCGGCGAGCAGATACGATGTGATGAGCGCCGGGACCTTCTTCTTCGCGATCTCGTCGTTTGAGAGGTCGGCCGAGCGCTCCACCTGCGCGAGGTATTCCTCCAGGCGTTTGATGCGGTACTTGCGCAGCGGCTGTACGCGCAGGTCCGGCGCCACCGCATGATACCTGTTCAGGTAGCGGTGCAGCATGGCGATCTCCAGCGGGTCGGTCGTACTCACGCTCGAGCAGCCGAAGAGATAGCGCGCCTTGGTCGCGTTGATGTATTCGCCCAGCCCCATCCACAGGTTGGCGATCATGTTCGAGTTCCGGTAGGCCTTCTGAATGCAGGCGCGCCCCAGCTCGAGCTTCGATCCGTCGCGCCGGAGGAGTCCGCTGATGTTGAATTCATTCTGAGAGTAGAACTTATCGGCGTACACCGATGAGATGAGCCGGTAGGTCCCCACGATGCTGTTGATGTTCGTGTCGATGAGAATGAGGTGGTCGGCCAGGGAATCGTACCGGTCGATGTCGATCCCGAAAATGCTTCGCCTGCCCAGCATCTCCTTCTGGAAGACCTCGTAGCGCAGCCGCAGCGCTTCGTTCACCTCGTCGCTGTTCTCGGCGGTCTTGATGATGAAATTGTCCTTTTCGAGATATACCGCGACCTTGCGCCGGAAGTCGGACATGAGCCGGAGGTTCGTGAAGAAATCGATTTTCCCCGGAATGAACCGCTCCCCGGGTTGGGTGCTGGTCGTTGTGGTCATGGCGTGTTCTCCTTGTTGTTATCGCTGTTTCTTGATTACAGGGAACACGGGGGTCATGAAAATAGTATAAACGGCGCGTAAATTTATTGTTTACGGGGTGATGGCGCCGCGTCGCCTACATGACATACTCCAGCACCACCTCGAGACCGATGCGCAGGCTGAACGCAAGGCTGTCGACCGAGATCCGCTCATTGTGCCCGTGGATGAGGCCGATGTTCTCGCCCGGCAGGAGCGGAGAGAACCCGTAGACCGCGATCCCCTTGCGGCGCAGGTAGCTCCCGTCGGAGGCGGCCGGCAGGAGCAGGGGGAGGGTGTTCGCGCCGGGGTGATGCCGCTCGATGACGCGCCGGATCGCGCGGACCAGCTCGTGGTCGACGGGCGATTCGGAGGCGAACTGCAGGTCCAGGATGTCGTATGACGTGTCGGGCCCGAGGGCCCGCCGGATACGCGCGAAGACGTCGTTGATGTCGTGACCCGGCAGGACGCGGATGTCGATCTCGAGCGACGCCTCCGACGGGATCACGTTCACCTTCCGGCCGCCGCGCAGCACGGTGGGGCACACGGTGGTGCGCAGGATGGAGCGGATGGTGTTCGCCTTTTCGTCGTCGGCGATGCCGCGGCGGATGAGGAGCTCCGAGAGGGGCGGGAAGGCGAGCAGCCGGACCGCGAGGCTCTGCGGGAAGCGCTGCGTGGTGGCGATGGCGCGCAGCATCTCGCGCGTGGTGGCGGTCGCGCGCACGGGAAAGCGGACCCGCATGATCCGCTCGAGGAGCTTGCCGACGCGCATCACGGGGTTGTCGCCCCGCGGCACCGACCCGTGCCCGGGCGTTCCGGTGCGCGTGAACCGCAGCCAGATGTTGCCCTTCTCGCCGCTCTGGTAGGTGTAGAAGGTCCTGCCCAGGAATCCGATCGCCGGCCCGCCGCCCTCGTTAAGGCAGGCCTCGGCGTCGATGAGTTCGAAGGCGTTCTCCACGATCCAGCCCGCGCCCAGCCGTCCCCCCTCCTCCTCGTCGGCGGCCGCGAGGAAGATCACGTCGCGTGCGGGACGTACGCCCGCGCGTTTGAGCGCGATCATCACCGTGAGCCAGAGGACCACGGTGTTCTTGCAGTCCAGCGCGCCGCGACCCCAGACGACGCCGTCCTCGAGGTGCGCCGCGAAGGGCGGGTGCTCCCAATGCTCGGCCTCGGCGCACACCACGTCGAGGTGCGCCATCAGGAGCAGCGGGCGCTTGCTCCGGTCGCCGTAGATGCGGGCGATCAGGCTCCCGCGGCCGGGCTCCGGCTCGATGACCGTGTGGTCGATCCCCTCCTGGCGCAGCAAGTGCGCGATGTAGTGCGCCGCCGTGCTCTCGTTGCCGGGCGGATTGGTCGTGTCGATGCGCAGGAGGTTGCGGAAATGATGGAGCATCTCCTCGGTGAGGCGCGTGAGCTCGTCGTGGGTCGGGTATCCGGTCATCTTCTGGATCGTATCGTTTGTCTGGCGTGTGCGCTCGCGTGTCGATCCGAGCATGGGGCATGGTAGTGTTCCCTCGATCGTTGGCGCAAACAGAAAGCGAAGCGTCGATGAAAAAAAAGTGCGCGCATCGGCGTTTCCATCTTCACAATATCTTTATGAAAGCATTATCGCCGCTTCATTCCCGGCCCGTTTTTTCTTTTTAATACCGAATCGCCAATCCGGGGGATGTATATGCAGGCGGCTCTCAAATCCATTCGCTTTATCGCGCAGTGCCAGTTCGAGCGCGGTCACCAGGAGACGGGACGGGACATCGAGCTTTCGGTGCGCGGAAAGCCCGTCGAGGCGCTCGTGTTCGATCCGCGCAACCGGCTTCGGCCGGGAAAGGTCCGCAAGACCATCATGGCGATCCACGGCATGTCGCTGCACGGACACCGCGACGAGCGCATGCTCACGGTCTGCCGCGCGCTCGCGGGGTGCGGCTATATCGTCGTGAATCCGGCGTTCGGCGACATCAAGCGGCTCAAGATCACGCCGCGCACCATCGACCGCATCGCGGACGTCATCGCGGCGGTGAGCGCCGATCCCGCGCTGTGCCCCTCGGGGACGCTGTCGCTCTTCTCGCCGTCGTTCTCCGCGGGCATGTGCCTGCGCGCGGCGGCCTATCCCGAGATCGCCGAGCGGATCCGTTCGATCTGCACCATCGGCACATTCGGCGACGTGGATTCCACCATCCGGCACCTTCTGGAGCGGCAGGACAATGACGAGTACGGCCGCTTCATCATCCTGAAAAACTTTCTCCATTACTCCATCGGCAGGCGTCGCAGCCTCGAGCGGGCGCTGGAGATCGCGCTCCACGACAATGGCCTCAAGCGCGCGCAGCCGGAATTGCCGCTGGCGCTGGAGCGGCTCGCACCGGCCGAGCAGGAGCTGTTCAATAAGCTCAAGAACGAGCCGCACTACCGGCTCTACCACTGGCGGCGCGTGACGGATCGGGCGACGGTCCGTCAGGCGATATCCAGGCTTTCGCTCGACTCCGCGGGGAACCTGCGCGCCAAGGTCTCCCTCATCCACGGCGAGGGCGATACGGTGATCCCGCCGACGGAGTCGGTGCGGCTGCACGAGCGTTTCAAGCGGATGAACGTGCCCTCGAAGCTGGTGCTCACCCCGCTGATCAGCCACGGCGATTCGCGCCTTCGCCTGGGTCTCCTGCCCGCCGTCTTCCGCCTGATGAGCGGGTTCTCGTATTTTTTCAAGCATTCATAGAGCGGCGCCATGAACGTGTTCGACCGGCCGGAAAAGAGAAGTAGGATCGTCTTCGACGCGAATCAGATGCTGGTGGCGGGGCTCGCCGCGCTCATCGTCGTGTTCGTCATCGGCGGGGCCCTCGGGCTTCTGTCGCTCAAGTCGTCGTTCGACGACACGCGGCGGTTCATCGAGGCCGTCGACGCCGCGCGGGCCTCGCAGGTGGATTTCCAGAAACAGTTCTATCTCTGGAAGTCGATGGTGCTGTCGCATGGGGACGAATCGGCGTACCGAAGCAACGCCTTTCTCTTTTCCTTCCAGGCCGACCGCGTGCGCGACCGGCTCTTCAATCTCAAAATCGTATGCGCCGATTTCCCGGGAATCGCCGAAAAAATCGAGGCGTTACGCCGGGACCACGCGTCGCTCACCGCCGCGAATTATGCGCTCTCCGAGGCGATGAAGGGCATGCCGGGCGTCCGCCGTACGGAGGAGATCGCGACATCGGGCCGGGGCGACGACGCGCTCTTGCGCCGCATGGACGAGGTGGTGCTGGACGTTGAGCGCCACGCCGACGAGGAGATCGCCCGCATCGGCCGGTCGTCCTTTTTCGCGGCCATGGTCTCGCTGGGGTGCATCGCGATCATCGCGGCGGCCCTGAGCGTCATGATCGCGCGGCGGCTCATGCGCGCGCACGACACGCTCGACGGCCTGGTGCGCGAACGGACGCGCGACCTGGAGGAGGCGAACGAGCTTCTGCGCGGCGAGATCGAGGAGCGCAGAAAGACCGGGGAGAGGCTCATGCGGGCCACGCGCGAGGCGGAGGATTCCCGGCGGCAGATCGCGATCTCGGAGCAAAAGTACCGCCATCTCGTGGAGGATTCCCGGGACATCATCTTTTCGCTGGACGCCGGTCATCGCGTCACCAGCGTGAACCGCGCCGTGGCCGACCATCTCGGCGTGCGGCCGGGCGATGTCGTGGGCGCGTCCTTCGCCGATGTCCTCTGGGCCGATGGCCGAAACGCCACGCTCTCGCGCGATCTCATCCTGCGGCGCCTCGCGAGCGGACGGCCGGACGACTGGCCGCTTCAGTTCACGGCGGAGTTTCGCAGCCCGCGCTACGGCGAATCGAAGGTGATGAACGTGAGGCTCGAGCGCGTGGACCGCGGCGGTGCGTGGGAGGTGCTGGGCAAGATGTCCGCCCCGCCGGAGGACGAGCTCGCGCGCTCGCTGGTCTTTGAGCGCCAGAAGTACGTGATCGGAAACTCGCTCATGAAGATCGAGGAGCTCTCGTTTCGGCTCACGAGAAACCTCTCGGGTTTTCTCGCGGCCGAGGAGATCACGATGGTCCGCTTCGCGCTCCGTGAGATGATGATCAACGCCATCGAGCACGGAAACCTCAATATCTCGTACGCGGAAAAGACGGCGGCGAGCGCGGGGAGCGATTACCTCGATTTCGTGATGCGCCGCCGCCGCGACGAGCGCTATGCGGGGCGGCGCGTGCTCATCGAATATGCGGTCAGCCGCGCGCGCGTCATGTACCGCATCACCGACGATGGCGACGGCTTCGATTATGCCGGATTTCTCGCGGGCGATCCGAATGCGGCAAATGACAACATGCTCGCGCATGGCCGGGGCATTTCGATTGCGCGGCAGATCTTCGACGATCTGCGCTACGAGGGCAGGGGCAACCGCGTGGTGATGGTCAAGCGCCTTGCGGGCGAGTCGGAGGAGGGTGATCGCGATCGAACCGTCGGCGTTGTGCGCGAGGGCGTGTTTGTGAAGTGAGCCATCAGGTGACGGCGCTCATACGATGGGCGGGCGCGGTCCGGCCGAAACCCGCCGAATTGTTTTCATCTGAACATTATTTTTACAAAATCTTAATGATGGGCCCGTATGCTTCTTCCGGAAGCAGTGATGACGCACCGGAGGTTCCAATATGCGCGAACGGGCCTTTTACCGCCAGATCCGCGACTCCCTTGACGCCTTTCTCGCCGAGCAGGACCGTCGATGCGCCGCCGCCGACTATCTCACGATTGACCTGCATTGCCACGACCACAACAGCGATGTCCCGGACGAGATCCTGGGGCGGATCCTGGGCGTTCCCGAGACCTGGCTTCCCACCGATGACCTGATGGGCGCTCTTGCGGCGCATGGCTGCGACGCCTTCACCATCACCAATCACAACAATGCGCGGTCATGTTACGAGCTGCAGGATCGCGGGATCGACGTCCTGACGGGCGCCGAGTTTAGCTGTATGGTGCCCGATTTCAAGGTCGGGATTCACGTGCTGGCATACGGCTTTACGCCCGAGCAGGAGAAGAAGCTCGACAAGCGCCGAGGCGACGTCTACCGCCTTCTTGAATACGCGCGCGAACACGACATCCCCACGGTGTGGGCGCATCCGCTCTATCACTATCGCGTGCAGAACGGCCCGCCGATGGAGTTCTTCGACAAGATGGCGCTCGTCTTCGAGCGATTCGAGGCGATGAACGGCCAGCGCGACACCTGGCAGAACATGCTGGTGAAAACCTGGATCGAGCGGCTCACGCCCGAGTCGATCGAGGGGTACGCGAAACAATTCGGGATACCCGCCGACCGCTACTGCCGCGATCCGTACCGAAAGGCCATGGCGGGCGGATCGGACAGCCACATGGGGATATTCGCCGGGCTCACCGGGACGCGGCTCATCGTGCCGAACCTTGCAGAGCGCCTGAAGACGCAATCGCGTTCGTCCATCGCGCTTGACGCCATTCGTATGGGGGCGATGGCGCCGTTCGGCTCGCACAACGATGGCGAGAAGATGACGGTCTCGTTCCTCGACTACTTCTGCCAGATCGCCATGAACATGAAGGACCCCGGGCTGGTGCGGATGATGCTGCACAAGGGCGAGCCGCGCGACAAGATGCTGGCGATGCTCATCGCCAACGCCTTTCAGGAGCTGCGCCTTCACCGCGTGACCATGAAGTTTCTGGACCTGTTCCACCAGTGCCTCTCGGGCACCGTCCCGCGCGCCGCGCGACGGTTCCTGGTGCCGCGGGCCTACCGGGCGATCTTCCAGGAGGCGTCATCGATGGCCGTGGTGCGGCGCGACCGGCCGGAGGAGATCGTGGCGCGATCGCGCGACACGGTGCGTTTCATCTTCGAAGAGCTCAGCCGGCTGCTGTTCGACCGGCTGCGTGACAAGCTCGGGCGGATGGAGATCGACCGCGATCTGCGCGGGATGGACCTCGGCGCGCTTGTCGAGTCGATGGAGCTTCCCAGCGGGGTGCGGAGCTATCTGACCGGCGAGCGGCGGCGACCGCGCGGTCGGCGGTCCGTTCGCATTGCGGATTTTCTGGACGGCCTCTCGTTCCCCTTTCTCGGATCGGCGGTTATCCTGAGCGCATGGTTCGTGAGCGCGCGCGTCCTGTACAAGTCGCGCGATCTCCTGGGCGCCTTCGCCGAGCGGCTCAACGCCTTCCGGCACCCGAAGCGCGCGCTCTGGCTCACCGATACGTTCGAGGACAATAACGGCGTCGCGATGGTGCTGCAGTCCCTGCTCACGGAGATCCGCAGGCGCGACCTGCCCATCGACATACTCGCCTGCAGCAACCGCCTCAAGAGCGGCGACCATCTCATCGTGCTCAAGCCCCAGGCGGAGTACACCATGCCCTTCTATGAGCAGCAGCCCGTCCGCATTCCGCCGGTGCTCGAGATCCACCGCATCTTTCAAGAGGGGGAGTACGATAGAATCGTCTGTTCCACCGAGGGACCCATGGGGTGTATCGGGCTCTACCTGAAGGCCGCCTACAGCGTGCCCGCCCACTTCTTCGTCCACACCGATTGGATGATGTTCGCCCGGCAGGTGCTCAACTTCGACCAGCGCAACCGCGACCGGCTGCGGCGGATGATCCGCGCCTTCTACCGCGGCTTCGACGGCCTGTTCGTCCTCAACGCCGACCAGCGCAAGTGGCTCACCGGTCGCGACATGGGCTTCGCGCCGGAGCGGGTCTTCGCGACCGCCCACTGGGCCGATGAGGGCTTCTCCCCCCGCGCGATAGACCGCATGTCGGTGATTGGCGTGAACGGGAAAACGCCGGTGCTCCTCTTCGCGGGGCGCGTGAGCGAGGAGAAGGGCGTGCGCGAACTGCCCGCCATCTACAAGCGCGTGCGCGCATCGGTCCCGGACGCGGTCATGGTGATCGCGGGCACGGGGCCCGCCGAGGCGGCCCTCCGGGACGAGTTGCCGGAGGCGCGCTTCCTGGGTTGGGTGGACCATGCGCGCCTTGCCGAGGTCTATTCCGCCGCGGACGTACTGCTCCTGCCGTCGAAGTTCGACACCTTCGGCTGCGTGGTGCTCGAGGCCCTGAGTTGCGGGCTGCCGGTGATCGCCTACAACACCAAGGGCCCCAAGGACATCATCCGCGACGGCGAGTGCGGCTATCTCTGCGCCTCGCGCGCCGACATGGCCGACGCCGTGGTGCGGCTCATCGGAGATCGCGAGCGGCTGGACGCGTTCCGCGACGCCGCCCTCGCGCGCGCTCGGGAATACGACGCGGACGTCATCATCGGGCGGCTCATGGCCGATCTCGGGCTGCCGATTGCGGACTGAGCGCTGGGATCGCGCCATGGATGAAACCTGGGTGTGGTGGAAGCACGGGGTCATCTACCAGATCTATCCCCGCAGCTTTTACGATTCCAACGGCGACGGCGTCGGCGACATCCCTGGGATCATCGCGAAGCTCGACTACCTGGCGCGCCTCGGCGTCGACGGCGTGTGGCTCTCGCCGGTGTATCCCTCGCCGATGCGCGACTTCGGCTACGACGTGAGCGACTATCGCGGCATCGACCCCGTCTTCGGTACGCTGGAGGACTTCGACCGGCTGCTCGCGGAGGCCCACCGGCGCGGCATCCGGATCATCATGGACATGGTCCTCAATCACACCTCCGATGCGCATCCGTGGTTTGCGGCCTCGCGCTCGTCGCGGGACGACCCCCGGCGGGACTGGTACATCTGGCGCGACGGGCGGAAGGACGGGCCGCCGAATAACTGGCTCTCGGCGTTCGGTGGAAGCGCCTGGGAATGGGACGGGGCGACCGGGCAGTATTACCTTCATTCATTCCTGCCCGAACAGCCCGACCTCAACTGGCGCTCGCCCGCGCTCAAGGAGGCGATGTTCAATGAACTGCGCTTCTGGCTCGAGCGCGGCGTGGACGGCTTCCGGCTCGACGTGATCAACTGGATCGTGAAAGACGATCGATTCCGCGACAATCCGCGATCGTTGTTCTCCCTCGATCTGCAGCGGCACCGGTACGATCGGAATCGTCCGGAGGCGTACGATATCGCCAGGGAGCTGAGACGCCTCGTCGATTCATACGGCGATCGGATGCTGGTTGGCGAGGTATTCGCGCTCCCGCCGGGAAGTCCCGTCCGGTCCGCGCGATTCCTCTGCGACGGCGAGGGGCTGCACCTTGCGTTCGATTTCAACCTGTTGTATCAGCCGTGGAGCGCGCGCCGGTGGTACCGGTCGGTGCGGCGCTGGCTGTCGCTGGTTCCCCGCGCGGGATGGGCGTGCCACGTGCTGTCCAATCATGACCAGCCGCGCGCCATCAGCCGCTTTGAAAAGCGTGGGGAAACGGATCGCCGGGCGCGCGTTGCCGCGGCCTTTCTGCTCACGGTGCCGGGTGCGCCCTTCCTGTATTATGGTGAGGAGATCGGTATGCGCGGGCGGCGGATATCGCGCGCGGAACTGCAGGACCCGTTGGGAAAGCGGTACTGGCCGCTCTATGCCGGCCGCGACCCGTCACGCACGCCCATGCAATGGTCGGCGGGCGCAAACGCAGGATTCACGACCGGTACGAGCTGGCTCCCCCCGGGGCCCGATCTCGCCGAGGCCAATGTGTCGGACCAGATCGACGACCGCTATTCGCTTCTCAACTTCTATCGCGCGCTCATCGCGCTGCGCCGAAGGAAGCCGGCGCTGCACGGCGGGAACTGGGTCCCGCTGGCGCACGGCTTCCGCGGCGTGATCGCCTATTACCGCGAGTGCGGGGCCGAGGTCGCGTGCGTGGTCCTCAACTTCTCGAGCCGCCGCCGGCGGATCTCGCTTCACGGGCGGGCGCATTGGAAGGTGCTCCTCTCGACGCATCGGCCGCGCTATGAACATTTCCTCGAGCTCCGCATGGAGCTTGCCCCCTGTGAGGCGACCATTCTCGAGATGATCGGCGGCGCGCGGACGAAAAAAAGGAAGGGCGCACGGCCCTTCCATGGTGATGAGAGTAGAATGCGTGGAAATTGATCAGAGCGGAATGTATCCCGCGGACTTCACTAGCTCCTGTCCCTTTTTGCCCAGCAGGAATTTCACAAACGCCTTCGCCTGCGGGGTATATTTGTTTTCGTTCACGTACATGTACAGCTCGCGGGCGATCGGGTAGCGGTTCTTCTTCGCCTTCGCGTTTTTCAGCGTGGGCTCGATCCCGTTCACCTTCACCGCTTTAATGCTGCTATTGAGATAGCCAAACCCGATATAGCCGATGGCCTTCTCATTGTTGGCCACGGTGGCGACCACCGCGCCGTTCGACGCCTGCAGAAGCGCGTCCTTGCGGACATTGGTTTTCTTGAGCACGTCCTCGTACCAGAACTCGTAGGTGCCGGAGCTCGTATCGCGCGAAATGACCACGATGCGTATGTCCGGGCCCCCAACCTCCTTCCAGTTTTTGATGGTGCCTTCGTAGATGCCCTTGAGCTGGTCCTTGGTGAGGCTCGCGACCGGGTTCTTCGGGTGCACGACCGGGACGATCATGTCCCAGGCGACCACGATCTCCTTGATGCGGAGCTTCTTTTCCTTCGCCTTGGCGAGCTCTTCCTTCTTCATTGCGCGCGACGAGTTCGCGATGTCGCAGGTGCCGTCCATGATCGCCTTGATGCCGTTCCCGGATCCGCTGCCGTCCACCGAGATGGCGACCTTCTTCGCGACCGACTCCGGATACGCCTCGATCGCCTTTTGGGTGATCGGGAGCACGGTGGTGGAGCCTTTAATGATGATCTTCGCGCTGTCGGCGCTCACGATCGACGAGTACGTCATGGCTGCCGCGAGTGTCGCGATCGCGGCGATGCTGCTGAGTAAAAAGCTTTTACGCATGGGTTGTATGCCTCCTGAGTGATGATGAATCAAATGTGCTTGGTCGGAAAATGGAAGCCGCCGGTGAATGAACGATAATGGTTTTGTAAATATTTTGTTAACCTGGGTGGTTTTTTTATCGGGACGCTCCGTGTCGCGCCAAGAAATAATTAACGGAAAATAAACATTTCACTGATGATTACTTAATCCTCGCCGCGCTTATTGATTTTGAAAAATAACGGCGGATCGGAGTGAAGCGATTCCATTCGTTCGTTATTCATCAATCATTAAACAAGGAGACAAGTAGAATGATGAAACGCAAGTCGCTCTTTTTTTCGGCTGTGCTTCTGTTGTCCGCCATCGTGGGCGTCATGTCGGTGACAGACGCCTTCGCAGTCGTGCGCAAGCAGAACCAGCGCACCATGGAAAAGTTGTCGCTCAACGTAGTCCCCGCCAAGGACGTGACGCTCTTTCTCAAGGGAGCCAATCGGTACGAGCACTGGAACCGCGCGGACACCGAATGGAACAAGGGGGAAAATGCCTACAAGAACCAGGCCGGCGGAACGGTCGAGTGGGAGTACGAGGTCGGCGGAAGCTACAACTTGAAGCTGTCCGATGATTTCTCGCTGGGCCTTGGTGCGTATTGGTATCAGGAAGTCTATCCCAGTGATCAGTATAGCGGGCCCGCGTCCGACAAGCTGGGTAATAAAGCCGGCGATCCGCCGTATCTGGATTCAATCAATTTTGACATCGCGCCCAAGTATAAACTTGGTGATGCGAGTATCTATGGGAGAGTTCGTTTCGTGAACGAAGTCTTCTGGGGTAATACTGAGGTGTGGACTAAAAGAAGTTATGCTACTTCAGCGGTAAATGACCTGAGGGGTAAGCGTGTCGGGTACGACAAGAGCGAGGAGTATGGCTGGGCCATGACGACCCGGATCCTTCTTGGCGCGGATTACAAGGTCACCAAGAAGTTCACGGTCTTCGGCGATTTCGAGGTCCGCTACGGGACCATCGAAGACAATGAGACCAAGTTCGTTCCCGGACTCGACGAGAAGGTCATCCGTACCGGACGGGGCGCCGGGTATAATCCGAAGGGCCCGGACGGAAACAGCGATACCGACCCCGACGTTTCCACCGGCATTGCGCACGGGAAGTATTTCAAGACGCACGGCCTCTGGCGCTACACCTGGCAGGTCGGCATGAAGCTGCAGCTGACCGACGCGCTCGGCATGACGCTCTCGTACTTCCAGGAGACGAACCTTAATCCGTATCACAATCCGAACGACCCGGTTGTTCAAAACAAAAAGACCGGCGCGATTAGCGATTATCGATACACGTGGAACGGCGTCCCGAACACGCAGCAGATCGTAGGACAGAACAATTATCTCTATCTCGAGCTTGCCTATAAGCTCGATCTCACCAAGTAGCCGAAAACTTTCGTTGTTTCTTCATGTGCATGGGCTCCCGTATGGGGGCCCGTTTTTTCACACATGAAAAGTGTGAACTCTTCGCAAGGCATTCATTCAGTGCGGTGTTGCATCAGATTGCTTCGCTTCGCTCGCAATGACGGTGAGATTGGCATCGGGACGGTTGAATTCAATGCGAAGCCTGTCGTTCGACCGTCGTCAGGAGCGCTCGCAATACGCCTATACGATCCGACCTGGGAGGGTGTTTTTGAATTGCGGAAACCGGGAGCTGGGTGTCGCTTACCGGGCCGGTTCGTAGCTTCCGATGGCCAGGCTGCCGTCGTTCATCTCCATGATGCCGAACTTATGCTTGCTGCGCTTGCCCGTGCGCTCGGCGAACACCGTTAGGAAAATGAAGGGCGAACCCTGCTCGATCCCGAAATAGGTCACGGTGGTCTTCGCCAGTTCCGGCCGCACCTCGTCGAGGAACACCTTCGCCTGGGAGGTGAGTCCCGGCGACTCCTTGACGGGGCGCTGATATGAACCGGCATGATAGAACGCAAGGTATTTCCAGCAGGCCTGATCGCCCTGGGGCAGCGCGGCGATGAAGTCCTTCACCAGCGCCATGTAGGGTTTCGCGTCAGCCGGGATGTTGCGGTTTTTCGATCCCGCAGACGTGATAATCGCGTTCTGGAGCTCGCGACTGACCTTCCGGATCTGATAATCGCGCGCGCTCGACAGGTCCACCGTCATGTTGAAGACCTCGCCCGTCGTGTTTACGTCCACCGCCTTGACCGTGAGGCTGTTGCCCGCCAGGCTGCCGGTGATGATGAACTCCGCGACGCGGAGCTTCGAGATGTCGTGATACGCCGTGCCCGAGGCCATTGCCTGTTCATGGATCTTGACGATGTCCTTCATCATGGAGTCAGCCACCACCACGACGCCCTTGGTTTTCACGAGGAGCTCGCGGACCTTCGCCTCCAGGGCCCTCGGATCGCCGCCCTCGCCCTTGAAGGGGATAACGCCCACGGCGACCTGCGCGGAGAGCAGGGAGGGGGCCGCCATGAGGAAAAACAGAATGGCGGGCAGCGTTCGTCGTATCGTTTGTTTCATGGGGGGCCTCCGTCGGTAAATCCGAGCTAACGAAATCTTCTCCCGGCAGTGTGCGGGCGGTTGTGAAATGTCCGCAACTCTTTTTCGAGGGTTGATGGCGAAAACGGGCAAACGGACCTGTTTCGCTGAAATTGACTTGCATTTTTCCGCCGTCCAGCATGGAATGAGAGCGTATGCAACCGGCTTTCGCGAGGGGCCGGTTGTTTGTTGCCCGCTCCATCGCCGTGGCGTGCCGCGCGGGACTATCACCACATTACGAGAGATAATGAAAGGAAACCACAATGCTCAAGGACAATGACGCCGTAATCGTGAGCGCCGTGCGCACGCCGCTCGGATCGTACAATGGGAGCCTGGCGGGGATCGGGGCCACCGATCTCGGCGGTATCGTGATCGCCGAGGCCGTGAAGCGCGCCGGGATCGACATGGCGCTGGTGCAGGAGATCTTTATGGGCATCGTGCTTCCGTGCGGGTACGGGCAGAACCCCGCCCGGCAGGCCGCCATCAAGGCGGGCGTTCCCATGCAATCGGCGGCGCTCAGCATAAACAAGGTGTGCGGATCGGCGCTCATGGCGGTCGTGCTCGCCTCGGAGTTGGTCAAGTCGGGATATGCAGACATCTGCGTCGCCGGCGGGATGGAGAACATGAGCGCCGCGCCGTATTTCATGCCCAAGGCCCGCTGGGGCGTTCGCATGGGTAATGCGCCCCTGATGGACCACATGGTGTACGATGGCCTGTGGGACGTCGTGAACGATCGCCACATGGGCGGATGCAATGACTTCATCTCCCGCGAGTGGAGCGTGAGCCGCGAGGACCAGGACCGCTATGCCCTGAGCTCCTACGAGCGCGCCCTGGCCGCAATCGCGAGCGGACAGTTTTCCGACGAGATCGTGCCGGTGCCCCTGAAGGACCGAAAGGGCAACACCGTCCCCTTTGCCGTCGACGAGTGCCCGCGTCCGACCGACTACGATGCGCTGTCGAAAATGCGCCCGGCATTCAATAAAGACGGTTTCGCGACGGCGGGCAACTCCTCGGTGATCAGCGACGGCGCGGCGGCGGTCGTGGTGATGAGCTACGCAAAGGCGAAGGAGCTCGGGGCGAAGCCGATGGTGAAAATCGTCGCTTCGGGCACGGCCGGCGCGGAGCTCGATTTCGTGCTTATCGCGCCGATATTTTCCATCCCGAAGGTGTGCGCCAAGGCGGGCATCGATGTCGCGAGAATCGACCTCCACGAGATCAACGAGGCCTTCGCGGGCTCAATGATCTCGGTGATGCGCAAGCTGGACCTCGACCGCGAGCGGGTCAACGTGCACGGCGGCGGGATCGCGCTGGGGCACCCGATCGGCGCTTCCGGCGCGCGGGTGCTCACGACGCTTGTTCACGAGATGAAGCGGCGCGGTTCGGCGCTCGGTCAGGCGTCGCTGTGCCTGGGCGGCGCGGAGGCCGTCACGATGATCGTGGAGAATATCTGATCAGCTCGACGCCCGCCTCGTCGATCATCTCCGCCGCGAGCGCATCGGCGTAGGCCTCGCGAAAGACGATCGTGCGGATGCCGCTGTTGATGAGCATCTTGGTGCAGATGGAGCACGGCTGGTGCGTTACGTAGATCGTCGCGCCGTTGATGGACACGCCGTGCAGCGCCGCCTGGATGATGGCGTTCTGCTCGGCGTGGAGCCCCCGGCACAGCTCGTGGCGCTCGCCCGAGGGGACCTTCAGCCGCTCGCGCACGCAGGTCTTGTGCGTGCAGTGCGAGATTCCCGCAGGCGGCCCGTTGTATCCGGTGGTGAGAATGCGCTTGTCCTTCACGACCACCGCGCCCACGCCGCGCCGCACGCAGGTGGTCCGCGTCGCTACGTCGTCGGCGATCTTCATGAAATAATCTTCCCAGCTCGGTCGTCTGTTCACGGCCTTCGCTCCATTTCACGCCTGATGATTGCCGCCCGACGCGGCGGTCCCGGCATGCTGGCATCAGCGCGACGCATTTGGCAAGGACTATTCGCGGTGGCGCGCTGGAAAAAATATGCTTGATTCTTAGAAAAACTATGAATACGCTGCACGTAAGAAACTGCGAAGGGAGCGGCCACATGACCATCATCACCGACGTCCACGCACGCGAGATCCTCGATTCGCGCGGCAATCCCACCATCGAGGTCGAGGTGCAGCTTTCGTCCGGCGTTGTCGGACGGGCCGCGGTCCCCTCCGGCGCCTCGACCGGCGAGCATGAGGCCGTTGAGCTCCGCGACGGCGACACGGCGCGCTACGGCGGGAAGGGGGTACTCAAAGCGGTCGAGAACGTGAACGACGCCATCGCGCAGGCCGTCGTCGAGATGGACGCGCTCAACCAGGTCGAGATCGACCGGATCATGATTGAGCTGGACGGGACCCCCAACAAGGCGAAGCTCGGTGCGAACGCCATCCTGGGCGTTTCCATGGCCTGCGCCCGCGCGGTCGCCGAGACCTACGGCATGCCGCTGTACCGGTATCTTGGCGGCGTGGGCGCCTGCGAGCTCCCGGTGCCCATGGCCAATATCATGAACGGCGGCGCGCATTCCGATGCGCCCATCGACCTACAGGAATACATGGTGATGCCCGTCGGCGCGACCAACTTTCATGACGGCATTCGCTGGGTGGCCGAGATATTCCAGGCGCTCAAGGGCATCCTCAAGGGCAGGGGCCTCAATACCGCCGTGGGCGACGAGGGCGGGTTCGCGCCGAATCTGTCCGACAACGAGGAGCCGCTCAAGGTGATCGTTCAGGCCATCGAGAAGGCGGGCTACCAGCCCGGCGCACAGGTGATGATCGCGCTCGATCCGGCGGCGAGCGAGTTCTACGATTCGTCCAAGGGCAAGTACGTATTCAAGAAATCCGACAAGCGGGAACTGTCCCCCGCGCAGATGGTCGATTTCTACGCCGATCTCGTCTCGAAGTATCCGATCATCTCGATCGAGGACGGCATGGCGGAGGACGATTGGGACGGCTGGAAGCTCATGACCGAGAAGTGCGGCGACCGCATCCAGGTCGTGGGCGACGATCTCTTCGTGACCAATACCCAGCGGCTGGCGATGGGCATCGAAAAGGGTATTGCGAACTCCATCCTCATCAAGGTGAACCAGATCGGGACGCTCACCGAGACCGTCGAGGCGATCGAGATGGCGAAGCGCGCCGGGTACACCGCCGTGGTGTCGCACCGATCGGGCGAGACCGAGGACACCTTCATCGCCGACCTCGTGGTGGGGATGAATACCGGGCAGATCAAGACCGGATCGGCGTCGCGCACCGACCGCGTGGCCAAGTACAACCAGCTCATCCGCATCGAGGAGGAGCTGGGAATGATGGCGCGGTATTCTGGGAACGGGGTCTTTTACAGCATTGGAAGGTCAAAGAAATAGGACGACGCTGATTGTGGTCGCGGGCGTGCTCTTCGCGATCTATTGCCTGGTCTTCGGCGACAGCGGCATCATCACCCGCGCGCGGCTTGCCGGACGGAAGGCCGCGCTGCAGGACCGCATCGCCCGCCAGGAGGGCGAGGGGGCGCGGCTGCAGGAGCTTCTCGCGAAGTATCGACGGGGCGAGTCGCTGCGCGACGAGGCGTACCGCGCGGGCTTTATCGAGCCCGGAAGCGCGGTCCTGTTCTTCGGCGGCGCGCTGGACCGGGAGGCCCCGGAGCGCATGGCCGAGGACGCGGGGCGGAAGGAAGCGCCGGTTGACATTACGCACCTGCGGGTCTTGTGGGCCGTTATCTCGGCCGTCGTCATCATGCTTATTGTCGTAAAACAGAAAAACGAGTCCCGAACCGAGTAGTCCGTTCATTGCGTCAATGCATATAACACTCCAACAGACAGGCGCGTCCGATATTGCCGTCGTCAAGTGGCAGCTGGGAAGCGATTCCGTTTCCATACGCGCCATAATCGAACGCTGCGAATACGGCCATCCGCGCATCGTGCTGCTCGATCCGCTCGGCGGGGCGGGCCCCGACGCGTTCAACTATGAATCGGTCGCCAACGTTATGTGGCTCACCTGTCCCTATCTCAACGAGCGCATCCACGCCATCGAGTCCGACGGGATGGTCTCCAAGGTGGCCGAATTCATCAACCAGGACCGCGCGCTGGTGACCAGCATGTCGGGCGCGCACGCCCACTTCTATTTTTTCCGAAAGAACCTTTTCGAGAGCCTGTTTCACGGATCGATCCCCAGCGACCGCCTTGAGCTGTTCGATGCGGGCATCGGCGGGATCCGCGACACGGACCACATCAAGTGCCTGCACATGCACTTCGCGCACTATCGCATCTGCGAGCGCAATATCGCCGGATACGTGACCAACCGGCTCCTGGGCGGAAAAATCAATTGCGATGGGGAAGACTGCCGGCATGCCACGGACCGCTGAGCCGAAGATCATCAGGGCGAAAAAGCTCAAGAAGGACGGTTCGCTCGACGGAAAGGTCGTCAGGCGCATCGCCGCGGCGTTGCGCAACGGCGAGACGGTCCTGCTTCCCGTGGACGGGGTGTACACGCTCGCCTGCGCCTCGCGCGCGGAGCTCGAGAAGCGGCACGCCCCCGCGCGTTCCGGCGGCGTCGTCTATCTCGTCTCGTCGTTCAAGATGCTCGCCGACATCGCCAGCTTCTCGAAGGCCGATTACGACTTCCTGAACCGTATCTGGCCGGGCGAGGTGAACGTGACGGTGCGGCCCTGTGGGGACGTGTCGGGCGCGTCATCCTGCGCGGCGCGCTTCCCCCATAATCGATTCATCGTCCAGGTCGTCGAGCTTGCCGAATGCCCGATCGCGTCGCTGTGCGCGCCGGGCGAGCGCGAGTCGGTCCTGTTCCACGAGCAGGATCTTCTGGCCGAGTATCGGCGCAGCGCCGATCTCGTCGTCATCGTGGAGGAGCTGTGCAAGCGCCATCCGATGCCCACCGTCATCGACATTTGCAACGGGGAGCTGCGCATCGTCACCGAGGGCAAGGTCCCGGTCGACGAGATCAAGTCGCTGTACTTCCTGGGCAAGGACGACGAGGCGGTCTACTGACGCGCGCGGGACGCATCCCGCTCAAACCGGAAAGTGTTTCCTGCCGAAAATGCGGACATACCGCGGGGAGCGCGGCGCGTCGGTCAACGGCGTAAGGCGGGGGCTGATGATATCGCGTCGCGCGAGGATGCGCTTGCCAGCCGCGTCGGCGGCCAGGCAGCGCTCCGACCCGTTGTGCGAAATGACCAGAAAGAAGCGTGGGATCGTCTCGTCCAGAGGCGGGGCCGGCGCGGCGTTGTCCGTTATGAGGGACGTGTCGGTGTCCAGGAGCGCGCGATAGCGGCTCCCGGCGCGCTCGACGCCGGCGAGTTTCCGGGCCGCCAGCACCCGCACCTCGTCGAACCGCGCGATGTACCACGTGAGCCCGTGCTCGAAGGTGATCCACCGATACGGGTAGGTCGCGATGTCGCGCGCCGGCGCGGACGGGGCCGGCGGCGGAAGGGCGGCCTCCGGCTCGTGCGCGATGGCCGGAAAGCTCTCGAACTGCCGGTTTTTCAGCTCGATGATGCGCGCGTGAAGGAAGTGGATCGCGTTGAAATCCACGCCCTCGAGCGCATATCGCTTCTCGTAGTCGCGCATGAGGGCCTTGAGGCGCAGCAGGTATTCCCGTCCCGGGAGACTGTTGTAGTTTGAATAGATGGCGGCGAGCGTGTCGATCCGCGCGATGATCTCGTCGTAGACCTCCTGGAAGTCGGCGTATTGCCGCTCGAGCCGCGCGAGCCCCTTCTCGATGAATTGGTTTATCTCGTCGATCTTGTCGATGTTGTGGTGCCAGAATTCGGCGTAATCGGTAAACGCGGTTTCTTCTGTTTTGCTGCGCGCTGTCATGTCGGTGCCATGCGGGAGGCGTGTCGCTCTGGGTATAGTATCGGCGCGGGTGGGCCAATTCAATCATATTTCGCCGGATCAACCGTGAATTTTCCGCCTGATCGGTCCGGACGCCACGATCACCCGCGAAGGACCATGCCCGGCGGCGGAATCGGCGCCGCAATAAATGGCTGGACTTTCGACGGACCCGATGATGTAATGCCGTAGCGTGCGCGCCCTGCGCTGGCGAAAGCGTTCAGGTGGGCGGGCCCCGGAGGGCGATCAAACTTAAGAAGGTGCCGATAGTGAAGGATGCCATACTGCGATATGACGGGCGGGAGTATGCCCTGCCCGTCGTCGAGGGCTCGGAGGGTGAACGCGCGGTTGACATTGCCAACCTCCGGAACGATTCGGGCCTGATCACCCTTGATGTCGGCTACCAGAACACGGGGTCGTGCAAGAGCGCCATTACCTTCATCGACGGCGATCGCGGCATTCTCCGTTATCGCGGCTATCCCATCGAGGAGCTCGCCGAGCTCTCGACGTTCCCGGAAACCGCATTCCTTCTTATTTACGGTCATCTGCCCTCCCGCGAGGAGCGCGCGGTGTTCTCACAGCGTCTCACGGAAAACTCGATGATCCACGAGGAAATGCTGCGCTTCTTCGACGGCTTTCCGCTCACGGCGCACCCCATGGCCATCCTCTCGACCATGGTCAATGCGCTTGCCGTGTACTATCCCCGCTATTTTACCGACGATTGGGAGGTGGCGACGTTCGATCTCATGGCGGCGCGCCTCATCTCGAAGATTCGGACCATCGCCGCCTATTCGTACAAGCATTCCATCGGCGAGCCGGTCGTCTACCCGCGTCACGACTTGAATTATTGCGCGAACTTTCTCTATATGATGTTCAATAGCCCGGTCAAGCCCTACGATATGGACGAGGACATCGTGAAGGCGCTCAATGCCCTGCTTATCCTGCATGCCGATCACGAGCAGAACTGCAGCACGTCCACCGTCCGCCTGGTGGGCAGCAGCATGGTGAACCTCTATTCCTCCATCTGCGCAGGCATCTGCGCCCTGTGGGGCCCTCTCCATGGCGGCGCGAACCAGCAGGTCATAGACATGCTCGAAGGCATTCGCGACCAGGGTCTCTCCGTGCGGAAATGCATCGAGCAGGCCAAGGACAAGAACAGCCGGTTCCGGCTCTTCGGCTTCGGCCATCGCGTGTACAAGAATTATGATCCGCGTGCGCGCATCTTAAAAGACAAGCTGGACCTGCTCGTGCGCAAATTCAACGTGAAAGAGCCGCTTGTCGACATCGCGCTCGAGCTCGAGCAGGCGGCCCTCACGGATGACTACTTCATCGAGCGCAAGCTCTACCCGAACGTCGATTTCTACAGCGGAATACTCTACCGCATCATGGGCATCCCGTCGGACATGTACACGGTTCTCTTCGCGATCGGCCGGCTCCCCAGCTGGATCGCCCAGTGGAAAGAGATGCACGATACGCTGCCGTTTCGAATCGGCCGGCCGCGGCAGGTCTATACCGGCGAGACCCTCCGTTCCTATGTGCCAATCGACGCGCGGTAGGCCGGTTGGCGCTATCGGCGTTTTGGTGGATATCGAAATTGACATTTTTGGGCCTATTTGGAAGAGTGCTTCTTGTCGTGAAAACTTTTGATGTGTTTTCGCTTTACCCATGAATCATCACTGAATGCGGGACTCGTTGGATTCGCGTTCCGCAGCGGCAGGTTTAAGCCCCGGGTGATCGACACGGGGATCTGTTCTGAACTGTGCGCGTGTCTCATGGCCGACGGTGGGGTGTATCGGATACCCCTTTCCGGCGGTTGTGCGGACAGTCGAATTTCAAGGGCGTAAAATATTCATAACACAGCGAGGGAGTCCGTATGCGGGAAATTCGTTTTCACGGAAGAGGCGGCCAGGGGGCGGTGACGTCGGCGGAGCTTATCGCCATTTCGGCGATCAACAAGGGCGGGTTCGCGCAGGCCTTTCCGAGCTTTGGCCCGGAGCGGCGGGGCGCGCCGGTCGTCGCATTCTGCAGGGTCGATGATAAAAAGATTCACATCCGGGCGAAGGTATACAATCCCGATGTGGTCGTGGTGCTCGATCCCGGCCTGGTGGATCTTCTCGACCCCACTGAAGGCATGAAAGAAGGCGACATGCTCATCATCAATACGAAAAAAACGGCCGACCAGATCAAGGGACTGAAGAACACCTCGATAAAAATTGCGACGGTGGACGCGAACAAGATCGCGCAGGAAGAGCTTGGGCGGGTGATTGTCAACACCACCATGATCGGGGCCTTCATAAAGGCGACCGGGATCATTTCGATTGATGATATCACCGAACCGATGATGGAGCGTTTCGGCGCGAAGCTCGGCGAGCGTAACATGAAGGCGCTCAAGCGCGCATATCAAGAAGTCACGATAAAGGGATAATGCTATGGCGAAACCGATTGACGAAATCACCTGGCAGGAATTGGGGATCGGTGCGGTTGTCACCGAAATAGGGAATTCCGTTCAGTATAAAACGGGCTCCTGGCGTTCGGAGCGCCCGGTGGTCAAGAAAGAGCATTGCATCAAATGCGGCGTATGCTGGCTGTTCTGCCCCGACATGAGCATCGTCCAAACGCCCGAGGGGCATTTTACGGCGAACCTGGAGTTTTGCAAAGGGTGCGGGATCTGCGCGAAGGAATGCCCGGTGGGATGCATCACGATGCAAGGGGAGGAGGCCTGAGATGAGCGAAATAGGCAAAGGAAGAAAAGGGATCGAGGTGTCCATCGCAATGGCCGATGCGGTGGCGCAGGCCGATGTCGATGTCATCGCCGCATATCCGATCACTCCCCAGACGCACATCGTCGAACATCTGGCCGATATCGTGGCCAACGGCGAGCTCGATGCCGAATTTGTCCCCGTGGAGAGCGAGCATTCCGCGATGAGCGTGTGCTGCGGTTCGGCCGCGGTCGGTGCGCGCACGTTTACCTCGACCAGCTCGCAGGGCCTGGCCTTGATGAGCGAAATATTCATTATCGCCGCGGCCATGCGGCTCCCGATGGTGATGGCGCTAGCGAACCGGTCGCTTTCCAGCCCGCTTTCAATCTGGAACGACCATACCGACGTGATGATGGTGCGCGATGCGGGTTGGATACACTTCTTCGTTGAAAACGGCCAGGAGGCCTACGACGGCATTTTCAACGCATTCCGGATGTCGGAAGACCCCGGGGTGATGCTTCCGGTCGCGGTGAACCTCGACGGGTTCATCATGACGCACATGGTCGAACCGGTGGAATATGTTGATGGCGAACTCATCAAGAAGTATCTGCCTGAATTCAAAATGAAAAACGCCCTGCATCCCGACAACCCGGTGTCGATGGGCTGTTTCGCGATGCCGGAAATCTACACCGAGGCGCAGATGTCGCGCGAGGTCGGCATCAAAGACGCGTACCCGACCATCGTGAAGGCGTGGGACGAATGGGGCGCGCTCACGGGCCGGCACTACAAGCCGATTGAGACATACCGCACCGATGATGCCGACTACTGCATCATCACGATGGGGTCGTTCGGCGAAACCGCCATGGAAGTGGCCGATATGCTTCGCGAGGAAGGGGAGAAGGTCGGCGTGGTGAAGATACGCCTCTGGCGGCCGTTCCCGATGGAGGAGTTCCGGAAATCGGTTCTCGGGAAGAAGTACCTCATTGTCCTCGACCGCGCAATCAGCTTCGGCTCGCAGGGCGGGCCGGTGGCGATGGAGCTGCGTTCCGCGCTCTACGGGCAAAAGGACGCCCCCGTCGTGGTGAACTACGTCGCCGGCCTTGCGGGCAGGGACGTGTCGCGGAAGGATTTTAGAAACATCATTTTAGAGGGCAAAAAGAAGGCGGCATCGGGTCACACCGACGGCTTCACCCTGTACGGCTTGAGAGGATAAGGAGAACCATATGGATAAATATTCTGTTTATTCCGCCCGGCTTGTCGATCAAACCGAATATATGGCGCCCGGGCACCGGGCGTGCCAGGGGTGCGCCGAGGTGTTGGCGGTGCGGTTGATTCTCAAGGCGCTCGGCCGTGATACCATCATGGCGATGTCAACCGGTTGCATGGAAATCATTTCATCGCCGCTGCCGTTGACATCATGGCGAATTCCGTGGATACACAACGCGTTCGAAAACTCATCCGCGGTCGTATCCGGCTGTGAATCAGGGATGAAGGCGATGATGCGCAAGGGCCGAATCCCCCAGAAGAAGATTAATTTCGTGGCGATGGGCGGTGATGGCGCGACCGCCGATATCGGGATGGGGCCGTTATCCGGGGCGCTCGAGCGCGGTCATGATTTTCTGTATGTCTGTTTGGATAATGAAGCGTACATGAACACCGGGATCCAGCGCTCGAGTTCCACGCCGTACGGGGCAAGCACCACCACGAGCCCTGCGGGAAAGAAAAGCATCGGCCAGCATACGCAGAAGAAGAACATGGCGCAGATCGCCGTTGCCCACAACATACCGTATGTCGCGACGGCGTGCACGAGCTATCCGTTCGACCTGATGGAGAAGGCGAAGCGGGCGGCCGAAATGAACGGCGCGGCCTATCTGCACGTGTTGTCGGTCTGCCCGACCGGCTGGCGGATTCCTCCGGAAGAAGCGATCAAATACGGGCGCCTGGCGGTTGAATCGGGGATGTTTCCCCTCTATGAAGTGGTGAATGGCAAATACAGCCTTTCGTACAAGCCTCCGGTGATGATCCCCGTAAAGGAATACCTCGCCGCGCAGGGACGGTACCGCCACCTCACCGATACGGATCTTCAAAAAATCGAAGAAATGGCGATGCAGGAGTATCAGAGAATCGTCAGATTGAGCGAAGGAGACTGATCATGGATGTGACAATCGCAAAAGTCGATGAAATCATCGGACGATACGGAAAAACGGAAGAATCCATCCTTGCGGTTCTGCAGGATTTTCAGCGCGAGTTCCGCTATGTTCCCGAAGAAGGGATGAAGCGCCTCGCCGGAGTGCTCGATGTCCCCGAAAGCCGCATTTATGCCATGGGCACCTTCTACAAGGCGCTGTCGCTGGAACCTCGCGGCAAGCATACCGTGAAGGTGTGCATGGGGACCGCATGCCATCTCAAGGGCGCGAACCAGATTTTAGAGGCGATTGAGCGCGGGTTTAGCGTCAAACGGAACCATACCACAAAAGATAAGAATTTCACCGTTGAGAGCGTCAACTGCGTTGGTGCGTGCGCGATGGCGCCGGTGATCGTCGTGGACGAGGATTATCACGGCCATGCTCGATCGTCGAAGGTCGTCGACATACTCAAGAAATACAATTAGGGGTACGGCAGATGGCGACAATTCAATCAGCAGATCAGCTAGAAAAAGTACGAGAGACGCTCAGGGCCGGCGTGAAGCACGATCTTCCATCGGTATTGGTGTGCTTTGGGACCGGCTGTCAGGCGAACGGAGCGCGTGACGTGGCCTCGGCCCTGGAGGAAGAAATAAAGAAACAGGGGCTTGCCGTCAATGTTTCCATCGGTCTCAAGACGACCGGTTGTCACGGGTACTGCGAGAACGGGCCGCTGGTGGTGCTTCGCCCGCAGGACGTATTGTATTTGAAGGTGAAACCTAAGGACGTGCCGGAAATCGTCGAGAAGTCGATCAAGGAAGGGGCGATTATCGACCGACTCGTGTACAAGGACGTGAATACGAAAGCGGCGATCGCGAAATATCACGAGATCCCTTTTTACGCCTATCAGAAGCGCATCGCGCTTCGCAATATCGGAACCGTCGATCCCTGCGTGATCGACGATTATCTCATCAATGACGGATACAAGGCGCTGGCCAAGACGCTCACCATGGACCCGGAAGCGGTTATTAAAGAAATCGAGGAATCGGGCCTCCGGGGCCGGGGCGGCGGGGGATTTCCCGCGGGAAGAAAGTGGCGCTCATGCCGAGCAGTCGAATCCGACGTGCGCTATGTGATGTGCAATGGCGACGAAGGCGATCCCGGCGCATTTATGGACCGCTCCATCATGGAGGGGGACCCGCATTCGGTGATTGAAGGAATGATCATTGGCGGATACGCGGTCGGGGCCCGCCAGGGCTACGTCTACGTGCGCGATGAATATCCGCTCGCCGTAAAAAACCTCGAAATCGCAATCGACGCAGCCCGGGAGAAGGGTTTGTTGGGGAAAAACATTCTCGGTTCGGGGTTCGATTTCGACATTAAAATCAGCCGTGGCGGCGGCGCCTTCGTGTGCGGGGAGTCATCGGCGCTCATGCGCTCCCTCGAGGGAAAAGTCGGCGAACCGCGCGCAAAATACATCCGCTCTGTCGAAAAGGGCCTGTACGACAAGCCGTCGGTCCTTAACAATGTAGAGACGTGGAACAACGTTCCGGTCATTATGTTAAACGGCGCCGCATGGTACGCCGCAATGGGCACCGAGGGATCGAAAGGCACCAAGGTCTTTTCCCTGGTGGGCAAGGTGAACAACACCGGTCTCGTGGAAGTGCCGATGGGGATCACCATCAAGGAGCTGGTGGAGAAAATCGGCGGTGGCGTACTTGGCGGAAAGGCCTTCAAGGCGGTGCAGACGGGAGGGCCGTCCGGCGGCTGTATCCCGAAAGAGCTTGCCGATCTTCCCATCGATTTCGACAGCCTCACCAAGGTCGGTTCCATGATGGGGTCCGGCGGCATCATCGTCATGGATGAAAACACCTGCATGGTCGATGTGGCGCGGTATTTTGTCGACTTCCTGGTGCAGGAATCGTGCGGGAAATGCGCTCCCTGTCGGGACGGCCTTCCCCGCATGCTCGGCATTCTCAACGGCATTACCGAGGGGAAGGGCACCGAGGAGGATATCGACACGCTCAACGAGCTGTGCGATGTCCTCACGTGGGGCGCGCTGTGCGGGCTCGGGACCTCCGCGGCAAACCCGGTGCTGTCGACGTTGAAGTATTTCAAAGACGAATATTTGGCCCACATCCGCGACAAGAAATGCCCGGCTGGCGTGTGCAAGGCGCTCATCACCTACCGGATCATTGCGGAGAAGTGCACCGGCTGCATGCTCTGTGCGAAAAACTGTCCGCAGAAATGCATCACCGGGGAGAAGAAGATGCCGCACGTGATTGACGAATCGAAATGCATTAAGTGCGGGATCTGCTATGATGTGTGCAAATTCGATGCCGTGATGATACAATAGGGATACCGCCATGAAAAAAGTGAAGATAGTCATAAACGGAAAAACGGTAGAGGGAGTTCAGGACCAAAGCGTTCTGTCGCTTGCGCGGGAAAATGGCATGTACATCCCTTCGCTCTGCTATAACGCCGAAGTGCAATCGAGCGGCGGCTCATGCCGCGTCTGCCTGGTTGAGGTGCACCAGGGCAAGAGCATGCGCGTAGTGACCTCGTGCAACTATCCCGTGCGGGAAGGGATCGAGGTGAAAACCGACACGGAGTTCGTCCGAAAAATTCGAAAGGGCGTGCTTGAGCTCCTGCTCTGCCGGGCTCCCGAATCCTCCGAGATCAAGGAACTCGCCGCCCGGGACGGTATCACCGAGCCGAGGTTTTTCACCGACGGTCCGGACGTTCACCTGAAAAATTGCATAGCCTGCAGCCTCTGTACGCAAGTCTGCGAGGATGTGGTCGGCGTCTCGGCCATCTCCATGGTGAACCGCGGGAGGGAAAAACAGCCTGCCGCTCCGTTTATGAAGGCGAGCAACGCCTGCATCGGGTGCGGGGCGTGCGCCTATGCATGTCCCACGGGGGCGATTGAAATGAACGACACGCCTGACGCGAGAACCATCTGGGGGAAGACGTTTGTAATGCAGAAATGCAGCGTCTGCAGCACGCCGTTTATCCCGAAGGAGCAGGCCGAATGGATCATCAAAACGACGGGGAAAGACCGTGCGTTTTTCGAGAAGTGCCCGACGCACCGATAGGGTGCGGACGATGGCGGGTGTGATTGAAAGCCACTACCTGGCGTGGAATTGATTTTAAACACTCCACTGTGTGGGTGGTTATTTTCCAGCATGACGAAGGTGAACAATGAAAGCGAACGAACGGCTAAACGCTCTTGAAGTGGCGCTTAACAATGAAATGAACGAACGCCAGTTTTATCTTAATAATGCGGAACGGACGCGTAATCCCGTTGGAAAAGCGATGTTCGCCCGCATTGCGGATGACGAGCTGGAGCATTATGAGATGCTGAAAAAGCTGCATGCGGAATGGACGGCGAACGGGAAATGGCCGGACACCGTTCCGCTGACCGTTAACAAGACAAGCGTTAAAACGATTTTACAGAGGATGGTCGACGAATCGAAAGATGCGCCTGCGTCGGACAGCGACGATCTTGCCGCGGTCCAAGCCGCTGCGCAATTTGAATCAAAGGGCGTTGATCTGTATCGCGAACTCGCCGAGGCCTCAACAGACAAAAAGGAAAAAGAGTTTTTCATGCTCCTTTCCGGGATTGAGCGCGAGCATTTCCTTTCGTTGAAGGACATGGAGGAGTTTATTCGAAATCCGTCCGCATGGTACACGGCGAAAGAACGCCACGGTATGGACGGCGCGTAAACGTCATACTCCCTTCCAGAAGTGACTCCGGGGCGAGGCGAGCGGCTCCCCCGGTGTTCCAATCATAGTTGAGCGATTAATAGTATTTCCATGGAGCAGCAGGCGCGGCGTGCCCGAGGGCTGCGTTGTGTTTTCGCGCGCATGGGCAGAATGGCGCTGTCGGAAGTCTTCGTGGGTTGAGATAGTGCAACCGAGTCAGCCCGGCCCTTCTGAAATCCCAATACCTCGAATGACCTCTGCCGGATAATAAACCCGGGGTGCCGTGTAGAAACGAATTTTGAACCTGATTAACAGGTGGGCGCCCTCACGATGGGTTCAACCTTCTTCTCGAGGAAGCATGATTTTGGCCATCAAATATTGGGTTCCCTTCGTGGTAAGTATTGGTTCAAAATTTACCTAAATCTAATCGCGAGCACCCCAGGCGGTACGACCGTACAAAACCCGTGCTGTTTAATTCAATAAAAAAACACCTTCAGGTAAAAAAATAAACGAGCGGGAAAGCCCTCAGCTTTTCATTCATGCGGGCCGATTTTAAGAAGAGGGAGCCGTCTCTGCTCGTGCGGTTTCGGCGCGCCCAAAAACAATATGATAACGGCCGGAAGGACATGTCGACGTGCAGTGTCGCTATTCGTATGGGCGGCGCTCGCCTGCGCCATCGTCTGCGCGCTCTGCGGCACGGCGCATTCGTTCGGGAAGAACAAGGTGAACCGCGAGGTTTTCGACTGGGAGATGTTGCGGACTATCCATTTCGACGTGTACTATCCCCGCGGCATGGACGCGCTCGGCGCGCACGCCGGCCGGCTCTGCGAAGAGGGCTATGTCCACATCGCCAACTATCTTCGGCACGAACTCACCGACCCGGTGCCGGTGATCATCTATCCGTCGCATATCGCATTTCAGGAGAACAACATTATCCCGAACATCCTCGGCGAGGGGACGGGCGGTTTTACCGAATCGTTCAAGACGCGCGTGGTGGTGCCGTTCAACGGATCGTATGCGGACCTTCGCCATGTGCTTACGCACGAACTCGTGCACGCCTTTCAGTACAATATCCTTTTCAATGACACCACGGGCGCGCTCCTGTCGCGATTCGGACGACGGGGATTGCCCCTGTGGATCATGGAGGGGATGGCCGAGTACCTCTCGATCGGGTACGATGAAACGGCCGACATGGTGATGCGCGACATCATCTTCAATGACAAATACGCGACCCTCGCGGACCTCACGAAATACAATATCCACAGCGGGTACTTGCTTTATAAGCAGGGGCAGTCCTTTTATTATTACCTGGAGGAGACCTACGGCCGCCGGGCCATCGGCGAGTTCTTTCGCGACGTGCGCGACGTGGGGGACCTCGACACCGTTTTTCTCGCGCTCACGGGCAAAACCATGGAGGAGGTGAGCCTCGACTATATCCGCTATTTCAAGCGTCGGTACTATCCCATCATCGACGGCAAGAAATTCGAGGAGGAGGAGGGCGAACAGATCACGCACCACCTGAAGACGCGCTCCTCGTTCAACATCTGCCCGGCGGTTTCGCCCGACGGTGCGCGTATCGCGTTTCTCTCGAACACGGACGTGTACTCGAACGTGGTGATTGTCGATATCACGAAGAAAAAGAAGGAGCGCACGATCACCACCCTGGTCGAAGGGGAGACCAGCTCGAGGTTCGAGGGCATGCACCTGTTGAGCAACAACCTGAGCTGGAGCCGCGACGGGAAGCGGCTTGCCTTCGTGGCGCAATCGCACGGGCGCGACGCGGTGTTCATCGTCGATCCAGCGAACGGTCGGGTGCTGGACCGCATCGAGCTCGATTTCCGCGCGGTGCTGGACCCCGCGCTCTCGCCGGACGGGGGCTCGATCGCATTCATCGGGCAGGGTGATGGCGCCGCGGACCTGTATCTCTACCGGATCGCGGAGAAAAAACTTTCGCGGATCACGAACGACCGTTTTTCGGAGCGACATCCGCGCATCTCCGCAAAGGGCGATTTTCTCGTCTATTCCTCGAACTGGAACGAAGCGGGCGATGTCGAACGCGGCGCGTACAATATCTATCGCCACGACATCGCGACCGGGAAGCGCACGACGCTGGTGGCCTCTCCCGGCAACGATTTGCAGGCGGACCTCTCGCACGACGACTCCCGGATCGTTTTCATCTCCAACCGGAAAGGGATATACAACGCCTATGTCCGCGATCTGTCGAGCGGGGAGGAGTCGCGCCTCACGAACGTGCTCTGCGGCGTGTTCTATCCGCGCTGGTTCCCCGATGGGACGCGAATCGCCTATGTGGGCTACCAGAACCTGGGGTACGACATTTTCACGCGCGAGGCCAAGGGCGCGGGAGGCGGTACGGATGATTCGCGCGAGACGCCGCTGAAGCGGGTCGGGTTTCCCGCCGCCTATTTTGACATGAAAAACGCTGCACAGATGCCCTACGCGGCGCGGATCACCAACGATTTTATCGCATTTGGCGTGGCGGCGACCACCGGCTACGGCCTGGCGGGGATCGCCCAGGCGGGGTTTTCCGACTTCATGGGCGATCATCGCGTGATATTCACCGCGAACTATTTCCAGTACAACGAAAATGGCGTGCTCAATTTCGATGCGGTGTATTTTTACCTGAAGCACCGCTGGGATTTCGGCGCGGGCGTGTTTCGCAAGGAAAACCCCTTCGGCGTCTTCTCGCTGGAGACCATCAACGAGCTGATCCACAACGTCTATTGGGACACGGAGCGCATGTATCACTACGGGGCCTATGGAATCGCCCGATACCCCTTCACGCGCTTTGCGCGGTTGAATCTGCGCGCCACGACGAGCCGATATGAAGTGGACTATACGGAGTACAGCCCCCGCAGGGACGTGGCGGGGAATTTGCACCAGGTGTCGGCGTCCCTGAGCTACGACAATGTGATCTGGGGGTACCTCGGTCCATTGGACGGGATTCGCGGTCAGGCGGAAGTCGAGGAGGCGATCCCCGCAGGCGCGGACTCCTTCGATTACGGCACCGTGAGCGTCGATATACGGAAGTACTTCCTCATCCGAAAGCGGTACGTCCTCGCGCTGCGCGGCAGCGCGGGCCACGTCTTTGGTCGCGACAGCCAGCAGTTCAAGTACTATCTCGGCGGGTTTACCAATTTACGCGGGTATCCGTTTTTCGAGTTCAGCGGGGAAAACGTCTTTTTCACGCGGGCGGAGTTCCGGTTTATCCTTGTCGAGCACCTCAAGTTCGGCTGGCCGCTCTTCTTTCGGATGGTCCCCATCGGCGGCGTGCTCTTCGCCGATGCCGGTTCGGTCTGGAATAGGAACGTGTATCGCTTCAACGACCCGGAAACCGGGAAGTTCGACGATTTCAAGGTCGATTTCGGCTTCGGTTTCCGCATCACGCTGTTTCCCATCATTTTTAAGCTTGACTACGCCTGGCCGTATAATAATAAAACGTTTGATTCCATGCGGGTGCTGTTCAGTATCGGCATGGTGTACTGGGATTGATTCGTCGCTCGGGCTCCGTTCACCGACATGGCGCGATAAAAATATCAATGACTACAGCCATACGCAAAGCCGAGATTAAGCGAAAAACGAAAGAGACCGATATCGGCCTCGCGCTCGAGCTCGACTCGACCGGTGAATCGCATATCCAGTCGGGCGTACCGTTCTTGGACCACATGCTCACGCTCATGGCCAAGCACGGACGATTCCAACTCGCGCTCACCTGCGACGGCGACGTGGAGATCGACGATCACCATTCGGTCGAGGACATCGGTATTTGCATGGGCAAGGCGCTTCGCCGCTGCCTGGGGTCCAAAGCGGGGATCGCGCGGTTCGGCCATGCGATCATTCCCATGGACGATTCGCTCGCGAGTGCGGCCGTCGATCTGTCGGGACGGTCGTATTTCAAGATCGGCGGGATCGAGCTTGCCGGAACGGTGGGCGGATACCACGAGGAGCTCACGGCGGAATTCTTCCGGTCGCTTGCGGCCAACGCCGAGCTCAATCTGCACATCATTGTCCACTACGGCGAGAACCGCCACCACATTCACGAGGCGATCTTCAAGGCGTGCGGCGTGGCCCTGCGCGCGGCCTGCGCGATCGACGGCACCATCGCGGGCATCATCCCGTCCACGAAAGGGACCATGTAGGCGGCCGCATGATTACGATCATCGACTACGGCATGGGGAACCTGCGCTCCGTGGAAAAGGCCATGGAACTGTACACCGACGCTGTGCGCATTTCGGCCGACCCGAAATCGATCGAAAGCTCGAGCGCGCTCGTGTTGCCGGGCGACGGCGCTTTCGGTCGCGCGATGGAGAACCTTGCGCGACAGGGATGGATCGAGCCGCTCATGCGCTTCATCGAAGCGGGCGGCGTTTTCATGGGAATTTGCCTAGGCTTCCAGCTCCTCTTTTCCACCAGCGAGGAGTTCGGCGCGCACCGGGGGTTGGATCTGATACCGGGCGACGTGATTCGTTTCCGCGCCAATGGCCTGAAGGTTCCGCACATGGGCTGGAATCGTGTCGCACTGGCGGGCGCGTCAAAATTCCTTGACGGGATTGTCCAGGAATCGTTTTTTTACTTCATACATTCATATCACCCGGTTACCGCGGCGCGTGAATGGGTCCTGGGCGAGGCGGAGTACGGCGTCCGGTTTCCCTGCATTGTGGGACGGGGAAACGTGATCGCGACGCAGTTCCATCCGGAAAAAAGCCATCGCGTGGGATTAAAAATTGTTGAAAATTTCGTGAGAGCGGCATGTTAGTAATACCGGCGATAGACCTGAAAAACGGTCGGTGCGTGCGGCTGGTCCAGGGCGATCCCGATCGCGAGACCGTGTATTCGGACGATCCCGTAAGCGTCGCGCGGCGTTTCGTCGATGCCGGCGCGCGGCTCATCCACGTGGTCGATCTCGACGGCGCGTTCCAGGGCGTTCCGGTGAATGCGGGCATCGTTGAGGAGATCGCACGCGCGGTTCCAATTCCCATCGAGATCGGGGGCGGCATCCGCAGCGCGCAGACGATCGAGCGATACCTCAAGGCCGGCATCGGCCGGGTGATACTCGGGACCGCGGTCATCGAGGGCGATTTCGACGCCATGCTCGCCGCGTATGGTGACGCGATCATCGTCGGGCTCGATGCGCGCGACGGCATGGTCGCCACGCGCGGGTGGAAGGCGGTCTCGTCGCTCCCGGTCGCCGATTGCATCGATCGGCTTAAAGAAAAAGGAATAAAAGAGATCATTTTTACCGATATTTCTACCGACGGCATGTTGAGCGGGCCGAACTATACATCTCTTGAAAATGTATTGTCGCGGGCGGGCGCGATCGCCGTAATCGCATCAGGCGGGATATCCGCGCTCGACGACATCCGACGCCTTGCCGCGTACCGCGATCCGGCCGTCAAGGGATGCATCGTCGGGAAATCGATATACGATGGTCGGATCGATCTCGCCGATGCGATTGAAGCGGCGCGGTAGCGGGACGGGACCGATGAAACCTTTTGCCGTAAGCGGAGTCATACTGGTGCAACCATGAACAGCGATCAGCACGGAAAAGGACTGGAGATCAAGCTCCCCATCGAGATCGAGCAATACGAACGCAAGATCTACGACCTCAAGCAGCTCATCGAGATCAGCAAGGGGCTCAATTCCACGCTCGACTACAATATCCTCATCGACTCCATTCTGCTCACCTGCATGGGGCAGATGCAGCTCTTGAAGGCGGGGATCTTCACCAAGAAGGAGATCAGCCACGACCTGTTCGTGCTCCACCGCAACTACAAGGGGTTCGAGATAGACCATTCGTTAGAGTACGGCATCCCCGTCGATTCGGCGCTAGTCCGCTTCCTGGAAAGCGGGGGCCGCTGCTACGAGATGAGCGAGATCCTCAAGATGATGGGCGACGACCCTTCGCTCGAGACGTTCAAGATCATCGACCCATGTCTCATCGTTCCGCTCAAGGGCAAGGGGCGGCTCAACGGCATCATCATCCTCGGGGAGCGCATCAATACCAGCAAGTTCCTCGAGTCCGAGAAGGAGTTCCTGCTCAACATCGCATCGCTCGCGGGTATCGCCATCCAGAACGCGTATCTCTTCGAGCTGGCCACCACCGACATGATGACCGGCCTCAAGATCCATCACTTCTTCCAGAACTCGCTCATGGAGGAGCGCGAACGGGCGCTGGCGAACAAGACGCCGCTTTCGCTCATCATGATGGACATCGACCACTTCAAGAACTTCAACGACTCCTACGGGCACCTCTGCGGGGACCAGGTGCTCATCAACGTGGCCCGACTTACCATGGACAATATCCGCCAGCTCGATCTCGCGGCGCGCTATGGCGGCGAGGAGTTCATCATCCTGCTGCCCAATACCGAGATCACCGAGGCGCGCGCCGTCGCGGAGCGCATCCGTAAGAGCATCGAGGGAGCCCGGGTCGAGTGCGGACAGAATGCCCTCGGCGTCACGGTATCGCTGGGCGTGGCGCAGTTTGATCCCGAGCGCGACATGTCGAACCTCAACCTCATCGAGCGCGCCGACAAGGCGATGTATCTCTCCAAGGAGGGCGGCCGAAACCGCATCTCGGTTTTGACCTGATCGATCCAATGGCATCCGCGAAACCGCGTACCGGATCAACCCGACCGAAACGACTCATTCGTTCGATGGCGTTCCTGCTTGCCGCCGTGCTGGTGTTCAATACCGGCGCGGTGCCCGCCGTATTCGCCGTCACGGTTGAGGAGGAGGCCGGTCGGAAGGGGAAGGCCCCCCGCCGCGACTACGAGTACGATTCGGACTTCAGGCGCAAGGTGCCGGAGCGGCGCGAGCGCGAATACGAGCGTGGCGAGAAGGACCCGCGCCTGGCCTGCCTGCTGTCGATCATCGTGCCCGGCGGCGGCCATGTGTACCTGAACCGCGAGTTCAAAGGGGTCGCCTTCTGCCTAACGACGGTATCGTTCTACGGGGCGGCCGTTTACTTCTACCTGCGTTCCACCAACAGCGACCTTTCGGAAACGGAGTCCCGGTCGAATGCCGTCATCGCCGGCGTCCTTCTGGTGATTGCCGCCATATTCCACACGGTGGGCATCGTTGAGGCGTACAACGACGCGATCGACGTGAACGAAAAGCGCTATTACTACGGTCCGCGTCGTTCTCGCAATCCCTATGTGGGCGATATCGAGAAAGAGTGACATTTTTCGATATTTCCTTGACAATTTCCACCCCCATCCTTCTAGTTGGTATGCTTTAAAACGGGCCCATAGCTCAGTCGGTTAGAGCGGCTGACTCATAATCAGTAGGTCCATGGTTCAATTCCATGTGGGCCCACACTGTTCGCATGTGCTCACGGGAACGCGCGAAACATCAATCGGATAAGGGACGAAACGCATGTATGCAATAGTGGAGATCAGCGGCAAGCAATATAGGGTCGAGAAGGACAAGACCATTGAGGTGGACCGGCTTGATGTAGGCGCCGATACGATGACCATCGACAAGGTGCTCCTGTGCGCCAACGGCGACACCGTCATGGTGGGTCAGCCGTATCTCAGTAATGTGAAGATCAGCGCCACGGTGCTTGGCGGGATCAAGGGCAAGAAGGTCGTCGGGGTGAAGTTCAAGAAGCGCAAAAACTACACCCGCACCAAGGGCGAGCGGGCCGAGCTTACGAGGCTCAAGATCGGCGAGATCGCCGTTCAGTAAGGCGTGGTCGCAGTCCATTTCCGCAACATGACCCCCGAGGGCGGGGTGCGCGGGGGCGGATCGGACGTCGGCTTCAGCGTGCAGGGGCATGCGGGCCGAGCGGCGAAGGGGAGCGATGTCGTCTGCGCGGCGATATCGGCCATCGCGCAAACGGCGGTGGCGGCGATCACCAGGGTCGCCGGCGTCAGCCAGGACGTGACGCAGCGCGAGGGGGTTCTGGAGACGAGCGTGCATGTCGCGGGCCTTGGCCCGGAAGCGCTCAGGGACCTTCAGGTCATTGTACGAACGATGATGATCGGACTGGATGAGGTCAGGCGGCTTCATCCGGAGAGCATAACGATAGATTTCGACTGCGAGGTGTAATCATGGCACATAAAAAAGGCGGCGGTTCAACACGGAACGGGCGCGATTCGAATTCGCAACGGCTGGGCGTGAAGCGCTTCGGCGGCGAGCGCGTCAAGGGCGGCACGGTGCTGGTGCGCCAGCGCGGAACCCGCATTCATCCGGGCACCAACGTCGGTCTCGGAAAGGACGATACGCTTTTTGCGAAAATCGATGGGATCGTGACCTTCGAGCGCTTGGATAAAACGCGAAAGAAGGTGTCGGTGTATCCTGTGGCGCCGTAAGACCCCCACCCGACCGTCCACACCGAAAAATCGCGCCTGGACAAATCCGGACGCGATTTTTTGTTTCCCGCGCGGGATGCGCGATGGACGTCCGGAGCGGTCGACAATACACGAATATCATGCCAAAATTCACCGATACAATCGTCATACGCGTAAAGGCCGGGGACGGCGGGCCGGGCTCGGTTTCGTTCTTCAGGGAGAAGTATGTTCCCAACGGCGGGCCCGACGGCGGCGATGGCGGGAAGGGCGGCGACGTGTATCTCGAGGCGTCGAGCAATCATCACAATCTCTCGCATCTATTCAAGGACCGCGCCTACGAGGCCGAGCGCGGCCAGTTCGGAATGGGGCTCAATCGGCATGGGCGCAACGGCAAGGACCTTGTGGTAAAGGTCCCCGTGGGGACCGAGGTGATGGACGAGGAAAGCGGCGAGCTGGTATGCGATCTCACCGAAACGGGGCAGCGCTTTCTGGTCGCCGCGGGAGGGATCGGCGGGCGGGGAAACGCCTTCTTTAAATCGTCGACCCATCAATCCCCCCGCTTCGCGCAACCGGGCATGCCGGGCGAGGACAAGCGCCTGCTGCTAAACCTGAAGCTCATCGCTGACGTGGGCCTGGTTGGCCTGCCCAATGCCGGGAAGTCGACCCTGCTGTCCCAGCTTACCAACGCGAAGCCGAAGATCGCCGATTACCCGTTCACGACGCTCATCCCCAATCTCGGCGTGGTCGCCCGTGAGGAAGGCCGCGCCTACAAGATTGCGGACATCCCCGGCATCATCGAGGGCGCCCATCGCGGGATGGGGCTGGGCCTGTCGTTTCTCATGCATATCGAGCGCGTCCGCGCCATTCTGTATCTCATCGAGGCGACCGAGGCCGATCCGGCCTACAACCTCGAGCTATTGCGGCACGAACTCACCGCGTACAGCCCGCGGATGATCGACAAGCCGTACTACGTCGTCATCACCAAGACGGACCTGGTCGATGCGGACGCGCTCCGGGAATGTATTGACAAAATCGGGGACGATCGGGTGATATCGATATCGTCAGTGACCCGGCACAATCTCGACGAGCTCTACCGGGTGATAGATTCATTGCTGGAGACCGGTGGTGCCCCGCAGGGAGCTGCTTAAAGACGTACGCCGCATAGTCGTCAAGGTGGGGACCTCGTCCCTGACCGAGGGGGAGGTGCTGTCGCCCGAGAAAATCGCGCGGCTGGCCAACGACATCGTCGGGGTCGTCCGCCGGGGGTACCAGGTGGTGCTCGTCTCCTCCGGCGCCATTAGCGCCGGCGCGGGGCTGATGAGTCGGCGGCGCGATTTCGTGACCATTCCCGAGAAACAGGCGCTCGCCGCCGTCGGCCAGATCCTCCTCATGGACCAGTACCGCGCCTGCTTCAACGCCGCCGGCCTCGAGATCGGCCAGATTCTGCTGACCGAGGACGACGTGAAAAACCGCCGTCGCTACCTCAACGCGCGCCACACCTTCAACGCCCTTCTCGAGTTCGGCGTGGTCCCCATCGTCAACGAGAACGATTCCGTGGTCATCAAGGAGATCAAGATCGGCGAGAACGACACCCTCTCGGCGTATGTGGCCAATATCATCGAGGCCGAGCTCTTGGTGCTGCTGTCCGACGTGGACGGTTTTTACCGCGATCTTGCGGACCCGGAGCCGATCGAAGAGGTGTTCGATATCACCGACGAGATCCGCGATCTCGCCGGCGGGGCGGGGAGCGCGCACGGGAGCGGCGGCATGTCCACCAAGATCCGCGCGGCGGAGATCGTCATCGGCTCCGGCGAGATGATGATCATCGCCAACGGCGCCGTCGAGGGCGTGCTCGGCAGGATCATGAACGGCGAGAAGATCGGCACCATCTTCGTGGGACGGGACCGCGCGCTTTCCAGCCGCAAGCGCTGGATCGCCTACAGCGTGAAGGCTGCGGGGACCGTGATCATCGACGACGGCGCCGTGCGCGCGCTTCGCGAGCGGAAGAAGTCCCTTCTCGCGCGCGGCATCACCGGCGTGCAGGGCGATTTCGACCTCGGCGACGCGGTGGACATCGTGGACGCGCGCGGCGAGCGGATCGGCAAGGGGATCGTCAACTACAATGCGAAGGAGCTCCAGCTCATCAAGGGGAAAAAAACGGACGAGATCCGCGACATGCTGGAGAGCAATTATTTCGACGAGGTCGTCAATCGCGACGATCTCATCATCTACTGATCCGCACCGCCAGAGCGCACCTCGCACCCGATGAGGACCATGTCGTCCTCCTGCGCAAGCCCTCCCCGGAACCGGCCGACCGTTTGGATGATGGCCTCCAGCGAATCGTCGAGATTGGCGTTGGCCGTGTATTCGATGATGGACGGAAGTCGGTCGAATCCGAGGTATTCGTTGCGCGCATTGCGGCTTTCGGGTATGCCGTCGGTATAGAAGAACACCCGGTCCCCCGGCCGCAGGTCAATTTTCATGTTCTGGAAGACGGCGTTCGGGAACTTTCCGATCACCGGTCCGTGGCTATCGAGGGTCTCAATGATCCCCGAGTCCCGGTGGTGGATGATGGGATTCGGGTGGCCGCCGTTGGCGAAGCTGAGTTCGATGCGTCCCGTGTCCGGATTGACGTAAAAGCGTCCGTAGATCGCGGTCACGAAATGGTGAGGCATGCTGGGAATCAGGTTCGCATTGAGCCGTTCGATGAAATCATGCGGCTTGAGCCCGTGCGCGCGGCAGACATGGTCGGTCTCGGCCTTGAGGAGCGAAAGAAACAGCGCCGCCGAAACCCCGTGTCCGGAAACGTCCCCGATGAACACCCCCATGCCCCCCTCCTGGAGGTGCGTGAACGAGAAGAAATCTCCGCCGATCTTGTCGAGGGGGCGATACCGGTAGGCGATCGCCAGTCGGTCCCATGCGGGCGCCGATTCCGGCAGCATCGCCCGCTGGATGATTTGCGCGTTCGAGAGATCCCGCTCGATGATCTCGGTGCGCTTCCGAAGCTGGTCCTCGATTCGCTTGCGCTCGGTGATGTCCCGCGCGATCCCCTGGAAGCCCTGGACGCGATTGTTACCGTCGGCGACAAGCTGGACGTTCTGTCCGAACCATACGATCGATCCGTCTCGGGAAACCACCGGAACCTCATGGTAGGTCGTGGTCGTTCTCGAGAGGAACTGGGCGCGGTAGTGCTCTGCGACGGCGCTACGATGTTCCGCGGGGATGACGTCGAGGAAGTGACGTCCGATCATGTCCGCGTTCGCATATCCCAGAATTCGCTCCGTTGTGGGGTTCACATAGGTGGTGATGCCGTTGATATCGCAGTGGTAGATGATGTCGTTCGCGTGTTCCACCAGGTCGCGGTATTTTTCCTCGCTGTGCCGCAGGCGCTCCTCCGCGAGGCGGCGCGACGATATGTCGCGCGAAATGCCGATGAGCCCAACCGGTGCGCCGCCCCTGCGGATGAATTTGGCGTGCACCTCGGCCCAGAAGGTCGTCCCGTCCTTGCGAATGTACTCCACGTCCATTCTGATGCTTCGCGTGGGATCGCTTCCGGACCGCGAGTCGTTTGTCAGTTCGCTCGCAAGCAGGGAGGCGCATTTCGCGAAGCTCTCGGGGGTGATATAGGCGTTGAGCAGGAGCCCCCGCATCTCCTCCGGGGTGTAGCCCAGGAGGTGCAGGCATGATGAGCTCGTGAAGGTGATGCGCAAATCGAGGTTCATGGTCCAGACGATGTCCATGAAATTCTCCATGAGCATCTGATGGCGATCGATGGAGGCGAGGAATTGCCGGTTGACCACGGCCGGTGTGATGTCGAGGACCTGGTGGCGCGATATGGCCAGCCAGATCCAGGCGATCCATACCGAGATGAGGACCGGCGCGAGCGGCGGTACGATGATGAGCTTCATGAGCGGCAGCAGGCCGTCCGTCACCGTCCCCACGGCGAGCACCGGCAGGCCCACGGCGAGGAAGCTGCCGGCGACACGTTTTTCCTCGCCGGGTAAGCTCCGCAGGAACCAGTAAAAGATCATCCCGAGGCTTGCCGAGAAGTAGACGAAGCTGGTGGCCACGAATGCGGCGAACCAGGGAGACGGAACGCCGGCGGCGTCCGGCCCGCCGAACGCGAACACGATATGGCCGAGCACGATCGTATCGGAAGCGGCGTCCGCGATGAGATATACGCACGCGGGCAGGTACATGAGCGGATAGATCCACCAGTGAAGCCCAATCTGGTCGCGCTTGATAAGGAAAAATGTCGCGTGCAGTGTGGTTCCCGGCACCAGAAACCAGCCGATCGAGGCGATCCGAACCCAGACGGGCACATGCGCCATCGAGATGGGATTGTACAGGAAGCTGTACGAGAACGCGATCACGACCCAGCTCATGGTCATCGCGAAAAAGCCGCGATTGATGTACGCGTGCGGGTTCGTACGAAGAACGCTAACGCTAAAATACAGAAGCGTGAGAAACGAGGTGAATGAGATGAGCGAGAGAACGTGTGCCATTGGCGTTCGCAACGCATGTTCATGCGTGTGGTCATGGAAGGGCACAGAACGTGTTCTGTAAATCATATTTTATGCTCAAAAAATAGTATTTGTTTGAGCCTGTGCCGCTTCGTTTCCCGAAGGGCCCATGAGAAAATGGTTGCCATTGTTTGTATGATGGAGTACTCTTCCGAAGCGTCGTGAGGTTGTATGGCGTGGCGAACACGCAGGTGTGCGATGGAACGTTTTTATAAAACCCTTCTGTTTAATCTTCCCGATGTGGTGTATCAGATAAACGCCATGGGAGAGTTCGTGTATGTGAACGACTCCATCGCCGAACTCGGGTATGATCCGCGCGAACTTATCGGAAAGCATTTCGACACCATCATTCAGCCGGAGGACCGGGATACGATCGACCGCATGATCTATTTCGGCGGCGATACCGTCGGGAAACCCGCGCGGCAGCCGAAGTTTTTCAACGAGCGGCGGACAAACGAGCGGATCACGCGGAATCTCAGGGTGCGGCTGCGTCCCCGGTCGCCGGCTGCGAACCGGGAGCCGATCCTGGGCGAGGTCTTCGCGAGCGGCCTGTACAAGCCGGGGACGGAGCGCGGGAAGAAATTTATCGGCACCGTGGGCATTATCCGCTATGTCAATGAGTCGCTTCGAAACGCAAAAACCCTCAGCAAGACGGAGCAGTACTACCGGCTCCTCATCGAAAATTCCTTCGAGATCATCATGATCACCGCGCACGACGGCACCGTGCTCTACGCCAGTTCGTCGGTCGAGCGGGTGCTGGGGCGCGCCAGCTTCGGGCTCATCGGCGAGAGCATCCGCGATATCGTGCATCCCGACGATGTGCGGGCCGTCGAGGCGGCGATCGGCGGCCGGCGGGCGGGGCAGCGGCCGCGGCGTCGGATGGAGTTTCGTCTCGTGGACGGCGCGGGGGGCGTGAAGCACTTCGAGGCCGCGATCACCATGATCGCGGACGAATGCCACGGCGCCGCCATGTGCTATGTCTTTCACGCGATCGACATCACGGCGCGCAAGGAGATCGAGAGCGCGATGGAGAAGCGCGAGCGCATCTACAAGATCCTCCTGCGGACCTCTCCCGATGCGATCGTCCTCTTCGACGCCGATGGGGACATCATCATGGCCAACGACCGCGCGAGCGAGCTTCTGGGGCAGCGGCGCGAGGAGCTCATCGGGCGTCACTTCATGTCGTTCCTGTTCGAGAAGGAAAAGGCGCGCGCGTCGAACCTGCGGCGCCGGATGGTGCTCGCGCGGGTCATGCAGAGCTACTTCCTGAACAATGTCTTCACCCTCCGGCGGGACGACGGCGGCGAGTTGCCGGTCGAGGTGAGCTTTTCGGCCATCAATGATCCGGGCGGGATCGTGGAGGGGTATCTCGCGGTCATTCGCGACATCACCGAACGGCGGCGCGCCGAAGAGGACAAGCGGCGGCTCGAGGAGGAGCTTCTGCGGATCGTGACCAGCCGGCTCTCCGGCCGCGAGATCGAACTGTTGAAATATATTCACGACGGCCTGTCCTGGCCGGCGCACAAGCGGGAGATCGGCAAGGCGATGGACGTGATCCCCGGCACCCTCGATAAATTCGTCTCGCGCATCAAACAGAAGATGGGCGCCGCCGACATGGATGAAATCGTGAACATCGCCGCCCTTCGATTCAAGTGGTTTCGATAGATTATAAAGAACAACAAAATTCGAAATATGTAAATGACAAAAATTGTCAGTAAAAAAAATATGTCTAGTTGTTGACAAGCGTCGAATTATTGGCGAATGTCGCCGAAAATGATTTATGTCGCACGAGATCAAAACAATAGACAGAGATACATAAGCGGAACGACATGAGTGTGCCTGAACTTGATTCGGGAGTATTTATGGGTAGATTCGTCACGATGCGCGACTCGGGGGACGTCCTCGAGGTGGAGATATGCTCGGAGTATCTCGACTTTTCGAACGCTTCGATCATCTGTAACCAAGTTGTAAAGATTCTCGCACGACACGGCTATCCTAACTCCGTAATCGATATATCGCATGTTCAGGAGATGAGCTCCGCCGGGGTGGGGTTCCTGATGCATGTGAAAGATCTACTCGTGCGGAATGGAAGCTGGATGAAGCTTCGCTGCGAAAATCACGCCCTGTTCGATTTCATGTGCTTTCTGCACGTTAACCCGCTGTTCGAGATCCTTCCCTCTGAAGCGCTGGCGCCGTCCGCGCTGTAGCGCCATCCCCGCTGCCGCTGCGATTGCTCGGGGATATGTGCGCCCCCTCCCGAAGCCTCCGCGTGAATGACAAAAATCGTGGATTATCCCTTGACAAAAACGGTTTGCTCCCCAAGCTTGCCAGTTAACGTTAACTGGATTACGAAGTATGCATCGTACAGTTCTATTTCAAATCAGTGCAGGGGGAGGCATATGTCGGAGTTTGTAAAAATCAGCATTGGCGACCTGGCGCGTCAGACCGCCGGAAAATTTCCCAACAATGAGGCGCTCATCTGCCCCGAATTCGGGGTGCGTGAGACATACGCGCAGTTCCTGGACAACTGCGTCAGGACCGCGAAGGGCTTCATGGCGCTTGGCATCCAGCGCGGCGAGCGCGTCTCAGTGTGGACAACGAACCTTCCGGAGTGGGTGTACCTGCAGTTCGGTCTCAGCATGATTGGCGCGGTCCTGGTGACGGTGAACACCAATTACAAGTCGCACGAGCTCGAGTATATCCTGAAGCAGTCGGACTCGACGACCCTGGTGCTCATGGACTCGCATCGCGACACCAATTACTACGATATCGCGCGCGAGGTGGTCCGCAACCTTGAGAACACCGCGCCGGGACAGACGAAATCGGACAACCTGCCGCTCGTGAAAAATGTCGTCTATATCGGAAAGCGCGAATCGGTCCCCGGCATGTACCGATTCTCCGAGGTGCTCGCGCTTGGCGAGTCGGTCTCAGACGCGGACCTTGCGGCGCGCGAGCGCTCGATCGACGTGCACGACACCATCAACATGCAATATACCTCGGGCACCACCGGATTTCCCAAGGGGGTCGAGCTTACCCATTATAATATCGTGAACAACGCCCGGATGGTGGGCGACGTGATGGGCATGACGGAGAAGGACAAGTTGCTTATCCAAGTCCCGCTCTTTCACTGCTTCGGCTGCGTGATGAGCACGCTCAACTCCGTGTATCACGGGTCCACCATGGTGGTGCTGGAGGCGTTCGATCCCGCGAAGGCGGCGAAAGCGATCCAGGACGAGCGATGCACGGCCATTAACGGCGTGCCCACGATGTTCATCGCCATCATGAGCCATCCCGATTTCGCGAAGTACGATGTGAAGTCGCTGCGTACGGGCATCATGGCCGGCGCGCCCTGCCCGGTGGAAGCGATGAACGACGTGCGCACAAAGATGCACTGCTCCGAGGTGGTGATCGCCTTCGGCCAGACCGAGTGCTCGCCCGTGATGACGATGACGCGGCGCGACGATCCGGTGGAGCTGCGGGTTTCCACCGTGGGCCGCCTGTTGCCCGACATCGAGGGGAAGATCGTCGATCCCGAGACCGGCGAGGACATGCCGCCGAAGACGCAGGGCGAGATCGTGACGCGCAGCGAGTGCGTCATGAAGGGCTACTACAAGATGCCCGAGGCCACCGAAAAGGCGATCGATCGCGACGGGTGGTTGCACACGGGGGACCTTGGCGAGGTCGACGAGAACGGGTACTTCAAGGTGACCGGCCGCATCAAGGACATGATCATCCGCGGCGGCGAGAACATCTACCCGCGCGAGATCGAGGAGTTCCTCTTTAAACACGCGAAGGTGCAGGACGTGCATGTCGTGGGCATCCCCGACAAGAAGTACGGCGAGCAGGTCCTGGCGGCCATCATGCTCAAGGCCGGGCAGCAGGCGACGGCCGAGGAGTTCGTGGAGTTTTGCACCGGAAAGATCGCTCGGCATAAAATCCCCAAGTACTGGGAATTCGTGACCGGTTATCCGATGACGGCAAGCGGCAAGGTGCAAAAGTACAAGCTGCGCGAGGAGTTCGCGAAGAAGTATTCCTCCTAGGGACGGCATGCCCAACCGCCCGGCCCGGATGCTACCTGCGGTCGGGCGGTCCCATCCCATTCCCGCGGCGCGATGGCGCCCGGGAGCGGGCGGGGCGGGGCTATCGAATGGCCATGACAATGGACGCTGACAGTCGACTCCAGATCGGCGATGTCGCGCGGCTCGTGGGAATGAGCCAGCGCACCATCCGCTATTACGAGGAGATCGGCCTCATGAACTCGGTGCGCCGTCTCGAGGGCGGCAAGCGCGTATACACCGACGACGACGTGCGGCGCCTCAAGCTCATCAAGCGGCTCAAGGTGCTGGGGCTCACGCTTGCCGACATGCACGAGCTAGAGGCGATCTGGTCGATCCACCGCTCCAACGACCGCGTGCTCGGGCGTCTGCAGGAGATCCTCACGGGGCACCTCGATCGCCTCGACGGTCGGATCGCCGATCTGCAGCTCCTCCGAAACGAGATCGTCGAATATGAAGAACGAATAAAGAGCAAGCTCGCCCGTTCGTGAGCGGGTCCCGCGCCCCGGGCCTCCCGCATTATTTTTCTTGAAAAAAAAGTCCGCATTCTCCCCTATGAGTCAATTCTCCGCGGGGCGCACCATGCGCGTCCGCGACGGACAATCCCTCTTTCGCAAAGGAAACAGCAATGGTCGACAAGATCCTGAGCTTGTTCTTCGGGACAAAGCACGAACGGGACATCAAACGGCTCACGCCGCTGGTGCAGCGGATCAACGCGCTGGAGCCCGACATGAAAAAGCTCTCGCTCGATGAGATGCGGTCGAAGACCGCCGAGTTCCGGCGACGCCTGGAGCGGGGCGAGACGCTCGACGATCTGCTTCCCGAGGCGTTCGCGCTCGCGCGCGAGGCCTCGCTGCGGACCCTGGGGATGCGCCCCTTCGACGTGCAGCTCATGGGCGGCGTGGTCCTTCACGAGGGAAAGATATCCGAGATGAAAACGGGGGAGGGGAAAACCCTCGTGGCCACCATGCCCGTCTACCTCAACGCGCTCTCCGGAAAGGGGTCGCACGTGGTGACGGTGAACGACTATCTCGCGCGACGCGACGCCGAGTGGATGAGCCCCATCTACACGGGCCTCGGGCTCACGGTGGGCATCATCCAGCACGACATGGATCCCTATGCGCGCCAGGAGGCGTACGCCTGCGACATCACTTACGGGACCAACAATGAGTTCGGGTTCGATTATCTGCGCGACAACATGGTCGAGCACAAGAGCCTGCGGGTGCAGCGCCCGTTGAATTACGCGATCGTTGACGAGGTTGACTCGATCCTCATCGACGAGGCGCGGACGCCGCTGATCATCTCGGGCTCCACCGACGAATCGACGAAGAAATACTATCTGGTCAACCGCATCATTCCAAGCCTCATCGAGAAGCAGGACTTCGAGGTGAACGAGAAGGACCGGACGGCGCTCTTGACCGAGGCGGGCGTGAAGCACGTGGAGCGATTGCTCAAGCTCGAGAACATGTACGACCCGCAGAACATCGAGCTCGTTCACCACGTGAACCAGGCGCTCAAGGCGCACACCCTCTTCAAGCGCGATGTCGATTACATCGTGAAGGAGGGCGAGGTGGTGATCGTTGACGAATTCACCGGGCGACTCATGCCCGGGCGTCGCTATTCCGACGGGCTCCACCAAGCGCTCGAGGCGAAGGAGAACGTGACCATCGCGCGCGAGAGCCAGACGCTGGCGACCATCACCTTCCAGAACTTCTTCCGCATGTACACAAAGCTCGCCGGGATGACCGGGACCGCCGACACCGAGGCGATGGAGTTCAAGAAGATCTACGGCCTCGACGTGGTGGTGGTCCCCACGAACGAACCGATGGTCCGAAAGGACTACCCCGACCGGATCTACCGGACCGAGCGGGAGAAGTTCAACGCGATCGTGGACGAGATCGAGACCTTGAGCCGGAAGGGACAGCCGGTGCTGGTGGGGACCATCTCGATCGAGCGATCGGAGAAGCTCGCGCGGATCCTGAAGGCGAAGGGAGTGCCGCATAACGTCCTCAACGCGAAGTTCCACGAGCGGGAGGCCGCGATCGTCGCGGAGGCGGGGCGGCCGGGCGCGGTCACCATCGCCACCAACATGGCCGGCCGGGGGACCGACATCGTCCTGGGCGGACGCAAGACCTACCTCGACGAGCTCGAGTCGCACGCGGCGGTGCACGACGCCGGGATGTGGGGCGAGTTTCGGAACGCGGTGCTGGGCGGCGATTTCGACCGAAGCGCCGCGCACGCCGAATCGATGCTGGGGCAGGACAAGCACAAGGCGCAGGAGATCGCGCGCAAGGGGCGCGAATGGACGCAGAACAATAAAACGGTGGTGTCGGCCGGCGGCCTGCACATCCTGGGGACGGAGCGGCACGAGGCGCGCCGGATCGACAATCAGCTCCGCGGCCGATCCGGCCGGCAGGGCGATCCCGGATCATCCCGCTTCTACCTCTCGCTCGAGGACGACCTCATGCGCGTGTTCGGCTCCGACCGCATCTCGAACGTGATGCAGCGGCTGGGCATGGAGGAGGGCCAGGAGATCGAGAGCCGGATGGTGAGCCGGGCGATCGAGAACGCGCAGAAGCGGGTCGAGGGGCGCAACTTCGAGATCCGCAAACACCTGCTGGAATACGACGACGTGATGAACACGCAGCGGGAATATATCTACCGGGAGAGAAACGAGATCCTCGAGGGAGAGGACATCTCGGCGAAGATCCTCGGATATATCGCGGAGGTGTGCCGCGAGGAGATCGAGTTTATTGTCGGGAACGCGGAGAAGGACGACAACGGCGTAGAGACCGTCGTGGCCTGGCTCCGGTCGAAGTTCCTGCTGGAGATCGATCCCGGGCTCTTTGGCGCGCAGCGCCTGCCGGCGGACGAGATCGTGCGCATCGTCGAGGAGCGGCTTGTCGAGCGCTATCGAGAAAAGGAGCGCGAGCTCGAGCCCGAGAACATGCGCACGCTCGAACGGATGATATCGCTGCAGGTGATCGACTCGAAATGGCGCGAGCACCTGCTGGGAATGGACGAGCTCCGCGAGGGGATCTGGACGGTGGGATACGGCGAGCGCAATCCGCTGGTGGAATACAAGATCCAGGGCTCGCAGATCTTTGGCGTGACGATGAATTCGATCAAGCAGGACATCATCGAGTTTCTCTTCAAGGTGCAGGTGGAGCGCATCGTCGAGGAGCAGCCGCGCGCCTTCCGTTCGATCGGGCAGGAGTTTCATCCCGAGCTCGAGCAATTCGGCGCCGGGGGCGGGATCATGGACGTGGTTGGCGGCGAGGACCCGCGCGCGGCGCAGCGCCATCTGGCGCGGCACGAGGAGGTCGAGACCGTGGGCGGCGTGAAGCGGAAAAAGACCAGGCGGAACAGGAGGCGGTAACATGAGCGCGCCCTTGATGAAAAGCGTTTCGGGGATCCGCGGGATCGTTGGCGAGTCGCTCACCCCGGAGCTCGTCACCAGCGTCGCAGCGGCCTTCGCGGCCTATGCGAACGGCGGCACGGTCGTCGTCGGTCGCGACAGCCGCTGCACGGGCGGCGCGATCGCACAGTGCGTATCCTCCGTGCTCGCGCTCGCCGGATGCGACGTGGTGGACATCGGCATTGTTCCCACGCCGACGGTACAGGTGATGGTGGAGCACCTCAAGGCGGCCGGGGGGATCATCATATCCGCGTCGCACAATCCGATTGAATGGAACGCCTTTAAGCTGGTCAATAAAACGGGCACCTTCTTGAACGCTGAAGAGATCGCCTCCTTTTTTGAGCGCATGGAGCGTGCGGGGGCATACCGTCGCTGGGACGCAGTCGGCTCCATGACCTGTCGTGACGACGCCGGCGATATCCACATGGCGCGCGTGCGCGAGGTGATCAACGAGCGAATCATCAAACGGAAAAAATTCTCGATCGCGCTCGATTCCGTAAACGGTGCGGGGTCGATCATCACGCAAACGTTTCTGAAAAAACTCGGGTGCGCGGTGCATCCGGTCCATTGCACGATCACCGGGACCTTTCCCCGCGGAGCCGAGCCGCTCCCTGAAAACCTGAAGGACCTTTCCCGCGCCGTGAAGCGAACGAAGGCGCACATCGGGTTCGCCCAGGACCCCGACGCCGACCGACTCGCGATCGTCGACGAGCGCGGCCGTCCCATCGGGGAGGAGAACACCATTGCGCTGGTCGTGGAGCACCTCCTCTCGCGGAAGAAGGGGCGGGTGGTGGTCAATCTCTCGACGACCAAGGCGGTCGATGACGTGGCCGCGCGCTACGGCGCTCCGGTCGTCAGGACGCGCGTGGGCGAGATCAACGTGGTGGACGAGATGCGTCGGGGCGGCGCGCGGATCGGCGGCGAGGGAAACGGTGGCGTCATTTCCCCGGAGGTGCATCTGGGCCGGGACAGCCTCGTCGGTATCGGCTATATCCTCGAGATGATGGCCGAGCGCGGGAAAACGATATCGGAACTGGTCGCGGACCTGCCCCGCTACACGATGATCAAGGGCAAGGTGGAGTTTCGGCCGGGTGCGATTGGCGCTTCGTTTTTCGATCAGCTCGCGGAGCGGTACCGGGGCGAGCGAATTACGGACATTGACGGCGTGCGGATCGATTTCGAGCGGGACGAGGCCTTTCGCGGGGGGTGGGTGCACCTGCGCGCATCGAACACCGAGCCGATCTTCAGGATCATCGCGGAGGGGCGCACCAAGGCGCAGGCGGAGGGCTTGTACGCGCATTTCGCGGCGATGGTCGAGTAGCGCCCGCGCCGCATGTCGCCGCAGCGACGGCTATATCAGCGTTACAATTTTTTCTTCTTTCGCGCACTTGATGCAATACCGGAGTCCCTGGCTGCTTTCCCCCGATGGGATATAGTAGTGGTTGAGCTTGTGTATCTCGGTTCCGCAACGAGAGCATTTCATGGCGCACTCCTGGGTATATACGGATTTCGTTGGTTATAGTATCGGAAGAACGCCCGGTATTTTTTACTCTATTGTGTGCGTTGGCATGATTTTCTTCCGGTGGCCTCCGCTCGTGGTCGCATGTCGGTACATCCCGTGAAAACGAATCAGTTATCAGCGAATAACGGCGTAAGGATGATGGCGATGGCACGGCGCATCGCCGCGCTCGTCCTCGTGTTCCTGGGCGCCGTCCTGGTGGTGCACACCCTGGTCTATGTCATCCCCGGCGATCCCGCGATCGTGATCGCCGGGGAATACGCCGATGCGCGCGACATCGAGCGGATCAGGCAGGAGCTGCGCCTCGACGACCCCTTCCTGGTCCGGTATGCGGTGTATGTGAAGCGTCTGATGCAGTTGGACCTCGGGAACTCCATCTATTCGGGCGCGCCGGTGGCCGATATCATCCTGCAGCGCTTCCCGGCGACGCTGATGCTCGCGCTCGTCTCCATGGCCATCGCGACCCTTGTCGGTGTCGCGGCCGGTATGGGGGCGGCCTATTACCGGGACTCGATCTTCGATCGGGCTGCCCTGTGGCTCTCGTCCCTGTGCGTTTCCACGCCCATCTTCGTGACCTGCTTCATCCTGTCGCTTGTGTTCTCCTATTGGCTCCGGCTGCTCCCGCCCTCGGGCAAGGAGGGACTCGATCCCTCGTACCTCATACTGCCGGCGCTGGCGCTCGCCTCGCGCTCCATCGCGCTCATCCTGCGGGTCGTGCGCAATGAGCTCATCGGGGTGCTGCGGCAGCACTACATTCGGACCGCGCGCGCATTCGGGTTCTCCGAGCTGCGCGTGGTCGCCGCGTTCGCGTTTCGTAACATCATCACGCCGGTGGCCGTAATCGTGCTGCTCGATTTCGGCGCCTATCTCGGCGGCGCGGTTGTCACCGAATCGGTGTTCGCGTGGCCGGGAGTTGGGCGGGCGCTGGTCACGGCGCTCGCCAAGCGCGACATACCCGTCATGCAGGGGATCATCCTGTTCGGGACCGTCCTCTTTCTCGCGATCGGCGTGGTGATCGATCTTCTGCAGCGCGCGACCATGCGGGGGAAGTCGTGACGCGTCTGGCCCCGCGCACAGCGTCCCGGCTGCGATGGGCGTACGCGGCGATCATCGCCGGTGTGATACTCGCGTCGTTCGTTCCCCAGCTTCTGTCGGGGCATTCACCGTTTTCGATGGATGATGCCGGCGCGTGCGCGCCGGGGTCGCGGCATCTGCTCGGCGCCGATTATCTCGGCCGAGACGTTATGAGCCGCACGCTGGCCGCGGGGAGGATTTCCGTGGTCATCGGCGTCGGCGCCCGGCTGGGGAGCGTCATCATCGGTCTTGCGGCCGGACTGCTGATCGGAATGAGCGGCGGCGCGTCGCGATCGCTTCTCAACGGCACCGTCGAGGTGTTCCTGGCGATCCCCGCGCTTCTGCTCGCGATGGCGCTCGCCGCCGTTCTCGGCGAGGGCGTGTGGGCGGTGATGACCGCGATCGTCGCCGGCACCTGGGCGCCCGTTGCGCGATTCACCGCCGCGCGCGTGGGCGACATTCTCTCGCTCGACTACGTGACGGCGGCCCGTGCGCTCGGCGCGGGGCGCGTGCGGATCATGACGCGCCATCTCGTTCCCGCGTTGCTCCCGTCGCTGGTTCCCCTGCTCACCACCGGGATCGCGACGAGCATCATGATGGAGGCGACGCTCACGTTTCTCGGGCTCGGCGGAAGCGCGTCCGTCACCGCGATACCGACGTGGGGGCAGCTCATACAGGAGGGCTCGAAGTTTCTTTTCGACGCGCCGTGGATCATCGTGCCGCCGTCCGTGGTGTTGATGATTGTGATCCTGTGCTTCAACCAGATCGGCGATTCAATAGCCGCGGATTAAAAAAATCACACTCAAAAAAAAATATGTTTACAATAGGAGGGGGCGTCACTACCATCGCCGATCATTGCATGATGGAGATGGCTGAATGACTTCCAGAGGAAAGTCGACCGAAAAAGCGAAACGTTCGTCGAAGAAAAAAACGAACCTGCTCCGCCTGTATTCGGAGATGAACAAGTACGTCATTGACGCGGTCGATCGCGAAGTAGTGCGACGCCTGAAGATTCTCGCCGACGCGTCCGAGGAAGACATCACGAAGTCGAGCCTCACCGCCGTGTTGCGCGACCCCGGAGGCATCGAGCTGAGCGCCTTCTCGGAGGGATTGCAGCCCTACGTGAAGCACTATGTGTTCATGGTCAAGCGCGGAAAACGGAAGGCATAGCGGCCGGTGCGCCGCGAGACGTCGGCAATGCTGATTCGCGCCATCATCTGTTCGTTCCCGTGTTTTTTTATCCTCATACCGTTGTCGTGTACCCGGAAATCAGCGTCCGCACGGAGCGATCCGGGTCATGCGCCCCGCGCGGGCGCCGTGGCGCCCGCCAAGCCGGTTGTCGTCGATCCGACGCGGCTCATTGCAAACATCAATAGCGCATCATCGTCGGTCGCGCTCAAAGCCATCGGGACCGTCGCATCCGGCGCGCTCAAAGATCCGGCCGATGTCATGCGCGCGCGCATCTCGCTCTTGCGCGCGGTGCGAAATCGTCGGCGCCCGACGCCCGTGCGCATCGCGGCCATCGAGGCGATTGCGGCGCTCAACGACCGGGCATCGGTCCCGGTCCTGGTCGACCAGTTGGAACATGAAACGACTCCCGCCGTGAAGCGAGCGCTCGAAAACGCGCTTCAGGTTCTTTCGACGGTTCCGGGCCCGAATGCCCCGGTCGAGAAACCGACGAGGCGCGGTACGGAGAAGATCAAATGAACGTTTCGATAAAGACATTCGCGTCGGTGCGTGATGCGCTCGGATATGACGAGCGCACCGTATCTGTTCGCGACGGAAGCAGCGTCGCGGAGCTTCTCCGCGAGGTGCTTGGCGGCGCCCCCGGACTCATGGAGCGCGCGGAATCGCTCCTGGTCGCGGTGAACGAGGAGTATGCCGCGGGTGACCGGATCGTGCGGGAAAACGACGTCGTGGCGATATTCCCGATGGTGAGCGGGGGCTAGGATGTCCGAACGAAAACCCCGCATTCACATCGACATTCAGGACGGGCCGATCGATATCGCCGCGTTGTGTGAACGTGCGGGCACGGACGCCGACGGCGCCGCGCTCCTGTTCGTGGGCCGCGCGCGCAATCATTCGAACGGCAAGGCGGTCACGCACTTGGACTATGAGGCGTATCGCAGCATGGCCGTGCGCGAGCTCGAGAAGATTGCGCAGGATGCGTGCGGCAGATGGGACGTGGGCGCCTGCGCCATCGTCCATCGCGTGGGGCGGGTCGCCATCGGCGAGGCGAGCATCTGCATCGCGGTCTCCTCGCCGCACCGCGACGATGCGTACCGGGCGTCGCGCTTCATCATCGACACCATAAAAAAGACGGTTCCCATCTGGAAAAAAGAGTACTACGAAGACGGCTCGATGTGGATTAGCGAGCGGGGCTAGCGACCGTTCGCTTCACTTCCGCCAGGATCTGTTCGGCGTTTCGGTACAGCCGATCGGCCTCCTCGCGGCCGATCTTGATTCCCGGGGTTTTCTCTATGGAGTCCTTGAATTTCTTCGATTCCTTGAGCACCGCGATTACGTCAATCGATTCCCACCCGGCCGGCTCGAAGTATTGCTCTGCCAGCTTCATGATGCGCTCCTCGTCGTCCGAATCGGTTTCGTGATTGATGAGCAGAACGCGAATCGCGTAAAACATCGAAAGGTATGAATAGAGCAGGGCGTCGTTGTAGAGGCCCTTTTGCAGCATGAGGTCGGATTGCACGAGCTTCTCCTGGCTTTTTTCCAGGCGGAAATGGATGGTTTTTTCTGTTGAGGCTTCCATAGGAGTTCCGTCCGGCGCACCCCGCAATCAGTGATCTCCGAACCGTACATAACATACCCATTCAGACTGATATCATCAAGCATTTTTTTCGTCATGCTCGTTATTTTGCCGGCGGGCTCGGCGGCGCTTCAGCAAAAGCTATTGACATAATTCGGTCGGTTGCGCGTGATATATATCGCTTCGAGGGCGCCGCATCGAACGGGGGAGGGTGGCCATCAATCGCGTAATCGCGCTCATAACGGACTTCGGGGCCGGTGATTTTTTTGTCGGTGCGGTCAAGGGCGCGATAAAATCCATTCATCCCGCCGCCGAGATCATCGACGTCTCCCATGGGGTGGCCCCGTACTCGGTGCTCAATGCGCAATTTGTCCTGCGTTCCGTTCATGGGTACTTCCCGGCGGGGACCGTGTTCATGGTCGTGGTGGATCCCGGGGTGGGCACCGGCCGCCGGGGCCTGGTGGCGCGGGACGGATCGTGCTGGTATGTGCTTCCGGACAACGGCATTCTCTCCGCCGTCGCTTCGGACGAGCTCGAGGTCTTCTCCATTCGCATGGAGCAGTATCCCGATGCGGCGGCGACCTTCCATGGACGGGACGTGTTCGGCCCGGTGGCGGCAAATATCGCCCGCGGCCACGCGCCGGCCCTCTTCGCGGACCGCGTGACGTCGTTTATTCGCCTGCCCTTCCCGAACTTCGATCGGCATGAACAGGCGATCGACGCGTCGGTCGCGCATGTCGATCGCTTTGGAAATGTCGCGCTCGCAATACCGAACGCGGTCCTTTCGGAAATCGACGGCGCGGCGTGGGAGATCATCCTCGGCGACGAGGGCGTTCCGGCGGAACCGGTGCGGACCTATGCGGACATTCCCGAACACGGGATAGGGATTCTCCCGGGGAGCTCGGGTTTCGTCGAGATTGCGATGCGCGAGGAGTCCCTCGCCGAAACATTTGGCGTAAACATTGAAGACAGGATACGGATACGCTATGAGTAGCAACCGCAAGATCGCGGTCCTCATCGGCGACGGCATGGCCGATGAGCCCATCGCGGCGCTGGGCGGAAAAACCCCGCTCGAGGCCGCCCGGACGCCAAACATGGACTCGCTGGCGCGGCGGGGCACCTTTGGCCTCGCGCGCACCATACCGCCGGGGATGGACCCGGGGAGCGACACGGCGAACCTGTCCATCATGGGCTACGACCCGCGGGTGTACTTTACCGGGCGGGCGCCGCTCGAGGCGCTCAATATGGGCATCGAACTCGGGCGCGACGATGTGGCCTTCCGCTGCAATATCGTACGGATCGACGAGAGCGGGACCATGGTCGATTTCAGCGGCGGGCACATCGAGTCCGATTTCGGCAAGGTGGTGATTGACGAGCTCCGCGCCGCGCGTGCGTTTCCCGGGATCGAGCTCTATTCGGGCGTTTCGTATCGGCACCTGCTGGTGTGGCGCGGCTATCCGCATTCGTCGCTGCCCGCGACGACGCCGCCGCACGATATCCAGGGCAAGGACAGCGCGCCGTATCTTCCCGCCGGCGACGGGGCGGGGCTCCTACGGGAGATCATGGACCTCTCGCGCGGAGTGATCGCATCGTCGAAACGGATCGCCGATGCCGCCGCGCGCATGCGGGGCGCGCCCACGTCCGTGTGGCTCTGGGGCGGCGGGCGCAAGCCGTCCATGCCCACGCTCGCCGAGCGCTTCGGCATCACGGGCCGCACCATATCGGCGGTGGACCTCATCCACGGGCTGGGACGCGCGGCCGGGCTTACGCCGCTGCGCGTGCCGGGGGCCACCGGCTATATCGACACGAATTACGAGGGGAAGGCCGATGCCCTCATCGCCGCGTTTGAGACGGACGATTTCGTGTTCCTGCACGTGGAGTCGCCCGACGAGTCCGGCCACGAGGGCAATCTGGAGCACAAGCTGCGCGCCATCGAGGATTTCGACGCGCGCGTGGTGGGCCGCGTCCTCGCGGGCATGGCGCGATACGACGATTACGCCGTCCTGGTGATGCCCGACCATCCCACGCCGATCGCCATCCGGACGCACTCGGCCGCGCCGGTGCCGTTTTGCATCTTCGACGCGAAACGCGATGGCGCATCACGCGACGGTGTGCGCGGCTTCTCCGAGCCTGAGGCGGCGCGCACCGGTATCGTGGTGGAGGACGGGCACCGGCTCATCGAGCATCTCATCGCGGGGCATATTGGGTAACACGGAGGATCGGACATGAAACTCGCAGTAAAGGCGGCCATCGCGGTCGTGATTGCGCTGGCGCTGGTGGCCGTAGGGATCAAACTGTTCAAGGGGAAGTCCGTCGATACCGCCATCGGGTATTACGAGGACGGCGATTACGACGACGCCATCCGCCTGCTCAACCGGCTCGTCGGGACCCTCGATTACGAACAGGCCGAGAAGGCGTACTATTACCGCTGCCGCTCCATCAACCGCTATGCCGAGAAGCTCGAGCGCAAATACGATGACGAACTGTCGGTCCTGGGCGAGCAGGCGGGCGACGCGAAGCCGGAGCGCATCAGGGACTACCGCGAGAAGCTCACGCGCAAGCTGGCGTCGATCAACGAGTCGATAGACGGCGATCTCACGCTTGCCGCCGGTCGCTCGCGCGGGCGCATCGTCTCCGGCGGAAAGTTCTATAACCAGTTTCTGGCGAAGTACAAGGGCAGCCGTTTTCTCGAGGACCTCGACTTCGAGGAGCTCCAGAAGATCGAGCGGACCGAGGGGCATCGTCTCCTTCGCTCGATCGCGAACTTTCACGCCCGCTATCCCTCCACGACCTATCTGGCGCAGGTGGTGAAGATGCTCTTCGACGCCCTGAAGCGCGGCGAGGTGCAGATCAAGGAAAAGGACGATTTTCTCGCGAACCTCATCATCCAGTTCGGGCGGAAATATCCGACGAGCTCCGAGTTCAGCCGCCTCTTCGTGTGCAACTCGGAGAGCGTGAACATGCGCAATTCGCCGGACACGCGGGGGGCGCTGGTGGCGAAGATCGACAAGGGGGAGATACTCATCCAGCTTGAAAAATCGATGGACACCTTCCAGGTCGGGGACGTGCGCGATTACTGGTACCGCGTCGCGACGCTGCGCGGCCACGCCGGATGGATCTTCGGGAAGTTCCTCGCGCCCATCGACATGTCCCGCTTCAAGGACGTGGAGACGGAGGAGCGCTGGTCGCTCGACGAGCGGTTCGCCGATTGGACCGACTCGCATACGCCGAAAAACTGGATGCACGTGGACGAGCGCGGTTCCGGCGCGGTCAGTTTTTCCTCCCGGGAGGGCGCCAACCGGCTGGTCTTCAACGCCTCGCACGCGGGCGGCGCGCCGGCGGGACTGTACCGCAAGGCGCCGGCGGGGCGATCGTTCGTCATCCTCGCCCGGGCCCGGTTCGCCGGCGGATCGCCGGTCACCCTGTTCGCCAACAGCATGCCGGGCGAGAAGGTCTTCGCCGTGGTCATCGGCGACGAGGAGGTCGAGGTGTCCGGCCGGCGCATTCCGCTGCGCACCGGGGAATGGCACGAGTACCGTCTCGAGAGCGAGGACGGCGCATTCGCGCGCCTCATCGTCGACGGCGAGGTGATATCCAGCCGTATCAATCCGGTCCGCAACGCCGCGTACCGGTCAACCGGGATCTATTGCCTCTTCGCGCCGGCGGGCGTCATCGGCGCCGCGGAGATGGAGTATATCAAGCTGCGCAATTAGGGATCGATTCGGGCGCGCACCCGATTGCCGCCTCATTCGGACGCCATGAGCCGGGTGACGAGTGGTATTGGCCCTCGGGAAGGCGTCGTTGCCGTATTTGTTGATGCGCAATACGGCCATGTGAGGGAATTGCGCCTGGCCTGGAAAACACGAACGGCGGGTCATGGTGACCCGCCGTTTTTCGCGGCACGGGTGATCGGTTTCGCCTACCACTCGTCGCTTTGCTTGTCGATGTACTTTTCGCGAACGCTGGCGCTGATGTCGTCAAGATAGAAATAGTTCCAGATCGGCAGCGACGTGGTGTTCCCGGGCGCGTAGATGATCTGGGTGATCTCCAGGAAGCGCTTCTGCGAGAGGTACTTGTCCTCTTGCGGGATGCGGTCGGTAATTTTCACGCTCATCTTTTTCCAGCCCTGGAAGTTGAGCTTCCCGAACACCAGGCGGTGGTTCTGGCCGGTGCCGTCGCGGAGCAACATGGAAAGCTCGCCGGAGAAGTTCTTCCCGTATACCCATACCGACAGGCTCCGGCAGTATTTTTCGATAATGAGCTTTTTCGCGGGATAGATGGTGAGGACATCGCCGCGCTTCGAGTAGAATTTCACGCCGAGGTATTTCTTCGAGCCCGGGGTCGGCGCGGGAAACTGGTCGCGAACGGCCACGCCCGCCTTCTGGTCCTTGGTCACGCGGAACGAGATGCTTTTATCGGTGTAGGAGGTCGTTTCGAAGTCCTCAAGCACCATCTCGGCATAGCCGCCGCGATCGACATCCTTCGCCTCTTTGGTGTCGGTTGCGGACTTATCGTCCTTTTTCGCGTCGGGGGCCTTCTTGTCCTGCGCGAAGAGGGGCCCGGCGCACAACAGAAGCGCGATCACGATCAATGCCGTCTTTTTCATACAACAACCTCCGTTTGTGATAATCATTACATGTATAATGGGCATATATCGACATGTCAAATATAAATAATTATGAAAATACCATAAAAAGCCGTTGGGAGTATCGTCCCATGCCGGCGGCGAATCCGCCCGGGGGAATGCGTTCCGCGGGAAATTATTCTTGACGCGTGATTTTTCCACACGCCTACTCTCGTCGATGCTGAATAATTCTCGACGGTGCCTCCGGTGTCACGAACGCCAGTAACGCTCATCAGGTCGCTTATCTTCATAGCGGTCGCCATCGTGTCGCTGCGTTCCGGCGCGTTCGGCGCGCAATCCTATGACTGGTGGTGGGTCTTCTACGAGCACGAATCGACGAAGCGTTTCGTGAGCGATACCGTGCGGCCGTTTTTCCTGCGCAACACCTATGGGGACCGGGTGTTCGAGGCGTCGCTGATGCCGATCGTCTACTGGAAATACAAGACCCCTCGCACCACGGAGTGGAAATCGCTGTTCGGGCTGGTCGATTCGGTGGACCATCGACATCGCAGCGGTCTCCACGATTACGATTTCGCCTTCTTTCTCTTCCTGTACTGGGGGCATTCCTCGGACCAGAAGGAGAACTATTTCATGTTCTGGCCCTTCGGCGGGCGGGTGTACAACAAGCTCGGGCAGGACCGCATCGATACGGTGCTGTTTCCGGGATTCGCGCTCTTTTTCCTCTACCCGCCGACCTGGCCGGTGTCGTGGACGACGCTGGGGATACTCGTGCTGTCGTTTATCCCGCTGTACGTCGACTATGAGAACCGGCAGTACCAGGCCTGGGGGATCCTGTGGCCGCTCATCCAGCGGGGCGCAAATCCCAAGCGCGACGACGTGCGCGTTCTTCCGTTTTACGCGCACAGCTACAAAAAGGACCGGTACGATGCGTACAACGTACTCCTTCTTTTCAACTATACGAAGGTGTACCTGCGTGATGACGTGCAGAAGACCCTCTTCGTGCTTCCGTTTTATGGCCGGCGGTGGAACGAGTCCGACAAGGTCAATTCGAGCACGCTCCTGTGGCCGTTCTTCTCGTGGGGGTACGATCGCGGCAGCGGCGCCTTCGAGGTCAATTTCCCATGGCCCCTGGTTCAATACCACGACTCCCTGAGTCCCTTCGTGAAGAAGCGGATATTTTTCCCCTTCTATGGGCTCTATGAGCGGGAGCATCAGCGAACGCGCTTCATCACGCCGCTTTACATTTCGCTTCAGAAATTCAATCGGCGGCTCGAGTCCGAATACAACTTCTACGCATTGATCTTCTGGCATTTCAAGCGGGACTACAAGCTCGCGTCCAGTCCGGTGTATGGCAAATCATGGCGATACTGGAAGCTGTGGCCGCTGTTCCAGTACGAGTACGACGATCGCGGCAACGTCGCCTTCAACATGCTCTCCATCCTGCCATTTCGGGACCCGGACGGCTACGAGCGGCTCTATCAGCCGTTCTGGACGCTCTTCGAATACCGTCGCCTCGCCGACGGCGAGAAGCGTCTGGGATTGCTGTTGCGTCTGTACTATCAGCGATGGGGTGATGATTTCCTCTACATCAAGGTGCCCTTCCTGATCTCATACGGCCGCGCACACGGGAGGATCACCGAGCTGTCCGTTCTCCTGTCGATGTTCGCGTATGTAAACGACGAGCGCGGGCGGTACGTGCGGCTGTTTTGGATTCCCGTGGGCCTGGGAGGCGCGGCGATCGCCGTCGATGGGGCCGCGAATACACCGACGCTCGGCGCGACGGCCTGGGCGCCCGGCGGCGGTTTCGATGACGATATCGTCTTCCACCGCGGCGTTGACGGTTTCGATGCGCTGTCGCGTGACCGCGCGAACCTGTACGGCTATCGGCATGCCGTTTTTTAACTTGCAAATAACCGTGCGGATGATACGAATATCATACCGGTTCGTCCGGACGCGGATCGGATGCGCATTTGACCACAATATTTATCATTCTTTTATGATATGTCAACATGCACCCGGCGTCGATGAAATGTAACGCGGAATGAGCATCAAGTTTATACACAGCTTTTTCGGGCTATTCGGCTATGTGGGGCAGCGGATCGTCGATACGATCGAGCTGACGGGCTACACGCTCGTCCTCCTGCTTCAGGCGGGATTTTACACGAAGAACGTCTTCAGCAAGCGCCGCGAGATACTCAAGCAGATGTATATCGCGGCCGTGAAGACGTTCTTCGTGGTGTCCGTCGTGGCCCTCTTCACGGGGATGATCGTGGCGCTGCAGACCGGCATCGAGATGAAGGCCTTCAAGCAGGAGGCGCTCATCGGCAACGTGATCATCGCCACCATGACGCGCGAGATGGGGCCCTTCATGACCGCGATCATCCTCACGGCGTCGGTGGGATCGGCCATGGCGGCGGAGATCGGCACCATGACGGTGTCGGAGGAGGTGGACGCGCTGCAGATGATGTCGATCAGCCCCGTGAAGTTTCTGGTGATGCCGCGGGTGGTCGCCATGGCGATCATGGTGCCGATCATGACGGTGTACACCAATGCGCTGGGCACCCTGGGCGGCGGGGTGGTGGCGAACTACCAGCTCCAGGTCTCCTGGGAGGTGTACTATTCGCACGTGCTCGAATCGCTGCATTTCAAGGCGGTCTACACGGGGCTCCTCAAGTCCTTCATCTTCGGGCTCATCATATCGGGAGTGAGCTGCGCGCAGGGACTGCGGGCGACCAACGGCGCGTTGGGCGTGGGCAAGGCGACGCGCGAGGCGGTGGTCATCTCGTTTCTCATGGTGCTCATCATCGGCTACTTTATCACCGCGGTGTTCTACGGAAAGGAGTGATGATAGAGTTTGTCGACGTCTACAAGTACTACAATACGCGCGCGGTCCTCAAGGGCGTGTCGATGCGCATCGAGCGCGGCGAGACCTTCGTCATCATCGGCCAGTCGGGGACGGGGAAAACGGTTTCGCTGCGGCACATCGCGGGCCTGGTGGACCCCGACGGCGGGGACGTGATCATCGACGGCGTGAAGATGAACGGCGCGAAGCGACGGGTCAAGACCGCGCTCAGGGAGAAGATGGGGGTGCTCTTCCAGTCGGGCGCGCTCATCAACTGGATGACGGTGGGCGACAATATCGCGCTGCCCCTGGTGGAGCACCGGCTCCATCCGCCCGACGAAATCGAAAAAATTGTTGCTGAAAAGCTTCACATGCTGCAATTGACGGATGCCCGCGATAAGATGCCCGCCGACATCAGCGGCGGCATGCGCAAGCGCGCCGGGCTCGCGCGGTCGCTGGTGCGCAACCCGGAGATCATCCTGTACGACGAGCCGTCGTCGGGGCTCGATCCGGTGATGACCAGCGTGATCGACCAGCTCATTCGGCGCATGCAGCGCGAGTACAACATCACCTCGGTGGTGGTGACGCACGACATGGGGAGCGCCTATGCGATCGCCGACCGGATCGCGATGCTCTACCAGGGCGAGATCATCCAGTGCGGGACGCCGGACGAGATTCGCAACACGGAGAATCCGATAGTGCGGCAATTCATAACCGGGAGCCTCGCCGGGCCCATCCCGGTGGTGTAGCGCGGCGGGAAAGGAGCGACGAATCGGGCAATGAACCTGAAAACCGAAATCTCCGTTGGGCTCATCTTCTTCGTCGCGCTCGCGGTGCTGGGGTATTACACCATCCTCATGAGCGAGAAGATCTTCGACAACCGAAAGGACTACTACTATATCACGGTGCTCTTTCCCGACGTGGAGGGGCTCAATCGCGACGACAAGGTGAAGATCAACGGGGTGATGTCCGGCAAGGTGGACGACATCCAGCTGCACAGCACCAACATGGTGTGGGTGAAGCTCAAGATGTTCAACACCTTCACCCTCTACTCGAACTACAAGATAAAGATAAAAAGCGAGAGCGCGCTCGGCGGCAAGTACGTGGCGATCTCGCCCGGGGTGGGTTTCGAGAAGGGGCGCGAGTACGCGGTCGTGACCACACGGGAGAGCCTCGAGGGGGCGGCGCTGGGTGATCCCTTTGGGCTCATCTCGGAGTTCGTCGAGGAGAACCGGCACGATATCCGCGAGGCGATCAGCAACCTCCGCATGATCACCGAAAAGATCAACACCGGGCAGGGGACGCTCGGCAAGCTCGTCTCGCGCGACACCATGCATGACAATGCCGAGGACCTCATCAAGGAAATCCGCGAGACGATCGAGGACAGCCGCGAGCAGGCCCCGGTCACCAGCTTCATCCGCGCCGCGCTCACCGCGTTCTAGGTTTGTTACGCGCATGTAACATTTCCCATTAGTCGCACTATACATACGATAATTCGCCGTTTCGTCATTGACAGCTTTCCGAGGCATGGTCACCATCGCACAATTTGCCGCTTCCCCGCGAGGTTTGAATGCCCAAGGACACCAGCATCCGTAAGATCCTCATCATCGGCTCCGGCCCCATCGTGATTGGACAGGCGTGCGAGTTCGATTATTCCGGATCGCAGGCATGCAAGGCGCTGCGCGAGGAGGGCTATGAGGTGGTCCTGGTGAACTCCAATCCCGCGACCATCATGACCGATCCGGACCTCGCCGACCGAACCTATATTGAGCCCATTACCCCCGACGTCGTGGAGAAGATCATCGAGCGCGAGCGCCCCGATGCGGTGCTGCCCACGGTGGGCGGTCAAACGGCGCTCAATGTCGCGCTCGCGCTTGCGGAGTCGGGCGTCTTCGAGAAGTACGGCGTCCGGCTGATCGGCGCGGGGATCGAATCGATCAAAAAGGCCGAGGACCGCGAGCTCTTCAAGAAGGCGATGGTGAAGCTGGACCTCTACGTCCCGGAGTCGGGACTCGCCTCGACGGTGGACGAGGCGCTCGCGGTGCTCGAGCGCATCAAGCTGCCGCTCATCATACGGCCTGCGTTCACGCTGGGCGGCACCGGCGGCAATATCGTGTACAACCGCGAGGAGTTCGTGGAGCTCGTGCGGAAGGGGCTGGATGAATCGCCCATCTCGCAGGTGCTTCTCGAGGAGTCGGTGATTGGCTGGAAGGAATACGAGCTCGAGGTGATGCGCGACAAGAAGGACAACGTGGTCATCATCTGCTCCATCGAGAACTTCGATCCCATGGGGGTGCATACCGGCGATTCCATCACCGTGGCGCCCCAGCAGACGCTCACCGACCGCGAGTATCAGGCCATGCGCGACGCCGCGATCCGGATCATCCGCGAGATCGGCGTGGACACCGGCGGCTCCAATATCCAGTTCGCCGTGGACCCCGCCGACGGGCGGATGATGGTGATCGAGATGAACCCGCGGGTGAGCCGCAGCTCCGCGCTCGCCTCCAAGGCTACGGGCTTCCCGATCGCGAAGATCGCCGCGAAGCTCGCGATCGGCCTGACGCTCGACGAGATCCCCAACGATATCACCCGCGAAACGCCCGCGTCGTTCGAGCCGACGATCGACTACGTGGTGGTGAAGGTCCCGCGCTGGGCCTTCGAGAAGTTCGAGGGCGCCGATCCGCGCCTGGGTCCCCAGATGAAGTCCGTGGGGGAGGCGATGGCGATCGGGCGCACGTTCAAGGAGTCGCTGCAAAAGGCGCTGCGTTCGCTCGAGAACGACCGGTACGGTCTCGGCGCCGACGGCCGAAAGGACCTCGCCGCGCTATGTGCCGGGATGGACGAGGGCAAGCGGCGCGATGTCATTGAAAAGAACCTCGTGAATCCCATGGAGGGGCGCATCTTCTACATCAAGTACGCCCTTTCGCTCGGATGGAGCGTGGCGCGGATCAACGAGCTCACGGGGATCGACCCCTGGTTCCTCGAGCAGCTGCGCGAGATCGTTCTCGCCGAGGAGGCGTTCGTGGGCGACTTCCGGGCAAACGGCCTTTCGCGGGAGAACGTCACGGCCATGAAGCGCCTGGGGTTCTCCGATGTCCAGCTCGGCTATCTGACGAGCGCGGACGCGCTTGCGGAGATCGACGCGAAGGGGCCGTCGCACCAGCGAGAGTATTCGCTCACACTCAAGCGCCGGGAGTCGGACGTGCGCGCGTTTCGCTTCGAAAACGGCATCGTTCCCGGCTACCGCCTCGTGGACACCTGCGGCGGCGAGTTCGAGGCCCGCACGCCGTACTACTACTCGTCCTACGACGATCAGGACGAGGCCCGGGACTCCGGCCGGCGGACGGTTATGATCCTGGGCGGCGGACCCAACCGGATCGGGCAGGGGATCGAATTCGATTACTGCTGCTGTCACGCCTCCTTCGCGTTGCGTGACATGGGAATCGAGTCCATCATGGTCAACTCCAATCCCGAGACGGTGTCCACGGACTACGACACGTCCGACCGGCTCTACTTCGAGCCGCTCACCCTGGAGGACATCCTGCACATCTACCGCCGCGAAAAGCCGGAGGGGGTGATCGTGCAGTTCGGCGGTCAGACGCCGCTGCGCCTTGCGAAGAGCCTCATGGAGAACGGCGTGCGCATACTGGGGACCTCGCCCGATTCGATCGACCGCGCGGAGGACCGGGAGCGCTTCGCCGACGTGGTCCGGAAGCTGGACCTCCTGCAGCCCGACAACGGCATCGCCTTCGCGCAGGACGAGGCGATCGCGGTCGCCGAGCGGATCGGCTACCCGGTCCTCGTGCGCCCGTCGTACGTGCTGGGCGGCCGCGCCATGTCCATCATCTACGATAAGTCCAGCCTCATCGAATACATCAACACCGCCGTGCAGCTCTCGCCCGAGCACCCCATCCTGGTTGACCGCTTCCTCGACGACGCGACCGAGGTCGACGTGGACGCGATCTGCGACGGCGAGAGCGTCTACGTCGGGGCCATCATGGAGCACGTGGAGCTCGCCGGCGTGCACTCGGGCGACTCCGCCTGCGTGATCCCGCCGCTTACCATCGACAAGCCCATGCGCGACCGCATCGCGGAAACCACCGAGGCGCTAGCCTTCGAGCTCGGCGTGGTGGGCCTCATCAACATTCAGTTCGCGATCAAGGACGACGACCTTTACGTTCTCGAAGTGAACCCGCGCGCCTCGCGCACCGTCCCATTCGTCTCCAAGACGAAGGGGGTGCCGCTGGCGAAGATCGCGGTGCGCGTGATGCTGGGGGAGAAGCTTCGCGATTTCGGCCTGGGCAGGATCAAATCGATCCCATACATCAGCGTGAAGGAGGCGGTGCTTCCCTTCAATAAGTTCCCCGGGGTGGACACGATCCTCTCGCCCGAGATGAAATCGACCGGCGAGGTGATGGGCGTGTCGCGCTTCTTCGGCGAGGCCTTCTACAAGGCGGAGCTCGCCGCCGGCGACCGGCTGCCGGTGGCCGGGACGGTCCTTTTGTCCATCAACCGGAAATCCCAGCCCGAGATATTAAGCGAGGTGCGCCTCCTGTTCGAGAGCGGCTTCCGGCTCGTGGCCACCGAGGGGACGGCGCAGTATTACGCGGACCACGGCATCACCTGCGAGCGCGTCCGCAAGGTGAGCGAGGGGCGGCCGAACATCCTGGATCTGGTGAAAAACGGGGAGCTCGATCTCATTATCAATATCCCGGCCGGCAAGGAGCCCAAGAGCGACGCGTATATCATCCGGCAGTCGGCGGTCCGGTATCACATCCCCATCGTCACCTCGGAATCCGCCGCCCGGGCGGCGATCCACGGCATGATCGTGGTGGGGCGCACGGGAGTCCTGTCGGTGCGCTCGATCCAGGAGTACCACGAGGACGTGAAAAACAGTCAATAGTTCCCCGCACCGCTGCCGACAATACACCTATACGAGCGGCGCCCGAACGGGGCCGGCGGGGACTGTCGGTTTCCGCGGGGGCGGGGCGCTTGCCGGACAACAATCATGAGCGAACAGATCATTTTAACCGGACGCGACATCGAGCGGATCATCGCCGACACCGCCGCGCGCGTTTGCGCCGATATCGGCGAGGATGCCGACTCGTTCGGGATCGTCGGCATACAGACGCGCGGGGTGGAGCTCGCCGACCGCATCCGCGCGCTCATCGAACGCGATTCCGGAAAGCGGATCAAGAGCGGCACGCTCGATATCACCTTTTACCGCGACGATCTCTCAACGCGGGGGGTGCTGCCGGTCATCAAGGAGACGCGCATCGAGTTCGATATTACCGATATGACGATCCTGCTGGTGGACGACGTGATCTTCTCCGGGCGCACCACCAAGGCGGCGCTGGAGACGCTGATGAGCTTCGGACGCCCGCGGGCCATCAGGTTTTTCGTGCTCATCGACCGCGGGAACCGTGAGCTTCCCATCCAGCCCGATTACTGCGGCTACAAGATCGAAACGGGGCCAACGGACCAGGTCCGGGTGCTTCTCGCCCAGACGGACGGGACGGGGGACTCGGTGGTGCTCCAGCCGAACGGCGCGTAATTCTCCGACGTTATCGCTTACTCTTTTTTCCTCGCGCGCCGGCCGGCCGTTCGACAAACGCGAGGAAGTCCCGCATGCGTTTCTTCCCCCCGACGGATTCGTTCCAGATTTCGACGCGCGCATAGTACCGGTCGTCTTCGCGGTCCTCGGCGCGGCTGTCGCGGACGAGTTTCGTCAGGGGCGAATCGTCCACGCGGCGCCGGCGGCATTTCACGATGGGGTTCATCGTCACGCGCCGGAGCGCGCCGCTCTCGTCGAGATCGGCCTGGTAGGGGAAGGTGCGGCAGGTGCGCGGGCGGTGCTGATATATCGTGCAACGCATGTCGTCGTCCAGGAACAGGCAGCGATTCTTTCGGCGTCGGAGCCCCATGGCGCGCACGCCGGCCGGGAAGCGGATCCACACGCCGGACTCGGCGGCGAAATCCATGTCGTCGTCGGAGTAAAAGCGGACGAACGATTCGGGCGCACGGCCCGTGGCGCGCGCGATGCGGCGGACGTCGCTGTCGGTGACGGGCACGATGGGCTCGCTGCAGCAGGTCCCGCAGCCGCTGCATGCGATCGTTTTAAAGAGCCGTTTCCGGCGGTCCCGCTTCCGGGGGGTCTGTCGTGCGTTCACGATGCTCGCCCGGTCGCTTACTGGGGTTTGGGCCGGGGGACCAGCGCGCGCTGGCGCTTGAGTTTCGAATAGCTGTACCAGGCGTAGAGAAAGCCGATCAGGAGGAGAAACAGGTCGTCGGCGAGTCCCAGCGGGCCCACGAGGGCCTCGGGGATGAGGTCGATGGGCGAGATGGTGTAGACGATGGCCAAAATGAGCACCACGAGGGCGCGTATGAATCGGTTGCGGGCGGTGGTGTATTCGTCCGTTACATGTGTTCCGTCGCCGTCCCGCGGTACGGGCTTGTCGACGGCGCGCGTTTCATGGGGAATCTGTGGCATGGCGTGCTCCTTTCCGGGGAATCCCGCCGGCGGCCCGGCGGGGGCCGTCGCATGACGACCCCTTTCGCACGGGCGGGGTTACTTTTCAACCGTTATTTCGATTTTTCGCGGTTTCGCCTTCTCGCTCTTGGGTAGGGTGATGACGAGAACGCCGTTGTCGAGTTTCGCGGTGATCCCGCCGGCGTTCACGGCGTCATCGACCTGGAAGACGCGATGAAAGTTGTAGAGGGTATACTCGCGGTATTTCAGGTCCTCCGCGCTCAGATAGGCCGGGGAAACCTTTCCATCGACCGTGAGGGTGTTGTCCTTCATGGTGATTTCCAGGTCTTCCCGCGCGACGCCCGGCATGTCGGCTGTGAGAACGAACTCGTTCGCGTCCTCGTAGATGTCGATGGCGGGGACGATCACGCATTCATTGCAGTGGTATGCGTCGGTTTTCAGTTTTTTCACCTCGGTGGTCATGACGGTTCCTCCCTTCGCTATTTGATCTCGATCTTGCGGGGCAGCGCCTCCGGGCTCTTCTGAAGCGTTACGATAAGCACCCCGTCCCTGCGCGCTGCCGTCACGGTTTCTCGGTTCACGGCGTAGGGCAGCCGGATTGATTTCTTGAATTTCCCGAAGCTGCGTTCGCGGCGGATATACGGCTTGTCGGCGTAATCGGGCTTCCGCTCCCCTTCTATGATGAGGCTGTTGTCGACGAGCTGGATAGAAATCGCATCGTTCGCGACCCCTGGCATGAGCGCGTGGATCGTGATGGCATTGTCCTTCTCGTACAGGTTGATGTGCGGATAATCGATCGCGCGTTCACGCGGAGCGAGGTTCGAGAAATAGCCGTCGATGGTGTTTCGCAGTCCGAGCATGTCATCAAAGATGTCGTAGTTGGTATACATGGGATTCCTCCTTCGTGTGATGTCGCCTCTCCGCGTATTGCGCGGAGAGGCGTTTCAGGTTCAATGGACGTCGATCGTGATCTTCTTCGGTTGCGCCGTCTCGTCCTTCGGTATGTCGATGGCGAGCACGCCGTTCTTGAATTTCGCGGAAATCTTGTCGCTCTTGATGTTCTCGGGAAGCTGAATGCTCCGGTGGAACGAGCCGAATCGCCGCTCGGAGACGACATACCGCTTGTCCGTGCCTTCCTCCTTTCGCTCCTCGTTTTTTTCGCCGCTGATGATCAGCATGTTGTTCTCGATGGAAACCGACAGGTTCTTCTCCTCAATTCCGGGGACCTCGGCCTTGATGTGTATCGCCGTATCGCTTTCCTCGATGTCAATCGAGGGGGCCCAGGCTGCGTCAAAGAGGGATGACGGCCCTACAGTAAAGAAATCATCGAATAGATTCTGAATTTCTCTCCTGAAGCTGTCGATTCCTTGATTTTGTTTATTTTCTCGTTTTGACAATCCCCATTTCATAACACACCTCCGATTGTGTTATTTTAACTACTAGCACTCTAGTTAAACGAGTGCTTATTTTTTGCACTTAAAATATACCTATCAAAAAGTTGAACGTCAATAGGGGGATGCTCGTTTTTTGAAAAAAAATGTTGGGAGTATTTTTGCTTGAATTATAAACCCAATGTTACTATTTTAATATCAGCGCAATGCAACCATGGAGGGTGTATGGATATTAGCGGCATTCAACAGAGCATATCCGGTCAGCGACTCTATCAGAAAGGGTCCATCGAAACGACCAATGAGTACATGAAGTCCTCATCGGCGTTGGGATCGGAGGGGGGCAATGGGCAGGCCTCCGTTCAGAAGAGCGTGATTAGCACGGCCAACGAGTTCACCAGGAAGGGTACGGTGCTCGACACTACGGCGTAGCTTTTACGTCTCCGTCGAACTCGAAATCTATCGAGATGCCCGACATCGCCTTGACGGGGCAGGCGGTCTTGCACAGGCCGCAGGCAACGCAGCGCTCGGGATAAAATCGGACCTCCATCGTCACGCGGTCGATTGTGAGCGCGTCGACGCGGCAGACGGCCGTACATGCGCCGCAGTGTACGCACGCGCGCTCGTCCCGGTAGATCTTGTCCGCGAGCACCTCAACCTGGACCTCTTCGCGCTTCAGGTAGTCGATGCAGTCGTCGAGCTCGCGTCGTCCTCCGGAGAGCTCAAGGATAAGCCTGCCCTCCTGCTTCGGCAGGATCTTCGCCTCAAGGACGTTGAACACGACATTGTATTCGGTGGCCAGCCGGAAGATGATCGGTTTATACATGATCTGCTGCTTGAAGATGAGCAGGACGTTGATCGATTCCATGGGTTTCTCCTCGAGTACAGGAATTGGCCGCGGGGCGTCAACGCAAGAATAAAATCAGTTCCGGAGGGTTTTTTCCGTCGATCGATTTCTGTCTTGCTAGAATACCCATGCAGGCGTAGCGGCAGGTTGGGACGGTAGTGCTGATATGAACAACGAACACACGATACTGGTTGCGGAATTCGGAGAAACCGTCGATTCGCAGCTTGCAGATCTGCTTGCCGGATTGGGCTATCGGATCATGGCGCCATCCGCTGCAACGGACGATTTCGTCGCGCGATTGGAAGCGGAACGTCCCGATATCGTTATACTCAATCTGTCGGTGGGTGTCGATGGGGACGCGCTCGCATCGGCAATCCGGGATCTGGCCCGCAAAGATCGTTCGGCGGTGCTGACGATATCTCGCGAGAGCGGCATTTCGCACGATGATCTTGGTGAGCGTGATCGAGCGGTGTGCCTCCTGCGCCCCTTCAGGGGATCCGATCATCGGGAGGCCGTACGGGACGCCCTACTGCGCGCGATTACCCGTGAGGCCTCGCACGGGATGCGTCGTTTTCAGGCTCTTGCCGAATCGGCCCCGTATCCAATAGTTATATTCGATGCGGGCGAACGAATCGTTTATGCCAACCGAAAATCATCAGAATTATTTCAAGTGAACGTGGCGGAACTTGCCGGAAAAGGGATCGATGACTTGTTTCCCCACGATACGGTTGACATAGCGAACCGGCTCACGGACGCCTTGCGCGAGGCCATGCGTACGGGCGCCTGGACCACTGTGAGCGATTGTAAAATGGAATACTCCGACGGGGCGCGCTGGTTCAGTTTCATTTTCGCGCCGCTTGACGGCGATGCAGGCTCAGACAACGGGGCGGTATGCATGGCCCGTGACAATACCGACACCGTGGCCATGCTGGACAACCTCGAATGGAACGCCGAGGTGAACGCGGTCGTCGCCGAGCTCTACGGCATGATCCTCCAGTCCTCGTCGATTGAGGAGCTGTCCGACATCATTCTCGATCACGCGAAGCGGCTCACCGACAGTGTGTTCGGTTTCGTGGGATATATCGACCCCTATTCCGGAAATCTCGTTTCGTGCACCATGACCAAAGACGTCTGGGAGACGTGCAACATTCCCGATAAGCGGATCGTCTTCGAGAAGTTTTGCGGCCTCTGGGGGTGGGTGCTCGAAAACAGCCAGCCGATGCTCTGCAACGACGTGTCTGCGGATCCGCGCTCGACCGGGGTCCCCCGGGGGCATATCCCCATCGACCGCTTTCTGTCCGTGCCGTCGTTGTTCGGCCAGAAGCTCGTGGGCATGATCGCGCTCGCAAACGCGAGAGATCCCTACACGCAACGCGATCTCGATCTTGTATCCCGGCTCGGTTCGATTTACGCCATCGCCGTCAACCATCACTTTTTGCGGCAGGACCTCATCGAGGCGAAGGAGGCGGCGGAGTATGCGAATCGAGCGAAGAACGAGTTTCTCGCCAATGTGAGCCATGAGCTGCGGACGCCGCTCAACGCCATCCTGGGATTTGGCCAGATATTGGAGATGCAGAAAGAGGGAAGGCTTTCGATGCCGCAGCGTGAGTATTTGCGTCATATCCTTAAAAACGGGCATTATTTGCTTCATCTGGTAAACGACATCCTCGATGTAAGCGCCATCGAAGCGGGCAGGTTGGCGCTCGTGCAACGGTCGTTCGATCTCGGGGCGCTGATCCGCGACCTGCTTCCCGAGCATCGGCTGCTTGCCGAAAAAAAGCGAATCCCCATTCTCGATGATGTGGCCGGAGACCTGAACGGCTTTTTCGCCGATCCAGTCCGCGTGCGTCAGATCGTGAACAATCTTCTCTCGAATGCGATTAAGTATACCGACCCGGGGCGGCGTGTTGGCCTTACGGTGCGTCGGGAAAATGCCCGGGTGGTCATCGAGGTGTGGGACGAGGGACGCGGTATTTCCGCCGACGTGTATGATGCGATTTTCCAGCCGTTCGTACAGGTGCGCGATTTCAATGCATCGAAGCCCATGGGGACGGGGCTGGGTCTTTCCATCACCAAGCGCCTCGTGGAGCTTCATGGCGGCACAATAAAAGTCCAGAGTGCGATAGGCCAGGGGAGTCGTTTCACCATTATCATGCCCGACGTTCCCTCTGCGCAGGAGAGAAGCGCCGAGTCGCCGGTGCGGGGATCTCTCAACGACGCGCAGGATCGATTTGCCGGTGCATCGGTGCTCGTAGTCGAGGACAATGAACTCAATAGCATCCTCATGCGTACGCTCCTTGAGGAGTTCGGGATTTCCGTCCAGTGCGTGCCAACGGGCGAGGATGCCGTATCGCTCCTCGGCGAACATCGCGTTGATTTAGTGTTCATGGACATCGATCTTCCCGGCATGAGCGGCGTGGAAGCGGCCCACCGCTTGCGCGAACAGAACGCGGACTGCCCGCCGATTGTCGCGCTCACGGCCTACTCGATGAAGGGCGACCGTGAACGATACCTGGCGGAGGGCATGGACGGATATATCTCCAAACCGATCGAGATCGCCGGGATCATTGCGGTCCTTGACCAGTTTTTACGCCGTGAGGGAGCCCGGGAAGATGTCACGCGCGTCGACGGCGCACCGCCCATGCGGTACGATTTCGGTGCGGTCGCGCGTGAGATCGGCATCGACACCGCGGTGTTCAAGGGTATCGTGAAAAAGTTTTTCGATTCGGTCTCGGACGAGTATCTTCGCGATTTGCGCGAAGCTGTGGCGCGCGGCGACCATGATCGCATCCACCGGGCCGCGCATCGGTTCAAGGGGTCGGCGGCCAATCTGCGATTTGGAACTCTTGTTGAAATTTTGCGCACGATTGACGAGCATGCCCGGCGGGCGGACGATGTCGATTACGCGTCGCTGTGCGACCGCGTTGACGACGAACTCGAAGTACTGCGCAGTAATGTGCATGGAGGGTTGTTATGATCGAAAAGCGAATACTGGTTGCCGAGGACGAAACGGCGAGCGCCGACCTCATTCGCGAGATGCTCGCCGCCAGCGGCTATGCGGTGACCCTGTGCGAACACGGGGCGGCCGCACTCGAGGCCTATCGCGAGCGTCCCTTCCCGGTGGTCGTGACCGATATCGAGATGCCGGTGATGGACGGTAATGAGCTGGTCACCCGCCTCAAGAAGATCGACGAGGACCAGATCGTGATCGTGCTCACCGTTCACAGCGAGCCCGATGTTATCATCGACATTATGCGCAAGGGCGTGTACGATTACGTCATCAAGCCGGCGCGATCCGCCGAGATGCTCTACAAGCTGGAGCGGGCCTTCGAGGCGGCCGAAAGCAGGCGTATGCGGCGCACGATCGAGCGCGAGAAGGTGGTGCGGCTCGAGAACCAGCTCGAGTGGTTCAAGTGGAGCGACAAGATCATCCAGCGCGATTACGACCGGGTGGACCGCACCCTCTTCGCCAGCCTCCACATGAGCTTCAACCAGGGGGCGGGATTCGGCGCGCTCCTCACGCTCATCAGCCTGATATCGTCATCGGCAAAGAGGGAGGGGGACACCTACAGCATCGACGCGAACCTGTTTAGTCTCATCAACGAAAACGCGAAGATGGCGGAGCGCGCCCTCAACGTGTTTTCCGACATCAACAACATCATCTGCAACGAGCTGAAACGGGAGGCCGTTTCGCTCGCGGATCTGTACGCCTTCATTCAGCTCGTCATCAGAGAGCGCGGGGAGGCCGCCGCGATCAAGGGCCACACGATCCGGCTCAGCGAAATGAAATCGTGGTCGGGAAGCGACACGGTGCTCATCGACAGCGGCAATTTGTACAAGGCGATCGCCGAGCTGCTGGTCAATGCGCTCAAGTTCTCCGAGCCGCGATCGGACATCTTCGTTATTCTTGATTATCACCGCACGGAGTCCGTGACCATCTCCATCATCAACCGTCCCGGAGCGAACGAGCGGGGTATCGAAGGCATCCCCGCGGAATACGAGAACCTCGTGTTCGAGCCCTTCTTCCGTCTAGTGAGCTCGACCTATGAACAGTACAATACGCTGGATTACGGGCTTGGCCTCACGCTGGTCGAAAAGATACTGAAGCGGCATGATGGGTCCGTGACCGTTTCTAATATTATGGACCACACCGACATCACGCGCGATCCGGTCGTCAAAGTGAATTTCACCATAGCATTGCCGATCGCGCGCTAGCGCGCGCCGTCATCCGACGGGTCGACGAGCTCGATGTCGCCCCGCACGGCGAGGGTGTCGCGGATGACGACGAGCGCGCCAATGACGCCGGGTACGCCGAGCGCGTACTCCAGCGCGGCTCCGGCGTCTTCGGGTCGACGCGCGCGGTTGCCGGTCTCGGTCGCCACGGCGTCGGCCAGTGCGGCGTCAGTCGCGAGGACCGTCGCGGCGTCGGCGCGGCCGAAGCTGAGCGAGGGGCCCACTCTTCCCGATGAGGTGCAAATCCCAAGCGGCGTTTTCGCAGGATCGATCCGAAGCGCGAGGCGCCCCGCGAAGGGGGTTCCCGGGGCGTAGACATCAACCAGCGCGGGCGAGGCGAGCCGAAGCCAGATGTCGCCGCCGTTTTCTACGATCACCTCGTTCGAGTCCGCCGCGAGATCGCTCCCCACCGCGGCGGCGATGGCGCCCGCGACGGCGGCCATCGGCCCCACCCCGGCGGCCTCCGACGCATCAAGCATTGAATTCACAATATGAGAGGCGGTGTCGATGCGCGCGATCGGCGCAAGGGCGGTCAGGAAGTCGCGATGCTGCGCGATATGCGCGAGTATCTCCCCGCGAAGACGCGAGACAAGATCGCGTACGCGCGAAGAGTAATCGGCGGCCGCGCGGATGTAGAGATCGGTCGTTTCCACGCGTACGTGAAAGGCCCTCCAGCGGTCCGAATCGGAGAAGTCCCGATAGGCGCGCTCGGTGTGGCGCATCACTTCATGTCGTTCGGGCAGGTCGGCAGGGGAATCTGCGGCACGCCCAGGGTGAACTGGCCGCTCTTGATCCAGTCGCGGAGGATTCCGGCGATGCGCTTCGCGAGCGGATAGCTCGACAGCGGCGCCGCGGGGATTTCCTTGCCGTGTACGGTCACGCGGCCGGTCTTCAGCTCGGCGTAGCTCACCTCGGCGATGCTCTTCGGGTTTCCAGACGGATAGTCCACGCCGTAGTCGATCACCTGGCAGAAGATCTCATCATCCCCCACGCCGGTGAAGCGCGCGAGGTCCTCGTTGAGTATCGGAATGGGCACGCCGAGCCCCACCATGAGCGAACAGCCGTACCCGGTGAGCGAAGCCCCGCGAATGAATTCCGCGTTCATCTCCTTCATGTCGCCGGTGACGGCGATGGTCCCCGCGCCCTCGCGTGGGACGCTGTTGTCCCCGCGCAGGCAGTCCGGCGCGTGCTGGGTGCCCCGCCAGGCGATCGCGCCCACGGCGCCGCCGAGGAAGATCTTGGTCCCGGTGCCCAGCGTCCAGTAGAACGGGTCCTTGAGCAGCGGCGAGAGCTCCCCGGCGCTCGAGTAGGTGGCGTTTCCCATGTTGGGACGGAGGATTCCCATGTAGGTGTAGATGGTCCGCCGGGAGAGGTTTACGGCGCAGTTGTAGTTCTGATAGGCGTTGCGCGGATTGTACAGAATGGCGTCGCGCAGGGCGTCGATGGTGATGGCGGTCTCGTACTCCTTGAGCGGATAGCAGTCCGTTCCGTAGCCCTTGGCCCGCAGCTTCACCGTCCGCCCGGCGATGAGGTCCTCGATCACGTGTCCGCCGCCATAGTGAAACGAGCCGGGATATACCTTGTTGAGCGGGTCGTCGTCCTGCACCTGGGTCGCGCCGATGTAGCAGTCGACCGCCGCGATGCCGCCGTACGCCTCCACTTCGTTGAGCCACACCTTCGAGGCCTTCATGCGCGGCTTGGTGTGCCCGAAGTTGAGAAAGGCGCCGGAGGAGCACATGGTCCCGAACGTGCCGGTGGTGACCACGTCCACCGTGTTGAATGCGCTCTTCGCGCCGTCGCGCTTCACGATCCCCACCATCTCGTCGGCGGTGACAACGACGGCCGTGCCCTGCCTGATCTTCGCGTTTATCTCTTCGTAGCTTTTCTTGATCTCGACGCTCATGGCGCGCTCCCTAATCTCTGCTGCGTCCCTCCGCACACGGCGTACGGAGGTGTGATGATGAAGATGTATCGGCGGTATTCCGTCAATTTGATTTTATAGTATTTGCAAAAAACAGCGTCGCGGCATAGCGTGGCCGCGACGGTCTCACGGATCGTACGCGGCGCGTGAAGGGAGGTGACATGTTTCCGGGAATGCCCGAACTGATTCTTATTGTCGTCATCATCGGCGGCTGTATTGCCGTCGCGGTTATCATGACGCGTCGTGACACGCGCGCCAAGAAATAATCCCGCCTGGAGGATGAGGCCCTGCCCGCCATGACAACCGCACGCCTTCCGATGGATCTGAAAACCTCCGGAAAGGTTTCTCTGGTCCTCTTTATCATCTTGTTGATCGAGGGCCTGTTCGTGAACCTGTTTGTCGGCAGTGAGGCGGCGAATGATCCGACCATGGAACGATGTATTTCCGCCGTTCGCTACGCCATGCCCGCGCTCTCGGCATTCGGGATTGCGATGGCCCTCGGTCTTGTCATGGGGCGTCCGTGGGCGCGTCGGGGCATGATCGCCGTGTGTGCCGGCTGGATCACGTTCATCGGCGTCATGGGGCTCGCGATGGGCCGGGCCGTCCTGTCGGCGCGGCCGGACCGGTTCGCGCCGGGAACGGGCCGGGACGAGGCGCTCGTCGTGCTCCTGTTCGCCGTGGGCGCGTTCACGTTCCTCATCGCGCTCGCCATCCGCCATTTCCTGAGGGCCGGCCGCGCATCGTGATCGATGAAACCACCCTGACATCGCGCATAACGCAGCAGTACGCCGGGCGATCGCTCATCGATTTCCTGAGCGGCCGGTTCCGCTACCGCGGTCGCGAGGAGTGGGCGGCGCTCATCGCCGCCGGAAAGGTAGTGGTGAACGGGAGCGCGTCGGACGCGGACCATCCCCTGGCCAAGGGCGATCTCGTCGCGTATACCATCGTCCTCGAGGAGCCGCCGGTGGACGGGAATATCGCGATCCTCCACGACGAGGAGTCGTTCCTCGTCGCCGGCAAGCCCGGCAATCTCCCGTCGCACGCCGACGGCCGCTTCATCAAGAACACCTTCATCTGGATGATCCGCGAGCGATATGCCGCCCAGGGTTTCGCGGGCAAGCTCAATCTGGTGCACCGGTTGGACCGCGAGACGAGCGGCGTCATGCTCGTGTCGAAAATTGATTCGGCCCATCGAGGGCTCATGCGGCAGTTCGGCGCCGGGACGGTGGAAAAGGAGTATCGCGCGATCGTGCGCGGCGTTGTGGCGGCCGATGCCTTCGAGGTGGGGGGCTATATCGTCCCCGACCGCGCGAGCGGCATCAGCATAAAGAAGAGGGTGGTTGATGACGAGGAGCCAGGCGCGAAGCGCGCGGTGACGCGCTTCGAGGTGATCGAGCGCCTGGAGCGTTTCACGCTTCTTCGCTGCGTGCCGCTCACCGGGCGCACCAACCAGATCCGCGTGCACCTCGCGCACGCCGGATACCCGATCGCGGGCGACAAGCTCTACGGGCGCACCGACGAGGAGTTCCTTGCCTACGTGCATGCCGTCAAGGCGGGCGAGTATGATCCGCGGCCGTGGCTCGAGGCGCCGCGCCATCTGCTGCATGCCGCGCGGCTTTCCTTCGATCATCCGGTGACGCGGGAGCGCCTGTGCTTCGAGGCGCCGGTGCCGGAGGACATGCGCCGGTTCATTTACGAAGCTGGATCATCGGCATCATCCGCTGCGAGACCCTGACGCGCCGTCCCGGAATTTCCCGGCCCTGTCCATCCGTCGCGAATGGTCCCGCAGGATCCCCAGCAGTTTGAAGATGTGCTCGAAGTTGGGAATCACCGGGATGCTGTGTTTCATTGCGAACGACATGTTCTCGTTGATGGACTGGCCGCCGAAGAAGTGGGCGATGATGGGGATCTCGGGATGCTGTCGCTGCACGGCGCCGATGTGTTGCCAGTCGAACGCCGCGAAGGCCGAGCTGATGGTCATCATCAGGATGCAGTCGAAGCGGCCCGATTCGATGAAGATGTCGAGGATGCGGCTGAAGCTTTCCTCGGGGCCCACCTTCTCGACCGAGGCCCAGGTGTCGATGGGGTTGTGGATGGGGGCCCAGTCGGGGAAGAGCGGGCGCAACCGCGCGACGGTCGCCTCGTCGAGCTCCGGCAGCTCGATGCCGTACTTCTCGGCGAAATCGGACGAGAGGACGCAGCCCGATCCCGAGACCGAGATCACGCCGACGCGCCCGCCCCGCATGCGCGGGAACTGGCACACGACGGACAGCATCTCGAAGAGCTCCTCGTAGGTCTCCACGAGCATCATGCCGTACTGTTTCGCGATCGCCTCGACCACGGCGTAGCTACCCGCGAGCGATCCGGTGTGCGACGAGACGGCCTGCTTCCCTTTCTCGCTCTTGCCGGCCTTGAGGAGGACGATGGGCTTTTGTCTCCCGGCGCGGTTATCCCGGAGGATGTCCGCGAAGCGCGCGCCGTCGCGGATGTCTTCGAGGTACATGCCCACGGCGTGCGTCTTCGCGTCGGCGAGATAGTATTCCAGCAGGTCGCACTCGTTCACGTCCAGCTTGTTTCCGATGGCCGCGATGTTCGACACGCCGAAGGGCTGGCCGTGGCCCGCCGCATCGAAGAACCATTCCACGAAGCCCGTCACGAACAGTCCCGACTGGCCCACGATGGAGACATTGCGCTCGCGCGATTCCAGGAACTGGCTGTAGTACTTGATGGGCGTGCAGTAGCGAAGGTCCGGTACGTTGAAGCCGATGGAGTTGGGCCCCACGATCCGGATGTCGCGTCCGCGAATGAGCGCGCGAAGCTCCGCGGCGAAGCGGGCGGCCTCGTCGGCGTCGTTCGAGAGGTTGCCGGATTCGATGAGGATGCCGCGGACCTCGCGCGCGACGCAGGCGCGGACGGCCGCCATCACCTCGGGGACCGGGAGCACGATCACCGCGAGGTCCAGGCGGGTGTCGCCGTTCGCGTTGCGCGGGAGCTCGTCGAGGGAGCGATAGCAGGCAACGCCATTGATGCACGAGGCGCGCGGGTGTACGATGAAGAGGTCCGGGTAGCCGTTTCGGGCCATGTACTGCCGGAAGTTCTGCAGCACCTGGTTCCCGCCCTTGCCGGGATTTTCGCTCGCGCCAAAGAGCACGATCGAGCGGGGATGAAAGAACCGTTCCATGTCGGGTGATGATCTCCTTCGGGGGTCGCCTTCGACGGCGCGCAAGCATCCGATGTGCGTCGGAAAATTTCAATTGCTTTTTTCCCGCGCGTTTTTCTAATCATCCACTGTGCGGGACAATGCCGTCGGGGCGAAGTGCGTCGCGGCGAGGAGGGGACATGGCGGGCCGCGTTCTGCAGTATACAAATACCGAGCGGATCATCGAAAGCGGAAAGACCGAGCAGCGGATGTTCATCATCCTCGAGGGCGAGGTGGAGATTAGCCTCACGGACGGCAAGAGCCGCTTTGCCGTGGCAACGCTCAAGAAGGGCGATTTCTTCGGCGAGATATCGCTGTTTACCAACACGCCGCGCAGCGCGAACGCCCACGCGGTGGGCAACGTGCAGCTTGCCTACATCGACAACCTTGCGCAGCTCAAGGCGTTTCTGCTGAAAAACCCCAGCTTCGCCGCGAAGATGGTCACCATCCTGGCGCAGCGCCTGGCGAAGACCGACGAGATCCTCATCGGCAAGATCAGCGAACTCAACCGCCTTCAGATCACCGGCGAGGTATAGGGGAAACGATGAAATACCTGTTCGGTCCGGTGAATTCGCGGCGGCTGGGACGCTCGTTGGGCGTGGACCTGGTCCCGATCAAGACCTGCTCGCTCAACTGCATCTATTGCGAGTGCGGAGAAACCACGAACTGCACCGACGCCATCGCGGAATACGTGCCCACCGCGGAGGTGGTCGACGAGCTGCGTGAATGCCTGCAGGCGTGTCCGCTCCTCGACGTGATCACCTTCTCGGGGTTCGGCGAGCCCACGCTCCACAGCGGTCTGGGCGAGATCGTCGCCTTCCTGCGGCGCGAGTTTCCTGAGTACCGCGTGGCGCTGCTCACCAACGCGACGCGCTTCGACGATCCCGACGTGCGGCGCGCCGTGCTCGCGATCGACGTCATCATCCCGTCCCTCGATGCGGCCGGCGAGGACGCCTTCCGGAAGATTGCGCGCCCGGCGCCCGGGATCACCGCGAAGCGGATCATCCGCGGCCTCGTCGAGCTTCGGCGCGAATACCGCGGGGAGATGATTCTCGAACTGTTCATCGTGTCGGGCATCAACGACACCGAGGACGAGCTTAAAAAACTCAAAGAGGCGATTGCGATGATCGGCCCGGACCGCGTGCATCTCAATACGCTCGACCGGCCCGGCGCGGTCGAATGGATCCAGCCGGCCCCGATGGACCGGCTCCGCTTCGTGGCCGACTTTCTCGCGCCGTACCCGGTCGAGATCGTCGGCAAGCCGGCCCACGCCGGTCCCGTACGGCCCGCGGGAGGCGATGTCGCGAACACCATCGTCGCAACCGTCGCCCGTCGCCCCTCGACCCTCGAGGACCTCTCGAGCGCGCTGGGGCTCCCGGCCGCAGACGTGAACCGCACCGTTACGCGCCTCATGAACGACGGCGTGCTGGAAAAACGCCAGTCGGGTCGCGGGAACTTCTACTGCCTGCGCGAGCGGACGTGACGCGAATCATGCCGCCGCCGATCGATGGCGGTAATTTCCTTGACAAAAAAGACTCCTGTACCTACCAAAGGCGCAGCGTGCCGGCCGCACGCGCGTAGCGGAATCACCACACACACAAGGAATGGCAGATGGCGAAGAAAAACCTTGAGCGCGAGGAGCGCCGCAAGATCCAGATCGTTCAGGCCGCATACGAGGTCATCGCGACGAAGGGCTACAACAACTTCACCATCGAGGACATCGCGAACCAGGCCGGCCTGTCGAAGGGCGGGGTGCTGCACTATTTTAAAACCAAGGAAGACATTCTCATCCATCTGCTCGAGCAGATCTACATGATCATCGAGAAGACGATCCGGAAGCGGGCGGAGAAGTACCAGAGCCCGGAGCGGAAGATCAAGGCCATCATCATCGGGTATGTGACCATCGCGAAGAAGCAGCCCGCGTTTTACCGCGTGATGGCCGACTTCTGGGCGCAGATCACCATCAACGAGCGCATCCGCGACATCAACACGAAGATCTTCGAGAAGATGAGCAACGAATTCAAGAAGGTGATCGACATGGGGAAGGAGCAGGCCCTCTTCGGCAAGGTCGATTCCTCGGGGATCGCCTACGCGATCACCGCGATGCTCATCAACACCGCCATGCAGTGGACCTTCAACAGCGCCATATACAATATCGACCATGTCGGGCGGCAGTGCATCCGGATGGTGATGTCGTATCTGACGCGCCCGTGAAAGGGGTGCGGGTCAGGCGAGCGGGACGGTGATGCGCGCGTAGGTCTTGTCCTTCCCGTTGGTTGAAACCGTGAAGTTCCGCCAGTCGATGTCGATGCTCTTGATGAGCACGACCACCATCGACAGTCCCAGCCCCATCCCCTCGGCGATGGGGTCCGGGTTTTCCATGTAAAACTCCGCGATGCTGTCGTACTTCGAGGATTTCTCGATGCGCTCCAGGATGCGCTTGAGGTCCTTGCCGTCCAGCGGCACGTTGTTGATGACCTCGATGACGAAGCGCTCGGGCTCGGCCTTGAAGTACACCCGCGTGGAGAGCCGGTGCTCCTTCGCCTTGATGCCATACTCGAGGAGCGACTTCTCGTTGAGGACGGAGCGGATCATCTTGACCACCTCGATCGGGTCGTCGGGATCGGTGATGACGCCCTCGTCGATGAGCAGGCGCTTCGCGTTGGCCTTGACGGCGTTGGCGATGAGCTCCTTGGTGCAGGAATACAACGGCGTGAACAGGTCGGCCCGGGCGCGGCGGTCGAGGATCTGCGCGAGGGCGTACTTGATTTTCTCCTCGGTGTCGTCCAGGATGGAGTAGAGGACGAAGACGATCTCTTTGTCCGCCTCGACGGCGTGGAGTATGTCGGCCTGAAAGGCTTCGTTGCGTATGGTCGAATCGGGCATCCGGGGGCCTGCCTTTGGTGTATCGTACACGGCTATCACGGGGCCGTGAGCGCGCAAGAACAATCCGCTCTCTTATGACTTCGGCACCCCGGCGGGCAAATATTAATTATTTTGTTGCCGGACCTGCGTTTCCGTGGCACCCTGGCGCATACGTTCGCAAAGGGGTGCCCACATGAAATCCATCACCACCATGACCGGCATCGAGAAGGCGGCGGCCCTGCTTATCTCCCTGGGGCCCGATGTCGCCTCCGAGATCCTGCGCCATCTCGACGGTGAGAGCATCCGGCGTATCAGCGAACAGATCGCGATGATCGACTCGATCACCTCCGGGGACAAGGAGGAGCTCATCGGCGAGTTCCTCCTGGACCTGAAAAAACGACGAGGGAGCCTGTACGGCGGGGAAAATGTCGCCAAGGAAATCCTCGTGGGGGCGTTGGGTGACGAGAAGGCGCATGACGTGCTCTCCAAGCTCAATCGACAGGACCTCGAGCGCGGGTTCGATTTCCTCAAGGATATCGAGACCGACGTGCTCGTTTCGTTTTTGCAGAACGAGCACCCGCAAACGGTCGCGGTCACGCTCGCCTATCTGCCGCCCGCGAAGTCGGCCGAGATACTGAAGCTCATGGATTCCGGGGTCGCGCGCGAGGTGGCCAAGCGCCTGGCCAAGATGGAAAAAACGTCGCCCGAGGCGGTTCTGGAGATCGCGCGGGTGATCCGCAAGCGCTATGAGGAGTCGAAGGCGGCCGGACGCCAGCACGAGGTCGTCGGCGGCGTCGATACCCTGGTGTCGATCATGAATCACATGAGCGGCGACCAGGAGAAGGGGCTCATGGAGTTTTTCGATTCGGCCATGCCGTCGGTCGCGCGCGACATCCGCGAGAAGCTGTTCGTCTTCGAAAATGTCCTCAATCTCACCAACCAGGAGATCCGCGTCCTCATCGACGAGATCAACGACGACGAGCTCATCGCCCGCGCGCTCAAGGGGGCCGGCGACGAGGTCCGCTTCAAGCTGCTGCGCAATATGAGCCAGAATCGCGCGAGCGACATCATCAAGGACATGGAGCGCATGGGCCCCACCCGCCTCTCGGACATCCAGAGCGCGCGCGACGAGATCGTCGGGATCATGCGCGCCCTCAACGACAACGGGGTGATCGATCTTCGCAAGCAGATGGACCAGTACGTGGAGTGAGGGTACGAAAGCGGGGAGGGTGTCTCCCTCCCCGCCGCTGGCGTTTCGTTTTTTTTCGTCGGTTACTTTCCGCTGTCCATCGCGCCCGGGGCTTCCTTGGACAGGTCGCCGCCGAGGTCCTTCGTGACGCCTTCCTTCGGCTGGTCCTCGTCCTTGGGGGCCGAGAGCTCGGCAAGCTTCTTGCCGGCGAGTTCCGCGAAAAAGCTGCTGGTCTTCGAGAGCTGCTCCAGCTTTTCCTTTGCGTCCTTTTCCTTCTCCGGTTTCTTCTCGCGCAGCAGGCTCAGGATCACCTCGTAGTCTTTCGCGTCCTGTATCACCTTTTCGTCGGCCGTATAGCCGCCGTTCACCCATTTGTCAACCACCCAGAGCTTGGGCTTCACCTCGCCCGCGTACACCTGGACCCAGTTGCCCTTTTCGCCGGTAATGAAGGCGATCGACCCCTTCTCCAGTGTCGCGTGGACGCGGCTGCCGGTCGTGGGCCGGTCGAGCGCCTTGGTGTCCTCGGAGAAAACGATCGGCTTGTCGGCCAGGTGCTTGTTGTCGATGTAGCCGACCTTGTCGTCGGCCAGTTTCACCTTCTGGACCGCATAGGTGAGCTCCCCGCGCTTCTCCTTCACGGTGACCTTCTCCTCTCCCAGGAGGTCGACGCTCTCGGCCTTCTCAAGCGTGGCGAGCCAGGTCTTGAGTTCCTTTTCCTTGTGGACGATCACCCGGTAGCGCGCGTATTTCTTCGCGACGGGCGCGTCTTTCTTCTCCTCTTCTTTTTTCTTGCAGCCGAATGCGAATGCCAGCGCAATCGCAAGCGAGCAGGCGATCAGCTTCTTCATGGTTCCTCCTGTGTGCGGTAGCGGAGGATGCGATCCTCCGGCATTGGAAATTTGGTTTGTAGATGACGCCGGAATGTGCCATGCAGGGGGACGCATGTCAAGAGATAAATTACCCCTATCCCCGGCCCTTTCCCCTTCGGCAGGGGATAGTGAGTATGAAAAATTCATTTTCAGTGCAACAGGTTTATGCTGCTTGCTCCCCCTAGCGAAGGGGGAGCTGGCCGGCAGGCCTGAGGGGGTCAGTTGTATATGACGATCGTCCCGTCCTTCGCGATCCGTTGATAGAGCCCCCGCACCTTCCGCTCGATGGAGGCGTCGCCGGTGCCGTTGTAGTAGTTCATGATGCGCTTCACGTAGGCGATGGTCGACTTGATGGGCGGGACCTGCATCCGCTTGCGCACCCGTCCCGCGCCGGCATGATAGGCCGCGAGCGCCAGGGGGATGTCGTCCTTGAAGGTTTTCATGAGCGACTTGAAATGCCGGATGCCCGCGTTCAGGTTCTCCTCGGGGTCCAGCGGGTCCTTCACGTTGTAGTAGCGCGCGATGTCCTGCATGATCTGCATGAGGCCCATCGCCCCGGCAACCGAGATCGCATCCGGCTTGAAGTTCGACTCCACCTTGATGATGCACTTGACGAGCCGCGGGTCCAGCCCCTCGCGCGCCGAAAGCTCTTCGATGCGCCGGCTATACGGGCTCTCGAGATTAACGGGGCCCGCCTGTTTTTCGTGTCGATGCTGCCGGTTGTGGAACTCGATAGTTCCGTCGGGATGGTGTTTCTTGTTGACTTGGGCGGAACCGATTGCGCTTGGTAGAATGAAAAATGCGATAATTGCGATTTTATAATTTTTACACAATAAAAAGTTGGTAAAAAACTTGCTGCTGAAATGGGATTTGTCAACTGAGGTATCGTGCGCACGAATCGAGTGCAGGGCCATTATAATATTTCGCATGGTGTTGAGGTGATTCTTTCAATATCATTTTTTCAGTTTTAGTTGTATGAGTGTTGTGGGTATTATTCGCGTAGTATATTGTTTGGCGGTTCTTAACTGCGTATCATGCGAAGCGATCATTGATGAAACTGACGAAAGGTGACATGTTGACTTCAATTCGTTGGTCTGCTTTAATGGTGTCACTTATCGCACGTACGTGGTAATTAATCGTGCGGCAGTTTTTCTACAGAGTTGTAAGCACGGCAATTACCTGGAATGCGGATCCATCAAAGTCGCCTTGGACGTTATAACCGCCATCAGCGGTAGAAGTGATGGATGTAATATTGCAGGTTCCAGTTGATGGCGGCATTCTGCCCCCTCCAGAAATTCTTACCATTGTTGCGTTTGGAAAAGCCCCTGTTGAGAACCCGCCCTGATAGTAAATTTTTACCATGTTTTGGGTGGGAGTTATTTTATATGTGTTCACATCCCCGATGTCGTCGCTAAAAGCGATTCCTGTTTGTTGCGTATTATTTACCGTCCCCGAGAAAACAATCGCATAGCATGGTGGTGTTGAAGAGTTGCAACCGGCAACATGTCCCATGCCGTTGATTACTTGCATGTTTACCAGCCCCATCGCCGTAACCGATTGCGAAGAATAAATAAAATTCTCCCCGCTTTTATCGTCGCTCGGCTTGCTGTCGCAGGAGGCGAGCGCCACCAGCAGAATTACCATCAGAGTTACTATCTTCATTCCATTACCGTTTTCCCGATAGGTGGTGTTACTATTTGGATTTCACACATGAAAAATGTTACAATTCGGAGTCATTACCCAGAAATGACAGCACAACAATCGACGGGGAGGTTTGTCAATAAAATACTATAGATGTTGTAATTCCAACCGGGGCCCTGTAGAGGGGCCCCGGTTGGCTTGGATATGGCTATTCCGTTTCCTTGCCCTTCTTTCTCTCGTCCAGAGAGCAGCTTTGCGACATTCACGTCGGCACCCCGAGCTTCGGGAGCACCCACCTGTTGAGAACAAGCCAGCCCACAAATACGAGTATAATCCAGATCCAGGAGTCCATCATTTCCTCCTAGCAGGCCGATCCGCTGTCGATCATGAAGCCGGAACCGTACTGCGTGTCCATGAAGTCGATCTTCACGGCCGAACCCTGGCGCAGATAGCGGGTAAGCTCGGTGTCGACGATTATATCGATCGTATTGTCCGTGATCCGCGTTTCGTCGGTCTTCGATGACTCATCCAGAGTCAGCCCCAGCCGGGGCCCGCCTCAACCGACTCCTGCGACGACAAGTCGCAATGCTGGATGGGGCAGTTCGCTTGACGCTATTATCTCCTTGAGCTTGTCTCTGGCGCTATCGGTGATTGATATTTTCATAGCAGTATCTCCATGAGTGTTTAATATTAAATAAAATACTAAAATACAATAGAATCGTCAACTTCTTTTTTGTATTTTTTTGAATTTTAAATTCCCCAATGGAATAGGCTCATAGTGTTTATTCCAGCAGGCTCTTTCGGTTCCCTTCTTAAATCGGTTCTCAGTAGACGATTTTCAGCACATCGTCGAAGTAGTTCACGAAGCGCGCATCGACACCCTTGCGGATGTGGTCGGGCAGCTCGTCGAAGTCCCGCTTGTTCTCTTTCGGGTAGATGATCGTCTTCACCTTGGCGCGTTTGGCCGCGAGCGTCTTTTCCTTCACGCCGCCGATGGGCAGCACCTTGCCGGTCACGGTGAGCTCGCCCGTCATCGCGATGTTCTTCTTGATAGGCTTGCCCTTCGCCAGCGAGTAGAGCGCCGTGGCCATGGTGATCCCGGCCGAGGGCCCGTCCTTGGGCGTCGCGCCGGCGGGGACGTGCAGATGGATCGCGCGCGTATCGAAAAAATCTTCCGGAATCCCGAATTCCTTCACCTTGGAACTCACGTAGGTGTAGGCGATCTCGGTGGATTCCTTCATCACATCGCCCAGCTGCCCGGTCTGCTTGAAGCCGCGCGCTTTCGACGGGATCGCGGTCGCCTCTACGTACAGCGTCGCGCCGCCCATGCTCGTCCACGCGAGCCCCATCACCACGCCGGGGATGCGCTTGTCGTAGAGCTCCTCGTCGGTAAAGACGGGCTTGCCGAGAAAATCGGACAGGTTTTTCTCGGTGATGGCGACGGCCGTCGCTTCTCCCTCGGCGATCTTCTTGGCGGCCTTCCGCATGATCTTCTTGATGTTGTTCTCGGTGCTGCGGACGCCGGCCTCGCGCGCATAGCCCTCGATGATCCGCTTGAGCGCGGCCATGTCGATGCTCGCCATCGCCTTCGTGAGGCCGTGCTCCTTGAGCTGCTTGGGGATGAGGTATTTCTTCGCGATTTGCATCTTCTCCTCGAGGATGTAGCCGGAGAGCTTCATGATCTCCATGCGGTCCAAGAGGGGCAGGGGAATGGTGTCCATCTGGTTGGCGGTCGCGATGAAGAGGATGTTCGACAGGTCGAAGCGGACGTCGATGTAGTGGTCCAGGAACTGCGAATTCTGCTCGGGGTCCAGCACCTCAAGGAGCGCGGAGGCCGGATCGCCCTGGAAGCTGATGCCGATCTTGTCGATCTCGTCGAGCATGATGACGGGGTTGGCGGTGCCAACGGTCTTGAGGCTCTGGATGATCTTTCCCGGCATCGCGCCGATGTAGGTGCGCCGGTGTCCCTTGATCTCGGCCTCGTCGCGCATGCCGCCCAGCGAGAAGCGGAAGAACTTGCGTCCCAACGCCTCCGCGACCGATTTTCCGATGGAGGTCTTACCCACGCCGGGAGGCCCCACGAAGCAGATGATGGAGCCGGTGATGTTTCCCTTCATTTTCCCGGTGCTGATGAACTCCAGGATGCGCTCCTTGATGTCCTTGAGCCCGTAGTGGTCGCGGTCGAGGACCGAGCGTGCCTTGGCGATGTCGTAGTTGTCCGCCGAGTGCACGCCCCACGGCAACGTGGTGAGCCATTCCAGGTAGTTGCGGCTCACGCCGTACTCCGCCGAGTGCGGTTCGAGAACTTTAATCTTCTCGATCTCCTCGCGGACCTTCGTGGCGGCCTCGTCGGTGAGCTTTAGGTTCTTGATGCGCTCCTCGAACTTCTCGATCTCGGTGGACTTCTCGTCCTTCTCGAGCCCCAGCTCCTTCTTGATCTCCTTGAGCTGCTCCTTGAGGAAGAATTCCTTCTGGTGCGTCGCGATGCGCTCCTCGATCTGCTTGGTGATTTTCTTCTGGAGCTTGGAGAGCTCGAGCTCCTTCTTGAGCAACACCAGGACCTTTTCGATGCGGGGCTTCACCTCGAAGGTCTCGAGGATGTCCTGGATCGCGGCGGCGTCGGCCGTGGTCATCGAGGCCACGAAGTCGGCCAGCCGGCTCGGGTCCTCAACGGTGAAGCGATTGAGGAAGAGCTTGAGCTCCTCCTGGAACAGCGAGTTCGACTTGATGAGCTCCTTGACCATGGTCAGGATCGACAGCGAATAGGCCTTGAGCTCCTCGGTGATGCGCACGTCGCCCTCGAAAAAATGCGACACGCGCCACGCGATCACCGGGTCCTCCTGGATCACGTCCGCCCGCGTGAAGCGCTTGAGGGCGGTGACCATGACCTGGATCGTTTTCTCGTCGATCGGCGCCACCTTGAGGACCTTGATGGAGCACCCGACGGAGTAGAGGTCGTCGGAGGCGACCAGCCCGTCCTGCGGGTTTTTGATGAGAACGACGCCGCCCACCTTCGCGTCGGTTTCGAAGATGCGCTCGGCCGTCGTGATCATCTTGGGGCCGGTGAGCACGAGCGGGATGAGCATGCCGGGAAAGAGCGGACGCTGCGATATGGGAATGATCGGCAGAATGTCCGGAAGGTGCTCGCCGGGAATGATGAGATTGTTTTCTGTGGTGTGTTCCTGGTCGCTCATGTCGATTCCGTCCTTTCAAGCGATGATCATCGAATGAACTGCGCGTATGTCCCGATGCCCGATACACTATCGCGCTCGAGGCGATTTTTTTCAAGTGAAATATGACCGCGTGTTTCTCGCACGGCTACGGGCCGTCAGGGGGATGATGGAGATATCATCATAATAAAACGGGACGCCTGTTGGAGGCGTCCCGTCGCGTGCGGCATAACGATGCCGGTGCTTACTTCTTTACGTCGGCCGGCTTGTTTTCCGCTGCGGCCGGTTTTTTCTGCAGTTCGTCGAGGACCTTGAGGTTCTTCTCGACCTTCTTTGCGTCGCGAAGATTGTTGACGAGCTCGACGAGCTTCTGCTGCATCTTCATGGACGCGACATACTGGCGGATCTGCTTCTCGGCCTGGTCGACCGGAACGCCGCGGAAGCGTTTGTCCTTTTCCTGACGGTAGATGTCCTCGACCTCTTTGTCCGAGATCTTGACCTCGTCCTTGAACTTTTCCTTTACGTACGACTGGACCACGGCGCCCTCTTTCGCGATCTGAATGACGGCCTTGACCTCTTTATTGCTGTCGATGCCGTCCTTCATCGCCTGTTGGTAGATCAGCCGCTGCTTGATGAGCTCCTCGAGAAATATCTTCTTGTCCAGCGTGGGGACGCGTTTGAGGATTTCAGGATCGTTCGCGTACTTGTCGATGTCCTCCTTGGAGAGGTTCAGGAGGTGCTTGTGTTGCGCATAGTACAGGGTGTTGAGCTCGTCGAGGGTGATCTTGTCGCCGTCGACATCGGCCACCCACTGGCCGCCGCAGGATACGAGCGCAAGGGCGACAGCCATCAGAAGAGCCAATACGGACAAAGTGCTTTTCATGGTATTAATCCTTACTTACATTTAAAGTGGTGTTCGGTGAGGCTGCTGTGTTTGTGTGCACTTAATGACTCAGGATATTTGTTGCAACCATTTTTTTAGGTGCGCCAGCTTTTTTTCCACCGACATGTCCGAGAGGTCCAGGTGCAGGACATCCGGATTGCGCGGATCGATCGTGAGACGCTCGTCGGAGGTAATCGACTCGACCAGCTTCTGCCGATCGGCCCGCGCGGCCTCCGAGATCGTGATCTTGATCGCGCGCGACTCTTCAAGTATCTCGTCGATCTCCAGCGCCGAGGCGATGGTGCGGATTTCCTCGAGGTCGATGAGCGTACGCACCTCGGCGGGCGGCCGTCCGAACCGGTCCATCATCTCGCGCTCAACCGCCGCCACCTCCTCGAGCGTTTCGCACGACTCGAATTTTTTATAGAACTCGATCTTCTGGCGCTCGTCGGCCATGTAGGTTTCAGGAATAAAGAACGTCGTGTTGATGAAGACCGGCGTGCGGTAGATCCGCACCGGCTTCTGTCCCTTCATCTTCCGCACGGCGTCCTCGAGCATCTGGCAGTAGAGATCGAACCCCACGTCCATGATATTGCCCGACTGCTCGCGGCCCAGGATGTTTCCCGAGCCGCGGATCTCCAGGTCCTTCATGGCGATCTTGAAGCCGCTTCCCAGCTCGGCGTATTCGGAGATCACCTGGAGGCGCTTTTGCGCGATCTCGCTTAATGACGCGTGCCGCGGATAGAACAGGTACGCATACGCCTTGGCGGCCGAACGCCCCACGCGCCCCTTGAGCTGATACAGCTGCGAGAGGCCGAAGGTGTCGGCCCGGTTGATGATGATGGTGTTCACGTGCGGCATGTCCAGCCCGGACTCGATGATGGTGGTGCTGACGAGAACGTCGAACCGGTTGTCCAGGAAGTCGATGATCACCCGCTCGAGCTCATGCTCCTCCATCTGCCCGTGCGCCACGCAGAAGGTCGCCTCGGGGACGAGCGTTTCGAGGATGTTCTTCTGCGCGGTGATCGTCTCCACGCGGTTGTGGACGTAGAAGACCTGTCCCCCGCGCCCGATCTCGCGCAGGATCGCGTCGCGCACGATGTCGGGGTTCTCCTCGATCACGTAGGTGTCGATCGCCTGGCGGTTCTCCGGCGGCGTGGCGATGATGGTGAGGTCGCGGATGCCGGCGACGGCCATGTGGAGCGTGCGCGGGATCGGCGTGGCGGACAGCGTGAGGACGTCCACCAGCGACCGGAGTTTCTTCAGCCGCTCCTTGTGCTTCACGCCGAAGCGCTGCTCTTCGTCCACCACCAGGAGCCCCAGGTTCTTGAAGGCCACGTCCGCGCCCAGGAGGGCGTGCGTGCCAATCACGATGTCGAGCGCGCCCTCCGTGAGCCGCCGCTTGATGTCGCCCGCCTCGCTTGCGGAGCGAAAGCGCGAGATCATGTCCACGCTGATGGGGTATTCGGCGAAGCGCTTCGTGAAGGTGTTGAAGTGCTGCATCGCGAGCACTGTCGTAGGCACGAGCACGGCCACCTGCTTGCCCGCCATCACCGACTTGAAGGCCGCGCGAATGGCCACCTCGGTTTTTCCAAAGCCCACGTCACCGCAGACGAGCCGGTCCATCGGTCGCGGCGATTCCATGTCGTCCTTGACGTCCTCGATCGCGGTGATCTGGTCCGGCGTCTCCTCGTACTCGAACTTGGACTCGAACTCCTCCTGCCACTGGGTGTCCGGCGGGAAGGGGAAGCCCTTGAGCGCCATGCGTTGGGAGTATATCTGGATGAGGTCGTTGGCAAGCTCCTCGATGGCCTTCTGCACCTTCTCCTTGATGCGGTTCCACGCGGACTTCTTGCCGAGCAGGTCCACGCGCGGCGGCTTGCCCTCGAGCCCCACGTAGCGCTGCACCATGGTGATCTGGTCCAGCGTCACGTAGAGCTTGTCGCCCTCGGCGTATTCGATCAGGAGGAAGTCGCGCTCGACGCCGCTCGCGGTCATGCGCTCCAGGCCCTTGAAGATCCCGATGCCGTGGTTGATGTGTACGACGTAATCGCCCTCGCGCAGATCGAGGAAAGAGTCGATGGGGCGCGATTTCTTCTTCTTGAACTGGCTCTTGCGCTTGTAGGTCTTGCCGAATATCTCGTGGTCGGTGATCACGATCGTCCTGTCGTCGACGATCTCGACGCCCTCGCGAAGCGGGGTGATGACGATGTTGAGCGGAGACGCGTCGTCGATGGCCTCGAAATCGCCCGAGGGCGAGAGGTCCGCGAAGAGATCGTACAGACGGCGCGCCTGTCCCTCGAAGGCGGTGCAGATGACGGCGCGCCAGCCGTTTTCGATGCGCTCGGCGAGCTCGCCGCGCACCGTCTTGATCTTCCCCTGGAAGCTGGTCACGCTTCGCAGGCGTGCGCTCACGGCGTCGATGCCGGTCGAGAAGGTGTTGAGCGCGAGCGCCCGTGCGCGAACGGCGTCGAAGGCGTCCGTCCGCAGGAGCGTTTCGGGCGGCAGGCACAGGGCGTGTGCGTTCCGGCGCTCGTATAATTCGGCGAAGGAGCGCATCAGGCTGTCGCGCTGGGACATCGTCTCGAGGGTGTCGGCGATGACGAACTCGGCGTCCGGGCGCAGGAAGGCGTCGATGGTGCTCGCGTCGATCGCGAGCGGGAAGAGCTCCTCGATGCCCTCGACGGCATGGGACCCGTCCACAGGGAGACCATCGGCATCATCGATGACGGGCGTTTCGAGACCGCGTCCCGCCGCCTCGCGGATCTTCCCGTCCAGCGCCTCGCGCTCGGCCTTCGAGAGGATGATCTCGCGACGCGGGTACACGGTGATCTCCTCGACCTCGTCGAGAGAGACCTGGCTGTCGATGTCGAACTCGCGGATGGACTCAAGCGTGTCGCCGAAGAAATCCAGGCGCACGGGGTTCGCCTCGGAGGGAAGAAAGATGTCCAGGATGCCGCCCTTGACGGCGAACTGGCCGAAGGCCTCCACGCGCTGCTCGCGCCGATAGCCGTACTCCACGAGCGCCGCGAGGATGTCCTCGAACGGGTAGTCCTCGCCGATGGTGAGCGTGATCCCTTTTTTCGTGAAGAAGGATTGCGCGGGGATGGCGCGCATGAGCGACTCGACGGTCGCGATGACGACGACGGGATCGCCGCGCATGATGCGATAGATGGTGGTGATCCGCTCGCGCTCGATGGATTCCGACGGCGAGACGAATTCGTAGGGCAGCGTTTCCCACGGCGGGAACGTGCACACGCGCCGCTCGTCGAGGAAGGAGGCGCAATCGCCCGCGAGCTCCTCCATGCGCTGGTAGTTCTTGGCGATTACCAGGATTTGCGTGGGGGCATGGTGATGGAGCGCGGCGATGACCAGCGGGAACGAGGACGGCGCGATCCCCTCGAGCGAGCGGGCGCCGGATGCACGCGCGTCGAGAAGGGTGCGGAATTCCGCCGAGGCGGCGTAGCGCTCGGCCAGGCGTATCAGTCTCATGGGGCCGGTTAAAAGGACAGCTGGATGCCGGCGGCGATATCGTCGGGGCCGGTGCCACCCATCAGCGACATCCGGGGGCCGAGGTCAATGATTTTTTTGAGCGCTCGCCGCGTGGAAACGTACTGGTAGGTGTAGTAACCGGACGCCGTGTAGCCCGCGGCGGCCGAGCCGAAGCAGATTCCGGCGAGGATCATCCAGACGAGGCTGCGGTCCGTGCCGAACCAGATGAGCGCCCCCAATCCGGCGGACACGGTGGCTGCGCCGGAGTAGAAGAGGATGTTGTATCCGTTGACCGAATTGGCGCGCGCGAGTTCCACGTAGTCGATGAGCCGTTCCGGCGGGAGCGCGTCGGTCGGCTGCGGCGAGCGCGTGTCCAGGACGAAGGTTTCCCGGATGGGATACTTGCGGTAATTGTAGTGCCGCGAGGTCACGGCCTCGCCGTCGATGAGGCGCTCGATGGAAAAATCGTAGGCGCCCTCGTCGAGCGTCCGCGGGAGCTGGTAGCCGAAGAAGAACTTCTTGTACAGCTGCGGGGCCGCGAGGAACGTCTCCGGGACGGGCGTCTGGCCGCCGGGAAGCGACTTTCGCGTAACGGTGATGCGGTAGCGCACATTCTTCTCCCGGTCGCGCTCGTTGTACTTGTCGATCCAGAGGATGTGCGGCTGCCGGTTGCCGATGGTCCCGAAGGGGTAGACGAACGGGTCGTTGAGCCCGAGCGGGAGCGCGACCGACTGCGCGAGCAGCAGAAAGGCGATGATGAGCGCGATCGTCCGCGGCATGTCAGCGCGCCCCGTACGTCTCGTCGATCCTGCCCATGGCGCGGTCGCGACGGAAATCGATGATGGAGGTCGCGGTCTTGACGACGAACATGCTGGTGAAGACGAACACGAAGAGCGTCAGGGCCACGAGGAGCGCGTCGGTCGAACCGAGAACTCGCTCGGCCCGTTCGGCCCGCTCCGATCCGATGATGGGGCGCAGCAGATCGGTGTACTCGGAGGCGCCGGTCACGAACGTGAAGGCGAAGCCGATCGCAATACCGAGGACGATCTGCGCCTTGGAGAGGGCCATGCGGACCTTCACGATCTTCGCGTCGCTCGCGGGGGAGAAGCGATCCGCGGCATCGCGTGTCCGGAGCCGCTTCGCGAGGGGCGCCATCCAGCGCGGGTACTCGTTCGCGGTAATGATGCCGCGCGCCATGATGTACATGTGTGCAAGAAAGAAGAATGCGCACCCGGCGATGAAATACGCGAGCGCCGCGAAGATGGGCGCGCGATGACTGATGAAAAGCCCGATGGCGCCGGCCATCATCATCCCCACTACGATGAGAACGAACATCGATACGCCGATCGCGAAGATGAGCACGAAGCCCGACACGGACGGCGCGAGCCGGTCGCGGATGTCGTGCTCGCGCGGGGAGAGGAGCAGCCCGAAAATGAGGACGAAGAAGGAACACAATGTTCCGATGAAGCACGCGCCGCCCGCGTACATGAGCGCGGACCCCGCCATCGACAATGCCGGGTGCGTGAAGATGCCCAGGATCGAGCCCAGGGGCAGGAGGACCATGGCCCCCATGAGGCCGCAGATGAAGCCGTAGAGCCCCGCGCGCGCGATGCGGACCTTGCGCTCGACGGCGGCGTCGATGTTGAATGGCGTGCTCATGATTGTCCCGGTGACGATGCGCACCATACCGATGCGGGCGGCGTTGTCAATCACGAATCATCGACAGCGAGCGCGCGGTATTAACGAACAAAATCATGTTGACTTTTCCGGGGAATGCGGTAGTGGTGAGAGTGGGACGCCGGGACATAAAAAAACATTGAGGTTTCCCCATGACCGACATAATGCCCCAGGACGAAATCGACGCATTGCTGGCTGAGGTGTCCGGTGAGACGGTGAATTCAACAGCCTGCCGCATCGACGGGAACGATAATCCAGATATGCGCCCGAAGCTGTACGACTTTCGCAGGCCGCAGTTCATGACAAAATCCGCCGAGTCCCGGCTGCGCGATATCTTCGCGACCGCCTGCGATGGGATCGAGGCCGCGCTCGGAGAAAGCGCCGGGATCGCGTGCGACCGCGGATCGATCACCGTCGACCAGCTCACCTGCGGAGAGTATGTCCGGTCGCTCATGAGCCCCACGCTCTTCTCGATGATAAGAGTTGAACCGCTGCCGGGATATGTCGCCATTGAGGTGATGCCGTCACTCGCGTGCGCTCTCATTGACGCAATGGCGGGTCGCGACATCCGGGACGTGTCTCTCAATCTTGGTTTTACTGCGGACGAGGCGCGCGAGGCCGCAGCGCCTCTTGGCGATATCGCCGAATCCATTTGTTGCGCCTTCGGCGAGAGTGCCGAACTCCGCTCCCGTGTGAAGGCGATCTATTCCAATCCCCGTGACGCTGAGTTTTTCGGAGATGACGAGATGGGTGTCTGCGTTACGTGTGCGGCGAAAATCGATTACGTTGAGGGCCTCTTCAGCGTCTTTTTGCCGAGAATTTCCTTCGGGCCGGTCCTGTCCATGCTGGAGGAAAACGTTCCGGCCGCCGATGTTCCCGGTAACAGAGTCATCGATGTCCCGCTCAAAACGCGCGTCGCCACGCTCGACCAGGTGAGGAAACTGGACGCCGGTCGCAAGCTTGAGATCGATCCCGCGGCAAATCCGACAGCTGCGATGCGCGCGCCGATGGAGGAATAGGTCTCATGAATTCCGATTCCCTGAAAAAACTGAAACTTCCACTGCGCCTCAGGCTCCCGCTCGACCTAACCATCGGTGATACGGGTTCTCTCGTTGTCCGTCGCGATCTCTCCGAATATCAGGGGAACGAGGGCGCGCTGTATCTTGGCGGTATGAACGTCGCGGAAGCCGTGCTCAGGCATCATGCGGGCAAGGATGTGTATTATATCGAGATTGTTGCCCCTCGAGAGAATGTCGATGATGACCGGCTGCTCGCCTCGACGGTTCGTTTGGAGCTGGTCTTCGGTATTGCCGAACAGCCGGAGAACATGCCGCTCGAGCTTGCGCATGGAGCGACAGTTCCTTTGCGCCCCCTGTATCCCATAAAAGAAATAATGAAGAATGATGCGGCGGGCGTTGCGGAGCATGAATCCTCATCGGAACCGGCACCGGATCCGTCCGAGCCAACAGAATCATCGGCAAAAAAAGGCCCCATGTCCATGGAGGAGATCGACGATCTCCTCGCCGCGATTTCAAAAGGCGATGCGGGGGCCTCCCCGTCGTCCGCACATGCCGGTGTCGCGCTTTCGCTTGACGGTCTCATTGTCGCGAAGGGCGAGACCGTGCTCGTTGACGACCGTTTCGGCATCCGCATTATCGAAGCGGTGGAGGGGGACGATCGCTTCGCGCTGATGGAGCGGCCCGACGCGGGGCTCATTCGGGGCGTTGCGGTGCTTGCATCGCGATCCATCGCACTCGCCGATCTTCCCGATCTCACCGAGGGTTCCGTCATCACCATGGATGCGACCGCACTCGGTCCGTCGGTGTTGCGGTTCGATAACGGTATCGTTCATGCGGGTGAGATCCTTTTCGGCGATGCCCATGATGCCGGATGGGCCTTCCGCAGGCTTTACTCGTTGGAGGAAATAACGCGGAGTCTGATGCAGGACAGAATGCGGGCTGCGGCGTTCGCTTCCGATGACGGGGAGGGCGATATTGCGGATGGTGCCACCGATGTCGATGAGGTGGCGGTGTTTATCGATTCGCCTATGGATGCCGCAGGTGCCACTATGGGCAACGAGGATATGAGCGCTGAGGACGCGAACGCCCGGCGTTGGGCGGCGCTGGAGGCGGCGGAAGCGGAAATGACGGACGAGCACGAATCGACTCCCGAGGAACTGTTCCCTGATGAAATTCGGCAGCAGTTGCTCGAGCATGCCCAGTCGATCGATTTCATGGACGCGCCCTCCTTCACGAAGGAAAACCTGCTAACGTTGTCCCGGATTATAAAGAACATGTGCCTCTCGATGGGCAGCGCCATTGACGATCTTCTCTCGCTTGAGCGCTCCGTGCACCTGCGCCTGAAGCGCGCCCGCGTGGCGCCGTTCTCCGAATTCCATGTCGACGACGGGTTGGACAGCATGCCGTGGAGCATCGAGCTCGATCCCAATCTGGGCTTCGTCTTCGTCAAGCCGGGTCGCGGCCCCCTGGTGTCCCCGGAGGGTGTCGACAAAGTTCTGGAGCTAATGGGAGAGACAAGCGCTGATTCATCCTCGAACATATCCATAGAGACGTGGGTGCATATGTACCTGACCCTCACGATCTGCGATCAGTTGATAAGGGCCTTCGAGCCGCTGGTCGCCATCCAGACCCGCACGCAGTCATTTGATGAGAACGCGGAAACGGGCGCCGGGTTCGTCTCGCCCGTAACGGCGGTGCCCGCCGACGCGCGCTCGGCGCTCTTCGAGATCGCCATCGAAAACGGCGACGTGCGAAACGCGATCACGCTGGCGATGCCGCTCGCGGGCCTCGCGCCGATCGTCCCGATACTGGAGAAAGAGTATCTGGACGGCACGATGGAGGTTCCCGGGGAGATCCGGAGCCTCTTCGCGGGACGGGATGATGATGTCGCCGATGAACAAGACCCGAGCGAGTGCGACACCTATCCTGAGGACATGCCGTGGGAGCGGCGCCTTCCCATCGCCTGTTATCTCATGGATCATGCCGCCGTACGCGAATTCCTCGACCAGGGCGGCGATCCGAATATCCAAGACGAGGACGGCGAGACGCCCCTCGAAACGCTCGCCGCGAACTGGTTCGACGCCGATCCGGGCGTGGAGCTGACCCGGGTGAAGGAGATGCACGGGATCCGCATGGAGCGCATCGTAGGACCCGACGATGCGCGGGAGTGCGCCTATCTTCTCCTCGACGCCGGCGCGCGCGTGACGAAGCTCGCAGGGGAGCGCGCGAAGGAAGGCTCGTCGATCGATGGGGCGCCCAAGCGCGAGCTTATTCGACTGCTTCGAGAGTGCCTCATCGCACGTAAAGACGGCACGCCGTTCGAGCGCTGGTGGGAGATTCCTGCACGCACCGATTCAAGGGAAGCAAGCGAAACGAAGGTTATGTCGGAGGACCAGATCGACGATCTCCTCGCATCGATCTCCTCCGAATCGACCGGCCCGTTTGCGCATGCCGAGGAGCTCTTTGCCGAGGGGGAGTACCTGGAGGCAATTGACGCCTATTTGCAGGCGATGAAGGAGGCCGGGGAGAATGCGGCGGCCCACAACAATATCGGCCTGTCCTACCTGAATCTTGGGGAATACGAAAAGGCACTGAAGTACTTCAAGAAATCGCTCCAGGTCGATCCGGATTACGCGACCGCGCTTGCAAACCAGGCCTGCGCGTACAAGCGTATGGGCGATATCGACCGTGCGATCGCGGTTTCCACGGAGGCGCTCGCCCGCGGGGAAACCGGCGATATCCTGTACAATCTCGCGTGCTATACCGCCATCAACGGGGACGCGAAAACGGCGATGGCGTATTTGAAGCGCGCCATCGATCACGATGAACGCTTTCGCGAGATGGCGGCCGATGACGATGATTTCGCCGCTCTCGAGGACTCAAAGGATTTTCGGAAGCTAGTGGGATGATCCAACCATGAGTGCGGTGCGCCGGGAGGATGTGATGAAAACGTTTATCGCAATCGTGGCAATGGCGTTGTGTGCGTCGACGGCATTCGCCGCGCCCGGCGTCATCATCGCCGACGGGGCGCGCCTGCGGAGAACGCCGTCGCTCAAGGGCGCCGAACTCGCGCAGATGAAGCGCGGCGATCTCGTCGAGGTAGCCGCCGAATCGAAGTCCGAGGAGGTGATCGACGGTATGCGCTATCCATGGGTTTCGATCACGAGCAATGGCAAGACGGGCTGGGTGTATGGCGCGTACATCGTCCATGGCGGGCCGCTGTATTACGATGCGAAGGACGGGACGCTTGCGTGGATGGATACGCGCTATCTGTATTCCAACACATATAAACCGCAATTCAACGTTATCAACAAAAAGAAGAAGGTCGATATCCGCTTCGACCTGGAGCCGCAGGACTACACCACGGGTTATGCGCTCTCGACGGGACTCAAGTATGTCGCGATCGACGCCGGCACTGACGTTATCGGGAGTATCGTTATATATTCAATACCCGCACGTCGCTTGGTACACCGGGCTTCCTATACACGCCATCGCTTCGAGTGGGTGGGGCAACGCCTTTCCTACCAATGCATCACCTATACCGGGGACGGCTGTTTGCTCTGGGAGGAGGAGGTCTTCGACGACGGCGCGGTGAAAAAAACCGGGAAGAAGGGGAAGGGCGAGTATCACGGATCGGGGAAAGGCGTGGATCCGAGGTGTCGGTAGACTAAATCGGGAGTTGTTGTTAATGAAGAAGAAGTCTGAGATCGGACAAAATGATTGTATCCACAAGGCTGCCCAGGACCACCATCATGAGGAGCTTATGGCGCGAGAACGGATCCGCGCTTCACGAATGCGAACAGCAGCTCGATCACTGGTAATTATTCGAATATCGTGCTTTGCCATTGCTGTTGTTTGCCTGGCCGCAGGCATGTATCATCTTGTCGATACCGTCGTCTTTTTGAGTAATTCGGCAGATACTACAGGAATCGTTTCCGGGTACCGGGAGAGCCGGGCGCGTTACCGTGACGAATACGAGCCAATTGTCGAGTATCGAATCGTATCAGATAACCTGTATTCGTCGAATGATTCACGGGGTTCTGAAAAACGGGTCCTTGAAAGAATCGGGTATAGTCCGAAAAAGCCGTACGAAGTCGGCAGTCGGCTCGATGTCATATATGATCGGCATAATCCAGGAAACGCGCGCCTGAAGGATTTTTGGAATCTATGGAGGGCTGTGATCGGGGGTTTTGCGAGCGGCGCGTTTCTACTGGCGCTCGGTTTATGCCTGAAACGAATTGTATCGGCATCATAACAGTCGGTGTCATTCAATAATTCTCTATCACGATCGTTCGTTTCAACTCACCGGCGGCCTCGAGCTCGCGCGCCTTTCCCGCAAGATAATCGCGCTCCTTTGTTGCCTTCAGTACTGCCGCATCGATAATTGCAGCGGCATTGCCCGATGGCGCCGTGAGATCGATCGCGTTTCGCCATTGTTTGTCGCGCAGCCCCAGCGAGCGGGCATGGATGGTGTTGATGTACACGCGCTCCCGGCGCTTTTCGTCGCCGCCCGTAACGAACCACAGCGAGGCGGTCCACCCGCGCGCCCCCGGTCCCGCAAAAGTCCCCGTTAGCAATTTCATACGGTTGTACTCCGTCTGCGAGGCAACGCGGTCGACCTCGTCGATGAGCTGCGACACCTCGATCTGAAGGTGGAGTCGCATCTCCGGTTTTTTCGCGACGGCCAGCCGCGCGAGTTCGCGCATCCGATCAAGTATTTTCAGATCTTCAGCCAGACCGGACATCGCGGTTCGGACGAGCTCGGACTGGTGCGTGCGAACATCGTATTCAAGTGAAAGCTTCTCGAAGGCGGCGGCCGGCTGATCGGAAAGCGCGCCCGTGGCGAGCGACAGGCGGTTTTCGTAGGCCTGGATGTCGGCGCGGCACTTCGCGATCTTGGCGCGGGCCCCGGCGAGCTCCTCGACGCGCGTGGGCTGGCCCTCCGAGCCGCCGCGGAGGTTGAGTCCCTTCGATGTCATCGTCGCGATGAAGATGCGTTTTCGCGAATGTATTCGGGGCGTGACGCAGAGCCACATCGATGCGCGCGGGTTCCATTTCGCATAGCGTCCGTCCAGGATCGGGGATCCGTTGTGGGCGCAGCGCACCGCCGTGCGGTCCATTTCGTCAAGGATCGCGTCGATTATCTTCCGGGTGGATGACCGTTTCTGCAGTGCGGTTTCTATGGCCGCAAGATGTTCCTCCTGCCGGGCCAGCGCGGCCCTGATGCGCGCGAAGAGCTGCGACACTGCGCGGAACTCATTCGCGACGGTCTCCCGGCGCGGCGCGTCCGTTACGGCGAAGGGATTGACGCGGATCTTCATTTGCCGAGGGCCTCCCGGAGTTTCGCGCGATCGCGGCGCACGATGGCGAGCGCGTCGTCGATCCGTTTCACGGCGTGTCCCGCTCCCTGCGGCGTGCTGATGGCGAAGGACCGCTTGCCGGACGTGTCGGCGAGGCCCAGCGCGGCGATGGTAAGGGCCGGGATGGCGATGCGCGCCGTTTTCTTCGCACCCGCTTTCGGCGACGGCGAAACGGCGAATGACCCGCCGAAGATGGGCCGTTTCGCGAAGGTCGGACGCGCGGCGATGTCGGCGGTCGCGTCCACCAGGCACGAGCATTCGGCCATGAAATGCTGGCGGTCCTCATTGGTGAAAATCCCGGACTGCGATTGCCGCGCAAGGACGCGCATCCGGAGGAGCGAGAGTTCGGCGTACAGATGCGCAAGGGTGGCCTTGCCCGCGAGGCGGAGTTTCCCGGACGCGATCACGCCGGATGGCGAAATCGCTTCCCGCCCATTCGGGACGGCGGCATAATCCCGCTCGAACGACTCGAGGAGCGCGTATCGAGCGAAGATGGCCTTCCATCGATACCGAGCGGCGCGAACGGCATACGCGCAATAATCGATAAGACCGATGGCGTGGTCGCCGAAGGCGGGCGATCGGAAGTCCGTCCGGCAGCGCTCAAGATGGTATAGCGGTACAACGATGTTGTGATAGGTTCGCGCGTACCGACGTGTCGCATGGACCGTGACGCGGCGGTCCCGGTCCATGTCGTTTGGCGCAAGCGCCGCGGCGTCGAGGCCGGGAAGCGACATGCGTTTCGCGACAAGGCGCAGTGCCCCGAGAATGTCGCCTATATCACCCCCGATCCGCCGCTCGTCCGCGGTGGAGAGATTGTTCCAGGCGGCCCTGGCCGTCGCCTCGAACATGGCGTTTCCGAACATGGTGATGAGGCGGTTGATGAGCGCCAGGTGCGCCTCCGCGTGGCGGGCAAAAGCGACGCCGCGATATGATCCGTTTCGTTCCGGTTTGGCCGGATTCGCGCGGCGCGCGGCGGCACAGTAGCGGGTTGCGAACGAATCCAGCGTCATCCCGTCGGCGAAGAGCGCGGAGGCGGCGCGAACGTGGTCGGTGTCGGTCCCGAAGCGGTCGATCTCCGCGAAGAGCGCGGTAAGCGCGGCCGCGTTCACGAAGGCGAGATCGGTCTTCACGCTGTACAACGGGCGCTCCTCGGCGAAGGCCCCCGCGCCGACGTCGATGATCCGCTCCGCGCCGTAGAGCGCCGCCGCGGCAGCGGCGGTTCGGGCAAGAAATTGTCTGCGGGATATGACGTTCATGGTGCTGTGGTATTGTTCGAATGCATACGTATCTAATACGCATGGTACGCGCGTGTCAACTCGATTATTGCTTGCGGAATTGCTGCGAGACGGATACCATCATCCACGGAACAGATGGTGTGCCCATGCCATTGTGTCGCGTGTGCGGTGTGGACGGCGCGTATGTGAATATGAACACTCGCGATGCCCTGGCGTTGGTCCCGAGTCGGGCGTCCGGTTCCGGAGCGGATACTACTACGAGAGGTGGCGTCATGAAATGCACCTGTCCCGAATGCGCACGGTCCTTCAGCTTCGATGAAACGAAATACAATAAGCCGACGGTCGCCTTCAAGTGCCCCGGCTGCGGCGGGCGCATCGTCGTCGAGCTCGCACCGCCCGGTCCGCTTCAAACAGCGGCGGCGGTTGATGATGCCGACGGCCGAAAGGGATCGCTGCCCGCTGAGGACGTACAGGCGCTGAAGAACTTGCACCGCGATGCGGAATCGGCCGCGATCGCCGATGCCATCAAGGCGGTGCTGTTCCTTCAAGACGGCATGAGCCCGGAGCAGGCCGCGCGCCTGCTCATGATGAAGCCGGACGATGTGAAGGCGGCATGGCGCACTTATCGCGCGAAAGGAATCGATTGCTTCGCCCCGCGCTTCTCCGCCGCATCGGAGGTTTCGGCCGACGATGAGCGCGAACTCCTCGGCAGGGCCGCGGTCGACGCCGTTCGCCTGGAGATCGGGTACGAGCTGGTCCCGATGCTCGATCAAGCGCAGGGTGGGACGCTTCTCGAGAGAATCGGCCGCATCAGAACGGATATCGCATCGACCTACGGCTGGACGCTGGGGCCGGTGCGGGTGATCGACAACATGCGGCTGGGCGCGCGCGAGTACCGCATCCTGGTGAACGGCGTGCGTGCCGCCTCGGGCGAGGTGCAGCCGGGCAAGGTGATCGCGCTGCAAACCGATGCTGTGAAAAAGCCGATAGACGCGCCGCACGCGCCGGAGCCGGTCTTCGGGCTGCCGTCGCTATGGCTGCCCGCGGACAAGCACGCCGCGGCGGAGGGGCGCGGCTACACGGTGTCCGATCCGGACACGGTGATCGCCACGCATCTCACGGAGGTCGTCGTCGGCCGGGCGGGCGAGATCGTGGGATTGCGCGAGGTGAACGCGCTGCTCGCGTCCCTCCGCGAGCGCAATCCGGACGCGGTCGCGGCGGCGGAGTCGGCGCCGGGGTTCTCGCCGCTCGCCCTGCTCGGCGTTGTGCGCGATTTGCTGAGCGAGCGCGTGGGCGTGGGCAATCTGGACGTCATCCTTGAAGCGCTGGCGGCGAGCCTTCCGGAGACGACGGAGGCACGGGAGCTCACGCGCCGGGTGCGCATCGTCCTCGGACGGCAGATCGTCGAGCCGCTCCTTGCGGACGGCGTTTTGCGTGTGTGCATCCTGCCGAACGAGATCGAGGATGAGATCGGGAAGGTCGTTGCTGAGATTCGCGACGAGCGGGAGCTGACCGCGCACACGCGCGATACGCTGGTGAATTCGCTTCAGGGCATGGAATGGGCGCATCCCGTGGTGATGACCTTCGGCGACCGGCGCCGCCTGCTGCGCCTGCTGCTGGGCGTCGCGTACCCGCACAGGATCTTCACCGTGATCGCGGAGGAGGAGGTGCCGTACGGAATAAAGGTGCGGCAAGATACGCCGTTCGTGTTCGAGGATGTCCTTCTGCTCGATGACGCTTCGATCAAAAAGATCATCGACCTGATCGACCGCAACGAGCTTGCGATGGCGCTCAAGGGCTGCGAAACGGAGGTCATGGAGAAATTCTTTCGCAATTTCGACGAGGATGACTGCGCGGAGTTCAAGGAGGAGATGGATTTCATGGGGCCGGTGCGGCTTCGCGAGGTCGAGGCGGCGCAGCGCGCGATCGTCAAAGCGGTGCTGCAGTTGAAAGCGAGCGGTGATATCGTTGAATACGGCTCGGGCGACGATGAGCTCGTGGTGTGAGGAGAGGTGAGGTGGGGTGTGGATTGTGATTCTCGGGAATGGGTCTTCTTTGTAATCAATCCATAAGGTTTAGAATTGCGAAAAATAGTTGACGATAGTTTAATATTGGCGTAATATTGATAATAATATATCAAAATTACGCCAATATTGAGTATGAAAAGTAGATTACTCGCAAAAAACATCATCGAGAGAATGGGTAAAGGAAGGCCACGAGTGTTGGTGCTTACCGGTGCGCGTCAAACCGGCAAGACGACACTTGTGAAAAGGGCGTTTCCAGATATGCCGTATCTCAGCATGGATGATCCCGTCGTCCGGCCCACATTCTCGCGCATGTCGGCGGCGGACTGGGTCGAGCGCTACCCGCGCGCCATCATCGACGAGGCCCAAAAGGTTCCGTCGCTCATTGAGACCATAAAGGCGGCCCATGATCTGGATCCGCGGGTGCTGTACCTGCTTCTCGGGAGCAGCCAGATACTCCTGCTTTCGAAGGTCAAGGAAAGCCTTGCGGGGCGGGTCGGCATACTGGAATTGTGGCCCCTGACCCTTCCCGAGCTGGCCACGGACTCCTGGGAAAGCGAACTGCGGGAATCTCGCCTCATCGCCTGGCTCAGGGACATGAAAGCCGAGCAGGCGATTTTTTCCGGCATTCCGGCGTCCGACCGCTCCTATGCCCGTCACCTGCCGCTCTTCGAATCGTATGTAACCTGGGGCGGCATGCCGGCTCTCACAATGGCGGGCATGGACGATGACGACAAAGAAGCGTGGTTGCGTGATTATCGACGGACCTATCTTGAGCGCGACGTTGCCGATCTCGCGAGCCTGCGCGACCTGGAACCGTTCGTCGCGGCGCAAAAGGCGATCGCCGTACGGAGCGCGAAGCAGGTGAATTTCTCCGATCTTGCGCGCGTCGCGCATATCGCGCCCGCGACGGCCCGGCGGTTTATGCGCTATCTCGAGCTGAGCTATCAGGTCCTGGTTCTTCCGCCCTATTCCCGCAACCGCGACAAGCGTATCGCGAAGATGCCCGTGGTCCATTCTCTTGATCCGGGAATTCATCGGGCGGTGGTCAATCGTCGCGGTGATCCGACCGGCGAGGAGTTCGAGTCCGCCGTTGTCGCAGAGATCTACAAGCAGGTCCGGAGCGCGAACATTGCGGCGGATTTTCATCACCTGCGCACCTACGACGGGAGGGAAGTCGATCTGCTCATCGAACTTGCGGACGGCTTTGTCGCGATCGAGATCAAAATGGGTGATCGAGTGTCGGCTGTCGATGGCCGCCACCTCAGAGACCTGCACGGAATGCTCGACAAGCCCCTGCTCGGGTCGCTGGTGCTGTCTATGGATCCTGCTATCAACCGTCTCGCGAAGGGCATCCACGCCGTTCCGATTGCGTATGCGCTCTCGGCCGGCTGACCTCCCTCACTCCACGTCGAGGACGATCATCGTGAGGTCGTCCTGGAACGCCTCGGACGACGAGAACGCGCGCAGAAGGTCGAGCACGCGCTCGGAGAAGGCGGCCGGCGGGAGCGCATGGTGCTCGCGTATGCACTCCATCAGGCGCTCCTCGCCGAAGAGCTCGCGCTCAGAATTCATGCATTCCGTGATTCCGTCCGTATAGAGCACGATGCGGTCGCCGGGGCGAAGTTCGATCTCCCGCTCCTCGTGCTCGATGCCGATCTGCAAACCCAGCGGGGTCCCCTTCGCCTGCAGGAGAATGAACGTGTCCTCGTGCGGGCGATAGAGAATCGGCGGGAAGTGGCCGGCCCGGCAGTAGCGCATGGTGTTTCGCGTCGTGTCGATGTGTCCCAGGAAGGTGGTCACATAGTGGCTCTTGACCATGAACCGGCGCACTACTTCGTCGATGGCGCCCAGCACGTCGCGCACCGACGTGCCGCCGTCGATGCTCTCCAGCGCCATTTTCGTGATGAGCGCGATGAACGCGCCCGGGAGGCCGTGTCCCGACACGTCCGCGATGAACACCTCCAGGGTCCCGTCCTCCGGACGAAACCGTACATCGTAGAAGTCGCCGCCGACCTTGTCCATCGGCAGGTAGGTGATGTGCGAACGGTACCCCGGGACCGTGGGGACATCGCCGGGCAGCAGGCGCTCCATGATGAGCCGCGCGACCTCCAGGTCGCTCTCGATCTCGCGGTTACGCTTCGCGAGGATCCGCTGATATTCGTAGCCCTTGAGGAGCGAGGCGATGCGCGCCGTGAGCTCGATGGGGTTGAACGGCTTCACGAGATAATCGTCCGCGCCGCGCTCCAGGCCGGTAATCTTGCTCACCAGCTCGGCGCCCGCGGTGAGCATGATGATGGGCGTGCTCCTGAGCTCGTCGTCCGAGCGGATGCGGTCGGTGAGCTCGAAGCCGTTCAAGACCGGCATCATCACATCGGTCACGATGAGATCGGGGTGAATCGCGCGGGCCTGATCGAGCCCAGCGCCTCCGTCGTTGGCGGTATGGACATGGTAGGTCTTGTTTAACAGCTGCGAGAGGTACTCTCGCATGTCCGGGTTGTCGTCGATCACGAGGACCGTTTTCATCGCATCGCCGGCCAGCGTCGGCGCGCGGTCGGTGCTCGCAATCGACGGCGTGACCGCGGGTTCGCCCGGGTCTGAGGATTCCGGCCCCGCGATGAGGCCGCGACCGATCACCGCGTCCTCGATGCGTTCCTCGCCGTCCGACTCCGCGAATTCGACGCCGTCGCGGCCTTCCAGGTGCGCGGTCCCCTTTGGCAGGGTAACGGTGAAAACGGTCCCGTGATCGGTAGGGTGATCGTCGATAAATCTGCTGGTCGCGGCGATCGCGCCGCCGTGCATCTCCACGAACTCGCGCGCGAGCGCCAGGCCGATGCCGGTCCCCTCGAAGCGGCGTGTGGCGCTCGTATCGGCCTGGCTGAAGCGGTCGAACACGATGCCGATCTTGTCGGGCGGGATTCCGGGCCCGGTGTCCTCGAACTCGATGCGGCACTCGCCCGTATCGTCGAAGATGCGTATGCCGATGCGGCCGCCGCGCCCGGTGAACTTGAGGGCGTTGGAGAACAGGTTCATGAAGACCTTGTCCAGCTTGTTCGTGTCCAGATGTAGCACGAGCGGTTCCTGCGGCGCATCGAGATCGAGCGCGATCCCGCGCGAATCCGCGGCGCCCTGGACGGACCCCGCGAAGTAGCGGGCGAAGGCGACGATGTCGACCGGGGCGACGCGCATCGTCATTCGCCCCGCCTCGATCTTCGAGAAGTCCAGCAGGTTGTTGATGAGCCGCAACAGGCGCATGCCGTTGCGGTGCAGGTTGTTGAAAAACTCGCGATTCACGCTCTTTCCGTAGTGTCCCTGCAGGACCGACTCGATGGGCGAGAGCATGAGCGTGAGCGGCGTGCGGATCTCGTGCGAGATGTTGGCGAAGAAGCGCGACTTCTGCTCCTCGAGCTCGCGGCGAGCATCGTCGGCCTTCTTGCGTGCGGTGATGTCGCGCGCGATGCACTGATACTCGGGACCGTTTCGCGTCTCGACGATCTTCACGATCTGGTTGACCCAGAGCACGTCGCCGGAGGCGGTGATGATGGGAAGCTCGTACTGCGTTTCCGGGATGCTGTCGGCCGCTTGGCGCGCGTAAAACGCGATCACCGGCCTGCGTGAGCCCTTCGGGACGAATTCCCAGAAGAAACGTCCGTAGAGCTCTTCCTTGGTGATGCCCAGCATGGTCAGGATCACCGGGTTGGCGAAGGTGCACGTGCCGACCCGGTCCATCCGGTAGATCATGTCGCTCGCGCTTTCCACGATGATGCGGAAGTCGCTCTCGGACGCACGGAGTTCCTCGGTGCGCTCCTCGATCGTATGCTCGAGCTGCTGGAGGATGCGGGCGTTCTCGATGTAGGCTCCCAGGACGAGGCCCAGCCGGTAGAGGAAGTCGGCCTCCTCGGTCGAGTACATCGATCCGTCGGTCTTTGGCCCCATCAGGACAATGCCGGTGATGTGGTCTTCGTAATGGACCGGCACCGATAACTCGGCGCGGCGGATCGGGTCGTCGGTCGCGAGCGGACCGTCGTGGTACAGGAGCCATTCCTCGATCTCTTCCTGCCGAAACACGGGACGGCGCTGGGCGTACAAAGCGAGAAGGGGATGATCCGCGTCGATGACGAGGGGCGCTTCGGCGTTCGCGGTCCCGGCCTCATCGACAATGACGGGCGCGCCGTGAGCGCGCTCAAGGCCGGTGAAGACGTTCGAGTCGCCGTCGAAGAAGAGCATCGTGCAGCGCTGGGCGCGGAGATCTTCAAACGCCGCCGCGGCGACCGCCCGGCCGATCTCGTCGAAGCTCCTGCACTTCGAAAGAACGGTGCCCAGCCGCTCGAAGGTGCGGTTGAGGCCGGTCTTCCGCCCGCTGAAGATTTTCGCGGAGAGGCGCCGCCAGGAGCCGGCGAAGATAATCATGGCGACCAGTGCGAGTACGGCCGCGGCATGCAGCAGGGGCGAGCCGTTGAACCGCGCGATTGCCGCGGACAGCGCCGCGACGCAGGCGGCGAGCACCAGGTAGTAGGCCGCAGTGCTCGCGAACAGGACCATCTCGTCGCGATTGTACCGATAGAGGCCGATGGCGAAGAAGGTCATCGGGACGAAGATGAAGTTCCCGGCGGGGTAGATGTCGATTCCGTTCATGGCCGGGAAGTTGCCCATGGACATGATCGCCCCGGACATGGCGCCCAGCAGGAAAAACAGCAGGCGCTGCTTGCTGTGCGCGCTGGCGGTGTTCCGATACGCGAGAATGATGATGCCCATCGAGTAGATCGTCGAAAACGTCGAGAGCAGGATCACCACGTTGAAAAGAAGGCCTGTTTTCGCGAAAAAACCCCACGAGAAACTGTACACGCCGCTGAGATACCAGTCCGATTGCGTGAACGGGACCAGGAGCGCACTCACGGCGTAGAGGACATATGGCAGGGGGCGCTCGCTTTTGCGTCGGGTTATCACGCGATTGAGATGCACGAACAGCGACGGGAGAAGCACCACCATGACGTGGCTCATGCGGCTCGCGCGCAGGGCGATCTCGGGAACATCGGTCACGCAGTTGATGAAGATGTCCAGGCTCAGGAAGGTGTAGCCGAGCGTCAGGAAGCTGAAGACGAACGATTCGCGCCGGTTCGCCCCGACGCGCAGGCCCATGACCGAAAGAAACGAACAGAACAGAAACGAAAGCAGCGGCGGCAGCCCGTACGGGACGGTTTTTTGGGCGAGCGTGGCGAAATCGGTCCCGGACAGCGCCCACCAGGCGACCGCCAGCATCACGACGAGGCCGACAACCACGATGATCCGAATCGCGATCCCCGTGAGCCTGCGCTTGGCGTACCGGTTGATCTGGATCACGTCGTGACGGTAGATGCCCCAGGCCATGAGCAGCATCGGCAGGAAGGCGAAGTTGCCCATCGGGTAGATGTCGATCCCATTCATGGCCGGAATATTAAACTGCGACAACAACGCGATGATGAACATGGAGATCATCAGGTAGCGCAGCTTCAGGCGAACGACCGGGTCGGCCTCGGCGCGCATCGTTTTGATGAACAGGACGATGCCGTATATCAGCACGATGAAGCTGTATGCGCCGAACAGCTGGAAGATGATCCCGCCCTTCGCGATGTATCCCCACTGGTATTCCCAGAGTCCATAGATGTACTGGTCCGAGAACGTGGTCAGCGAAATCATCGCGCTGAGCGTAAAGGACGTGATGACGATCGCGCGATTGCGATACCCGGTCATGGCGTGAAAGAACTGGATGCCGATGAACGGAATGAACACGTACGCGCAGTGCACCACGCGCTCGATCGTCATGATGAGTCCCGTGTCTCCCTTGAACAGGTGATGGGAGACGAAGACGATGGAGAGGAGCGACCACCAGAGGCTGAGGAGGGCGAAGGTGACGGTATCGCGCTGGCGCTTGCCCTTCGCGAGCGAGAAGATGGCGAGTGAAAAACCCGTCGCCAAAAAGAGCATCGGCGGGATGAGGTATATGTTTAGCTTTGCGAGGATGCCTTCCATGTTCCGTTCGCTATATATATTCCGCAATAATCGATTTAGATCTCATGATTTCTGTCAAGACAATCTCTGGTTCGCGGTCAGCTGCCATCCGCTCGTAGCGGGATCACAAAATGGAAAAAAGCGCTTGATTTCCTTCTTCGAGGGGGGGCTGATATCGCCATGGGATCGCTCGATCCCATGGCGCATCGCGGCCCCGATCCGGGGGGCGAAGGGGAACACAGATGAAGACCGCGATGCGTACGGGAGAAGCGGAATGGCGCATACCATCTTGCTCGTCGAGGATGAGGCCATCCTCGCCCTTGCGGAATCAGACACGCTTCGACGATATGGCTATGCCGTCGTGACGGCGCATTCCGGGGCCGCGGCGGTGTCGGCGGCGAAGGACCCGGCGGTCGACCTGGTCCTCATGGACATCGACCTGGGCCCGGGCGTGGACGGCACCGAAGCGGCGGCCCGCATCCTGCGCGATCGCGACATCCCCATCGTCTTCCTCTCCAGTCACACCGAGCCCGCAATCGTTGAGAAGACCGAGACGATCACCTCCTACGGCTATGTGGTCAAGGACTCGGGCGATACCGTTCTGGACGCCTCGATCAAGATGGCCTACCGACTCTTCGCCGCGAACAGCGAACTGAAGAAAAAGGAAGCGCTCCTCAAGGAGAGCGAGGAGAAGTATCGGCTGCTGTACGAGCAGGCGGGGCTGGGCATCGGCTACTACACGCCCGAGGGCGTTGTGATCTCCTTCAATGAGCAGGCTCTTGCGAACATGGGCGCACGGAGCGAGGATGTCGTTGGAAAATCAATCCACGATCTCTTCCCCGGTGCGGAAGCGGAACGCTACATGGGCAGGCTCATGCGAGCGCTCGAATCCGACGAGAGCGCCGAGTACGAGGACAGTGTCGATCTGCCGGCGGGATCGTTCTGCTACTCGACCGTCTTTCGGCGCATACGGGACGAAAGCGGAAGCGCAATCGGCGTCCAGCTCATTTCGAAGGACATTACCGAGCGGAAACGGGCGGAAGCCGCCTTGCGCGAGAGCGAGCGGAAGCTCCATCACATCGAAAAAAACTTCCCGGGGATACTGTTCCAGGCGCGGGTCGCGCCGGATGGCTCCTTCGGCTTTACCTATGTCAGTCCCCGGGCATATGATCTGTTCGGATTCCACCTCGCGCTCGACGATCCCCGATGGGAGCCCGGCATCAACATGCATCCGGACGACCGTGAGCGCTATCTTCAGACGATCACCAGTGCGATCGCGAGCGGCGGTGATTTCCGCTTTGAGGGCCGCTTTTTGCCGGTCGGCGGGAAGATCTCGTGGTTCCAAGCGCTCGCCACTGCGTCACGGATCGGCGACGAGATCTTTTATAGCGGCGTCATCATCGACATCACCGAACTCCGGCTGGCCGAAGAGGCTCTGCGCGAGAGCGAGCGTCGAAGCCGGCATGTCAATGCGCTCCTCCGCCATGTATTCGACAATGCGATCATCGGGATGTTCATATCGTCGCCCGACGGCAAATTCAAATACGTCAACCAGGCGATCGCATCCATGATGGGCTACGACACGTCCGATGCGCTGATGCGCGCCGTCAACGAGACGTCGATCGCCGACGCCCTGTACGAGGACCCCGCCCGGAGGCCGCTCCTGGTGAGCGAAGTCGAGAGCGCCACGGGCGGCTGGAAAATATTCGAGAACCGCTACCGACGAAAGGACGGCGAGATCATCGATGCGATATTGTCGTTCTGCGAGATGACCGATCCGGAATCGGATGAAAAAACCCTGTACGGGTTCGTGCGGGACGTGACCGAGAAGAAGCGGGCCGAGGAAGCGCTGCTTGAGAGCGAGGAGCGGTTCAGGACGCTCTTTGAATATGCTCCCGTCTTAATCGACGCATTCGATGAAAATGGCCGCTGCATATTATGGAACAAGGAATGCGAAAGGGTCTTCGGGTGGACCATGGACGATATTAATGCTCATGAAGACCCCCTTGCCCTGTTCTATCCCGATCCGGAAGTCCGTCGAGAGGTGGTCAGTAGTGTAACCGCCATTCCACGGAACAGTTTCCGGGAATGGCATCCCGTGACCAGGGAAGGAATAGAACTGACCACGCAATGGGCGAACTTCATGCTTCCCGATGGAATGGTGATTAACATCGGGATGGATTTCACCGAACGCAGGAAAGCCGAGGAGGCGCTCGCGGCGGCGCTCGAGGAGAAGACCGCGCTCCTTGCCGAGCTCCAGCACCGCGTGAAGAACAGCCTCGCGCTCATATCGAGCCTGGTCTCGTTGCAGGCGTCGGGCGCGGCGGACGATTCGACCCGCGCCGTGCTCATGGATGTCGAGAGCCGCATCATGTCCATCGCGCGACTCTACGGCCAGCTCTACGAGAGCGGCGGGTACGCCCGGATCGACCTGCGCGATTATCTCACGCGCATCATCAACGGCGTGCAGATGGGCTACATGGCCCGGCAGGGCGTCCGGATTCGCGCCAGCATCGATTTCGCGACATGCAGCTTCAAGACCGCCTCGTCGCTGGGCATCATCCTCAACGAGCTTCTCACCAATGCCTTCAAGTACGCCTTCCCCGGAGAGCGCACGGGCGCGGTGAGCGTGAGCCTGACTCGGAAGGACGAATCGTTCGCGCTGCATGTCGAGGACGACGGAGCGGGCCTTCCGCCCGGGTTCGATCTCGAATCGTCGCAGGGGATGGGGATGCAGCTGGTGCGGCTCCTCGCGAAACAGCATCGCGGCGCGGCCGTGGTCGATCCCGGGGGCCGGGCGTCGTTCACCGTCACCGTCGTCGCCGACTGAGCCGTTCGCGGCGACTTCGCGCGCACCGGTCGCACATGGTATCGGTTGGGTCGGCGAATGATGGCGCCATCGCGTTTCGGTAACGATGCCCGGTGGCGGGAAAAACTGGTTGCCAAATCAAAATGGTGGGCGCATGAGAGCGGTTGCAGCACGGAAGTTCCTGTCATCGCGAGGAGCGCGGCGACGAAGCGGCCCGATGTCTTGAACCGGAAGATGAGCCTGTAGCTGATTGCGTGTGCGGCAGCGTTTCATGGTGCGGATCGCTTCGCCGTGTTCGCGGTGACATTGAAGTGTGAACAGATCCGCCAAGGAAACGGTATAATCCATGAACTGTCCCAAATGCGATCAACCCCTCGAAAAAAAAGATTTGCGCGGCGAGCGGGTGGGCCACTGCGCCTCGTGCAATGGCTGGTGGCTCGAGACTGCCGACATCGCATGCGTCTCGAAGGCCTGGAAGGAGTTTCCCGATCTCCGAAAGAGCAATCCCCGCAAGCGCCGCGAGACGCTCGCCGTCTGTTCCCTCTGCCGCGTCGAGCTCGACGGCTTTTACCATGATACGGGCGACACGACGCTTTTGGTGGAGCGCTGCCCGAAGTGCGGCGGCGTGTGGCTCGACGACGGCGAGCTGAAGCGCGTGACCATCTACGCGAAGGACGCCCGACGCGGCGGCGAGCAGCCGCCGGTTGAAAAACAGATGAAAGACCATCTGAAGAAGATGGGCGTCTGGGTGATTGCGGCGGTCGTCGGCATTGTCCTGCTGGTGGCCGTGCTCGTCTATCTGCTGTAAGCGCGCGGGGGAGGGGCCGATGCTGACGCGACGAACATGTCTCGCCCTCCTGGCCGCGATCGCCATCGGTCAGGCGTTCGTTTCGGGCTCTCGGGCGGATGATGCGCTCGTGACCGTCAAGCGTCTCGTGTCCCCGCGCACCGCTTCCGTCGACCGCATCATACCCTCGCCCGACGGCGCTCGCGCCGCGGTCCTGTATGCGAAGGGCGAAGCGCGGTATATCCAGGTGGGCGACCGGCTCTATGCGGGCGATGATAGCATGTCCGGTTTCACCTTCAGCGCGAACGGCGCGCGATACGCCTTCTGGTATCGCAGCCCCACCTCGACGCAGACGCTGTACAATGCGTGCTTGTCGAAGCCCATCGCCACAACCCATTGCTGTTACGACCTTGCGACATGCAATTGGAGCATATTGGGAGGGGGCGGGAAATACACTCCAATTCGGAAGTGGTCGTATTATATTCAGGTCGATACGGAAACGCATGGACCATTTGACAATCTCTTCATCATGCCGCGGCTGCACGATCCGCGGGGACGCCACTCTGATATTCGTTACGCAAGCGATTCCTTCGTGTCGTTCAGTCCCGTGAATGGGGATGTCGCTTTCGGGGGCATGCGGGACAAGCAAACGTTTGTCCGCATAGCCAACAGATCGATCGGTCCCTATGGGTACACCGAGATGGGGCACACGAACGTCTATCTGCATTTCAGCGACGATCTCGGTGTCTTTGGCTATGAGTATGAAAAGAGGGAGCGCGGGGATCGGTTTGGCGTTATCAGGTATGCGCAAATCGGCGGAACAACCTACGGCCCGTATGATTTCCTAAAGCATCTCACCGTAACCGCGAACGGGGCATGGGCCTTCGCCTACCAGAAGGGTGACGGATATTATGTGAAGCTCAAGGGCGCTGATATCGGCCCATTCCCCGTTATCAGGGGCTTCGGCCTGAGCGATGATGGCAGGAGGTACTATGTCTGGTATCGCGAGCAGCAGGCGAACTATCTTCGTGTTAACGATGCAGTGACCCGGCTGTCGCACGATGGTGATGGGATAACTGATATATTTGCGAACCGGGGCCTTTCGAAGATCGCGGTGAGATACCGGAAAGGGAGAGAATACTATATCGACATCGACGGCAAGACCTACGGGCCCTCGGATTATCACGGGAGCATCGGCATCCGGTTCGGCGAAACGGGCGACGGGTACGCCGTCTGGCACGCGCTGCCCGGGAAGCCCGCACGGCGCTATCTGCATCTGCCCGGAAAGACCATCGGGCCCTATGCTTCGATCAAACTCGAGCGCCTGTCCCCGGACGGCCTGCGCTACGGGATCGTGTGCCAGCGGGACGGAAAGCACTATGCCGCGACGACGGATGCGACTCACGGTCCGTTCGAAAGCGTCATTTCGACGACATTCAGCGACGATGCGCGTCGATGCGCCGTTATCTACAATTTGCCAAAGAAACTCGGCAGCCGGGACTGCTTCGTTCGCGTGGACGAAAAGGTGTTCGGCCCGTATCGCGATGCGCGAAATTTCTCGTTCTCACCGGATGGCCGTCGGTATGGCTTCACCGTTCATGCGCACGGTGACGACCGGATGGTGTCGGCGGTCGTCGACGGAAGGGTCATCCCGCGCTTCGCGGTCGCGCCGGCGGCGCTTTCGTTCACAAAGGACAATCGCGCCATTCTCGCTTACTGTGACGATGCGAACGTAACGGTGCGCGAGGTCCGGTAACGGACGGGGGATGATTCCGTCGCGGCCGCGCCGGTGTCAGCATCAGGATTCGCCGTCCGCGCCGCCACTCTTTCCGCGCGTCTTCACATGCCCCACGAACATCGCCACTCCCGCCGCGAGCAGGAACAGGCACAGCGCGCTGATTCCGATGAAGTCTACGATGTCCCTGCCAAGCGGATCGGACAGCCTGGAGATGCTAAAATACGCCATCACGCCCGTCATGGCGATGATGAACACGCCCACCACGACGAAGGCGAGCCCCTTCTTGAAAAGCCAGTAGACGAGATACAGCCCCAGCGCCAGTCCCAGGAGCGGCCCCCAGATATACTGCGCCAGGCACAGCGCGGCGAAGATGAACGGATTGTCCTGCGAGCGGATTTCCCAACTCTCGGTGATCCAGACATGCGCGCCGCCATCGCGGAGAAGGGCAACGGCAAGGAAGATGGCGTATGCGGTCGCGCTTATTGCCAGGAAGGAGATCAGGGACATTTTCTGTTTTTTTGTCATGCGAGTGCCTTCTGTTGGAATGTACCCTCAGGGGTGTTTTCGGCGCGTTTCGTTTACGATTTCTTCAGCACGCGTACGGCGATGGATGCGATGAAAACGCCGGCAAAACCCGCGCACGCGATTGAAATGCCGCGCTGGATCAGCGCGAAGAGCCGCGAGTTATCCGCCATCGACGCTGTCCGCGTTTGAAACGTGAATGCGGGCGCGCTCCGACGCGGGTCCTCCGGGTCGTAGCGGACGGCAAGGGTGCGCCCCACCGCGGGATCGGCGAACAGTGCGCGCAGGTCGTCATCGTCGATCCAGTACTCGGTGTCGATGCCGTTCGCGCCCGCCGTAAATCGCGCGGAAACCGAGTGTCGTATTTTGTCGGTGATCTTCGTGCGTCGGGGCGTCGTGACGCCCGTTACGACGGCGGTCGCCTCCCGTCCGCGCTCGGCGATGATCCGGTAGTCCTCCATCTCCGTTGCGATGCCGGTGATGGTAATCGGCCCCACCGTTGCGCCCGAAACGATAATGCGAACGATGAGAAGCGCCGCTGCGCAAAAGATGGCCAGCGCGGCCGATGCGTTGGTGAGTGCTTTCATGCTCGGTTCCTCCGTGGTGCCGTCTCTGTGTCTTCGCTTGAGCGTACGCCCGGCGCGTCATTCATTTCAGGTAGATCCGCGGCACGCGCGCGCTGATGCCGCAGAGCACCTCGTAGGTGATGGTGCCGATCTTCCCGCACAGCGAATCGAGCGAAATCGCGTCGCCGTCCATTTCCCCGAAGAGGAGCGCGTCGTCGCCGTTGTACGCAACGCCGTCGGGCCCGATGTCCGCCATCATCTGGTCCATGCACACGGTCCCCACGAGCGGATAGCGCCGGCCACGGATCACCACCTCGCCGCGGTTGGTGAGCAGCCGGCTGTAGCCGTCCCCGTAGCCGGCGGGGAGCGTCACGATGCGCGTCTGCTCCTTCGTTCGATACGCGTGATTGTAGCTGATGCCGGTGTCCGGCGGCACCACCTTGAAGTACGCCACCTTCGTCTTGAGCGACATCACGGGCCGCAGCGCTCGCTCGCCGAAGCGCACCTCGGGCAGGTGGCCGTTCGGGTGGTAGCCGTAGAGCATGATGCCCGGGCGCACCATCGTGTGGTGCGATTCGGGATGGTTGATGATGCCGCCCGAGTTCGCGATGTGCACGAGCGGAGGCGTGAGTCCCTTCTGCGCGCAGAAGTCGAGGACCGAGTCGAAGCGCTCGAGCTGGGTCTTCGTGAAGGCCGGATCGCTCTCCGATTTCGCGAAGTGCGAGAAGATGCCCGTCACGCGGACCCCCGGCAGGGAGAAGGTCTTCTCGATGAAGGCCGGCGCATTGTACCAGTGGACGCCGATGCGCTCCATGCCCGTGTCGATCTTGAGCTGCACCAGAGCGTCTTTCCCTGCGCGCACGGCGGCCGCCGAGATCGCCGCGGACTTGTTGTATGAGGAGCTCGTGATCTCGATATCGTTCTCCAGAAACTCGGCGATCTGGTCGGTGTTAATGGCGCCCATCACCAGGATTGGCGCCGTGATGCCGAGCCGGCGCAGGTACACGCCCTCCTCGAGATAGGCCACGCCCAGATAGTCCGCACCGGACGCAAGGAGTTCCTTTGAGATTTCGTAAATGCCGTGGCCGTACGCGTTCGCCTTGACCACGGCCATGATCCTCACGCCGGGAGCGACAATGGACCGCACAATCGCGAAATTGTTCCGCAGGTTCGGAAGCGAAATCTCCGCACGCGTGGGCCGGTTCTTGTATGTTTCGATGTGGAGCTGCATTGCTTTGTCCGCAAGTAAGAAGCGGGCCCGGCGGGTCTGTCAATTGTTTTATCGCTCCGGCACCCGCCAGAACCGCACCAGCATGTCCTCCCCGCCGGTGATGACGCTCTTCCCGTCGTGAGTAAAATGAATGGCATAGCTCGTGCCTATGGGGGAGAGCGTCCGCAGCGGCGCGCCGTCCGCGGTTGTGTAGATGCGCATTCGTTTCGCCTCCGGCATGGGGCAGATGAGCCGGCCGTCGGGGCTGAAGGCGATTGACCAGCCGCTCGCCTCCGAATCGTGCCGAATTCTCGCGACGACGTCACCGCTCTCGATGTCTCTGACGAAAAGAACCGATTCTTCGTTTGAGGACTTGTCCCGAAGCAGGACCTGATACGCAAGCCGCGCGCCGTCTGGGCCGAAGGCGATCGAACCGAGGGCGGCCGGTGCGGCCTCGAACGCTGTGATCACGCGCCCGTTTTCCGTGTCGCAGACGGCGAGGGACTTGTGCTGGGGGAATGCGATCATCGTGCCATCGGGGCTGATCGCTCCGGAAAACACGCTGTCGATGTCGCTTTTCATCTTTACCCTTGCCGACATTGTGGAACCGCGAATTGCATAAAGGATAACGTACCGGTCCACGTCGATCCTTGTCTCCGTGAGCGCAAGCACGGTGCCGTCGTGTACAATGCGTCCCGCACGTAGTTCGCTTTCATGCGGCAGGCTGATCCGATGGATCGGATTCAGTGTTTTCGCGTCGAGGATGAGGACCCTGCCGTAGTCGGGCGCCATCGCAATCCGATTGCCGTCGGGAAAGAACTCGATCCAGCAGATGTCGCGAAAATATCCTTCGGCCTGCAGCGTTGATCGATCGGCATGCGCGATGACCGATCCGTCAGCAACGTTCCATACGATGATGTCCTTTTCCGCCATCGTGGCGAGCGATTTCCCGTTGCGGCTCAGCGACATGGCGCGGATGGCGTTGGGCCGCACGATCATCGAATGATCGTCGAAGATCGCGCCGGTCATCGACGGGATCATGCGGCCGTGCCCGGATCGGGGCGATCCGAAGCGCATTATTTCGTCCGATGCGAGGGTATGGCTTCGTGCGAGGGTGAATATCGCGCCGTACGCGGTTAGGATCGCGAACACTATCACCCCTCCCGCAATTGCAAGGAGCGTGATTCTTGTGCGGAGAGTTCGCTGTTTTGCCTGCCTGATCTCGTAGGCGTCGACGACGTCCTCGGGCACCGTCACGATGGTGATCGCCCCGCAGTGGCGGCAGCGATACTCGCGCGGTGAAATCTTTTCAAGGTCCGTGCTTGAGCATTGGTGGCATTCGAGCGTCATGGCGCCCTCCAGAAGCGTATGAGCTGGTCCGTGCCGCCCGTGATGAGCGTTTTCCCGTCCGGCGTGAAGATTGCCGTGGAGAACAATCCCGATCCGCGGACGGGGGGCAGCATCGCCCCGCCCGGAAGGCGGCGCACGGTGATCGTCCGGGTGCTCCAGTCGAAGAAGAACGCGCGGGCGCCGTCGTCCGATACGGAGCAGCGCATGTCGAAGCCGTAGAAGGTTTGATCCAGGGGAATGTCGGCGATGATGGTAAAATCAGAGATGTCGCGGATGATCAGGGAATCGTTGTTCGTATAGATGAAGTGTTTTCCGCTCGCGCTGAAGGCGAGGCAGCGCCTGTTGTCGTTTTGATGCCGGACGCAAAACATTTCCTCGCCGTCCGTCGCGGAGCGTACGATGATCGTTTCCCCGTCCGGGGCGAAGGCCGCATAGAGCGATCCGAAAGGATGCAGGACGGCCCCCATTTGAGTATGCGGGTATGATTCCGAGCGGTGCCGGAGGATCATGCCCTTCGTTCCCACCGTTCCGACTCCCAGCCGAAAGGAGTACTCTGCGTCACTCCTGCGTTCGAGCACCAGGGCGACCACCCGATCGTCCGGGCGCGCAGTGATGTGAAGGATGCTGTCGTTTGATACCGTGCGGGCATTCTCCGCGAGTGTTCGCTCGTCGAGGAAGAGCACATGGGAATCGGTCGAATGAAACAAAACGGCAATCTCGTGTCTTTTCGGAAGATGAACGATGGCTACTGCGGAACCGTACAGGAATCCCCACTCGCGGAATTGTATCTGTTTGATGATGCCGCCGGATTCCACGTCCCATGCGATCACGTCATCGTGCGCCCCCGAGTAGAGCGTTTTCCCGTCCGCGCTCAGGCACAGCGCGGTGATGCCGTTCCGGTCAATCACATGGGGCGGGTCGTCCATGAAGAGACCGGCGACGGCCGGCAGGATGCGCACGTGGCCGCCGGTGAGGCTTCCCAGGCGCTTGATCTCGTCCGCGTCGAGCGTGCGCAACTTGATCCACGTCGCCGCGACCGATCCGAGAAGGAAGATGATAATGCCGCCGAAGATGACCGCGAGAGCGAGTCGGACGGGGTGACGACTCTTCCGCGCAGACGCCGTGCGCTCGGCACGGCGCCGCTCCGCCTCCACGATGGTGGGCTCGATGAAGGTGATGGTTCCGCAGTAGCGGCAGCGGAACTCGTCGGGCGACACCTGCTCGAGGTCGGTTCCGGCGCATTGTCTGCAGTGGAGGGGCATTGGCGCTCTATGGAAAATCATCAAAATAGTATTTGAGCGCCCAAGCCGTGTCAATTAGTAATTGTATTTTTCTCGATGGGTTATAGAAACGGCAACAAGACGAGACCATCGAGAGCGAATCATTTCACATGGAAAAACAAGAAACCGAACAGTACGAAAAGATCGAATCCGGCAAGTTCGGATTCTTCTCCAAGCCATATCTTGCCACTGCGGGTCCCGACGCGGGGAAGATCATCAAGCAGTATCATCATATTAAGAAACGCGCCCTGTGCGAGGAGCTCGTTTCAATTCACGACGAGTACTTCGCGCTGCTGCGGAAGGCGGGGATATCGGTCCCCGACACGGAGATACGCCTGGTGGCGGAGAAGGGCGGGGCGCACACCATCCGCATCGTCCAGAGCGCCTTCCCCGAGGCGGCGCTGGTGCGTAACATCATGCAGGCGGCCGACTTCCCGCTCTGCGAGCGCCTCATGCGCGGCATCATCGACGACGCCGTGACGGTGCTTGTCTTTATGCGGGAAAACCCGAAGGAAAACATGGGCTTCCATCCCACCCTGCGCAATTATTCCTTTCACGATGAACGGCTGCATTACTTCGACACCTTTCCGCCCTTCTGCCGCTGGGGCCAGCGCCGGGTGGAGGAGATCATCCTGGAGTTCGCGCCCTTCGGTTTCGTGAAGTACGTGAAGCCGCTCTTCAAGCCGTTCATGCACCGCGTGACCGACGAGTACTACTTCGAGGACAAGATGGTGCTGGGCATCGTGGGGAGCTCCTGCCGGCTGCGGCCGGAGTTTTATCAGCGCTTTCTCGATTCTGCAAAGGAGCACGTGGGCGCGGTGCCCGACGCGAGGCTGCTTCAGAAGCAGGCCATTCTGGATCAGCTCTCGCAGCCGCCGTCGCTGAGCCCCATCTGGGTGTTCACGCGACGCATGCTGGGCAAGGAAGGGCAGCCGAATTTGAAGGTGAAGTAGGACTAGCGCGGAGGATCGCATGATGCAAGCCCACGGCGGATCGGCGAGCAAACGAATGACGCTTGAGAAGGCGGCTGGAACCGATGGCGGGCGAAACGCGTTTCCAATCGGTCGGATTCTCGCGATCGGGATCGCGCTCTTCGTTGCGATCTTCGCGGGCGTCATCGCCTTCATGCTCCTGTCCGATCGCATGATTCTTCGCTCGCCCGTGCTGGTCCTGTCCCGCCCAAGGGTCACCTTCGCGCTCGGCGAGTCGAGCTATCGCGAGCGTGCGGACGGGCCGTGGCGGCGTGTCGCGATCGGGTCGGCGATCGGCGAGGGGTGCGAGGTGAAAACGGGCCCCGGCGCGCTTCTCGATCTCCATCTTCACGATGGAACGACCGTCCGGATCATGCAGAATACGCATGCAAAATTGCTGCGGCATGTGATTAAAGAGCTTCATGTCGAGGTGAGCGGCGGATCGTTGTACGGTCGCTTCAAGAAGATCTTCACCGAGCATCAGATGAAGATCAGCACGCCCACGAGTACGGTCGCCGTCCGCGGCACCGAGATCGGCGTCGAGGTCGCGCGCATCGCGCCGCCTGCGGCGCCGAAGGAGAAGCCGGCCAGAAGAGGGCGCGCGTCGCGAGCGGCGGTTCCCGCGCCCGTTCCCGTGGAAACGGTTGTTTCGACAACGGTGTACGGGTTGAGCGGCGTCGTCGAGGTGGTCAATCCCCTATTTCCTGACCGTCCGATGCTGCTCGGAAACCGAAACATGGTGCGGGTGGTCGCATCGGCGCCGCCGTCAGATCCGGAACGGATGTCCGAGAACGACATCATCCGGGTGCAGACGATCATCAACGCGCTGCACGACGAAGAGGTGTTGCTCATTACGAACAGGATTTACTTCGAGACGGACAGCGCGGCCATCCTCGCGAATTCGCACCCCGAGCTCGATCGCGTCGTCGCGTTGATGAACAAGCGGCGCGCGAAGGTGCGCATCGAAGGCCATACCGACATCACGGGCTCCGCGTCAATAAACCTCCCGCTCTCGCGACGCCGGGCCGATTCGATACGCCAGTATTTGATCGCAAAGGGGATCGATCCGAAAATGCTCATGATTGCCGGATACGGCTCCGGAAAGCCCATCGCCGACAACCGCACGCCCGAGGGGCGGGCGCAGAACCGGCGTGTCGAGTTCATCGTGATCGAGTAGGGGGGCGTCACATCAGCATGAACATCGAAAGCGTTCTGGGCGTTCTCAAGGCATTGTGCGACCATGGCGTTGCGTATGTTCTCGTTGGCGGTCTCGCCGTCGCGTTGCACGACGTGCCGCGGATTACCGAGGATGTCGATATCTTTGTGCGCGATGACGAACAAAACGTGGGTAAACTGCGATCGGCGCTCCATTCCGTATATCGCGATGCGAGCATTGACGAGATCACGAAAGCCGATATGGATGCCTATGCCGTGATTCGATATGGCACGCCGGATGATTACTATATCGATATCATGAGCCGTATCGGAGAGATGATTTCTTTCGAAGATGTTGAGTTTGAGGTCGTCGCATTCAAGGGGGTTCCGGTTAACCTCGCGACAATCGATGCGCTGATTATGCTGAAAAACGGGACCCTTCGCGATAAGGACCGGGCGGATGTCATTCTGCTGAGGGAGAAGCAAAAGGAGAAACGCTGATGCCGGTCTACAAGTACAAGACCTTTGCCCATGCGGAGGCGCATCTGCAGGAGCTTCTGCCGAGTGACCCGGCGGAGAAAATCATGCGCATGCAGAATATGCTGAGAATACGCGGGGCCGCAGTATCGATCCAGCGCGGCGTGCAAAAGTTTAAATCATTTGCCGAAGCAGAGGAGCACCGGAAGGGCTCTTCCGGGTCAAGTTCATCGTGATCGAGTAGGAGCGTCACGCCGGGAGCGAAACGTTGAATCGCACCCACGAGCCGGCCTCGGAATCGACCCAGATCTTTCCGTTGTGCTTTTCGACGATTTTTTTGCAGATGTAGAGGCCCAGCCCCGAACCCTTCACGCCCTCGGTCCCCTTCTGTTTGAGCCGCCCGAATTTCGAGAAGAGCTTTTTCTCGATGTCTTCCTTCGATATGCCGACGCCCTCGTTGTGGACTGAAAAGACGACCGCGCCGTCCTGTTTTTCAAGGCGCAGTTTAATAGGCGTGCCGGCCTTCCCGTACTTGATGGCGTTGTTCACCAGGTTGGTGACCACGATCTTGAGGAGATTGGGGTCGCCCTGCACCGGGGGGATCGCGGCGAAGTCGGTCTCGATGGGCATCTGCTTCATGTTCGCGCTGTTCTCGGGGACCTCGATCACCGGCGTGATGACGTCTTCGACGAGGTTGATCTCGGTTGTGAACGACTCCAGGTCGTCCAGCTCCATCTTGGACAGGTCGATGTAGCTGCGGATGATGTCTTCGAGGTACTGGCAGTTGCGGATGATGGTCTCGATCGTCTTCTGCTGCGCCGGGTCCAGGTTGCCGAAATAGCCGCGATAGAGCGTGTCGGCGGTGGTGTGCACCACCGAGACCGGGCTCTTGAGCTCGTGCGAGACGATGGCCATGAGGTCCAGCATGCGGGCGTCGCCCTTCTCGGCGCGCGCCGCGATGGCATTGCGGACAACGTCGCGGAGCTCGTCGGGAGTGAACGGCTTGGGGATGTAGTCGAAGGCGCCCCGCTTGAGGGCCTCGCGCGCGCTCTCCACGGTCGCGTAGCCGGTGAAGATGATGACGGTCGCGCCATGCTTCGTCTCCGTGAGCGATTTGAGCACGTCCATGCCGCTGATGCCGGGCATCTTGAGGTCCGTGAGGACGATGTCGTAGTCCTTCTTCTCGGCGAGCTTGAGGCCCGCCTCGCCGGAGTAGGCGGTGTCGATCTCGATGTTGTCCTTCTGGAGGATGCGCTGGCAGCTCTTGATGACAATGTCCTCGTCGTCGATGATGAGCATGCTGGTTTTCTTTTCCATGGCTACCGTTTCCTCGTGCTCCGTGTGCGCCGCCGGCGGTCCGCCCGACCGCGACGCATGATATTGTGCGCCCGCTCCATCAGCCCAGCGGCAGCGTGATGGTGAATGTCGTCCCCACGCCCACCGTGCTGCGCACGTCGATGGTGCCCTTGTGGCGCGCGATGATGCCGTAGGTCACTGCGAGGCCCAGCCCCGTGCCCTTGCCCGTTTCCTTGGTGGTGAAGAACGGGTCGAAGATCTTGGTGATGTTCTCCTCGGAGATCCCGGCCCCCGTGTCCTCCACCTCGATGATCGCGCGCCCCGCCGCGCGGTCGCAGCGGGTGCGGACGGTGAGCGTCCCGCCGTGCGGCATCGCGTCCGCCGCGTTCACCGCCAGATTGCTGATCACCGACTGGAACTGGTTGATGTCGAGCTCCATCACCGGGATCGAATCATCGAGCTCCTTGACGATTTGAACATTCTGGAAGCTCATGTGGCGCTCCAGGATGGCCACCGAGTTTATGATCACCTTGTTCACGTCCACTAGTTTTTTTTCGATGCCGGTGTCGCGCGCGAAATCCAGGATCCCGCGCACGATGTCGCGGCAGCGGAGCGTCTCGGTCACGATCACGTGGAGGTCGTCCTCGTGGTCGGTCCCCTTGAGGTCCTCGAGCAGGAGGCTCGAGTAGGTGAGCACGCCGGTGAGCGGGTTGTTGATCTCGTGCGCGATCCCGGAGGCGAGCCGTCCCAGCGACGCGAGCTTCTCGGACTGGGCGAGCTTCTGCTCGGTCTGCTCCTTGAGCCGCCGGTCGCGCTCCTCGATGGCGTCGATCATCTTGTTGAAGGTAAGGCAGAGGTACCCCAGCTCGTCGGCGCTCTCGACCTCCAGCTTTTTGGTGTAGATCCCGTTGGCGATGTCGCGCGAGGCGTCCACCAGGGCGTTTATGGGAATGATGATGTTCTGGATCAGGTACAGCGACAGCAGGATCGCGATGATGGCCGAAATGATGATGATCAGCAGGAAGTAGAACGCGGCGTCGTTGCGGATCTTCTGGTACTTGGCCTCAAGGATGCCGACGTACAGGATGCCGATCACCCTGTTCTCGATGTCGTAAATGGGGCTGTAGGCCGAAATGTACCAGTCGTTCACGACGAAGGCCTTGTCGAGCCACAGGCCCTGATTGACGATCACCTTGTTGTATACGTCCTCGGACACGCGCGTGCCGATCGCGCGCGAGCCGTCTTTCCGGATGACGTTGGTTGAAATACGAAGGTCGTTCAGGAAGACGGTCGCCGTGCCGATGGGCGTCCCCTTGAAGGTGTCGTCCTTGAACACCATTCGCTTGATGCGGTCCACGAAGGTGTAGTCCTTGTTGAGCACCTTCGCGCCGTAGATGACGCCGATGAGGCGGCCCTGACGGACGATGGGCGCGGCGGCCTTGAGCACCATGGCGCGCTCCTCGACGGCGGCCTCCTTCGCGCGGGCCATCGGCGTCGGTCGGATCTCGATGTAGGCGGCCTCGGCAAGATCTCTCCCCTCGCGCAAGAGCTCCTCGCGTCCCATGATGCCGGTGCCCCGGGGGGACGCGCGATTTCGGATGGCCTCGCGGACGAAGCTGTCGTCGGCCACGGAGTCGCCAATGACGTTCTCGTTTCGGGCGCGGACGATCACCCGGCCCGTCGCGTCGGTGATGTTCAGGACGTCGAGATTGAGCTCCTCACGGACCTCCTTGAGCTTTCGAATCAGGAGGGCGCGGTCGTTTCCGGCCACGGCCTCCTGGAGATACGCCAGCGACGCGAGGTGCTTGATGAACAGGTGGATCACGTTGATCATGTCGTCGTAGATATAGCGGGCGGTCTTCAGGTCGTTCTGGACCGTTTCGTAGGCCTGGCCCACCACCTTGTCGTTGATGATGGACACGCCGACCACCACCGACACGCCGCCGGTGATGAGCACCACCGACAGCAGGCTTGCGGTGAGTTTAATGCGAATGTTGGCCTTGACTCGACGTAGCGGCATCCCGCACCCCTATAACGGGAAAAGGAAGAAATCAACTAAAATCTCTTCCCCTCCGATAAAACATGATCCCGGCGCTCACGAGCCGGGTACGCGCTCACGCGTATCGTTTCACCTTCTCGAGCAGGTCCTCGATCTTCACCGGCTTGGTGAGGAAATCGTTCACGCCCGGAAGGAAACTCTCCTTCTCGTTGAGGGAGAAGCGGGAGTTGGTCACCTGGTTGATCGCGGTGAGCATGATGATGGGAACGGTGCGCACCTCCGCGTAGCGCGAGGAGTCGCGGGTGTCGCGGATCTGATAGGTGATCTCGAAGCCGGCGGTGTCGGTTTCCATCATGACGTCCAGGATCATGAGGTCGGGCCGCTCGGCGAGGAGCTTTTTGAGCCCTTCCGCCCCGCTATAGGCCTCGACCACCGTATAGCCGTTTCCCCGGAGCACCTGTCCCAGGCTGGCCACCAGATCGGTGTCGTCATCTACAAGTAGAATTTTCTTTGCCATTGGTATCTCCACGTCATGCTTTTGGTGCCCTGCTTACTTGCTTACTTATCAAGACACTGGTAGATCACGTTGCGCTCCTCCCATGCCTTGTTGCGCGCGATGGAGTCGATCGGGAACTCCATTTGCTTGAGCTCGATGGGCGCGACCTTCTTGTCCACCAGCCCAAGCGCCAGCGCGACTCCGTAGATGATCGCCTCGGGGCGGGGCGGGCAGCCCGGGATGAAGTAGTTCACCGGGACGGCCGTATGCGCGCCGCCGCAGACGTTGTACGAATCGAACCAGCAGCCGCCGCCGGTCGCGCAGGAGCCGATGCCGAAGACCAGCTTCGGTTCGGGGATCGCCTCATAGGCGCGCTTCACCAGCGGGAGCGTGGGCCGCGTCACGGCGCCGGAGATGAGCATCACGTCGGCATGGCGCGGGGAGGCCACCAGCTTGATGCCGAAGCGCTCCACGTCGTAGTAGGGCGTGAGCACGTTCAGGATCTCGATGTCGCAGCCGTTGCAGGCCCCCGAGTTGCAGTGATACACCCAGAGGGATTTTGGAAAGGCCTTTTTCGCGAGTCGTGCAAGCATGGTTCATCTCCTCATTTCACTGGTCTGTGATAGGTTTCGGTCTCTGTGAGGACCGCCGTGTCGATGCACTCGGTCGCCTTCGGGATGAGCGCGCGGGCGTCGAGGTTGTCGTAGCGGTAGCCCTTCAGGTCCATCTTGTCGATGATGTTCTCGGTTTCCATGTTATAGCAGCGCCCGCAGCGCTGGCAGGTGAGCATGAACAGCTCCATGCGTTCGGTGAGGTCCTCGCGGTCCCCCGTGGCGAGCTCGAATTTGTCGGTCATGGTGATGGCGCTCTCGGGACAAACGTCCGCGCACCGTCCGCAGTAAGTGCAGCGCGATGAGTCGTACAGCATCACGCGCAGCTCCTGGCAGAGGTCGCGCACCAGAATCGTGCGGGCGGGGCAGTGCGCCGCGCAGCCGCCGCAGCCGATGCACTTGTGGTGGTCCCAATAGGGCTGCCCGCGAAAATCCTTGGGGGCCGGGTTGGGGATGAACGGGTAGCCAAGCGTCACTGTGCCGGGCTTGAGAACCATGAGAACCTGTTTGATTTTACTTGTCAGCCACACGGTCATTCTCCTTTATTCATCAATAGTTTCCCCTTTCGGGATGAGGTCATCACCCCTACAGGCCGTACACGGACAGCCCGACCGCCGCCAGCGACAGCACGATGAGCGCGGCGTAGTATCTCACCGCCTGGTCGATCCGGAAGCGCGGGTTGGTCGAGCCGATGAGCGATATCAGCACGAACACCCCGAAGATTTCCGCGAGCTGTATGCCCAGGTCCGCGAAATAATAACCGGTCCGCAGAAACGGTACGAACATCGTCACGAACAGCGCCGCGTAGAACATCTGCTTGAGCATCATGTAGTACTTGAAGAGCGCGTAGTTGGGCCCGCTGTACTCGATGAAGGGGCCCTCCAGGATCTCCACCTCGGCCTCGGCGATGTCGAAGGGCTGGCGCGCCACGAAGGCCTGCAGCGCGAGCAGGAAGGCGGCCAGCATGACGGCAACCGACCAGGAGTAGCCGCTCACCGCGATGCTGAAAACGGAGGCGTCCAGGCCGAGGCTTTTCACCTTGACGGCGCCCATGATGAAGGTCATGGCCAGCACCGGCTCCACCATGATGATGGTGATCATCTCGCGGCTCGCGCCGATCACCGCGTAGGTGTTCTTGCTCGCGAGCGCCCCGATGAGGACCGCCACCCCGCCCAGCGTAAGCAGGTAGATGACGGTGATCACGTCGGCATAGCCCGTGAGAAACGTCGCCTTGTAGCCCAGCGGAACGAAGGCGATGGCCGTGATGATGGACGCCAGCGCGATCGCCGGGGCCGCGGAGAAGGCCCAGTTGCCCTTCACGAGGTTCTGCTTGCCCAGGAGCTTGAGCAGGTCCAGGTAGGGCTGATAGACCGGCGGCCCCTGCCGCGACTGGACGCGCGCGGTGATCTTGCGGATCACGCCCTCGAACAGCGGCGCGAGCGCCAGGAACAGAGTCACGTTGATGATGATGGCTGCGATTTCCATGGCTTACCTGCCTGTCGTTAGTTTGCGAGATAGCTCCTCGAGCTCCTTGCCCGACACCTCTTTCGCCTTCCCGGATTGCATGTCCACCAGCACCATGCGGTCGGTGCAGGAGAAACACGGGTCGATGCTGCCGATGATGATGGGCACGTCGGCGAGCTGGTTGTTCATCATCATTGCCGGGACGCCCTGGAGGTTCGGGTATGTGGGGGCGCGCACGCGCCAGCGCTCGGGCCGGTTCTCGTTCTCGCCGGTGATGATATAGTGGACGGACTCGCCGCGCGGCGCTTCGATTGACGAGATCGCGTGCGCGAGCGGCGGAATCTCCTCGGTAACCAGCGTGAGGATGGGGCCGTCGTTGGGCATCTTGTCCAGCGCCTGCCGGATGATGCTGATCGCCTCGAAGGTCTCGAGGATGCGGACCACCACCGTGCCCCACACGTCCATCGTGTCCACGACCGGCACGGAGAACTTCATGTCGTCGTAGGCGGCGTAGGGGAGGTCTCGGCGCGCGTCGATATCGACGTTACGCGCGCGGGCCACGGGCCCCACGAGGCTCCAGTCGATCACCTGTTCGCGGGTGAGCGCGCCCACGCCCTTGGTGCGCTTGTGAATGGCGGAGTCGCCCGCGATGGCCTTGTGGATCGTCATGAGCTCGGTCTCGATCTTCTTGATCACGTTCAGTATGTCTTCTTTTACTTCGGGGGTGATGTCGCGCCGGACGCCGCCGATCACGATCATGCCGTAGGTCTTGCGGTTGCCGGTGATGCGCTCGCCGAGCCACATGACGGGCTCGCGGACGCGCCAGGCCTGCATGAACACGGTGTCGAAGCCGATGAGGTGCCCCGCGACGCCGAGCCACAGGAGGTGCGAGTGGATGCGCTCGATCTCGAGCATGATGGTGCGGATGTACTCGGCGCGCCGCGAGATCTTAAGCCCGAAGGCCATCTCGGCGGCCTGCGAGTACGCGGTCGCGTGCACCGAACCGCAGATCCCGCAGATCCGCTCGGCGATGAAGGGAATCTCGTTGTAGCTCACCTGCGTCTGGCACAGCTTCTCGATGCCGCGATGCGTCATGAAGCCGCGGTAGTCGCAGCCCTTGATGGTCTCGCCGTCAACGAACACCGCGAAGTGCGCCGGCTCGTGGAGCGTGGGATGGAACGGGCCCACCGGCACCGTGGTGCAGCCCGCGGGCGCCTCGTCGAGTTGATAGGCCACGTCCTCGGCGGCCGGCGGCATCAGGTTCCAGGGGATCTCCTTGCGCAGCGGGTACACCCCGGCCGGCCAGTCGTCGGCCACGATGAGCCGCTTGGGCTTGGGGTGCCCCGTGAACTTCATCCCCAGGAGGTCCTGGTACTCGCGCTCGGACCAGCCGGCATTGGGGATGTCCGGGGTGATGGAATCGAACACCGGCGCATCGGCCGGGGCCGACGTCCGCAGCAGCAGGAAGAGGTTCTCGCGATCAAACGCGAAGGCGTGCACCAGCCCGAGGGTCTTGTCGCGCGCGATGTTGTCGTAGCCGATGCTCACCTGGTAGCGGCCGCCCATCTTCACGATGGCGTTGGAGATCTCGCGCACCTTCTCCTTGTGTATATCGACGAAGAGCCTGCTGTCGATCGGCTGCTCCATCTTCACGATGGCGCCTTTGAAGGAATCGGTTAAGCTCTTTTTGATGTCGTCTCTCGAAGGCATAGTTCACCTCGTTGTGATGAATTCGATCAGTCCTTCACATTGCCGCCCGTCCAGCGCAGGACGTTCTTGAGCGCGGCGAACATGTTCTTGTCCTTGTAGCGATTGTTGTTCGATAGCTCCTGGTAGCCGCAGAGCCACGTGGTCGTGAGCTTCTCCTCCGAGCCGCCCGAGCGGCGGAGCAGCGCGGCGATGGCGAAGGCGCCCGCGAAGACCGCCAGGACGATCACCGGAAAGGCCGCGGCCAGCGTGAGCCCCTTGATGCCGGGCACGCCCACGCTCACGCCCATGGCGGTGGAGAGGATGAAATTGTCGAAGTCGACGCTCCGGAAGGCCTCGAACATGATGGAGCCCTTCGCGCTCTGCATGATCCCGATGATCGCCTGATAGTAAAAGAAGGGAATGAGCCCCTGCACCAGGCACAGCGCGGTGAGGACGATCTTGGGCGCGAGCATGATGGCCGGGACCTCCTTGATGTCCTTCTGGACGGTCCATTCGGTGCCCGTCGAGGTGAAGGTCATGCCGAAGAACTTCACGTAGCACGACAGCGTGAGCGCGCTCGTGAACAGCGCGACGATCCCGAAGATCACCAGAAAGAGCACATCGCTTCCCGCCAAGAGCGACGAGGACACGATGGTCCACTTGCTCGCGAAGCCGCTGAAGCCGGGGACGCCGGAGATCGAGAGCGACGCGACGCCGGCGATCACGGCCGTGACCGGCATGATGGTGATGAGCCCGCCGAGCCGGTTTAAGTCCTTGGTGCCGGTCGCGTACAGGACGCTTCCGCTCGAGAGAAAGAGCAGGCCCTTGAACACCGCGTGGTTGAGGATGTGGTACACCGCGCCGATGATCGCGACGAGCGAGACGAGCTTTAAGAACTCGTTGTTCGAGGAGAACATGAACAGCGCCGCGCCCACGGCCATGGTGATGTAGCCGATCTGGCCGATCGAGCTGTAGGCGAGCAGCCGCTTGGCGTCGCTTTGCTTCATCGATTGCGCCGTCCCCATAAAGAGGGTCACAACACCAATTGAAGCGATGATGGCGCCCCACAGGGTCCCGTCGAAATGGAAGGTCTCCGTGTGCGGCACCATCCAGAAGAACGTACGGATAATGCCGTAGATGCCGGTCTTGATCATCACCCCCGAGAGGAGGGCGCTGATCGGGGACGGCGCAATCGAATGTGCGTCAGGAAGCCAGAGCTGGCCGAGCGGAAACACGCCGGCCTTGAAGGCGAAGCCGAGAAAGATGAGTGCGTAGACGATATAGGACGCCGCGCCGGTCGTCGCGCCGAGCTTAGCGGCAAGCTCGTGCACGGAATCGCCGATGCCGAAATTGCTGATGAAGACGGTGCCGGCGAGGATGAGCGCCCAGGCGATCTCCATCAGGACGAGGTACTTGTTCGCATTGCGGACGTTCTCCGCCTTCTTGTATTCGAAGCGCACCAGGAAGAACGATGCGATGGTCATCATCTGCCAGGCGATGGTGAAGCCCACCGAGAGGTCGTCCACGGTCACGATCCCGAACATCCCCGCGATGAAGATGGGGAAGTTGGCATAATAACTCCGCAGCCGGTAGTCCGGGTAGTGCTCCATGTAGGCGATCGAATAGAAGGCGCTCATGATGGCCATGAAGCCGATGACGCCGGCGAAGAAGCCCGCAAAGCTGTCGAGCAGGAAGTAGATCTTGACCGGCCCGAAGGCGATGAGCTTGGACGGGAGCGAGTTCCCGCCGAAGACGGTCTCGTAGCCGATGCCCAGCATGATGACGGAGGCAGCCGCGACCATGAGGAAATTGAACCAGCCGGCGAGCGTCCGCTTCGTCGCGAGGAAGGGCGCCACGACGGCGGATATGATCAGCAGGGCGAAGGCGACTAACAGGTTTCCATAGAGATCACTGAACATAGACATACTCCTTGTGGCTGCTCTTGATGATGTGCGCGAGGATGCCGGCGAGCGTGTCGGCCGTGCGCCGGACGTTCGCGGAAAGCCCCACGCCGATTTCATTGGTCATGATGCCGATGCCGAGGAGGTACACGCGCTGTCCGGCGTCCGCGAGCGTCTGGCAGGCGAGCTTGAGCGCGAGCTTGTGGGTCGAGTACCCGCCGATGAGCTCGTCGAAATCGTCGAGGCGGCCGAACACGACATTGCCCGGCTCGCTGACCGACGAGACGGCGTCGATGATGATGACATTGCGCGCGCCCGTGCCGCGGATATCGCCCAGGAAGCTTTCCATCACGTCCTCGGCGTTGATGACGCTCACGCGTTCGCTCCGGGCGCAGTCCTTGAGCTCGTCCACGATCTCGAGCCCCACCGCGTCGTCGCTGCGCAGATAGTTGCCGATCCCCACGATGCAGGTGGTGTCGGCGAGGATTGCGTGCAGGGTGTGCGAGAGTTCCATTATATCTGCTCCCCCAGGATCTTGATCTGCCGGTAGGTGTAGACCGGGCCGTCGGTGCACACCAGCGTCCGGCCCACCGCGCAGTGCTGGCACTTCCCGATGCCGCACTTCATGTGCCGCTCGAGCGTCGAGATGATGAACTCGTCCGAGAGGCCGCGCTTCATCAGCTCCTGATTCACCGTGTTGAACATCACCGGCGGGCCGCACACGAAGGCCACGGTGTTCTCCACCGGCACCTTCGCCTTCTCGATGAGGGTGTGGACGAAGCCCGTTTCGCCGGTCCAGTCCGGCGTGGGATTGTCCACCGTGTAGAAGGCCTCGCAGTTCTCCTGCCATTCCTTCATGTTGTACTTGTACATGATGTCGCTGGGGGTGCGGGAGCCGGAGAGCAGGATCACCCTGCCGAAATCCTTCCGGTGCTGCAGCACGTGCACGATCGACGAGCGCAGCGGGATGAGGCCGATGCCGCCGGCCACGAAGACCACGTTCTTGCCCTTGATCTCGTCGAAGGGGAAGCCGTTGCCGAAGGGGCCGCGCACCCCGACCTTGTCCCCGGCGCTCAGGCCCCCGAGGGCGCGGGTCACCTTGCCCACGCTGCGCACGGTGATGTGGAAGCGGTCCTTCTCGGGGCTGGGCGGCAGCGAGATGGCGCACTCGCCCTCGCCGAAGACCGTGAGCATGATGAACTGCCCGGAGCGGAACGTGAAGGCGCCGTCGATCGCCTTGTCGTCAAAGGAGAGATAGTAGGTCCGAACATTGGGGATCTCGTCCTTGATCTCGTCAATGGTGGCTACCGCCGGTATTGTTACGATTTTGCCGTTTTCCATCATCACCGTCACCTAGCTGTGGATTTCCCGTCTGATGTACGTGACCACGTTGGGCAGCCCGATGTCGCCGGGGCACACCCACTGGCAGCGACCGCAGCCCACGCAGCCGGGCCGCAGGTATTTTTTCGATTGTGAGTACGAGAGCTTGCAGAAGAAGCGCTTGTTGCGCCGGTCCTCAACGGGCTTGCGCGGATTGTGGCCGCCCGCCTCCCGGGTGTATCCCTCGTACGAGCAGGAGTCCCATGTCCGGACGCGGTCCGACTCGTGCGCCCCGCCGTTTTTCCGCGGGAGATCGACGATGTTGAAGCACGAGCAGGTGGGGCACACGAACGAGCAGGCGCCGCACTCGAAGCACTGATTGCCGATGTATTCCCACACCGCCTCGTCGATGAAGCCCGTGGTCACGCGGTTCATCACGCGCGAGATCCAAGCCTTGTTGTCGGTCGCGACCGAGTCGAAGAGGGTGATGCATTTATCGATCCGGCGCGTCTTCTCGGCCTGGTGTTTCGCGTCCGCGGCCGCGAGGCCCATCGCCTCGGCGAGCTTCTTTCCCTTCTCGCTCCCGGCCTCGACGAGATAGGTGTCGCCCAGGTCTGTGAGATTGAGGTCGTATCCCTCGGAGGCCGCCGGCCCGCCGTCGCAGCACACGCAGAAGCACTGCTTGAAGGGGGCGACGCAGGTCTGCGAGACGATGAACAGGTTCTTGCGATGGTACTTGTACACCTCGTCAAGGAACTCCTGGCCGAGGAAGAAGCGGTCCAGGCACAGGATGCCGGTGAGGTCGCAGGGCCGCACACCGAAGAGCGCCTTGGGGCGGTCGTCGTAGATCGGTGCGAGATCGACCTTCTGTGTCTTCTTGTCGTAGGAGTAGGCCAGGATCTTTTCATAATGCGGCAGCAGCGCGTGCTTCGGCGGGAGCGCCGGGATGGGCGCGGCCAGGTCGATGTCCGCAGCCTTCCCGACGCGCTCGAACATGGCCTGCTTTGTGGCCGGCTCCATGAACGGACCGTAGAGATCGTGGGTCTTCCCGAGTTCTTCAGCCAGACGGAGGACGTCGCTCTTTTTGATCAGATACATGGCTACACCTTCTCGATTCTCACCGGGATGGTCGCGTCCTCTCCCAGCTTTAGGATGTCAACGTTCTCAAGCAGGAATTCCGAGATCATTTCCTGGATAAAGTAGGGCACGTAGGCCGCGCCGGGCCCCACCTCGTCGGTGACGCGCGCCTGGACGCGCATGGAGCCCTTGGCCGACACCACGTTCACGGGCCAGCCGTCGCGCACGCCGGCCGCCTTGGCCTCGTCCGCGGTGATGTCCACGTAGCCGTCGGGATAGAGCAGCAGGGTGGTGTTGTACTCGCGCAGCGGAATGCTCGTCTTGCGCATGATGTTGTTCTGGTGCCAGAAGTGCTGCGCCTTGCCGATCATGAGCAGGCTCGGAAAATCGCCCGTCGGCTTCGGCACCTCGAAGGAGCCGCTCACCGGCGCGAAGGTGAAGGTTATTGATGCTTCGATCGACAGGCGCGCCGTGCCCTTCGGGTTCTTCGCGTCGCAGGGCCACTGGATGCCGAAGGTCCCCTCGAGCTTCGCGTGCGAGATCCCGGCGTAGGTGGGCGTTATCTTCGCGATCTCGTCCATCACCGCGGCGGAGGAGGCGTAGCTCCATTTCGATCCGGACTTCTCCGCGATGGCCGACAAGAGTTTCCATCCCGGAAGCACGCCGGAGGGCGCATCGGCCTTCTTTTTTGAAAGCTGCACGCGCCGCTCGGTGTTCGTGAAGGTGCAGTCGTCCTCGATGTAGGTGGCGATGGGCAGCACCACGGTCGCGTATTCCATGAAGGGGTTCTTGTACGCGCCGATGTAGGCGACGAACGGGATCGTCTTGATCCGCTCGGCGTGGCGCACGATTCCCTCGTCGTGGTCCACCACGATCAGGGCCGTGAGCTTCGATGCACCGCTCTCGAGGAGCTCGTGAACGCCCCGGCCGGGTTTCGCGCTTATGGGCGCGCCCCACGCCGCGCTCACGGCGCTCGCGGCCTTCGCGTCGGTGATGGGGCGGAACCCCGACAGCAGGTCGGGCGCGACGCCCATGTCGTAGCCGCCCTGAAGATTGTTGATGCCCGCGATCGGGTTTACGCCGCAGCCCGGCCGCCCGACCTTCCCGGCGATGAGGAACAGGTTGTAGATGTAGCTGATGGTGTCCGCATCGAGCCCGGAGATGCCGGACGAGAAGAACACCATGGCCGATTTCGCGGCCGCAAGCCCCCGGGCCGCCGCGCGGATGGCGTCCATCGACACGCCCGTCTTCGCCGAGATGTCCTCGTCCCTGAGCGCGCCGAGCGAGTTGGCGAAGCCCTCGAAGCCGTCGGTGTGCTTTTTCAGGAAGTCGAAATCGACGAGATTCTCCTCGATAAGGATCTTCGCCATGGCGGCGTACACGATCTTGTTCGAGCCGGGCCGCGCCTGCAGGAAGCTCGTGGAGAGGCGCGCGATCTGCGTTTTTCGGCTGTCCACCGTGACCAGCGTCGCGCCGGATCGGACTGCGTAATGGATTTCACTGCCGATGATGGGGTTTTGCTTGGTGATGTCGATCCCCGCGACCAGGACGTATTCGCAGGAGCGAAGCTCCTCGAGCGAGCCGGTCATGCCCGCCATGCCTGTGCCCGCGGCAAGGACGTCCAGGCTGTTGCGGTGCCCGGAATCGGAATCGAGGGTGATGTTGTTGGTGCCCCACACGCTGCGGGCCAGGCGGGTGAGCAGGTAGTTCTCTTCGTTCGATGACCGCGGCGACGCGAGCACGGCGATCTCCTCGGCGGCGTTCGCCTTTCGATCGGCGAGGCCCTTCACAAGGACGCCGATCGCCTCGTCGTAGCTGGCCGGGACGAGGGCGCCGTCCTTTTTGACGAGCGGCGTGGTGATGCGCTCCGGGGTGTTCAGGAGCTCGTGGATGTTCCAACCGCGCACGCAGAGCCGTCCCCTGCTCACGGGATGGTTTTGGACAGGAAACACCCCATCGACGCTGCCATTGTCTGTTTTCAGGAGGTGGGCACAGCCTGTGCCGCAAAAGGTGCATACACCGGGCTTATAGGACATATACGTACTCCTTGGGTATCAGCGATCGCGTTCCGATACCCAATAGGTACTAAAAAACCCGCGGTGCGTAAATAGGGGAGAAATCTTTTTGCGCGTAGGGAAATTCCCCTACGTCGTTGCGGTGATCCGCGGGGACGCGGTCAGCTCCGCGCGGGGCGAATCAGCCTGCGAATGGCGTCCGATAGCTCCTGCATCCGGAAGGGCTTGACGATACAGCCGTCGAACCCGTGCCGCCGGTGTTCGGCCATGATGGGATCGTTCGAATAGCCGCTCGACACGATCGCCGGCACGTCCGGGTCGATATCGCGGAGCCGATGCAGGCACTCGAGCCCTCCCATGCCGCCCGGCACGGTAAGGTCGAGGAGCGCCAGGTCCATGGGAGCGCCGGACTGCCGCGCCGCGCGGAAGAGCTCGATGGCCTCCTCGCCGTTCTGCGCGATCTGCACCTCGTATCCCAGCTTTTCCAGCAGACGCTGCGCGACCGTGCGGATGGGCTCCTCGTCGTCCATGATGAGGATGCGGCCGGTGCCGACGGGCGCCGGCGCGTCGTCCGCGCATGGGACGGGGAGATCGCTCCCGCATGCGGGCAGGCGCACCGAAAAGGTCGATCCGCTGCCGATCTGCGAGGTGACGCCGACGAGGCCGTCATGTTTCGTGACGATTGAATGGACCACCGAGAGGCCGAGGCCGCTGCCGGTTTCCTTTGTGGAGAAGTACGGATCGAACACGCGCGGCAGGACCTCCGGCGGAATGCCGCCGCCCCGGTCGATGATGTCGATGCGTACATAGGGACCCGTCGCGGTCGCGGTGACGGATTCACTCGGGGCGCTCTCGTTGCGGGCGACGATGCGAACGATGCCGCCGTCGGGCATGGATTGCATGGCGTTAATGACCAGGTTCTGGATCACCTGGCCGATCTGGCCCTCGTCCGCCTCTACGGCCCACAGGTCGTCGGCAAGTTCGAATTCGCAGCGGACCTTGCTGCCGCGCAGCACGAAGCTCGCCGCATCGCGGATTATGCCGGCGAGCGCGACGACCTTCTTGATCGGGTGCCCGCCCTTCGAGAACGTGAGGAGCTGCAGGGTGAGGTCCTTCGCGCGCAACGCAGCCTTCTCGGCCTCGGCGAGGACGGTCGCGCTGGGCGAACGGTCCGTCTCGTGCAGGCGCGCCAGGGTGATGTTTCCCACGATCGCGGTGAGGATGTTGTTGAAGTCGTGCGCGATGCCGCCGGCGAGCACGCCGATCGATTCCAGGCGCTGGTTCCGGTGGAGCTCCATCTCCATCCGCTGCTTGTCGGTGATGTCGCGGAACACCAGCACCGCGCCCACGATGCGGCTCGAGCGGTCCCGGATGGGAGCGCCGCTGTCGGCGATGATCCGCTCGCGGCCGTCGCGGGAGAGGAGCATGGTGTGATTGGCCAATCCCACGATGGCGTCGCTGGCGAGCACGCGATCGATCGGGTTTCCCGCGGGCTCGCGCGAGAACTCGTTGACGATCACGAACACCTCGGCGATGTGGCGTCCCATCGCCTCGGCGGCGGTCCAGCCGGTAAAATCTTCGGCAACTTTGTTGAGGAGCGTCACGCGCCCGGCGGCGTCGGTCGCGATCACACCGTCGCCGATGGAGCGAAGGGTCACCGCGAGCCGCTCGCGCTCGGCCATGAGTGCGCTCTCGATCGCCTTGCGATCGGTGATGTTGTTCACGAAGCTGAAGACGGCCGTGCGGCCCTGGTAGTCGGCGAGGATCGAATCCACCTCGCAGACGATGATGTCGCCCGATTTCGTGATGAGCCGCTCCTCGATGGGGGGAAGCGCCTCGCCGGGTTTCAGCTGTTGCTGGAGTCGCTCGACCACCATCGCGCGGTCGTCGGGGTGGACCTGCTCGATGATGGATCCGCCCACGATGTCCTCGAGCGATTCGAAGCCGATCATGGTAATCGCGGCCGTGTTCGCGTATACGGCGCGTCCGTCGATATGCACCACGATCCCGTACGGCGCCGCTTCCACCAGGCTCCGAAAGCGCTCCTCGCTTTCCCGAAGGGCTGCGAGGGCCGTGGCGCGCTCGCTCACGTCCTCGATGATGCCCACGCCGCCGAGGAAGGCGCCGTCTGGACCGACTATCGCCTCGAAGAGCGTCCGCACCGGGGTCACCTTGTCGGCGGTGACCGATCGGTACTCGCCCTCGAACTGGCCGCGGCCCCCGGCGATCGCCTCGCGAACGGCGGCCGCCACCCGAGTGTCGGGAAGATTGAGCATGTTGAGGCCAATCAGCTTCTCGCGAGACGATCCTATGACGGAAACGAACGTGTCGTTGCAGGCGGTGATGGCGCCGTCCACATCAAAGTGGAGAATGCCGAGCGGAGAGTGCTCGAAGATAATCCGGTACTTGAATTCGCTTTCCATGAGCGCCGTTTCCGCATTTTTTCGGTCGGTGATGTCCGAAAGAGTCCCCTGGATGTACGCAATTGCCCCATTGACGACAATTGGACGCGCGGAATCGCGTACCCAGCAGTACTCCCCCGATTTTTTTCTGACGCGGAACTCGCTCACATATGTTTCGCCACGCATGTGCCGCGCGAACGACTCCGCCGCGATCGGATAATCATCAGGATGTACAAAGTCCCGGAAGGGCGCCGTGCTCACGTCATCCACTGAGTAGCCAAGAATCGAAACGACGTTCGGGCTGCTGTAGGTGATCTCCCCGTTTGTGTTAAGTATAAAAACGATATCGTTCAAGCGTTCGGTAAGGAAGCGGAAACGCTCTTCCCGTGCCGAAATTTCATTATGGCTCGTCCTGAGCTCTTCCTGCGTGGCAATGAGCGCCTCGTTCGTGGCCTCGAGCTCCTCGACGGTCGCGTTGAGCTCGTCGTTGGATTGGTTGAGCTCCTCGATGGTCGCTTCCATTTCCTCGGTTTTCTCGAGAAGGTCCGTCTCAAGCTGTTTGAGGTGGGTGATGTTGATGTGGACGCCGATGATGTACATGCGATCGCCGATGGTGACGAGCTCCGCCGATTGCATGACGTGGTATATCGTGCCGTCCTTCTTTCGGAAGGGAAGCTCCATTTTATGATAGGACCCCTTGTCCAGAAGGATCGCCTTGATGCGGTCGCGGTCCCCGGGGTTCGCCCAGAAGCCCAGCTCCACCGTGGTCCTTCCGATCGCCTCCTCGCGCGAATAGCCGATCTCCTCGAAGTACGCGTCGTTCCCCTGGTAGATGGTGCCGTCATCGAATCGGGTGAGCCCGATCGCGACCGGCGAGAGGTGGAAGATCGTCTTGTACATGGTCGACTGGTCCGAAAGCGTCCCGTCGGCCGTACCCGTAGTCGCCTCAAGCTCCACTACGCGCATCTCGAGCTCGCGGACCCGTTGTTGCAGTTCTTCGTATGATGGACGATTCGCGGACATGGCTTACTCGATGATCCCCGCGCTCAGATATCCCATCACGCACCAGCCGGCGAGCGCCTCGATGACGGCATCGTAGCCGGGCACGGACTCGAAGCGCGAGCCGACGAGGAATCGCTTCAGGATCGGCACGAGCGCATGCGTATTACCCGTCTCGCGGTAGGCCGGAACGAGCGCGTCGCGCCACTCGAGGTATCGCGTCTTTTGCTCTTGGAGGATCGAGCGCGCATGCGGTCCGTCAAAGAAGCCGTAGTGCGCGAGCGCGCTCGAATCGATGTCGAGAGCGGCCAGGCGTTCTGTGGACGCGAAGTACTTCTCCTCGGAGAAATCGGGCGTGATGTGCGCGCTGAGAAACGTGTGGCCCCACAGCCAGTCGCCGGGGAGGTCCCCGGGAAAGAGCGTCTTCGTGTCGAGGTCGATCACGGAGATGGAGTCGTCGCTGTGCCCGGGCGTGTGCAAGGCCCGCAGGCGTCGTGAGCCGCAGTCGACGGTCTCGCCGTCGGCGAGCTCGGTCACGCCCTCGATGGGCTCGAACGCGATCGGCGAGAACAGTCGGTTGATGGCGTTGGGGTCGCGCAGTCGCTCGCGCCCGCCGGGGCCGCACAGCACCTCGATGGGTCCGAAGGCCTCGCGCAGCGGGGCGATCGCGCCGATGTGGTCGTGGTGGTTGTGTGTGACGACGACGATGTGCGGAACGATCCGGGCGTCCCGGAGAAAGTCGATGAGGGCCGGCGCGCAGTCGCGGGTCCCGGCGTCGATGAGCACGTTACGCGAACCGCGAAGCACGTACACCGCGCAGAGGCCGTCGAGCCCCATCATGCGGGCGTCGAAGAGGTCGATGTCGTGGTCCGAGCGTCGCATCGACCGCCGTCAGCCCGCCGTCCTGATGTTCTGTGGGCGAACCGACGCGATCACGATGGCGCGGTCGGTGTCGCGCACCAACTCGTCGGGCGCGCAGTTGAGTCGGGGCCGACCGTCGGTCATCAGCCCGATCACCAGGGTCCGTCGCTCCTGTCCCCAGGCGGCCAGCTCGCGGTAGCGCCAGTCCTTCATGCGCTCGATGGGGACGATGTAGAGCTGCTCCCCCTCGGTATTGCTGGTCAGATCGTCCACGACCGCCTTGACGCCGGGGTCCTGCAGTTCCTGGATGATGAGATTCACGGCGAATTCGTTCACGCAAACGGCGCTGTCGGCTCCGGCGAGCTCGAACTGGTGGGTCTTCCGCGGATCGATCACCTCGACCACCGTGAACACCGCGGGATGGATCTTCTCGATCACCATGACCGTCACGAGGTTCTGGTCGTCGGCGTGGGGGTCGTGGCGGTCGCGCGAGAGTATGATGGCGTGCGATGCGGTGTCGAGGCAGGCGCGGCGCAGCACGTCCTCGTCGGTGGGATTGCCCTTGACGAACGAGACGCCGAGGTCCACGAACTGCGGCGGGATCTGGGGCAGTCGTTCGTCGATGAGGCAGATCTCCTTTTTCCCGGTGGACTCGTCGGAGCGCAGCTCCCGGACCAGCGCGAGGATCTCCTCCTGCTGCGTGAAGTTGACGATGATGATATGGTCGGCGAGACGTGTCTGCAGCATGCCCTGTAACCTCCGTGATCGCGTTTCGATGAGCTGCGAGGCGACCGACGTTATGATAAATCCAAGAAAGCCGATTCCGAAGACCATGGTGGGCAGGCCGACCAAGTATCGCCCGCCCGCCGTCGTGGGGAAGAGGTCGCCGTAGCCCACGGTCGCCATGGTTACCAGCGTCCACCAGAGGGCGTCGCCCCAGCCGAGGTCGGGCTTCTGCGGCAGTTCGAAATACAGAAAGCCGGCGGTGGCGTACCAGAGCAGGGCCGCGAACAGGACGATCGCCTTGAACGCGTCGTTCCCGAGCGCCGAAAGCGCCGTTTTGCGGATGAACATGATGAAGAAGTGCATGGCGTTATCTCACTGGCGCTCCCACACTTTTTGCAGATCGCGCGCCCGTCGCGCAAGCGCGGGATCGCCCCAGAGGCCGGTGCGCTCGTCGCGCGCGAGGCGTTCGGCGGCCAGATACCGCTTCATGCGCGAGAAGGGGTACCTCGTGAAGGTGAGCGCGAGGCCGTTCGCGACCATGTCCTCGCCGATATCGAGGGCGTTCCGATGGATGTACGCGAGCACGCGGCCGTTCTTGTCCCGTGCGAACGAGTCGTAGACGAGCTCGACCTCGTTGTTGAGCAGGGTCCGCGACAGGTAGGCCGTCGTGGCGCCGGCCGCGCCGCGAACGAGCGGGTCGTTCAGGTTCGGATCGAAGGTGGCGATGCCCAGGATGCGTATCCGGAGCTGGTGGTCGCCCAGGCGTACCGCGAGGTCGTCTCCGTCGATGATCCTTGTGACCGCGACCTTCTGCCCCGATGCGAACTGGATGTCGGCCCCCGTCATTGAACGCTTGAAGCCGACGACGCCGCTGGTGAAGAACGCGGCCGCGCCGACGAGCGTCGCGAGCACGATCCAGAAGATGTGGTCCACGGAGATGCGCATGGACGCATCCTAGACGGCCGCCCGCTCACGGTCAAGGCTCTTTTGGGCCTCGTCGAGGAGGTCGCGCGCATTGCGGAAGATGGTGTCGGAGGCGCGCGCGATCTCGGCCACGTCGCCGGCCATCTTCGCGATCACCTCGTTTGCGTATTCGATGGCCGTGGCCGACGACTCGATCGCGCGCCGCTGCTCCTGCGTCCCCTGGCCGATCTGCCGGGACGCATCGATGTTTTTCGTCAGTTGCTCGATGATCGCGTCGATGTGCCGCTCCTCGTCGTCGATGCTCTGGCGAAGCGATTGGATGGTGCCCGTGGAGTCCTCCATGTTGCCGATCATTCCCTTGATGATCACGGCCGCGTCCTGCACCACCGCGACGCCCTCGCCGGTCGCCTTCGCGTTCATGGAGAGGATGCGCTCGATCTCCTTGATGGACTCGGCGGTCTGGTAGGCGAGCTTGCCGATCTCGTCGGCCACCACCGCGAACCCGCGGCCGTATTCGCCGGCGCGCGCCGCCTCGATGGAGGCGTTGAGCGAGAGCAGGTTGATCTTGTCGGCGATGTCGGTGATGATGGAGGTGGTGTCGGAGATCGCGGCGCTCTGCTCGTTGATGTTGGAGATGGTGCGCTCCACCATCTCCAGCTTTTCCTGCCCGGTGCTGGTGGTGCTTGCCACCGCGGTGATGGCGCTCAGGGCGCGATCGAGGCGATCGCCGGTCTCCTTCTTGACGCCCCGGAAGTCCGTGATGCGGCCCTCGAGGGTCGTATTGTCGTCGGTCTGGCGCGTCGCGCTCACCGCGATCGTCTCGGCCGACGACTGCAACTCCTCGAGCGTCGCCGAGATCTCCTCGAAGGTGGACGCCTGGCTCTGCATCTTTTCGTTGAAGTCGGCGATCACGGCGTTCTCCCGCTCGAGCTCGATGATGAGGGCGTTCATGCGCGCGGCGATCGTCTCCGCGATGGCGATCTGCCGGCTCGCCTGCTCCTCGATGAGCGCCGTCTGCTTCATCGTCTTCGCGTCGTACCCGTCGACGGTGGTGATGTTCTTGTACGAGATGAAGCTCACGATGGAAAGGGTGATGAGAAAATAATACTCGCGCAGCATCACGATGCCGTAGTTGATCTTACCGTCGATGAACGACCCGAGGGGCATCTCCACGCCGTTCATGTCGGCCAGCAGAAGGAACACTCCCCAGTTCACGAAGGTGAGGACCGAGAAGGTGACAAAGAGCTTCTTGTTATACAGGAACTGCAGGATGAGCACCATGGCCACGGCGATGGCCGAAATATGATACGACTGAACCGCATAGGTCCAGTCCATATTGCGGGCGTAATTATACTTGACCAGGTTGGTCATGATGAACATGAGCGTCGCCATGACCCATTCCAGGGCCGCGGTTGGCCGCACGGCGCGCTTGCGTCGGAAAATAAGATAGGCGAGCGCGATTGCCACCAGATACAGCGCCAGTCCGCTGGCGACGACGGGCAGCGCGATTCCCGCCAGCAGCTGGAACATCACGGCGACCGACGCCATGACGACGATAAGAATGGCCAGAACGAATGCGCCCTTGATTTCGAGGATCTGGCGGGCGGTCAATTCTCCGGTGTTCATGCGCTCACCTCGTATGCGGTATCGTGCGAGCGGAGCGGGCGTACCGTTGGTATGTGTGGCGGTCGGGCCCCGCGTCCTGTGATGCATTCCTTCCGGAAATAGTCCGGATCAAATATGATTCTTTTTCACGACCGAGTCAATCGGTTTTACCGCGCTGCGGATTTTTTTCGGGTAAAAAAGCTTGCGGCATTCATTGCGTCGCGCGCATCATAGCGGGAAAATTCGGTTCGGGGGTTGATGATGCTGCAGGACACTACGGTGACGGGACGGCTTGTCGCGCGCGATGACGGCGCTCCCGCGCTCGTCGACGATCGCGGCGTCGATCTTCTGCCGGACGAGCGCATCTGGGGCGGGTATCTTGCGCACTGGTCGGGCCGACGGACGAGCGCGCGCCGGCTTCCCCAGCGCGACTACGAGACGGGGCGGCCCATCGTGATCATGTGGCCGGAGCGGACGGGCGAGCGCGCGCCCTTCGCGGAGCTCTACTATAACGAGCGATTGGTGAAATACCCGGCCTCGCGGTTCGGTCATGTCGCCATCAACGTGAACGGCGGCGTGTTCAATTTCTCGCATCTTATCAACGAAAACGAGGAAATGACCGAGGAGGAGTTCCTGTACCGTCCCCCGCTGGGGGAGTTCGCGCCCCATCCGGTCACCGGCCTGTTCGATGTGGCCGATCCCGTGCGGCCGTACTACGACAAGTTCGGGCGTAACTTCATGCGGACCATCCACGTGCTGCGCATCGAAGGCTTCGATGCCGACCGCCTCGCGGCGCACTATCGGCGCGAGATCGAGGTGAACCGGAGCAACCCCGATCCGGCGCGGCCGGAGAAATACCGCGATTTCAGCGTGGTGAGCCGGAGTTGCGTGACCATCATACGCGACGGATTGCGCGCCGCCGGCGTTCCCCATGTCGGCGGTCACTTTCCGCGCGACCTGTTCATCAGCGCCGCGTACCATCTGACGCGCCCGCAGACGCAATCCGGACTCCGCGTGCGGCTCTATCGCATGCCGCAGCTCGTGGTGCCCGAGGCCCCCGTGAGCGCTCCCACGCCGATCATCAATCCGGCGAACCGCTTTCGCGCGCTTCTCCTTCCGAAATACTGAGACGGCCGCCCGGCGCGGGTGCGAAATTGACTTGCCTTGTCCGGCCATGTCGACAATACTGCTGGCCGGGGGCACGATGCGAAATGCGGAACTCACATGACGATGGGCGCACGGCGGACATCCTCGACTCCCTGCCGGAGATCGTCTTCGAGTGCGACAGGAGCGGGCGGCTGATCTTCGTCAACCAGCGGGCCTGCGACATGCTCGGATACGCGATGGACGAGCTGCTGGCCATTTCGGTCTTCGACCTCATCCGGGAGGATGACCGCCGAGCGGCGAAAACCGTCATGACCCGGATCCTCGACTCCGCCAGGGATTATGTTGGCATCGAGACGTGCCTCGTGGCGAAGACGGGATCGTCCGTGTCCGTGCAGGTGTACACGAACCGCATCCTCGACGAGACCGGCGCGGTGAGCGGAATCCGCGGCATCGCGGTCGACACGACCGGGATCCGCACGGCGATCGCGCGGCTCGCCGAGAGCGAAGAAAAATACCGCAAGCTGGTCGAGTACGCGAACGACATCATCTATCAGTGCAATTACCGCGGGGACTTCCTCGAGATGAACCAGTTCGGCCTGCGCAATCTCGACTATACGCTCGAGGAGCTCCGCAAGAAAAATTACACCGACCTCATCCCGGCGGAGTTCCGCGACCGGGAGTATGCCTTCTATAGCGAACAGCTGCGCTCGAAAAGCGAGGTCCCCACGTACCGCGAGCTTCCGCTGGTGCGCAAGGACGGCACCGTCCTGTGGGTCGCCCAGCACGTGAGCCTGGTCACGGAAAAGGGCGTGCTCAGCTTCTATGGGTTCGCCCGGGACATCACCGAGTTCAAGCGCGTCCAGCAGGAGCTTGCGGAATCGGAGCTCATGTTTCGCACCATGATCGAGGAGAGCTCCGACCTGATCATCGTCGTCGACCGCGCGGGCACGCTCCGCTATCTGAGCCCGTCGGTGGCGCGCATGCTCGGCTTTTCCGCGAATGCGGCGATCGGTCACGACATCTTCACGCATGTCCACGAGGACGATATCGGACGCCTGCGCCGGATGTTCGAGGAGTCTATTGCCGATCCCGACCGGCTCTTTGTCGCGGAGTACCGATACCGCAACGCCGCGAACGAGTGGCGCACCCTCGAGATGCGCGGTCGCAACCTGCTCCACAAGGCCTACATCGGCGGCATTCTGGTGAACATCCGCGACATCACCGAGCAGAAGGCGCTTCTTGACGAGATCAAGCGGCGGGAGGAGCTGTACCGGCTCATCACCGAGAACGTGACGGACATCATCTGGGTGGTCTCCCTGGAAACCCTGCGGTTCATGTATGTGAGCCCGTCGGTGCTCCGGATGCGGGGGGTAACCGTCGAGGAGGCCTTGGTCGAACCGCTGGAATCCGTGTTTCTCCCGGAAGAATACGAGCGCGTGATGGGCGTGCTCGCCGCGGAGCTTGAGGCGGAGCGGAGCGGGACGCGCGATCCCGACAGGATCGTCATCATCGAGGCGCAGCAATATCGGAAGGACCGCAGCATCTTCTGGGTGGAGCTCAGGGCCAGTTTCGTATACGACGATGCCGGACGGGCCTACGCCATTCAGGGATCGACCCGGGACATCGAGAAAAGAAAGGAAATCGAGCGGTCGCTTGCCGAATACCGCGAGCACCTCGAGGAGCTCGTGGCCCAGCGCACCGGGGAGCTCAACGAGAGCAATGCCGAGCTGCGCCGCGAGATCGTCGAACACCTGCGCGACGAGGAGCGGTTGCGCGCAAAGAACGAGCGCATGAACCGCGAACTCGACGAGGCGCGGCGCGTGCAGCAAATGCTCCTCCCCGCGAAGATGCTCACCGACAGCGTCGAGATCAGCTACCGGTACAATCCGCTCGTGAACGTCGGGGGCGATTTCCTCTCGTTCACGTTGCTGCAGGAGCACAATGGGGTGGGCGTCTTCATCGGCGACGTTGCGGGTCACGGCGTGTCCGCCGCGCTGTACACCTTTTACGTGCGCTCGCTGACGGACCGTGTCTGCCGGCGATGGGGCGGATCGCCGAAGAACTACATGAGCATCCTGAGCGCCGAGCTCATCAAGGGAATGAAGGGGAACTATCTCACCGGGATCTATGGGACTTTCTTCCCGGCTCCGGGGGGAGGGGTCGCGTTCACCTTCGCGAAAGGGGGACATCCCTATCCGATCATGCATCGGCGGTCGAGCGGCGAAACGACGCTGATCATCCAACGGGGCGTCGCCCTGGGCCTGTTCGAGGGCACGCAGTACGATGAACAGCGCATCGATCTCGCGCGGGGCGACCGGATCTATCTGTATACCGACGGCATGCCCGAGACGTTCGATTCACATCGGAACATGCTGGACTACGAGGGGTTTCTCGATATTGTACGCGCGGCGGAATGCTTCAACCAGCCGCTGGAGGATACGCTGGACTATATCATGGTGCGCATCAACCAGTTTCGCGGGTCCGCCCCCATCGACGACGACATGCTCATCATCGGGGTCGAGGTGCGGTCATGAGAGGATCGCCTTGATGATCCGTATGAAGACGTCGGTGTCGATGGGCTTGCTCATGAACCCGCAGGCGGGGAGCTCGCGGAAGTCGAAGCCGGTGGTGCTGTAGGCGGTGATGACCATCATCGGGATGTACTTGATCTTGTGGATCTCCTTGGCGAACTGGAAGCCGTTCATCCCCTTGCCCAGGTTGACGTCCATCACCAGCAGGTCGATGTCGTAATTCATCTCTTTCGCGTACTCGAGCGCCGATTCGCCGGTGCTCTTGATGACCACCTCGCCGACCGTTTCAAGGGATTGCAGATGGGATTGCAGGTCCATCGAGGTTATCACCTCGTCCTCCACGATCAGGACGCGATTTTTCTTTGGCTGTCTCATGGGGTTTCCTCTCGGTGCCACGATGCATACCGCGCGCGGCATGAAAAAGCAAGTGTTTTTTGCAATAAACTATCGTATCCAATGGAATTTAATGTGTTCCGTGCGTCCGAGTCTGTCGAATTCATGATGGTCGGCGGTAACAAGACTGGCGTTTCTAGTTATCGCTTCGGCAAGCGCAATTGAATCTGCGAGTGAGATACGGTTTTCCGATTTAAGGCGACCCGCCTCAATCAACACCTTGTCGCTGATGGTGTCAATGATCGTGATTGGTAGGGCGCAAATTCTACTGAATGCTTCCCGGAATGTGTCAGGGTCGTATTCTTTGCGGAGGTTGTAGTATATTTCAAGAAGATTAATCTTGTTGATGAAAAGCGCGCACTTTCGCTCGTGCGAAAGGGAGAGGAGCTTTTCTACGTTTTCAGCCCCATCTTCATCAAGAATGAACGCGATGAGTGCGCAGGCGTCGAGGATGTATGTTTTCATGAACTACTCGAATCGCTTCTCCTTTTGCTTTTCAGACATGAATTTCGATGAAGAAAATGAGCCCTTACCCTTGAGGAACCCGCGTGTCGACTGAATAATCCCTTGTGTCGGTCGTAAAAGAACTCCGTCGTTCGTTTCAATAATTTCAATATCCTTTCCGCGCAGCCTCCGTGCGATCTCAAGAGGCAGCTTGATGCTGCCTGATTTAATTGTTGTCGTTTTCATTGCGTCACGCTCCATGGGGCCCGAATATTCCCGCAAATATTGCTTGTCTACGCTATATGATCAAGTATTATTTTAGGCGGCATGGGAAGAAACATTTTCCGCCATGGAAGACGGAAATAGATCCGTCCGGGAAAATGACAAACCCCTCTCCGTGCGGAAAGGGGTTTGCGTGAACCGTCATGGGATTTGTTATTTTTTGAAGATATTCTTCACCGTATCCAGAAGGTCCGCGGGCAGCAGCACGAACTTGCTGTTCGCGGATTCGCCCAGCTTCACCAGGCCCTTCACGTATTCCTGTCCCAGGAGATAGGTGAGCGGATCGCCGTTACTCGCCTTGAGCGAGTCGGTCACCACCTTGATCGCGTTCGCCTCGGCCAGCGCCAGTCGCTCCCGCGCCTCGGCGTCACGTTCGGCCGATTCCTTCCGCGCCTCGGCGGCGAGGATCTGCGCGCGCTTGATCCCTTCGGCCTCGCGTTCGGCCGCTTCCTTCTTGGCCTCGGCCTCGAGGATGCGCGCCCGCTTCTCGCGCTCCGCCTTCATCTGCAGCGTCATGGCGTTTACGATGTCGTCCGGCGGCTGGATGTCGCGGATCTCCACGCGGGTGATCTTGGTGCCCCAGGCGTCCGTGGCCTCGTCCAGCGTGATGAGGAGGTCGGCATTGATCTTCTCGCGCGACGAGAGCGACTCGTCCAGCGTGAGCCGGCCCAGGATGGAACGGATGTTGGTCTGCGCGAGGTTCTGGATCGCATAGTGCAGGTTCTGGATGCCGTAGTAGGCCTTGTACGGATCCATGATCTTGAAGTACACGATGCCGTCCACCTCGAGCGAGGCGTTGTCGCTGGTGATGGTCCCCTGCTTGGGCAGGTCCAGCACGCTTTCGCGGATGTCGATCTTCGTGGCCACCCGCGAGAAGATGGGGTTGATGAGGTTGAGCCCCGGATTGAGCGTGTTCGCGTACTTCCCGAAGCGCTCCACGATCCAGTTTTCCGCCTGGGGCACGATGCGGACGCCCTTGAGGATGAGAAACACGACGAATAGCCCGATGGCTATGGCGAGATAAATCATACGGCCCTCCTATGGTTTGATCCGCGAGCTAGCCCGCGCGCGTCACGATGAGCCTGATGCCGCTCGCGTCCTGCACCAGGATCTCCTCGCCGACCTCGATGGTGTCGGCGGACTCGGCGTGCCATTTTTTTATGCCGTGATAGGGATTGTACAGCTCCACCTCGCCGGGGACGCCGGGGGTGATCCGCGACGTGACGCGCCCGCGCAGGTTGGCCAGCGTCGCGTCCCGAGAGAGGTCGGCGGTTTCGCCCTTGAAGCGCTTCTTGAAGAAGAACTGCCAGGCGCCAAGCATCGCCAGCGAGGAAAGGAAGAAGAAAATCCATTGGATCTCCGCGGCGTCGCCCGGGATGATCCCGATGAACACGAACAGCGCGGTGAGGACTGCGCCCGCGCCGAACCAGAAGATGATGAAGCCCGGCATGATGATTTCGAGCGCCATGATAACGATGCCGGCTGCAAGCCAGACGAGCGGTGACAGGGCCACGGGTGTCCTCCTTTATGAGTCGTGTGCGCGGATCAGTCCTGGTCGAGCGTGCCCTTCGGCGTGACCTTGTCCACGATGTCCGGAAGCATCTTCGAGATGAGCGACGAGACATTGTCGACCGGGACGCCCGCCTGCTGCGCCATCTGCGCCAGCTTCTCGGGTCCCAGCGCGCGTTCCACGTCGCCGACGGAGATCTCCCGGTTCGCGCCGGTCGCGATCCAGGATCGCACAACGTCCTCCAGGCCGTTCCGGGAGAAGGCGTCCAGCAGGTCCTTGAGGCCGTTGCCCTTGAAGAGTCCCAGGACGCCGTTCAGGAGGTCCTGGTTCGCGCCGCGTTCCTTGCCGAGGGTGTTGGTGACGGCGGTTATCGTATCGAGGAATCCCATGTTCTTTCTCCTGGTGCGTAGGATTTGGATCCAATCGCATGTGCATTCGTTCCGGCCTGCGCGAGACGGCTTCCGTATTTGAGAGTCTTGATAATCGACGTATTCGCCGTATCCCACTGATTGTATGTTTGTTGGGGGGCGGTTGCCGACTCATGCCCGGGCGAACCATGCACGACGGAAAAACCGTAGCAACGCTTCATCGTCCTGTCAAGACATAAATGAGCGTCGAGGAGCGAAGCGTTGGAACGCGCGAATGATGCGGCATGCGTGAAAGCCGCATCGGATGCGCCGATCGCTCATCGCTTCCCGAAAAAGCCGCCGGTGTCGCCGCCCACCCAGCAGTCGCCGCCGCAGGACTGATAATACTGGCCGGCGAGCCGCTTGAACTCGCGCGCGGCGCTGATGTCGCGGCCGGCCCAGCCGTCGGGCTCGGCGATCCGTCCGTTCCAGGTCCCCTTGAGCCGGATGAGACCCATCACGTGGATGCCGCCGCCCACCGGGTATATGCTCCCAGCCGCAGTGCGCGTGTACACCGCGACGTAGACGCCGTTTTCCGCGCCGGTGTAGTGATTGGCGATGGGCAGCCTCTTTTGCGCCCAGCCGGGATAGGGGCGATTGACGACCGCGTTCCCATATGTCCAGACGTTCATGAAGGTCGGGAGCGCGGCAGTGTCCTGTGAAGGCGCGCTGCCCGCGGGTCGGACGTTGGCGGGAAAGCGTCCGGCGTAGTTGCCCGGCGGGTTGTAGTTGCACACAACGTACGTTCCGCCACGGCGCGAGGTGGCCGTGCCGCAGCCCAGCTCGGTGGAGCCGGCCCACACCACCTGCGTAAAGTGGCCCGTTCCCATCGAGAAGCCGGGCCTGCGGAAATCGTAGTCCTTGATCTCCGCGTACCAGCTGTTGACCGGCGACGCGCCGCCCGGCCGGCCGCCGGAGATCCAATAGATGTTCTCGCCGTACTTGTTGGGGCTCCGGTGGTACATCCGGTCCTCACGGGCGAGCCGGTCCGCCCATTCCTGCGCGTAGGCGTTGATTGCGGGACTCCAAGAGAGCGCCGGGGCGCCGTGCATTTTCCGGAAGTGATTGTGCCGGTCGGTGATCTCCCGGGCAAAGCCGTCGGGCGCGGCGGCATTGCCGCCGTCGGGTTTCGCCGGCGTGGACGATCCGGACAGGAGCGACGGGATCGACGCCACGAAGGCGCGCAGGTCGGCGATGCTGAAGTGGACCGCGCCCTTCACGACAATCACGGGCATGCTCACCCCGCCGCCCGCATGCTTGCCGCTGGCGCCAATCAGGTCCCACATCGCGCGCTTGGCGGCCGGGTCGGACGTGGATCGCTCGGTGAACGGGACGCGCTGCTTGTTGAGCTCCGATATCGTGAAGGAGCACCGCCCGCAGCCGGGCATGGTGTAAACGGTTACGTCGGTCCCGCCGTCAGCGAGGATCGGCGCGACGAAGGCGATGGACAGCGCGAATGCCAGAAGATGCTTCATGGGGTTACTCCGTTCGTGGGTTGATTGCGCCGGTCACTCTGTCCACGATCAGCGCGGCCTGTCACGCAAAAAAAACGGTCCGGCCCGAGGACCGTTATTTGAGCGCCATCAGCGCGTGATGCGCCACCCAGCATGCGGCGGCATGGGCCCCGTTTTCCGCGCCGCCGCGCCAGAGGCCAGTGCGGAGATTACGCAGCCGCGCGCGCTGGTCGTCGAACCGGCGCTCGAAGGGATGCAGGAAAAACTCCTGGCCGGGCAGGGCGCGACGTGCCGCGGCGGCCATGTTGTAGCCGCAACCGGCGGCGATGAAGCGATACGTGCGCATGAGCCCGGTCGCCGGAAAGGTGTGCCGGTCCGGAAAAAGCGTATCGACCGGCATGTCGGGACGGCCCGCATCCAGGCATGAGTGCCGCGCGAATTGCAACAGCTCCTCCTGCTCCGCGGCGTTTCCGCTGTGGATTGCGAGCATGCGCTCCTGCAGCGGTGCGGGTCGCGACTGGTCATGGTGGGCGGTATTGGCCGGAAGGATGGGGTCGGGCAGGTCGGTGAGCTCTCCCCATTCCGCGAGCATGCGCCGGTAGTCCGGCGCGAGCGGCTCGAGGGCGAGCGCCGCGCGGGGAACGGGTGCGTCCGCGTCCGCGGCGGCGCGCGATCGATAGGCGTCCCAGCGCAGGGAGCGCGCCACGAGCACGCGCGGGATCATGCGCCCCAGAACGGCCCATTCGCCGACGATGCCCCAGGGGAAGGCGTCCAGCACGATCATTCGCACGTCGTGTTCGTCGAGGTAGTCTGTCACATAACGCCAGTACCGCGTTCGCGAGGCGAGGACCGCGTCGTCGGGGCGGTCGAGGGGCGCTGGCGCCGCGTCCCGGGCGAGGTGCGCGAGGTCGCTCGTGCACAGGATGCGCGCCGGGAGCGGGGGCGTCGGGAGGGCCGCGGCGATCGCGAACGTCCGCGCGAGATGTCCCAGGCCCCCGCCCGCTGCGTAGAAGAGCACGGTGCCGGGCGCGGTCATGAAATCGCGCCGCCGGGCCTACCAGCCAAGGAGCATGAACAGGGCGAAGAGCGCGAGTCGGTCCTCGCCCCGGAGTTCGCTCATGAAGGCGATCGCGGGCGCCGCGCTCGGCGAATCGGCGGACATGCGGCCCAGCACCGCGCCCGTATCATCCTTCGCCTTTATGTGCTTCTGGTCGGGGTAGAACTTCGCTTTGCCCAGGGTTTTCTCGCCGCGCTTGACCTTGTACGCCGATCCTTCGCCCTTCAGGCGTATGGACCACGCCTGCGGGTCCTCCTCGGCGCGCAGCACCTTGATCTTATCGTCGTCGCGCTTGATCTTGAGGCGGAGCGCCCCGTCGGGTCCGTAGAGCTTCGTTTTCGAATCCTTGGTGCGCGCCGTGAGCGTCCCGGCCGGGGAGGCGAATTGATAGCCGTCGGAGCGTTTCGTAATCGCGTAGGTCACGCCGAAGCCGCTCGCCTCCCAGCCCGATGCCGCCGCGCCGAAGGCGAGGGTGTCGCCGGAGGAGAGGCGGAGGGACTTCTGCCCGCCGGCCTCCTCCGGTTTTTTCGAGCAGCCACCGGCGCACAGGCACAGCGCCAGGATCGCCGCAATGGCTAGTTTACCTGCGTGTGTGTTCATGCTGCATACCTCCTTTGAGGGAATTGATTTCCGATTCGATGAGGGCGTTCTCCTCGATGAAGTCGTCGCAGTTGCGGCACACCGCGAAGGCGTTGCCGGCGGCCATGGACATGCGCATGCGCTTCATGCGCTCGCCCCCCAGGAGATCGTCGAGGGGGGCGTCGGCGAGATTGCCGAGGGCTGGCGTTTTCCCGCGCGTCATGCAGCAGGGATAGGCGAAACCGGCGGGGTCCACGAAGAGGTGGAGCCAGGGCATGTAGCAGGGATGCTCCCCGTAATAGCCGCCGGAGTAGCGTCCCCGCGTGATATCGCGCGGCGTGGGGGCCGCGCGCGCGGACGATGCCACGTGCTGCGTCCAGACGCCGGTCATGTCGATGAGCGCCCGGGCCTGCGCGGTATCGAGCAGGAGCGACCTGTTCGATGAGTCCACGGGGATGAGCTTCCATTCGACGCGCCCGCCCAGCGAATCGATGAAGGCGCGCATGGCCTCGAGGTCGGGAAAATTCTTCCGCGTGATCACGGTGTTCACGCGCAGCACGGGGTTCTTTTTGCGATAGCGCAGCAAAAGCTCGATGGCCTTGCTCGTCTTCTTGAAGGCGCCCTTGTGGCCGCGCAGTTCGTCGTGCCGCTTGGGATCGTGGGAGTCCAGCGACACCGAAACGGAGTGGGCGCCGGCGTCAACGATGGCGCGCGCCTCCTCGCGGCCGATGAGCGTGCCGTTGGTGGTGAGGTTCACCTGGAGCCCCAGCGCGGCCGACGAGGACAGGATCGATATGATCTCCGGATGAAGAAATACCTCGCCGCCGGAGAAGTGAACCTTGCGCAGGCCCCGCGCGCGCAGCGACGAAAGCAGGGACAAGGCGCGCTCGGCGGGCATGGGCGACCGGGCGCGCGGACGGCGGCAGAAGACGCAGGAGAGATTGCACTGCCATAATAGCTTGATCTTCGCGAAGATGACCGGCGTGTCCGCGAGCGGGTCCACGGGAAGGTTTCCGAGGCGCGCAATGAGCCCGGGGTGCTCGCCGATGGCCGTGCGCAGGTTCACGAACGCGCACCCGCCGGTTCGTCGGCGAATTCGCACAGCGCCGACTCGATGGCGGCGATCTCGCGCTCGGCGGTGAATCGCTCGCACACGGTGCGCCGGGCGCTCTCGGCAATGGCGCGTTTCGATGCGTCGTCCATGTCCAGGATCATGTTGATCACGCGCGCGGCGTCGTCGGCGTCGGCGATATCGAACAGGAAACCGTTCTCGCCGTCGACGATGACGTCGGGCATGCCCCCGGCGCGGCTGCCGGCCACGATCCGCCCCGCGGCCATCGCCTCGAGGAGCACGTTGGGCATGCCGTCGTAAAGCGAGGGGATGAACACGATGTCGGAGGCGGCGTACCAGGCCGGGAGCTCGTCGTGCGCCGTGAAGGGCACGTGGATCCAGTAGCCGCGCGCGGGATCGGCCTGCAGCGCCGCAATCGGTTCGGGGAGCGATCCCACGGTGAGCAGCCGCGCGCGCTCGGCCAGGCCGAGTTGATCGAAGATGCGGCAGGCCAGATCGACGCCCTTCTTGGCCTTGAGCTCGCCGAACATGGCCACGACGGGAACGCCGTCGAGTCCGCGCTCCATGCGGAAGCGCCGCGCGGACGCGAGGTCGCGCTCGAGGGGAAGCCACTGGCTCGCGTCCGCGCTGTTGGGCGTGAAGATAACGGGCCCCGTGCGGATGGTGCGGATGCGTTCGGTCATCTCGCCGGTGACCGCGCCCACGATCGTGGCGTGCTGCAAAATGAAGTGCGTCATCCAGGCGGCCTTGGTGTTGTGGAGCGCCCGGTCGAAGTCGTTGCCGCGGAAGAGCACCAGGCTTTTCGCGCCCGCCCAGCGCGCCCAGAGCGCGGCGAGGTACCCGGCGATGGTGCCGCCGAAGCCCACCAGAAGCGAATCGGCGATGGCGTCGCGGTGTTTCCAGAAGATGCGCTCGGGCTCGCGCAGGTCGGCGGCGTCGCAGCGAATGAGGCTCTCGGCGCGCGTGGCGTCGTCGGGGACGTCGGGCGCGAGGTGGAGCACCGCGACCCGGTGCGCGCGATCGCGGAGGCTGTTGACCAGCCGCGACGACGATTGCGCCATCCCGCCCGTCTGCGGGGCGTGGCGCGTGGTGAGCCAGAGCACGCGCATGGCTAGCTGTCCTGGAAATCCGCGGCGGTGTCGTCGCCCTCGTCGGCGATATCCTCGTCGATGAGAGCGTCATCGTCCTTCGGCTCCTGGTCCTCGTCGAAGGTCTCGTAGTCGCGCTCGCGGTAGCCCCCGCCGCGACCGCCCCGTCCGGCCCCGTAGAAGCGCGAGTGGTAGCCGTACCGGTCGAAGACGCGGTTGCGCCAGCGCGTCTGCATGCCGCGTTCGCCAAGCTGGTCGTCGGGGTACTTCTCCGCAAGGCACTCCAGACACACCGGTCCCTCTTCGCGCTCCTCGCGGTGCTCGGCGCACACGGTCCGATTGCAGTGCACGCAGGCCTCGTCCGTGGGGCGGTTGCAATCGCTCAGGTTAAGCAGTCCGACCTTGTATTTGCATTTGAACATGGCGGCCTCCCTCATTCCTTTTCCGCGGCTGGTTTCAGGTTCGAATAGAGCTTCACGAGCTGTTCCAGAATGAAGAGCGGATCGGCGCGGGCCGCCGTGCTCGAGAGCTTCTGGGAAAAGGACGTTTTGAGGATGTGCCCCTTCGGTGTCTTCGTGAAGGTGACCGGTTTCTTGAAATTCTTGCCGGCGCCCGTGAAGCGGTAGCGCGCGGGGTCGAGACGCATCTGGACATGGTAGATGAGCCGCATCGTTTGCTTGTGCTTGGTCTTCGACTTGCCCGAGCTGCTTCGCTTGGTGCGCTCGCTCGAGAGCAGGAGGTCCGTGCGGGACAGCCGAAGGGTGTTGCCGTCGGAGAGCCGGATGCCCAGCGAGAGGGTGTCGCGCCGGTACCGGCGGTCGTAGCAGGTGTGATACGCGCCCTTTTTATATTTGGGTGAGGTCTCCGTGAGGTGCGTTTTGTTCTCCAGCGGGATAAGGTCCATGTCCACGGCGAGGGGCGCGCCGGACTTGATGTCGTCCTTGAGCCCTTCCAGGAGCGGCGCGAGAAATTCGCGAAAGCCGTTGTCCAGGTCGCGCCGCCGATAGCGGAAGAACAGCATGAGGAACACGATACCCAGCGCGGCCGCCGGTATCGCGAGGATGATGAGCCCGACCAACGTCAGAAAGACCGCACAGACGAGCGTGAGGATGAAGAGTACGATCATCACCACGCGCAGCTTCTCCGCGTGGGCGTCGATGGTATCCAGCCGCTTCAGGACGGCCGCGAGGTCGTCATAGTTCCAGGTGCCGGCAAGCCGCCGTTTCTTGATGATCCCGCCGATGCCGGGCGGTTTCGTTCCCGTCGTCATGATATGCCTCCTCCCGTTGGGTGTTCATGTATGATTCGCACGCGTCGAGCAGCCGCGCGCTCCAGGCGGCCGCACTGTGACGGGTGCGGATGGTGTCTTCTGCGGCGGCCCCCAGGCGCGCGCACAGCCCGGGGTCGCCGAGCAGCGCGCGCATGGCGTTCGCGAGCGAGCGCGCGGAGTCCGGGGTGAAGAGATAGCCGTCGCGCCCGTGCGTGACGATCTCCGCGCAGACCGGCAGGCGCGCCGCGATCACCGGCGTTCCGCAGGCCATGGATTCCAGTATCTTGATGGGCGAGCAGCCCTGCAGCTCGTTGCGGTCGCAGCGCGACAGCGGGGCGAGCGAGAAGCGCGCGTTCCGGTAGAGCGCGAAGAGGCGCTCGCGCGACAGGCCCACGTGCACGCGCACGCGGTCCGCCAGCCCCATGCGGCGCACCAGGCGACGGACCGCCTTCAGGTGCTTGCGCGTCGAGATCGCGAGCACCAGCGTTGCGCGACACTCCGACCGGATGAGGCGCAGGGCGCGCAGCAGGAGCGGGAGCCCCTGCCAGGGGGCGGCCGTGCCGGCGTACAGGATGTAGTCGCCGGCGGGACGGCGCGGGTCGTCGGGCAACGCCGCGTCCGGTCCGGGGTCCGCGGCCATGTTGGGCAGCACCGTGATGGATCCGGCGGGGACGCCGCGCGAGACCAGGTAGCGGCGGCCGGTCTCGCACACGGCGATGATCCCGTGCGCGTGCGCCAGGCAGTAGTCCTCCATGGCGCGGATGGACTTGATCAGAGATGCGTTTTTCGCCAGCGCCGGGTAGTGGCAGGGAAGCTCCACGGAGGGCAGGCCGTTCACCTCGAATACGAAGGTCGCTCCCGCGAGGCGCTCGTGCGTCAGCAGCGGCAGCCCGCTCCAGATGTCGCGGAAATGGACGTAGCGGGGCGCGATGTCCAGGCGCGAGATTACCGAATGCACGTGGTCGCCGAAGTAGTCGCTGCGGCGCAGGAGATTGGGGTGCCCCGCCAGGCAGCGGTGCAGGGTGATGGCGCCCTCGCGCTGGTAGGCCGGCATGTCGGCATGGCCCAGCGTGACCAGGTGCACCCGATCGAAGCGCTCGGCGAGCGCCAGCGCCGTCTGGGCGATATGGGTCCCCGCCCCCTTCGGGGAGGGGAACACGTCGAATGTTGCGAAAAGAGCGTTCATGGTGCGTCCGGGGCGCGCTTCCATTGATGAGGGTACCCTACGATATCGCGCGAAAAAATCAACAATAATTATCCCCGTGCCGTGGGTCGTCCTGCGGATGCGATGACGCCGCGCGGTATTTGTGTTGATACATATGCCGCGCTGTTGTATTCTTCCACGGGGCCGCGCGCCGCGGCCCGATCATACCGCACACGGGAGGCGCCATGCCGCAGTCGATCCTCATCACCCAGTGCCTGCAGAACGACTTCGTGAAGCCCATCGAGAAGTACGATCCCCTGCCCAACGCCCTGCACGTGGGCTACGACGAGTCGCGACGCCTGCTGGGCGAGATCGTCGAGGAGGGGCCGGTGTGCGCGCTCATGCGCTGGGCCTATGCCGCATCCCCGGACGACCTGACGATCGTGAATATCCGCGACTGGCACGACGCCGACGACCATGCGCAGGACCGGCACCTCGCGTCGTTCGGGCGCCACTGCGTGCGCGACACCGAGGGCGCGGACTTCGTCTTCGCGCCGGTGATCGTACCCGGGCGCGCGAGCCACACCGTGAACGCCACCGGCCTCAACGACTTCGCGGGCACGAACCTGGCGGAGATCCTGGAGCCGTACCGGGGGCGACCGGTGCGGGTGGGCCTGGCGGGCGTGTGGACCGAGGCCAAGATAACCTTCCTGGCCTATGAGCTCGTCACGCGTTTCGACACCTTCCGCGTGGGCGTCTCAAGCGCGCTCACCGCGAGCTCGTCGCGCGAGATGCACTTCATCGCGCTCGAGCAGCTCGCGAACATCCTGGGGGTTGAGGTGTTCGCCTCGCCGGCGGGCTTCATTGAGTTTCTCGCGGGCGCGGCGCCGGCGCTTACCGTCGCCGCGCACCCGCGGATCGACCGCGGGCGCATCGCCGTGGAGGGCGGGGCGGCGCTCGGCGACACCGACCGCGACCTGCTCCTGTATCTCTTCCGCTCGTCGGGCGAGCTCTCGGTGAAGTGCCTGGACGGGGGGTTTTCGGGCAACGTGGTCGTGAAAACGCAGAGCCGCGACCTGCACGCCCACCGGCAGGTCCCGTGCGTGATCAAGATCGGCCCGCGGGACCTCATCGCGAAGGAGCGGATGGCCTTCGAGCGGATCCAGGACATCCTGGGAAACAATGCGCCGGCCATCGTGGACTTTTGCGAATCGGGCGACCGCGGCGCGATCAAGTACCGCTACGCCTCGATGCTCGACGGCGCGGTGCGCACCCTGCAGGAGCTCTACGCGGAGGCCGATGCGGCGCGGGTGCGGCACATCCTGGAGGTGGTCTTCGTCCGGCAGCTCGGCCGCCTGTACGAGGCGGCCTATCGCGATCGGCTGGACCTGCTGCGCTATTACGACTTCTCGGCGCGCTATGCCGCCGGCGTACGTCGGAGCGTGGAGGCCGTCACGGGGCGCGCGGAGCCGGACGACACGATATCGCTGGGCGGCGCGACCGTGCCCAACCCGTGCCGCTTCTACGAGCGCGACATCGACGCGCTCGCGGAGCCGGGCTCGTCGGCCCGGTTCGTCTCCTATCTGCATGGCGACCTCAACGGGCGCAACATCATCGTGGACGAGCAGGAGAACGTGTGGCTCATCGACTTCTTCCACACGCACCGGGGGCATGTCCTGCGCGACCTCATCAAGCTAGAAAACGATCTCCTGTACATCTGGACGCCGGTGCGCTCCGACGACGAACTCGACGAGGCCTTCCGCCTGAGCGACCTCCTCATCGGCGTGGAGGACCTCGCCGCGCCGCTGCCGGAGGCGCGCTTTGCGGGCGCGCAGTTCCAGAAGGCCTGGGAGACCGCGCGCGTCCTGCGCTCGTTCTATCCGGCGCTCATCAGGACCGACCGCGACCCCTACCAGCTCCATGCGGGGCTCCTGCGCTATGCGGTGCACACGCTCTCCTTCGACGAACCGGACCTCCGGCAGAAGCGCTGGGCGCTCTACAGCGCGGGCGTCCTCACGGGGCGCGTCCGGGACCATCTCACGCGTTCGCGCCGCCTGAGGATCGATTACCTCGCGCTGCCCGACGGCGAGCGCATACGCGTTGGCATGACCATCCTGCCCGGCCGGCGGGACTGGGGGCGCGACCTCGCGGAGGACCTGGACGCCATGCGCGAGGAAGGCGTGTCGCGCGTGCTGGCGCTGGTAACGCAGGACGAGCTGGTGCGCTACGGCGTGCCGGGCCTGATCGCCGAATACGGGCGCCGCGGGATCGAATGCCGCTGGCTACCAGTGCTGGACCAGGGCGTTCCCACGATTGCGGCCATGCGCGATGCGGTGGACTGGATCGAGGGTTGCGTGAACGCAGGGGAGGCGGTGCTGATCCACTGCGTGGGCGGGCTGGGGAGGACCGGCGCGGCGGCGGCGTGCTATCTGGCGCGCCACCGGGGGCTTTCCGCCGCCGAGGCGGTCGCCGCGGTGCGGCGCAGCCGGTCCGGGCGCGCCGTGGAGTCGCGCGAGCAGTCCGCCTTCATCGAGCGCTTCGCGCGCGAGGCTCACTCGTCGCGCAGCACGGGGTAGCGGCGCGCGTCGGGGAGCTGATAGTGCCACCACTCCGACGGATAGGGCTCGAGGCCCGCGCGCTCCATCGCGCCGCGCAGGAGGTCGCGGTTGCGGCAGCGCTCGGCGGCGTCAGGTGAACAGCGCGCGTTCACGGCGGCGCGCTCGCTGAAGTCGTCGAAGGGCGTGGGCATGGGAAGCTCCCGCCCGTCCGCGCGCGCGAGCGAGCAGTCCACGGCGATGCCGCGGTTGTGGTTCGATCCCTTCGCGGGGTTCGCTACGTAGCGTTCGTTCGGCATGATGCGCCACATCGCGCGCTGCACGGAAAGCGGCCGGTAGCAATCCCACAGCACGATCCGAAATCCCTTCGCATGCAGATCCCGCGCAGCGGCGCTAAGGCGCGCGGCAGCGTCGCGGTGCAGGTAACAGCGGGTGATCCCGTGCGGCGCGAATACGTTGCGTCCCAGGAAATTATTGTCCGTGTTGTACCGGAGATCCAGGACATACTCCGGGCCGGTTATCTCGACGAGGTGTGGCGCGGGGACGAATGTCGGCGGCGCGGACTGCGCGGGCGGCGCGCCGATCGCGACCACCGGGCGCAGGGACGGGTCGAGCAGGCGAAGGAGTCGCGTCATATTTGTCTCGGAGATGGCCACGCAGCCGGCCGTGGGAGTATTGGGCGCCCGCCACACATGGAGGAAGATGGCGCTCCCCGCGCCGGGCGTCACGGGCGCGGTGTTGTACTCCACCACGATGCCGTATTTATACTGGGCGTCGCTCCGTCGCAGGCGCTCGTGCGAAAAGGCCGGGCGCGGACTGCGCACCCAGCGGTTGTAGTGCGGGGACGCGGGATCGTCGATCCAGTAGTCGTCGGGACCGGCCATGCGATAGGGGAGCCGGGTGTCGTAGGTCGCGCCGTAACCGAAGGCGGTCCCCAGCGGGAACACCCCGGAGGGCGTTTTCCCGTCGCCCTCGCGCTTGGCCCCCGCGGGCGCGATCCCCGCGCGGCCCAGCACGGCCGGTACGGGGGCCATGCGCTCGCGCCATACGCCGCCCTCGAGCTCCACGAGCGAGAGCGTGGCGGTATGCGGACCGGGAGCGCGAGGAACAACCAGCACGGCCTGCCGCGTCCCCGATGGCAGAGGAGCCGGGGCGGCGGCGGGTATGCTGCAGCGCACCGCGGGCGCGAGCGCGCCCGCCATCAACAGTATTGCCGTGATAATCCCGAACGATGGTGCGACCGGCCGTATTTGCATGACGCGTTCCCTCATTTCCCTCGCGTTGACATCGAGTTGCACTGCACGTCTAATGATAGCAAACCGCGTATTCCATCAACTCTAATAACAATTGACAGACCGACATTTATGGCGGTAATGGGACGCACTAATCAAGAAAATGAGAGGGTCCCATGCCGCTGTATATAGCCCGGTTTCGAAGCGTGAAGATCGACATTGTGCAATCCCTGCAGACCGCGAAGGGCCCGTCGGCCTCCGAGAAGCCCGAGATGAAATTCGACGTGGACGGGGCGATGCGCCACGAGCTCGTGATGCGCGCGAAGGACTTCGTGGACCCGGGCGCCTGGCTCATGGGACTGTTCTTTTCGGCGCTGGGCGCGGGCTTCGCGCTCGTGGTGATCTACGGCATCCTCTATTTGGCGGGGGCCGTGAACCTGACGGGCGCGGCCTGGGGCGGCGCCGAGATCGCTTACCTGTCGAGCGCGCTGGTGCTGTTCGTCTCGTGTTGGGCTGGCTCGTCCGTGTTCCTCGCGATCCGCCGCGCGCGGACGGCGCTCATCGAACGCGATCGCGGGGAGGGGAACTGGAAGCTGGTGGACGAGGAGAAGTGGGAGCGCTACACGACCATGCTGCGTCTCGCCGCGGAGCGCGTCGAGCGCGAGCGTGAGGCGGCGAAGGCGAAAGCGGCGCGGGGCGTTGTCCTGCGATGATCGCGGTGGATATCCCCGAGTTCCTCCGGCAGGTATACGTCTTTTCGGCCCTGGGGGCGGACGAGCGCGCGACGATCGCCGAGCGCTTTCGCGTCGTTCCCGTCGCGGCGGGCGAGGTCATCTTTCGCGAGGGCGATCCGGGGGGCGAGCTGTATATCGTGGAGCGCGGCCGGGTGGCCACCTTTATTAACGTGCCCGGCGGCGCGCAAAAGGAGATCGCGGCCTTCGCGCCGGGGGATTTCTTCGGCGAGATGAGCATCTTCGAGAAGGCCCCGCGCTCGGCCACCTGCATCGCCACCGAGGAGAGCGTACTGGTGTCGCTGTCGCAGGAGGAGTTCATGTCCCTGGTGGACCCGTACCCGGAGATCGCGACGTGCATCATGCACCGGATGCTCGCCATCACCACGCAACGCCTGCGCACCACCGGGGAGTTTCTTTCCGAGATCGTCCGCTGGGGCGAGGGGGCCAGCAAACGCGCCATCACCGACGAGGTCACCGGCGTGTACAACCGGCGCTTCCTTGAGGAGGCCATCGTGAGCCACTATGATACGTCGGTTGGCACGGGGCGGCCGCTCTCGATCATCATGATGGACCTGGACAACTTCCGCGGTATAAACGAGCGCTTCGGCATCGAGGCGGCCGACCGGGCCTTCCGGGAGGTCGCCGATGCGATTTCCCGGCGGTTGGGCGATGCGGACATTCTCGCGCGCTACGGGGGCGACGAGTTTACCGCGCTCCTCCCCGGCACGCCGCTCGAGGGCGCGGCGCGCATCGCCGAGCGGATCCGGGCCGACGTGGAGGCGCTCGACGTCCTTACCGGCCTGACGGACGCACGGACCTGCCTCACCCTGAGCCAGGGCGTGGTGGCCTACCCCGAAAGCGCGCGCACCCTGAAGTCCCTCCGCGAAAAGGCCGACGCCGCGCTCTATCGCGCCAAGGAAAACGGGCGCAACCGCGTGGAGCGCGGGTAAGACCTCAACCGCTTCGACCGGCTCAGCGCAACGCCCCCGTCCCCTTCTCCGCTGGGAGAAGGGGGACGAGGTGATCCATCGAAAAAAACAGTTGCTCCGCGTTCTTCCCCGGCGTACCGTTTCCCGAATATGAAGATCCACGAGGAGGTGTCCCATGGATGTCCGCGCGCTTCTGCCGCTTGGCCTGGTCCCGCTGACGGTCGTTGCCGTCTTTTTTCTGCACTGGCTCACGGTGCGACATGTAAGAAGCGCGGCCGAACGGCTGCCATTGTGCCGGGGGGCCTATCTGGCCTTCTCGGGCCAGTTGTTGCTGTATGGATGGATTGTGCTCCCGGTGTACTCCGCGGGTGTGTCGGCTGCCTATCTGGTCCCCCTCGGGATGACCTTCTCGTTCGTGGGCGATGTGTTTAATCTGCAGTTTCCTTCTATTTCAAGAAAAACCGGCGAGCCCCTCTTTTATGGCATTCTGAGCTTCATGGCGGCGCAGGTCTGTTATATCGCCGCCATCGTGTCGCTGGTCTCGATGGACGATCTTATCGGCCGCGGATATCTGGTCCCCCTCATGGCGGGGCTTATCGTGGTGCCGGCGGTGCTCTTCCGGTTCCGGGTTTATCATCCGGACCGCCCCAAGCGGATCATGCGCGGTGCGCTCGTGTACGGGTTTGTCCTGGGGGCGATGGCGGCGCTCGCCATATCGGCGGCGCTGGCGCACGGGGGCCTGTGGTGGCTGCCGGCTGCGGGCGCGGCCTTCTTCCTTTTGTCGGACGCGGTGATGGGCGAGACAACGGTGCACGGGCGTCATCCGGTGTTCGAGTACCAAGTGCCGTGGGTCACGTATCTTGTCGCCCAGGGGCTCATTCTTATGGGCTTCGCGGCGATGTTGTAGGCATGGAGTGACCTCGCCCGCTTCGACAAGCTCAGCGCAACGCCCGCGTTCCCCTTTGCGACAGGATGTCGCGCATGCGGCATCGTACACGGATGATTCCCGAATTCCCCCCTTCTCCTGCGGGAGAAGGGGGCAGGGGGGATGAGGTTGGCCGTTGCACTTCGATAGGTGTGGTTTTAGGTAAAATCCCGCGAAACCCCGCAGCAACAGGCTTTTACTCGATGCCGCTGAAGATGCGTCCGCAGTCGAGGATGAGTCCGGGGAGCACGATGCTTTCAAACGTTTCATTGGCCCGGTAATGGAGGGGTTTTTCATAGCGGCCATCCTGCCCAATTCGAAAAAGGTTCAGGTGCCCCGCCCCCGGGTTTACGATCCAGTATTCCCGAACGCCGTGCCGTTCGTAGAGCAGCAACTTTTGCGTCTCGTCCTTGTATGCGGTGGATTCGGAAAGCACCTCCACCGCCAAGTCGGGAGCGCCCAGGATTCCCCGCGTGTCGATTTTCCGGGGATCGCACACGACAACGACATCGGGCTGGACCACGGTGACGATGTCTTCGTCCACGGCGGCGTCTGTCGACTCGGGCAATCGTACGTCGAGGGGAGATACAAACACCTTGCATTGTTTCCCATCGAGATACTCTGCGATGATACGTGCAATAGTTAATACAATTTCCTGATGGCCAGTCCCGGGCGATGGGCTCATGTCGTAGGCCACACCGTCAATGAGTTCCCAATGCTCGTCGTGGGGCCACGCGCAGTAGTCTGTGTAGGTGAATTTCTCATCTGCTTTTGATTTTGGCAGAGCCATTGATATGCCTCCATATCATCATCTTTTATGTGCCATAGTGCGGATTTTCTGTCAACACTTTACCTCACCCGCGCGCTGCGCGCCCCTCTCCCATTGGAGAGGGGCTTCTCGGGAGAGGACTTTTTCTGAGGAGCCCCTCTTTGCATGCAGAGAGGGGCGCGCCGACTTGCCCCGAGCCTGTCGAGGGGCGGCGGGGGTGAGTTTGGTGTTCATGAAGCGGATCAATACCCGATTTCCCCCCTTCTCCTACGGGAGAAGGGGGGTCAGGGGGGATGAGGTTACGCCGATACGCAGAGCGCGCCGTGCGAGCGTGTCACGCGAGTGGCCGCCGGGTAGGCGGCGTCGGTGATCACGCCGTACACGAAGTACTCGGCGGCGGGTTCGAGACCGGAAAGGACCACGGGCCCTGCGGGATTTTCACCGCTGTCGTGGCGTGAAAACATGCCGCTCGCGGCGCCGTTGGTTTTCTTTTGCGTAAAGAGGGTTACGTGGTGGCCGCCGTTCACCGGGGCGAAGCTCACGCTGATGGAGCCCGGCTCGGTTCCGGGGGCCGCGACAAACTCGAAGAGCGTGTCGTCGCCCACCGGCTTGAACAATTCAAGCACCTCCCCGGAGCGCTGTCGTTTCGCGTTAGCGCCGATGAAGAGATTATAACCGGTTTTATCGCTTCCTTTGGCGGCGTTCCCCCAGCCGCGCTGCAGAATGCCGCCGATCCCCTTCCAGTTGTTGACCAGTTGCGTGAAGGCGTTGCGGACCTCCATCTGCTCGGACGTTTTGGGATTGCGCTGCGTTCCCTTGCGGCGCACGAAGAGCTCGCCGTTTCGGTTGAAAAATACCAGATCGCCGATTTTACGGCGGAAACCCTCGAATACCGGGTTAAGCTTTACATCTGCCATGAGTAGTACCTCCATTCATTAGATTTGGTTGATGGCATTGTAAAAAACGTCTTTTCCGTCCGATTCGCCTGTTTTATGTTTTCATTTCGCACCTCCTTTTCGACGTACTACTTGTTACACGGGCGCCGAACCGGAATTTTGAATTTTTTTGATGGGGGCGGCTTAATATTTATAATTTCGGGGTGGGGAAGCGTGGTGTGAGTAGCTAAGAGGTACCTAAGAGGTACCTAAGAGGGATGTAAGAGGTGTGGGGGGCCGGGATCGGGCGGGGCTGGTGCCGCGCCGTCTTCCCGATTTACGATTGACATCTGCCTGGAAACAGGCTACCTGTGCGGGTACACAACAAGAATTAAACACGGGAGGAGCCCATGAAAAAAATGCTGGTCGTCGTTATTTCCCTCGGTGCCGTCGCGGCATTCATGACCGCGTCCATCGCCCAACGGGGTCGAAGCCCCCAGGACCCGGAGTGCCGGAAAAAATGCCAGGCTAAATATGAAGCCTGCAAGAAAGACCCTGCGAATGTCGGGCCGCAAGACCGAAAGGGGACGAAGTGCCATGATCCATATCAGGGCTGTCTTCGCGCATGCAAGGCGTAAGGACGAAAAAATGATGTACGATTGCAGGGCCGGATCGAAAAATCAGGCCTTGTTGTTCATGCGCCGATAGCGGCCGCGTCGTGCTGATTGCCTGCACGCCGGCTGATACTGGCGTGTGGGTCGGGAGACTCGCGAGACGCGGCTTGCCCAGGCGGCTCATGCGTAGCGCGTTCCCGACATGCCAATGACGCAAGGGACGACATGCAGGTGAAAAAAGCGATCATACTCGGCGCGAGCTCGGGCATCGGCCGCGAGCTGGCGAAGATACTCTCGCGCGAGGGTTACGTCGTCGGGCTGGCCGCGCGCCGGATCGACCTGCTCGATGAACTGGCAGCGACGCTCCCGGGCGAGAGCCGCGTGAGGCGGATCGACGTGGCCCACACGGAAACGGCGGGCGCGCGCCTCAGCGAACTCATCGACGAGATGGGCGGAGTGGACCTCGTGGTGTACAGTTCTGGAACCGGGTACGAGAACCCGGAGCTGGCCTTCGACCTGGAGAAAGAGACCATTGAGGTGAATGTGGCCGGATTCACGCTGTGCGCCGGCATCGCCTTCAATCACTTTATGGAACGCGGGAGCGGGCACCTGGTGGGCATCTCGTCGATAGCGGCCCTCGCGGGAAGCGCCGGCGCACCCGCATACAGCGCGTCAAAGGCATACATGTCGAACTACTTGCAGGGACTGCGTGTGAAAGCGCGTAAGGCTGGGGCGGGGATCTCCGTCACCGATATCATGCCGGGCTTTGTCGATACCGCCATGGCCACGGGCGAAGGGATATTCTGGATGGCGCCCCCCGAAACGGCGGCGCGGCAGATTTTACGCGCCATCAAAAAGAGAAAACGTCGCGCGTACGTGACTCGGCGCTGGCGTCTTATTGCGTGGGTGTTGAGGATAGCGCCCGATTGGTTGCTGGCGAAATTCTAGTGTATGCATTTTTTCGTATTCTGTTCCGTTCTCTCCACTGCCGGCAACGGTCACCTGATGAATAATAGCTTAAAAAAGTCTAGTTGGACTATTATTTTCTCGCCGTTCGGACCTCTCCGGTGTACATTCAATTGAAACTGTTTTCGCGCCCGAATAAATGCGAAATGGAGTGAGGGTATGCGTAATCGCTGTATCAGGGCCGATGGACAGAGTATGTTTGGCGATTGATTTTCCCCGTGAGCTGGGGGATGGGGTTCATAATGAAAAAAAACTCGGTACTGTCAATTTTCGGGGTTTTATTACTGCTTGGATGTATAGTTGCGTGTTCGTCGTCGAAGGGCGGTTCGGAAGGAGGAGGCGGTGGTTCTAACGGAGGCGGCGGCGGCAGCAAGGACGGTCCGTTTGATACGTTTATAACCTGCGAGTTCGTTAACAGTACGAGCGGCGGCGAGACGTATGGCAACTATAAGATTTGGGTGACGGCGTATTCCAAGGACGAAAGCGGAGCGTTCTTTTCCATCGATCTCAATGACGATGGGGTCGGGAGTCGCGTATATGCCAAAGCGGCAAACCAACAGTTGATTAGCCGCAATCTCGAATATATATCTGCCCGGGGAGGTTTAAAGCTGCCCGCCTATACGAACGGCGCAAGATTGTATATTTCCTATGGGGATTCGGCAATATTCATTCAGTACGTTGATACCCCAGACGGTTTGGGGGTGCAGGGGCCGGCGATAGCGAACGGGGAATGGGGCACAAAAATCTGGGACTTCATAGAATTCGCCGCGGTAAAACCCGATGGAGTGGATTTCAACGTGAATACCTCGACGGTCGATTCGTTTTGCATTCCCATCGAGCTAGAACTTCGGAATGCCTCCGGGACATCTCTGGGAACGCGGGGGATAACCGCATCGAGAAGCGCTGTTTTTTCGAAATGGGAAGCGTCTACCATGCCGGATGCATTCAAAAAGCTGGTGTACAAGGATGGCGATACCTATATACGAATAATCTCGCCGGGACCGATTGCCACAGCTGCGAGCATATCGGCCGACGGGGACTTCAAGTATCTTAAAGATTACCTTGGCGGAACGTTGCTCGTGGATTATCAAACGACGTTAAAGGAATTCTTGAACGGAACGCTCAATACGATGTGGACAAGCCATACGTCGTTCGGAACTGGTCTTTCTTTCGTGGATGAAGGAACAACGTATACATGCTGGGCCGATGGCAATTTATGGCGCTACACGACCAATGGTAATGTTACAAGTGACGCATTTGGTAAACCGATAGACGGAACGGACTCATCCAGTATCTGGGGCTGCAGCGGCAATTTGCAACCCATCAACGGTGAAGATGAAAAAAACAAGGTCAAGAAATTCCTGGCCGCCGCATTCAATCGGGGTATGGTGGCAAACGGTTGGGACGATACCGACGGCTCCAAGTATTACAAACCCGATGGCTCTGGCGGGGTGTACAATCACTATTCGAAGTTCTTTCATAGAACGGACGTGAGTCCCGATGGGAAGGCGTACGGTTTCTCCTTTGACGACGTTCACGATAAAAATTCTTCCATTGGAAATGCGTCCACAAAAAAAATGATAATCACCGTGCGGTAGTTCGCCGCCGAGTCGGTAACAGCATGGCGCATCTTCCGGGGATGCCCCACGCGCCATGTGCGTTTCACTGATTATGGCAATATTCCCCCCTCTCCTTTGGGAGAGGGGCAGGGGGTGAGGTCCTACCGCTCCACCTTCGCGTTCATCCGCTCGTCGAAGCGGTCTATGCTGTAGATCGTCTCGAGCGGGAGTCGCGCCGGACGCTGCGGCTCCTGGGCGGCCTGCCATTCAGAGAGTGCGCTCAGGTCATCAGACTTCTTCCCGATGATAATCAGGGTAATCACCATGCAGTCGTCGGGAATGTCCAGCGCCCGGCGGACCTCGTCGGGGTCGTAGCCCGCGATGGGGTGCGCCACAAGGCCCATCTCCGTGGCGCGCAGCAGCAAGGCCGAGACCGCCATCCCCAGATCGAACAGGTAGTACTCCCGCTCCTTGATGAGGCAGTCGTGCTCCCTCCGCGCGAAGGCGGCGACGATGGTCGAGGCGCGGTGCGCCCACTCATTGCCCTTGTTCAGGGCCCGGCGCATCCGCTCCAGCGCCTCCGGCGAGCGGGCGAATACGAAGCGCCACGGCTGATTGTTGAAGCACGACGGCATGAGCTGCGCAGCGCCCGCGAGCTCCATGACGGTCTCGTCGGGTATCTCGACCGGATCGAGCGCCCGGTACGCCCTGCGCTTCGCGATGGCTTCCTGTACGTTCATGGCGGTACCTCCCGTATTTCGTTGTGTCGCCGAGCGCGTTTGGGGGCACCTTGGCCCGTATGCGCATAGAAAACATACTCCATTTTCCGAGATGTTCCAAGATTTCCGTGCTGGAATGTGGCCATACAAAAATAATTGACGGGGCGGGGCCGGGTATCGTATGCAATTATAACGAACGTGTTGATTTGCTCGATGTCATCGCGAGCGAAACGAAGCGATCTGTTACAATAAGCGGCACTTCATGAGCATCCGGTAAAAGTTTGATTCCCCAAGGGGTGTACCGGGTTGCTTCGTCGCTATCGCTCCTTGCAATGTTATGAATCACACACCTTCAATCAAGACGGCGATCGAAGCAATGCGAAATGAGATGACCTGACGATACGTCGATGCGCGTGAAGTGACAGAAATACCACAGGGAGGGACCACATGGCCGGCATATTTGAAATCACGAAAGACCGAAAGGGGGAGTGGCGCTTCGCCCTCAAGGCGACCAATGGCGAGATCATCGCGACGAGCGAGGGGTATAAAACCCTCGAGAGCTGCCGGAAGGGGATCGCCTCGGTGGTGCGCAATGCGACCGGCGCGCGCGTCCGCAATCGCGACGCCGACGCGGCGCTCATCGACGCCGCGGACGAGGGCGACCTCGACGGCATCCGGCGGGCGCTCAAAAACGGCGCGGACGTGAACTGCCGGGACGAGGAGGGCGAGACGCCGCTCATCGAGGCCGTCGAGTCCGGCAATCTGGAGGCCGTGAAGCACCTCGTCGCGAAGGGCGCGAAGCTCAATCTGCAGGACGCGGAGGGCGAAACCGCGTTGCACGAGGCGATCGAGGAGGGGCATGCGGAGATCATCCGTTTCCTGGTGCGCGCCGGGGCCCGGCGCAATCTCAAGGACAAAAAGGGGCGCACGCCGGTCGCGCTTGCCGCTCAAAAGGGGATCGAGCTGCCGTCGGGAAAGCAGTAGGGCCTCGGTTTGATGATGGCCCGCATCCTTGTGCGAATCGCGATTGCCGTGGCGTGCTGCGTAACGCTCCTGGCCGGATGGGCGCTCGCCAAGGATGTTGACGCGGAGGCTCCCCCGCGCACGCCGCTGCAGCTCGCGCTCCTTAACCCCATGCAGCTCTTCGATCAGGACTACGACGTCTACGGGCTGCGGATCAACCTTCTGTATGGCAGCAATACCAGCGTCTATGGGCTCGACCTGGGCCTGTTTAACGATTGCGTGCGGGACCTCTACGGCATTCAGGCCGGGATTATCGGCAATATGGTAAGCGGGGTTGGCTCGTCAGGCGACGGCCTGTTGGGGGTGCAGATCGCGGGGTTGTTCAATTACGCGGAGTCGCGCGCGTCGGGGCACGGGCCACGGGGGATTCAGATTGCCGGGATCTGCAACTACACGCCCGGTGCGAAGGGATACTTCCAGGCGGCCGGCATCTTCAACCTGGCCACCGACGCCGATTTCACCGGTGTGCAAGTCGCGGGACTGATGAACATAGGCGTCAAGTCCATGACTGGACTGGCTATCGCCGGTCTCGTGAACCACACCACCGCCGGCTTTGCGGGTATCCGGGCGGGTGGCTGGGGCAATTATACGGAGGGCGACATGGCGGGCGTCCAGATCGCCGGCGTCATCAACGTGACGGTGCGGGGATCGGTGAGCGGGCTCGAGGCCGCTTTAATCTGCAATGCGAGCTACAATGAGCACTATCGTGTCGACAAGCCAACGGGCGATCCCACCCTGCGGGGGATTCAGCTGGCCGGATTATATAATGACGGTCACGCGATGCTCACGGGCGCCCAGATCACCCTGGGGGGCAATATGGCCGGGTATTTCGCCGCCGCGCCCGAAGCCGGCAATTCCTTTCTTCAACTTGCCGGAGGATTCAATTACTGCGTGCGAAAGTTTACAGGGGCGCAGGTTGCGGGCGTTCTCAACTTGGCCGATAGCCTGTCCGGCGTACAGGTCGCGGGCGTCGCGAATATCATATACGGCGATTCGGGCTCCCTCACCGGGCGCCGCGAGGGGGACCTGCGCGGAATGCAGGTGAGCCTGGGCCTCAATTCGACCAACCTCGATGTGTACGGCTGCCAGGTGGGCCTGATCAACGTCGCCGACCGGGTGAAGGGGGTGCAGATCGGGCTCGTGAACATCGCGCGCCGCGTGTACGGCGTGCAGATCGGCCTGGCCAACTTCATCTCGGAGGGGGCGGTTCCCTTTTTCCCGATTGTCAATTTCAGCACGTCGTTTTAGCGGATCACCATGAAAAAGAAAATCGTCGCGCTCGCACTCGCCGTCTCGCTGCTCGCGCCCACGGGAGCGTATCCCCAGTTCTACGGGATGGACAAGGACCCCGGATGCTGCTTCTGGTGCCTGTTGTATCCGGTGGTCGCGGTCGTGAAGCTCTGGGAGGGCATAAAAGGCATTGGCGGCGGGCGCACCGTGAGCGTTGATATCAATGGAACGAAGGCCGTCTTTAAGAGAAACTCCGTGAAGCCCAATAAGAATCGGCGCGGCGCGATTCTCAAGGGCGAGCTCGTCGAGAAGGTCACGGTGCGCATACGCGGCCGGGAGTTCACGGTCCTGCCGGGTACGGTGAAGTTTTATGAAAACGGAAAGATCGCCAGCTGCGAGGGGTTCTCCGCGGGACTCCTCACCGGCGGCGATAAGCCGTTTCCGTGCAACTATTCCGTGGAGCTCCATGAAGACGAATACTTGAAGGGAACGCGTTTCAAAAGAGACGAGCCGGGGACCGTGATCGTGCAGGGCGCGCCACGCAAGGTGAGCGATTGGATCCGTTTCCACCGCAACGGCGCGATTAGCGAGTGCCGACTGGCCGTCGACGGCGCGATCAACATTTATGGCCAGAGGGTCCTCGTGCCGGAGGGAACCGCTGTCGGTTTGACCGAGTCGCAGTCCATCGCCTTCATCGATACCTGGGTCTCGACGGTACGGATGCGGATGCGGGGCCGGGCGATGGATCTGTCCGGGAGAATCGAGTTCTTTGCAAACGGCGATGTCCGGTCGGCCACTATCGGTTCGCCCGTCACGCTTCAGAACGGTCCGCACCGGGTGACGGTCGACAGGAAAATATCTTTTTACGACAACGGGATGATCGAATCGTGCACGCTGGCCTCCGACGTGACGCTGACGATCAACGGGAGCAGGGTCGTATTCGAGGCGGGCCGATCGATAGGCATCAAGGAACCGGCAAGCCAGCTTCACTTCTACCGGAACGGCAGGGTGCGTTCGGGCGATATCAACGGCGGTACCTATACCCATCGCGGGGTGCGGATACCGCTGACGACATCGGGCGTAATATCGTTCTACGAAGGCGGCGCCATCAAGCTGTTTCCCGTCGAGGGGGGAACGGTCCTGCGCGCGGGCGGGCAGGACATCCGTGTAAAGGGGTACAAGCTCATGTTGTATGAGAACGGCGGCGTTTTAATGGCCGAGCTTCAGGAGGGATCCGATTTCCTGTTTCGGGGGAAGCCGGTCCATGCGGATTCCAGCGTCTATCAGGCATTCTTCGACGAGCGACAGGAGGTCGTCGCGTTTTCGATCATGACGCCGCGGGAGGTCACCTACCGGGGGAACCGGATCACGCTGCCTCCCTATTACGCCGCGGGATACGCGGATTACGACAAAAAGGAGATCTCGTTCGCCGACATCTGCTGGGACGACCTGAAACTGCCCGACAATGCGACGATCGTACCCGAGCCCGAATTGAAATATAGCACCACAAAGAAATTCGTGAAGGCGGACCGTTTGATCAATGCAAAGCGGAAGAACTGCCATACCAACGACCTCGCGCTCCTCGCCGAGGGGGTGCGGGAGATCATGTTCTCCGACGACGTGACGATGGTCATCGACGGCAAGCGGCAGGTGTGTAAGGCGATGCGGTGGGTGAAGTTGCGATAGAGGGGTGGCAGAGTGTTCTCTTTGCCCAGGAAGTCCCCGCTGGCTTCGATACGCCTGCGGCTACTCAGCCAGCGGGGTCTGCTGTTGGGGAGGGGAGTGTCCGCGCAGGCTTCGATACGCCTTTGGTTACTCAGCCAGCGGGGTCTGGTTCCATGGTAATCCGTTCCGTCACCAGCGCGGTGGCTGAGTAGCCGAAGGCGTATCGAAGCCACGTTTTCAGCTAAACCCAACAGCGCCCCCAGCACGGTGGCCGAGTAGCCGAAGGCGTATCGAGGCCACCGTTCCCGGCGAAGTGAAATCATACCAAACAGGTAAAAAAATTCAATGATCGGCTACATGTACATCCTGAAGTGTTCCGATGGGACTTATTATACCGGAAGCACGATCCATCTGGATGTACGGTTACGCCAGCATCAAAATGGTGAAGGCGCAAACTATACCAAGAATAGACGTCCGGTCGAATTGGTATACTATGAAGAGTACATGAGGATCGACGAGGCGTTCTATAGGGAGAAGCAAATCCAGGGCTGGGGACGAAAGAAGAAAGAGGCATTGATCGATGGAAGGCGCCATGATCTACCCGGACTTGCGAAGAAGGTGTGGAGGAATTGAAGCCGGAACTCCCCGCAGGCTTCGATACACCGTTGGTTACTCAGCCAGCGGGGTCTGGTTCTATGGAAATCCGTTCCGTCACCAGCGCGGTGGCTGAGTAGCCGCAGGCGTATCGAAGCCACGTTTTCAGCTAAACCCAACAGCGCCCCCAGCGCGGTGGCTGAGTAGCCGAAGGCGTATCGAGGCCACGTTTTCAGTGCACTCCAAATAATGCCCTCAGCCCGGTGGCCGAGTAGCCGCAGGCGTATCGAGGCCACCGTTCGGCGCGCCTGTAGAGTCCGTCTGTCCAGAAAAAGAGTGATCGCTTCCCGCCCGACCGTGCCGATAATCAAAAGCAGTAGGACGGATACCTCCGCCGGTTTCAGGCGGGGGCGTTCGTGAAATACGGCAGTGGAGGGGCGTCCATGGGGTACATGCCTGAGGTTGTGAAGTCGCTATTGCGGAAGTTCGACCGCCGTATGACGATCCGGAACAAGATCATGATCGGGGGGGCGGGGATCGCGATCGCGTCGATGATTAGTTTCGGGCTGGCGGGTATGCTGATCACCGGCGGCACTATCAGGCAGATGGCCGAGAACGATCTGGCGCACATTACGGACAATCTGGTGAGCTTGTGCGACACCCAGTACGACATCAACCAGAACATAGTGGCCAGTAATCTCAACGTGGCCGATTTCTTCGTCAAGGGTCGCACGAGCCTCAAGCCGGACACCCCGGTTCGCTTCACGGTCGAAAACCAGATGACGAAAGAATCCCAGCAAACGGCCCTGCCGCTGATGACGGTCGACAATGCCGGCGTTTCGAACGATTTCAGGCTGGTGGACCGCATCACCGGCATGATTGGCGGCACGGTCACCATATTCCAGGTCATGAAGAACCCCGACGGCCTGTTGCGGGTGTCGACCAGCGTAAAGCGCGCCGACGGCACCAGGGCGGCGGGGACCTACATCCCGCCCTCGTCCCCCGTGTACAAGGCCGTCATGTCCGGTGAGACGTACAAGGGATCGGCGTTCGTGGTGAACGATTGGTACATCACGGCGTACAAGCCGATCTACGACGGCAACGCGATCATCGGGGCCATATACGTGGGCGTGCGCCAGTCCGAGCTTGAGATTTTGCGGAAGAGCGTTCTCGCGCTGAAAATCGGCAAGCGCGGTTATGCATACATCCTCGACAATCACGACGGCAGCCGAGGGAATGTCATCATCCACCCGACCCGGGAGGGGAAGAACCTGCTCGATGCGAAGGACATCGCCGGCAACCTGTACGTCAAGGAGATGCTCGAGGAAAAGAGCGGCAGCAAGGTGTACACCCTCGCGGAGCCGGGCGGCGGACCGGCATCAAAGCGGCTCGTGAACTTCAGGTCCATCGACCGGCTCGGATGGGTGGCCGTGGCGGAGGCCGATTACGACGAGGTGTTCGCCCCCCTGAGCATGCTGCGGGGCACCAATATCCTTATCAGCATTCTCGTGCTCGTGATCATCGTGACGGCGAGCGTCGCGTTCTCCGGCTCGATCAACCGCGTGATGAACAGGATCAAGGGGCTGCTCACCAGCCTCTCCTCCGGGGACTATTCGGGCAACATCCCCCAGCGGGACATCGAGCGAACGGACGAGTTCGGCGATATGGCCACGCTCTTCAACGTCCTGGTGCGCAATACCCGCGATCTGCTCGAGAAGATCATGCGCACCACGAGCGTGTTGACCGCCTCCATCAACGACCTCACGGTGTCCTCCCGCGAGGTGTCGACCACCTCGAACCAGCAGGCCGCGGCGGTCAAGGAGATCGTCTCGACGATGGAGGACTCGGACGCCCTGTCGCGCACGGTGGCCTCGCGCATCGACGAGGTCGCGCGGATCGCGGGCCAGACGCGCACGCTGGTCGAGAAGGGCTTCGCGCTGATCCAGGACAGCCTGGGCAAGATGGAGGAGATCCGCCACACTAACACGGAAACCATCAGCGGCGTCAAGGACCTCGGCGCGCAGATAGAGGGCATCTGGGAGGTGGTCAATATCATCAACGGTATCGCCGACCAGACCAAGATCATCGCGTTCAACGCCGAGCTCGAGGCCGCCTCGGCGGGTGAATCGGGGAAGAACTTCCGTATCGTGGCCGCCGAGGTGCGGCGGCTGGCGGACAGCACCGTATCGTCCACCGCGCAGATTAAGGGCAGGATCAACGAGATCCAGCGCGCCTCCGACAGCCTGATCCTCGCCTCCGAGAAGGGCACCGAACGGATCCAGGAGGGGGCCGATCTCTCGTCGAAGCTGAAGGACGTGTTCGGCGATATCCTCAGTTCGGCAGAGATATCCGCCGGGTCGTCGCAGCAGATCGTGTCCTCGGTCAACCAGCAGGTCTCGGCGTTCGAGCAGATCCTCATCACGCTCAAACAGATCTCGAGCGGGATCGACGAGTTCGTCGCCACGACGCGGTCGACCTCGGGGGCGGCCGAGTCGCTCAAGGACATGGGGGAAGAGCTCAAAACGAGCCTGTCCCGCTACAAGATCTCGGAGTAACAGCGCCATGGAAAACAGCGAACTGCTGAGCGCGATATCCGCGACGGGGCAGGGCGACGCGGCCGCGGAAGAGCCGGTCCGGCTCAGGAAGGTGGTGCTCTTCCTGGTCGAGGATGCCGTGTATGCCTTCGACGCCGACGAGGTGAAGGAGGTCGTCCTGGCGGGGGAGATTTATCCCATTCCCTTCGTTCCCGCCTACGTGTCGGGACTCATCAACCGGCACGGGGAGCCGCATACCGTCATCGACCTGAAGGCGGTGTTGGGCGGCGGGCGCCTGGACGCGTCCCGCGTGCTCATCATGAATAACGGGAGCGATCAGATCTCGTTCCTCATCACCGATATCGATAAAATCGCCGAGATCCCGGAACCCGACGTCGTTTCGCTCCCGGCGACCGATGGCGGCGCCCTCTTCAAGGGTTCGTTCCGGTGCGAGGGCCGGGAGGTCTTCATCGTCAATCCGCAGGAGATATATGACAGGCTTGGCGCCGACATCAAGAGCGTCTGAGGCGGATTTCGCCGTGATCCCGTGCGCGGGGGCGGATTTTTTAATTAACCGGGAGGAGATCCTTCACAGCCGATACGAGGGGGAGCATCAGCGGGCCGCGGGCAGGGCGGCTCCGGTGCGCGTCATGGAATTCGAGGGGCGCGCGATACCCGTCATCAACCTCGACGGACACATCGAAGAGCATTTCGGGATGGTCCCGCACCGGGGGCCCGGCATACTGCTGTTCATTCGCGGCTCGGGCGATCATCCCCCGTTTCCGCTCATGCGACGTAAATCAGACGGCACAGATGTGGATACCTCGCGCGTGGCGCTGCGCACCTCCGCCATGGTGTCGATGCTGAGCGTCGGCATCGACGAGCTCAAGCCGTTCCCCCCGCGCCTGCGGGAGAGCCTTGCGGCAGGGGGCCTCCTCGCGGTGCGTTTTCCGCGCGACGGGGGGAGGGCGCAGTATCTGCTGGACATGCGGACCACCGCGATCCTGTGCATCGCGGCATATCACAACAGGCAGGTCGCGGATGGACATCCTGATAGTTGACGACTCGGCGTTGCTGAGAAACATCCTGAAGCAGGTGCTGGCCAAGGAGGACGGGATTTCGATCGCCGGCGAGGCGTCCAATGGCGTTCAGGCGGTCGAGCTCGCCGCGGCGCTCTCGCCCGACCTGGTGATCATGGACATCGACATGCCCCTCCTGGACGGCATCGCCGCGACGGCGAAGATCATGTCGAAGTCCCCGGTCCCCATACTCATCCTGTCGAGCGTGGCCAGTCCCGAGAACGTGTTCAAGGCGCTTCGCAACGGCGCGCTCGAGGTGATGAAAAAGCCCTCCATCGATCAATTCAACAATCCCGAGTTCTTCGCCGGATTCATCGAAAAACTGAAAACCCTGAGTCACGTCTCGGTGGAGGGCGGCGCGGGGGCGTCGGTTGAACGACACCGCGCGGATAAGGTGTCCGGAGCGGCCTCCCTGTTCGTCATGGGCGCGTCGACCGGGGGCCCGGTCACGCTCGCGGCGATACTCTCAAGGCTGTCATCCGGCTTCCCGGCGGGTATCGCGCTTGTCCAGCACCTGGAGGCGGGATTCGAGAACGGATTCGTGAGTTGGCTTGCCGCCGAATCCGGAATGCGCGTCCGACTGGCCGCAGAGGGCGATTACCCCGCGGCAGGAGAGGTGCTGCTGGCCCCGCCGGGCCGACATCTCGTGTTTGCATCTGGCCGGCTCGCCTTTGAGGACTCGGCGCCGGTGGTGAATCAAAAGCCCAGCGTGAACCGCTTGTTCGTGACCGCCGCCGAGTGCTTTCGAGGGCGGGTCGCCGGCGTGCTGCTCACGGGCATGGGCTCCGACGGCGCCGACGGCTGCGTCGAGATCATCAAGCGCGGGGGGACGACGATCGTCCAGGACGAAGCGACGGCGACCGTGTTCGGGATGCCGCGCGCGGCGATCGAGAAGGGCGGCGCGGGGATCGTGCTTCCCAAGGAAAGCATCGCCGACTATATGCTGAAGCTGGCGATGGCGCGATGACGGCGCGCGCAGCGGCAGATGTCCCGATCGGGGATTTCGTCCGCCTGGTCGAACGCACGGCCGGTATAACCGTACCCGATGCCGATATGAGAAATCTGGAGAACGTCATCGTCGCGCTTTCTGCCGCTCGCGGGATGCGGCCCGCGGGATATCTGGCCGCCCTCTCGCGCGATGGGCGTGAGGTGGAACGGTTCCTGGACCGGATAACGAACAACGAAACATACTTTTTCCGCGAGGAGCGGCATTTCACGGCGCTCAAGGACGAGGTCTTCCCGCGCCTCGCGACGCACGGCGGCCCGATCGTCATCTGGTCCGCGACCTGTTCGACGGGGGAGGAGGCGTGGTCGCTCTGTGCGCTCGCGCGTGAATGCCTCGGCGACGCGTTCAGGGTGGTCGGCACCGATATCAACCATGATTCGCTGCGCGTCGCGGAGACCGGATCGTACTCGAAAAACTCGTTCAGGGCCGACGGCGCCGCATACCGCGGGCTCATCGAAGGGAACACCGGTCGCGCCGACGGGCGCTGGGTCGTTTCCGACGAGCTCAGGCGGCGCGTCGAGTGGCGCCGCTGCAACCTCTACGCCGATCCCGCGGAGCGCATGCCCGAGGGCGCGCATGTGGTGTTCTTCCGAAACACGCTCATTTACATGCGGCAGGAGATAAAGCAGGCGGTCGTCGAGAAGATCGCGCGCCGCATGGCGCCCGGGGGCCATCTGTTCCTGGCGTCGTCGGAGATGCCCTTGATCGTCAATCCCGGGCTTGCCCTTGCGGAATACCGCAATACCTATTACTTCGTTCGGGCCGTCGCAGCGGAACGCCCGCGAGTGTCGCAGGACCAGTCAGTCGTCGCTCCCATCGTTCGGGACGCCGCTGAGGAACGGCCGGCGGCTCGGGTGATGCGTGCGCCGGAGGCGGCGGTGCTATCTGCGGCGGAGTCCCTGCATCGTGACCCGTTCTTTCGCCTCTCGGAGCGCGATCCGGCCCATCTGGCCGCGGGATTGATGCACTATGCGCTTTTCTTCGTCAACAGGATGAACATCGCGGCCGCCGCGGAAGCGGTGCGCCTGGCGGAGCTGTTCACCGGCGGAGCGGTTGTGCTGCACCTGAAGGGCTTCATCGCTATGGCAGGGGGCGATGCGGCCGGGGCGGCCGGGTTCTTCCGCGCGGCGCTCGCGGCCGACGGCGGCTTCTGGCCGTCACGGTTCTATCTGGCATCGCTGCTCAGGGTGAGCGACGGCGTCAGGGCCACGGAGGAGTTTAGAAGGTGCCGGCGGGACATCGCGGCGGCGGCGGGCTCCGGCGACGCGCGATTCCGGTTCCTGCTGGAGGGGTTTAGCGAGAAATACTTCATGGAGATATGCGACAACTGGATCGCAACGGGCGGAAAACCGCGCAGGGGGGTCGCGAAGCTATGGCGCTGAAGAGGGAGTCGTTCGTGGGGCAGTATCTCGACGAGCTCGAGGAGAACGTCGTGAACCTGGAGAAATCGATCGCAGCCCTTCGGCGCGATTCCGACTCCGAGGAGGAGACGAACCGGGCGGTGCGCATCCTGCACACCATCAAGGGTTCCTCCCGCATGCTCAAGTTCGCGACGATCGAGAAGCTCGCCCACGGGCTGGAAAGCGTCATCAAGGGCGTCAAGGAGAAGCGCTATCCGGTGAGCCAGGAGATCGTACAGCTCGTGCTCGCGGGGGCCGGGAGAATCAGGGACGGGGCTGAGAGCATTCGCTCTACGGGCGATTATCACGCGGACATCGGCCCGCTGCTGGCCAGCTGCGAGCGCGCCTATGCAGGCGAGCCGTTCGATCCGGGCGACGCGGGCAGATCCGCGCGCGTCTCGTCCGCTCCCGTCGAGCGGAGATCGGAACCGCGACGGCTGCCGACCGACGAGAGCGCGACCATCCGGGTGCGGACCGGGACCATCGACGAGATCATCCGTATGTTGAACAATCTCATCGTCAACCAGTTTCAGTTCAAGAAGCATCATGGCGCCATCGCCGCGATCGAGGAGCTGCTCGAGGGGCGCGGCGGATTCGATGATGACGGGGAGCTCCTCAAATCATTCCGCATGATGCGAAAATCGTTCAAGGAGCAAATCGAAATCATCGAGCGCGATACGTTCGCATTGCAGGAGCGGATCATCGGCATGCGGATGTTCCCGCTTGAAATGATCATGGGGAGCCTGCCCGGCATGGTCGAGGAGCTCGCCATCTCCCTCGGCAAGCTGGTGAACCTGAACCTGAGCGGTACGGACGCGGCGCTCGATCGCCTCATTCTCGAAACGATCCACGATCCGATCATCCACATCGTGCGCAATGCGGTCGATCACGGGATCGAGACGCCCGATGAGCGGGAGGGCGCGGGGAAGCCCCGGACGGCCGAGCTGACCATCACCTGCAGGCCGGAAAGCGGGGGGATCAGCATCTCCATCGCCGATGACGGACGGGGTATCGACACTGAAGCGGTGCGGCGGCGGGCCTGCGCGCTCTATCCGGCCAGACGGGACGAGATTGAATCCATGAAAGACGAGGAGCTGAACGCCCTCATTTTTTCGCCGGGATTCTCGACCGCCGCGGCGGTGACCGCGTTGTCCGGGAGGGGCGCCGGGCTCGATATCGTGAAACACAACCTGGAGAAGGTGAAGGGGCGCATCTTCATTGAGAGCCGGCCGGGAAGGGGCACGGTGTTCACCCTGACCCTTCCCCTGACCCTGTCGACCATCGACGGATACTTCGTCAGGTCCGCGGGGATGAAATACTTCGTACCGGCGAACTACGTCAACGAGGTGCTGATTGTCGAACGCCGCGACGTCCTGAAGGTCCTCAATCGGGACGCGATCCGGGTGCGCGACGCGATCATTCCCCTGTTCTCGCTCCCGGTCCTGCTCAACGAACGGCCGGCCGAGGATCGGGAGAGCGGCTTCGTGTTCATCGCCGAATCGCTCGGCAGCTACATCGGCGTCGCGGTGGATTCCGTCCTGGAGTATGTGACGCTGATCTACAAACCGCTGCCGGAAAGCGTGCGGGGAATCGAGTACATACAGGGGATCGTGTTCGATGAACGCTACGATATCGTGAGCATCCTGCACATGCCGGCGCTCATTGAACGGGCGAAACGGCTCTCCGACATCGATCTGAAATCGCGTTACGCGGGCGGGGGGCGCAGGGACCGGCGGGTCTTGGTCGTGGATGATTCGCTTAACTCGCGCGAGATACAGCGGTCGATTCTCGAGTCCGCCGGGTGCGACGTGACGACGGTCGAGGACGGGATCGGCGCACTCGAGTCGCTCCGCGCGCGCGACTTCGACATCGTCATCACCGACATCAACATGCCCCGCATGGACGGCTTTACGTTGCTCGAGAACCTGAAGCGGGACCCGGCCGTGCGGTCGATCCCGGTGATCGTGGTGAGCAATTACGACGACGTCGAAACCTCGCGCCGCGCGCTGGAGCTCGGCGCCTCGGCGTATATCGTCAAGTCGGATTTCGACCGTAATAATCTGGTCGAGACCGTCGACGCACTGCTCAGGGCGCGCGGAGAACACGATGGATAACTTGAAAAAAATTCTTGTCATTGACGACTCTGACCTCGTCGCGGGGATGCTCTCCTCGCTTCTCGAGAAGAGCGGATACGCGACGTCGCGTGCGGTGAACGGGCTCGAGGGCGTCATCGCCGTGTACCGGGAGGCGCCCGATCTGGTCATCATGGACGTCGAGATGCCGGTGCTGCAGGGGTATCAGGCGAGCAGGCTGTTAAAGGCGCGGCGCGGGGTGTGTGATATTCCCATCATCATGCACACCTCCCTCAGCGGAGACCGGGACGAATTCTGGGCGCTTTCCTCGGGGGCGGACGCCTTCATCACGAAGGACTTCGACAATCTCATGCCGCTGCTGGACTCTATCGGCGAACTCATTGGCGCCCGCGCGGTGAACCGATCGATCATCGCCGAGGATGCCGCGAAGGTGGACCGGGACTGCGTGATGGAAATGCTGAGCACGACGCTCGACGGCCACCTGTTTCAGTCGGTCATCCTCAATCGGCTCTCGGAAACGGCGGCTTGCATCGGCTCGCTGTCCGACACGGGCGTGTCCGTGCTCTCGTTGATCGACCGGGTGTGTTCCGGGGACATCGCGGTCCTGCTCTTGAAGAGCGAAGGCGAAGTGGCCGCCTTTATACGGCCCGGACCGGGGATGGACGAGGCCGCCGCGCTCGACTTCTACAGAATATGCGTGGACGACTTCTACGGCGCCTTTCCCGACGCCCCCCGAACCGACGTTGCGCCCGTGTTTGTCGAGCAGCCCCGGCCGAGCGCGGCGTTTGATGCGCCCGACGAGCGCGTCGCCATACGCTCGTATGCGCACTGGGTCATTCCCGGCCGGTGCGCCCCGGTGGGGACGCTGCACGTGGGCAGCAGGGTGAACAACTACTTCACCGCGCCCATCAGCGCCAACGTGAAGGTCTTCGCGGACGGCGCGGGGTCGATCATTGAAAACGCCATGCTCCTCAAGAATATCACCACCATGGAGCGGAATATCCGGAACGTGTTCTCGAAATTCGTTCCCGCCGAGATCATTGACGATCTTGCCGGCAAGAGCAGGAGCCAGGGTTTGCGCGCCGGGGAAAAGCGGAACGTGGCAATACTCTTCACCGATATCCGGTCGTTCACCGAGATTACCGAGAAGAACAGGCCGGAGGACGTCGTCGCATTGCTGAACCGATATTTCAGCACCATGGCCGAGGCGGTCATCCGGCACGGCGGGACCATCGACAAGTATATCGGAGACGCCATACTCGCGGTGTTCGGGGCCCCGCGCGCGTACAGCAATAACGCCGAGCGCGCCGTGAGCGCCGCATTCGACATGCTGCGGTCGCTGCAAAACATCGACACCGCCGGGCTCATAATGCCCGATGGACGGCTCGACATGGGCATTGGGATCCACGAGGGCGATGTGATCGTGGGGAACATCGGATCGAAGGAGCGCTTCGATTATACGGTCATCGGCGATGCGGTCAATCTCGCCTCCCGGCTCGAGGGGCTTACGAAGATGTACCGGAGTCATGTCATCGTCTCCGAGAGCGTGCGAGCGGCCCTCAAGGACGCCATGACCTTCCGCGAGCTCGACCGGGTGCGGGTGAAGGGCAAGGGGATCCCCACGACGATATTCAAGCTCGAGAACGTCACGCGGATGCGATTCTCGGAGGAGCAGCTGCGCGATTACGCCAAGGCGGTCAGCATGTACAAGATCAAGAACTGGGATACCGCGATCGAGTACTTCAACAAGGTGCTGGAACACAACCCCGACGATTACGTTTCGGCCATGTTCGTCTCGCGGTGCGAGGAATACCGCCGGAATCCCCCGCCCGACGACTGGGACGGCGCCATCTCGTTTGACGGGAAATGATCCGTTTGGCGCGCGAACGGCGGAATCGGCGGTCGCGATGCGCCTGGAGAACGCGACCGACGATGCCAGGAGGCAGTGAATCTATGAGCTGCAGAAGAACCGAAGGATCGTGCGTCGCTGCGCGCGCGGGCACCCTGCGGGCGATGTGCCTCGCGGCGCTCGTGGCGCTAACGATATCGTGCAGCACCATGTCGGCGGCCTGGTACTCGCAGCCGGAACCGCGCTATCGGTCTCGCGCGCACGGCGGCATGGCCGCGCTGGTGGAGGCCGGGGGCGTGCGGCACGTGATTTTGTCATTGTCCAATCGCTACAAGGTTTACATGGGGCCGCCGCTCGTACCCGTCCGGGACATGGAGCCGCCCATACTGAACGAACAGACCTTCGAACTCAGGTGGCAGATCCGCCCGCCAGGCCCGGTCGCGCCGGGGACGTCAACGGGGTGGCGGCTCGTCAGGGAGGCGCTCGCCATCCGCTCCAACGACGGAACGGTGATTACGCCAACGCACATTTCCATCGAGGGGCTGGATTATGGCATCGGCGAGACGCTGTATGTCCATTACGCCTATGAGGAGGTTCCGGCCGTCGTCCCTGTCGCCCGGCCGGTGGAGGTGACCCTGCGATTCTATAATCTCTCATATGGGCGAATGCCGAAGAGGTATTCGTTCGAGCCCGCTCTACACACGGGGGATGAGCGCATCGCAGCTCCCCGCGTGCAATTTGTCCTGAAGCGCGATTACGAATACAAACCTTGCGTCGTACCGCTGTATTTCATGTCGGTGCGCTAGGGGGGGCATGAATGGCTTTTACGTAAAAAATTGACAAGTACTGACCGGCATGCGTATATACAATATGTGGTGCTATAGTAGATGACAAATCGTGTAAGCGATTCATCAAATGGGGTGGAAATGAAGATTAAGGATATCGCGATAAAAAAAATCGAGGGATTGCCCGCACATGTTCTTATACGCGTCAGCGAAATGATTGATGTCATCGCAGGGGAGGAGGTGGTTCACGAGGTCTCGAACGGAAAAAGAGGAGAGCTTCATGCTCTCGGTGTTCGTTCACGCGTCCTGCTCGCAGGATTGTCGGGAAGTCTTGGCGATGATATTGTCGCAGTCGAACGGGACGAGCGGCGATGAAGCTCTTTTTTGACACTTCGGCATTCGTGAATTATCTTGTTGCCGAGCAGGGCAGCGAGCGGGTTTGTGCGCTGATTGATGATCCCGCAAACGAGCTGTATGCGCTTCGCTATATGCGCGTTGAAACCCTGAGCGCTGTGTGTCGGCGGGCTCGTGCCGGCGAGTTGTCGCATGAACTGGTGGCGGAATTCAGATCGATTCTCGATGCGATGATGCCGTACTGGCATATCGTTCCGATGTCCGATGACGTGGTCGGCGAAGCCGAAGCGCTTATCGGGTAATTCGGTCTTTCGCGAGGATTGCGTTCCGCTGATGCGCTCCACATGGCCGCATTCGCGCTTAACGCGGATCATGAATGGCGCTTTGTGTGTGCCGATTCCCACCTGTGTGAAATCACGATTGATCTCGGGTTTCAGGTGGTCAATCCAATGGCATAACGGTCGCGGGGTCATGCCAACTCCCAATTCCGCTACAGCAACCCGCGCTCCTTCGCCATCTTCTGAATGGCGTCGACCTGCTTGCGATTGTTGAGGATCTTCTTCACGACGCGCTTGTTTTCGGTCGCGAGGTCGGCCGCGGTGGGCTCGTTGTAATGCTTCACCCCGAGCCGGTCGCCCTCCTTGACGAACCGACAGAACACCACCACCTGCGGCTTCAGGATGTCGCCCGGCGTGATGCCCTTCACAAGGGCGAGTTCGCCGGTGTTGAGTTCGCAGATATCGTTCACCGCGAAGATGGGCCGGTCATTGTTCAGGATGGGGCCCATGAGGTTCACGAAACGGCTCACCAGCGTAAAATCGAAATGCGAGCTGATGGAGTTCACGATGGCCTTGAGCGCCATGCAGGACGTGAAGGGCTCCTCGCGGAACGGCCGCGGCGAGGTGAGCGCGTCGTAGATGTCGCAGATGGAGGCGAGCTTGGGGAAGACGGGCAGGTTCTCGTAGGGGAGCTGATAGTAGCCCTTGTGATTGTACTTCTCGTGGTGGAACAGCACCGTCTGCAGCACCGTCTCGTTGGAGTCCTCGAGGTCCTTGAGGATCTCGTACCCCAGCTGGGGGTGGCGCTTGAGCTTGGTGAGCTCCAGCACGTCGAGTTGGCCCTGCTTGTGCAGGAGCTGCTTGTCGATCTTCCGCTGGCCGATGTCGTGGAGATAGGCTCCCAGCGTGATGCTCTGGTACTGATGGTCCGAGAACCCGCCGATTTTCTTGGCGAACACCGCCGTGAGCAGCCCCACGTTCACCGAGTGATTATACAGGTAGTCGTCGAAACTCTTTAAGTCCTTGATAAGGTTGATGACGTTCGCGTGCTCCACCGAGAGGTTGTGGATGATATCGTCCACCAGGCGCTCGGCCTCGTGGTACTTCTCGGCGGAGAGCTTGCTCGTCCTGGCGATCTCGTCGAGCACGTCGTGCGAGGTGGCCAGCGCCGCCCTGAGCTTTCCCTCCTGGATGACCGCGCGCTTGCCGTCGTCGGCGTAATAGACGAAGTTCCCAAAGCGCGCGGTGATCTTTTTAATGAGCTCGGCGGTGAGGACGATGCGCTCGTCGAGGATCTTTTTCCCCTCCTCGGAGAACAGGGGGTAAATGAACGTCGAGTTGGGCCGCAGGTAGCTTAAATTTATTTTGACCTTCTTGGTTTCCATTCCCTTCCAGGCTCGAACTGTGTGTTTCTGTCAAGAGTAGAATGGCGCGCGCGGGCGATATTGACAAGTAAAAAATCAGAATACTTCTTGACGGAAACCCTCGGCCCCCGCAGAAACTAGCCCATGCGGATCGTAATCCCGGCCATCATCCTTTCACTTGCGGCGCTCGCCTCGTGCCGCGACATGTCGGAGGTGCGTCCGCCCGACACGCTCGCGATTCATATGGGCGCGGAGCCCAGCCATCTGAACCCCATCACCTCCACCGAGGCGGTCGCGAGCAGCATTAACAACTACATCTACGAGAACCTCGTGGACCGCGACTACGACACGCTGGAGATCGTTCCGCAGCTTGCGGAGCGCTGGACCATCTCGCCGGACCGCCTGCGCTATGTCTTCCATCTCAAGCGGGGGGTGGTGTGGAGCGACGGCGTCGAGTTCACGGCGGACGATGTCGTCTACTCCTACGAGCGCATCAAGGACCCGAAGGTGGCCTGCGCGCCGCTCAAGGTGTACTATATCGACGTGACCAGCTGCCGTGCCCTCGACCGCTACACGGTCGAGTTCGTGTATTCCAAGCGCTATTTCCGCGCGCTGGAGATCTGCGGCGGCATGCCGCTGGTGCCCAAGCACGTGTTCAATGACGGAACGGACTTCAATACGCACACGAAAAACCGATCGCCCGTGGGCACGGGGCCGTACCGCTTCGAGCGCTGGGACACCGGCAAGCGTATCGTGCTCATTGCCAACGAGCGCTACCGGGGGAAGAAGCCCGCGGTGCGCCGCGTGGTGTACACCATCGTCGCAGAGATCAACGTGGCGCTGCAGATGCTTAAAAAAGGCGAGCTGGACCTCATGGGCGTGCGCCCCATCCAGTGGGTGCGGCAAACGAACTCGGAGTCGTTCCTTGCGCGCTACCGGAAGCTCAAGTACTTCATGCCGTATTTCAGCTATATCGGCTGGAACAGCCGCCGCGCGTGGTTTTCGGACAAGCGCGTCCGGCGGGCCCTCACGCACCTGGTGAATCGCGAGGCCATCCTCGAGAAGCTGGAGTTCGGCCAGGGAATGGTCGTCTCGGGCGATTCGTATGTGTTCAGTAAAAATTATAATCAGAACATCAAGCCGTGGCCGTACGATCCCGCCGCTGCGCGCGAGCTCCTCCGGCAGGCCGGATGGGTCGACTCGGACCGCGACGGCGTCCTGGACAAGGACGGCAAGAAGTTCTCGTTCACCTTCACCATGTCCTCCGGGAGCAAGTTCGCGGAGCGGCTCTCCACCATCCTCAAGGAGGATTTCGCGAAGGCGGGCATTCAGATGAGCATCAACCGCTACGAGTGGGCGGTGTTCGTCAAAAAGCTCCACGAACGCGATTTCGACGCCGTGACGCTGGCCTGGTCGCTCGACTGGGAGAGCGATCCCTACCAGCTCTGGCATTCCTCGCAGGTGAAGGACGGATCGAACTACTGCGGCTTCGTGAACCGCGAGGCCGACGGCATCATCGAGCGCGTGCGCGCGGAGTTCGATCCCGTCGCGCGGATGCGCCTGCTCCACCGCTTCCACGAAATTCTGCACGAGGAGCAGCCGTACACCTTCCTGTACTGCACCCCCGCGCTGGTGGTGGTGAGCAAGCGCTTCAACAATGTGGTCGTGCACACCAAGGGCCTGCGCTACGACGAATGGGAGCCGGCGGGGGGCGCGAAATGAAGAAATATCTCGTCAAGCGGCTGCTCCTGCTCATCCCCACGTTCATCGGCATCACGCTCATCACCTATCTCATGGTGCGCCTGGCGCCGGGCGACTACACCACGCTGCGGGCCGGCGTGCAGGGCGAGCTCAAGCAGGGCGCCATCGGGAAGGAGATCATCGAGCAGGAGAAAAAGCTCTTTGGCCTGGACAAGCCCATCCCGGTGGGATACGCCGAGTGGCTTTGGAAGTTCGTGCGGCTCGATTTCGGGATCTCACGCAAGGACGGTCGGCCAGTATCAACACACATCGCCGAGAAGCTCCCCGTCACCCTCAGGTTAAACCTCATCGCGATGATCGTCGTATATATCGTTTCGATCCCTATGGGTGTCTTCTCGGCCGTGCATAAGGACTCCACCTACGACCGCGTCTCGAGCCTTGCGCTCTTCGTGCTCTATTCGCTGCCGTCGTTCTGGGTGGGGCTGCTTCTGCTCTTGGTGTTTTCCGGGGGAGACTATCTCAACCTGTTCCCGCTCGGCGGCGAGATCTCCGACTGGGCTCGCGACTTCGGGTTTTTTGGCTGGCTGGGGAACAGAATCTGGCACCTGGTGCTGCCGGTAGTCACGCTCACCTACGGGAGCTTTGCCTTTCTTTCGCGGTATACGCGCGCGAACATGCTCGAGGTCATCAATCAGCAGTACATCACCACGGCGCGCGCCAAGGGGCTCTCCGATAACAGCGTCGTGTTCGTGCACGCCTTCCGCAATTCGCTGGTGCCGCTGGTCACGCTCATGGCCACGCTCCTCCCGGGCCTGTTGGGAGGCAGCGTGATCGTGGAGCAGATCTTCTCCATTCCGGGCATGGGGCTTCTGGCCTTCGAGGCCATCCTCTCGCGGGACATCCCGGTGATCATGGCCATCGCGGCCATCTCGGCGCTCCTGACCCTGCTGGGGATACTGCTGGCGGACATCATGTACGGTCTGGTGGACCCGCGCATCCGGCTGGAGGCGAAGCTGTGAGCGCGCAGGGCTACTGGTCGAATGTGTGGCGGGAGTTCCGGCGCAACCGCTTCGCGCTCGCGGGGCTTTCCATCGTCGCCGTCCTCTTTGTGATCGCGCTGCTCGCGCCGCTTATCGCCAACGACCGTCCCTATGTCTTCGTGGACGGGGGGCGCGCCTATTTTCCGCTCTTTAAGGACTATCCCGCGCTCAAGGACGTGAATTTCCGGACCACCCGCGGGTCCTTTTCCGTCATGCCGCCTATTCCGTATTCGTATTCCGCCTACGACCTCGACGCGATCGTGCTCCCGCCCTCGGCGCGACATCACCTGGGCACCGACGAGCAGGGGCGCGATCTCGCGGCGCGGATGGTGTACGGCACGCGCGTGTCCATATTAGTTGGTTTCATCGCGGTATTTATTTATGTGAGCATTGGTATTATTGTTGGGTCCGTTGCGGGTTATTATGGTGGGTGGATCGATTTCGTTATCTCAAGGTTTATTGAAATAGTGATGTGTTTTCCGACCTTCTTTCTAATCCTAACGGTGCTGGTGCTATTTGAAAAACAGCTTGCTAAGTTCGATTCGACAGGGATGGTCGGGATAATGCTTGTTATTGGCATAACAGGATGGACGGGGATCGCACGTATCGTACGCGGGGAGTTTCTCAAGCTTCGTGAATCGGACTACGTTGTCGCGTCGCGAGCGCTGGGAGCGCGGGACCTCCGCATCATCATGCGGCATATCCTCCCCAATGCGCTCGCACCGGTTATGGTGTCTGCCACCTTCGGGATCGCTTCTACAATATTGATCGAATCTTCATTAAGCTTTTTAGGATTTGGCGTTAAACCTCCAGTCCCCAGCTGGGGCGACATCCTGTCGCAGTCGCGCGATTTCATGGATTTCGCCTGGTGGCTCACGCTCATCCCGGGGTTCGCGATCTTCATCACCATCACCTCGTACAACCTGGTGGGGGAGGGGTTCCAGGACGCCATTGACCCCAAGGCGCTCAAGCGGGGGCGGGACTAGGGGCCGGCCATGGATCAGAAGCTCATCGAAGAGGTGATCAACCGCTCCATCAAGAAGCTCAACGACGAGTACGAGCTCATCAACACCACCTTCCTGAACGTGCTGCACGCGAACATCGACCAGCTCATCGAGAACACGGAGGCCTGGTTCGGCCCCGCCGCGCCCAAAGAGTTCAAGGACGTGCTCAACTCGCTCATGACGCTGGCCTATCTCTACTACGAGGAGCGGCGCGAGTACTCGAAGTACATTGTCGAGGAGAAATACGAGAACGTCGACCTGGCCGAGCTGATGGACGACATCATCGAGAAGGTCCGGTTCCTGTTTCCGGCGCGCGCGGTGACGCTGGTCGCGGCCGAATCGGATTGCAGCATCCGGGCCTCGCGCTCGCTGGTGCGGGAGTCCTTCTTTAACATACTCCTGTCGCTGTTCCAGTTCATGGACGAACGCTCCTCGTGCGGCATCCGGCTCTTCACTGAGGGCCAGAACGTGAAGATCGCGCTGGCCTTCGACAACCTCGCGGAGGAGCTTCCCAATATCACGAAGATCTCCCGCGTCTTCTTCTCGTACTTCGACGGCCAGGAGTACCGCATCAGGATCGGGATCAACATCGCCGTGGAGAACCTCCGCAATGCCGGGGCCGTGGTCAAGATCGAGAACCCCTCGGGGCGCAATTCGCTGCTGGTGACGGTGAGCTTCGCGTCGGTCATCTTCTTGCAAACGATCGAGGATATCCGCGCGGCCGACGGCTCGGTCGATGGAACCGATCCGGCCGTTGCCGGCCTGCCGGTTTTCCTGGGCGTGGACGACGTGGTCCTTGACATGGTGCTCCGCGAGGCGTTGCAGGACACGGGCTTCCTGGTGCGCCGCATCGACCTCTTCGGCGTCACCGGCGGGGACGACGGGGCCCCGCGTGCGGGTGTGGTGGACCGGCAGAGCATCGCGAAGGCCTTCCGCGATTTTTCCGAGTTCGCCGACGCCTTCCGCGCCTGCGACGCCGTGGTGGTCATCTACGGGAGCGAGGAGGAGCCCGAGGACATTACCGCCTGGCCCCATCTGCGCGCCCTGCGAAAGCCCTTCGATGTGGACGCGGTCATCAAGCTCCTGAGGGCGTGATGGACTACATCGTCGGGGACATCCACGGCATGGCGGACAAGCTCCGGGGCCTCGTTCAGATCATCGAGCCGCACCTCACCGATGACGACACCATTGTCTTCATCGGCGATTACATCGACCGGGGGCCGTCGCCCTACGAGGTCGTGGAGTTTCTGGTGCGATTGGCCGACACATATAACGTCGTGTTTCTCAAGGGGAATCATGAGGACCTCTTCCTGCGGTATGTGAGCGGGCGTGACCCGGACGGGGTGTACCTGTTCAACGGCGGGTCGTACACCATCCAGAGTTACAAGGCGCACGGGGGCGTGCATCGGCTCCCCGCCCGGCACGAGGAGTTCTTCAACCGCCTGCGGATGTATCATGAGGGGTCCGGCTATATCGCTGTCCATGCGGGGCTTAACCCGGATACGGCGCGTCTTACCGAACAGACCGAGCACGACATGCTGTGGATTCGCGAGGCGTTTTACCGTTCGAGCTATCGGTGGCCCGCGACGGTCGTATTCGGCCATACGCCCACGATGCAGCTCACCGGGTCTCAGGAGGTCTATGTCAACGACGAGATCAATATCATCGGCATCGATACCGGGGCCGTATACGGCGGTCCGCTCACCTGCCTGCGCATGCCGGACCGCATCATCTTCCAATCATAGGGCTGTGGGCCGCGCGGTACGTGCCGGGAGGTCGCGATGAATCGTTTTCGGTTGCGAAGTGCCGCCGGGGCCGTCGCGCTTGTCGCGGTGATCGCCGGTGCGGCCTTCGCGGTGCAGGAATACCATCTGAGCGCGAAGGTCGAATCGAAGCGCAAGGACGGGACCCTGACGCTCTTGTTCACGGAGCGCCCGGACCGATCCGAGTACAACATCATCGATGACAATGCGCCCATCGGCAAGATCGCCGTCATAAGCGTCGAAGACCGGAGCACGGGCGCCGCGCCCGCATTTCGGGTCCTGGCGAGCTATACCGTCTTCGATACGCGCGCCGAACAGCGTGTCCGCACGGGCGCATCCATCGGACTGGCCGTTCGGCGCATCGAGTCCGCATACGGCTATGCGCGCTCGCGCTCCGAATCGAAACTGCACAAGCAGATTGCCACCGAGCCCGACGGCAGGATCATGCTGCTCGTCCCGGGTGGAAAGTTTTTGCGCGGCTCGAACCGCGGCGACCGGGACGAGTACCCGCAACGGATCGTCGACGTGCCCGGGTTTTACATCGACAAATACGAGGTCTCGAACCTCGATTTTAAGCGCTTCGTGGCGGTCGCGAACCATAAACCGCCGCGCTCCTGGCCCGGCGGGGCGTATCCTCCCGGTGCGGACACCCTGCCGGTCCTGGTGACGTATTACGAGGCAGACGCCTATGCGCGCTGGGCGGGCAAGCGCCTTCCCACCGAGGACGAATGGGAGAAGGCCGCCCGCGGCCCCGGGGTGGTCGAGGTGGTCAAGGGCGGCGAGCGGCGCACCGAGCCCAGCAATCCCATCGTCTATCCGTGGGGGAACGCCTTCTCCCCGGAGCGGGCCAATTGCCGGGAGTTCTGGGACGATGCCCGCGTGGTCAGTCCGCTCAAGCGCGAGTTTTCGCGGGGGCTCCTTCCGGTTACGGCCTTCGAGGGGAAGGGTGATTCGCCGTACGGCGTGGTGAACATGGCCGGAAACGCAATGGAGTGGACGGCGACCTGGTACCGGGCCTATGAAGGCAACCGCACCCCGCATCGGCGCTATGGCGCCCAGGTGAAGGCGGTGCGGGGGGGCGCCTGGCATCACGACCGCTTCAAGCTCCGAGCGAGCGACCGGGAGTACGGCGGCATTCCCAGCCTGTATACGGATTCGCTCGCGGGGTTCCGCTGCGCCCGGAACCTCCGGGTCGCCGACCGCGCGCGGTAGCGCGCGGTCGGATCATACTCCATTAACCGGTAAATTATTGCGCCGAAATGACGATAAGTATACCAGGGAGCATATCTTCCATCTAGGGGACCGTCATGAGGTTTTTTTATCTGCTGGCGCGCCGGACCAGCTATGGGTTCGCCATCGTGTTCTTCACCGTGCTGGGGGGATGGCTGGGGGCCTTCTTCGGCTACTATCTCGGCTTTTCGTTTCTCCTGTCCACCGACGGGACCTACACATCGCTGGTGCTCAAATGGTTCCCGCTGGCCGTGCTGGTCCCCACGTTCATCCATTATGTGCACTTCGGCCTCTTGAGCCCCATCAAGATCCCGGCGCTCGCGCGCTCCCTGCGGCTCATCAACAATAACATCAAGGGCGATGCGCTCCGGCCGAACATCGGCGATGACGAGCTCGTGGCGCTCTATCGGTCCTTCTCCGACCTGCCGACCTACAATGCGGCCTTCGCGGCCTTCTACGCCCTGCTGGTGGGCCTGCTCACCATCGGGCTGGTGTATTACGATATCCGGTTCCTGAGCAACATCACCACCGTCGACGTGCGTCTGGGCATCCGCATCATCACCGTGGCCGATATCGTCGTGGTGGTGCTCTACGGCCTCTCGACCTACCTGCTCACCGAGATCCTCTCAAACCGCGAACGGGCGGTGTGCTATCACGAGATCCGGCGCCGCGGGATCGACCTGTACCCGCGCGTGTTCCTGGGCCTGCGCGTCAAGTTCGGATTTTTCGTGATCCTGATGATCGTCTCCATGCTCACCTTCGCGGCGCTCATCCAGAAGAGCATCTATTTCGGCAGCGAGGACATCCTCGAGATCGCCCTGTATTTCGTGATCGCGGTGCTCGCCGGTTTCTTCCTGATGCTGGTGAACACCAACTCCATCCTGCGCATCCTGCGCGAGATGAGCCGCGTGACCGGGGAGATCGCGGGCGGCGCGGCCTCCGAGTTCCGTCTCCACTCGCTGGACAAGGAGTCGGCGGAGATCGAGTACGCTGTGCTCAAGATGATCCAGGAGATCGAGGAGAACCGGAAAAACCTCGAGCACAAGGTGGAGCAGCGCACCGAAGAGCTCCAGAACGTGCTCTCGGACCTCAAGGTGAAGGACGATCTCATCCAGAAGCAGCTCGACATGGCCAGCGTGATCCAGCGGAGCATCCTTCCGGGACACATCGACGATTGGAACGAGCTCAAGTTCTCCGTGCGCTACATCGCCATGGAGAAAATCGGGGGGGACTTCTACGACGTCTACCAGCTTCGCGACGACAAGCTCGGGATCCTCGTGGCCGACGTCTCGGGCCACGGCATCCCGGCCGCGCTCGTGACCACCATGGCGAAGATCTCGTTCACCAACGCGTGCATGAGTTTCGAGTCGCCCCGGCGCATATTCCAGGAGGTGAACCAGAACATCCTGGACCACGTGAAAACGCAGGACTACCTGACCGGATTTTTCGTCGCGGTGGACGACGAGTATCACGTCACCTTCGCCAATGCCAGCCACCAGAAGGCCATCCTCCTGCGGACCGAGGAGGGGCGCGTGGAGCTGTTGGACACGAACGGGCTGTTCATCGGCGCCATCGAGGACGCCCGCGAGACCTACGAGGAGAAGACCGTGCAGCTTTCCTACGGCGACCGGATCATCCTCTATACCGACGGTATCCCCGAGGCCGTGAACGCGGAGCGCCAGGAGTACTCGAACGACCGGTTCGAGGAGATCATCCTCAAGAACCGCCACCTGCCGCTGGAGGATTTCACCGCGTACATCATCGAGGACGTGCAGCGCTTCATCGGCAACGCCCCGGTCGAGGACGATATCACCCTGCTGGTGGTGGAGCTGGCGCGCGACGAGGCGGTGGACGTGATCAAGGGCGCCCGCAAACTCATCGACGAAAGCAAGTTCTACGAGGCCATCGACCATCTCGAGCGCGGCCTGTCGCTGTATCCCGACAACCGGAAGCTCATGTACAACCTGTCGAAGAACTATTTCCGCGTGAACAACTACGGGAAGACCGTGGAGTTCGTGGGGCGCTATCTGGAGGGCGACAAGCGGAACAAGTACGCCTACTACCTCGGGGGCGCGGCCTATTACAAGATGATGAACTACAACGGCGCCATCGAGTTCTTCGAAAAGGCGCTGGGGATCGACCCCAATTTCGTGAACGCGCTCTTCGCGGCCGGGATGGCCTACAAGCGGAACCGGCAGAACGATGATGCCGTCCGAAGCTTCGAGAAGGTCATCAGCATCGACCCCGATAACGCCTACGCGGCCTTCGAGCTCAACGAACTCAGGAAAAAATAACCGGGGCGCCTCAGCCGAGCTCCCGGTTGAGGCGCTCGATCATCTCCGCGACGTAGCGCGCCGGGTCCGGCACGAGCTCCTCGGGCAGCCGGAAGCCGATGGCCCCCTCATGACCGCCCCCGTTCGTAATGCCGAAGATGTCCATCACCGTGCGCAGGTCGAAGTCCTTGTACGAGTGGCTGCGGCGCATGCGGAACTGCACCAGCCCCGAGGCGGGGTCCAGGTCGTAGTAGGCGATCAGGCTCACGCCGCCGCTCTCCTCGGCCATGTTGTTCGCCAGCGCCCGGAAGACCGATATGACGATCTCGTCGTCGAAACGCTCCTTGAGGGCTTGCACCTCCTCGCGGCCGAGCACCATGCTGGCGACACGGCCGTTGAGCCCATGCCGGTTCTCCAGCGACTTGTAGCACTCGTCCTCCTTCACGGAGAGGTTGTAGAGCTCGTAGAAGACGTCGTCGATCTTGAAGAAGTTGGTCTCGCGCACCGTCGATTTCATCAGGATGTCCTCGAACATGCGCGTGAAGATGTCGTAGTAGCGCTTTTCCCGGCGCGACTTGAGGTAGCGTCCCTTCTGCGTGTCGCCGATGATGCCGGTGATGACCGCGAGCACGAAGTTGCGCGACAGCGGATCGAGCACCATGAACCGCGAGAGCACGTCCCGCCGCCCCTTGAGCTTCAGGCCGATGAGCCCCACCAGTTCCGAGGCCGACGAGGCCGCGGTGACCAGCGCGTAGTCGGGGTCGCCCAGGTGTTCGCTGTCCCCGGCGATATGGTGGTCGATCTCGATCTTGATGATCTTCGGGTCGGCCAGCAGCTTGTCGATCGCCTTCGAGCGCTCGAGCATGGAGCGCTTCGCGGTGTCGCAGATGATCACGGTGTCGGGCGTGCGGGGGAGCTTCGACGGATTGTGCACGATCTTGATCGCATTGAACTTGCAGATGCGAAGCAGGTAGCTCACGTTGTCGTGGGTCTTTTTCGCGATGTTGATGGTGACCGCCTTGTCGAATCGGTTGAGGAGCAGCGCGATGGCGACCATCGACGAGACGCAATCCTCGTCCGGGCTGGTGTGCCCCAGGACCAGGAAGGTCTTGTGTTCGCTCATGACGTTGATGATGTTGTTGATGATCCGGTTCTTGTCCCGGATGCGGGTTATCGGTTGCTTGAGCATTATGTCGCCTATGGGTCCGCTGCAAATGAGCATGGCGCTCTTTTATGAAAAAGTCAATAGAAAATATTTTTTCCCGCAGTCAAAAAAACCTCCGGACGCGATCAAGACGCTAAAAAAGGCTTGCGGCGGGCGCACGGTGCGGCGAATACTACCAGAGCGACCCGTCGGGCGCAAAAACAGTCGCGGAATCTGCAGACATGGTCCTTAAAAAACGGATTATCTTCATCGTCATCGTGGTCCTGGTCGCCCTGCTGTCGCTGTATGTGATCGGGTTCAACGCGTTCACCTATGTCTTTTTCCCCGACCGCATGGTCAAGGACACGCTGGTCGGCTTCATTCGGCAGAATTTCAACAAGGCCATCCGCTTCGACGACGCCTTCGTCGACATATCCGGGAACATCATCGTCACCGGGCTCAATGTGTCGCACACCAGCGATTTCAACGACAACGTGAGCCTCGTCAAGTGCGAGCGCGCCGTGATCGACACCTCGTTTGTGTCGCTGCTTTCCCGTTCGATCGTGGTGCACGGCGTCACGTTCCGGGGCGCGGAGGTCACGCTCATGAAACGCGCCGGGGTCTCCTACGCGGACAATTTCAAGCGCCTCTTCGTCCTGTCGCGTCCACTCGCTGAGATACCCGAAATCAACCGCCGGAGCTTCCTGGTCGAGATTTTCGATTCCCGGCTGGTCTATCGCGACATGCAGGAGGACGATGCGCTCGTCCTGCAGTCCGACGCGACGGACATCGCTGTTCGTATCGATGGCGAGAATGTCCGGTATCGGGTATCCGGAAAACTGCAGCCGCATCGGGGCGCGGACGTCGGCACCGGCCGCTTGCGGGTCTCCGGGACGGTCGTACTTCCGAATGACGGGAAGTCGCCGCACTCGGAGGCGTCGGTCGAGGTCGCGGGGCTGGATATCACCCTGCTCAATCCCCTGTTCGCGGGCCGCCTGCGAAGCGACCTGTTCATTCGCGGGCTCCTTGGCGTTTCGGCGAAGATCGCGACCCGCGAGGGTCGTTCGGTCGCGGACGCCTCGGTCGAGGTCGAGGACCTCGTCGCGGAGCGCGTCTCGAGCGAGAGCGGCGCCGTTGCCCTGGTTTCGGATCTCTCCTTCAAGGCGCGGGGACGCATCGAGGCTTCGAACGACGCGAACGAGATTACCCTGCGGGACGTGCGGATCAACGACGGGAATCTCGATTGCCGCGCCGATGTCCGCTATCGAAACCTCCCGAAGGACCGCACCGTCGATCTGGCCCTGCGGACCAACCGCTTCGATCTCGCGCGATTGACCCGGTCCCTGGCCGTGCTCCGCGGGACCGACGTGGCCGGATTCGCCCGGCTGGACGCGCGTCTCATCTTCGACCATGCACAGCGGCAGCCCCGCGACGTGCGCGCCTCGCTGGATGCCGATGGGTTCTCCCTCACGCGCACCCGCCCGGAGGGGGCGCTGTCCCTGATGCGCGACGGCGCGCTCAGGCTCCGGCTCGACGGCGACCGGCTGGCGGGCAACGCGAGCGTCGCAAGCGGGGATTCACGCTCCTCCGTGGTCGTGCAGTCGGTCGTAAAGAGCTGGACCCCGTTCGTTTCCCAGACGATGCTGTCGGTCTTTTCCGATCGGCTCACCTCGCGCGCCCTCGTGCCCCTCGCGACGGCGGCCTTCGACGCGCTCCATGCGCTCGCCATGGACGACCGGCGCTATGCTTACGACGAGATACCGTTTCCCGAGAAGCCGCTGGGGAAGCTGGTGAACGGCAATACCGTGATGATCACCTGCGCGGCCACCACGCTGGTGCTGTCGCCGGCGAACCCCCTTCGGGGCCTGTTCTTCTCGCTCATCCTGAGCGATGGCTCCATCAAGCTCAAGCACTTCAATCTCGAGGGCTACGGGGGGGGCTATTCGGCGGACGTGTTCTGCAACTTCACCAGCGGCTATCCCTTCATGAGCTTCAAGGCGAAGGCGAAAAACATGGACCTGGGGGCGTTCGCCAAGGACGCGGGGTGGCGGGGGACCATCGGCGGCCTCATGAACGCCGAGATCGAATACCAAGCCAGCGTGAGCAAGCCCTCGCAGTTCATCGAGAACGGCCAGGGAGCCTTATCGATCGAGGTCTATCCCGCGGAGCTCAGCGGCACGGCGATACAGTCGGCGCTGATCGCGCACTGCCGTGACAACGGCATCGACGCGACGGCGCTTCAGTCGCTCAAGGTCGCTCGGGCGTGGGTCACCCTGCGACAGTCGCGCGAACAGTTCTTCGTGAGCCGCCTGAACGTCACCTCGGACGTACTGAACCTCGACGCGAGCGGGACCTTCCCCACGGGCCCGGAGCTTTCCATTCCGTTTACCGCAAAGCTTACGACGAATGCGGACGATAAAACGGCCGGCGCTGTTTCCCTGCCGGCCGTCGTCAAGGGTGTCTTGTCCCGGCCGCTCCTGTTTCTGGGAACGGGCGACCGGCGCGGCATGCCGCTATTTCATCTCAAATAGCTCGTAGATCTTCACGGGCTTCAGTTTCCCCTTCACCCGCACCAGGTCGAGCTCGCGCACGATCACGTGGTCGCGGACATGCTCGTAGGTGAATTCGCTGATGATGATGTTGGTGCCATAGGCCTTGTTGGTTCCCTCGAGCCGCGCGCCCAGGTTCACCATGTCGCCCATGAGCGTGTAGTCCATCCGCGAGGACGATCCCATGAAGCCCACGACCATCTCGCCGGTGTTGATGCCGATCCCGATGTCGAGCGGCGGCTTGCCCTGCGATTTCCAGTTTTCGTTGAGCTCGCGGAGCCTGGTCATCATCTCCAGCGCCGTGCGGCAGGCGCGCAGGGCGTGGTCCTCCTGCGGGATGGGCGCGCCCCAGAAGGCCATGATCTCGTCGCCCACGTACTTGTCCAGCGTGCCGTCGTATTTAAAGACGACGTCCGTCATCTCCTGCAGGTACTCGTTCAGGTGCACCACGAGCGCCTCAGGCGTGAGCCGCTCGGAGATGGTGGTGAATCCTCGGATGTCCGAGAAGAGCACCGTGAGGTTCTTTTTGTCGCCGCCCAGCTTGAGGCGTTCCGGATCCTGCAGCAGCTCCTCGACCACCGAGTGCGACACGAACTTGGAAAAGGTCTGTTTGATGAACTTCTTCTCCTTCTGCTCGGTGAGCACGCGGTAGACGATGATGAAGGTGAACGTCGTGGCCATCTGTATGATGGGCGTGGCGTAGGCGACGATGACATTCCTGAACTCGAAGAAGAGATACCCCGCGACGGCGTAGCCCGCGATCAGCACGACCGTGAGGACGGTGGACTTGATGATGGACAAGCGCGTGAGGAGCAAGCCCAGCAGCAGGGCGATCGCGAGCATGATGAGCAGGTTCTGCCAGGCGGCCAGTTTCACGATGAAGTCCTGGTTGAGGATCGTGTTAATGGCGCTGGCGTGGTGCTCGATGCCGTAGAGCGTCCCGTAGGGCGATCCGTGCATGTCGCTCGCGACCCCCGTCGCGGCGTAGGCGGCCACCAGGACGATCTTCTTCTCGAGCGACTTATTGTCCATGGTGCCGCCGCGATGGAAGTAGTAGTAGGGGTAGTTCTTGAAGCTTCCGTGCGCGCCGATGAAGTTGATGTCCATGCGCCCCGTTTCGTCGATGGGGATGACGATCTCACGCGCGGCGTTCGGCTTGGCCATCTTCTCCGCGGGCAGGTTCTTGAGCCTGATGTGCTTCCCCATTCTTATCTCGACGTCCTTCGCGCCGATCCCGAAGTAGTCCATCACGATCAGCAGGTCGGGGTTGGGATAGTAGTGGCCCTCGTGTTTGATCAGAAGCGGCATGGTGCGATTCACGTGGTCGGGGTCGGGCTTCACGTTCGCGAAGCCCACGCCGCGGGCGGCATTCGCGATAAGCGGGGTGGGCGGCTCGATCTCGCCCGGCCACGTGGGGGAGGCGTCCTTCGGATCGAGCGGCAGGCGAAACCGCGCGAGCGCCTCCATGCGCTCGGCAAGGTCGGGGACCTTCGTATGCTTCTTTTCCTCCTCGAAGGCGTAGTCAACATAGACGTTGCCGGCCTTGCGGATGGCGTCGGCCAGCTCCTTCTCGAACGGCTTGTGGTCCACGAACATGATGTCGAAGAAGATCGCCTGCGGGTTTCCCGACGCGACATACGAGACGAATTTCGCGTGCACGTTCCACGGGAACGGCCAGAAGACATTCTCCTGGGTGAAGCTGCGGATGGTGTTCAGGTCGATCCCCAGGATGACGATGTCCTCGCGCGCGCGGGGATTGGGGGTGTAGGTGGTCACGCCCGCCTGTATCTGGTTCGTGTCCTGCATGGGATCGCGAAGATAGAATCGGAAGTTGACCGTTCCGGTCTCGGCCAGGTCCAGCAGCGGCGTTTTGAGATATACGACGGTAAGAACGAGGAAGGTGAGCATCGCTACAAACACGCCGAAAAAGTTCTTTTTCAGGACATTGAGGATTGACATGGTCGTCTCCTGGTGTGTGTATGCTCAATCGCTACAGCGCGAATGGCTATTTATCAAGTTTTTTATTTAATGGTTGACAAAAATATTTTCAATTCCGACATTTTTTGAGAATATGTATGATAATGTTTGAGGTATCATGTGAACGTCAAGGACGAGATTGAACAACTGATCCGTGAATCGCTCCAAAGCGCGATCCGTGACGGAAAGCTGCCCGACGCGGAGCTTCCCTTCGTCAAGGTGGAGTATCCCAAGGACGAGCGCTTCGGCGATTACGCCACGCCCATTGCGATGGAATCGGCCCGGGTCCTGCGCAAGTCGCCGCTCGAGATCGGCGCCATCCTGCAGGAGTACGTGGGGAAAGCGCCGCTGGTCGAGCGCGTGGAGGTCGTCAAGCCCGGATTCATCAACCTCTTCGTGTCGTTCGATTCGCTTGCGAACAACCTGTCACGCGTCCTCGCCGAGGGGGACGGGTACGGCCGCACGACGCGCGCGACGCCGTTTCGCGTCAATATCGAGTTCGTATCCGCGAACCCAACCGGTCCCCTGAACATCGTCTCCGCGCGCGCCGCCGCGCTGGGCGACTCCATCGCCAACCTCTACGAGGCGACCGGTGCGACCGTGGATCGAGAGTTCTACGTGAATGATTACGGCAACCAGGTGACGCTCCTGGGCCGTTCGGTCCTGTGTCGCTATCGCGAGCTTGCCGGCGAGGCCGTGGCGTTCCCCGAGGACGGCTATCACGGCGAGTACGTGAAGGACATCGCTCGCCACGTGCGCGAGCAGCACGCCGCCGAGGTGGAGTCGCTCCCGGACGACGAGACGCGCATCGCCTACATGGCCGAGAAGGCCGTCGCGTACAATGTCGCCGGCCAGCGCGAGGATCTCGCGCGCTTCAATGTGCGATTTGCGCGCTGGTTCAGCGAAAAAACGCTCCATGAGTCCGGCGCGGTGGAGCGGACCTCCGAGCTCCTCGGCGCGCGGGGCGTGCTCCGCGAGGAGGAAGGCAAGAAGCTCTTTGTCGCGACCGCCTATGGCGACGAAAAGGACCGCGTGGTGGTGCGCGACGACGGCCGCCCCACCTATTTGCTCGCGGATATCGCATATCATCGGGACAAGCTGGAGCGCGGCTACGACCGGATCATCGACGTCTGGGGCCCCGACCACCACGGCTACATCGCGCGCCTTGCCGGCGCCATGACGGCGCTGGGCGCGCCCGCGGGGCGCTTCAGCATCCTCATCGCCCAGCAGGTGAACCTGATCATGGAGGGCGAGATAGTGAAGATGTCCAAGCGCTTGGGGCAGTTCTCCACGATGCGCGAGCTCATCGACGAGATCGGGGTGGACGTGGCGCGCTACTTTTTCGTGATGCGCTCGCTGGAGAGCCATCTGGATTTCGACCTGGCGCTAGCCAAGCGCGAGAGCTCGGAGAACCCGGTCTTCTATCTGCAATACGCGCATGCGCGCATCTGCTCCATCTTCCGCGAGGCGGAGAAGCGCGGCGTCGCCTATACGCCCGGCGCCGTCGACCGGGAGCCGCTTCAAAACCGCGAGGCGGTGGCGCTCCTGAAGCTCATCGCGCGGTTTCCGGAGGAGATCGTCGACGCCGCGACCCAGTGCGAGCCGCATCGTATCGCCAATTACCTGCTGCGCTTTGCGCAGCAGTATCACCGCTTTTACACGGAACACCGCGTCATCTCCGATGATCCGGTGACCACCAACACCTATCTGGCGCTTTGCGACGCCGTGCGCATTGTCATGCGCAACGGCCTTCGCCTGCTCGGCGTGACGGCGCCCGAACGGATGTGACCCCCGGGAGACGGCTATGAAGGATGTCGCCATCGTATCGACAGGCAACGAGCTGGTCTACGGCAGCGTGCAGGATGAGAACGCGTACTACATGAGCCGGGAATTCTTTCGCACCGACTTCCAGGTGGTGCTGCACCTCACCGCCGGTGACGTTCCGGACGATCTTGAGCTGTGCATCCGCCAGGCGGTCGGCCGGGCCGACGTGGTGATCGTGACCGGCGGTCTGGGCTCCACCGAGGACGATTACACGTTTCGCGTGCTGCAGCGGATCTTCGACTGCGGGGCGCGCGTGCACGAGCCCGCCTACGAGCGGCTCAAGTCCTTCCTGAAGTTCATGAAGCGCCGGGAGCTGGAGAACGACGTTCGCATGGTCACGGTCCCGGAGGGCGCCGAGGTGTTCGACAATGAGTACGGACTCGCGCCGGGGTATGCGATCCGCCACGGGGAGAAGATCATCATTGCCATGCCGGGGGTGCCCCGGGAGATGCAGCTCATGTTCGACGGAAAGGTCCTTCCGTTTCTGCTATGGGAGCACCAGGCGGGGGTGCGCGAAAACTTCTTCCTGCGCGTCGTCCTCATGCGCGAGTCCGAGGTGAACGAGCTCATCAAGAAGATGGACCTTCCTTTCGACGAGATGACCTGGGGGGTCACGGCCGTCCCGGGGATGAACAATATCTCCTTCGTGAAGCGCGGGGCGGGGCGGCTTGACCGGTGGGCCATCATGTCGGAGGCGCGGCGCGTATTCAAGGACCGGCTGCTCGATCCGGACTCGGAGTCGCTGGAGATGGAGCTCGTGAAGCTCCTCACGGAAGCGAGCGCCACCATCGGCGTCGCCGAGTCGTGCACCGGCGGGCTGATCGCCAAGCGCATCACGGACGTTCCCGGATCCTCGGCGGTGTTTCGCGGCGGCGTTGTCGCTTATGGCAACGAGGCCAAGATCGAGATCCTGGACGTGAGCGCCGCGACCCTGCAGCGCTGCGGGGCGGTGAGCGAGGAGGTCGCCGGGGAGATGGCCGCTGCGGCACGGAAACGCTTCGGGACCGATATCGGCATCTCCGCCAGCGGCGTCGCCGGACCCGGCGGCGGAACCGACGAGAAGCCGGTGGGCATGGTCTGCTTCGGGTTCGCCTCGCCCAAGGGCGTGGATACCTTCACGCGATACATCAAGATGGATCGCGAGCGGGTCCGCTTTTACGCATCGCAGTATATCCTGGACAAGGTTCGCCTGCACTTCAAGAACGGCTGATCCGATGCGTCCGTTCCCCGTCGCCATCGCCCTTGCCGTTGTCCTGTCGCTGTGCCCTCGCGCCGGCGCCGCCGACGACCTCCCGTCGCTCTTCGAGCAGGGGCTCAAGGCCTATGAGACCCGGAGTTACGCGGCGGCGGAGCTCATCTTCGGGACGATCGTCGAATCGAAGAACGATGTCTATCGCGACCGCGCGTGGTTCCATCTCGCCCTGTCGATCTATCACCAGGGCCGCTACTCCGCGGCGCTCTTCGAATTGAACCGCTTTTTGCTCATGTGCCAGACGCAGACGCTCGCCGTTCGAGCTCAGTTCTGGGTGGCCGAATGCCTGCGGCAGATGAAGCGCGCCCTGCCGGCCATCGAGGAGTACAAGCGCTTCATCGCGCGCTATCCGGGCGACGATCTGGCGGTGGTCGCCCGGGAGCGCATCGGCGACATCTATTTTTCCGAGGGGCGGTACGACGAGGCCGTGATCGAATGGGAGCGCGTCATCCCGATGAACGCGGACCGCTCGCGCCGGCTCCGGATCGCGGTGAAGATCGGCGAGGCGCAGTTCTGGAGCGGGCGCGATACGCGCGCCCTGGAGACGCTTGCGCCGGCGCTGGATTCGATGAACGACGCGCGACTTGAGGCGCGCGCGCGCATCGTGGCCGGGCGCGCATACCAGCGGCAGAACCGCCATCAGGACGCGATCCGCCAGTTCTCCCGGGTGCCGTCCGCGCTGGCCCGCGAGGCCCCCTATTCGGACGCACAGTATTTCATCGCGCTGTCGTATTATGCGGAGGGGGACGCGCGGCGGGCCTGGGCGCTCCTCGAGGAGTTTATCGGCATTGGCCTGCGCTCGGACTGGTTTTTCGACGCCCTGTACATGCTGGGGCGAATCAACATCGAGGAGGGAAGCGAGGCCGAGGGGATGCGGCTCCTCGAGCAGGTCCGCAGTGGGACCGGCAAGCCCGAGCTCAAGGCCCGCGCGGCGCTTCTCCTGAGCCGGATCTACCTTCGAAAAAACCCGCGGCAGGCCATCCCGTACCTCGAGGACGTGACGTCCATTCCCGACCCGGCCGAGCAGAAGAACGCCCTCATGCTGCTGGGGAGGGCGTACATGGCCGAGCGCCGCTACGACAATGCGGAACGGACGCTCGATCTGGCCGAGAGCCGTTTCCCGTACGATCCGGTGGTGGACGAGATTCGATTCCTGAAGGCGGGCATCGCCATCGAGAAGGGCGATTTCGAGCGCGGGATTTCGGCCCTCGACGACATCGCGCGGACGAACCCGTTTTCGCGCTTTATCAACGAATCGCTGTATTATCGCGCGCTCGCCGATCACCGGCGTGGCGCCCATGCCACGGCGCGAACGCGCCTGCAGCGCTATCTGGGCGGCGCACACCCCGAGCGCGGCTTCGCGGCGACGGCGCTCCTGATCGAGGTGCATGTCGCGCAAAAAAATTACCCCGAAGCCGAACGATCCGCTCTCTCGCTGGCGGCGCGCTTCCCCGACCATGCCGGTCTCGACAGTGCGCTGTGCGCGCTTGCGCGACGCCTGTCCGCGGCCGGTCGCGACGGCGAACGCTATTACCGACTCGTGATGGAGCGCTATCCCGCCTCTCCCTGCGCGTGCGTGCAGGCGCGCGAGCGGGGCGATCGCGCCATCGACCGGCGTGAATTCGCTCTGGCCGAGGAGCAGTATGACCGCTTTCTGAAACACTGCGCGGAGGAGACGTCCGGCGAGGTGTTCGCCTGGTGGGCCCAGTCGATCTATCGGCAGGGGCGCTTCGCAGAGGTCGCGGCGCTGGGGGTGCACGAGCGCTTCCAGGCGAGCGAGGGCCCGGCGCGCAGCGCGCTCGCCATTCTCATCGCGCAGAGCATGTATCGCCAGGGCGATTACGGAGGCGCGCATCGCTATTTCACCATCGTGGGACGCGAAGGGCTTCGGGACGACGAGCGGCACGAGTACGTGATCGCCTGCGCAGCGGTGGAGGACTTCGAGGGCCTCGGGGGCGCGCTCGCGACCCTTGAACGGAACAAGCCGCTGTATCGCCGGTCGCTCAGTGAGCTCGGGCGCTTTTTCCGGGGAGCGGGCAATGTCGAGATGGCCAAGACCTATTACCAGTGGTACCTGCTGGAAGAGCCGGCAAAGGAGCCGTCCGACACGGTCCGGCTGATTCTTGCGGAGATCGGCGCGGAGCAGGGGGATTACGCATCCGCCATCGTGCAGCTAAACGACATCACCACGCCGTCGCTCCTTCAGCGCCAGCTGTCCCTGCTTATCGTGGCCTACTTCCGCTCCGGTAACATCGCATCGGCGGTCGCGCTCAGCGAACGCTACGGCGCCGATCTCGTGGCGTCGCGGGCCGGGGAGGCCGCCGTCCGTGAGAATGTGCAGTATTATTTTCACCAGGACGATTGGGACGGTTTCGAGCGGTACGCCCTGCTGCTTCGCCGGTTTCCCGGAAACGAGGCGTACCTCGAGTATCACGAGGGGCTGCTCGCCCTCCGTCTCGGTGAATATCCCCGCGCGCGACGCATTTTTGAGCGCCTCGGCGACGGGCAATCGAACTATCGGGACGAGGCCGTTTTTTTAAGCGGGATGATCGCGCAGTACGCCTTCCAGGATGTGGCCGGCGCCATGAAAATTTTTAATCGGTTGACAGGAGGGGCGGGTTCCACTACTGTTCTGGCCGATCGCGCGCGCATCCATCTCGCCGTGCTCGCCTTCGAGGCCGGGAGGCCCGAAGAGTCGCGGCGATATCTCGACGCGGTGCTCGCCTCGTCGAAGAGCGACATGGACCGGACGCGCGCGCGCAATTTGCTCGAATACTTCAGGCTTGCACGATAACGGCGGTCAATGGATCACGAGAAAACGATACTGGTGATAAACGGCCCCAACCTCAATCTGTTGGGGAAGCGGGAGCCGAATACCTACGGCACGAAATCGCTCGATGAGATTCTGGAGGCGATGCGCGCCGCCGCCGACCGGCATGGCGTGCTCCTCGATTTCTTTCAGTCGAACTCGGAGGGGGCCATCATCGATTTTCTCCACGAGCGGACCGGCGCCGACGGCATCATCATCAATCCGGCCGCCTACACTCATACGTCGATCGCCATCCGGGACGCGATCGCGGCGCTCGGCGCGCCCGCGGTCGAGGTGCACCTGAGCAACGTGCATGCGCGCGAGGAGTTTCGACGGCATTCGCTCATCGCTCCGGTGTGCATCGGCCAGATCGCCGGGTTCGGGCCCCACTCGTATATCCTCGCGCTCGACGCGATCGTCGCGCATATCGCGCGGTCCCGTGCGGAGTGACGGCATGCCGGTGCGGGGTCGCCTGTTTCAATCGACAGTGCTTGTGTGCGTCTTCGCGACGTTCCTCGCCTGCGGCGCCTGCAAGGAGCGAAACCAGCGCGAGAGCGAGCCCAACGACACCTTCGCCAATGCAAATCCGATCACGACGCACATGACCGTCGAGGGCGCGCTCGAGCGGACGAACGACAGGGACCATTTTCTGCTCACGGTAACGGAGCCGTTGGTTTTGGACATCTCCCTGTCTGGCGTGAAAGGAGTAAACCATGCCTTCCAAGTGTGGCGGCGCACCGGCGAAAGCTATACGCTCCTGAAGCATGTCGATGACCAGCGCAAATCATCCCCCGAGCGCTTGTGCAATCTCTACGTTTTGCCCGGGACCTATTGCATCGTCGTGCTGCACGGCGACAAGGACGCACCGCAGACCAACCGTGAAACGCCGTACCGTCTCAAGGTCGCGTCGCGCTCCATCAAGGATTACGAGGAGCAGGAGCCCAACGATTCGCCCGAAACGGCAAATCCGATCCCCATGCCGGGCGAGATCTTCGGTTTTTTCTCTCCGGCCATCAATAAGCACAACACCAACAAGGAGCATCCCCGCCGCGAGGAGGACTGGTTCTCGTTCGAGGTTTCCCTCAACGACAACAAGCCCATTTTGGTCGATATCGAGCTCTCGGGCGTTCCGGCCGTCAATTCCACGCTGCAGATATTCTCCGGGGACATGGAAGAGCTCGGCCGTGCCGATGTGGGCGAGGTCGGGAAGGGGGAGAGCATTCGCGGGGTGGGCATCACCACGTCGGGCCGGTATTATCTCATGGTGGCCGCACGCAACGTCGAGGCCAACAACGACATTCCCTATAGCGTTAAAATCACGAAACGCGAGTACAATTACTCCCTGGAAATGGAACCGAACAACACCCTGGAGCGCGCCAATCTCATTGCCGAGAACCAGGTTTCCGGCATGATCTTTCCGCGCGGCGATATCGACTGGTATCGCGTGCAGGGCGGCGACGAGCTTCAGGTCTACCGCGTCGAGGCGGTGCCGCCGCCCGATGTCGACGTGCAGCTGCGTCTCTACAACGATCGCCGGGAGCGGCTGTGGGAAACCGACCAGGCCAAGCGCGGCGAACGCGCCATCATGCCCGGCATCGTGTTGCGGGGCGAGTTCTTCATCGAGGTGTACTCGAAAACGGGAGCGGTCAATCAGGATAAGCCGTATCTGCTCACGCTGGTGACCAAGACGTACGCCGATGGCTGGGAGAAGGAGCCAAACGACACGAAGGCCGCGGCCACGAAGGTCACGGGGAAAACCGTGCTGGGGTTCACCTCGAAGCGGAAGGATGTGGATTATTTCCTTTTCGAGTACAATCGGCGTGTGCGCTGCCGATATGTTATCCGGGCCGCGCAGGGTTCCGAGCTCCAGGTGTCGGCGACGGACCCCATGGGTTATATCCTCAAGACGGTTGCGGCCGTCGGCGGAAAATCGGTGCGGCTCGACGAGATGGTCGACAATCGGGGCTACCTCGTGGTGCAGACCTCGATCGAAAATCTCGACGAGCCCTATGTGATTGAGGTGGAAACGGAATGATGCCGATGCGACGTTGTGCGGCGCTCCTGCTGATCGTCGTCGCCATGGCATGCTGTGGCTCGTGCGCAGCGCGGCGGGGCGATGGCGCCGTGGACCAAAAGCACACCACGCCCGTGCGCAACGACAGCGACCTCGTCGTCCTCGTTCACGACGAGGGCATCGCCGATCCCGCGCGCGACCGGCGGTGCTACTACCGCGTATTTGTCAACAAGGTCGAGGCGGGACGGACGGGGATCGGCCTGGAGTCTCAGCGCAAGGAATTCCGCACGGTCGTTGACCGCAACCGGCACCTGGTGAGCATTGAAAAGTGGGTGCTCGACGAACGGAAGGGGCGATACGAGAAGCTGAACAACATCGAGCAGCCGAAGCCGAATTTTCTGTATGTTACCGCCGGTAACGATCGGATCATCGTCCGGTTCGTTGTGGATCATGAAACCAGGCGCGCGGTCGTTACCGCGGGGCGGAGCGAGTAGCGGACGACGCGCATTGTGGTGGGACGATAAAGGCGGACCCGGTGGGGTCCGCCTTTGTGCGCGATGGTGTCGCGTCGATCGACGCCGTTAGAGGGTGGTCTTCGACGCGCCCTCATCGACGCTCACGGGGCCGTCATTGGAAACGATCTCCGAGGAGCCTTTGGTGTAATAGTTCCGGGACACCCTGCAGGGTATGCTGTAGTCCTGCGAGGCGTTCCAGAGGATGAAGCCGCTCGCGCCGGCGTCGTGCACGGCCCGGATCTGCTCGTGGATGTATTTCTCGTACGGCATGTTCGCCCGTTTCACCTTCATCTTGAATGCCTGGATATACGTGACGATGTGGGCCCTGGTGACCCGCTCCTTCGCCTTTTTCGATGTGATGAACACCGTGGTGTACGGGTCGGACATGAGCTTTTTGCTCCAGGTGTAGTGCGAGGGATAGGCCATCGGGCAGATGACGTCGGCGACCTCATCGAGCCCCTCCATACGCTGCCCGATGGGATCGTGCTTGTTGAGCGGGATGCGGCCAAAGACGTCGGCGGCGATGCGGACATTGTAGGGCTTGAGGTGCGCGCGCGCCTTCCGTAGGAAGTTCTCGATGAATGCGTATTTTTCCTTGAGCGGGATCTTTTTCAAGATACCGTGGTCGTTAAACCGGATGTAATCGAACTGGATCTCCCGGAATCCCAGCTTGCAGGCGTTCTCCGCGACGGCCAGCTTGTTCGCGATATACTGCGGATCGACCGGATATTTTTTGAGGCCGTCGGGAAACACCACCACGCGGGCAACCGTGTGAAAACCCTTTTCGATGCAGTAATCGATGTTCTGCTTGGGGATGGCGCTTTCCTTTATTCGGGAGTCCTGCACGTCGATTACCAGGGTGTTCAGGCGCCCTTCCTGGGCCATGGAAACGTATTTTTGCAGTTTTTTGAAGTCCTTGCCCGAGTTGCTGGTTAAATAGATTCCCTTGTAGAAGCTGGGGAACCCGGGAACGGCCGGTGCGACCTTTGCAGCTTCGCGAGCGCGCGCCGATGATTGTTTTTTGACGTTTTGGCTCCAGATCGAACCGATTTTATCGAACGACAGGAAGAGGACGAAGCAGAGTGCCAGCAGCAGTACGGAAAGTGCGATTCCCGCTTTTTTCATTCGGTATCCCCAGTAAATTTGATTTTTTAACAGTATCGTAGTATATGCTCTATGGACTAACCGGATAGCCCTCGATACGGCATCCGCGGCCATCTTCCGCGTCAACAACATTATTGCGATTGAATAGTTAATATTCGGCAACAGCGGAGATGGCGCTCAACAAGAAAAATGAATTGAACACATGCAGCGGTTTTTACTAAAAAAATTTTTGTTAATAATGATTATTTAAGGCGCCATTATTGACGCTTGTCCTATTTGCGCGTATACTATATGTGAGTTGGTGTGTATGTCCCTATCCCGCACAACACAAAACGTTTATCAAATAATGGCTTGATCCGCTCACGCTCAGTTCGGCGGTACGCATGTGCATCGGCACTGCGTCGACCCGAGGGCGGCGGGCGATCGGGCGAGGAGAATATCCGTGAGTCTGCTCGACACAATTTCCGGCGATCTGCATGAGGCGATCAAGGCGAAGAACGAGGATGTGGTGCGAACGCTTCGCATGCTCAAATCCGACATTATGTACGAGAAAACGAAGGGAACGGCCGAATTGACCGACGAGGCCGTCCTGGAGGTGGTCGCCCGGGCCTCCAAGAAGCGCAAGGAGGCCATCGAGGAGTTCACGAAGGCCGGACGGGGCGAGCTAGCCGCCAAGGAAGCCGCCGAGCTCGAGATCCTCGCCCGCTATCTCCCGGAACAGCTGGGAGAAGAGGCGATCGCGGCCGCCATCGACCGGAAAATCGAGGAGATGGGTGCGGTGACCGCCAAGGACTTTGGCAAGATCATGAGCGTGATCATGAAAGAGCTCAAGGGGCGTGCGGACGGCGCTATCGTGAAATCCCTCCTTGGCAAGAAGCTCGAGGGCCGATAGTCGGCGCACGATCATCCCGAGTGCAGATTCCGCGCGAAATCATCAACCGCATTCGCGATCGGGCCGATATTGAATCGGTGGTGCGCCGCTATGTTCCGTCGCTTGCGAAGAAGGGCAAGGATTTTATCGGCCTATGCCCCTTTCATAAGGAGAAAACGCCATCGTTCACCGTTTCGGTCGAGAAGCGGATTTTTTACTGTTTCGGCTGTCATGCCGGGGGGAACGTCTTTTCGTTCATATCCCGCATTGAAGGGCTCAGCTTTCCGCAGAGCGTGAGGTTCGTTGGCGATCTGGTCGGCATCCCGGTGACGGATTCCGCCAATGGCGCGAGCGCCTCGCCGGAGGATGCGTACCTGAAGCTCAATTCCGTGGCACTGGGCGTTTTTTACAATACGCTGCGCGAGCCCATCGGCAAACCGGGATTGGAGTATGTGCTGGGCCGGGGCGTGTCGCGGGAGGCCATTGACGAGTTCAAGCTGGGATTCGCGCCGGAGAGCTGGAATCATCTAACCGGATTTCTCAAGGGCAACCGCGCCAATTTGGAGCAGTGCGCGGAGATCGGCCTGGTGAGCAAGGCCGATAAAGAGGGCCGGATCCATTATTACGACAAGTTCAGGAACCGGCTCATCTTTCCTATTTGTAACGCGAGCGGCGAGCCCATCGCTTTCGGGGGGCGTATCATCGGACCGGGCGAACCGAAGTATTTGAACTCCCCGGAATCGGCCGTCTTTCAGAAGCGGGGAGTGCTCTATGGCTTCAACCGGGCCCGGGACGCCATACGGGAACTCAAGCGGGCAATCGTGGTGGAGGGGTATTTGGATGTGATCGGCTGCCATCAGCAGGGGGTGCGGAACGTGGTCGCACCGCTCGGCACGGCCCTCACGCAGCAGCATGTGGACCTTCTCGCGCGCTACTGCAACGAGATCATCCTGGTCTTCGACGCCGATCCCGCGGGGATCAATGCGTCGCTTCGATCGATCGACGTCATCTCGGCCAAGAACGTCGAGGTGCGCGTGGCGGCCCTGCCCGAGTCCGACCCGTTCGAGTTCGTCCGCACGCGCGGCATCCGCGAGTTCATGGCCGCGGTGGATTCCGCGCTCTCGCCGGTGGACTACCGGATGCGGCGCGTGATGGCGGAGGCGCTTCCGGGGGCGGCGAACCGGACGCGGACCATGGTCCAGCTCTTCGAGGTCATCCGCGAGCTGCCGTACGAGTCGGAGCGGAGCGCCTACGTGAAGCGGATCAGCGCCCTGCTGTCGCTCGATGAGAACGCCGTACGCGCGGATTTCAAGAAATTCCTTGGGCGAAGCGAAGCGCCCTTTGCGCCCTCTGCCGGGGGACGCGCCGAGCGCGCGGACTTCGAGACGAAAAGCTATCGCGACCTGGTGGCGCTTTTGTGCGCCCACCCGAGGCTTGTCGCGAAGGCGGTGTTCGATTTCTCCGCGGAGGAGATCGTCGATCCCGCGGTGCGCTCCGTCTTCGCCCGCCTGCTGGACCTATATTCAGCGGACGAAGAAATATATGTTGACAAAATATTCGATTTTTTTTCTGAAGGTGACGAGAAGCGGTTTCTGGAAGAGAACGTCGCTGCCAGATCTCCCGTTGAAAATCCCGACGATGCGTATACCGAAATCTACATAAATCTCAAGCTGCATCAGATCGACCGGAAAATCAACCGGTGCGCCGACACGATTCGGCGGTCCGGCGGGGCGGATTCGGCCGATGTGCGCGCGTGCCTCACGGAGATCGAGGTGCTGCGCCGCGAAAAGGAAAAGCTTTCCCTCTACGTCTACAACAGGCGCTAGGGCATATCACAGGCGAGGGGTGCCATCATTATGAGCAAAGGCGAGCTGGTGTTGAACGAAATACCCGAGGTGAAGGGCCTGATCGAGCTGGGAAAGTCGAACGGCGAGCTCACCTACGACGAGATTAACGACAAGCTTCCCGAGAAGATCCTCAACTCGGACAAGATCGACGATCTCTTCATCCTCCTCAACCAGCTCGGCATCGAGATCGTCGAGGAATCGACCCGCAAAACGCCGGTCGTCAAGGAAAAGAAAAAGGGCAAGTCTAAAACGAAAAAGGCCGCCGCCGGCGCCACCATCGACGACCCGATCCGCCTCTACCTGAAGGAGATCGGCACCGTATCGCTCCTCTCCGGCGACCAGGAGGTGGACCTGGCCAAGAAGATCGAGGAGGGCGAGCTGCTCATCGAGGACGCGGTGGTCAACTCAACCCTGCTGGTGAACGATCTCGTGAAGCACTATCCGAAGATCAAGAGCGGCAAGATGAAGCTCGTCGAGATCCTCAAGATCAACAAGCTGTACTACTTCTCGTCGGCGGACATGCACAAGCTCGAGAAGAAGTTCTACGAGCGCATGGTGGTGATCCTCTCCGACGACAAGAAGATCATGCAACTGGAGAGCAAGCTCCGCAAGCTGGAGGAGGGATCGCCCAAGGGCGCCGAGCTGAAAAAGAAGATCGAGGAGCACCGCGCCAGCATCACCGAGGCGGTCAAGGATATCGAGATCAGCGAGAGCGAGATCAAGAAGGTCGCCGCGAAGATCCTCTCCATGGTGCACCGCATCCAGGAGACCCAGGGCTTTTTCACCGAGGTGGAGCGGAAGTACAAGAAGAGCCTCAAGGAGCTCAAGCACTACGGGCGCAAGGTGGAGAAGGGCGAGCAGGTGAAGCAGACGCTCGCGGCCCTGAAGATAACGGGCAAGGACACGCTGCTGAACCTGGTGAAGGACATACGCAACAACGAGCGCAAGATCCGCCGGATCGAGCAGGAGGCCGGCGCGGAGACGGAATACATCCTCAAGTGGGGCAAGCAGATCGGACTGGGGCAGCGGAAGATCTCCATCGCGAAGAAGGAGCTCATCAACGCGAACCTGCGCCTGGTTGTCTCCATCGCGAAGAAGTACGCCAACCGCGGCATGCACTTCTTCGACCTCATCCAGGAGGGAAACATCGGCCTCATCAAGGCGGTGGACAAGTTCGAGTACCGCAAGGGATACAAGTTCTCCACCTACGCGACCTGGTGGATCCGCCAGGCGATCACCCGCGCCATCTCCGACCAGGCGCGCACCATCCGCGTGCCCGTGCACATGATCGAGCAGATTAACAAGGTGATGCGCGAGACGCGCCTGTTCCAGCAGGAGTTCGGCCGCGAGCCCACCCCCGAGGAGCTGGCCGACCGGCTCGGCTGGCCGGTGAGCAAGATCAAGGGCGTCAAGAACGTTGCGCGCGAGCCCATCTCGCTGGAGACGCCGGTGGGCGAGGAGGAGGACTCCCTCCTGGGCGATTTCATCGAGGACAAGTACGTCGATTCGCCCGCGAACACCGCGGCCTACCGCCTGCTGCACGAGCAGATCAACACGGTCCTCAAGACGCTGCCCGCGCGCGAGCAGAAGGTGATCCGGATGCGCTTCGGTCTGGACGACGGCTATTCCCACACGCTGGAGGAAGTGGGCTACGTCTTCAAGGTCACGCGCGAGCGCATCAGGCAGATCGAGGCCAAGGCCCTGCGGCGCCTGCGGCATCCCACCCGCGCGCGCAAGCTCAAGGATTACCTGGACTACATGTAGGCGCGACGCGCCCGCCGACGGCGTCCGCTTTTCGATAATGTGCTTGCGTTATCGCGCCGGTTCGGCATCATCACCCCATCCCCGCGGTCCGTTCTGATGGGGCTTCCAGGTATGTGCACACTCACGAAATCACACATCGCGCCGCTGCGGTCCCGCCGATGAGCCGCCGAAAGGTCGCAATCATCGGCGCCGGATCGTGGGGCACCACCATCGCGAAGGTCATCGCGGAGAACCATCCGGATGTGCCCATCGTGATGTGGGCCTACGAGAAAAACCTTCCGCGCGCCATCAACGAGCGGCACGAGAACACGCAGTACCTGCCGGGGGTCGCGCTCCCGCCGTCAATCACGGCGACGAACGACATCGCCGCGGCGGTCGACGATGCCGACGCGATCATCTTCGGGACGCCGTCGAAGGCCATCTATCCCATCGCCGAGAGCATGGCCGGGCGCGTGCCCCCCGATGCGATCCTGGGTTATCTCACCAAGGGATTTTGCAAACTTCATGGACGCATCTATACGATTTCCGAGGCGCTGGGGATCGCCCTGCCGGCGTTTCGCGAACGGGTGGTCGCCATCTATGGCCCCAGCCATGCGGAGGAGGTGTGCGTCCGCTATCATACCTGCCTGAACATCGCCGGGCGCCACCGTGAAGCGTGCGAGGCCTTCCGGGAGCTGATGGCCTGCGAATATCTGGAGTGCCGCGTGGTCGACGACATCCTGGGGGTCGAGCTGGGCGGAACGCTCAAGAACCCGGCGGCGGTCGCGGCGGGGATGCTCGCCAACCTCCCCCGATGCGGGGACAACATGGCCGGCGCGCTCATCGCCGAATCCTTTAAGGAGATCCTTCGCGTCGCCCGGGCCTGCGGCGCGAAGGACGAGACCATGTTCGACATCTCGGGCCTGGGGGACCTCATCACCACGGCGCTCAGCGACCACAGCCGCAACCGCCGCTTCGGGAAGGATATCGCCCTGCAGTTGCAGAAGTCGGGCACCACGATGCGCTTCTACGACCGTATCATCATGCGCTTTCGACCGGACTATATCTTCGATAAGATGAGTCGTCGCCTGCACTATCTCGCGGAGGGGGCGTATGCGATCGAGCCGCTGCTGCAGCTTGCCGCGCAGAAAGGGGTGAGCATCCCGGTCTATCGTTCGCTCTATGAGATTCTCATCAACAACCGCTCGCCGGACCTGCTTATCGAGACGGTGAAAAAGCCCGAGAAATTCGAGGAGTTGTACCGCACCTCCGCGTTGCGCGTCACCAAGCGGAAGAAGGGGTTGGAGAACACGGGCGGGACCACGTTCCGGAGCATTATCGCCCGCCGCGTCGTGGAGCGCTGCGCGGAGGACGAAAACCTGCGTCGCGACATCCTGGAGTATCGCACGTCCTTTGTTCGCCGGTACGATCGGGCCCGCGCGTCGCGCCGGGACATCCTCGGCCGGCTCTTCTCCGTGCAGGAGGTGTGGCTCATGCGCGCCCTCACCGAGGAGAGCCTCCCGCGGACGGCCGAGACGCTCGCCAAGCAATACCTGGGCGAATTCTCCGACCGCTTCAGCCTGCTCGCCGCGGTGGTGTTCTATCTGGTGATTGGCTTGCGCAATATCCCGAACCGGCTGTTGCGGCGGAATTATTTTAAAAAGATGTTTCGAAACAATATCCGCGGATCGGGGGACATCGACCGGTTGCGAAGCGTCTCGGACCTGGCCAACGTCATCTATCTGCCCGTCGCCCGGAGCTATTTCGATTTCATCTATGTGACCATGATTCTGCGGCGTCACTCGCTCCCGTATCCGCGCTTTTTCGTGAACGGCGCCGTGGTGACCAACGCCTTCCGCCGGATGGTCCTTCGCCTCACCGGCGGGTATATCGTCGATTTTCGCCGTTTCGTAAATCCGCTGTATCGCGAGACCTTCCGGCAGTACTTTCTGACGCTGGTGGACCACGGCGTGCCGGTGCTCTTCTGTCCGGAGCTCACCGTGAGCAAGGACGGCAGCATCCGGGAGCTGCACGAGCACTTCATCCGCGGGATCGTCGGTTTTATCCGCAAGAACGCCGAGGAGATCGCGCTCGTTCCGGTCGGGGTGTCGCATTTCGCGAAACCAGCCGAGCTCCTCACGAGCCGCTCGTCGGGATCGCTCCCGCTCGCGCGGATCCTGGGCAACACCATCGCGGTGCATTTCTCGGGACCCATCATGCTCTCGGAGGTGGCCGCGCGCGAAAACGCGGTCGGACTCATCGCGGAGATGATTCGCTCGAGCTGGGCGCGCGATTCGTTCGTGTTCGCGCATTACGTCTTCTGCCGCTATCTGCGGGACCGGGGGTATTCGGTCGCGGTTCGCGACGGCGAGGACGACCTGGCGCGCTACCTCTCGGCCGCCGGGGAGCGCTCCGGGATCGCGCCGCGGAAGATCTTCAAGCGGGGCATGCAGTTTTGCGTGCGCAACGGAATCGCAACGGTGTCCGGCGGGACGCTCGTCGTCAGCGCGCGCGACGAGGTGGACTACTACGCAACCCTCGCTCCGACGCTCACCGCGTGATATCGCCGGTGAGCATGTAATCCTCGAAATTGTAGATGTCGTCCAGGAGCTTGTAGACGGAGTCGCCGTCGTCGAACCGCAGCTGGATGCCGTGATGGGGAATGATGGTGCCGCGGAACTTCAACTCCACCGGCCGCATCTTCGGGATCGACTCATCGCTCCGCCGGATTGGGCTGATGACGAGGTACTCGTTCATCGAAAGCGAAAACACCGCGGCGTCCTCCGGGGCGACCTCGCTCAAAATCCCGTGAATCGTCTTCGGGATCTCCACCAGCGCAGCCATGCCCATGTGGGAGAAGATCGTATCGACGGATTTCAGGAAGAAGAGGCTGATGCGCGCCGAGGTCGCCGCGTTGACCGTCGCGTCCAGGTGGTCGCGTATCGCCTCCAGGGAGCGCTCGAACTGCACCAGCATGAGGGGACGTGAGGCGCGCAGAAACGGCGCGAGCAGGTCCGAGAAGAACCCCGCGGCGTGGACGAATCGGTCCCGGGAAAAAAACTCGGATGACGATACGGCGGCAAATAGAATCTCCTCGCCCGCTCCGGAATGGACGCGCGCCACGTGCAGGTGATGCGCGAGAAAGGGCAGCCGTCCGGCCTCGATGCGGGCGGGCGATCCCCCGCGTATCGAGGCGCGAATCTCGGCGCTCGCCTGTATCACCTTGCCCAGGAGCCGGTCGTCGCCGACCGCATCGATGGGCGCGCAGTGTTCGGGGGTTAGGCGAAAGAGGCCGCTGAAGAGCGAGAAGTTCTCTCCGTTGTGCCGCGCGCAGAGGTTTTTGATCACGCCGCCCTGGGCGTCAACCGCGCGGTCGCGCAAATCGTCATGGCGCTCGCGGAGCGAACGATACTCGTCCCGTGCGTCTTCGGGGGAAATGGCGCCCTCGCTGACCTTCCTGATCAGCGTGCTGATCGAAACGACGAGCTGTTGCAGTTGTTCATCCATTGACGGGCCGCGTTCGCCGGCTATTGGCGCATTCATCGGCGAGTTTTGCAATCAAAAAAACGGCGCGGGGGCTGATGCGGCCTTCGCGCGCAGGCGCGCGAAGGCGCGTGCGTGGCGATACAGCCGAAAGGACCCGGTAAAGACCACCAGGTCCGTGGGCGCGCACATGCGCGACAGGCGCGTTGCGAGCGCATCGAGGGTGTTGATGGGAACAAGCATGTTCCGCCACGCCCGGCCCGCGGCGCCGGGCGTAATCGTGCGGCTGCGCGCATCATCGATGTTCAGGTAGTGCAGCGATGCGCAGAGCGGCGCGAGCGCCCGCACCATGCCCGCCGCGTCCTTGTCCCGCATAAACGAAACGACCGCGTGAACGCGCCGGTCCGGGTATGACGCGCGGATCGCATCGGCGACGGCGCGGACTGCGGCCGGATTGTGCGCCGGATCGAACAGGACCGGCGGCGATTTTGAAAGGAGCTGCAGACGGCCGGGGACGCGCGCGGAAACGCCGGCGCGCATATGCGCGGGCGTGATCGTAAATCCGCGGGCGGTAAGGCAGAGCGCGGTTGCGATCGCGGCGGCTGCGTTTTTCATCTGCACCGGCGCGCGGCCGTCGAAGGGCAGGCGCTGGAGATTGACCGGCGGGGAAGAACCGACCGCCGCGCTGATGTCGATCACTGTGCGGGCCAATCCCTTTTCACTGGATAGGCGCGCGAAGAAATCATGGCCGTATCGGAACAATGCTGAACGTTGGCCCCGGCAGGCGTCGGCAAGCACCGCGACCGTACCGGGGGCCGTATTGGTGGTTACAACCGGGACGCCCGGCTTGATGATACCCGCCTTCTCGCGCGCAATCTGCGGTATCGTCGAGCCAAGCACCCGGGTGTGGTCCAGCGCGATGTCCGTGATCACGGAAACACGCGGCGTGACGACATTCGTAGAATCGAGCCGCCCGCCGAGTCCCGTCTCGATCACCGCCAGGTCCACCCGCTCCTCGGCAAAATACGCGAAGGCGATGAAGGTGAGCGCGTCGAAGTAGGTGACGGCGATGTCCGGGTGTGCGGCGAGCGAATTGAACGCCATGTCCGCGAGGCGGTTGAGCGCGGAATCCGGAATCGGCCGTCCCTGTATTCGAATGCGTTCGTGGATGCGAAGCAGGTGGGGCGAGGTGTACAGGCCGGTTTTATATCCGGCGGTCTGCGCGATACGGGCGATCATGTGCGCCGTAGAGCCCTTTCCGTTGGTGCCGGCGATGTGAACCGCGGCGAGCCGACGATGCGGGTTTCCGTGGAGCTCGAGCAGGCGCGCTATGTGGTCGGGGGAATAGTCGACGAAGCCGTGCGCGCGCGCCTCGTTGTTGATGAGGCCGGCGAGCCGTTTCTCGAGATTCATCGCGGGGCGGACGCGCGCGACTCGAGGGCGCCCATGAGGGCGTCGCGCATGACGTCCAGCGGCGCCGGGGTCCCCGTCCACAGCTCGAACTGGAGCGCGCCCTGGTGTAGGAGCATCTCGATGCCATGAACGGTCCGCGCGTTCCGGTCACGCGCCGCGCGCAGGAGGCGGGTCTCGTGCGGGCTGTACACGATGTCGAACACCGCATGGTGCGATCGGATGAGCTCCGCGTCGATGGGCATGCGCTCGGTGTCGGGCGTCATCCCGACCGGGGTGGTGTTGATGATGATCGCGTAGCGCGCGGCGGCCTCGGGCGTGATGTCGCCGATGAGCGCGGTGGAGACGCCGCCGTGGGTCGCGCGGAGATCGTCGGCAAGGGGCCGCACGCGCTCCAGGGACCGCCCCGCAATGGTTACCAGCGCCTTTTCCGCGAGAAGCGCATGCGCAATCGCACGCGCCGAGCCGCCGTTACCCAACACCAGCGCGAGGGAGCCCGCGACGGTAATGCCGGCCGCGCGAAGGGCGCGGAGCGCCCCGCCGCCGTCGGTGTTGTAGCCGGTGATGACGCCGCCGTGATTGGCCAGGGTGTTCACGGAGCCGATGTCGCGCGCCAGCGGATCGACCGAATCGACCAGGCGCAGCATGTCGGTCTTAAACGGAATGGTCACGCTCGCGCCGCGCATGCCGATGGCGCGCATCGCCGCGACCGCCGCCGCCGCGTCCTGCGGCTGGAACGCCAGATAGACCGCATCGACGCCCCGCGCTGAAAAGGCGGCATTGTGCATGGCCGGCGAGAGCGAGTGGCCGACGGGATTGCCGAAAATTCCATACAGCGCGGTCGAGGCGGAGATCGTCATACCTGGACCGTCCGGGTGATGGCGCCGGTCGCGCGATCGCGATAGTGGGTCGTAAACGAGGTGCGCTCGATCACGACGAAGTAGGCGCACTCGTCGATGCGAAAGCCGTTATGGAAGTCCTCGACCAGCAAGGCCTCGCCCGCGTGCAGGGCGATGACGCGCTCGCGCGTTTCGTCGGCGAGCAGAAGACCGACGCGCCCGCCAACGGCGATGAAGAGCTCCGGGCAGGTGTGGCGCTCGAGCGTGTCGATGTCCTCGGGCGCGGCGGCGTCGGGACGATAGACGCCCATGCGCCAATGCCCCTCGTCGCGAGCGAGGACCGTCCAGAGCGCGTCGGGCTGCAGGGAAATGGGCGTCGGTTCCATGCCCGCATGTGGGGGCAGCGCGGGGAATTCATCAAGATTTTTTTTGCATGCGGGCGATTTTCTGCTATGCCGATGGTCCGCATGACCGAATGATACATCAAGCCGGAGCGATTGCGCGCCGGGATCGAAACGGGGCGGGTGGATCATGCCAAAGAAGCAAACGGGCGGACCGAAGAAAAAAACGGCCTCGGCGCGGAAGACGACGGGCGCGGCGAAGAAGACCGCGACAAAAAAGACCGCGGGGAAACCGGCGGCGCCGCCGGCGCGATCATACACGCCCCTCTATGTCGCCATCATCATGGTGCTCCTCATCGTGATCCTGTTTCTCGTCAACCGGCAGATCGGGGAGCGGGGCATCATCGGGCAACTCGATCGCGGAAAGAAAACGGAGACGAAGGATTCGCGCCCCGCGGCGTCCGCCGATAATTCAGGCAAGGAGCAGACGGCGCGTTCGGACGATGGGAGTCGAACGGCCGATCCCGGCGCGCCCGTCGCGGAGAAGCGCGCCATCAAACTGTTTTTGTATGCGTTCAATGAGAAGACCGAGAAGCTCACGCTCACGACGGTCGGGCGAAGCATTGAAACGCGCGAACCGGTGCGAGACGCCATCCGCGAGCTGGCCAAGGGCCCCAGCGCGCGCGAGGAGCGCCAGGGACTCCTGAGCGCGGTCCCGAAAAACCTGCGGGTCAATTCGGTGCGCGTGGCCAACGGGACCGCCGTTATCGACGTCAACGGCGCGATCGAGGAGAACGCGAACGGGAGCATCCTGCTCAATCGCATCGACCAGATCGTGTACACCGCCACGCAATTCGACGGCGTGAAGGCGGTCGAAATCACCGTAAACGGAAAGAAGCGGCGCTTTCTCGGCGGCGACGGCCTCTCGGTGGGCGGCGCGCTTCGGCGGCACCGGTAGGTTCTCCATGCTCGAGATAGAGATCAAGGCGTACTGCGACGATCTCGCCCGGGTGCGGGCGACGGTGATCGACCGGGGCGGGCGCTTCGTGCGCGATTCGGTCGAGCGCGACATCTACTTCAACCACCCCGCGCGCGATTTCGGCGCGACCGACGAGGCGCTCCGGATCCGCGCGGTGGACGGGCGGTTCGTCCTCACCTGCAAGGGCCCGAAGATCGGCGAGCGCGCGAAGAGCCGCTACGAGCGCGAGGTCGTCATCGACGACGCCGACGGCATGGAGGAGATACTGGTGCGCCTCGGCTTTTCCGTGACCGACCGGGTCGAGAAGCGGCGCTCGGTGTATCAGCTGGGCGATGTTGAGGTGTGCTTCGACGATGTCGCCGGTGCGGGGACGTTCGTGGAGCTCGAGAGGAAAGGAACGGAGCGCGTCGCGATCGAGGATGAGCTGTTTCGCCTGGCCGCCGAGCTGGGGCTGGAGCGCTTCGAGCGGCGTTCGTATCTGGACCTCGTGATGGAGCGGCGGGCGACGTGATTACCGCAATGCGTACCCCTTCTTCCCCAGCGCGTCGATGACGCTCTTCTGCAGCTTCTCGATCTCCTCCGGCGCAAGCGTCCGGTCCTGCGCCGCGAAGACCACCCGCACGGAAACGGACTTCTTGCCCGCGGGGATCTGCTCGCCCGAATAGACCGACACCACCGATGCGTCCCGGACGAACTCGCGGCTGCTCTTCGCGGCGATCGCGCAAATCTCCTCGGCATAGGCGAAGCGGTCCGCGATGAGCGACAGCTCGAACGGGACGTCCGGATATTTTCGCAGCTCCGTAAACGAGCGCTCGAGCTTTTTCGCCGCGAAGAGCTGGTCGACGCTCACGTCGAACAGCGCCGCCTGACCGGCGATGTCGAAGCGCTGGCGAACGGCGGGATGGAGCTCGAAGACGAGCCCCGCGTGTTTGCCCTCAATCACGATCTCGAGGCTCCGCCCGGGATGCGCATAGGGCGGGAGGCCCGAGTCGATTGGCCTGAGTTGAACGCCCCTGATCCGAAGCTCGCCGATGAGCCCGGTGAGGGCCGTGCGCGCGTCGTAGAAAAGCGGTGATGCGGGCGTCTTCGCATACACGCAGCCGGTGATGCGCGTTTGTTCGCTGGCCAGTTCCGCGTCCGTGCGCGACTTCTTGATATACACCCGCCCCAGCTCGAAGAAGCGAAACGCGTCGCTGTAGCGCTGGTTGAATGCGATATTCCCCACGATGTTCGGGACGAGCGAGCGGCGGAGTCGGTCCTGCTCCTGCGAGAGAGGATTGCGCAGGCGAAGCTCCAGGCCCTCGTCCAGGTCCAGCGCCGCGAGGGGGGCCTCGCCGACGAAGGAGTAGTTGCTCACCTCCGTGAGCCCGTAGTCGCGCGAGAGTATCGTCTTGAGGCGCCGCTCGAACAGTCGGAACTCATTGCGGGCCGGCGCCGCGCAGGGCACCATCGGGGGGACGGGGGTGATATTGTCGTAGCCGAAGATGCGTCCCACTTCCTCCACGATATCGTCGGGTATGGAGACGTCCTTGGTCGATCGGTAGGTGGGCGCCGTAATGTCGAGATCGCCGCCGCTGTCGCGCACGCCAAAACCGAGCGACGAGAGGATGCCGGTGATCCGGGCGTCGTCGATATCCTGCCCGAGCTTCTTTCTGATGAACGCGCTCGACGTCTCGATTCTGTTTTCCGAGTGTTTACGGGGATAGGCGTCGACGATTTCGGTGACGGCCTCAGCCTCGGGGACCAGGCGCTTGATGAGCTCATAGCAGCGAACGATCGCCGCCGGGCAGATCTCCGGGTCGAGGGACTTCTCGAAGCGGATGGCGGCCTCGGTGCGCAGGCCATTCCGGTTCGCGGTGCGGCGTATGTTCACGGGGTTGAAGTTCGCGGCCTCGAGCACGATCTCGGTGGTGGCATCGAGA